>Ga0208490_100054_pt1 | contig 99369 bp, 100 predicted proteins | sample SubbioAug_CSWold_FD_184818 | JGI IMG/M metagenome (GOLD analysis project Ga0208490, IMG submission 184818) | Serpentinite rock and fluid subsurface biosphere microbial communities from McLaughlin Reserve, California, USA - CR11Aug_CSWold (SPAdes) | ecosystem: Environmental > Terrestrial > Deep...
CATCCTCACAGTCGGACCGCCGCCACGCCCATCCCATCACCAATGAGCACAGCCGAAACCGCGGGCTACGTCACCACCAAGTCAGGCCGCTAACACCGCCCCACCCGGGCGGTCGCCGGGGCCGGCGAGGGCCTGCTGGCCGAGGTCGCCGACGACCTCGTCTCGGTCCGCTCGCTCTGCACCCGCGACGGCCACCTCGTCCACACGGCGGCCCTCAACGTCCGCCACGACCTGGTGCTGGCGGCGTGAACCCGCTCTCGCGCCTACGTGTAATGGAGGGACGGGAGAACGAGGAGCGCCTCTACCTCGTTCGCGACGAAGGTCTCGATCGTCTCGACGTGGTCGAGGACGACGTTCGCGATCGCAGCCGTCGTCGCGTTCCCGACGCGCAACCAGACCACCTTGGCGGTGGGCCGTGGAGGAACGCCAGCTGCCGGAAGTCCGAGTCCTTCGACATCAGGACCAGGTCGTGCTCCCTCGCGTGGTCCCAGATCTCTCGATCGGTCGCCGCATCCAGTTCGATCTCCGCGACGTGAACGCTCCCCGGGAACGCATCCCGGAGCATGCCCACCAGTCGGCGAGACAGGTTCTGGTCGAGCAGCAGCCTCACGCCGACGCGAGGCGACGCTCACGCAGGGCTGCGAACTCCAACGCCGCACGCACGTGCCCGGTGGTGAGCTCTGGGAAGTCCGCCACGATCTCCTCGGCGGTCATGCCCGATGCGAGGTAGTCGAGCACGTCGTACACGGCGATCCGCGTGCCGACGAAGCAGGGCTTCCCGCTCCGAACCCCCGGCCGGGTCTCGATCAGCGTCGACGGCTCCACCTGGTGGAGGGTACCGGGAGGACACCCGGCGAGGGGCCGGCGGATTCGGGTTGTTCAGCTCGCAGGGTCGAGCTCGTGTTCGACGCCACAGACCGGACATTCGGCGCCCGGAGGTTGCGGCGGAGCGAGATGATCAGGGCAAGGCACCTTCGACACCCTTGGAATGGATCCGCCCGTGCCGGAATCGCCGGGGATGAACCCCGGGAGCGTCCACCCGACGAGCTGACCGCTCATCCCGCTCCAGTCCGCCGGTCGCTCAGGCCGCAGCGCCGGGCCGTCGGCGCGCATGTGCACGTGACCAGTGGCGATCCAGAGAACGTTCACCCCGGTGCCGTCCCAGTAGCAGGAGAGCTCGTTGGAGCCCGACGGCTTGTACCAGCGGAACCCGGTCACGGCATTGCGCATGGCGATCTCCTCGACCAGCGCCCGAGCTGTCGCCTGCCGGCTCGGTTCCATCCCGATCGCACTGAAGCCGGCGAGCAGCGACGCAAAGTCCGATCCCTCGACATCGATGTCCGTGGTGCTCTCAGGTGGCACGACGGGCGCTTCCGCCGACATCGACCGAGAACCACGGCGACAGAGGACGATGAGCGATCAATCTTCGTCGTCCAGACCGCCGACGGAGAACCGTCGGTTGAACCGACCGTCGACGTCGCGCCCGGGGTAGTCGGGATGCGAGTAGTTCTCCTGCGCCCCGATCCAGTCCGCCAGCCGGTGGCCGTGATCGGACGCCTCTTCCCACCCACCGTCGAAGCCGGTGTCTTCCTCGAACATGCGCCCTCCCACGTTCAGGTCGATCCGCTCGAGCTGCTCGGCGATCGGCAACCGTCTCCGGGCCCGCATGCCGGCCACTAGCTAACCTCCACTCGGCCGGGTGGGACTGGCTGGTCGTCGACGTGACGGCAATCCGACCCGAGTGGAAGGCCTCGTCGGTGGAAGATCGGTACGAAGGATCACCGTTCCTCGCCATCCCGCCGCACGAGCACGTGGCCGGGAACCGCGCGGCGTTCGCCATCTTCGACCGGTTCCCGGTCACCGAGGGCCACGCCCTCGTCGTCCCTCGCCGGCTGATCGGCACCTGGTGGGAGGCCACCGACGAGGAGCGGGCCGACATGCTCGCGCTCGTCGACGAGGTCCGAGCCGTCCTCGACGAGCGCCACCAACCCGACGGCTACAACCTCGGCGTCAACGTCGGTGAGGCGGCGGGACAGACCGTCCCGCACCTCCACCTCCATGTGATCCCTCGCTACGAGGGAGACGTTCCCGACCCGCGCGGCGGAGTCCGCCACGTCATCCCCGAGCTGGCGAACTACCTGCAGCCCGGCCTCGGAACACGGCCAGCATCGGCACCTGCGCCGTCGATGAGCGTCCTGCTCGACGGCGTACAGCGACACCTCGAGCTCGAGCTGGTGCGGGCGATCATCAACGACCGGTACGACCGGATCGATCTGATCGTCAGCTTCATCATGCGGTCGGGCGTCGAGATCATCGACCCCCGCTTGGACGAGGCGATCGAGAACGGCGCTCGAGTCCGGGTCCTGACCACGGACTACCTCGGCGTGACCGATCCAGATGCGCTCACCCGCCTCCTCGACCTGCGGGAGATCCACGGTGAGCGGGTCGAGATCCGGGTCTTCACCGACCCTGCGATTTCGTTCCACCCGAAGGCGTACCTCTTCTACGCCAGCGATGGCTCGATCGCCCGAGGGTTCGTCGGCTCCAGCAACCTGAGCCGCAGCGGAATCGCCGGCGGCGTCGAGTGGAACCTCATGGTCGACGACATCGCCGCGCTCCGCCGTTCATTCGACGCCATCTGGGTCGATCCGCGCTCGATCGTGCTCGACCACGAATGGCTCGCCACCTACCGGCGGATGAGGCGGCCGGCGACTCCGTCCGGACTCCCGGAGATCCCGACGATCGGGGTCGAGATCGAGCCGGTCCGCCAGCCGGTGGAGCCGAGACCGATCCAGCAGGAGGCCCTCCGGGCCCTCGAAGACACGAGGGACGCCGGCCACATCGCCGGACTAGTCGTCATGGCGACCGGGCTCGGCAAGACATGGGTCGCCGCCTTCGATACCACCCGACCCGGGTTCCGCCGGGTGCTGTTCGTCGCCCACCGGGACGAGATCCTGCGCCAGAGCCTCGACGCGTTTCGCCAGGTGCGTCCGAGCGCCGAGCTCGGGTTGTTCACCGGCAGTGACAGGCAGCCGCACGCCGACGTCGTGTTCGCCAGCGTGCAGACGCTCACGAACCGCCTGCACGAATTCGACCCGGACGACTTCGACTACGTGGTCGTCGACGAGTTCCACCACGCCGCCGCCCGGACCTACCGGCGCGTCATCGACCACTTCGACCCGCGCTTCCTCCTCGGCCTCACCGCCACGCCCGAGCGGCTGGACGGCGCCGACCTCCTCTCGCTCTGCGGCGACAACCTTGTGTTCGAGTGCGACCTGGTCGACGGCATCCGCCGGGACGAACTGGCACCGTTCCGCTACGTCGGCATCGCCGACCCGGTGGACTTCGACCCGATCCCGTGGCGCAACGGACGCTTCGACGCCGCCGCCCTCACCGCTGCGGTCGAGACCAACGAACGGGCCCAGCGCGCGTTCGACGAGTGGCAGGAGCGGGGCGGTCGGCGAACGCTGGCGTTCTGCGTGACCACGACCCACGCCGACTTCATGGCCGACTTCTTCCGGGAGCGGGGCGTGGCCTGCGCGTCGGTCCACTCGGGACGGACATCGGCATCCCGCACCCGGTCCGTCGAGGAGCTCGCGGCCGGAGACATCGAGGTCCTGTTCGCCGTCGACATCTTCAACGAGGGCTTCGACCTCCCGTCGATCGACACCGTCCTCATGCTGCGGCCCACCGAGTCGCCGGTGGTGTTCCTCCAGCAGCTCGGCCGAGGCCTGCGCCTCTCGGAGGACAAGGACCACCTGCAGGTCATCGACTTCATCGGCAACCACCGATCGTTCCTGCAGAAGCCCCGGACCCTGTTCGCCCTCGGCGGACGCGACCACCCGTCACGCGCTGCCCTTCGGGAAGCCGTCCACGACACGGCCCTGTTCGACCTCCCCGACGGCTGCTCGGTCAGCTGGGAGCTCGGTGCGATCGAGGTGTTCGACCGGCTCCTGGCCATGCGGGGCCGAGAAGCGAACGCGCTGGTGGAGTACATCCGCGACCAGGTCGACGAGACCGGCATCCGGCCGACCGCTGTCCAGGCGTTCCGCGCCGGTCTCAACGTCGGCAGCGCGTCGAGGGCGGGCGGTTGGTTCGGGCTCCTCCATGAGCTTGGCGTGCTCGAGGACGACCAGCGTCGAGTCGTCGTCGACATCGGCGATGTCTTGGCCCAGCTCGAGAAGGAGCCGCTGACCCGGGCCTACAAGCTCGTGACCCTGCGGGCGATGTTGCACGACGAGGCGTTGCGGACCGGCATGCGTGTCGGTCGCCTCGCCGATCTGTCCAGGCAGATCGTCTCCGGTGATCCGCGGCTCGCCGCCGACGCCCGGTCCAGCTCCATGGACCCGGAGACCGCGAGCACCACCGACTGGCTCGACTTCTGGCAGCGGAACCCCATTGCCGCCTTGACCGCGACCGGCAAGCGGACCGGGCCGCCGCTCTTCCAGGTGGTCGACGACAGGTTCGAGCCGACCTTCACGGCCACCGCGGACGACGGTCCCCCGTTCGACGCCATGGTCGAGGAGCTCGTCGAGTACCGACTGGCTCGGTACCTGTCGCGCCCCGGGGCCGAGGGTGACTCGATCGTCCTCAAGGTGAGTCACGCCGACGGCAGGCCGATCCTGTTCCTCGACCGCGACCGCCATCCGGAGACGCCGAGCGGCTGGACCCAGGTCATCGCCGACGGTCGGCGCTACGAGCTGAACTTCGTCAAGGTCGCCGTCAACGTCGCTCGAGCCGAGGGAGAGGACGGCAACGCCCTCCACGGGCTGCTCCGAGGCTGGTTCGGCGAGAAGGCCGGTCTGCCCGGGACCGACCACCGAGTCGTGCTGCGCGACGACGGGGTTCGGTTGACCATGACGCCGGCGCGCTGGGCGACGCCATCGGTGGTCCCGCCCGAAGCTACGCCGCCGCCACCTTGAATTGCTCGAAGACCTCCGCCGGGATCGGCGCGCGGAGCCGCCAGGTCAGGGCGATCGGTCGCTCACCTTCGTGGGACACGTAGTCGGCCGGCCCGAGCAGGACGTATGGCTTCGTGGCACCCCACGCGTCCTGTCTCGTGTCGCGGACGGCAAGCAGGATGCGCACGCCGTTCGTGCGCTGGTTGAGATAACGCTGGCCGGCCGCTGACGCAAGAGACGTCGAGTTCTGCGATTCCCAGTGGAACAGTTCCGGGCTGATGGCGAAATCCCGGTACATCGTCTCCGGGCTGTAGTGCTTCTCGCTCTTCTGAAGCGTGATGAACAGCACCTCGGTGCTCGACGCTTCGTTCCACCACGGCCCGGCCTGATGTGAGTAGTAGCGACCGGGGTGGAGCTCGCCGAAGCCGGCGAGGATCTCGTCACGGGCGTAGGTGGCACCGATGCGAAGCGGGATGTCGCGCTCAGGTAGCGGGTCGGACAGGTGAGAGATGCGGTCCCGGACGATGTGCAGGCTCTGACGGAGCTCGTCGACGAGGGCCGGGCACAGCGTGAAGCGACGCCACGCCTCCTCGAGCGACGCCGGCGCCGCCTTGCCGGTCCAGAGCTGGAGCATCGCCATCCACAACAGGCGGCGTTCCCGCTCGGATGTCGCTTCGAGGCCATGATCGATGGTGCGCAGCAGGAGGTCGATCCGCTCGGCGTCGTCGAGATGCAGGAGCCGACGGACGCCCTTTTGCAAGTGGCCCTCGTCCGGGCCCTCAACAACACCCCCGAACGCTTCTCGTCGCAGCTTCGCCCAGCCGTGCTTCGAGACATCCTCGAGGTCGACGCCGGTCTCGTCCAGGAAGTCCTGCAATGTCGGCTCTCCGTCTCGCGTCTGACGCAGCAGGATCAGCTCGTTACGCAGTGCCTTGGCGTTGGTGCGCACCGACTCCTTGAGATGGTTGATGACCCACTCGCGAGCTTGACGTTCGAGCGTGAGGTGGCAACCGGTGGGCAGGTAGGGGAATCCCTTCTCCGCCGCCTCCACGAGGTCACGTCGAGCGATGCCGGTCAGGGCGCGGAGGCGGAGATCGAAGCGGAACTCCTTGCGGTAGTTGGCGACGAAGTCGAGGATCGTGCAGACGTCCTTCGAGTCGTGCCGACGCAGCCCTCGACCGATCTGCTGGAGGAACACCGTGGCCGACTCGGTGGGGCGCAGCAGGAGGATGGTGTCGGCCTCGGGGATGTCGATGCCCTCGTTGAAGATGTCGCGGGTGAAGATGCAGCACAGCTCACCGGTGCGCAACTTTCGCACGGCGTCCTCGCGTCGCTCGTGCGGGTCGTTGCCGCTGAGGGCTACTGACGGCAGGCCAGCTTCGCTGAAGCGCTGGGCCATGAACTCGGCGTGGTCGACGGTGGCGCAGAAGGCAAGGGCTCGCATCCGGCGCGGGTTCCCGGTGACCTGGCGCACCTGGCGGAGCACGAGGTCGGCACGGGCGTGATTACCGGTGTAGATCTCACCAAGCGCATCCAGCTGGTAGCGACCTCGAGCCCACGCTCGGTCGGGGTCCACCGACTCGTGATCGGCAACGCCGAAGTACTGGAACGGCGCAAGGAGCTGCCGGTCGAGCGCGTGCCACAGACGCATGTCGAACGTGGTCCGGTTGTCGGTCCACCGGCGAACGTCGAGGCCGTCGGCGCGCTCGGGGGTGGCCGTCATCGCCAGTAGCACGTCGGGCTCGAGCTGATCGAGAAGCGCCCGGTAGGTGGCGGCTTCTGCGTGGTGGAACTCGTCGACGATGACGACGTCGAAGGCGGTCGGGGCGATCTGCTCCACACCGTTCGCGTGGAGCGACTGGATGCTGGCGAACACATGCCGTCCGGAGGTGGGCCGGGTGCCGCCGACAAACAGCTCGCCAAAGCTGCCGTCGGCGAGCGCCTCGCGGAACGTACGCCGCGACTGATCCAGGATCTGTTCGCGATGGGCGACGAAGAGCAATGTCAGGTCGCGGTTCTGCTCACGGCGCAGGCGGCGATAGTCGAGTGCTGCGACCACGGTCTTGCCGGTGCCGGTCGGAGCAACGACGAGGTTGCGCCGTGATCCGTGGACCGCTCGGGCTGTCGCAAGAGCGTCGAGGATCTCCTGCTGGTATGGCCACGGGGTGAGCGAGAGACCGCTGAGGACCTCGGGCGACTCTTCTCCTCGCCCACGGCCGAGCGCCAGGTCGAGGCGATCGGCATCACGAGCGGGGTCGTAGGTCTCGAAGTCAGCGGAGGCCCAGTGGGCGTCGAAGGCGGTGCGGACCTTGTCGAACAACGCCGGCGACGCGGACTTGGAGACTCGAAGGTTCCACTCACGCCCGTCGAGCAACGCGGAGCGGGTGATGTTCGACGAGCCGACGTATGCCGTCGAGAAGCCGGTGGTTCGATGGAAGATCCACGCCTTGGCGTGCAGCCGGGTGACAGCGGTGTCGTAGGAGACCCGGATCTTCACACCGAGCTCGGCGAGCCGGTCGAGTGCTTCGCGTTCGGTGGAGCCGGTGTAGGTCGTGGTGAGCAGCCGAACCTTCACGTTGTTGTTGATCGCCTCTTCCAGCTCCTCGAACAGGAGGCGCACGCCATACCAGCGGACGAAGGCGACGATGAGGTCGACGGCGTCAGCGGAGGCGATCTCTCGCTTCAGCTCGTTGGCGAGCTGCGGCTCGCCACGGGCGTTCACGAGCAGGTCGTGTTGGGAGAGCGGAACGTCCGGTTGCGGCGGCAGGATCGACTCTCCGACGGGGTTCAGCTTGGGGATTCCCGTGAGCAACTGGGCTGGGTAGGTCGGCACGTCCTCGCTTGCGGCGAGCGATCCGAGCAGTGCGGCCACCAGACGATGACGCGCCTCGGGGTCGAGATCGGGCAGTTCACGGGTCACGACGCCGCTCAGGTGGGCCGCGTAACGAGACGGCGCTTCAGCCTCATCAAGGGGAGCAACGACTGCGCGGTCGTCGAGGTCGGCCGCCAATGCCTGTGTGATCAGTTGGTCATAGAGACCGGGTTCGAGCACCCCAGCTCCCGTCGTCCGCCGATAACCGCCCCATTGCTACCGCACCGGTGAGGCACGTATTGGCGAACGCGGCCTCGCTTCTCCCTCGAAGCTTGTGCTTACTGGTGACGGTCACAGCTGAGCCGTACCTCTCGTCCTTCGAACATCAGAACCCGGAGACCCCATGCCCACGATCACCATCGACGCCGACGAGCTGCAGGAGGTCGTCGCCCGCCTGCTCCCGTTCCGGAGCGCCCCCGACGCCGGCCGCCCGGCGCTCGCCCACCTGCAGGTGGCCCAGACCCCCGAGGGGTTGCGCTGGACGGCCACCGACTCGTACCGCATGGGCTGCCTGCTGCGGGGCACGAGCGACCTGGCCGAGCCCGTCCTGGTCGAGGCCGGCCTCCTCGACTTCGCCCACCGAGCCGCCAGCCGCAACGACGTGGAGACCGTCCGCTTCGAGGTCGACGTCGAGGACGGGACCACGACGCTCGACCTCCCGACGCTGCGCGTGCCCCGGCCGATCCCGCCGTTCGAGTACCCCGACGTCGACCACTTCCTCGAGGAGGTGCCCGAGCACAACCCGACCCTGCTGCAGGTGAGCAGCGAGGACCTGCGGGGCGCGCTCCACGCCGTGGTCACCTTCACCGACCACCACCGCGACGGCCCCAGCCAGCCGGTGGCCCTGCGCAGCGCCGGCGACGGCACCCTGGAGGTGATCTCGCACTGGCCCGACGGCCCGGACACCCACGCCTTCATCCCGGCCACCAGCGACGGGCCGGTCGACGCCGTCGTCAACGCCAGCTACCTGCACGACCTCATCGAGTCGAGTGGCGCCGTGGACGTCACGCTCTTCATCGGTGCGCCGACCGACCCGATGCGGGTGCGCACCGATGACGACTTCCACGCCCTGCTCATGCCGATCCACCTCGGCCAACCGGCCCTCGAGCACAAGATCGCCGACTTCCTCGACATGGAGCGCGATGACCTCTACGTCACCGAGGACGGCTGGATCCCGATCACCACCGTCGACGACAACGAGATCTGGGTCCACCTCCTCGACAACGCTGATCCGTTCCGGCGCGGCGCGGTCGTGCGGTTCAGCGCCGTGCTCGCCCAGGACGTGCCGGCGAGCGCCGAGCTGTTCGCCGAGCTCAACGACCTCAACCGTCAGGCCGTGCACTGCCGGGTGCTGCACGTCGATGACCGGGTCCACGTCGCCGCCGAGTACCTGCTCGACACGCTGGACGACGCCGAGATCGCCACCGTCTGCCGCGAGCTCGACCACCAGCTGAGCGCCTTCGGACCCCTGTTCTCGGTGCACCGTGGCTGAGGCACCCCCGAACCCCATGCCCCGCAAGGAGGGCCTCCTCGTCGACCTGCTGGCCGAGCTGTCCGACGACGAGGTCGACCAGTACGTGGCGCACTGGCAGTGGCGGTGGGATCGCTCCCGGGTCAGCGGCAAGGGGTGGGATGCCTGGTGGTGCTCGAAGCTGCTGTCCGCCGGGCTGATCGAAAAGCGGGAGCGGCGGGCGGGGTAGCGCGAGAACCGTCACGGCGGACCCGTACCGTCGGTCGTGGGGAGGTGGACGTGATGCGAAGGTGGTGCGATCCGCCGCACCTGGCGGACTTCGAGACGATGGACGCCTACCTGATCGCCTACCTCGAGTGGGGGTCGGTCCTCGAGGTGGAGCTGGCCGCGCCGGCCCGGGAACGCCGGCTCTGGCCGTGGGTGGTCGTACCGGCCGCGCTCATGGGTCTCGGCGCGTGGACCGGCCCGTACGCCATGGCGGCGGCGACGCTGATCGGCTGGTGCGTGTTCCTGTTCGGGACCTGCGTGGTGATGGGCTCAGTCCAGGTGCCGGACGAGGACGACGACCGCCGGCTCAACAGCCGGAGCGCTCAGTTCAGTTCGTGAGGGTGTTCGGCATCAGGTCGTGCGGCCCGATGAAGCCGACGTGGACCTTTCCGGTGACGCCCTTCGTGTCGTCGTGGAAGTAGATGCGGGGGATCTGCATGCCGCCGCGCTGCACCGGCTTCAGGTGGGCGAGCATCTCGATCCGCCCCGACGGCTCCACGGCCGGGTCGACCGGTAGCAACCGGTGGACCCGCAGCCTCGGGTTGTTCGACACCGCGTCGCTCTCGGTCATCGAGATGAACTTGAGGGAGACGACGCGATGGTGGCCTGAGCTCTCGCACCACGTGGCGAAGCCCGCACCCTTGGCCTCGGCGTACGCGTCGAGTGCTCGGAGGTGGTTGAGCACCCGCTGACCCCAGAGCGATGCGTGCGGTGACTGGTCCATGCGGTCGACGTCCTGCGGGGCGTCCGGATGGATGGTGATGTTCGGCAACGTCTTCCCGATGGCGATCGCATCGGCGCAGGACGCCACCGTCGCCTCGTGCGCTGCGGCCGTGCTCGAAGTGCTCCGGGTCCTCGCCCAGCGAGCGCAACCGATCCCGAACTGCATCGAGGCGCTGGAGGGCGATGGCGGCATCCCGCTCGGACTCGGCGGCCTCCATCACGGCGAGGTCGCGCTCCTCTCTGACGGACTCCAGGTCATCCTTGAGCCGCGAGACGACGGCATCGAGGTCCTCGGCGATGCGCTGCCAGTTCGCGACGTCGCCGGCCCGGCTGCGGTCGAGGAGCGGCTTCACGACGGACCGGTAGATCTCCGGTGGCCGCTGCCGGACCGCTCGGGGCAGGACGAGACCTGCGATCCTCGACGCCGCCACCTCCGGCCGGTCGGTCAGCAACTCCGACGAGATCACGCGGTGGCGCCACGGTTCCGGCTCCGCAGGGTCGATCCCCGGGAGGTAGATCCGGGCATCCCCGCCGTAGACCGCCATCGACTCGCCGTGGAGGGCGGCGACGAGACCGGCTTCCGACTCGGCGAAGAGCATGCGCACGTCGGCACAGCCGGCGAGGCGCCTCGCCGTCTCCTGCACCCGCTTGCCGTAGCCGGCCGGTCCGACGGCGGGATCAGCAGAGAAGACCACCACGGGAACCGTCCGCTCGGGCGAACGCAGCCAGGCGACCAGCTCATCCACGGCGGCCGCACCGACCAACGACGGCCTCGGACCGAGCTGCGGGCGATCGGCCACCCGCCCCTCGAGCAGCATCGCCACGACTGCCGGCGCCTCGTGCTGCTGGGGCAGGTCGAACGCGTCGTCCGCCACCCGCTCGACGTCGATCCAGACCGAGCCGGCGCCGTCGTGCGCGATCCAGTGCACCGTGGTCGAGCAGCGCTCCTCCCCGCGCGCGGTCGAACGCTCCTCGCTGACCCGGATCCGGAGGGCGTCGACCCCGGCGTCGGCGTCCTCGACCCGGGCCACCACCACCTCCACGCCCTCGTCACGTGCCGTACCCTCGCCGGGCACCTCGAGGTCTGGCCGCGAGCCCCGCAGCCAACGCTGCACGACGTCCCGTCCGGCGGCCAGCAGATCGGGCCGCTCATCGGTCCACACGGCGCGGTAGACGATCGACACGATCGGTCAGCCCCTCGGCGTGCGACGTGGTCGCGGTCCACGCTCTCGGCCAGAGCTCTGGCCCACCGGTCTCCCCATCCGACCCTCCGTGTGATCAGCCTCGCGCTCGGAACCGTACCGCTGGACCGTGACCGAGCATCCCGTCCCAAGCGACGGCGCCGGGGCGACCCTCGATGCCCATCTGGTACGACGGGAGCCGATCGACATGCGCCGCTCCCTGATCCCCGCCGCCGCCCTCGCCCTGTTCGCTGGATGCGCTGACGGGTCGTCGACCGGGGAGCCGGTGACGACGTCGACCAGTCGTGAGCGCACGACGTCGCCCTCGACGTCGGGTGACGCGCCGGCCGATCCTGCCGGGGGCGCGGTCGTCGTCGAGGTCGTGGACGGCGACACGCTCGTGGTGGAGGTCGGGGGCGAGCGGGAGCGGCTCCGGCTCGTCGGGATCAACGCGCCCGAGCGGGACGAGTGCCTGGCCGACGAGGCCACCCGATGGTTGCGGGAGCGGGTCGACGGTCGGCAGGTGGAGCTCGTCGTCGACCGCAGCGACCGGGACCGGTACGGGCGGCTGCTCCGCTACGTCGAGGTGGACGGCGCCGACGTCGGCGCCGGGCTGGTGCGCGCCGGCCTGGCCCTCGCCCGCCGCTACCCGCCCGACACCGGTCGAGCCGACGAGTACGAGCGGTTGCAGCGCGAGGCCGAGCAGGCGGGGATCGGTCTGTGGGCACCCGAGGTGTGCGGTCCTGCGCTCGCCGGCGCGGACGTCGCCATCACCGAGGTGCGCTTCGACGCCGACGGCGACGACAACCGGAACCTGGACGACGAGTGGGTGCGGATCACCAACCGGGGCGAGGTCGCGGTCGACCTCGGCGGCTGGGTCCTCAAGGACACCTCCGCCACCCACCGGTACACGTTCCCGGACGGGTTCGTCCTCGAGGCCGGCGCCGGCGTCACCGTGCGCACCGGCTGCGGCGTCGACACGCTCACGGACCTGCACTGGTGCAACGAGGGCTCGGCGGTGTGGAACAACTCGGGCGACACCGCGGTCCTGCTCGACCCGTCGGGCAACGTCGTCGACTCGGTCGACCGGTAGGCGCCCCCGTCATCACGATCCGGCGCCTGGGTACCGTCCTTCCCGTGGGAGGCCGTGAGCACCTCGGCTGCATCGCCGTCCTGGCGGTCCTGTCGCTCCTGTCCGGGGTCGGGTTCGCGGCCGTCGCGGGAGCGGTGCTGTCACTGTTCATCGTGCCGATCGTGCTGCTCGTCCTCGGCGGGATCGCGTTCGCCGCATGGGTCGCCCGGGAGTCCCGCAGGGGCTGAAGCGCGCGGCCACGACCCCCCGGCGCGCTCAGCAGCCGCCGAACTCCTCGTCCTTCACCACGTAGAAGACGGGATCGCCCTCGGTGATCGGCGTTCCCGGCGCCGGCTCGGCTGCGACCACGGTCCAGTTGCCCGTCCAGGTCGAGGTCCCGGGCGATCGGCGTTCTTGTCGGTGGGTCGCGACAATGCTCGACGTACTTCCCCCTCGATCGACGACCGACGAGGTGAACGAGATGTACGTGCTGGTTGCGACCACGGAGACGCAGGGCGACCGGGGCAACGACTACGGCTGGACGGTCGAGGGCGAGCTGGTGTTCGTCCCGACCATCGAGTGTCGTGAACCGAGGTGCGGGTGCAGCCGGGGGTTCGCCGGCGTGAGCTCCCACCGGGCGACCACGACGGCGATGGTGGTGGACCGACCGAAGCTCGACCACGACGGCTACCGGGATGCGCTCTTCGACGCCATGGCCGATCAGGGCTACGGCGTCGCCGGCGACGACGAGCTCGCTGGTGCCATCGGCGAGCTCATCACCGTCGTCCAGCTGTTCGGGGCGACGTTCGGCGACGGCACGGTGGTGGGGAGGTGCGGACCTCGGCTGGCCGTGCGTCGGGCGGGTTCCTGTCAGACCCCCTGAGTTGAATGGATCCCAGGCGACCTCGCTCGGGCGAGGTGCGCCACTCGTCGGCTCCGCGCCGACCATCGCATCGGATGGAAGGGAGACGCACATGCGTCTGCTCCGCTCCACCGGCACCTCGCGGGAGGTGCCGCCATGTCGTTGACCGCGGCTCGATCAGACCTGGAGGCCTCGCTCGACACGCTCGAGCTCGGGGTGGTCCAGCTGCTCGACGCCGACCTCGGGCAGCTGTCCGCCGAGGAGGAGCTGCGGCTCGTCGGTCGGTTGGAGGCGCTCCGGCGCCGGCTCGACGCCGGCACCGACCGCGCTGCCGGCCACCTCGATCGCAGCGGGGCGTTCGCCCTCGACGGCCACCGCTCCGCCAAGGGCGCGCTGAAGGCCATCGGGCGGCTCTCCGGGCCGGAGGCGCACCGTCGGCTGCGCACGGCCCGAGCCCTTCGCGAGCTGCCTCGGGTGGCCGCCGCCTACGAGGCCGGTGCCATCCCCACCGCCCACGCCCGGGCGATCTCCGGGGTGGCATCCAACCCCCGGGTGGCCCAGCACCTGCCGGTCGCCGATGCCATCTTCGCTGAGCAGGCGGGCGTGCTCGGGTACGACGACTTCGTCTCCTTCCTCCAGCAGTGGGAGATGCTCGCCGACGCCGACGGTCCCGACCAGTCCGCCGACGAGTGCCACGAGCGCCGCCGGGCCGGGCTCGTCCAGAGCGCCATCAACGGCTCCTGGTCCCTGGAGGGCAGCTTCGGCAGCCTCCAGGGTGCGGCGATGGCCGAGGTGTTCGAGCAGTTCGAGCGGGCGGAGCTGCACGCCGACTGGTCGCAAGCCCGGGAGCGCTTCGGCGACGCCGCTCGCATCGAGCACCTGGCCCGCACGCCTGCCCAGCGGCGGGCCGACGCACTGTTCGAGATCTTCCGCCGGGCGGCATCGACGCCGGCCGACGGGCGGTCGCCGGAGCCCCTCGTGAACATCGTCATCGATCAGGCGACGTTCGAGGAGCAGCTGCGCCGAGCCGCCGGCGAGGAGGTCAGCGTCGACCCGAACGAGGACGTGAGCGGCCGGCGCTGCCAGACGATCGACGGCACGCTGCTGCATCCCGGCGACGTGCTCGCCGCCGCGCTGGTCGGCTACGTGCGCCGGGTGGTGGTCGACGCCAAAGGTGCGGTCATCGACCTCGGCACGCGGCGGCGGCTGTTCACCGGCTCGAGCCGCGACGCCGTCATGCTCCAAGCGCTGCTGCGGGGACCGGGCGGCCTGCGCTGCCTCTGGAACGGCTGCGACGGTCGGGGCGGGTGCCTGCAGGCCGACCACCGGGAACCAGCCGGCCGGGGCGGTCCGACGGACGTCGACAACTCCGAGGCGTTCTGCGGGTTCCACAACCGCCTCAAGGAACGCGGCTTCCGCCCCGAGCGCTGTCCCGACGGCGAGTGGGTGATCCACCGCCCCGACGGTCGAGGACCGATCACCCCCGCCGTCTGAGCCTCCGCACCTCCGACCCGACGATCACCGGCGACGCCGGGCGCTTCGGCGCGCCCCGCCTCCGCTCGGCCCAGCGGCACCCGACATCCGGTCTGCACCTTTTGGGTAGGTCGACCGCCATGGTGCAACGCGGGACCGCTGCCGACCCCGACACGATCCCCACCCGAGCGCCGGAGTTCCAGGAGCGCTTCCGCGACCTCCCAAGCACTTCGCGGCCGACGGCGACATCGTCATGAGCCACGTGCTCGCCGTCCTCTCCTCGGTGTTCCCCGACGGCGAGGACTACTTCGTGCGCTCCGTCGAGGCCGCCCTCGGCGACATCGGCGACCCCCGGCTGCGACGGGAGGTCGAAGGATTCATCGGACAGGAGGAGATGCACGGTCGCGAGCACCGCGTCCTCAACGAGCGCTTGGCCGAGCTCGGGTACCCCACCCGCGCCATCGGCACCTACGTCCGTGGCCTCACCTCCCTGCGCGAGCGCTTCCAGGGACGGCGGGCCAACCTGGCGTACACGGCTGCGCTCGAGCACTACACGGCGACGCTCGCCGAGACCCTCCTCGGCGACTCCGAGGCCCGGGGGGTGGTCGGCCACCGCGGGGTCCGCGAGCTGCTGATGTGGCACGCCCTGGAGGAGGCGGAGCACAAGTCCGTGGCCTTCGACGTGTACCGGCAGGCCGGGGGCACGGAACGCATGCGGGTTGGGATCATGTGGCTCACCCACCTCACGTTCCTGCTCGAGACGAGCATCTGGACGGTGGTGTCACTCGCCCGCGATCCAGCCGTCCGTCGGCACCCCGGCCGGGTCCTCGCCGGGCTGTGGCGGCTGCCCCGGTCGCCCTTCGCCCGACCCCGCGTCGTCCGCCAGCTCTTCGGCTACCACCGGCGGGACTTCCACCCGACCGACCGGGACACCGACGCCTTGATCCGGCACTGGCGACAGGTCCTCTTCGGCCGCGACGGCGACCTCACCGAGCTCGTCGCCAGCTGAGCCGCCGGGCGCACGGCCTCAGCGGAGGAGTCTCTCGAGCCGGACCGCGGCCGCGGCCGCCTGCAGCCCGTCGAGGCGGACGCGCTTGCGACGGTTCGTCGCTCCGGAGACCACGGCCACCGACGAACGGGCACGCCGAACGCCGCGGCGAGCAGGCGGCAGACGGCGTCGTTGGCACGACCAGCCTCGGGCGGGGCGGACACCTTCACCTTCAGCGCGTCGCCGTGGTGGCCGACGACCTCGTCGCGCGAGCCGCCGGGCTGCACATGGACGTCGATGACGACGCTGCCGTCTGGCGTGGCCCTCAGCACGCCGGCGCCGCGCTCCCGTAGACGAACCAGCGGGTCGCGTCGATCCGCGGGGTCCAGCCCTCGGCCTCGAGCAGGGCGTTCAGCTCGTCGGGTTCGTACATCACCTTCACCACCCGCCACTCGGTTCCGTCGGCGAGGCGCCGGCGGTGGAGGTCGGGCTCGTAGCGGAAGATGGACGGGTCCTTCGCCGGCGACGTCGGCTGCGGGTCGTCACGGTTGTCGATGAGGAACGCCCGGCCGCCGGGGGCGAGGCAGTCGCGGACGAGGGACCAGAACTCGGCGAACCTCCAGCGGGGCACGTGCGACAGCCAGAACGAGAAGAAGACGACGTCGTGGCGCTGGTCGGGGCGCCAGTCGAAGAGGTCGGCCTCGACGTAGGTGACATCGGCCCGGCCGACCCGGGCGCGGTTCTGCTCGAGGGTCTCGGCCGAGGCGTCGACGACGGTGAGCTCGTCGGCGGTGCGGGCGAGGCGCTCGGTCCACCAGCCGGTGCCGCCGGCCAGCTCGAGCACCCGGCCGGTGGCAGCGAAGTCGGCCAGCGCCCGGTCGAGCACGGCGATCTGGCGGTCCCACTCGGCCTGCTCGTCGGCACCCCGGTCGTAGCGGCCGCGGCGCTGCCACCACTCGTCGTACTCCGGCGCCCGGGCCCGGTAGTACGCCCGCTGCTCGGCGAGCAGGTCGGCGTCGTCGTCCACCGGCGGTGACGCTACGCCTCGCCGGCGACCAGCTGCCGGGCGATCGGCGGGGTCGGGCGTATGCTGATCTGCATGCAGAGCACCAGCGTCCGGATCGACGTCGCGACGCACGAGGAGCTGAAGCAGCTGGCTGCGGAGCTGCAGACCACGGTCGGGAACACGGTGACGCTCGCCGTTCGGGCACTGCGCCAGGACCGCATCGGCTCGCAGCTGCGTGAACCGGTCCGCGACGACGAGGTCGGTTGGCTCGATGCGGACGGCGGGTGACGTCGTCGACCTGGAGCTCGGCACGCCTGAGGGCGGGGAGGCAGGGTTCCCCCACCCGGCCGTGCTCGTGACCGCACAGCGGATCCTCGACGCCGAGCCCTCCGTGGTCCACGTCGTGCCGCTGACCACCACGTTGCGGGGGTTCCACTCCGAGGTCGTCCTCGACCCTGATGCCGACAACGGCCTGGATGCTCCGTCGGCCGCCCAGTGCCAGCACGTCCGGGCGGTGTCGCCGGGCCGCATCGCCGCACACCGAGGGAACGTGGGCGCCGCCACCCTGGCGCAGATCCGGGACGTGATCGGCGTGATCCTCGACCTGCCCTGAACCTGTGGCTGGTGCTCGCCCGGCTCGCCGGGCTCAGCCTCGGGTCGGCGCACCCACCGCCCGGGCGATCTCGGCCCGGGTCTCGTGCACCGCGGTCAGCGGCGACCCGTGCGTCGGCAGGAAGACCTGCTGGAGCGGGTTGGCAGCTCCGAGGGACACGTCGAGGGTGAGGCGGCCGGCGCGGTCGGCCCGGACGGTGCGCTCCTCGGTCGAGCCGTCGCTGCCGCTCATCCGGACGACGTAGGGCTGGTTCGGCAGGTACACCGGCGCCGTCGTGACCCTCGCTGAGCCGCTGCCGCGGAGGGCGAAGCCCTCGGCGCCGACCTCGAGCTCGCTGAACTCGAGCGCCGGCCGGTCGAGCGCCACCCGCCAGCCGTAGGCGTCGTAGGTCGGCTCGATGCTCCGGAACGTGAACTCGGTCGGGTCGGGGCGCTGCTCGGCGAAGGCATCCATGAACACCGGCAGCACCTTGGCCAAGCCGTCGACCCAGTAGGGGTAGCTGTGGGTGCCGGCGCCGTAGTCGTCCCAGACGTGGTCGATGCCGAGGTCGACGAGGCGCTGGTGGAAGCTCACGCTCATGTCGTAGGTGGCGCGCTCGAGGAAGAAGCCGCCGGGGTCGGCCGGGCCTCCGCCTCCGAACTCGCCGCCGGCCATGCCGTTGCCGGCGCGGGCGACGAGCGACAGGTGGCGCAGGTTCTCGGCCAGGTCCCAGGGGTTGTGGCCTCGCCAGCGCACCTCGTGCAGCTCGCGCAGGCCGAACAGCGAGCCGGGCACGCCGCGGTCCTGGGCGGCCAGCCCGTCGATCGCCTTGCCGGCCACCACCGGCGGGGTGTTCGTGTCGAGGGCGCCAGAGAAGGAGGCGGCCGCGACGAAGAGGTCGGGGTGGCGGGCGGCGTAGCTCATCGTCCCGAAGCCGCCGCTCGACAGCCCGGCGATCGCCGGGGGAGGCTCGAACACGCCAGCCGTCTGACCGTCGCCATCGGTCGCGCATACCAGATCGGTATGCTCGGGCGATGGCCACGGAGCAGATCGCGGTGAGGCTGAGCAGGGAGCGGCTCGTGCTCCTCGACGAGCTCGTGGCGCGAGGGGTCTACGAGAGCAGAGCCGCCGCGGTCCGGGCGGGGATCGACGTCGTCGTCGAGCTCGACCGGCGGCGCGCGGCGGACGCAGCCATCGCCGAGGCCTACCGCGCCGTGCCGCCGACAGAGGCGGAGCGGGCCGCGGCGGTCGCGTCCCTGCGGGAGGCCATCGCCGAGGAACCGTGGTGAGCGAGCCTCGCCGGGGTGAGATCTGGTGGGGTGAGATCGAGGACGTCGGCCGGCGTCCGTTCCTGGTCATGACCCGCGCTGCCGCCATCCCCGTGCTCCACGGCATCCTGGCCGCACCGGTCACCCGGACGATCCGAGGCATCCCGTCCGAGCTGCGCCTGGGCCCGGACGACGGGATGCCGAGCGAGTGCGCCGCGAGCTTCGACAACCTCCGGGTCGTGGCCAAGGCGTACCTCGTCGAGCGCCAGTGCGCGCTGTCGCCCCATCGCATCGTGGAGGCATGCGAGGCGCTGCGGACCGCCGTGGACTGCTGAGGCGACGCTCCTCAGCGTCCCCTTCGCTGTCGTACCCCTCGGGCTACAACGTCCTCATGGGGAAGAACAACCGCCAACGCCGGGCCGCCAAGCAGCGCAAGCGCTCGATGAGCACACCGAGCCAGGGGGCGCGCGGTGGCTCGACGGGGTCCGCCTGGAGCCCCTTCGAACAGGACGAGCCCAGCGCACGCGACCTGGCCACCGTGTTCATAACGGCCGTCCACGCGCACGAGCGCGGCGATGCGGACCTGGTCGAGGAGCTGACCGGCCTGCTGACCACAGCGCCCCGACCTGCGCTCGCTCGCGAGCTGCAGTCCCTGCTCGAGCTGCAGGTGTCCCATCTCTGCGGCGGAGGTTGGCAGCCCGCCGTGCTCGATCGAGTCGTCGGTCGTGAGGTCGGATCCCAGGCGTCGTCGGTGCTCCGTTCGGTCGTCGCCGCCGAGGCCGCGTCGTACGAGTCGTTGGGACGCGAGGTCGCTCCCCACTGGATGGCCCAGCTCGAGTCCATCGAGGCGCGGCGCTGGTGGTCCGACGGCCGCCCGTACCTGCTCCAGATCGACCAGCCGTGGGCCGACGTCGTCGGATGCACCATCACGCTGATGACCGTGCTCGGGCACGTCCCCGAGATCCCGCTCCTCACGCCGCCGCCGGCGCAGTGGCGTGCCGGGCGCAACACGGCCGCGCCATCGAGCCTGCCGCCCGGTCTGCTCGAGCGGGTCCGGGCACTGCTGGCCAAGGCCGAGTCCACGCCGTTCGATGCCGAGGCCGACGCGTTCACCGCCAAGGCCCAGCAGCTGATGGCCCGGCACCGCATCGACCGGGTCGTGCTCGAATCGACCACTCGCAACGATGAGGACGCCCCGACCGGCCGGCGGCTGCTGATCGACGATCCCTACGCCGATGCCAAGGCCATGCTGCTCCAGGCCATCTGCGCGGCCAACGGCGGCCACTCGGTGTGGTCGAAGGGCATGGGGTTCTCGGAGGCCACCGAGGCGGCGGTGGCCGACGCGGAAGCGGAGACCGGCCGCTCGCTCGTCCCCGTCCTCGCCAGCCGAGCGACCGCCGCCGAGGACGCCGCCGTCCGCTCCTTCCCGCAGCTGTCCGCCTTCGCCCCGAGCGCCACCGACGGCGAGGGCTGGCACGCCGGAACCCTCTTCGGCGATCGCGCCGACCTCGGTGTCGGCGCCTCCGTGTCGGAGCGGGCCGCATCCTGAGCTCCACGCCGGTTGGTAACGTGTTGGCATGCGGGCAACCATCGACAAGGCAGGACGGCTGGTGATCCCGAAGCCACTGCGCGATCGCCTCGGGCTCCGCCCGGGCGAGGTCGAGGTCACGGCCGACGGCGCTGCCCTCCGGGTCGAGGCGATCGCCGATGGCGACATCGAGGAGCGGGGCGGTCGGCTCATCATCCCTGCGTCCGGGGACCCGGTGACGGTCGACGACGTGCGCGCACTCCGCGATGCCGACCAGCGGTAGGGCGCCAGACGTCCTGGTCGACACCAGCGTGGCGGTTGCCCTGTGCGTCGCCGACCACGAGCTCCACGAGGTCGCGACCGCGGCGCTGGACGGCCGCCGGCTCGGTCTGGCCGGCCACGCGGCGTTCGAGAGGTTCTCCGTGCTGAGCCGCCTGCCACCCCCGGCCCGCCGACCACCTGCCGTCGTCGCTCGCCTCCTGCGGGAGAACTTCCCGGCGAGCCGGTTCCTCTCCGTCGAAGGCGCAGCGGAGCTGCTCGCCCGCTTCGACGACGGCGAGATCGCCGGCGGTGCCGTCTACGACGCCCTCGTCGGCGCCACGGCGATCGAGGCCCGCCGCCGCCTCGCCACCCTCGACCGGCGCGCCCTCGACACCTACCGGGTGCTCGGCGTGGAGGTCGAGCTGCTGGACTGATGGAGGCGGTCGACGGTCAGCGAAGCCGTCACACCCCGTGCGTACCATCGCCGAGGTGGGCCCTCGACCGTGGCGCGAGCTCGACGCCGACCTGTTCCGCTTCACCGCCACCGACCTGCGCGAGCTGTACGTCGCGGTGATGACGGCGTTCGAGCGCAGCGGTGTGCTGGCGCCCACGCTGAACCTCGACGGCGTGCGAGTGGCCCTCCGCACGGTGGGTTGGGACGAACCGCTCGCCGACGATCAGCTGGTCGCCGCGCTGGGTTCGCTGACCCAGTGGGGCTTGCTCGAGGTGTCCCAGGACCACACGGCCACCTACGCCACGCCGGAGGACTTCGAGCGGCGCAACCTCCAGTGGTCGCTGGCGCCGAAGGGCGAGGCCGCGGTCGTGGGCATGCTCGCCGCCCTCGACTCGCTCCGCCACGCCGTGAGCCTCCAGCCCGCGGTGCTCGATGCCATCGGCGACGCGCTGGTGGAGATCGCCGCCCTGCTCGACCGTCCGACCGACCCGAAGACCGACGCCCAGGTGCACCTCCGCCTGGCCGAGGTCGAGACCCACCTCGCCGGGCTCGTCACCAGCGTCCGGCAGTTCAACACCCAGCTCCAGCGGCTCGTGCGGGCCAGCACCGACGACGGCAGCGCCGGCGAGCTGTTCCTCGATGTGAAGCGGCGGACGGTCTCGTACCTCGAGGAGTTCGTGGAGGGGGTCGACCGTCCTCGCCGCCGGCTCGAACGGGCGGTGCGAGACCTCGCCGACCGCACCCCCGTCCTGTTCGACCGTGCGGTCCGGGGCGCCAACCTCGCACCCGTGGCCGGCGAGGACCCGGCGCCGGCCTGGATCGCCGAGCGGCAGCGCCGGTGGGACGCCCTGCGCTCCTGGTTCGCGCCGGTCGGCGACGAGCCGGCGCAGGTCGCCGGCCTGCTGCGGGTGGCGCAGGCCGCCATCGTCGAGCTGCTGCGCGTCCTGGAGCGCCGGTGGGACGAGCGCCGGCGGTCGGCCTCCGTCGCGAGCGACCTCCGGGCCCTCGCCCGCCGGTTCCGCGACGCCCCCAGCGACGACGACGCGCACCGCCTCTTCCACGCCGCCTTCGGGCTGTGGCCGTCACGCCACGCCCACCTGGCGCCGGCCGATGCCGAGCCGCGCCAACCCCGGCGGGGCTGGGGTGAGGCCGAGGCCGTCGAGGTCGCGCCGTCCCTGCGCACCACCGGCACCCTCCAGCACCGGGGCCGGTCGAAGCCGGTGGCGAGCACCGAGCGGTGGCGAGCCGAGCGCCTGCGGGCGCAGGCCGAGGAGCTCCTCGCCCACCAGCAGGTGCGGGCGGCCATCGAGACCGACGGGCGGGTCGACCTGCGCACGCTCGGCACCTTCGAGCCGGACGCCTTCCGCGAGCTCCTCGGCCTGCTCGCCCACGCCCTCGACGCACCCGTGGCCGGCGACGGCACCCGGCGAGCGCTGTCCACCGACGGCCGGGTCGAGATCGTCCTGTGGCCGCCGGACCATCGGACGGCGCGGCTGCGCACCCCTGACGGCACGCTGACCGGCCCCAACTTCGGCATCTCGGTGTCGATCCTCGGTCGTGCCGACGACCTGGCCGACGTGGTCGAGCTCACCGCCGGGGTGCAGGACCGATGACCACCCTGCACTCCGATCTCGACCGCGAGCGCTCCGAGGCGATCCAGCACCTGCTGCGCCAGCCCCTGCTCGACGTCGAGCGCGACCGCGAGACCTACACGCTGGTGGCCCGGCACGCGCCCTGGCTCACCGACTGGTTCGACGTCGCCTGCGGCTGGACGCTCCACGTCGACCTCGCCGCCGGCTTCGCCCGCCTCGCCAAGCGCCACGCCCGGCCCGATCCCACCCGGCCGCTGCTCCGCCGCCGCGGCTCGGGCGGCCCGTTCGACCGCCGGCGCTACGAGCTGCTGTGCCTCGTCGCAGCCGAGCTCGTCTCCCACCAGGTCACCACCGTCGGGCTGCTCGCCCAGGCCGTCACCTCCTCCGGCGACTTCGCCGCCGACCGCCACCGCGACCGCGTCGCGTTCGTCGACGCGCTCCTGGTCCTGCAGTCGTGGCGGGCGGTCACGGTCACCAGCGGCGACATCGAGGACTTCGCCGGCGACGAGCGAGCCAACGCGCTGCTCACCGCCGACCTGTCCCGCCTGCACCGCCTCATCGACGCCGCCACCGCCCCCAGCCGCCTCGACCCCGAGCTGCCCTTCGAAGCGGCGGTCGACGAGCTGCTCCGGGAGCCGAGGTACGGCAGCGCCGAGCAGGCGGACGTCGGCGACCCGAACCGCTGGATCCGCCACCACCTCGCCCGCCAGCTCCTCGACGGACCCGTGCTGCACCTCGACGAGTGCACCGAGGCGGAGCTGTCCTACCTGGCCTCCGGCGCGGGCCGCGAGTGGCTGCGGGCCCGGGTGGCCGAGGCCGGCTTCACCCTCGAGGAGCGGGCCGAGGGCATGCTCGCCATCGACGAGCGCGCTCGGGCGACGGACGAGACCTTCCCGGCGCCCAACGGCACCGTCCACCAGCTGGCCCTGTTGCTGGTCGACGAGCTGCTCGAGCCGGCGGCGGGGCCCGAGGGCCCGGTCCGGTCGGCCCGGAACCGCACGATGGTCGAGCTCGCCGCCGCCACCGTCCGCCGCCTCGACGCCCACCCGTCGTGGGCGCGGGCGTACCAGGGCAACGGCGGCGCCGCACGGCTCGCCGCCGACGCCGTCGGCCTCCTCACCTCCTTCGGCCTCGTCCGCAGCGACGGCACGGTGGTCGAGGCCCGCCCGGCGCTGTGCCGCTACTCCCCCACCGAACCCGAGATCGACCGGCGCACCGAACCGGCCCTGTTCTGACCCCACCCGAGGCTGCGATGTCCCTCCTCTCCGATCCCGTCGAGCTCCACCCGCTGCCACCGGCGCCCGACGACCGCTGGCGCCCCACCCGCGCCGGGTTGGTCAACCTGTGGCGCTACTGGGACGAGACCTTCGAGTTCCACGCCGGGCGCCTCCTCCTGCGCGGGCCGAACGGTTCGGGGAAGTCCATGGCGCTCGAGCTGCTGCTGCCCTTCCTGCTCGACGGCGACGCCTCCCCCGGTCGCCTGACGTCGGCGGCGAAGTCCCGCGGTGGGCTGTTCGAACGGGTGATGACCGGCACCACCGACGCCACCCGCACCGGCTTCGCGTGGGTGGAGCTGCGGCGAGGGGACGACACCTTCACCGTCGGCGCCCGGATCCGGGCGTCGTCGTCGAACCGTTCGGTCGACCGCGCCCTGTTCACCACGACGCAGGTCATCGGGCGCGACCTCCACCTGCTCGACGACGCCCGCGTCCCGCTCGCCCGTCGGGCGCTGCAGGAGGCGATCGGCACGCACGGTCGGGTGACCGACTCGGCCAGCGAGCACCGCGACGCCGTCCGCGCCGCGCTGTTCCCGGACTTCAGCGCCGACCGCTACGACGCGCTCCTGAACGCCCTGCTCGCCCTGCGCAAGGAGAAGCTCTCCCAGCACCTCGACCTCGACAAGCTCAGCGACGTCATGTCGGAGGCGCTGCCCGCCATCGACGACGCGGAGATCGCCGCCGTGGCCGAGGGGTTCGAGCGGCTCGACCGCCGCCGCGACGAGCTGACCCTGCTCGAGCGCGACGTCGCGGAGGTCGACGCCGTGTCGCAGCGCCAGCGGGCGTACGCCCGGGCCGTCGTGGCGTCCGTGGCCGCCGACGTCCGCAAGGCGGAGTCCGCGAGGGACGGCGTGGTCCGCCGGCAGCGGCGGGCCGCCGACGAGCTGGACGAGGTGGCGGCCGCGATCACCGAGCTCGAAGCGGAAGACGCTCGCATCGGCAGGCGGCTGGTGGAGATCAGCGGCGAGGTCGACGGCATCCGCAGCACCGACCTCTACCGGGAGGGCGCCCAGCTCGCCGAGCTGCAGGCCGATCTCCGCCGGCGGCGCTCGGACCGCGAGCGCCTGCAGGCCGACGCGGCCGCGAGGGAGGGGGACGTCGTCCAGGCCCGGCAGGTGGTCGAGGAGGAGCGGGCGCGAGCCGAGCAGGCGGACGGCAACGTGCGGGAGGCCGAGCGGGCGCTGCGCGTCGTGGCCGAGGCGGCCGGGGCCGGAGCGACGCTGGACCAAGCCGTGACGGCCGGATCGCCGGACGAGGGCCGCACCCTCCTGGCGGCGTGGTCACGCGAGCGGCGGTCGGCCATCGCCGAGGTCCGCCGCCTCCTCACCGACCACGATCGTGCCGTCGACCGGCGTCGCCACGCCGAGGAGCAGCGCGAACGGGCTCGGGAGCGGGTCGACGTCCTCACCACCGAGCGACGACACGCCGAGCAGGCACTCGACTCGGCGCGCGCCGCCTTCGTCGCGGCGGTGGCGCAGTGGGCCGAGCAGTCGGGATCGCTCGACGACCGGTGGCGGCAGGCCGTCCTCGACGCCGTGGGGTCGGACGCACCGGTGGAGGGTGTCGCGTCGGCGATCGCCGGGATCCGGTCCGAGGCGGTGTCTGCCGCGGCCGTGCTCCGGGCCGAGCTCGACGCTCGGCGGTCGGCGATCACGGAGGAGGTGGACGGTCTCGACGCCGAGCGGCGCCGCCTGGAGGCCGGCGGCCTGCCCGAGGTCGAGTCGCCGTCGTGGCGGTCGCCGCGCGACGGGCGAGCCGGGGCGCCCCTGTGGCAGCTGGTCGAGGTGGGGGACGGCACGCCGACCGAGGTCGTCGACGGGCTGGAGCGTGCCCTGGTCGGCGCCGGCCTCGCCGACGCGTGGGTGGCGCCGTCCGGTGCGGTCGACCTGCCGGGGGCCGACGCCGACATCGTGCTCGCAGCCGCTGACGCCCGGGCTGGGAACCTGCGGGCCCACCTGCGCCCGGCCGACGGCTGCGCGATCGACGCCGATGTGGTCACCGGCGTGCTGGAGGCCATCGCCGTCGCTCCCACGGCCGACGACGTCGACGCCCCGGTCGTGCTCGGCATGGACGGGACGTTCCGGCTCGGCACCGCGGGCGGTCGGGGCCCGGCGCAGCCCGCGACGCTCCTCGGTGCCGTCGCACGCGAGCGCCACCGCCACGAGGCGCTCCGCGCCGTCGAAGAGCAGCTGGACCAGCTCCACCGGCAGGCCCGCGCCGTCGACGACGAGGTTCGGGACCTCGACGCCCGGCAGGCCCTCCTCGACGCCGACCTCGACGTCCTGCCGCCGCCGGCCCGGGTGGCATCCGCGCTCGCCGCCGCGAACGACGCCGAGGTCCGCCTCGGCGAGGCCGACGCCGCCCGCGCCACCGCCGAGGAGGCCGTGCGGGCCGCCGAGGCCGTCGTCAGGGACGCGCAGCGAGCGCTCGCCTCCCGCGCCGGCGCCCTCCGCCTCCCGTCCGACCCCGACGAGCTCGACGCGATCGGCGCCGCCGTCGGCGATGTCGACGAGGCCGCCGATACGTGGCGGCGGCGGGCGGACGAGCTGGCCACGGCGCAGCGTGCGGTCGCCACGCTGGGCGCCGCCCTCGACCGGGCCGAGCGGGCGGCGGCGGACGTCCGGGAGCGGTTCGCCGCTGTGGACGCCGATGTCGAGCAGCTGGCGGCCAAGGTCGCGGCGGTCGGGTCGAGCATCGGGAAGGACTTCCAGCAGCTCACCCGGCGGCTGGAGGAGCTCGGCACCGAGCAGGCGGAGCTGGGCGTCGCCCGCAGCGCGCTGGCCGAGCAGCGCCCGGCGCTCGACCGGCGTCACGGGAAGGCCGAGAGCGACCTGGAGACGGCCACCGCCGAGCTCGCCGCGGCCGAAGCGGAACGAGCGGAGACCCACGAGCGCCTGATCCAACTCGTCGACGGCCCGCTCCCGTCCGACGCGGGTGTGGATCGCCCGGACGGGCCGCTCGAGGGCGTGAAGGCCGTCCTGGAGCACGCGCGGGCGGTCGCGGCCGCGCTGGCCGACGTCGACGTCGCCCCAGAGGTGATCGAGAAGCTGTCGCTCCAGGTGGAGCGGCGGCTCCACGACGCCCGGGCCGCCGTCGGGGTCCGGATCGACCTCGAGCGGCACACCACGCCGGGCGGCTGGCACGTGCTGCGGGGTTCCACCGGCGGGATGCGCCACGCCCTCGGCGAGCTGCGCGCCCACCTGCACCGCCAGCTCGTCGAGGCCCGTGCCGAGCTCCACCAGGAGGAGGCCGCCCTCTTCGAGCGCACGCTGGCCGGGTCGATCCGCCACGCCCTCGCCGACCGGATCCGAGGCGCCAACGCGCTGGTGACCGCCATCAACCGGCAGCTGTCGGCCGTGCAGACGGCGGCCGGCGGCGTGGGCGTGCGCCTGCGGTGGGACGTCGACGACGACCAGCCCGACGCCGTGCGCGCCGCCCGGGCGCTCCTGCTGCGCGACCCTGCGGATCTCGACGAGACCGAGCGGCAGGCGCTGCACGACTTCGTGCGAGCCCGGGTCGACCAGGCCCGGGCGGAGCTCGAGCTCCATGCGCCCTGGGAGGCCCGCCTGCGCGAGAGCCTCGACTACCGGGCCTGGCACCGCTTCACGCTCCAGCTCTCGCACCGCGATTGGGACGGGTACCGACCGGCCACGCCCCGGCTGCTGCAACGGCTGTCCACCGGCGAGCGCTCGATCGCGCTGCACCTGCCGATGCTGGCGTCGATCGCCGCGCACTACACCGGCCCCGACGGCGAACCCGGCACCGGCCCGCGCCTGATCCTGCTCGACGAGCTGTTCGCCGGCGTCGACGCCGCCAACCGCTCGCAGCTGTTCGGCACCTTCACCGAGTGGGACCTCGACGCGGTCTTCACGTCGGACCACGAGTGGTGCCAGTACGCCTCGCTCGACGGCATCGCCATCCACCACCTGCACGGCGGCGCCGACGACGAGCCGGTGACCTCGACGCGCTTCACCTGGGATGGCCGCCAACGCGTCCTGGCCGACACGGGTGGCTGATCGTGTCGTGGTGACGCCCGCCCAGGTGGCGGGGCGACTGGCGGGTCCCGAGCTCGCGCCGCTCGTCGACGAGCTGGTGCGCCGGTTCGAGAGCGGAGCCGACCCGGTCTCCGTGACCCTGCCCGCGCTGTCCGACGCCGGCAACCGCCGGCTGGCCGACCTCCTCGGGCTCGACCGCCACCTGAGGGCGGGTCGGCGGCTGCGCGTCGATCGCCTCGCCTCGGCCGTGGGCGCCGCCGACGTGCCCGCGCTGCGCCACGCACTCGTCGAGCTCCGGGGACCACTCGACGACCGACGCTCCCGGCGGGCGGCGGCCGCCGCCGCTCGGGACGAGCTGTGGGACGACGTCGAGGCGATGGCCCGAGGGGTCGAGCTGTTCCGCGGTCGTCCGGCGCACGTCGACCGGTGGATGGACCGGGTCCGCCAGCTCGGCGTCCCCGAGGCCGACGTCGAGGCGCACCGCCGACGGCTCGCGTCGGTGCTCGACTGCCTCGGCCGCCTCCCGGCCCCGGAGCCGGTCACGCTCGCCGGGCTGGCCGCCGACGTCACCGGTTCGGCGCACGGGCTCGACCCGGGCCGCCGCGTCGCCCGCCTCGTCCTCGACGCCCTCGCCCTCGTCCACGACCTCCCACCGCCCCGGGACGCCGAGGAGGTCCGCTCGCAGTGGGAGCAGGCGGGAGTCGTCCCCGACCCGCTGTCGTCCAACGTGCTGGTGCTCGGGCTCCGTCCGGTGGGCGACGACCCGCTCGCGGTGCACCTGCGTGCGAGCGCCGACGTCGCGGAGCCGGTGGTGCTCACCCTTCGCCAGCTGCAGCGCGCCCGGCTGTCCACCGACGTCGAGGTGGCCTACGTCGTCGAGAACCCGTCGATCCTCGCCGAGGTCGCCGGCCGCTGGTCCGGTCCACCGCTCGTCTGCAGCTCCGGGCGCCCGTCGATCGCCGTGGTCGTGCTCGTGCGCCAGCTGAGCGCCGCAGGAGCCGTCGTCCACCAGCACGCCGACTTCGATCCGGCGGGCATCGCCATCACCCGCTGGCTGCACGAGCGGGCGGGGACCGTGCCGTGGCGCATGACGGCGGGGGACTACGCAGCCGCGCTGGCGGGTCGGGCGACCGGCACGTTCGCCGGCAGTGTCGGCCCGACGCCGTGGGATCCCGAGCTCGCGGCTGCCATGGAAGCCACGGGCCGCGCCGTGCACGAGGAGTCGATCCGCGAGGAGCTGCTCGACAGCATGGGCCGGCGACCAAGCGCCTCGCATCCGCCCTGAGGCGATCGTCACTCGGCGGCGTTCCTGTCAGACCGTCCGAGCACACTGGCGCCAGCGCTCGACACCACGCCGCGAGGGGTGTCCCCGAAACCATCGCACGGCCGATCGCCGTGCAAGGGGGACCCCTCATGTGCCTGCGCTGCGCTGGCTGGACCGGCGACGAGATCGCTCGCCACCACGCCCGACTCGTCGATGCCCACCACCTGCTCCCGGACCTCGAGGTCACCTTCGGCCACGTCCACCACCGCAACCTCGCCGGCGAGTGGTTCACGCAGTGGCCCTCGGTCGCCCGGGCCTGCGGCGAGGGCACCACGTCGCTGCGAGCGCTGCAGGTGCGCGTCGACCAGCTCGACGACTGCGACGTCTGCTTCCACCGCCAGCGAGCGCTCGAGCGGCCGTGCTCGGTCTCCGCCCTCGTCGCGGTGTGCCACCCGGAGCCGTCGGCATGAGCGTGACCACGACCGTCGAGTGGCCCTCGTACTGCGACCTGTGCGAGGAGTACACGACCACCCCCGAGCGCTGCTCCCACTGCGGTCACCGCCTGCGCCCGATCGAGCGGTCGCAGGGGTCTGCTGCGCCGACTCGGGCGTTCGAGCGGGTGCCGCTCGACCAGGCAGCTGCGGAGCTGCGGCGCGCGCACCGAGCCGTCCTGGCCGAGCTGGCGGCATGGGCGCTCGCGCAGGGACGGCCGGTCGACCTCGACGTCGCTGCGCTCTGCCTCCAGGCGCTCGAGCGCGAACGCGGCGACGACGGCCTCCGGCTCGACCGCTCCTGCGTGAACGGGATCATGTGTGGCGCCGTCCGCAACGAGGCGACCCTCCTGCACACGACCCTGCCGGAGACTTGGATCGAGGACCTCTGGATCGTCCTGCGGTTCTGCGTCGGCACCGGCCGGCTCACCGAGGACAGCGATCCCGAACCGGTGCTGCTCGAACCGCTCCAGTGCTACGGCGGGCTCGGCGCCGACGGGCGGCCCCGCCCGGACGGGGTCGACGTCGACTTCTTCTGCCAGTGCTACCTGCCGCACGACCCGGAGTGCCCGCCGGGCATGGTGCAGATCTCCGTCGGACGGAACTGGGGCGACCTCGACGACCTGTTCGAGTACGTCGCCCTGGGCCACGGCGTCCCCCGCTCGGTCGACGTGCCGGTGTCGGCGTTCGGACCGCTGGCGAAGCTCGCTCGACGGGCACGGGCGCAGCGGTCGATGTTCCCCTTCTTCCTCGACCTGTTCGACCACGTGGGCACGCTGCCTGCCGACCGGAAGGTGCCCCAGCTGTGGGTGTACCGGTTCACCGGCTCGCACCGGAAGGGCTGGCCGCCGCTGGCGCTCGACGAGCATGGCGGCGCGTGGTGCGCCGTGCGCCACCGTGGCCGGCGGCGGGGCTTCCGTTGGAAGCCGATGGGCGACCGGTCCGCGGCCCACCACTGCGGGGTGGCGTCGTGGGACTTCGACCGGGCCCATCGCGAGCTCGAGCGGCGCGACGAGTGGGATGACTGGGACGACGAGATGTTCGGGTCGGAGACCGACGATGGCCTCTGATCCACATGTGCTGGCGCCACTGTGGCGCTGCTGTCGAGGTGTGCCCAGCATCCAGGTCAAGGATGTGAAGCCGGCGAGCATCGCCTTGTCGCCGCGGGACCTCGGCGGCGGGCAGGAGGCCGATCTGGCGGGCGAACGAGAGGCCGTCGTAGTACACGTCGTTGTGCCGGAGCTTGCTGTCCTCGAAGCGCATCACGTCGATGCCGCGCAGCTCGACGCGCCGGCCGGTCGGCTCGACGCCGCCGAACGGGCCGCCGGTGAAGGTGCCCTCCATCCGCCACTGACCCACGGCGGTGCGCTCGTCGGCGTCGTGGACCTCCTCGACCGTCATCCGAAGGTCCGGGAAGGCGTCGAACAGCTCGCCGAAGAACCCCCGCAGGGCCTCCCGCCCGGTGACGATCGTGCCCAGCGCGATGAAGTCGTCGGTGTTCCGGTCGAGCGTTCAGGCGGGCTGGCCGCGGAGGTCGATGACCGTCTTCTTCGCTGCCATGGGGTCGGCGCGGACGACGCGGTCCCGGCCGGTCGCCTTGGCCCGGTAGAGGGCAGCGTCGGCGTCGGCGACCATCGCCGCCCCGTCTCCACCGGCGGGCAGGCCGGCCACGCCGACGCTGATCGTCACCGGGACCGCGGACACCGTGCGAGCTGCGGCTCGGAGGCGCTCGGCCAGGACGACGGCGTCGTCGACGCTGGCCTGGGTGGCGAGCACCACGAACTCCTCGCCGCCGTAGCGGGCGACGAGGTCCCCGGCGCGGACCACCTGGCGGAGCGCGGTGGCGAGCTGGCGCAGCACCTCGTCACCCACCTGGTGGCCGTGCTCGTCGTTCACCGCCTTGAAGTGGTCGATGTCGAGCACCGCCACGGCGAGGGGCTCGCCGGTGCGGCGCGCCCGCGCCACCGCTCGCTCCAGGGTCTCGTCGAAGAGCCGGCGGTTGGCCAGGCCGGTGAGGGCGTCGGACGTGGCCAGCCGCTCGACCTCGGCGAGGAGGTCGGCGGCGTGCAGGGCAAGCGTCACCCGTTCGGCGGAGGCAGCCAGCAGGTCGAGCTCGTCGATGGGGACGTCGGGTCGACCGGGGCCGCATTCGACGGCGGCCACCCCGAGCAGCCGCTCGTCGGCCACCAGGGGCGTGACGACGACGTGGCAGGCGCCGGGGAGCAGCGTCGCCAGGGCCGGGTCGCCAACGGGGTCGATGTGGCGAGCCGGCACCGGATCGACCAGCGCCGTGGGGAGGCTCGCTGTGCCGGAGACGGCGACCGGGAGCGCCCCTCGGTCGTCGGCGACGGCGCCGGTCCAGCCGTCCGTCCCGGCGACGAGGACGGCGGCGCGCCGGTAGCCGAGGCGGGCTACGAGGTGCTCGGTCGCCACGAGCGCGACCTCCCGGCTGCGGTGGGTGCGCTCGAGGCGTGAGCCGAGCTCGACGAGCGAGTCGGCAGCCCAGCGGCTGCGACGGAGCGCCCGCTCGTTGAGTCGGGCGACGGCGACCGCGCCCAGCCCAACCAGCAGGAACGAGGCGACGGCGAAGAGGTCGGCCTCGCCCGGGTGGTCGGGGGTCCCGCCGACCCAGGTGACGTAGCCCGAGGCCACCAGCAGGAGGCCGTGCCAGATGGCGACGACCACGCCGCTGCGGAACGTGGCCAGGATGGCGGCGGCCACGACGTGGACGTGCACCAGGAAGAGCAGGTGGCTCGAGCTGCCTCCGGTCTCGGCGATCACGACCGCGAGGAAGAGGCCGTCGACGAGCAGCAGCCCCGACAGGATCGGCAGTCCACGACGCCGCAGGAGCCGCCGCAGGAGCTCGAGCGCGCTGGTCGCGGCGACGTAGCCCACGGCGAGCCGGGCGAGGTCCAGCTGCGGTGTGCCGGCGATCGAGGGCACGCGCACGGCCAGCGCGACCACGACCCCCAGCACCAGCCGCGTGCCCTGCAGGGCCGCCGCCCGGTCGGACAGCGGGACGAGGTCGGACCGTCGGCTCACCGGAACCGCGCCCGGTGGTCGCGGTCGTCGACCGCGGAAGCAGCCAGCTTCGGGTCCCGCCGGTCACCCCGGCAGCCGAGGGCGACGAACCCCATCAGCACCGCGGCCAGCAGACCGGGGAAGGCGGGGTGGCCCACCGCACCGGGCAGCCTCGGCCACGGCGATCGGGGCTCGGGCTCGACCGCAGCGACCGGCACGGGTGCCGCCAGCGGCGCGGCGAAGGGCTGCGCCGGAGGCTCGGCGGCGCTCGGCCGGACGGCGGCGACCCGTCGGACCGGGGCGGTCGAGGAGCGGGCCTCCGCACGCGGGCGGTCGGCGGACGGTTCCGGCGGGCGACGAGGCTGCTCCACGACCTGGAGCTCGTGGTCGGGCGCCGGGGCGTGGTCCCGGGGCGGGCCGCTCCGCTCTGCCGGCTCGGGACTCCCGGCACCAGGCGGCTTGGGGGCCGCGGCCGGGCGGGGCTCGGCCGCTCGGGGTGCGGCGGCGCGCTTGGGAGCCGGCCGGGGAGCACTCGCCTCCCTCCCTCGGACTGCCGGTGCAGATCGCCTGACCTGCGTCGGGGACACGCCGCTCTCTGACCCACGACCGGCCGGCGCACCAGTCCCGCCTCGGCCGCCCGGCCCGGACGCCGACGGCCCCGGACCCGCCGCCGCGGGCAGCGCGCCGGACACGACCACCAGGACCACGAGCAGACCCAGGGCCCCGGCCCGGGCCCCTCGCACGCTCCGAATCGCCATGAAACGGACATCGGCACGCGGACCGGGCGGACTTGAGCGATTCCCTGGTCCTTTCGGGCTACCTCTGCATCACCCGTTCAGGTGGACCGTCGGGCCCGCAGGACGGCGTCGGGGACGTCGGGGCCGGGGCTGCCGGGCGGACGGACCCGGGAGCGACGCTCGTGGACCTCGATGGTCCAGCCCTCGCCGAGGCAGCGGGCGACGTCGTCGGGCTGCACGTAGTCGCCGGGGTCGAAGCCGTGCGGGCGGTGCTCGCCATCGAAGGCGTGGTGGACGACGAGGAGCGTGCCGCCGGGTGCCACCGCGTCGACCAGCGCCCGGATGGCGGTGTCGTCGGCATCGTGTCGGAAGGCGGGGTACTGCGCCGACACGAGGTCGTAGCCTGCGGCCGGGAGCGGCTCCCGGAGGATGTCGAGGGCGACCCACTCGACCTGGACGCCCGCCTGCTCGGCGCCCTGGCGGCCGCGCTCGACCGCCACCGACGAGATGTCCACGGCCGTGACCCGCCAGCCCTGCTCGGCCAGCCAGATGGCATCGGCGCCCTCGCCGCAACCGACGTCGAGGGCGGTGCCCGGCTCGAGGTCGGCGACCTCGGCCACGAGCGCGCTGTTCGGCCGGCCGCTCCACATCCGGTCGCCGACGTCGGCGTAGCGGTGGTCCCAGTGCTCGGCGGTGTCGCCGGCGAGGGCGGCGACCGCACGCTCGGCGTCCTCCACGGCGAGGTCGGCGTTGATGACGGCACCGACCCGGCTGCCCTCGGCGGCGGCCTGCAGCACCTGGGCGCTGACGTCGCTCACGTTGCCGGCGGCGTACACGCCGGGCACCGAGGTGGCGCCTCGGGCGTCGGTCTCGATGACCTCGCCCGTGCCCATCGGCGTCGGCACCACCCGGACACCGAGGTCAGCCAGCACCTCGCTGCGGGCCACGAAGCGGGGCTGGACCACGACGGCGTCGGCGTCGAGCACCCGGCCGTCCGCGAGGCGCACGCCGCGCAGCCCCTCGTCCAGCACGAGCTCGGTGACGGGTCCGTCGACGATCCGCACCCTGCGGGCGAGGAGCCGGCGGAGGTCATCGCCCTCGGGTCCCGCACCGCCGTGCACCACGACCACGACGTCGTCCGAGAGCTGCCGGAACAGCAGCGCCTGGTGGGCGGCCATCGGCCCGGTGGCGATGACGACGATGCGCTGGTCGCGCACCTCCCAGCCGTGGCAGTAGGGGCAGTGGAGGACGTCGCGCCCCCACCGCTCGGCCACGCCGGCGATCTGCGGCAGCTCGTCGACGAGGCCGGCGGCGACCAGCACCCGCCGGGCGTCGACCGCGTCGCCGCCGGCGAGGTGCACCCGGAGCTGCCCCTCGCCTCCGGTCACCGTGGTCACGGTGCCAGCCACGATCCGGCCGCCGTAGCCCTGCACCTCGTCACGCCCACGGGCGAGCAGCTCGCCGGGCGGCAGCCCGTCGGAGCCGAGGTAGGCGTGCATGTGCGCCGCGGGTGCGTTGCGGGGCTCGCCGGCGTCGATCACGACGACCGAGCGGCGGGCGCGGGTCAGCTGCAGGGCGGCGGCGAGCCCGGCGGCGCCGCCGCCGACGATGGCGACGTCGGCGAGATCGGTGGAGGTGATGGCGACGACGGTACGCATCTCCCCGCGTGCTGCAACCTGGGTTGCAGGATCTGCAAGGCTGGACCCGTGCCCGACATCGACGCCCTCGTCCGGGAACGCCTGCGCGCCTTCCGCCAGGCCGTCGGGTGGTCGCTCGACGAGCTCGGGGCGAGGGCGAACCTGAGCGCGTCGACCATCAGCCGCATCGAGACCGGCAAGCGGACCATCAGCCTCGACGTGCTGGTGCCGCTCGCGCGGGCCCTGCAGGTCGACCTCGAGTCGCTGCTCGACATGGGCACCCCCGACGCCGACGTGGTGATCCGCCCGGTGCCGAGCCACCGCGACGGCGCGACCACCTGGCCGCTCAGCCGGCCGACGGGCAGCACCGGCGCCATGAAGATGCGCCTCCTCCCGCCGGTTCGACCGTCATCGCCGAAGGTCCACCCCGGGCACGACTGGTTCTTCGTGCTCGAGGGCCGCATCCGACTGCGGCTCGGTGACCGGGAGATCACGGTCGAGACCGGGGAGGCGGCCGAGTTCTCGACGATGACGCCCCATGCGATCGACGCGCTCGAGGGGCCGGCCGAGGTCCTGATGGTCTTCGATCGCCAGGGCCAGCGGGCCCACCTGCACACCGACGGCTAGCCGAACGGCTAGCCGGGCACGCCCATCTCGGACGAGCCCGCGTACTGGTCGACCTCCGGTGACTCGGGTCGGGGCGGCGGAGGCGGGAGGACGGGCTTCGAGCCCGGGTCGGTGCCGCCACCGTCGAAGCGGAACGGCGGGTACTCGTCGCGCATGAGCCAGACGTAGGCCCACACCCGGAACACCCAGCGGTTCAGGCCCATCACGAAGTGGAACAGCTCGCGCGGGTACTGACCCCGCACGGCGTGGATCACCACGCCGATGAGCGCCACCACGGCGATGAGCCCGCCGCCGCCGACGATGCGCCACTCCTCGTCGCCGCCCGCGCCCCAGCCGCCGGCGAAGATGGCGACGATCAGCAGGTGCGGGATGGCGAGCAGCCACCACTTCACCAGCACCAGGCCCCGGGACAGGTGCTCGGGGTGGTCGACCGTGATGTCGGCCGGGTAGCCCGGGTCGGGGCGGAGGCTGAACGGCGGGTACCGGTCGGTCCCGTAGGCGGAGAACGAGTAGAAGCCGACCCGCCAGGCCCAGCGCATCACGCCGACGTTGAAGTCGAAGATCGACCGCGGGTACCGGCCCGTGAACAGGATGGCGAAGCCCGCCACCACGGTGAGCACGACCGCGGCGATCATCAGGAACGCCAGCACGACCACGTGCGGGATGACGAGCACCCACTTCACCAGCCACAGCCAGCGGCTGAGGTCCGTGCTCTCGAGGTGACCATCGAGCCGGGCCGGGTACGAGTCGGCCAAGACCACCGGCTCGTCGCCGACGGGGGCCGCAGCGGCAGGGGCGAGGTCCTCCCGGGCGGCGGCGTGGCGCAGGCCGAGGATGAGGAGGACGGCGCCGACGGCGAGGAGCAGCACGCCGATGACGGCCAGGACGAGGGCGACGACCAGCAGGAGGTCCGTCTCGAGCCCGACGGCCACCTCGGCGGTCACCCCGGGCGTGGCGTCGGCGTTCATGAGCACGACCATCCAGTCGCCCTGCTCGACGTCCCAGCGCAGGTCGCGCTCGCCCGGGCCCGTGCTGGAGGCCACCCAGAAGCCCTGCTCGGCCGGCGGGGCGGGCTCAGCGGCGCCGTCGATCCGGTCGTAGTCGACCTCGAAGGGGCCGCTGGAGATGTCGTCGATCTGGTCGTGGGCGACGCCGTCGAGGTAGCGCTCCACGTCGCGGCTCGCGCCGATGCCGACGAACAGCTGCGCGCCCTCGTCGCCGCGGGCCACGACCTGGGCTGTGCCGATGTTCTCGAAGGGGGCCCACTCGCCCTCGCCGACGTCGGCACCGAGGTCGATGTGCTCCGACGCGATGGCGTAGGCGGCGGTCTCCAGGGGTTGGCTCCCGGACCGGTAGAAGCCGTCGTCGTCGCGCTGGGTGCCGTGCGCCCAACCGAGGACGGCGCCGCCGAGCAGCAGGGCGAAGCCCAGGAGGACGGCCAGGGCGCCGAGCACCACGAGGGCGATGCGGCCGGCGGTCATGCGGCCTCGATCGACCGGTGGCGGTGGGACGGGCAGGTTCGCAGTCATCACCGCTCACCGTGCGCCTGCCCTGCCGGCATGGGAAGAGCCGATCGTCACCGTTCGTCGCTACGGTCGGCCCGGGATTGCGCACGATCGGCAACATCCTGTGGCTGGTGCTCGCCGGCTTCTGGCTGGCAGTCGGCTACGCGTTCGCCGGACTCGTCCTCGTGGTCACCATCATCGGCATCCCCTTCGGGCGGGGCCCGCGGCCGATCGGCTGATCTGGCCCCGTCCCGCTGGTCGCGGGTGGCGGGTCGATCCCGTCTGGGGGAGGCTGTCCCCGATGACCGACGCTCCCATCCGCCCCGACCTCGACGTGCGCCGGCTGTCGGGTTCGCTCGGCGCCGAGATCCAGGGCATCCGCCTGGCCGAGGCGACGACCGCCGACGCCGACGCGATCCACCAGCTGCTGCTCGAGCACATGGTGCTGTTCTTCCCCGACCAGCACCTGAGCCCCGACGAGCACATCGCCTTCGGCCGCCACTTCGGCACGCTCGAGTCGCACCCCAACTTCGACTTCGAGTCCGAGCGGCCCGAGTTCTTCGAGCTGCGGGCCGAGGACGGCACCGGCGCGGTGGCCGACGAGTGGCACAGCGACATCAGCTTCGAGGCCCACCCGTCGCGGTTCGCCATCCTGCAGGTGAAGGAGTGCCCCGAGGTGGGTGGCGACACGATCTGGGCCAACTGCGCCCGCGCCTACGAGGAGCTGTCGCCGCCGCTGCGCGAGCTGTGCGACGGCCTCACCGCCCTCCACGACGCCGGCCCGCACCTGCGGCCCGAGCAGACGCACATCCACCCGGTCGTGCGCGTGCACCCGGAGACCGGCCGGCGGTCGCTGTTCGTGAACGAGCACTTCACCCGCCGCATCGTCGAGCTCAGCGATGCCGAGTCGGCGATGCTGCTCCCCTACCTGTGCCGCTGGGTCCACGAGCCCCGCTTCACCGTCCGGTACCGGTGGTCGGCGGGCACGGTGGCCATGTGGGACAACCGCACGACGCAGCACCACGTGCTGAACGACTTCCGCGGCGTGCGGGTGATCCAGCGGGTGACGGTGATGGGCGACGAGGTCGAGGCCGCCGAGCCGCCGCGCTGGCCGGCGTACGGGGCCAAGACGGCCCTGTTCTGGCGGGATCAGCCGATGCGCCAGCAGCTCAAGCGCCAGCGCCCGCCCGCAACCTGAATCCCCGACCGCTGCCGCGACCTGTGGGCCGAGGGGATGGCCGCGGCACCCTGGGCCCATGGAGATCGTCCACCTGTCCGATGCCCCGCCCCACGACCCCGACACGTTCGTCGCCGTGCCGTTCCTCGACGCCGAGCAGTGCAACGCCCGGGTCATCCGCCTGTCGCCGGGCCAGGCGCTCCCGCCCCACACGCACGAGCCGTCCGACCTGCTGCTGTTCGTGGTCGAGGGCGACGCCGTGCTCGACACCGATGTCGGTGAGCGCCCGTTCCCGGCGGGCTCGCTGGCGAGGTACGAGGGCCACGAGGAGCTGCGGGTGTCCAACGCCGGCAACGCCCCGGTGACGCTGCTGGCGTTCCTCGCGCCCCCGTTCCCGCCCCGCTGAACCGAGCACATGCAGAGTGCATGTGCTCAATGCGGATTTCGTGTACGTTCGGAACATGGCGAAGACGATCCAGGTCCGAGACGTTCCTGAGGATCTCCACGCGGAGCTCCGATCCCGTGCCGCCGCCGCCGGCACCTCGCTCTCCGACTACCTGCTCGGGGAGCTGGAGCGGATCGCTCGCCGATCGCGCAACGCGGAGGTGCTCCTCCGGGCGGCGCACCGTGACTGGTCGGTCTCCCGGGTGATGACGAGGGAGCTCCTCGACGAAGCCCGAGCCGAGCGTTGATCGTCGTCGACGCGTCCGCAGTCATCGAGGCGCTGATCGGCGAACCGAACGACGCTCTGGCGTGCCGCCTCGTCGGGGAAGCAGTCCTCCATGCACCGCACCTGCTCGACACGGAGGTGCTGCACGTCCTTCGCCGGATGGAGCAGCGAGGAAACCTCACCGCGGATCGCGCGAGCGCGGCACGCCAGCTCTTCGGAGAGCTGGCGATCGATCGGTACCCCCACCACCAGCTCTCCGATCGGGTGTGGCAGCTCCGGCCCGGGCTGTCCGCGCACGACGCCACCCACGTCGCGCTGGCCGAGGCCCTCGACGCCACGCTCGTCACCACCGACCAGCGCCTGGCCGGCGCAGCCGGCGTCCGCGCTGCCATCGAGATCCACTGAGGAGTGCGCCGCATGTGGCAGTCGCGCGACGGGACCTGTCACGCGACCGACGCACCCAATGGTGCCTTTGCCTCATGGCATCCACCCGTGGGGGGCGTAGAACTGGTGTGATGGGTGCGCCACCGACGGTGATGACGCACCGGACGACACGATCGTCGAGGTTCGACATGGATGCAGCACACGGGGCGGGAGCCGAGGACCAGCGCTGCGAGCGCGACGCGATGGTGGCGTCGCTGCTCGGCATCACGCCGGACCGGCTCCGCACGATCCGGCGGGTGCACTCCAAGCGCCTGCAGGCCAACGGCTTCGAGCCCGAGGTCGACGGCGAGGCGCCGCGCTGGCAGTGCATCGACCAGCTGGACGACGAGGCGCTCTTCGCCGCGGTCCGCCGCCGCGAGGTCCGCGCTCGGTCATCCACGCGAGCGGCCGGGCTCGCCCCGGTCGAGCGACCGGGCCGGCGGGCCCTGGGCCGGCGCTGAACCGGCCCGGTCAGCGCCGGCGCCCGACCTCGAGCTCGTAGGCCTCGGTCAGCCAGCCGCGCACGAGGTCGTCGATCTCGTCGGCGTCGCGCACGTTGACGACGTGGTACCAGCGGCCGCTGTAGTCGACCGGCTTGCGGGAGATGCGCGGGTGGTCGATGCGCTGCGGCGTGCTGAACGACAGCGCCACCCACCGGGTCATCGTGCGCAGCTGCACGAACGTCGTACGCACCTTGAAGAAGATGCCGACCGACACCGGCTCCACGTGGACGTCGCCGAGCGAGGAGAGGTGGGCGTGCACGGCCTCGAAGATGGGGCGCTCGCGCTCGGGGCCGGTCGAGAAGTACTCCTCGAGCGGCAGCGCCGGCGCGCACTCGTGGCCCTGGTTGGTGCGACCGAACTGGCGGCCGCACTCGGGGCAGGTCCAGCGGGTCGGCGCCGGTTCGTCGAGGCCGAGGTACTCGGGGAACTCGTCGGCCCAGCAGGCCGGGTCGCCGCCCTCGTCGTCCGTCATCCCGCCATCGTCGCGCCGGAATCGGCTTCCCATCGCTGCCACCGGGCCGTACGGTGCGGGCATGCGCCGGTGAGCACGTCTCCATCACCACGGAAACGCCGGTCGAGCCGGCCGGCCCGACACGAGAGGACGAGCGATGGCACAGCGCAAGCACGAAGGCTCCGGGCGCGTGACGCCCAAGGGGACCGTGAACCCGAAGAAGACCTCGAAGGCCCGGCGGACCGATCTCCCCGAGAGGTCCGCCACCCCGCCCCACGAGCTCCGGGGCGGTGCCGGCAAGGCCAGCACCAGGGTCGCCCGGCCCATCACCCACAACCGCGGGAACCGCTGAGCGGGTCTAGCCCACCAGGTCGTCGATCGGGCCTGGTGGGCCCGCCCGGTTGAACCACTCGAGGCCGTAGACGGCCGCGAACGCGTCGGGCGGGAGCTGCATCGGCGAGGAGTGGTCGGGCAGCTGGCTGGCGTGGGCCGCGAACGCAGCTCGCTTGACCGCCACGTGCGGCCGCACGTCGACGGTGAGGTCGATCTCCACGGTGGCGTGGCCGTAGCGGCCCGGATGCCCCCGCCACATGGCCATCACCGCTTCGGTGGCGTGGTGCACGACGTGGGTCTCGACGAAGTGCAGGTGCTCGCGGTCGACCGTGACCTCGTAGCGGGTGGCGACACCGGCGAGCCCGGCCGCGTGCACGGCGATGCGGTGGGCGTGCACGTGGTCGGGGTGGCCGTAGATGCCCTCGGGTCCGTCGGACACCAGCGCGTCGACGTGCTCGGCGCGCAGGATGGCCGCGAGCCCGCTCGCCGCCGACTCGACGGGCACGTGCACGAACGCGTCGTGCTCGATCTCGGGCCCGATGCCCGAGTCGACGTGGCCGAGGTGGTGCACCTCGCCGGCGCCGAGGATCCCCGCCGCCGCCTCGAGCTCGGCCCGGCGGGTAGCGCGCAGCGCGGCGTCGGGGGTGCCGTCGGCGGCGTCGCCCGACGTGGCCGCCACGATCACGACCCGGTGGCCGCGGTCGGCGAGGGCGCGGATGGTGCCGCCGCAGAAGATGGCCTCGTCGTCGGGGTGCGGGCACAGGACCGCCACCGTCGCCATCGGGCGGTCAGCCCCCGAGACCGGCGGTGACGTCGGCGATGTCGATGCTCGAGGCCGGGACGCTCGGGAGGTCGGCCGTGGTCGGCTGCCACCGCACCCGGCCGGCGAGGTGGCCGTCGACGCCGTCGTCGGCCGCCGTGAGGTCGTCCTGCCACTCGGCACTGCCCTCCGTCGCGTCGCCCGTGATGTCGGCGGCGGCGCCCTGCGGGTAGGCGGGTCCCGCCAACCCGACCCAGGGGCCGAGGACCTCATCGAGCTCCGAACCGGCCTCCTCCGGTGTCGGCGCCTCGGGCGGGGACCCGTCGCGCACGGCGTCGAGCAGGCGCCGGAGGGCCTCGTCGTAGCGCTCGTTGAACAGCGCCGTGGCGATGTCGATGATCACGGGCTCGCCGGCCGGCACCCGCACCCAGGCCACGTCGCCGAGCACGTGGCCGGCCACGTCGGCTGCCCACGGGCTGCGGTACCAGCGCTCGGTCCCGCGCACACGCACCTCCGTGCGGCCGTCGAGGGACACCTCCTCGCCGGTGGACGTGCGCACCCCGTCGCCGGGCTCGGCGAAGCCGTTCACGCTCGCGGCAGCGAGGTAGGCGGTGAAGTCGTCGCCGCCGGCGGGATCCTCGGGCAGCCGCGGCTCGACGTGGAGGTCGTAGGTCGCCTCGTCGTCCGTGATGGCACCGACGACGGTGAGCACGTAGCCGGTTCCGGCCTGGTCGAACGTCGTCTCCCACGTGAACGCCGTCGCCGAGCCGGCGGCGGGCGCGTCGTCCGAGGCGTCGTCACCGCAGGCCGTGGTCGCGACGGCGAGCGCCACCAGCAGGAGGGCGATCCATCGGCGCGTCACGGCCCCACGCTGCCACGCCCCACGACCAGCCTCCTCAACTCTGCGGCGGCGCCGCCGATCGGGACGGCATGGAACGCCTCCGCATGGCCGGCGCCGCCGCCGGGGTGGTGCTCGTCTCCGCTCTGGTGCTGCAGGTCTCGTCGGCCGCGTTCACCGGCTCGACGTCGAGCGGCGGCAACTCGTGGGGGGCGGGCAGCGTCTCGCTGAGCAACGACCGTGCCGGCGCCGCCATGTTCACGGCGACCGGCATGGTCCCGGGTGACACCGACCAGCAGTGCATCCTCGTGACCTACACGGGATCGATCGACCCCGCCGCCCCCATCGCCCTGCACGCGGTGGTCGGCGACAGCGACGACGGCACGGGCGACGGCCTGTCCGACGACCTCGACGTGGTCGTCGACGTTGGGCCGGACGGCAGCACGTGCGCTGACCTCACCGGCTCGGCCGAGCTCGTCGACGGGACGCTGCGGGCCTTCGCCGGTCCCGGGGCGCCGCTCGGCACCGGGTGGACCCCAGACGCCTCCGGGGGCACCGATCTGAGCCGCCCCTTCCTGTTCACCGTGACGCTGGGGACGGACACCCCGCAGGACGCCCAGGGTGACGGAGCCACAGCGGACTTCGTCTGGTCGGCCACCAGCTGATCGCCAGCGATCGGACGGTACGGCAGCCGCCAGGGGGTGGCTGCCGTCCGTCGCGTCCGGCATCACGGAGCTGGCCTGGCCGCTGCACCTCGCCCTGGTGGCGACCCTCGCCGCCTGGGTGCTCGTCCCCGTCGTCGCGCTGGGCTGGCGCCCGGTGGCGATCACCTCAGGGTCGATGGGGCCGGTGCTGCGGCCCGGCCACGTCGTGCTGCTGGAGCCGTTCCGCGGCCAGGACCTCCGGCCCGGGTCGGTGGTGACGTTCCGGCACGCGACGCTCGACCGGCTGGTCACCCACCGCGTCGTCGACGCGGACGCCGACGGGACGTGGCGGACGCGAGGCGACGCCAACGCCGCCGACGACCCGGTGCCGCTGACCTCGGATCGCATCGTGGGGGTCGGCCGGTTGGTGGTGCCGGCGGCCGGGCTCCCCGCCCTGTGGGCCGGCGAGGGGCGCATCGACCTGCTCGCCGCCGGCACCGCGGTCACCGCCTTCGCCGCCTGGGGGGCGACCCGGGCCTGGGCCTCGAGACCCCGGCGCTACCGCCGTCGGAGGCGGGTGCGCCGGCGCCGGATCGCCGTGGCCGCCACCACGACGCTGCTGGTGCTCGGCATGGGAGGTTCGGCCGTGGCGCGCGCGGCGTTCGTGGGTGCCGGCGCCAGCGGAGGGAACGCGTTCGCCGCGGCCACGGTCGCCGCCCCCACCGGTCTCACCGCGTCCGGGGGGTGCGGGCTGATCATCCTGGGTCCCAAGGTCGACCTGGCGTGGAACGCCGTGCCGGGCGCGACCGGGTACCAGATCCTGCGCTCCACGACCTCGGCGGGCTCGGGGTTCAGCGTGCTCACCACGGTGACCGGGACGACGCACACCGACCGGAACGTGTCCGGCAACCGCACCTACCACTACCGGGTGCGCATGGTCGCCGGGGGCTGGTCGAGCGGTCCGAGCACGACGGCGACCGCCAGCACACCGCTGCTCTGCCTGTGATCGGCCGCGACTGGGTATCGCCGGGTCCGTGCTCTTCTTCTTCTCCAACCGCTTCGGGTGTCTCGGCTCGCTCGTGTTCTCCGTGCTCGCCAGCCTCGTCCTGATCGTGCTCCTGCGCGCGCTGTAGAGGCTCAGGACGGAGCGGGCATCTGGAACTCGCTCGGGGCGCCGATCATCCACAGGGTGCCCACCGGTCCCGGCAGACACCGAACGCCGGCGACCAGGACGTCTCGCCGATGGGCATCTCGGTGGTCCCGCCGTCGGCCAGCTCGCCGAACACGCAGTGGGCGTCGTCGACGTCCGCGGCCTCCCAGTGGACGTAGGTGCTGGGAGCTGAGGAGCGGGGGATGGGGCCGGACGGCCCTGCCAAGATGCCGTCCGGCCCCTGAGCGTGTGGTCGTCAGCCCACACGACATCACCGGCGATGGTTCGCCCTGTTCCGTCAAGATCCCTTGTCAGGACCGGATCCGCGTGGTCAACGGGCGTAGATCCGCTCGACCACCGCGTCGATGTCCTCGGTGGGGAACGGGTCCGGCGTGTCGGCGAACCACAGCACCCCGACGGCGCGTTCGTCGCGGATGCACACGACGTCGAGGTGGACGACGCGCACACCCTCGATGGTGCCGCCCGTGAACCGGACGCGGTGCCCGTGCTCGGTGGCGTCGACGTCGACCTCGAGCAGCTCGGCCTCGAAGGACGGGTCGGCGAGGTCGGCGGCCACCGAGCGGCCGAGGCAGTCGGCGAAGCGCCAGCTGTCGAGCACGGCCACGGCGCGGTCGGCCGCGACGTCGGAGGCGCACAGCACGGAGAACCCGTGCAGCAGCCGGCCGGGCTGGCGCACGTAGTGGGGGGTGGCGGCCGACTCGACGATCTCGTCGTCGTCCGGGAACCCGTCGCCCACGCAGTCGATCAGCTCGCCCGGGCTGAGGTCGGGGTCGGCGCGGGTCGGGCCGAACCCCTCGTCGATGGCCAACCAGCCCGCCCCGGGGAGGTCGCGCTCGCCCGGCAGGACGTCGACGGCGCGGCGGGCGGTCATGTCAGCGACCGTAGGTCAGCTGCGCAGGACGCCGTCGACGATCTCGACGGTGCGGTCGGCGTGGTGGGTCATGCGGGTGTCGTGGGTGACGAAGATGCCGCCGACACCGCGGTCGACCACCTCGCGCCGGATGAGCTCCATGACCTGCTCGCCGAGCTTGGTGTCGAGCGCCGAGGTCGGCTCGTCGAACAGGACGAGCCTGGGCTCGTTCATCAGGGCCCGACCGATGGCCACCCGCTGGCGCTCGCCGCCCGAGAGCTCGCTCGGCCGGTTCTTCGCGCGGTGACCGAGGCCGAGCTCGTCGAGGAGCTGGTCGGCGCGGCTGCGGGCCGCCTTGTCGAGCGAGCGGTTCATCTCGGCGACGACGAGCAGGTTCTCGCGCGCCGTGAGGAACGGCACCAGGTTCACCGCCTGGAACACGAAGCCGATCTCCTTGCCGCGGAAGGAGGTGCGCGCCCGCTCGGAGAGCTCGGCGATGTCCTCGCCGCCCACCCGGACCTGGCCCTCCGTGGGGCCGAGGAGGGCGCCGGCGATCGACAGCAGGGTCGTCTTCCCGGACCCGGACGGCCCGACGAGCGCCGTGAGCTCGCCCGTCGCCACCTCGAGGGTGGCGTGGTCGAGGGCGACCACCTCCTCGTCGCCGGACCGGTAGGTCTTGCGCACGTCGGTGAGCTGCACGGCGGGGGCGTCGGTGGACATGGCTCCTCAGGCGCCGGCGCCGATGGCGGAGGCGGGGTCGATGCGGACGATGCGTCGGAGGGACACGAGGGCGCCGGCGACGGCGGCGACGGTGAGGCTGACGAGCGTGGACACCGCCCGCGACGGCTCGAGCTGCAGGGGGATGCCGTCGGGGACGATCTCGAGCAGGCCCAGCGTGAGCAGGCCGCCGAGCACGAAGGCGCCGAGCGCGACCAGGACCGACTGGGCGATCACGCCGGCGACCAGCGTCGACGACCGGCCGCCCACCGCCTTGAGCACGGCGTAGAGCCCGAGCCGCTCGAGGGTGAGCAGGGCGAAGAACAGGGCGATGACGAGCGCGGCCACGAACACGGTGACGCCGATGACCGCGGTGAACGTGGCGTTCTGCTCGGTGATCCCGGGGATCGCCTCGATGGCCTCGGCCTGGCTGAGGGTCTCGGTGCTGCCCGTGGCCGCGTCGATGGCGGCGCGCACGGCCTCGGCGTCGGCGTCGGGGGCGATGCGGACCACGGCCGACTGGAACGAGCCCTCCGCGAGGATGGCGTCGGGCCGGTTCTCGGCCAGCACCTGCCGCCACGTGCCCGGCTCCACCCACAGGCCGCCCTGCTGCAGGTAGTTGGTGTCGTCCACGAAGCCGACGATGCGCAGCGGCACCTCGGCCGGGCCGACCAGCACCTCGTGACCGATCTCCGCACCCTCGTCGGCCAGCTGCCGATCGGCGTGGGCCCCGCCGGGGGCGGGTGGCTCCGGGAGGGAGCCGGTGGCGAGCTCGTAGCCGACGACCGCGCCGTCGGCGATCTCGTCGACGCCCGGGATCTGCACGCCGAGGAGCGCGAAGCCGAGGCCGCCCACCGCCTCGACCCCGTCGACGGCCTCGATGTCGGCGCGCTCGTCCGCCGTGATCTCCGAGCGCAGGAAGGACTGGCGGGCGTCGTCGGAGTAGACGACACCGTCGGCGTCGAGGGCGCGCACCGCGCCCGTGGAGTTGAGGTACAGGCCGTCGAGCAGGCCCCCGAGGAAGAGCAGCAGGAGCACGAGGACGGTGAGGGCCCCGCCGACGACGAGGAAGCGGCCCGGGCGGCGCACCAGCTCGCGCAGGGCGATCCTCATGCCAGCTCGCTGCTCGTGTCGACGGTGGCCCGCAGCGGGTCGATGCGCACGACGCGGCGGATGGCGCCGGCGCCGCCGAGGAGGCTGAGGACGGTCAGCGCCACCAGCGTCGGGATGACCGTGGCCGGTTCGAGGTCGAGCTCGATCGCCCCGCCGGTGGAGAACGGCCGCACGGCGAACACGAGGCCGAGGCCGATGGCGATCCCGAGCGCCATCACCGCCACCACCTGCACCACGAGGTTGCGCACGAGGTACCCGGTGGGGGCGCCGACGGCGCGCAGGAGCGTGAGCGGCTTGGCCTTCTGCACGGTCAGGATCAGGAAGAAGAAGGCGACGACCAGCGTCACCACGCCGAAGGCGAGGGCGAGGATGACCTGGAACGACTGGTTCACCGCCTGCACGCCCGGGCTCGACGACACGGCGTCGTCGTTGGTGAGCGACTCGACCCCGCCGACGGCGCCGTCGATGCGAGCGGTCAGCGCGCCGGGGTCGATGCCCTCGGCCGGTCGCACCGCCACGAGCGAGGGGAGCACCACCCGGGCCTGCGGGTTCACCGCCCGCTGCGCCTCCTCGAACGTCGAGTAGTCGACGAACAGGGTGGGGGCCACGCTCCAGCGCAGGTCCTCGCCGAGGCCGACGACCTCGATCTCGGGCCCGCCGTCGGCGGCGATGCGCACCACGTCGCCGATGTCGAAGCCGTCCTCGGCGTCGGCGGCGCTGGCCACCGCCTCGCCCGGGCGCTCGGGCAGGCGGCCCTCGACGAGGGTGGTGGGCGCGCCGAGCCCGGACGGGTCGTCGAGCGGGTACCCGAAGAGCACGCCGTCGACCAGCTCGCCGCCCGCCTCGACGGTGTACGTGCTCTCGCCGATCGGCACGGACGCAGCGACGCCGTCGACCTCGGCGATGGCCGATACCTGGTCGGGCAGCAGGAAGCTGGCCTCCACGTTCCGGCGAGCCTGGGCGTTGTAGACGAGGACGGGCGAGTCCTGGTTGTCGACGGCACCGATGAAGCTGGTGACCAGGCCGCCGAAGAGCGCCTGCTGGAACAGGATCAGGAAGACGAGGAGGCCGACCGCCCCGGCGAGCAGGCCGAAGCGGACCTTCGACCGGAGGATCTCGCGGGTGGCCAGCAGCACGGGCGCACGCTACGGGGCCGGGGGCGAGCGGCGGACCTCGCGCCCCCGGGGGATGCGGTCCGCGCCGATGGCGGCGGACGAGCGAGGCCGGGTCGAGCGCGACTACCTCGTCTTCGTCGACGAGCAGGCGCGCGGCCCGGCACGCCGCCGGCTGAGCGATCGACCAAACTGCCCGACCGCTGCCAGTACCGTCGGGCCATGGGAGAGTCCCCGGAAATGGACATCAGCGCGGTGCGCACGGAGATGGCGACCATCGCCGAGGCGACCACGTCGAAGCCTCCCCGGCTGCGACGCCGGTCCATCGTCCTCGACGACGGCCACCGCATCGGTCTGTCGGTGTGCGGCGAGGGCGTGCCGCTGGTGATGGTCCACGGCGTCATCGCCGAGGGGATGCTCTACGCCCGCACGCTGCGCCGCCTCGCCGGCGCCGGCTTCAAGGTGATCGCCGTCGACAGCGCCGGCCACGGCCGCACCGGCGGGCTCGGCCGCAAGGGCTGGACGTGGGACGCCTACATCGACCTCCACGACCAGGTGCTCGACCACCTCGGCATCGAGAAGGCCGTCCTCGTCGGCCACTCGATGGGCGGCCGCGTCGTGGTCGACCTGGCCGCCCGGCGTCCCGAGCGGGCCATCGCCGTCCTCCCGATCAACGCCGCCATCGGTGGCCTGTGGGACGATCTCACCGGCGCCAGCCGCTTCGTCCCGTTCCTGTGGCCGCTCGGCATCGGCCTGCTCCTCGCCGACACCGCCATCAGCGCGGTGCAGGGCCGCAAGCAGATGGGCGCGCTCGCCCGCCTCGCCGCCCCGTCGCTCGCCCAGCGCCTGCGCGAGCTGCCGTCGATGCCGGCCGCGCTCTTCGCCACCACCAACGCGAAGGGCTCGATCGAGACGCTGCGGGGCCTCGGCGAGGCCGGCGTGCCGGTCTTCGTCCTGCACGGCGACCGCGACCTGTGCATCTGGTTCACCAACGCCCGCCAGGCAGCCAAGGCGGCCGGCGGGACGCTGGTGCGCATCGAGAAGGGCCTGCACTCCTGGGTCCTCGAGGACGCCGACAGCCTCCCGTCGGTGATCGCCGGTCTGCTCGAGGGTCGCCTCGGCACCGCCGTCGACCAGCGAGCCGGCTCGATCGCCGAGTGCTACGGCCCCGAGGCGCTGGCCCTCACCATCGACCGCCCCCGCTCGAAGCCGTACCAGCTCGAGCCCTCCCACCGCTGGCGCATCGAGACCACCCCCTGACCCGCGGGGTGCCAGGTGGCTACAGGGTCGCCAGGAGGTCGTCGACCGCCGCCGCGACCATCGCCCGGTGCTCCCGGGAGTCGTGGATGAGGTGACCGCAGCCGTCGGCCACCCGGACCTCGAGCTGCGGGCTGTGCCGGGCCAGCCGCTGCACGTCGACCTCGCGCACGAGCGTGTCCGGCAGGGCCGGGTCGCCGACGATGGCGATCCCGGGCAGCGCGAGCGGCGACGACGGGTCGAACACGGGGCCGGCGGAGCCGTCGAACACCGGGTCGAGCACGGAGGCGTCGAGCTGGAGCATCCCCTCGGCCATCGCCGCGAGGGCGTCGTCGGTGACCAGCTCGCCGAACGTCGGACCCGACGGGCTCGGTGCGCCGCGCAGGGCATCGGCGAGCTCGGGCGCCGAGATGCCCGACTCCTGCAGGCGGGGGATCGACTCGCGCATGAGGCGGAACCCGTCGAGCAGCGAGTTGCCCTCGAGCGCCTGCACGTCCGCCTCGCTGGACGGCGCCGGCATGATCGCCGGGTCCTCGAGGACGACGCCGCGCACGAGGTCGGGGCGGGTCTGGGCGAGGCCGGCCGCGGTGCCGCCACCGAGGGAGTGGCCCACCACCACGGCGGGTGCGCCGAGCACCTGCTCGCAGATGGCCGTGGCGTCAGCGACGTACCCCGGGAACCGGTAGGCGCCCGGCGTGCGGCCCGAGCGTCCGTGGCCGCGGAAGTCGAGCCGGACGACGCGGTGGCGGTCGGCCAGCTCGGACACGAGCCACCCCCACGTGGCCGTGCTCTGGGTGATGCCGTGCAGGAGGAGCACGGGCGGCGCGTCCGGGTCGCCGTCGTCCTCGTAGTGCAGGGTCACGTCGTCAGTGCGCAGCTCCACGGGCGAGCAACGTATCCCGGTCAGGGCAGGAGCACGTCGGGCACGTCGACGACCCGGGCCCGCAGCCACTCCCCCAGGCTCTTGGCCTGGGCGTCGTTGCGGGTGGAGGCGGCGACGCCCTCCTGCAGCAGGCCTCGGATCACGAAGTTCAGCGAGCGCAGGCCGGGGAACGCATGGCGCTCGATCGGCAGGTCGGCGGTCTCGGGGAGGAGCTCGCGCAGCCGCTCGACGGTGAGGAAGGCGTCGAGCCACGGCCACGCCTCGTCGGTGCGTACGAAGCAGCCGAGGTTGGCGTCGCCGCCCTTGTCGCCGGAGCGGGTGCCGACGATCGAGCCGAGCGGTGCCCGGGTGGTGGGACCGCCTGGCGCAAGGTGCGACGGGCCGGGCACCGGCTCGATCCGGCGCGCCGGCCCCGCGTTCGGCGCGGTGGCCGACCCGGGGAACGTGGAGGGGACCTCGCGCGCCTCGCCGGCCACCGTGACGTACGCCGGCACGAGCTCCGCGGTCACCAGCGCCGGGCGGTACACGCCGTACGGGGCGCCGGCGCCGGGGCCGCCGCCCTGGCCGTAGAGGCCCGGGATGCTCGACAGCGCGGTCTCGACCATCGCGCCGGCGAAGGCCCGGCCGACCTTGCGCTCGTCGGGGTCCTTCACGATCACGCGCCAGGTGGCGGTGGCAGCGTCGTTGCTGACCGGATCAGCGTGCTCGGTGCGCTCGACCCGCTCGGTGACCGACGCGAAGTCCTCCGGGGCGTGCGGGCAGGCATCCCAGAAGGCAGCGGAGATCGCCTCGGCCTTGGCGTCGATGTCGAGGCCGGTGAGGGCGACCGACACCTGGTTGCGGTACCCGCCCAGCTCGTTCATCGACACCTTCAGCGTGTCGGGCGGTGGTTCGCCCCGCACCCCGCTGATGCGGACCCGGTCGTCGGCGACCTCCTCGACCGTGATCGTGTCGAAGCGGGCGGTGACGTCGGGGCCGAGGTACCGCGGGCCGCCGATCTCGTAGAGGAGTTGGGCCGTGACGGTGCCGACGGAGACCTGGCCGCCGGTGCCGTCGTGCTTGCCGATGACGCTCGACCCGTCGGCGGCGACCTCGGCCCACGGGAACCCGACCCGCTCCATGCCGGGCACCTCGGTGAAGAACGAGTAGTTGCCGCCGGTGGCCTGCCCGCTGCACTCGATGACGTGGCCGGCGACGACGGCGCCGGCGAGGGCGTCGAGGTCGGTGCGCGACCAGCCGTGGTGCCACGCCGCCGGCCCGCACGTGACGGCGGCGTCGGTGACCCGGCCGGTGATGACGATGTCGGCGCCCCGCTCGAGCGCGTCGACGATGCCCCAGCAGCCCAGGTACGCGTTCGCCGACAGGTAGCGGCCGACGTCACCGAGATCGCCTTCGGGGTCGAAGGGGCGGAGGGCGCCGGCCTCGGCGAGCTCGGCGGCTCGGGGCAGGAGGTCGTCACCCGACACGTGGGCGATGGTGGGCGACAGGCCGAGGCGGTCGGCGACCTCGGCGACGGCCTCGGCGCAGCCGTCGGGGTCGAGGCCGCCGGCGTTCGACACGACCTTGATGCCCCGGTCGAGGCAGGTGCCCATCACCTGCTCCATCTGGGTGACGAACGTGCGGGCGAAGCCGCCGCGGGGGCGGGCGGCGCGGGCCCGGGCGAGGATCAGCATCGTCAGCTCGGCCAGCCAGTCGCCGGTGAGCACGTCGATGGGGCCGCCCTCCACCATCTCCCGCGCGCCGGAGAGCCGGTCGCCGTAGAAGCCCGAGCAGTTGGCGATCCGGATCGGGGGCTTCGGCTCAGTCATGCGCGAGCAGGACGAGGACGTCGCCGGCAGCGACCCGCTGGCCGGGCGCGACCCGCACCTCGGTGACCGTCGCCGCGGCGGGGGCGGTGATCTTGTGCTCCATCTTCATGGCCTCGATGACGACGAGGAGCTGGCCGTCGGCGACCTCGTCGCCGTCCTCGACGTGGACCGACAGGACGGTGCCGGGGAGGGGTGCGACCGGTCCGCCGGCGGCGGAGGCGGCGTCGTGGTCGTCGAAGCGCGGGGCGAGGCGCCACGTGGTGGAGCCGGCGGTGCCGCTGACGACCGTGGCGTCGCCGTCGCGGTGGATCACCAGGGTGCGGCGGACGCTGTCGGCGGTGATCGCCACGCGGTCGCCGTCGACGCTGGCGAGGACATCGACGCGCCGGCGATCGTCGGGCGACAGGGAGCCGTCGTCGGTGGGGTGGGGTGCGTCCCCGACCAGCACGTCGTAGCGGCCGCCGCCGAGGGCGACGAGCTCGACCCCGGTGGCGTGCTCGCCGTCGAGCCACGTCTGGCGCTGGCCCCGGGTGCGCAGGTTGCGCCAGCCGGAGGGGGCGAAGCCCCACCGGATGTCGGCGGCCCGGGCGGCTCGTTCGTCGGCCACGACCGCAGCGAGCAGCTGGGCGAGCCGGTCGTCGCCCTCGGGACCGCGGGCGCGCAGCAGGTCGGGGTGCTCGTCGAGGAAGGTGGTGGGGGTGGCGGCGGCGAGGAAGTCGTCGTCGGCGAGGGTGGCGGCGAGCATGTCGAGGTTCGTGCGCACGCCGGCGACGACGGAGCTGCGCAGGGCCCGGGCGAGGGCGGCGGCGGCCTGCGTGCGGGTCGGCGCGTGGGCGATGACCTTCGCCAGCAGCGAGTCGTAGTCGGACGAGACGACGCTGCCGGCTCGGACGCCGGCGTCGACCCGCACCGGTGCAACGGAGCCGCTGCCAGTTTCGAGAGCCGAGATGTCGAAGCGGGCGATGGTGCCGGTGGACGGGAGCCAGCCAGCGGCCGGGTCCTCGGCGACGACGCGCACCTCGATGGCGTGGCCGTCGACGCGCACGTCGTCCTGGGTGAGGGGCAGCGGCTCGCCGGCGGCGACGCGCAGCTGCAGCTCCACCAGGTCGAGACCGGTCACCGCCTCGGTCACGGGGTGCTCGACCTGGAGGCGGGTGTTCACCTCGAGGAACGAGATCGTGCCGTCGGCGCCGACCATGAACTCGACGGTGCCGGCGCCCCGGTACCCGATGTGGCGGGCGAGCGCGAGGGCGCCCTCGCACAGGGCCTGGCGCACGTCGTCGGTGATGCCGGCCGACGGCGCCTCCTCCACCACCTTCTGGTTGCGGCGCTGGATCGAGCACTCGCGCTCGCCGAGGTGGACCACGTTCCCGTGGGCGTCGCCGAGGATCTGGACCTCGACGTGGCGGCCCCGCTCGATGAACGGCTCGACGAAGACGGTGCCGTCGCCGAACGCGGACTCGGCTTCCCGGGCCGCGGCCCCGACGGCGTCGGCGAGGTCCTCGACCCGGCGGACGACGCGCATGCCCCGCCCGCCGCCGCCGGCGGCGGCCTTGACCAGCGCCGGCAGGGGAAGCCCGTCGGGGACGTTCCCGGGGGAGACCTCGACCGCCTCCGTGGTCGGGACGCCGGCCTGCACCGCCGCGCGCTTGGCGGCGATCTTGTCGCCCAGCAGCTCGATCTGCTCCGGCGTCGGGCCGACCCACACGAGGCCGGCGTCGATCACGGCGCGGGCGAACGCCGTGCTCTCGGCGAGGAACCCGTAGCCGGGGTGGACGGCGTCGCACCCGGTGTCGAGGGCGGCCCGTACGAGGGCGTCGGCGCGCAGGTAGGACTCGGCCGGCGTGGCGCCGCCGAGCGCGACCGCCCGGTCGACGACCTCGACGTGCAGCGCGCCGGCGTCGGGCTCGGAGAACACGCCCACGGTCGAGATGCCCATGCGGTGCGCGGTGCGGGCGACCCGCACCGCGATCTCCCCGCGGTTGGCGATCAGCAGCCGGCGGATCACGACACCCCCACCCCCGTTCTTGTCAGGGAAACGGGGCCCTGGACCCCCGAAAGGATGACAAGAACGGGCATCAGTGCCGCCAGACGCCGTAGGTGGTGGCGCCGCGCACCTCGGCCGAGTGGGTGGCCGACAGCGCGATGCCGAGGACGGTGCGGGAGTCGGCCGGGTGGATGATGCCGTCGTCCCAGAGGCGGCCGGTGGCGTAGAGCGCGGTCGACTGGCCCTCGACCAGCTGCTCCAGCGCGGACGTCTGGGCGGCGAGCGCCTCCTCGTCCACCTCCTGCCCCCGTCCGGCGGCCGCGTTGCGGGCGATGATGTCCATCACGCCGGCGAGCTGCTTGGGCCCCATGACCGCGATGCGGTGGTTGGGCCAGGAGAACACGAAGCGGGGGTCGTAGGCCCGGCCGGACATGCCGTAGTTGCCGGCGCCGTACGACGCCCCGACCATGAGCACGAGGTGCGGGACCTCCGAGTTCGACACCGCGTTGATGAGCTTGGCGCCGTTCTTGATGATGCCGCCGCGCTCGGCGGCCGAGCCGACCATGAACCCGGTGATGTTCTGCACGAACACCAGGGGCGTGTCGGTGCGGTTGCACAGCTGGATGAACTGGGCGCCCTTGTTGGACTCCTCCGAGAACAGGATCCCGTTGTTCGCGAGCACGCCCACCGGGAAGCCGCAGATCGACCCCCACCCGCACACGAGCTTGTCGCCGTAGAGCGGCTTGAACTCCTCGAACCGGCTGCCGTCGAGCACCCGAGCCAGGACCTCGCGCACCTCGAAGGGCACCCGCACGTCGGCCGACGCCGCGCCGATCAGCTCGGCCGGGTCGTAGACGGGGTCGTCGGCCGGCTCGCTCGGACCGGGTCCGAGCTTGCGCCAGCGGAGGTGGGCGACGATGTCGCGCACCATGCGGATGGCGTCCATCTCGTCGACCGCCAGCTGGTCGGACAGTCCCGAGACCGTCGAGTGCATCTCGGCACCGCCGAGGGTCTCCTCGTCGACCTCCTCGTCGATGGCCATCTTCACCAGCGGCGGGCCACCGAGGTAGGCCGTGCCCCGCTCCTTCACGAAGATCGTGTAGTCGCTCATGCCGGGCGTGTACGCGCCGCCCGCGGTGGACGGACCGAACACGACGGTGATCGACGGGATGCCGAGCTTCGAGCGCTGGGTGATGTTCTTGAAGCCGGCGCCGCCCGGCACGAAGATGTCGGCCTGGCGGGGGAGCTCGGCGCCGGCCGACTCGTTGAGCGTGATCACCGGCAGCCGGTTGGCCCGGGAGATCTCGTCGAGGCGCAGGTTCTTCGCCACGGTGGACGGGTTCGCCGACCCGCCCCGATAGGTCATGTCGGAGCCGGAGATGAGGCACTCGGTGCCGTGCACGATGCCGATGCCGGCGCACACGCCGGCGCCGACCGGGTCCTCGGTGCCCCACGCCACCAGCGGCGCGAGCTCGAGGAACGGCGTGTGGGGGTCGACCAGCACCTCGATGCGCTCGCGCACCAGCAGCTTCCCCCGCTTCCGGTGCCGGTCGACGTAGCGCTGGCCGCCCACCGACGGGACCGACGCCAGCTGCTCGGCCACCTCGTCCCACAGGGCCTGCATCGCCGCCCGGTTCTCCCGGTGCTCGGTCGAGGACGTGTCGAGTCGGGACCGCAGGACCGGCATCGGGGCGGACCGTAGCGGGGATGGAAGCCGGCATGCCCCGAGCGATCTGGACCGGGAGCATCAGCTTCGGGCTGGTGAACGTCCCGGTGAAGCTGTTCTCCGCCACCGAGGACCGCTCCGTCTCCTTCCACCAGTTCGAGCCCGAGTCGGGCGAGCGCATCAAGTACAAGCGCGTCACGGAGAAGTCGGGGAAGGAGGTCGAGTACGAGCAGATCGTGAAGGGCTACGAGCTCGAGGACGGCAGCCACGTGCTCGTCACGCCCGAGGAGCTGCAGTCGGTGGCGCCGGGGAAGAGCCGCACCATCGACATCGAGGACTTCATCGACCTCGACGCCGTCGACCCCGTCTACTTCGACAAGACGTACCACCTCGCCCCGGCGGGCCAGGCCGCCGCCAAGCCGTACGCCCTGCTGCGGGAGGCGATGAAGGAGGCGGGGCGCGTCGCCATCGCCCGCTTCGTCATGCGCGACAAGCAGAGCCTCGCCTGCATCCGGGTGGCCACCGACGACACGGGCGGCGACGACGTGCTGGTGCTGGAGACGATGCGCTTCGGCGACGAGGTCCGCAGCCCGTCGGCCATCCGCGAGCTGAGCGTCCTCGACGACGGCGTCGAGGTCACCGACCGCGAGCGGGCCGCGGCCATGAGCCTCGTCGAGTCCCTGACCACCGAGTGGGAGCCGTCGAAGTACGAGGACACCTATCGCGAGCGGGTGCTCGAGCTGGTGGCCAAGAAGGCCGAGGGGGAGCGCATCGTGGTCGAGGAGCCCGAGGCGCCCACCGCGTCGGTCACCGACCTCATGGCCGTGCTCGAGGCCAGCGTCGCCGAGGCCAAGCAGAAGCGCACCGGCAGCCCGCCGGAGGCGGCGGCGGCCTCGGCCTCGGCCGGCGACCTCGACGCCATGTCCAAGGACGAGCTGTACGAGCTGGCCCAGGAGCGGGGCGTCGACGGCCGGTCGAAGATGACCAAGGACGAGCTGGTCGCCGCCCTGCGCGAGGAGTACGCGGAGGCATCGTGACCTGCGTCGAGTGCGACGACGACACCGACCACTGCCACGCCGTCTGGCTGCGCCACCGCGACGGCCACGAGGAGTGCCTCGCCGTCGAGTGCCGCACCGGCGCCGACACGCACCTGTTCGTGATCGCCTGCGTCGACATCGACCCCGGCTGCTGCGCCTGACACGCTGGCGGGCGTGAGCCTCGCCGAGATCCGCGCCGACCTGACCGCCGAGCAGGTGGCGCTGGACGCCGTGGTGGCCGACCTGCCCGACGAGGCCTGGGACACCCCGACGCCGAGCCCGCGGTGGGCGGTGCGCGACCAGATCGCCCACCTCACCTACTTCGACGGCACGGCCGCCCTCGCCATCCGCGATCCCGAGGCCTTCGGCGCCACGCTCACCGAGCTGCTGCCGCTGCTGGGCGACGGCCCCGAGGCGCTCGACGAGCACACCGTCGGCTGGGCCCGCACGCTCCCGCCGGCCGAGCTGCTCGCCCGCTGGCGCGAGGGCCGGGCCGACCTCGCGGGCGCCGCCGAGGGTCTCACCGAGGAGGACCGGGTGCCCTGGTACGGGCCGCCGATGGGCGCCAAGTCGTTCATCACCGCCCGCCTCATGGAGTGCTGGGCCCACGGCCAGGACGTGGTCGACGCCGTCGATGGCGAGCGCCCGCCCACCGATCGCCTGGCCCACATCGCCCGCCTCGGGTTCATCACCCGGGGCTGGACCTACGCCAACCGGGGCGAGCCGGTCCCCGACGCCCCCGTGCAGGTGGTGCTCGACGCGCCCGCCGGCGGCACGTGGACCTACGGCCCCGACGAGGCGGGCGACCGGGTGACGGGACCCGCCGAGGACTTCTGCCTCGTCGTGACCCAGCGCCGCCACGTGTCGGACACGGCGCTCGTGGTCGAGGGGGAGGCAGCGCGGGATTGGATGGCCAAGGCCCAGGCGTTCGCCGGCCCGCCCACCGACGGCCCCGCCGGGCGCTGAGGGACCCGGTCGACCTGAGCTCCGGTGACCCGTCGCCGGCTACAAGGCAGCTTCATCATCCTCCTTGTACGCTGTGGCCATGTCGACGACCGGTGACCTCAGGATCTCCTCCCGGGGCCAGATGAGCCTCCCTGCTCGAGCCCGCCGCCGGTGGGGACTCGACGACGGGGGGAACGTCGGCTACCTCGATCTCGGCAACGCCATCGTCCTCGTTCCGGGCGGCGTCGACGAGCTCCGTGCGTCGCTGCTCGGAGCCATCAGCGACGACATCTGGGAGAGCGCCCGAGCCGGCTTCGGGGACCCTGAGCTCGCCGATCAGTGATCCAGCTCGTCGACGACCGACGACTCGGCGCGATCCTGCGAGGCGGGCCCGCCCCAGACCCCGACGCGGAGGTCTTCACGACCGGCTCCTGGTACGTCCGGCTCTGCCAAGCGGTCCTCGCCGCGGCATCGCGACCCGGGAAGCTGTCCGGGCCGCTCGCCGACCTCCCCGAGCCGACCCGCTCACGAGCGATCGAAGCGCTGCTCGAGCTTCCCGACACGATCGGCCTGGTCAGCCTGCGTGACCTCGGACCCACCATCGGCCGCTTGAGAGCCCGCCACCAGCTCAACATCCTGGGGATGGAAGCGCTCGCTGCTGCCGTGCACCTCGACGCGCACGTCTACCTGTCCTCGTCGTCACCGAAGCTCGAGGCAGCCCTCGTCGCAGAAGACCTCGCGACGACGGTCCTCTGACCGGGGCCTCGCCTCAGGGGGCGAGCTCGGCGGCGATCTCCCGCACGTCGTGGGCGAGGTCGTCGTCGAGGGTGGCGAGCACGGCGTCGTCGAGCTCGTCGCGGAACGCCATGCGCTCGGCGTCGACCGCCGGGACGGCGTGGGGCATCCACGCCGCGTGGAGCAGGACCGGGACGGTGGCGCCGCCGGGCGCGCTGGCGACCGCGACCGGACCGTCACCGACCCGGGCGGCGTCGAACACCTCGACGCGGAACCCGCGGTCGTTCTGCACGGGCAGGATCACGTAGCCGTCGTGGCCGCCCGGGTTCGGGCCGGCGTACCGGCCGCCGGGGGCGAGGCGGGGCGCGAAGGTCGGCGAGGTCACGAGGTCCGTGGTGTCCGGGTACTCCCAGCGCGCCCGCTCCTCGAGCGAGCCCCGCTCGAAGGTGACGAGCATCCCCGGCGTGTCCTCGGTGGGGATGGCCGACTCGTCGATGCGGTCGGCGTAGAAGTCCAGCGCCCGGCGCGTGATCGCGCCCGGCCGGCAGCCGTGGTAGGTGGCGTGGTGCAGGGTGGGGGCCGCGAGGCCCTCGGTGCACCAGTCCATCGCCGAGAGCTGCAGGTTCCACGACCAGTCGGCCCGCACCGACGCGACGTCGGTGAGCTTGGAGTTGGTGGGGTCGAGGGTGGCCTCGGAGATCGTCTCCGGCGTGAGGCCCATCGCGTAGAAGCCGACGAGCGCCGGGTCGACCGGGCGGCCGTTGCGGTCCACGTCGCCGGCACCGATCGGGAACCCGAGGTCGAGCATGTCCATGTGCTCGAACAGCACCCGCACGCCGGCGGTGTCGTCCCACTGGCCGTAGAAGTGCCCAGGCGGTGGACCCATGCGGAACGGGATCGCCGACACCGGCTGCCCGCTCGGCGTGCGGTCGAGCTCCTCCTTGCGGACGAGGTAGAGGCTGATCTCGTCGTCGATCGACACGGTCTTGTCGCCGCCGAAGATCGCGCCCGGGTCGGCCTTGAAGTTCCCCGAGTCCGAGAGGATCAGCCAGTGCTGGGTCTGGGAGATCGTGTGCATCGACCCCGCGACCTCCGCGCCCTCCATCGGCCAGGTCCGGGCCCGCGCTCCGTCGCCGTCCCACCGCACCACCGTGGGTGCCTGCGCGAAGCCCCGACCGAGGTCCGGGTCGAGCTTCACCGTCCACAGGCACCCGCGGTCGGGGTCGACCACCGGGTGGGCGCTGGTGAACAGGAACGGGAACACGTTCCCGAGGTCGAGGCTCTGGCCGCCCCAGGCGTCGATCGAGCCGGCGTCGCCGAGCCACCCGAGGCTGACCGGGTCGAGCTCGCTCGGGCGGCCCACGTCCCAGGTCGCGAACAGGCGGTCGCCCCACGGGAGGGGGGCGGTGTTGGCCATGTTCGGCGGCCCGAGGGGGGTCGAGTAGCCGGTGGCGCCGGCGGTGAACAGCTCGGGGCGGCGCTCGAACAGCCGGCGGCCGGGTGAGTCGATGACCCGGGTCCGCCACGCCAGGCGGCCGGCCGGCGCGCCGTGCATCCCGGGCTCGAGGGACAGGCGGTTCATCGTGCCGAAGCCGAAGAACCCGTGCGCCAGGGCGGGGTCGGGCAGCGGGGCGCTGATGACCATCTCGCCGCGCAGGTCGCTCGGCCACTGCCCGGCGGTGACCTCGAGGTCGAGGTCACCCGGCGTCGCGGTGAGCAGGGACGTGGGGATCGGCATGCGGGGGCTCCACGGTTCTGGACGTTCGGCCGGAGCGTACAGTAAACACTGTTCACCAACCAGAGGGGGTTGCCGGTGGACGCCGCGCTCGACGACCGCGTCGAGCGGCCGTGACGCCGGTCAGTCGGTCAGTCGGTCAGTCGGTCACTGCAGCCCGCGGTGGCTTCCCCCGTCGACCGGCAGGGCGGTGCCGGTGACGAACCGCGCCGACTCCGAGCAGAGGAAGGCAGCGATCCGGCCGAAGTCGTCGGGATCGCCCAGGCTCCGGGTGGGCACGCTCTGGGCCATCCGCTCGAGGCCGCCGCCGAGCGCCTGCAGCCGGTCGGTGGCGTGCAGCCCGGGCTGCAGGGAGTTGACGGTGACGCCGTCGGCGGCGACCTCCAGGGCGAGCGTCTTGAGGAACCCGGTCAGCCCGGCGCGGGCGGTGTTCGACAGGATCAGGTCGCCGATGGGCTGGCGCACCGAGATCGACGTGATGGCGACGACCCGTCCCCACCGCTGCTCGCGCATGGCGGGCACGGCGGCGTGGCACATGGCGACCGACGAGAGCAGGTTCAGCTCGAGCGCCTCCGCGTAGGCGGTGAGCGGCGTGGTGGCGAACGTCCCGGCCGGCGGGCCGCCGGCGTTGGTGACGAGGATGTCGATGCCACCGAGCTGGTCGGCGGCGGCCCGGACGAAATCGGTGGCGCCGGCTTCGGTGCCGACGTCGCCGGGGATGGCGACCGCACCGTCGATCCCCGCGACGGCGTCGGCGAGTCGATCCGGGTCGCGTCCGTTCATCGCGACGCGGCAACCCGCTGCCGCCAGCGCCCGAGCCACGCCGAGGCCGAGGCCGCCCGAGCTGGCGGCCACCGCCGCGCGCTTCCCGCTGATGCCGAGGTCCATGGCGCTGCACCGTACGTCCACGGCACGGAGCTCGGCCGCGGAGGTCACGGTGTCCTCCTGCACGCCGTGGACGTGCAGAGGCTCCCGCGAGCAGGCGCCCGGTCGATCCGCGATCCGGAGACCAGGCGCGAGACCAGGCGCGAGCAGCGGGGTGCTGGGCCTCCGCGCGCTGGTTGGGTGCGACGGTACCAATTGGGACGAGATCGGTAAACACCGTTCACCTGCTTGACTCCGGCCCATGGCGACGGAGCAGCCGGCCCGACCCCTCCTGCAGCGCGAGGCGATCGTCGACACGGCCCGGGACCTCATCCGGGCCCACGGCCTCCACCGGCTCTCCCTGCGACGGCTGGCCGGCCAGCTCGGGGTCACCGCCCCGGCGCTGTACGCCCACGTCGCCGACAAGGGCGACCTGCTGCGGGCGGTGGCCGAGCTCGAGTTCGGCCGCCTGGTCGCCCGCTTCGACGCGGTCACGACCGACGACCCGCTCGGCCGGCTGCGGGCCTACCACCGCGCCTACGTCGACCACGCCCGGGAGGACCCCGAGCTGTTCGAGGTCATGTTCGTCTTCCCGCCCGACGTCGGCGCCACCGAGCTCCCGGAGGGCGCCGAGCTGCCGGCGGCCACCCGCACGTTCACCATCGCCCTCGCCGCCGTCGAGAACGCCATCGCCGCCGAGGCCATCCGATCCGACGACCCGCTGCTCGTCTCGCTGACGCTGTGGACCGCCGCCCACGGCGTGGCGAGCGCCCTGCGCCTCGGGCTCGGACTGCCCCCGGACCTCGAGGACCGCCTCGTCGAGGAGAGCCTCGACCGGCTGCTGGCGGGCTGGTCCGGCTGAGCGCTCCCCCGGCAGCGCTTGCTCCCCGGAGGTGAACAGTGTTTACCTTACTACGCGGAGACCTGGGGAGGCGCTGATGGCCACGCTCACGAAGAACCTGTTCTGGGGCCAGGGGCCCCGCGACCACCGCCTGGATGTCGTCGATGGCCATTGGCCCGCCGCCGCCTGCCCCGCCTGTTCCGCACCATCCGCTTTCTCGAGATCTCGCCGTTCGGGGTCACCAACATGGCCAACACGGGCGTGCAGCCCATCGGCGACCGCCTGTTCGTCGGCTTCGACGGCGGCCGCCCGGTCGAGGTCGACCCCGAGACCCTCGAGCACCTGACACCGGTCGGTGCGAACGACGAGTGGCTGCAGGTGCTGCCGGGCCTGCTCGAGCCCCTCGTCCCCGTCGCCGCCCACCCGGCGGCCGACCACGAGGAGTCGGCCCTCTGGTTCGTCAACTACGACCAGACGAGCCTGCCCGGGGAGCCGGGGGAGACGTGGCTGGCTCGCTGGGACCTCGAGGGCCCGGTGCGGCGCTGGCGGGTCGAGGGCATGTCCGACTTCGACTCCATCCACGACGTGAAGGTGAGCGAGCACCACGTGGTGTTCTGCGACCTCCCGTTCGTGTTCGAGCCGGGCACGCGGCGCGGCCGGCCCCGGACCCGCCGCAACCAGGAGCACACCCGGCTGTGGATCGTCGCCAAGGCCGACGTCGAGGCCACCCCGGCGGGTCGGGCGGTGCGCGCGGTCGAGGTCACGATCCCGATGCCCACCGGGCACCTGTTCGTCGACCGCGAGGAGGTCGACGGCCGGCTGCGCGTCGTGCTCCAGCACATCCCCCTCGCCGACCTGATGTTGACGATCGACCGAGACTCGGTGGTCCACGGCACCGGGCGGATGATCGACCCGAACTACGAGGGCCTGATCGCGCTGGCGGTGCAGCCCTCGGTGATCGGCCGCTACGTCATCGACCCCCGCACCGGCGAGGTGGTCGAGCGCGACGTCGCCGCCGACGAGGAGCGGGTGTGGGGCGGGGTGCTCGCCACCACCGACACGTACGCACCGGCCGCCCGGCGGCGGCAGCGCCAGCTCTGGTACGCCGGTGTGGGCTTCGACCCCGACCTCGTGCCGCAGTCGTGGTGGGACCTCTACGGCGACGCCACCGACGGCGTGGTCGCCCCGGGCGACCTGCCGACCGCACCCGTGCCCGCCACCCTCGCCCGGTTCGACCTCGAGTCGATGAAGGTCGCCGAGGTGCACGCCTACGCGGACGGCGCCTTCCCGTCGCCGCCGACGTTCGTGCCGCGGCGCGGCGCCACCGACCCCGACGACGGCTACGTCGTGGTGATCGTGCACCAGGACGGCCCGAAGGAGATCCAGGTCTTCGACGCCCAGCACCTCGAGCGGGGTCCGCTGGCGCGGGCCAGCAGCCCGACGTTCAACCCGAACCTGATGCTGCACTCGTGCTGGATGCCCGACCGGATCGGGCCCCGGCGCAGCCGCTACCGCATCCCGCTGCGCCGCGACCTCCGGGGTGCCGTCGCCGGCATCCCGACGGTGCTGCGCTCGATGGCGCGCACCGCCCGGTCGGCGGCGGCTACCCGACGCTGAGCCGCTCCTGTGCCTCGACCTTGAGCCGCTTGTAGTCCACCTTGCCGTTGGGGGCGCGACCGATGGTGTCGACCGCCAGCACGCGCTTGGGTGCCTTGTAGGCCGCCAGCTTCGACTTCACGTGGGCGATGACGTCGCCCTCGTCGAGGCTCGCGCCGTCGCGCAATTCGACCACCGCGGTGACGGCCTCGCCGAAGGTGTCGTCGGGGATGCCGACGGCCACGGCGTCGAGCACCGACGGGTGCGTCTTGAGCGCCTCCTCGACCTCCTCGGGGAAGACCTTCTCGCCGCCGGTGTTGATGCACACCGACCCCCGTCCGAGGAGCGTGATCTTCCCGTCGGCGTCCACGGTGGCGAAGTCGCCGGGGCAGGAGTAGCGCTGGCCGTCGATCTCGAGGAACGTCTTGGCGGTCTTCTCCGGGTCCTTGTAGTACCCGACGGGCTGGCGCCCGCCGACGGCGAGGCGGCCGATCTGGTCGGAGCCGGGGGCGATCGGTCGGTCGTGGTCGTCGATGACGATCGACTCGGGGCTGAGCTCGAACTTGGCGGTCTCGGCCGTGGCGCCGGCGCCCGAGATCGACGAGCCCATGCCCAGCGCCTCGGAGGAGGAGAAGGCATCCATCAGCATCATCCCCGGGTGGTGGCCGAGGAGCCCGTCCTTGCTCTCCTTGCTCCACATCACGCCCGAGGACACGATGGCGAGCAGGCTCGACAGGTCCCAGCGGCCGGGGTTCGCGTCGAGGGCGCGCAGGAGCGGCTTGGCGAAGGCGTCGCCGACGATGGCCACCAGGTTGACGCCCTCGCGCTCGACGGTGTCGAGCAGCTCCACCGGGTCGAACGTTCGGTTGGTGAGCGTGACGACCGAGCCGCCGGCCGACAGCGTGGACAGGCACGGGAAGTTGCCGGTGCCGTGCATCTGCGGGCACGCCGGCAGGAAGCGGGCGCCCGGGTCGGTGAACGTGCCCTGGATGTCGGCGACGGTGCCGTCGTCGGTGAGGGGCGTGCCCAGCGTGGCGCTGAGCTTCACGGCCAGGTCGTCCTGGCGCCACATCACGCCCTTGGGCATGCCCGTGGTGCCCCCGGTGTAGAGCATGTTCAGGTCGTCGCCCGAACGACCCCACGACGGGGCGACCCGGCCGGCGCCGCTGGTGGCCGCGTCCTCGTACGGGGTGGCCCAGTCGGGGCACGGGCCGCTGCCGTCGTCGACCCACAGCCACGCCCGCACCTTCGGCAGCTGCGTGCGGATGGCCTCGATCGTGTCGACGAAGGAGCCGTGGAAGACGACGGCGCCGGCATCCGCGTTGTCCCACAGGTACAGCAGCTCGTCGGCCGTGTACCGGTAGTTCGTGTTCACCGGGACGAACGCGCCCTTGAAGGCGGCGTACATCGACTCGAGATACTCGTTGCCGTTGTAGAGGTACTGGGCCAGGGCCTGCTGGCGCTCGAGGCCGGCGTCGAGCAGGTGCTGGGCGACGCCGTCGGCGCGCTGGTCGACCTCGCGCCAGCTGCGCCGGTCGTCACCGTGGATCAGGCACGGTGCGTCGGGCAGCTCGTCGGCCACCGTCTCCCAGATGTCGGCGAAGTTCCACGATCCCATGGCGCCACGTTGTAGCACCTTGGAAACGCCCGTTGCCGGCTGAGCGAAAGGCCCCGTTCTGGGCAGTCCTGAGCGGCCTTGCGGACGTCGACGGCGGCCCGGAACGGCGGGGTCCGGGGGTACCGTCGGGCGGGTGGGGATCGCCACGGTGCCGTTCGAGGTCGCTGCCGTCGTGCCCGTGCTGCGGGAGGACGGCGTCGTCGTGTGCGAGGGCGTGCTCGACGCCGACCGCATCGGCTCGATGCACGCCGAGCTCGACGAGGTGCTGGCCGGCACGCCCACGGGGCGCAACGACTTCGAGGGGTTCGGCACCAAGCGCATCTACAACCTGTTCGGGAAGACCCGTTGCTTCGACGACCTGGCGATCCACCCGGTGATGACCGGCGTGCTCGACGCCGTGATCGGGCCGTGCCAGCTGTCGGCGCCGACCGGGATCCAGATCGGCCCGGGCGAGCCGGCGCAGGGCCTGCACACCGACGACAGCATCTACCCGATCCCCCGCCCGCACGACGAGGTCGTCCTCAACACCATGTGGGCGTTCGACGACTTCACCGTGGCCAACGGCGCCACCCGGTTCGTGCCCGGCAGCCACCGCTGGCCGCCGGAGCGCCACCCGACGGGCGACGAGGAGGTCGTGCACGCCGAGATGGCCGCCGGCAGCGTCGCCTTCTACCTCGGCAGCATCTGGCACGGCGGCGGGGCCAACACCACCGACCAGGCCCGCCTCGGCGTCATCCTCGAGTACGCCGCCGCCTGGCTCCGACCCCAGGAGAACCACGTGGTCGGCGTGCGCCCCGAGGTGGTGGCGACGCTTCCCGAGCGCCTGCAGGAGCTGCTCGGCTACGGCATCTACCCGCCGTTCGTGGGCTACGTCGACGGCCGCCACCCCCGGCGGTTCCTGCCCGTTGCCACCCCGACCCAGGAGGATCGTCCGTGACGGCCATCGCCTTTCCCGCCGACCTCGACCCGGCACTGCGGGCTGCGTTCGAAGACCACCGGCGTGAGCTCACCGGCTACTGCTACCGGATGCTGGGCTCGCCGTCGGAGGCCGACGACGCCGTGCAGGACACGCTGCTCAAGGCGTGGCGGTCCTATGACCGCTTCGAGGGCCGATCGTCGCTGCGGTCGTGGCTGTACCGCATCGCCCACCACGTGTGCATCGACATGCACCGGAGCCCACAGCGCCGGGCCCGGCCGATGGAGATGGGGCCCTCGCAGCGCACGGCCGACGTCGTGCTCGGCCCGCAGCTGGAGGAGCACCACTTCCTCCAGCCCGTGCGCGACGACGCCGTGCTCGACTTCGACGGCGACCCCGCCGAGGTGGCCGCGGCGCGGGAGTCGATCCGCCTCGCCTTCGTCGCCGCCCTCCAGCACCTGCCGGCGAAGCAGCGGTCGGCGCTGCTGCTGTGCGACGTGCTGCGCTGGCCGGCGGCCGAGGTGGCCGCGCTGCTCGAGACGACGGTGGCGTCCGTGAACAGCGCGCTGCAACGGGCGCGTGCGACGCTCGAGGCCAAGCGGGGCGAGCCCCTCGACACCCGCCTCGACCCGGAGCACGAGGACCTCCTCGCCCGCTACGTGGCGGCGTTCGAGGCCTACGACATCCCGGCCATCGTCGCCCTGATGCGCGAAGACGCCGTGCTCACCATGCCGCCGTGGGACACCTGGCTGCAGGGCCGCGCGGACGTGGGCGACTGGATGCTCGGCCCGGGCATCGGTTGCAGGGGGTCGCGGCTCATCCCGCTCGACGTCAACGGCACCGCCGGCTTCGCCAGCTACAAGCCGGGCGGATCCGGGCGGCTCGAGCCGTGGGCGATCCAGGTCATCGAGGTCGCCGGCGGCCGCATCGTGGGGCACCACAACTTCATCGGGACCGAGCTGTTCGCCGAGTTCGGGCTGCCGCCGCACCTCGACCCGTGACGAGGCGGTAGACCCGGGGCATGACGCGATGGGTGTACGGCTTCGACCAGCTCGACGACGCGAAGGCAGCGGTCGACGGCGACTGGGAGCGGGTGCGGGGCCTGCTCGGCGGCAAGGGCGCCAACCTCGCGGACATGGCCGCCATCGGCATCCCGGTGCCGCCCGGGTTCACCGTGACCACGGAGGCGTGCAACGCGTACAGCGCTGGGGGCGAGGTCCTCCCCGACGGGCTGTGGGACGAGGTGCTCGAGGCCATGGCGGCCGTCGAGGAGGCCACCGGCAAGACCTACGGCGGCACCGACAACCCGCTGCTGGTCGCCGTGCGCTCCGGTGCGAAGTTCTCCATGCCGGGGATGATGGACACCGTCCTCAACGTCGGCATGAACGACGAGGTGGCCGAGGCCATGGTGCGCCGCACCGGCGACGAGCGCTTCGTGCTCGACTCCCACCGCCGGCTCGTGCAGATGTTCTCCACCGTCGTGCTCGGCATGGACGAGGAGCCCTTCGAGGCCATCCTGCGGGCCCAGCGCGCCGAGCACGGCGTGATCAACGACGCCGACCTCCCGCCGGCCGCGCTGCGCGAGGTGGTCGACGGGTTCCGGGACCACGTGCGTCGTCGTTCGGAGACGGCCTTCCCCGACGACCCCTACGAGCAGCTGCGCATGGCCACCGAGGCCGTCTTCGGCAGCTGGAACAGCCGCCGGGCGTTCGACTACCGCAACGCCGCCAAGATCGCCCACGATCTGGGCACCGCCGTGAACGTGGTCGCCATGGTCTTCGGCAACACCGGCCCGACCTCGGGCACTGGTGTGCTGATGTCCCGGAACCCGACCACCGGCGAGCCCCGGCTCGAGGGCGACTACCTCATCAACGCCCAGGGCGAGGACGTGGTGGCCGGCACGCGCGAGACCAAGCCCATCGAGCAGCTCGCCGACGACCTGCCCGCGCCGGCGCGCGAGCTCGAGGAGATCGCTCGGCGGCTCGAGCTGCACCACCGCGAGATGCAGGACATGGAGTTCACCGTCGAGGACGGCACGCTCTGGCTCCTGCAGACCCGCACCGGCAAGCGCACGGCCCAGGCGGCGGTGCGCATCGCCGTCGACATGGCCGGGGAGGGGCTCATCACGAACGACGAGGCCGTCGGCCGCGTCACGCCCGACCAGGTCGACTTCTTCCTCCACCCGCAGTTCTCCGCCGAGTCCCTGCGCGGCCGCAGCGCCGTGGCCCAGGGGCTCAACGTCTCCCCCGGCGCCGCGGTCGGCGTCGTGGCCTTCGACCCCGATCTCGCCCAGCGCTGGGGGCAGGACGGTCGTCCCGTCGTGCTGGTCCGCCACGAGACGAAGCCCGACGACGTGCACGGCATGCTCGCCGCCGCCGGCATCCTCACCTCCAGCGGCGGTCGCACGAGCCACGCCGCGCTGGTGGCCCGACAGTTCGGGAAGCCGGCGGTCACCGGCGCGTCGGCCATCGACATCGACATGGTGAGCCGCACCTTCTCCGTCGGCTCCCAGACCGTGCACGAGGGCGAGTGGATCTCGATCGACGGCACCTCCGGCAACATCTACCTCGGCCAGGTCGAGACCGTGGCCCCCGACCTCGACAACGAGTGGCTGACGACGCTGCTCGGCTGGGCCGACGGCATCCGGACCCTCGGGGTGCGGGCCAACGCCGACGAACCCGCCGACGCCGCCCGGGCCCGCTCCTACGGCGCCGAGGGCATCGGGCTGTGCCGCACCGAGCACATGTTCTTCGACCCCGAGCGGCTGCCGATCGTCCAGCGGATGATCACGGCGCCGAACCTGCCGGAGCGCAAGGAGGCCCTCGACGCGCTGCGCGAGTTCCAGCGGGCCGACTTCGCCGGACTGTTCGAGGCCATGGACGGGCTACCGGTGATCCTGCGCCTCCTCGACCCGCCGCTGCACGAGTTCTTGCCGTCGTGGGAGGAGCTGCACCGCCACCAGACCGACCTGCAGCTGCGCCTGGTCAACGCCGCCGACCTCGAGACGGTGGAGAAGCTGGTGGCCGAGCTCTCCGAGGTGCACGAGATGCTGTCCCGGGTGGAGGCCCTGCGGGAGGCCAACCCGATGCTCGGCCTGCGCGGCGTCCGGCTCGGGATCATCATGCCGGAGATCACCCGCATGCAGGCCCGGGCCGCCTTCGAGGCGGCGGTCGACGTCGCCGAGCGCGGCGGCGACCCCCGGCCCGAGCTCATGGTGCCGCTCGTCAGCGACGCCACCGAGCTGGCGAGCCAGCGCGAGCTCATCGATCAGGTGGCCGAGGCCGTGTTCGCCGAGGCCGGCCGGCGGGTCGAGTACCAGGTGGGCACGATGATCGAGGTCCCCCGGGCGGCGCTCACCTCGGCGGAGATCGCCGAGCACGCCGACTTCCTCTCCTTCGGCACGAACGACCTCACGCAGACCACCTTCGCCATCAGCCGCGACGACGCCGAGGCGTCGTTCCTGCTGCAGTACCTGGCCGACAAGATCCTCACCGAGAACCCGTTCGCGTCGATCGACCGCCAGGGCGTCGGGCGGCTCATGCAGCTCGGGCTCGACGGGGCCCGGGGGACGAAGCCGGACATCGAGACCGGGGTGTGCGGCGAGCACGGCGGCGACCCGGCCTCGATCGCCCTGTGCCACGAGATGGGCCTGACCTACGTCAGCTGCTCGTCGTTCCGGATCCCCGTCGCCCGCCTCGCCGCCGCCCAGGCCGCGCTCGCCGCCCGCTGATCGTTCTTGTCAGGGAAACGGGGCTTCAGACCCCCGTTTCGCTGACAAGAACGGGCTGGAGTGCCTGCTGTTCGAGCCCGGCGGCGAGGTCGCGCAGGGCCTGGTCGCCGTCGCCGGCGAACGACGAGCCGTGCATGATCGCCAGCGTGCGGGGCTGCAGGTCGGCGAGGCCGCGCAGGGTGGCGCCCGTGTGCGGCGCCATCGACATGGCCCCGAACATCGCCTCGGCGGCCAGCGCCGGTCCGACGACGTCGCCCGTGGTGAGCGGCTCGGGCGCGCCGACGTGGCTGAACAGGTCGCCGCAGAGCAGCGTGCCGGTCATCTCCTCGAACAGGACGTGGGCCTCCCAGCCGTGGGGCACGTGCGGCGTGGCGATCGAGCGGATCCGCTTGCCGCCGAGGTCGAGCACCTCGCCCTCCGCCAGCGCCAGCGGGGGGCGGTCGGCGAGGTCGTTCAGCGACACGTCGCAGGCCAGCGGCGTGTGGACCACCTGAGCGTCCGGCGCGGCGGTGAGGAACATGTTCATCGAGCCCGACTCGTCGGCCTCGACGTGGCCGAAGCTGATCCAGCGCAACGAATGGATCGGCACGATGTCGGCGACGGCCCCCGACACGAGCGGGAAGAACCCGCGGTGGCCGGTGTGGAACAGCAGCGGCTCGTCGGCCACGACGAGGAACTGGTTGAACGTGAAGCCCTCGGGGCTGACGTCGGGGATCCAGGTCGAGATCCGGTAGATGTCGTCGGCGATCTCGGTGGTGGTGGGTGTCATGGGTTCCATGCCCTGCTGGCGTTCAGGACGAGGCGCCGGCGTTCACTCCCGACTGAACGATCCACCGGGGATCCCCCGTCGCCGGTTCGTAGGCGCAGTACGTGCCGGTGCGGATGCCCCGGTCGAGCAGGGCGCCGCCCTCCGGGAGCACCTCCTCGATGCGGCGGATCGCCGTGCGCAGCGAGCGGGTGACGTTGAGCCGGGCCTTCTCCACGGTGGACGAGGCCCGCCGCTCGCGGCCGCCCAGCCCGAACGCCGCGGCCAGCTCGGCGACGAGCTGGTCGAGCTCGGCCTGGCGGGACTCGGCGCCCTCGAGGTCACCGGCATCCAGGGCGTCGTCGCACTCGCCGCGCAGCTGCTCGATGCGGCGCCGGTACGCATCCCGGGCGGCCGCGTCGACGACCTCGCCGGCGTCGCCGATGGCCCGCCGGTCGACCCCGCCGGCGGCAGCCACGCCCTCGACGCGGTCGACGAGGTCGAGCACGTGGCGCTCGACGCCCGGGTTCCGGAGCAGCTCGGCGAGGTGGCGCAGGCCCTTGGTGGCCGGTACCCGGACGCGCTGACCGCGCCCTTCCGCCTCGAACCAGCCCCCGTGGTCCGCCAGGGCGAAGCCGACCGGGGCGCCGGCCGGGCCCCCCGCCAGCTCGTGGAGCAGGGCGCGGTCCTCCGGCGTGACGACGACGTCGAGGTCGTCGAAGAGCTCGGCGGCCGTCGCGGCGTCGAGGCGGGCGCCGCCCTGGTCGCCGGCGGCGAGGCGGTGGCGGGCCAGCTCGGTGTGCAGGCGGGCCTGCTGGTACGGCGCCCGTCCCCCCGGCAGGGCGTGCAGCACCTCCTCGAGCAGTGCGACCGCGCCGGCCGGGTCACCGGTGGCCGCCAGCACGCGCGCCCTCGCGCCGGCGGCCCGGGCGTCGAGCACCGGGTTCGCCACCGCGTCGAGCCGCCGGGCGAGCTCGGCGCAGGCCTCGGCGGCCGCCGCCGCGTCGCCCCGCGCGAGCTCGGCGTCGACGAGGACCGCCAGCAGCTCCACGGCACGCAGGTGGTCATCGGCCAGCGCCCGCAGCCCGCGCCCGGCGGCGGCGGCTGCCAGCTCGTGGTCGCCCCGCGCCAGGTGCAGCCGGGCGAGGGGCAGCAGGGCCTCGAACGCCTGGCCCTTGCCGATCAGCAGCGCCTCGGCGTCGGCGTGGCGGCCCTGGCGGATCCGGAGGTCGGCGAGCTGGATGTCGGGGTGCCACGCCGGGATGCCCGTCACCGAGGTGAACTCGCCCGACGTGCGCTCCAGCAGCGCCTCGGCCTCGCCCCAGCGACCGAGCTCGCACAGCAGGCACGCCTGCACGGCGGCGCAGTGGCTGCTCAGGAAGACCGGGGTGATCGGCGCGCTGCCGATCAGGCCCTTCGCCCGCAGCAGCTCCGCCCACGACGCCGCACGGTCGAAGTCGGCGCTGTGGTAGCAGGCGCTGAAGAAGGAGCAGGCCGACTTGCCGGCCGTGTCCTCGTCGTCGGCCGGCCCGCACACCAGCGCCATCGCCTCGTCGAGCATGGCCATCCCCACGGCGACCCGGCCGGCCTGCACGTGGGCGAGCCCGCCGTCGGCCAGCGCCTTGGTCTCGAGGTTCACGTCCCCGAAGCGGCGAGCCCGGTCGAGGGCGAGCTCGGCGCTCGCCAGCAGCTGCGCCGGGTCGCCGACGTCGCAGCCCATGGCCGCGACCGCGGCCCACCCCTGCTCGAGGCAGGGCGGTTCGTCGGCGAGCAGGGCGGTGGCGCGCGCGAACCTGGCCCGGCCGGCGATCAGGTTCCCGAGGCCGTTGGCGAGGGCGTCGCCGAGGTCGACGCAGACCATCGCCGCCCGTCGCACCTCGCCGGCCGAGGTCAGGGCCCGCATGGCGGCGGAGAGGTGGGTCACCAGGCCCTCGACGTCGAACTCCCCCCGGGCCTGCGCCGCCAGCTCGAGCGACCGCTCCGCGTCCGCGACCGTCGTCACCGCACCAGCCTCGCAGGTGCCGACCTACCGTGCACCCATGAGCGACCATGCGCCCACGCCGCCCGCGTTCGAGACCGTGGAGGTGTCGGTCGAGGGACCGCGCGGCGAGCTGTGGCTCGCCCGGCCCGACAAGCTGAACCCGCTGTCGACGCAGACCCTCGCCGAGCTCGAGGACGCCGCCCGCTGGTTCGATCGGCACCCCGGCCTCAAGGTCGTGGTGGTCGGCGGGCGGGGCCGGGCGTTCAGCGCGGGCGCCGACCTCGGCTCCTTCCGCGGCGACGCCGACCGGGGGGCGCGCGAGCAGGGCTGGCGGACGGGCCGGGCGCTGGAGGAGATGCGGGCGGTCACCATCGCCCGCATCCACGGCTGGTGCGTGGGCGGCGGCGTCGTGATCGCCGCCGCCTGCGACCTCCGGGTCGCCTCGACCGCCGCCCGCTTCTCGATCCCCGAGATCGACCTCGGGATCCCGCTGGCATGGGGCGGTGTCCCCCGGCTCGTGCGTGAGATCGGTCCGGCGCTCACGAAGGAGCTGGTGATGACCGGGCGGGAGTTCTCCCCCGACGAGGCCCGGGCGGCCGGGTTCCTGAACCGCGTGGTCGAGGAGGGCGACCTCGACGCCACGCTCGACGCCCTGGTCGCCGACCTCGTCGCCAAGCCGGCGCTGTCGCTGCTCGCCACGAAGGCCCACACCAACGCCGTCACCGAGTCGATGGTCGGCACCGGTCGGTCGTGGTCGGATGCCGACGGGCTGGCCGCCGGGTTCCTCGACCCGGAGGGGCGCGAGGTGCGCCAGCGCTACCTGGAGCAGCGGGGCTGACGGCCGCGCGACCATCGGTCCCATGCCCGCGGTCTCCAGCGCACGCGACGGCGACGTCGTCACCATCACCCTGACGGCGCCCGAGCGCCGCAACCCGCTGTCGACCTCGACGCTCGAGGCGCTCGGCGCCGCCCTCGACGAGGCCGCCGCCAGCGACGCCCTCGCCGTCGTCCTCGCCTCCACCGGGTCGGTGTGGAGCACCGGCCACGACCTGACGGAGATGTCGACGCTCGACGAGGACGGGCTGCGGAACCTCTTCCGCACCTGCACCGACGTCATGCGGCGCATCGAGGTGATGCCCCAGCCGGTGATCGCCAAGGTGCACGCCCTGGCCACCGCCGCCGGGTGCCAGCTCGTGGCCAGCTGCGACCTCGCCGTCGCCGGCGAGTCCGCCCGGTTCGCGGCCCCCGGGGGCAGGGGCGGGCTCTTCTGCCACACGCCGATGGTCGCCATCGCCCGGAACATCGGGCGCAAGCGGGCGGTCGAGCTCGCGCTGTCCGGCGACGAGATCGATGCGGCGACGGCGGCCGACTGGGGGCTGGTCAACCACGTCGTCCCCGACGCCGAGCTCGACGGCGCGGTCACCGCGATGGTGGGGCGGGTCACGCGAGGCTCCCGCCGGTCCAAGGCGGCGGGGAAGGAGACCCTGTACGCCCAGATGGACCTCCCCCTCGAGCAGGCCTACGAGCTCGCCATCGAGGTGATGGCCGCCAACGCCGCGACCGGCGACGGGGCCGAGGGGATCGCTGCCTTCGCCGAGAAGCGGGCCCCGAGCTGGGCCGACTGAACCGGACAGAACCGCCCAGGTGCCACCGAAGCGGACAGCCGGACCAGGGTTTCTCGTCCCCCGACCCTCAGGACGACGCAGCGGCCGCCGATGATGTGGAACATGGAGCACGCGCGGTCCGGTGGGGACCTGGCGCCCCGGACCGACGGGCGGGCCTCGAACGCGTTCCTCCTCGTCGGCCTGGTCGCCGTCGTCGCCTTCGGCCTCGCCGACGACCCGCTCCGCGGATGGATCCTCGCGGGGCTGAGCGTGGCCGCGGCCGGCGCCGGCGTCGTCGCGGTCCGGCGGGCACCGGAGCGGGCCAACCCGGCCTGGCTGCTGGCCGCCGGCGCCGTGCTCCTCGTCCCCGCCTACCTGCTCTGGTACCCGCTGCGCCTCGCCTGGGACCTCGAGCTCCCGAACCCGGGCCCCACGGACGTCCTGTTCCTCGCCGCCTACGGCTGCATACTGCTCGGGCTGCGGCGGGTCGTCGCCCTGCGCACCACGATCGAGCGGCGCATCGATGTCCTGGACACCCTGATCGTCATCGTGGGCCTGGGCGTCCTCGTGTGGGTGTTCTTCATGTCGCCCTACCTCCACGCCGAGGAGCTGTCCTGGGCGGCGCGTGGCGTGGCGATGTCGTACACGCTGTGGAACCTCCTCCTCGCCGGGGCGGTGGTGCGGATGCTGGTGCAGGGCGGCATCGCCTCGACCGGCGACCGCCTGCTGGCCGGATGGGTCGCCGTGCAGCTGTTCGCCGACCTGGCGTACGTGAACACGACGCTGCGCGGGACCTTCTCCGTCGAGGACGCGTTCGTCGACGCCTACCCGCTCTCCTTCGTCCTCCTCGGCGCGGCCCTCCTCCACCCGACCACGATGCGGCGACCGGTGGCAGGGGGCCTCCACCGCTCGATGCATGGCACGCGGCGCTTCGCCCTCGTGGTGCCCGCCGCCCTCATCGCGCCGGTGGTCATCGCCGTGCTCGGCCTCGAGGAGGGCAGCGAGGACATCGTCACCGTCGCCGTCTTGTCGGCCGTCCTCTGCGGGCTCGTGCTCAGCCGCGTGTGGTTCCTGTTCGTGGACGTCGAGGAGCACCGCCGCACCCGCCAGCAGCTCACGGCGTCGATCGCCCAGGAGCGGCAGCGCATCGAGGAGAACCAGGCGCTGCTCGCCTCGCTCTCCGAGCGCCAGATGCTCGGAGCGACTGTCCCGCATCCAGCGCAAGATCTCGACCCGCGCCCCGCTGCAGGAGGTGCTCGACGCCATCACCCAGGGTGCCGCCGACCTCGTCCACGCCGACTGCGCGGCGCTGCGCTTCGTCGACGAGGACGATCCGGGCTACATGGTGATGGAGGCCTCGGTCGGCATCCCGCCCGACACGGTGGAGGAGGTGCGCCGCCTGCCGGTCACCGCCGGCGCGGGCGGCCGGGCCATCGTCACCAACCAGCTCTGCATCCAGGACCGCTACGCCGACTGGGACGAGGCCATCGACCAGTTCGCCAGCGGTGGCCTGCAGACCGCGCTGGCCGCGCCCGTGCACCTCGGCCCCGAGCCGATCGGCAGCCTCGTGGTCGCCACGTTCGCCGCCGGCCGCCGCTACTCGCAGGCCGAGCAGGAGGCGCTCGTCAGCTTCGCCGAGCACGTCTCGATCGCCCTGAACGACGCCCGGTCGGTGCGGGCCCTCGACGAGGCCCTGGCCCGGGCGACGCACCAGGCGATGCACGACGACCTCACCGGGCTCCCGAACCGGGCCTGCTTCTACGACCGGGCCGAGCAGGCCCTGAAGGCGGCGAAGCGCACCGGCAGCGCCACGGCCGTGCTGCTGTTCGACCTGGACCGGTTCAAGGAGATCAACGACACGCTCGGGCACCGCTACGGCGACCGGGTGCTGCGGGCGATCGGCCCGCGCATCACGCCCCACCTCCGCGACGCCGACACGGTCGCCCGCCTCGGCGGCGACGAGTTCTGCGTGCTCCTCCCCGAGGTCGGCGACCTCCGGTCCGCCATCGACGTGGCCGACCGCATCACGCGGGCGCTCGAGGAGCCCCTCGAGGTCGACGGGATGATCCTGGTGGTGGAGGCCAGCTGCGGGGTGGCCGTCGCGCCGGACCACGGCGACACGGCCGACCTGCTCCTGCAGCGGGCCGACGTCGCCATGTACGCCGCCAAGCGAACCCACCTCGGCGTCTCGGCCTACGACTCCCTGCTGGACCGCAACACCCCCGACCGCCTGGCGCTGCTCGGCGAGCTGCGCACCGCCGTCCCCAACGAGGAGCTGGTCCTGCACTTCCAGCCCCAGATCGACCTGGGCAACGGCCGGGTCGAGGGCGCCGAGGCGCTCGTCCGCTGGCTCCATCCCCGCCGCGGCCTGCTCTCGCCGGACCTGTTCGTGCCCCTCGCCGAGGACACCGGGTACATCCACCAGCTCACGTCGTGGGTGCTCGACGCCGCCCTCGACCAGCTGCGCCGCTGGATCGACGACCCCGGCAGCGGCGTGGGCGACGACTTCAGCATCGCCGTCAACCTCTCGACGCACAGCCTCCTCGACGACTGCTTCGCGGCGGAGGCGGGCGTGGCGCTCGACCGGTTCGGGATCCCCGCCCACCGGCTCATCCTCGAGATCACCGAGACCACGCTCATGGCCGACCCCGAGCGCGCGGCCCACGTGCTCACCGTCCTCGCCGAGCAGGGCGTGCGCTTCGCCATCGACGACTTCGGCACGGGCTACTCGTCGTTGGCGGCGCTGCGGGCGCTGCCCGTGCACGAGCTGAAGATCGACCGGACGTTCGTGCACTCGCTGTGCGACCAGTCCGACGACGCCGTCATCGTCCGCTCGGTGATCGACCTCGCCCACACGCTGGGCCTGCGCACGGTCGCCGAGGGCGTGGAGAGCACCGCCGTGCGCGACCGCCTCGCCCGGCTCGGCTGCGACAGCGGCCAGGGCTACGCGCTCGCCGCGCCGATGCCTCCGGAGGCGCTGCCCGCGTGGATGGCCGCGCACCAGGCCACGCGCGCCGGGGCCGCCTGAGCGCCCACCGGACGAGCGCGCCGATCGGCGCGTTCGTGGATCAGGGCGACACGTACGCGCCGATCCGCGCCGCCGGTAGCGTCGACGCCATGCCCCTGACCGGTGAGTACGAGCCGAGCCCGCAGCGATGGGTGCGCGAGCAGGTCGAGACCTACGAGGCCAGCGACGGGCGCGAGGCCAACAGCCTCCTCGACACGGGCCTGCCCGTCATCATCGTGACGACCCGCGGCCACCGTTCCGGCAAGCTCCGCAAGACCCCGCTCATGAAGGTCGCCCACGCCGGTGAGTACGCCCTCGTCGCGTCGAAGGGCGGGGCGCCGGAGCACCCGGAGTGGTACTTCAACCTGGTCGCCGACCCGACGGCGGTGATGATCCAGGACGGCCCCGATCCGTGGGACGCCGTGGTGCGCGAGGTCGACGGTGACGAGCGGGCCCAGTGGTGGGACCGCGCCGTGCGCGCCTACCCGCCCTACGCCGAGTACCAGGAGAGCACCGACCGGCTGATCCCGGTCTTCATCGCCCGCCCCGCCTGAGCGCGGACGAGCGCGCCGATCGGCGCGCTGGGTGGAGCGGGGTCCCACGTGCGCGCCGATCCTCCTCGGCGGGAGGAGTCCCCTGCGGGCCCGCCGAACACCCACCCGGACACCGCCGGGCGCCATCGACGCGCCGGCGCGCACACGGGAGGCTGGGCATGGACACTTCGGGCATGGCGCGAGAGCGACGCTGGCGCACGATCCTGGTCGCGGCGGTGGTGCTCGCCGCCGGCTCGGCGGTGCCGGCGCAGTCCGCGGAGCGCGCCCCCGCCGGTGCGCCCCTCACCATCGAGGTGCTCGGCAACCGGGCCGACCTCGTATCCGGCGGCGACGCGCTGATCGACATCGGCGTCCCCGCAGGCGTCGACGTCTCGAAGCTGCGGGTGACCCTCGACGGACGCGACGTGAGCGGCGCGTTCGCCCACCGGGCGAACGGCCGGGTGCAGGGGCTCGTCGACGGCCTGCGGGTCGGCGAGAACGAGGTCGTGGCGCGGGTGCCCGGCCGCGCTGCTGTCCTGACGATCACCAACCACCCGATCAGCGGACCGGTGTTCTCGGGCCCCCACCTGCAGCCGTGGCGCTGCGCCGAGGGCTCGCTCGACGAGCACTGCAACCGCCCGGCGACCTACCGCTACCTCTACCTCCCCACCGGCGGGGGCGGCCTGCAGCCGTACGACCCGGCGGCGCCGCCCGGCGACGTGGCCACCACGACCACCGACCAGGGCCACGTGGTGCCGTTCATCGTGCGCGAGGAGACCGGCGTCATCGCCCGCGACCAGTACCGCGTGGCCACGCTGTTCGACCCGTCGCGCCCGTGGGAGCCGTGGGCGCCGCAGCCCGGCTACAACGGGAAGCTCGTCATCAACCACGGGGCGAGCTGCGACACGTCCTACGCCATGGGCTCGGCGCCCGACGTGCTGAACGCCGAGGTCCTGGGCCGCGGCTTCGCCGTCATGTCCCACGCGCTCGACAACGCCGGCCACAACTGCAACATCGTCACCCAGGCCGAGTCCCTGGTGATGACGAAGGAGCACGTGGCCGAGACCTACGGGCCCATCCGCTACACGATCGGCAGCGGGTGCTCGGGCGGCGCCCTCGCCCAGCAGCAGGTGGCGAACGCCTACCCAGGCGTCTACCAGGGCATCACGCCGGCCTGCAGCTACCCGGATGCCTGGACCTCCGCCATGCAGTACGTCGACTACGACGGCCTCCTCCGCTACTTCCAGGACCCGGCGAGCTGGAGCCCCGGCACCGTGTGGGAGCCGCTGCAGATCGCGCAGGTGCTCGGCCACCCGAACCCGGCGAACCCGGTCACGTTCACCACCGTGATCCCGAACTCGGGCAAGCCGAGCCGCAGCTGCCCTGGCGTCCCGGCCGAGGAGGTCTACGACGCGCAGACGAACCCCGGCGGGGTGCGCTGCACGCTCCACGACTACATGCGCAACGTGTTCGGGACCGACGCGGCCACCGGCTTCGCCCTGCGCCCCGTCGGCAACGAGGGGATCATGTACGGCCTGCGCGGCCTCCTCGCCGGCACGCTTCTGCCCCAGCAGTTCGTCGACGTGAACACGAAGGCGGGCGGGGTCGACGTCGACTACAACGCGATCCGCGAGCGGGTGGCGCCCGACGCGCTCGCCGTCCAGCGGGCGTACCGCAGCGGGGCGAACAACACCGCGCAGCACCTCGACCAGGTCGCCATCATCGACATGCGCGGCCCGGACCCGGGCGCCTTCCACGACGTGTACCGCACCTACGCGCTCCGTGAGCGTCTGGTCCGCGAGCACGGCCACGCCGACAACCAGGTGCTGTGGCGCGGAAGCGTGCCCATCCTCGGGGACACCACGTTCACCGACGAGGGCATCTTCGCCATGGACCGGTGGCTCGCCGTCGTCGAGGCCGACGGCCGCGACGTCCCGCTGGCGCAGAAGATCGTGGAGGCGCGCGCCACCGCCGGCGTCGAGGATCGCTGCACATCGGGAGCGGGCCAGGACCTGCCCCCGCAGTACTGCGAGGTCGCGGTGCAGCGCTACGCCACCCCGCGCATCGCGGCGGGCATGCCCACCACCGACGACGTCATGACCTGCGTGCTGAAGCCGCTGCGCCGCGCCGACTTCCCGGGGGTGCTGTTCCTCGACCACCAGTGGGAGGCGCTGCAGGAGGCGTTCCCGACGGGCGTGTGCGACTGGACGAAGCCCGACCCCAACCGGGTGCCTACCGTGCCGTGGCTCGACTACGGCGGCGGCCCCGGCGGGCAGCCGCTCGGCGAACCGCCCACGTCCCGCCCGCTGCGGGCCTGAACGCCGTTCCGAGCGCGCCGATCGGCGCGCTCGTGGAGCCAGGTCACACGAACGCGCCGATCCTGGCCCGGCGCGCACACAGCTACCGAGCTGTGGATCGAGCGCGCTCGGTCGTGGGCATCCCGTGGAGGGTGTCTTCGAGTGCGGCCTGCTTTCTGGACCGACGGACCTGGAAGATCCCGACCGACAGGAGATCCCGCCAAGGCCTCCCGCACCGCCCGTGATCCACCGCCACGACCTCCGGCCGTCGCGCGAGACCTGAGGTTGTCGACGTCGCCCCCGCCCTCATCTCCGTCGAAGCAGACGGCGCCTGGACGGTCTCGATTCCAGGCTGACGCCGCTCAGGCCCGCGTCCGCACGGGCGGCAGGTTCGCGGCCAGCTCGTCCAGCCACGGGCGGGCCGAGCCGTCGGAGGGGGCGCGCCAGTCGCCACGCGGCGACAGGCTGCCGCCGCCGGAGACCTTCGGGCCGTTGGGCATCGCCGAGCGCTTGAACTGGCTGAAGCCGAAGAAGCGGCGGAGGAACTCCTCGAGCCAGCCCCGGATGTGCTCGAGGTCGTACTCGTTCCTCTTGTCGTCCGGGAAGCCCTCGGGCCAGCGCCCGTGCGTGCGGTCGCGCCAAGCGTGCCAGGCGAGGAACGCCACCTTGGAAGGCGCGAGGCCCTGGCGGACGATGTGGTGCAGGAAGAAGTCGTGCAGCTCGTAGGGGCCGATCTCGGCCTCGGTGCTCTGCATCGCCGGCTCGTCCGTCTCGGCGTCCTCGTGCGCCGGCACCAGCTCGGGGGAGATCACCGTGTCGAGGATCGACAGCAGGATGCGGTCGGTGTCCTCGTCGTCGAACTCGCCGGTGCGCACCGCCCAGCGGATCAGGTACTGGATGAGCGTCTTCGGCACGCCGCTGTTCACGTTGTAGTGGCTCATCTGGTCGCCGACGCCGTACGTCGACCAGCCGAGGGCGATCTCCGACAGGTCGCCCGTGCCGAGCACGAAGCCGTCGTTGTTGTTGGCCAGCCGGAAGAGGTAGTCGGTGCGCAGCCCGGCCTGGACGTTCTCGAATGCCACGTCGTACACCGGCTCGCCCGCGGCGAAGGGGTGGCGCATGTGCTCGAGCAGCTGGCGGGCCGCGGGCCGGATGTCGATCTCCTCGGCCGTGATGCCCAGCGCCCGCATCAGCGTCCACGCGTTCGACTTCGTCGTGTCGCCGGTGGCGAACCCCGGCATCGTGTAGCCGAGGATCTTCGAGCGGTCGATGCCCATGCGGTCGAAGGCCTTCGCGGCCACGACGAGGGCGTGGGTGGAGTCGAGCCCGCCGGAGACGCCGATGACCACGTGCTCGCCCCTGGTGGCGCGGAACCTGGTGACGAGACCCTCGACCTGGATGTTGAACGCCTCGTAGCAGTCGGCGTCGAGGCGCTCGCGGTCGTCGGGCACGAACGGGAAGCGGGGCACGGGCCGGCGCAGCTCGAAGCGCACGTCGTCGTCGGTGCGTTCGCACGCCGCCCGGTGGTCGAAGGAGACGATCCGGAACCGGCGCTCGGGGTGGTCGTTGGCGACGGCGGCGTCGTTGAACGTGCCCGTGCGCATGCGCTCGAGGCGGATGCGGCCGGCGTCGACGTCGGCGACGACCAGGTCGGGTTCGGTCAGGAACCGGTCGGAGCCCACCAGCTGCTCGCCCAGCTCGTAGACGAGCCCCTGCCCGTCCCAGGCCAGGTCGGTGGTGCTCTCCCCCGGGCCCGCCGCCGAGTAGACGTACGCGCTCTGGGTGCGCATCGACTGGGCGGCGCACAGCAGGGCCCGATCGCGGGCCTTGCCGATGACGATGTTCGAAGCCGACAGGTTGGCGAGGATCAGCGCGCCGGCGAGGGCGCCGATGGACGACGGCGGGGTGGGCGCCCAGAGGTCCTCGCAGATCTCGACGAACAGGTCGAGCCCGTCGTGGTCGGTGGCCACGAAGCGCAGGTCGGTGCCGAAGGGGGCGGTGCGGCCGGCGGCGGTGATCTCCTCGCCGACGATGCCGGCGCCCGGCGCGAACCAGCGCTTCTCGTAGTACTCCCGGTAGTTCGGCAGGTAGCTCTTGGGCACCACGCCCAGCAGCTCACCGTGGGCCACGACGGCGGCGCAGTTGTAGACCCGGCCGTTGCGCACGAGGGGTGCGCCGACGAGCAGCACCGGTCGCAGCGAGGCCGACGCCTCGACCACCCGGCCGAGGGCGGCGTCGACGGCGCGGAGCATGCCGTCTTGCAGGTGGAGGTCGTCGATGGCGTAGGAGGACAGGTTCAGCTCGGGGAACACGACGAGGTCGGCGTGCTCGGCGTGGGCGCGCTCGGCCAGCTCGATGGTGAAGTCGGCGTTGCACGTGGGGTCGGACACGGCGACGCCCGGCGTGGCGGCGGCGACGCGCACGAAGCCGTGCGTCGCCGGGTCGTGGAAGGGGTGGCGGCTCAGCTCCGAGGTCACGGTCACAGGACCTCGTCCAGCATCGTGAGGGCGACGCGCATGGACGCGATCCTGACCGGTCCGCGCCCGATGGCGCCGAACCGTTCCTCCCGGTGGTTCGTCGGGCCGCCCCGCACGGCGCACGCGAAGTGCACGAGGCCGGGCTCGTCGCCCTCGTCGGCGAAGCCCGTCGTGCTCAGCGCGACATCGGCGCGGGAGTTGGCGAGGGCGCCCTCGGCCATGGCGCGGGCGACCTCCTCGGACACCACGCCGCACCGATCGATGTCCGCCTGGGCCAGGCCGAGCAGCTCGCACTTGGCCTCCTCGCTGTAGACGACGAAGCCCCGCTCGAAGCACCCGCTCACGCCGGGGACGTCGGTGAGCAGCGAGGCGAGCATCCCGCCGGTGCAGCTCTCCGCCGTGGCGAGCGAGCGGTTGGCCGCCTTCGCCTTCTCGAGCACCTGCTGCACCAGGTGCTCGACGTCGTCGGGGAGCATGGGGGTGAAGGACTCGGTCTCGCCACCCATGCCGCGGTCCGTCGTGCCGGTCATGCCGACACCGTTACCCCATCCGTCACGCAGGATGTCGGGGCGGCAGCGACGAACGCTGGGACGTGCGAACCTCGATCCGGGCGGCGGGCACCGTCCTCGCCGCCGTGACCATCGCCCTCGCCGGCGCCGTGCTCCCCTCGCCGGCGGGCGCCCAGGAGGCGCCGCCCTCGGGCGCCGACGCCGTCGCCGCCTGCGAGCCGCTGACCGCCGTGCCCGAGCTGGGCCGGCGGGCCTGCAAGTCGGTGGAGGCCGGCGCGTGGCTGGCGGCCGGGACGTGCCGGCGCCTCCCCGGCACCGAGGAGGAGGTCTGTCCCCGCATCGACGGTCGGCGGGCCAGCGCGGCGGCGACGGCCGAGCACGAGGGCAGCTGGCTCGACCGGGCGCTGACCCTCCAGCACCGGCTCGACCGCGACGTCCCCCTCGTCGATGCCCTCCTGCCCCACACCCACAACTCGGCGAACTCGACCGCCTACGAGCCGTCGCTGTCGACGCTCGACGCCAACCAGGTCGTGACCGTCACCGACCAGCTCGAGCTCGGGATGCGGGCGATCGAGCTCGACATCCACTGGGCACCCCACCCCGAGGGGGATCCGGCCAACGGGTTCCGCAAGGTCGTGCAGTGCCACGGCCAGTCACAGGCCGGCGTCCACGCCGGCTGCTCCGTCGATCAGCCCCTCGGCGACCGCCTCGCCGAGGTCGCCGCCTGGCTCCACGCCAACCCGGGCGAGGTCGTCCTGCTGTACCTGGAGAACGTGCTCGACGACGATCCCGCAGCCCACGCCGAGGCCGTCGCCCTGCTGGAGGAGCACCTCGGGAGCTTCGTGCACCGGCCCGACGCCGGCGGCGGGGAGTGCCAGGGCCTGCCGGCGCAGACCCTCTCGAAGGGCGACATCCTCGACGCCGGGAAGCAGCTGCTGATCGTCGGCAACTGCGGTCCCAGCGGGTGGACCGACCTGGTCTTCGACCGGTACCCGCACTGGAGCGAGAGCGGCTCGACCACCGGCTACGCCTGCGAGGCGGACCGCTCCAACGACTACGGCACGAAGCTGGTGCGCCGCTACGAGGACTCGACCTGGCTGTCGACCATGGCCGGGGGCGGGTCGCACATCGCACCCGAGGTCATGGCCGACATGGTCGCGTGCGGCGTGAACCTCCCCGGATTCGACCAGCTCCACGCCGCAGACCCGCGCCTGCCCTCGCTCGTGTGGAGCTGGCGGGCCGACGAGCCGGCGATCGACGCCGCCGGCCGGTGCGCCGCCCACGGCGCGGCCGACGGCCGGTTCTTCGCCGAGGACTGCGCCCGGGCCCTGCGGGTCGCGTGCCGCACGGCCGACGGCACCTGGGCGGTGACGACCGACGCCATCGCGTGGTCAGACGCCGACGCCGCCTGCGCCGGGCTCGGCGGTGCCGCCGGCACGCCGGTGAACGGCTGGGACAACCGCCAGCTGCGCGCCGTGGCCGGCGACGCCGACGTGTGGCTGGCCTACGCCCAGGACGCCGACGGCGCCTGGGTGCTCGGCGGCCCGGGGATCCCCGACGTCGAGCCCGACCCCGAGCCCGAGCCCGACCGCCCCGGGAACGGGAACGGGAAGGGCCACGGCGGCAAGCCGGACGAGCCCGGCCCGCCCCGCCGCGGCCCCTCGACCCTGGGGTCCGCTCCGGTCGCAGCGTCCTCCCCGATCCCGGCTGACCTCCCGCCGGTGGTGCTCCTCACCCTCGCCGCCGGCGCCCTCGCCGGTTCCCGGCGCATGGCGCAACGCCGCCGCAGCGCCGCAGCCCACGGACCTCGCTGACCGTCCCGGTCCTGGAGGGTCAGACGTCGTCGGGGCCGCACGTCGCCCGCGCGTCCGGTTCATAGGGCGGCGCGATCGGCTCGTCGTGGCGGGCGGCGCAGGCGACCTCCCACGGCAGCGGCCACGGGTTGGGCGCGCACCCGTCGAGGCCAGCCGACTGCTGCCACATGACCGCCGCCGGCTCGCCGGGCGACCCGCACGCCGGGCGGGCGTGGTGCCGGCCGATCAGGTGGCCGACCTCGTGGGTGACGAGCATGCGCCGGTAGTCATCGAGGGTCCCGGTCCACGTCGGCGTCGCCTCCCGCCAGCGCTCGGCGTTGAGCGCCACGATCGGGCCGATCTGGCACGAGTACTCGCCGCCGGTCGTGTACGGGGCGCAGGTGGCGTCGACGTCGGGGCCCTCGGCGACCACCACGCGGTACGGCGCGTCCTCGGCGAAGCGGAACTCGAAGCCGGCCTGCGTCCAGCCCCGGGGGTCGAGGAGCGTGTCGACCAACAGCTCTTCGAAGCCCTCCGTGCCGTCCTGGCTCCACCGCTCGAGGCGGATCCCGATCACGACCGGCGTTCCGTCCGAGCTGCCCGATCCCGGGCGGTCGGCCGGCGGGGTCGGCTCGGGCTCGGTCGTGGCGGGAGCAGCTGTCGTCGGCGCGGTGACCGCGGTCGACGTCGCCGGCCGCTCGACGGGCTGGGGATCGTCGCTCGCGCACGCCGGCACCACCGCCAGCACGGCGAGCGCCAGCGCGGCTCGGCCGCGGATCAGCTCCGCTCCCGGCGGGGCTGCCAGATGGCGGTGTGGGCGGCGCTCCAGACGGGCCGCCCGTTCGCGGTGATCTCCACATCGAGGTCCACGAAGCGATGGCCCTTGTGCTCGCGCTCGTCGCGGACCACGCCGCGAACCTCCACCTCGTCGCCGTCGCGCACCTGCCCCCGGTGCCGGGCCCGGGTCGACACGTGGATCCACGGCCCGAGGCGGACGCTGGCCGCGAGCACGTGGTTGGCCTGGCGGGCGAGCAGGCCCGGGTGGGCGATGGCGCCGCCCGCGTAGAGCGGGCTGTCGTCGCGCACGTCGGCGAGGTAGGTGGGGTCGGCCCGGTGGCGAAAGCGCAGGGTGCCGAGCACGGTGCCCGGCGCCAGGAGCTCGGCGGTCGCCGGCGGCACCGGGTCGGGCCGCTCGGCCGAGGGCAGGGTCCGGACCGGGGGCACGTCGTCGGGCAGCGACGCCCGGCCCGTCGCCCGCACCGAGCCGTCGTCGCCGGTGCACGCGAGGGTCCCATCGTCGTCGAGGCGGGCGACCACGCGCTCGCCGTCGTACACCGGGGCCGCGAACCGGGCCTCCAGCGCCCCGCGCTCGAGGAACTCGGGGCCCCAGCGGTCGACGCAGGGCCGGATCAGGTACGCCCACACGTCGACGCCCGGGACGAGCCCGCCCCGGAACCCGTACGTCGCGGCGACGGAGTCGTCGTGCATGCGGTTCGTCGACTCGGTGGCGGTGTTGAGCGCCACCACCTCGTGCTCCCAGGTCATGGGCGGCGACCGTAGCGACGCCTACCGGGCGCGGGGGATCGAGACCGGCAGTGCCGGCAGGTCGCCCGACGGCGCACCCATGAGCCCGAGCGTGCTGCGCAGGGCCCGGCCGAGCACGTCGAGGCGGTCGGGGTCGAGGGAGTAGAGGACGAAGTAGCCGTCGCGGCGGGCGCTCACGAGTCCGGCGGCCTGGAGGATCTTCAGGTGCCGGGAGATCGCCGAGTCCGAGAGGCTGAGCAGCTGGGCCAGCTCCTTGGTGGATCGGGGTGCGTCGGCGGTGAGGCGGGCGATCTGGAGCCGGGTCTCGTCTCCGAGGGCGCGGAAGCCGGCGACCACCTCGTGGTCGGTGGCGTGGGGGACCTCGGGCGTGCGCAGGTCGCGCAGCGGGAAGATGATCGATGCCGGCCACGGCTCGGAGATGTCGATGAGCACGCAGGGCCAGCCGTACACGGTGGGCACGAAGAGCAGACCGCCCCGCTCGGCGACGTCGCACTCGCCGCCCCAGTCCTTCTCGACGATCACGGCGTTGCGCTCCGGGTCCCAACGACCCTCGGGCAGCAGCTCGGTGACCAGCCCGCCCAGGCCGGTGGTGACCAGCGCCCGGGCGCCGGCGGTGGCGTCGGCCTCGATCCGGGGCAGGATCCGCTGCCACTCCTCGGCGAACGCCTCGTCCCAGTAGCGCTCGAGCAGCCGGGCGTAGCGGGCGACGAGCGCCCCCGGGTCGTCGAACGCCTCGCGGGCGAGCGCTCGCATGTCGTCGTCGGGAGCGCCGCGCAGGACCTCGTCGCGGTAGCCGGGGTCATGGACCACCGTGGGGTCGCCCTCGTCGAGGAGCGAGCAGTCGATCCCCCCGAAGGCGAAGGACAACTCGAAGGCGACCACGTCGACGTCGAGGCCGCGCATGACCGCGAGCTCGTCAGCGAACGTCGCGTGGTCGCCGCCGAGGGCGGACTCGAAGATGCCGGGGACGAAGGTGCCCCGGAACGGCCGGAACAGCGTGCGGATCTCCGCCTGGAGGTCATCGGGCAGCGAGCGGCACCGGCGCACCCAGGGCAGGTGCATCGGGGCGCGCTGGGGCTCGACCACCACGCGCAGGGACAGCGCAGCCTCGAACAGGGGCGACCACGCGAAGCGCACGAGGTCGACCGGTCGGCTTGAGGGGAACGTGAACGTCGCCGCCACTGATCCTCATTTCCGTTGATCAGTTGATTCGGTGATCATAGCGGGAGATGATCGGGAGCGGAAGGAGGACCCATGCATCCCTACATCCACGAGCTCACCGTCCCTGCGCTGCTCGAGGAGCGTCGGCGCCAGGCCCCCGCCCGGCGGGCGGGCGGACGGCGCTGGACCCGCCGGGCCGGCGCCGGGTTGGTTGCCGTCGGCTCGGCGCTCGCCTCGGCCGGTCGGCGACTGCAGGACCCGGCGCACCCCGACGCCGCGGGCTGCGCCGCCTGAGCGCGGCGGGAACGGCTGGCGGTCAGCGCCGCCGGATGATGCGCCCGCCGCGCTCGGTCGTAGCGCTCACCGCCCGCTTCGCCATACGGGTCCCGGCGGCCATGCCGGCCTTGGTCTTCTCGAGCGCGCTGGCTGCCCAGGCGAACTCGGTGCCGAGGATGGCGAACCCGAGGAGCAGCAGCGGCAGTGTGAACGGACCGGGGAGCACGATGAGCGCCAGCCCGAGCAGCACGATCGTGACGCCGAGCAGGAGCACGATCGTCTGGCGCAGCCGATGGGGGGCCCGCTGCCACAGCTGCCCAAGGACACGGAGACGGTCACGCACGGCTCCATCGTGCCACCAGGGGCGTCGGTTCCGGGCTCAGCCAGGCGGCGACCCTACGGTGGCGCCGTGCCTGCCATCGTCGCCCGCCGAGCGCTCGCGGTGGTCCCGGGACTCGGGGTGCTCCGCCGGTACGAGCGGCGCTGGCTGCCCGGCGACCTCTTCGGTGGCCTCACCGTCGGCGCCATGCTCATCCCCCAGTCGATGGCCTACGCCGAGCTGGCCGGGATGCCGCCCGTGCACGGCTTCTACGCGGCCATCGGCGCGCTGGTCGTCTACGCGCTGGTCGGGACCAGCCGGCACCTCGGCGTCGGACCCGAGCCCGGCACGGCGATCCTCGCTGCGACCGGCGTGGGCGCCATCGCCGCCGGCGACCCCGGCCGCTACCTCACGCTCATGGCCGCGCTCGCGCTGGTGGTCGCTGCCATCTGCGTGGTCGCCGCCGTCGTGCGCCTCGGCTTCGTGTCGTCGCTGCTCTCGAAGCCGGTGCTGGTCGGCTACATCACGGGCGTCGGCCTCACGCTGCTGAGCAGCCAGATCGCGCCGATCACCGGGCTCGCCATCGAGGGCGGCACGTTCTTCCCCCGGTTCGCCGAGCTGGCCCGCGAGGTGAGCGACGTCCACGGCCCGACGCTCCTGCTCGGGGCCAGCGCCCTCGCCGTCATCCAGGTGCTGCGCCGCTTCGCCCCGGCCGTGCCCGGTGGGCTCGTCGCCGTCGTCGGGACCGCGCTCGTCGTCGCCGCCGGGATCGACGACATCGCCCTCGTCGGTGCCATCCCCGCCGGGCTCCCCACCCCGGCCGTGCCCGACGTGACGCTCGCCGACCTGGGCCAGCTCCTGCCGGTGGCCGCGGGCATCGCCCTGGTGGGCTTCACCGACAACCTCCTCACGGCCCGCTCCATCGCCGCTCGGCACCGGGTCGAGGGCGCCGACCCGATCGATGCGAACCAGGAGCTGCTGGCGCTCGGCCTCACCAACCTCACCGCCGGGCTGTCCCAGGGGTTCCCGGTGTCGTCCAGCGCCAGCCGGACCGCCGTGCCGGCATCGCTCGGGTCGACCACGCAGCTGGTGTCGCTCATCGGCGCCGGCGCCGTGGTGGCGTCGCTCACCGTCCTCCGCCCGCTGCTCGAGGACATCCCGCGGCCGGCGCTCGCCGCCGTCATCGTCGCCGCCGCCATCGCCATCATCGATGTCCGCGGCTTCCGGGAGCTGTGGCGGACGAGCCGGACGGAGGCGGCGCTCGCCGTCGTCACCGTCCTCGGCGTGATCGTGTTCGACGTGCTCGTCGGCGTCGTCGTCGCGGTGGTGCTGTCGGTGCTCGTCGCGGTGTCGCGCATCGCCCGGCCCCACGACGCCGTGCTCGGCGACGAGCCGAGCCTGGACGGCTGGGTCGACGTCGAGTCCCACCCGCGCGCCCGCACCGAGGAGGGCCTGCTCGTCTACCGGTTCGACGCGCCGCTGTTCTTCGTGAACGCCGACCGGTTCTGCGACCGGGTCCTGCGCGTCCTGGCCGAGAACCCTGGTGAGGAGGAGTGGCTCGTCCTCGACTTCGAGGGCGTCGGCGCGGTCGATGCGACCGCGGTCGACTCGCTCGCCGGGCTCCTCGAGCAGATCGCGGAGGCCGACGTCGCCCTCGTCGCCGTCGCCCGGGCGAACGAGCCGGTCCTGGCGCTGCTCCGCCGGGCCGGCCTGCTGGCGCCCGACGGGCCGCTGGTGCGCTTCGACACGATCAACAGCGCCGTGCGCGCCTACCGGCAGCACCGGGCCGATCACCGGGGCGACGGCGACCAGGACGGCCAGTAGGGTCGCCGGCGTGCGCACGCAGGTCGACGTCGCGGTGGTCGGCGCGGGGTTCGCCGGCCTCACCACCGCCCGGGTCCTGCAAGAGGCCGGTCGGTCCGTGATCGTGCTCGAGGCGCGCGACCGGGTCGGCGGGCGCACGTGCACCGAGGAGCACCTCGGGACGTGGATCGACCTCGGCGGCCAGTGGATCGGCCCCGGCCAGGACCGCATCGCCGCCCTCGTCGCCGAGCTCGGGTTCTCCACCTACCCGCAACCCGAGGTCGGCGACGACGTGCTGCTCGACGCCGCCGGGGCGCGCCGGCTGCCCACCTACGCGGCCGGCTTCTCCGACGAGGAGCTCGTCGCCTACCTGGAGCTGGTCGGCGAGCTGGAGGCGATCGCCGAGCAGGTGCCGCTCGACGCGCCGTGGGCCGCGCCCGGCGCCCGGGAGTGGGACGCCGTGAGCCTGGCCCAGTGGGTGCGAGAACGGGGTGTGACCGAGGCGGTCGCGGATCTGTTCGAGGTCGCGGTGCAAGCGGTGTTCGCGGCCTCGAGCGCCCAGCTCTCGTTGCTGCACGCCGCCCACTACGTGCACTCGGCCGGCGGTTGGGCGAAGCTCACCGACAGCGAGGGCGGCGCCCAGCAGGACCGCATCCACGGCGGGATGCAGCCCGTGGCCGAGGCTCTGGCGGCCCTGCTCGACGAGGGCACGGTCGCCTTGTCCCGCGTGGTGCGCTCCATCCGCCGGGACGGCGCCGGCGTGCGCGTCGAGGCCACGGGTCCGGACGGCCCGGTGACCGTCGCCGCCCACCGGGTCGTGGTCGCGCTCCCGCCCACGCTGGCCGGTCGAATCGACTACGACCCGCCGCTGGGCGGTCGACGCGACCAGCTCGTGCAGCACATGCCGCAGGGGTCCGTGATCAAGTTCCACGTGCTCTACGACACGCCGTGGTGGCGGGACGAGGGGCTCTCCGGCACCCTGCTCGCCCCGCACGAGCCGATCGGCGTGACCTTCGACTGCACGCCCCCCGAAGGCACCCCGGGGTTGATCAGCGGGTTCTTCGAAGGCCCCTCGGCGGTGGCGGCCGGCGAGCGCACCCAGGCCGAACGGCGCGAGATCGTGGTCGGCGTGCTGGCCCGGGCGCTCGGCGAGCGGGCTCGCGACGTCGCGGCCTACGTCGACCGCGACTGGTCGGCCGAGCCGTTCACCCGCGGCTGCTACGGGGCCCACCTGCCGCCCGGTGCGTGGACGGTCTACGGCCCGGCGCTGCGCGAACCGGCGGGGCCGATCCACTGGGCGGGCACCGAGACGGCCGAGCACTGGACCGGCTACATCGACGGCGCCATCGACAGCGGTCAGCGGGTGGCCGCCGAGGTGCTCGCCGCCCTCGACGGCTGAGGCGCCGGCGCCGTGTGCGACACCTTCTGCATCCGACGTCCGGACGGGATGCTGTTCGCCAAGTCCAGCGACCGGCCGCCCGACGAGGCCCAGCTGGTCGAGCGCTTCGGGCGCCGCGCCGCCGGCGGGACGCTGCACACCACGCACCTGGCGATCCCCGACGGCGGGGCCGCGGCGCTCGTCGGCTCGCGACCGGCGTGGATGTGGGGCCTGGAGCACGGCGTCAACGAGCACCGGGTCGCGATCGGAAACGAGAAGGTGTGGACCGTCGACGACCCGACGTCGGTCCCGCCGGCGCTGCTCGGCATGGACCTGGTGCGCCTCGGGCTCGAACGGGCCCGGTCCGCCGACGAGGCGCTCGACGCCATCGTCGACCTCCTCGCCCGGCACGGCCAGGGCGGCTCCGGCGAGGAGGGCCGAGACGAGCCGTACTGGTCGTCGTTCCTCGTCGTCGACCCGAGCGGTGGCTGGGTGCTGGAGACGTCGGGGACATCGTGGGTCGCGGCGCCGGTCGGCGCCGGCGCGGCGATCTCCAACCGCCTCACCCTCGGCACCGGGTGGGCCCGGTCGTCACCGGACGTCGAAGCGGGCGCCGACTGGGACGCGTGGCGGGCCCCCGATGCGCCCACCGGCATCGCCGACCACCGCCTCGCCGCGACCCGCCGCTGCGTGGCACTGGGACCCGACGCCGGGCCGCGCGACGCCGTCGCCGCGCTGCGCGACCACGGCACCGGCCCGTGGGGCGAGCCCGGTGCAGCGGTGGCCGACCCGCCGCCGGCCCCGGAGGGCATCCGCGACGACTGGTCGGGCGTCACCGTGTGCATGCACGTTCGAGACCTGTCGTGCACCACGGCCTCGATGGTCGCCGACCTGCCGGTCGACCCCGGCCAGCCGGTACGCGTGTGGGCGACGCTGGGCACGCCGTGCACCGGCGCCTACCTGCCGGTCGGCGTCCTCGAGGACACGGCCGTGATCCCGGACATCCTCGGCGACGAGGAGGTGTGGCGGGCACACTCGGCGTGGAGCCGCGCCGTCGAGCGCCCGGGCGACGCCGGACTCGCCGCCCTGACGGCGGTGCGCGCTGCACTGGCCCCGATCGAGGGCGACGCGTGGGCGGAGGCCGACGAGCTGTGGGCCCACGGGGCTGGCGAGGACCGCTGGCGGACGGCAGCTGCGGGGTGGTCGGCCCGGGTCCGCCGGGCCGTGGATGCCCTCGGGCGCGACGCCCTGGTCGTCAGCGACGGTTGATGCTGCCGGCGTCGACCGGGAGCACCGTGCCGGTGACGTAGCGGGACTGATCGGAGGCCAGCCAGGCCACGGCGTTGGCGATGTCGATGGGGTCCACGGCGTCGACCGGGATGGCGTTCGTGAGCGAGTTGACCAGCTCCGGCGCGTACTTGGTGATCATCGAGATGTCGCCGTCGTTGGCCATCGGCGTGCGCACCGTGGTGGGGGCGACGCTGTTCACCCGGATGTGGTGGGGCGCCAGGAAGTTGGCCCACGACCGCATGAGGCCGACCACGCCGTGCTTGGCCGCGGTGTAGCCGAGCATGCCGGCCACGTTCGACGGGGAGCCGATGAGGCCGCCGGTGGAGCTGGTGAGGATGATCGACCCGCCCTTGCCGTTCTTCACCATCGACTTGATGGCCACGCGACCCGTGTGCCAGACGCCCTTGAGGTTGACGTCGATGACCTCGGTCCACTGCTCCTCGGGGCTCGCCGCGCCGCCCGGCCCGATGCCGGCGTTGGCGACCACGATCGTGACCGGGCCGAGCTCGGCGACGCCGGCGTCGAAGGCCTGCTGCATGGCCTCGAAGTCGCGCACGTCCGTCTCGGACACCACGATGTGACGGCCCAGCGCCTCGACCTGGCGCACGGTCTCGTCGAGGTCCTCGCGCGTCGGCATGGGGTAGCCGACGGACCTCATCTGCTGGCAGATGTCGACGCCGATGATGTCAGCGCCGTCCTGTGCCAGCCGGATGGCGTGCGCCCGACCCTGTCCCCGCGCCACGCCGGTGATGAACGCGACCTGTCCCTCGAGCCCAGCCATCGTGTCCCTCTCCTCGTCTGCCGGTGTGGTGCCGTTCTACCACCGAGTTGGAACGGGCGTTCAAAACGGGCACGAGGCAGACTGGTGCATGGCCACGGTCCGGCAGCCCAGAGCGACGACGGTCGCCAAGCGAGAGCGGCTGCTCGACGCCACCGAGGAGCTGATGCTCGAGGACGGCTACGCGGCCGTGAGCTCGCGCAGCGTGGCCGCCAAGGTCGGCATCAACGCCCCGCTCGTGCACTACTACTTCCCCACCCTCGACGACCTGTTCGTCGCCGTGCTGCGCCGGCGGGCCGAGGCCAACGTGGCCCGCATGGCCGCCGCGCTCGACGCCGACGAGCCCCTCCGGGCCTGGTGGGCGGTGGCGTCGGACGCCCGGGGCAGCGCCCTGTTCGTCGAGCTGATCGCCGCCGCCAACCACCGAGAGGCCCTCCGGGAGGTGGTCGGCGAGTACGCACGCGAGGTGAGGGCCATGCAGATGACCCGCCTGGCCGAGCTGCTCCCCGAGTACGGGCTCGACCCCGGCGAGCTCCCGCCGGCGCTCGTCGCCACCGGGATCCAGGGTCTGGCCTTCGCCCTCGTCGCCGACCAGGTCGCCGGCCACGACACCGCCACCGACGAGGCCGCCGACGGCATGGCCCGCCTGCTCGACCGCCTCGAGGCCCGGCGGCGCGACCGGGGGGTTCCTGTCACCGGGCGTGCGTAGCGTCGAGGTCACTTCCCCCTCCGAGACCCTGATCCGGAGGTTCTCCGTGTACGACCCCCACGCCGACGGTCCCCGTGCGGCCCTGTCCCTGACCCCGCTCTTCCCCGACGAGCCCGGTGCCGCCCCGCTCTTCCCGGTCGACCACGAGCTCGTCGTGGGCGACCCACCTTCGCTGCAGGACGCCCTGTCCGCCGCGGCGCTGCTGTGGTGCACCCACACCGCCTGGCCCACGGTCCGCGCCATCGCCGAGTGCGCGGGCATCGCCGCATCCTCGGTCCTGTGGCCCTACGGCACCGTGGAGCAGATGCGCAGCGCGCTGATCCGGGCCGAGCGCGACGCTCTCGCCGCGTTGCTGGACGAGCACGCCGGCGACCTCCCGGCCGCCGTCGACGAGCGGATCGACCAGCTCTGCCGCTACGACGCGCGCCTCAGCCGGCTGCCGCTCCTCGCCGCGCTGGCCAGCGGCGTCCACGACGCGTCCGAGTTGACGGCGTTGGCCGGCGCCGTCCGGGCCCTGCCAGCAGCGTGACCGTTGAAGTCTCCTACCGCGGTGGTAGCGTTTCGCGGGTGCCACGCGGGCGACCATCACCGAAGCTGGCCATCAGCGTCGACCCCGACGTCCACGCCGGGATCCTCGCCGCTGCCGAGGAAGACGGGATGAGCGTGTCGGCCTGGGTGACGGCGGCGGCCCGTCGCGCCCTCCTGGTGCGCGACGGCCTCGCAGCCGTGGCCGAGTGGGAGGCCGAGCACGGCGCCCTCACCGATGAGGAGATGGCGGAGGCTCGTGCCGACGTCGCCGACCACGTCCGGCGCCGCTCGTGAGCGTGGTCTACGACGCCGGTGCGCTGATCGCCGCCGATCGGTCCGACCGGCGCCTGTGGGCCCGCCACCGGGCCAGGCTCGAGGCCGGCCTCGTGCTCGTGACGACCGCGCCGGTCGTCGCCCAGGTCAGCCGGTCGGGCAGCCAGGCGCAGCTGCGGCGCTTCCTGCGTGGGTGCGAGGTGGAGCCGTTCGCACCCGACGACGCCCACCAGGTCGGCGCGCTGGCGGCGCAGTCGGGGGTCCCCCACGTGGTCGACGTCCACGTGGTCGTCGTCGCCCACCGCCGGCGGGCGGCGATCGCCACCTCCGACCGCCAACACCTCGAGCCCGTGGTCGCCGCCCTCGGTGCGGAGGTCCTGCTGATCCCCTCCTGACCGAGACCTTCGTTGCTGCGGCTCGGGATCCGTGTCGACGGGCGCCCTCGACGACCGACGTCGGTGGTCCTCGCCAGGGCGATCGTGACCTGACATCGCCAGGGCTCGTCGTGCGCAACGCACCCACGGGCTCCGTCGACCTCACGGTCGATGGTGCGCGATGGCGGTCACCCGGCGCTGGTCCTCGTGCGTCTCGTAGGTGATGCTCACACTGGTGACACCGGTCCCCGCCACCGGGGCGCCCGCCGAGGTGCTCGACTGCCGCGACCGGATCGAGGACCCGACCAGGGCGGCGGCCTACCTCCGCAGCACCGCCTTCAACCTGGCGCGAACGGGGCTTCGACGTCGGCTGCGCCGACCCGATCTGCTCCGGCGACTCGTACCCCGGAGCGCAGAGGACGGCGTGGTGCAGGCCGGGGAGCCCGACGCGCTGGACGGCTTGATCCTCGCGGAGCGCCAGCGCGCCGTCCTCCGCGCGCTGCTCTCCCTACCGGCGCGCCAGCGAGCCTGCGTGGTGCTCCGCTACTACGGCGGCGTCGGCGTCGACGACATCTCCACGGAGCTGGGCATCTCACGCAACTCGGTGAAGACCCACCTGCGCCGAGGACTCGAGTCGCTCGGCCAGCAGCTGGAGGCGCTGCGATGACCCGACGCGTCGAAGACGAGCTCCGTGACCTGTTCGCCGCGATCGACGACCAGATCGGACCGCTCCCAGAAGGCCGGTCGCCGGAGTCCGGTCGCCGCCGGCCCGTCGGGCGAGCCGTCGCCGCAGCGGTCCTGGTGGCGCTGCTGACCGCCGGGGCGGTGGTCCTCGCCCGCTCCACCGTCGCGCACGTCGAGGTGGACACCGCCGGAGGCCCGGCCCTCGTGGAGCGGTCGACGTTCGGCCGTCTGACCGGCGCGGTCTGCGAGCGGCTGGGCAGGGAGCGATCCGGCGTCGCGCCGCGCTTCGCGACCGTCGAGGCATACCTGGTGTCGACGCAACGCCACCGAACGGCGATCGAACGAGCCCTCCACGAGCTCGACACGATCCCGTCCACGGCCGGAGAGCGTCGTGCCATCGGCGCGGCGGTGGACGGGCTGGAGGAATCCCTGGGGCTGCTGGAGGCCATCGCCGCCACCGCCCGCGCCGGGGACCTCGAGCACGCCGCCACGCTGTGGGGCGGCGTCGACCCCCGGGTCTCGGCCGCGTTCGAGCTCGTCGTCGAGCGGGGAGTGGACCGATGCCGCGACATCTGACCGGCACGCCACGAGGGCGCATCCGTCAAGCGAGCCTCCTCGCATCGGCGGCGATCGCCTTCGCGGCGTGCGGTGCCGACCGCGCGGGCACGGCGGTACCCACGTGCCCGGACCTCGACGTGGCGACCGACGACCCGGTGGGCATCGACTTGCGATGGGCGGGGCCGTGGGACCACTCGGGGGCCGTGACCCTGATCGACTCGTGGGACGACGACGTGCCCGGAGTCGAGGTCGAGGTCCTCGACCCCGCAGATCCCGGCGAGAACGTCGTCGCGCTCGTCGACGGGACCGCGCCGACCGTCACCCGCGTCCCTTCCGATGCGGTCGAGTCGCTCCGGGACGCCGGCCTGATCCGGCCGCTGCCCGACTGCGGTGCGCCGCCAGCGGCCGGGCTCGACCCGGGGGGACGTTCGACGAGGACCGGACCCGATGGGCCCGCGCAGGCAACGTCGGCGCGCTGGCGATGCTCTACGACCGACACGCCTTCGAGCGGGCGGGACTCGACGGCCCGCCCTCGACGTGGGACGAGCTGGAGCGAGCAGCGCACCAGCTGCGACCGCGCCGGGATCGCCACGCCGATCGCCCAGCTCTGGCCGTCGATCGCCGGCCGCCTCCCGCATCCCACCGCGAGCGAGCGCGCACCAGCCGCGCTCCGCACGATCGCGCGCCTCTGGCAGGACGGGCTCGTGCTCCCACCGCCTCGCCCGGATGATCTGCCGCCGCTCGGCGATGGCCGTGCGGCGATCGAGTTCGTGCGGGAGGGGGCGGTGTGGGGGCACGGGTCGGCGCTGGCCGCAGGACAGGCGCCCGACGCCGACCTCCGGCTCGCACCGGTGCCCGGCGCCCGGGCTCCGGTCGTGCCCGTCGTGGCGACGGTGTGGGTGGTGAGCGCCCAGGCGACGGAGGCGCAGGCCGTCGCGGCAGCAGCGCTCGTCGATTGGCTGGCGCTGGACGAGCAGCAGGCAGCGCTGCACCCCTTGACCGACCAGCTCCCGTCCTCCCCGTCCGCCGCAGCGTCCCCGGTCCTGCAGCGGCACTGGGACGAGATCCCGCTGTTCCGAGACCTGTGGGCCCTGGCCATGCGACACGGGTCGATCGGCGGCGACGAAGCCATGGCACCCGGAGCCCTCCTCGTGCTCGATGCCCTGACCGTCGGACCCGCTCCGGTCACCGAGCCCGAGGAAGCCTGGCAGCGCATGCGCGATGCCATCGGCGCCATACGTCCCCCGGCCACCGACCACCTCGCACTCCTCGGGTGCACCTACCCGGATCACGAGGCGCCGGCGCCACTGAGCAGCTGTGTGGGCTGAGCCCGCAGCCGCCCTGCCGGGAGGCGCGATGAGGGTCTGGATCGACCAGGATCTCTGCACGGGGGACGGGCTGTACACCGATCACTGCCCTGACGTGTTCGTCCTGCTGGAAGACGGCATCTCCTACGTCGTCGACGGCGGCGTGGTCCTGAACGACCCCGGCGGCGCCGCCTCGACGGCAGCCGTCCCCGACCGGCACTTCGATGCGGTCATCGCGGCCGCCGTCGACTGCCCCGGTGAGTGCATCTTCCTCGAGGAGTGAACCGCTGCTCAGCTGGTCCGGCGCCGGCGGGATCGTGACCGGTTCGCGCCTCGCCGGCGACGTTCCCTGAACCCGTCGGCCTTCGGCTCGAACCGATGCACGCCTCGATCTCGCACCTCGAGGAGACGGCCACCGGCCAGCCTCCGACCGGACCGGGGTCCGGCTGGTGGTGGGCGAGGAGGGACTCACCAACTGCTCACGGGGCTGATGCCCCCACCTCGATGAACGGGTGGGATCTTGCTCGGCCCATCTTGTGGACCGAGCGCCTGCGACGGTCAACTGGAGGCCGGCGCCGGGTCAGATCTCGAGGATCGCGACGTTGGCGTGCCGGCTGGCGAGGCGGCGCAGATCGTCCGGGTCGTGGGTGGCGACCATCCCACCCCCCAGCCGGATCGCGGTGGCGACGGCGAGCGCGTCGATGGCCAGTTCGCTACCCGCGCCGGCGTCGGCAAGGAGGTGTCCGGCGATCCGGGCGATCCGAGCGCCGGTGGTGACGACCTGCGCGAACCCGCGTCCGAGGACCGCGTCGATCGGTTCGTCCGTGCCGTGCCCGCGGTAGAGCTCAACGAGCACGGCGGATGGGATCCGTACCGGCGCGTTGCGGCCGTGGGCACTGCGCATCGCCGCACGCACACGCTGGTGGCGCTCGACGTTCTCCCTCGGTCTGGCGAGAGCCGACACGGCCTCGGCATCGAGGATCAGGACGGCCACGCGTCGTCGATCTGCTCCACCAACCCATCGGGTACAGGACCGTGCTCGTCGTCCAGCTCGAGGAGGTACTCGTCGAGCAGGTCCCGCTCGAGTTCGTGTTCCACGGCTCGGGCGACGAACCCGCTCAGCCCGCGATCGCCGACGTGGGACTCGACGCGCGACGCCAGGCTCTCTTCGACGCTCACCGACCACTTCGTCACAGCCATGCCCTGATCCTACCACGGTAGGAATGATGTGGACCTCACGGACAATGGCAGATGTTTCGTGACACCTCGCCGGCCTCGCCACCACCGGCACCTTGGTGACGCGGCTCTACGGGATACTGCCCAGTGTTATGGGACGGTGGCAGTCGCGTCCGTCGTGGCTCGGACTCGGCCTGTCAGCGAGGTCGAGTAGGTTCGGCGTTCGCGCCACAGTTGCTGGTTCCCCATTTGGTCAATCTGGCGATGCCGCAGGACTCCGACACGGAGCCGGGAGGTGGGTGCCCGTATCTTGGATGGGGTGGTGCCGCTGGTCGTCGTCGATCCACTGCCTGTGGTTCGTCTCGGCTTGTCGGGCTCGATGCCGGACTTCGGCTACATCCCCGTGGACCCGGCGGATCCCCTGAAGTTCTTGAGGGGCACGCCGGATGCGGTGGCCCTGGTCACCCTTGTGGTCGCGGGGGATGCGGGTGCCGCCGGTCGACAGGTTCTCGCGGCGGCGTCGACGGCGGTGTGTCTGATCGACTCGTGGGAGCCGCGACTCGTACGTGAGGCGGTGCGCGCCGGTGCGGCAGGGATCGAGTTGCGATCGGCCTCGCCGGATCGGATCGCTTCGACGCTCGACGCCGCTCGCCGCGGCGATGCGGTGCTGCCGGTCGAGATGTTGCGGGCGGTGGTCGATGCGGCGCTACCCGGGCCCTCGTGTCGCGTGTCAGGTTCTTCGGGACAGGTCAAAGTTGGGACCTGATCACTGGAGAGCATCATGGCGAGACCACCGGCGAAGAGCCCGGAGGACAAGGA
>Ga0208490_100055_pt1 | contig 98107 bp, 94 predicted proteins | sample SubbioAug_CSWold_FD_184818 | JGI IMG/M metagenome (GOLD analysis project Ga0208490, IMG submission 184818) | Serpentinite rock and fluid subsurface biosphere microbial communities from McLaughlin Reserve, California, USA - CR11Aug_CSWold (SPAdes) | ecosystem: Environmental > Terrestrial > Deep...
CGAAACCATAATGAGAGGAACCGGATGCGGGAAATCTGCACGTCCGGGTCTGAGGGGGTCTTGGGCGAGTAATCGCCCATTTCTACCCGGCAGTCAGGATCAGGAGTCAGCATGAGAGAACGGATTATTGTCTCGAAGTATTCTGAATAACTGATAGATAGCAAGATTGGTAGGAGGAGTCTCAATGGATTTAACAAATAGACAAGCACTGGTAGTGGGCATGGGAAAGAGCGGCGTTGCTGCCACCAGATTTTTATTAGATCAAGGAGTCAAGGTGACTGTTTGTGACAATAGTCCTGAAGACAAGCTGAAAAAGCCGTTGCAACTGCTAGCTAAGTGGCCGGTTACGGTGATAACGGGCTATTACCCCCGGGTTGGAAAGGAGTATGACTTGATTGTGATGAGCCCTGGTGTTCCATTATCCATCAGACCGGTTGTGGAAGCCAGGGAATTGGGGCTTCCTGTCATTGGCGAACTGGATTTGGTACAGCATTTTTGTCCTGCCCCGGTTGTGGCTATTACCGGTACAAACGGCAAAACTACGACTACTGTGCTAACGGGGGAAATCCTAAAAGACGGTCACAGAGAGGTGGTAGTTGGAGGGAACATTGGTGTTACTATCCTTGAGCAAATGAATCAAATTAACTCCAAGAGTGTCGTAGTAGCGGAAGTAAGTAGCTTTCAATTAGAAATTACTGCTTCTTTTAAGCCTAATGTAGCAGCTATCTTAAATATAACCCCGGATCACTTAGACAGGCATCTAACCTTCGCCAACTATGTGGAAGCTAAAAGCAAAATTTTTGCCAACCAGGAAGCTGGTGATTGTTTAGTTTTAAATTATGATCAAAAAGAATTGCGTCAGTTGGCCAAGGATGCCCGGGGAAAAGTTATATTTTTTAGTAGGCAGCATACTTTAGAAGAAGGAGTATTTGTCTCAGATGATCAAGTAGTTGCATCTGTTGGTGGAACTTTTAAAAGGATATGTTTTGTCAACCAGATTCGCATGAGAGGCAGTCATAATCTGGAAAACTGCTTAGCGGCAACTGCCCTGGCCCTGGCAATGGAAGTATCTTCTGACCATATCAGGGAGACCCTGGCTACCTTCCCTGGAGTTGCTCATCGATTAGAGCCGGTGGCAGTGATTAATGGAGTGGAATATATTAATGATTCTAAGGGAACAAATCCTGATGCTACTGAAAAAGCCTTAGCTGCTTTTGAGCAGCCAATTATTTTGATTGCTGGGGGCAAAGATAAAGGCGGTTCCTTTGATGAATTGCTCAGCCAGGGCAAGGAGAAAATAAAGGCTTTAGTAGTTTTAGGGGAAACTGCCCCCATGCTTCTTGAGGCAGCAGCTAAGTTTGACATAACTAATGTTCATTTAGCAAACTCTTTTCCTAAGGCAGTAGAAACTGCGGCCAAGCTGGCGGCTCCCGGTGATGTGGTTTTACTTTCCCCCGCCTGTGCCAGTTGGGATATGTTTAACAGCTATGAAGAAAGAGGAGATTTGTTTAAGCAGTTAGTCCGAGAATTGAGGGGGTAGCTAGGTTGAGACAAGGCAAAAACTCTCCGGATTTTATTATTTTTATTATCGTGCTGGTCTTACTAACCATAGGACTGGTGATGGTATTTAGCTCCACTATATATACTTCTCTTCTCAGGCATGGGGATACCTTTTATTACTTAAAGCGACAGGGTGGTTGGGCAATTATAGGCCTGTTGGCCATGTTTTCAGTGATGAAGATGGATATTTATAAAATAAGAAAATTAGCTGTTCCAGCATTTATTTTTGGCCTGCTGCTGCTGGTAATGGTGCTGGTACCAGGAATTGGGAAAGAGATTAAAGGATCCAGCAGGTGGCTAGGAGTAGGTTCCCTGTCTTTTCAGCCTTCGGAAGTGATGAAGCTGATAATGGTAATGTTTTTGGCCAACAGCCTGAGCAAATACCACCACCAGATCAGATTTTTTTTGAAAGGACTCCTGCCTAATCTACTTGTACTGGGACTTGTCAGCGGACTTATCATGCTTCAGCCGGATTTAGGAACCACAATTGCCATTGCCGGAACTTCATATATTATGTTTTTTGCCGGAGGGGCCAAGGGGACTCATTTATTTGGCTTGGCTATCCTGGGAGTGGTTGCCGTAGGGGTCGCCATAGCCATAGCCCCATATCGGATGGAACGGTTTACAGCTTTTATAGACCCCTGGGCTGACCCTAACGACTCGGGGTTTCAGATTATCCAGTCAATTTATGCCATTGGGTCAGGGGGTTTTGCAGGGCTAGGATTAACTAAAAGCAAGCAAAAACTCTGGTATGTGCCGGAGCAGCATACAGATTTTATTTTTGCCATTATTAGTGAGGAATTAGGTTTTATTGGCGCTTCCATTATTTTGCTATTATTTTTATGTTTTGCCTGGAGGGGAATTAAAATAGCCTTGACTGCTCCCGATGGGTTTACTTGCCTGTTAGCCACAGGCGTTACCATTATGATTGTGCTGCAGGCGATTATTAATATTGGTGTAGTAACCGGATCTATGCCGGTAACTGGAATTACCCTGCCACTGATCAGCTATGGAGGGTCATCTCTGATCTGGACATTGATAGGAGTTGGATTGCTGCTGAATATTTCTCGTTATACTAAAGCAAGATGAGGGGGAATTATATGCGTATTTTATTAACAGGTGGCGGTACAGGGGGACACATCTATCCTGCATTAGCTCTTTACAGGCACCTTGTTGAAAATTATGATAGGGAATTTGATTTTCTTTATGTGGGGACAAGCCAGGGACTGGAGCAACAACTGATCCCCAGGGAGAATATCCCTTTTCGGACAGTGGCCGGTGCCGGTTTATCCAGGAGTTTATCGCCTAAAAACCTGACAGTCCTTGGTAAGGTTGCAAAAGGAATAGGGCAGTCCTTCCAAATACTTAAAGAATTTAATCCCCACGTTGTAGTGGGCACAGGGGGTTATGTCTGTGGTCCGGTGGTGCTAATGGCCGGCATCATGGGAATCCCTACGGTCATTCATGAGCAAAATGCATTTCCTGGAGTTACTAATAAGCTCTTGGCAAGGACAGTTAAACACATCTGCTTGACCTTTCCAGAAGCAGCAAAATATTTTGCCAAATACAAGCACAAAATTACGGTGACAGGTTTGCCTATTCGCCCTCAAATTTTGAAGGCCACCAGAACTGAAGCGATAAAAAGGCTTGGATTGACCGAAACTAAGAAAACTATCCTTGTAGTTGGTGGCAGCAGAGGGGCAAAAAAGATAAACGAAGCCATGGTTGCAGTTATCAAAGAATTTAATAATCTTAATCAAGTGCAAATCCTTATGGTTACCGGAGAGTTAGGATATGACGATTTTTGCTCTAGTCTGGCAGGACAGGGATTAGAAGTAAACAATCTTGAGAATATTATTGTTAAACCCTATCTAAATGAAATGGAATATGCTTTGGCAGCTTCTGACTTGATTATTTCCAGGGCGGGGGCAGCCTCTTTAGCTGAAATAACGGCTTTGGGAATTCCTGCTATTTTAATTCCATACCCTTATGCCGCAGAAAACCACCAGGAGTATAATGCTCGATCATTAGTAGATGCTGGTGGGGCAGTAATGATGAAGGATCAGGATTTAGAGGGGCAAGTGCTTCTTAGTCAGATTGAAAATTTGCTGGAACAGCCGGAATTGTTGATAAAAATGGGGAGAAGAGCAAAAGCTCTTGGCAAACCAAATGCAGGGGAAATGTTGGCCCAGGTAGTGCTTAAGGCGGCTGGATTACAACAGGAGTAACATTTATTTTGGAAATGAATACTATAGCACATGAAGAAACTGGTGCTAAGTAGATATGTTTCTACCAGTCGATAAATTACTAAGTTAATAAGTGCTATAGCTATGGGTGAAGGGAGTTGAAGTATTTGTTGGAGGGACACAAGTGGTTTCACTTTATTGGCATCGGCGGAATTGGCATGAGTGCTTTAGCACATATTTTGGTTAGTTTAGGGCATAAGGTTACCGGATCAGACTTGAATGAATCTGAAGTTACCAAGCGCCTTCAAGGAATGGGTATTGAAATATTTTTTCAACACTCCCGGGATAATATCAGCAGAGAAGTGGATGTTGGAGTAGTTTCAACAGCTATTAATAACGATAATGTAGAATTAGCTCAATGCCAGCAGCTGAATATTTCGGTAATTCACCGGGGGGAGCTACTGGCCCATATCTTTAATCCCGGCAAGGGGATTGCTGTGGCTGGTGCTCATGGAAAAACAACAACTACAGGCATGCTGGCTGTAGCTTTAGAGGAATGCAAATTATCTCCCACAGTGCTGATAGGTGGAGACCTTCCTTACTTTCAGGGTAATGCAAAGAAAGGAACCGGCCAACTTATCGTTGCGGAGGCTGATGAATCTGACGGGTCTTTTTTAAAGCTCCAGCCTCACATTGGTGTTATTACTAACATTGAAGATGATCATCTAGACTACTATGGCACCATAGAAAAAGTTGAAGAGGCTTTTTTTCGGTTCTGCTACCGGATCGCTGAACGAGGCATAATTATAGCCTGTTCAGATGACCAACAGGTGAAAAAGTTGCTGAAAGATATCCGCAACAAGTTAACCTATGGATTGGAAAGCGGGGACTTGACTGCCAAAAATATCAAGCATCAAGGGTTAAGTGTAGCGGCTGATATATTTTATCAAGAGAAAATGATAGGGAAACTTGTTTTAAATGTACCAGGGCGGCACAACCTGTTGAATGCCTTGGCAGTTATCGGGGTAGGGATTTATTTAGGGCTTGAAATGGAGGAGGTATTAAAAGGACTATCTTTATTTACTGGTGTAAAACGGAGATTTCAGATAATTAGTCAGGTCAAAGATATTAAAATTATAGATGACTATGCTCATCATCCTACTGAAATCATGGCCACTCTTAAAGCTGCCAGGTCAGTTGCACCTAATAATCGGGTAATTGCAATTTTTCAGCCCCATCGCTATAGCAGGACGAAAAGTTTGTTTGTTCAATTTGCCAATGCTTTCTATGATGCTGATATTGTTTTGCTTGATAAAATATATAGTGCTGGTGAAAAACCTATCTCTGAAGTAAGCAGCCAAATGATAATCGATCAAATGCAGCATCCTAATGTATCATATTGTCAAGGCAGACAGAAAATAATTGACCGCCTTAAAGAACTGATTAAGCCGGGAGATCTGGTGATAACTATGGGGGCAGGGGATATTTGGAGGGTTGCCTACGAGCTTGCTAATGAAATTTAGTCGGGTAACCGGTTATGAAAAGGAGGAGAGACATGTTTTTAGAGCAGTTGTCTCGGTCCTTGGCGGAAAAGCTGCAAGGGGAAGTTTTGCATCAAGAACCGATGAAAAACCATACTACGTGGAAAATTGGTGGTCCAGCAGATATTTTAGTAATACCTAATGAAATTGAAGAAGTTATTAGGGTAGTTACTGAGGCAAACAGGCATGATATTCCTATTACGGTAATAGGTAACGGCTCGAATATCTTAGTTAAAGACGGCGGCATCAGGGGAATAGTAATTAAGATTAATAATGGCCTGAAAAGGGTCAAGGTTAATAACAATGTTATTGAAGCGGAAGCAGGAGTCATGCTTCCTAAACTTGCCAGGATTGCGGTTGAACATAGCCTAACTGGGTTAGAATTTGCTGCAGGTATTCCGGCAACCTTAGGAGGAGCTATTCTGATGAATGCCGGAGCTTTAGGAGGTGAAATTGGCAGATATATTGAAAAAATAAGTTGGGTTGACAGCCGGGGAAATGTCCGCTATACAGACAATAGCGAGCTAAAGTTTTCTTACCGGCAAACCATACTTCCCGAACAAGCATTAATATTGGTTAAGGCATGGCTGCGGATGGAAGCTGGTGAATCAAATAATATCCATAGGAAAATGACAGAGTATTTAACAAAACGGAGGATGAGCCAACCGATAAATAAGCCTAATTCAGGAAGTGTATTTATAAATCCGCCGGGAAATTTTGCCGGCAAGATAATTGAAGAGGCTGGGCTAAAAGGAACTAAGGTGGGAGATGCACAAATTTCAGAACTTCACGCTAATTTTATCATAAATACAGGCAACGCTACTGCTAGGGACGTGCTGGCATTAATTCATCTAATTGAAGAAAGGGTTTTGACCCAGTCGGGCATTAAACTTGAGACTGAGGTCAGGGTTTTGGGAGAAAACCTGACCGATTAGGGGGGACATCAGAGTGAAGTACCTTATTTCCGGCGGCAAAAAACTAGAGGGACAGGTTAGCATTGCAGGAGCCAAAAACTCAATTCTGCCTATTTTAGCCGCCAGTTTATTATCTAAGGGAATATGCTCTATTCATAACCTACCCCAGCTTCGGGATGTGGAAATGATGGGCAACGTTCTGAAATACTTGGGTGCAAGCTTTATCAGAAAGACAAATTCTTCAGTAGATATTGATAGCAGTGGTGTATCGGCTATATCGGTTACTGTTGATTTGATGAGAATGCTTAGGGCATCCAATTTGGTGATGGGACCATTGTTGAGCAGATTTGGAGAAGTTAGAGTTCCTTTTCCAGGTGGATGTGATATCGGTAGCCGACCGATGGACCTGCATCTGAAGGCCTTTGAAAAGATGGGTGCCCAGATTACAGACCGACATGGCTTTATTTATGCCAAAGCACTATACTTATCCGGGGCTGATATTCACCTGGATTTTCCCAGTGTAGGTGCTACAGAAAACATCATGATGGCGGGTACGTTGGCTAAAGGGACAACAATCATTAGAAATGCTGCCAGGGAACCGGAGATTGTAGATTTGCAGAATTTCTTAAATGGTATGGGTGCAAGGATTAAGGGAGCAGGGACGGATACAATACGTATTGATGGTGTCCCGGAACTAAGAGGTAGTGAGCATAGTGTAATTCCTGATAGGATAGAGGCGGGAACATATCTGTTGGCGGGGGCTATCTCTGGTGGTAAAATAACATTAACAGATGTAATACCGGAACATTTAGAACCAGTGATCGCTAAATTAAGAGAGATGGGAGCTGTAATCTATTCAGATTCCAATAAACTTCATCTAGTAAAAAGCACCCTTCTTAAACCGGTAGACATAAAGACTTTGCCATATCCGGGTTTTCCAACTGATATGCAATCCCAAATGATGGCTTTACTGGCTACAGTCCCAGGATCTAGTTTAGTAATCGAAACTATTTTTGAGAATAGGTATAAGCATGTAAGTGAGCTAAGGAGAATGGGGGCAAATATCAAGATTGAAGGAAGAGCTGCCATTATCAAAGGCGTAGAAAACTTAAGCGGGGCAGTTGTAACTGCCACAGATTTGAGGGCAGGGGCGGCGTTGATTATAGCAGGGCTAAGCGCTCAAGGGGAAACCTTGGTGGAAAATAGCCAATTTATTCAGCGTGGATATGATAAAATTGAGATAAAGTTGCGGCAAATAGGTGCCCATATCCAGCTGGTCAAATAACCAGATAGACATTGTTTCAATGTCTCTTTTTAAGTCATAGTGGGACAAGCATAACGGGGAGTAAGGGGAGAAGAAATTTGCAAACATTAATCCTAGCTAAGAAGAAAAAAAAACCTAAAAATTCAGGACTGGGAATTTCAAAAATACACTCTACTTTAATAATGCTGTTAACTATTTCTTCCGTCTACTTTTTTTTACAATCTCCTTACTTTGAAATAAATAAAATCTACGTGTTGGGAACGGAGAAATTAACAATCTCCCAAGTTTTGGAATTAGCTAGAATACAACCAGGGAACAATATTTTAAGGTTAAATAACAAGGTAGTGGAAAAAAGTTTGGCAACTCATCCCTGGATAAAAGATGTGGCCGTAGAAAAAAAGTTGCCTTCTACTATAAAGATAGTAATTCAGGAAAGACAAGCAACTGCAATAGTTCCTGGGATTGAAGGCTTTTATATAATAGATGATATGGGAGTCGTGCTTGCAAAAGTGGCAAATTTAGCGGAAGTTGTACTACCGATAATTACAAATGTATCTTTGCAAGAAAATATATATTATGGTGAACAGATTGACAGAGAAGATTTCCTGACTGCTTTAGAAGTAATTAGCAGCTTGCCTGAGGAAATCAAGACTCGAGCCTCAGAAGTGTCATTAGGAGATGTAATCACAGTGTATTTTAGTGGTGGATTAGAAATAAAAATTGGCACAAGAGAAAGGATTCAACATAAACTAACAACTCTATCGGAAATATTTACAAATACTGACAAAGAAGTTCTGGACCGAATTAAATATATTGACTTGCGTTTTAATGGTCCTCCAGTAATTAGGTATGACAAGTAAAAATCTTGTCATTTTTTCTTGCAAAAATTGCAATTTGAAAAAAAGGGAAAATACAGTTTTTGTTGAATGATAGTATGTGGGGTATATTGTAAACAATTTGGAGGTGCATCCTTTGACCAAGGATAGGGTCGTAGTAGGACTTGATATTGGGTCCAGCAAGGTTACTGCACTGGTGGGAGAAATACGGGAAGACGGGCAATTAGCAGTCATCGGCTTTGGTGAAAGTATCTCCTCAGGTTTGCGAAAAGGTAATATTGTTGATATAGATAATACAGTGAAGTCTATTGAAGAAGCTGTCAAAAAAGCAGAGCAGATGAGTGGTATGAACATAACCACTGTCTATGTAGGTATATGCGGTGCCAGCATTGCTTCATTAAACAACAAGGCGGTTGTTGCAGTTGCCGGCTCTGATAAGGAGATAAGCGAAACCGATGTGGATCGAGTAATACAGGCTGCAAAGGTTATTTCCATCCCACCGGATCGCAAGATAATCCATGTTCTGCCCAGGGAGTTTATTGTTGATGGATATAACGGCATTACAGATCCGGTGGGAATGGCCGGTTCCAGGCTAGAGGTGGAAACCCACATAGTCACTGGTGTTTCCACAGCTATTCAAAATCTAATAAAAAGTATTAACAGAGCAGGGCTGGAGGTGGAGGAACTGGTGCTCAACCCGTTAGCTTCGGCGGAGGCTTGTTTATTGTCGGCAGAACGGGAATTAGGTTGTGTTGTAGTTGATGTTGGAGCAGGGACAACAGATATTGCTGTTTTTGACCAGGGAGGCCTTTGGTTTACCACTATCCTGCCCATGGGGGGGAATTACATAACCAGTGATTTAGCTGTTGGTCTGCGTACACCTTTGGTACAAGCTGAAAAAATAAAAATAGAATCTGGGTGTGTTTTAGCTGAATTGGTGTCTGATACTGAATGGGTTCAAGTAGTTGGGGTCAGTCCTAAAGACATAAGGAGAGTAACTAAAAAAGATATCGCCAACATAATTGAACCCCGGGTCCAGGAACTTTTTTTAATGGTAAAGGACGAACTTCGGCGTTCAGGATATCATGGTTTATTACCTGGGGGAGTTGTTCTAACTGGAGGAACTTCCTTACTGGATGGATTACCGGAGCTAGCCAGTGAGATTTTGGAATTGCCGGCAAGGGTAGGTACTCCGGAACAAGTAGGGGGATTGGCGGATATTGTCAAAAGCCCAGCTTACGCCACTGGAGTTGGTATTTTAATTTATGGAGCCAAGCAAATGTTCCAACATATGGAGGACGAAGAAGGCTTTCTAACTCAAATTTTCGGTAAAGTGCAGGGATGGTTAAAGGAATTTTTCTAGATTAGCAAAAGGGGGAAAGATGATGTTTGAGTTTGAAATGGAACCAGGTCAGTTTGCCCAGATAAAAGTTGTTGGTGTTGGCGGAGGTGGAAATAATGCAGTTAATCGGATGATAGCTGCCGGTCTTAAGGGAGTAGAGTTTATAACAATAAATACTGATGCTCAGGCGTTACAAATGTCCAAATCAGAACAGCGCATGCAAATCGGGGCTAAATTAACTAAAGGATTGGGAGCAGGAGCAAATCCGGAAATTGGCAAGAAAGCCGCAGAGGAAAGCAGGGATGAATTATTCCAAGCGCTGAAAGGTGCAGATATGATTTTTGTAACTGCTGGGATGGGTGGCGGAACAGGGACAGGGGCAGCACCCATAGTAGCTGAAGTAGCTAAGGAATTGGGAGCCCTTACTGTAGGGGTGGTTACTAGACCATTTACTTTTGAAGGAAAAAAAAGGGCGTCACAGGCGGAACAAGGAATTGCTGAACTGAAGAAAAAAGTGGATACTCTAATAATAATTCCTAATGATCGGCTCTTGCAAGTAGTGGACAAGCACACTTCCATCAACGATGCCTTTAGAATAGCTGATGATGTTTTGCGACAGGGTGTGCAGGGTATTTCTGATTTAATCGCAATTCCTGGACTAATAAATTTAGATTTTGCTGATGTGAAAACCATAATGGTGGATACAGGCTCTGCTTTAATGGGCATAGGATATGCAAGTGGTGACAAGAGAGCCGCAGAGGCAGCTAAAGCTGCTATCTCCAGTCCATTATTAGAAACTTCAATTGAAGGAGCTAGGGGAGTATTGTTAAATATTTCAGGTGGTAGTAATTTGGGATTGTTTGAGGTGAACGAAGCAGCAGAGATTATTGCTGCAGCAGCAGACCCGGAGGCGAACATTATCTTTGGGGCGGTAATTGATGAAAAGCTTGATGAAGAAATAAGAGTAACGGTTATAGCCACCGGTTTTGATCATAAGCCAATCATAGAGAATAAGCCTAAGGACAAAAAGACATTGGACTTTGACTTTAAAACATTTGATAGTGATGATTTAGATATTCCTGCCTTTTTACGAAGGAAGTGAACTTGTTCAGTTAATTTGAATTGAGATTAAAACTCAGGTTTTCGACCTGAGTTTTTTGTTTGAGTTTTTTCTATCTAACCGCATAAAATGACATGTTTCTGTTTGTTTATTTTATATAATAATACATAGGTATTGCAGGTAGTACATCCCCATTCAAGAAGACAGACGCAGGATGCCAGAAACAAGACGAAATATTTGAACAACCTCTAAAAGGAGCTGAAAAACCTGGTAATTTTATACCTTGATGTTATTTTTTTAATAAATTTTGTTTTTAACTTGGTGCTGATAATAGCTGCTGGAGGTATCTTGCAAATGCGCCTATCACTTATGCGAGTGGTGTTAGCTGCCTCACTGGGGGGGATATATGCGGTTTTAGTAAGCTTACCCCAATTCTATTTACTAGCCAATCTGTTGCCTAAAATAATAGTTTCCATGTTAATGGCAGCAGTAAGCTTGAAATATGTTAATATTAGTCTTTATGTGCGATTTTGGGCAACCATGTTTCTGGCAGCCTTTGCTTTGGGTGGGGCAATCCTCGGCCTCGGATACTTTAATGTAACTCTGCAAGCTGGTGAACCCATATTTTTAATGGAGTTACCCGGGGTTAGCCTTACTTTGGCAGTAGTAGGAGCAGCTTTGGCTCTTGTCCTTGGCAAAAATTTAATTTCTATTTTGCACCAGAGTATTTTTAAAAAAGATTTCTTAATACCCCTTACTATAAGCATAGGGGATAAAAGTGCTGAGCTTGTAGGTCTGGTGGATACAGGAAACCATTTAAGGGATCCTTTAACCGGTAATCCAGTAATTATAGTGGAATACCAAGCAATGGATGATTTGCTGCCAACATCAGTAGGAGCTTTCTTGTCTTCCCAAATTGATCCTGAAATGGGAGAAATGGTGGATATTTTTGGTATAGAGGGCTGGGGAAAGAGAATAAGATTAATACCTTTTACTTCAGTGGGTAAAGAGCACGGGGTGATGATGGGTTTTAAACCAGATCAGGTGATTATTGACAATAAGGGTAGAAAAATAATAAAAAATAATATTATTATTGGCTTGTGCGAGCAAGCCCTATGCCCTGATAATAGCTATCATGCTTTAGTAAATCCAAAGACAGTCCAATAGAAAACAAAAGGGAGTGTTTCATTTGTTACAGAAAAGAGTACTATTGGCGAAATTGTGGTTCAGAATATGGTATCTTAAAATTATTCAATGGCTAGGATTTTATCAAGGTATTTACTATGTTGGCAGTAGTGAAGCATTGCCCCCTCCCCTATCAAATGATGAAGAGAACTATCTGCTGGAGCGCTTAGAATTTGGTGATCAAGGTGTTAAAACAGTATTAATAGAACGTAATCTAAGATTAGTTGTATATATTTCCAGGAAATTTGAGAATACTGGAATAGGGATTGAGGACTTGGTTTCAATTGGTACAATAGGCTTAATTAAGGCAGTCAATACTTTTGATCCTAAAAAAAAGATTAAACTAGCAACCTATGCTTCTAGGTGCATTGAAAATGAAATATTAATGTATCTTAGAAGAAATAAGCAGACTAGAACTGAGGTTTCTTTTGATGAACCTCTTAATATCGACTGGGATGGAAATGAGCTGTTATTATCGGATGTATTGGGAACAGAAAACGATATTATCTATAAATCCATCGAAGAGGAAGTGGATAGAAAGCTTCTTTATGCAGCAATGTTAAAGTTAACTCCCAGGGAGAAAAAGATAATGGAGCTGCGTTTTGGTTTAAAAAACGGTACGGAAAAGACCCAAAAAGAAGTGGCAGATATGCTGGGTATTTCCCAGTCATATATTTCACGATTGGAAAAAAGAATAATTAAAAGACTAAGAAAAGAAATAAACAAAATGGAGTAACAAGCTATCTGGTGAATAAAAAGTCTTCCTTTGGAAATAATTTTAATATCAAGCAGAAGATATTCCAACTGGGAGGGTTTAGCATGTTACTCAACAAAGTAGAAATCTGCGGTGTCAATACATCTAAATTACCGGTATTAACCAATCAACAGATGAGAAAATTGTTTGAAGAAATGCAATCAGGAAAAGTTGAAGCTAGGGAAAAGCTGATTAGTGGGAATCTTCGCTTGGTATTAAGTGTAATCCAGCGATTTACAAATCGTGGAGAATATGTGGATGATTTGTTTCAGGTAGGCTGTATCGGCTTAATTAAAGCAATAGATAATTTTGACCTAAGTCAAAACGTAAAATTTTCCACCTATGCTGTACCGATGATTATCGGTGAAATTAGACGCTATCTAAGGGATAACAATCCCATTAGAGTAAGCCGCTCTCTGCGGGATGTGGCATATAAAGCTTTACAGGTAAGAGATGCCTTAGTAAATAAACACTCCCGGGAGCCTTCTATTAATGAAATTGCCAATGAATTACAGATACCCAGGGAAGAAATAGTATTTGCTTTAGACGCTATTCAAGAACCCATCTCTTTATTCGAACCTATTTATCACGATGGCGGTGATCCGATTTTTGTGATGGATCAAGTGGGGGATGAGAAAAACCAGGATTCAAATTGGCTTGAGGGAATAGCGGTAAAGGAAGCCCTAAGAAAGCTTAATGAGCGGGAAAAACTGATTTTAACTCTGCGTTTTTTTGAAGGAAAAACTCAAATGGAAGTAGCTGAGGAAATTGGTATATCCCAGGCACAGGTTTCCCGATTGGAAAAAGCAGCACTTAGTCACATGCGAAAGTATGTATAAATGAGGTGAAGCTCTTGAATAGAATACTGTTGGTACTTATGCTTTTGTTAGTGTTACTAGCCGGAATTACTCTAACATACAACCTGCCTTTTCATCCGGTTAATGCATATAACAGCTCTAACTTACTTGTTTTTCCTGTGACTAAATTCTAAATTGAAAATAATACCAAAAGCTATGCTTGTCATAGCTTTTTTTGTTTTTTAAGTTTTAAATAGGAACATCTCTCTATGGTGCTACATATATTATTTATAGAATAGGAGGTGGAAGACTTTGGTTAAAATTAGTGATTTGCGCCAAAGAGATGTGATTAATGTGGTAGACGGCCGGAAGCTGGGACACATAAAAGACATAGAGCTGGATATGGAGAAGGGACGGGTTAAAGCGATAGTTCTGCCAGGCTCAAGCAGCTTTTTTGGTATTTTTAGTAGAAACGATGAAGTGATAGTCACCTGGGATAAAATCCAGAAGATAGGGATTGATGTTATTTTGGTTGAATTAGCAAATTTCACCACCCTTGGGCATGATAAGCAAGATTATTAATTATTTAGCGAAATAAAATTAAATAATAAAATGGTATAGAATAGCTTTCTATACCATTTTATTATTTAATAACAATGTAGTATAATAATACGCAGAAAGGCGGGAGTTAAACTGTGCATGACAGATGGGAATTTAAAACTAAGGGTTCATTAAAGTTATACCAGGACATGCTGTTGACGCAAACAGGGCTAGTAAAGCAAGGATTTTCCACTAAAATGGGTGGTATTAGTTTGGACTCCTATTCAAGTTTAAATTTAGCCTTTCACGTAGGGGATGAGGATAAAAGGGTCAACAATAACCGTGTGATATTTAGTAGTAGTTTGGGGATAAATAAAGATGACTGGGTTACTTTAAATCAAGTGCACAGCGATAAAGTGCTGGTTATTAGCCAGGATGATAAAGGTAAGGGTTCTAGCTCCTTGTCTACTGTAATGGGAGAAGGAGACGCTATGATCACTAATGATGTAGGAATCCCGGTGGTAACTTTTTATGCAGATTGTATCTCTTTATTTATAGTTGACGAAAAGAATAGAGCAATAGGTTTGGCCCATGCCGGCTGGAAAGGAACTCTTCAGGAAATTGGTGTGAAAACCTTGACGGCTATGAACATAAAATTTGGTACAAAACCTGATGCATGCACAATTGCAATTGGCCCTGGTATTGACCAATGTTGTTACGAAGTGGGCAAAAAAATATACCAAATGTTTTATGATAAATTTGACTTCGGGGAAAAAATACTTAAAGCCAGCAACCTATCTGATAGATGGATGCTTGATTTAAAGATGGCAAACTGGCTGCAACTTAGTAAGCTTGGTGTGGGAGATGAGAATATTAGCGTTTCTTCCCTGTGTACTAAATGCAATCAGCATTTATTTTATAGTTTTCGGGGTGCAGGCTATAAAACTGGAAGAATGGCAGCTCTGTTGATGCTGGTTTAATTTTTTTTCGAGCACTTTATTTATAGCAGGATTTTTGCATAGAAACACGAATTTGTTATATAAAACCGAGGATATGAAATATTATGTTTCGGACAGATGTCTCCGAGCTAAAGTTACCTTAGAGCAGGATTGCTGATGGTAGTTTAGCCTGAACTGGTATGTTCACAGGGTATAGTGTCTTGCTAATGCAAGATGTTCGGAAACGACTATGCCTCCGGAATTGGAAAGGGGACAAACATGACGGCTTACGCCCTTGTTTGTCTTTTTTGGCAACAGGGGCTTTTGTTTACTAATAAGTTGGAGGATGGTTGCAATGAGTAATGAAAAAAACATGTCGCTGTTTGATCATTTGGAGGATTTACGCCGATTACTTGTAGTCTCCTTAGTTAGCGTATTAATTACCAGTTTTGGTATTTTCTTTGCCTTTAAAGACCCATTTATGGACTTTCTTTTAGCGCCTATGCATCGGATGGATATTGATATTGTAATCCTAGCTCCTGCTGAGGCCTTTATTACTCAGATAAAAGCTAGTGTTTTTGCCGGCATTTTAGTCGCATTACCAATAATCCTTTGGCAGATTTGGAGCTTTATTATGCCTGCCCTTCATTATCATGAGCGTCGGCCGGTTGTTGCTATTGTGCCGGCTTCTTTCGTATTGTTTCTAGCCGGGGTAAGTTTTGCATATTACATGGTGTTCCCGTTGGCTATTATTTTTTTAATAGGAGTAGCAGGAGAGGGAATAAGCCCAATGATTTCACTAAGCAGATATGTATCTTTTTTAATAAGTTTCTGCTTGCCCTTTGGACTTGTGTTCCAACTGCCTTTGGTGATATTGCTCTTAACAAAGCTGGGGATAGTTACGCCAGCCTTTTTAGCTGAAAAACGGAAATATGCAATACTGGTGATCGCAGTACTGTCTGCCACCTTAACTCCACCAGACGTAATTTCTATGATGCTAATGGCAGGCCCAATGGTTTTGTTCTATGAAATCGGTATAATCCTGGCTAGAATATTTACCCGCAAAAAAATAGAAACTGAAATAGAAAAAGTAGAGGCAGAAACTGAAACAGAAAAAATAGAACCAGAAGCTGAAACTGAAACAGAAAAGCTGGAGGCTGATACTGAAAAAGTAGATTCAGAAGCTGAAACTGTAGAAGTGAAAGATGAAAGTGAGGAAACAAAATGAAAAAGGTCAAAACAGAAGAATCGGTGGGAATGATGATTTGTCATGATATAACCAAAATAGTTCCTGGAGAGTTTAAAGGGAGGGCCTTTAAAAAAGGACATATTATCTCAGAGGAGGATATTCCTCACCTGTTAAAACTAGGAAAGGATCACATTTATGCCTGGGAAGAACTGGATAATATGCTGCATGAAGACGATGCTGCTCAGCGAATTGCCCAGAGTATTGCCGGTCAAGGAATAAAGCTAACTGAACCTAACCAAGGCAAAATAAATCTGGTGGCAGAAACTAGCGGGCTGCTTAAAATTAAATCAGAACTGCTATGTGAATTGAATACTATGGATCAATTGGCCGTTGCTACTCTACACAACAACAGGCTAGTGAAAGCAGGGGAGATAGTGGCGGGTACCAGGGTAATACCTCTTGTGATTGATGAAAAAAAAATCTTAAGGGCTGAGGAGTTGTTAGCTAGCCACCAGTCAAAGTTAGTTCAAGTTTTACCCCTAAGGTCTCTTGCTGTGGGGATGGTGACTACGGGAAATGAGGTATACTTCGGGCGGATTAAAGATGCCTTTGGTCCGGCAGTGAAAAATAAATTAGTTGAGTACGGTTGTACCCTGATGGAGCAGGTCTTTACACCTGATGATCAGGAAGTAACAGCCCGTGCCGTTACTGACCTCATGGTAAAGGGAGCAGAAATGATTGTGGTTACAGGGGGAATGTCGGTTGATCCGGATGACAACACTCCTGCAGCTATTAGAGCTACAGGAGCAGAAATAATTTCCTATGGCTCTCCAGTACTGCCAGGGTCCATGCTGTTGCTTGCTTACTATAACGATATACCTGTACTGGGTCTACCGGGTTGTGTAATGTATTCTAAGACTACAGTTTTTGATTTAGTATTGCCAAGGATACTGGCTGGAGAGCGCATGACAAAGCAGGATGTTGCCATGTTAGGACATGGGGGGTTGTGCTTAGATTGTCCCGAGTGTGTTTTCCCCCACTGTTCCTTTGGGAAAGGCAGATGATATAATGCGCCAGTTGATTCCTTTTGCAGAAGCCAGGGAGATAATTTTAGAATATACCATCAGTCTTGATACTGATGAGGTAGCTTTAATGGATGGGCTCTCCCGGGTGCTGGCTGAACCGGTTATAGCCAATAACAATCTGCCGCCTTTTAATCGCTCACCATTAGACGGGTTTGCAGTATGCTCTTTGGATACTAAGCTTGCCTCTGAGGAAAGACCGGTACCTTTGCAGATTATTGAGGAGGTTCCTGCTGGAAAAGTTGCAGAAAAACAAGTAGTTATTGGTACTGCAATTAAAGTTACCACCGGCGCTTCTTTGCCTAAGGGTGCCGACGGGGTGATACCATATGAAAAGACTAAATTTAATGAGCAATTAGTTTGGATTTCAACACCGATTGTGGAAAATAGCAATATCTCATTTGCCGGTGAGGATGTGGCTGAAGGAGAACAGGTTATCCCGGCAAACACAAAAATTACACCTGAGAGTATTGGTATGCTGGCTGCACTAGGAATTTTCAGGGTGAAAGTGTTCCGTAAACCTAAGATTGGCATTCTCAGCACCGGAGACGAATTAATAGGTATTGATGAGCCCCTTGTGCCAGGAAAAATAAGAAACAGCAATTTATATAGTCTGGCAGCCATGATAACCCAGTTAGGCTGTGAACCTGTTTTATATGGACTGGTGGGTGATAACCTTGAGGAAACTGCTGCCAAACTGGAACAAGCGCTGGAATGTGACCTAGTAATTTCCACTGGCGGAGTTTCGGTGGGGGATTATGATGTGGTGAAAGAGGCGATGGGAATAGCAGGGGCCAGAATTCTCTTCTGGCGGGTAGACATTAGACCAGGAACCCCAGTTGTTTGCGGAGAGAAGGGGGGCAAGCTGTTGTTAGGGTTATCAGGAAATCCTGCTGCTGCCTTGATCACCTTTGAATTGCTGGTAAAACCTTTAATAAGCAAGTCTTTTGGTCTTCCTTGGCAGCTAAAGACAGTAACCGGCAGGCTGCAGGGGGGATTTGCAAAAGTCACCAATCAACTGCGTTTTTTACGAGCCAAGACAAACTGGCAAGCAAATGAATTGGTAACCAGTTTATCAGGAATGCAAAATCCGGGAGTAATGAAGTCTATTTTAACTTCAAATAGTTTAATTATGGTGCCTGCAGGGGCTGGGCCTCTGCGGGAAGGGGATTTAGTTGAAATTATCCTAACGAAAGAACTGGAGGCAAAATAATGATTCCGATATTATCTGTAGTGGGAAAGTCAAATGTGGGGAAAACAACTTTGGTTGAAAAGTTGTTGCAGGAACTAAAGGCTAGAAATTATCGGGTGGCTACGGTAAAACACGATGTTCACGGATTTAATATCGATATTCCCGGTAAAGATACCTGGCGCCATGGGGAAGCAGGTGCAGATGTGGTCATTATTTCGTCTCCCACCAAGATGGCCATGATTAAGAAAGTAGATAAGGAAATGACTTTAGATGAAATTGCAGGAGCTATTGAAGGGGTAGACCTGATCATGACAGAAGGATATAAACGGGGGAATAAGCCGAAAATAGAAGTTTTTCGCCAGGGAGTATATGATGATATTCTTTGTTCCAAAGAGGAGTTAATCGCCTTGGCCACTGATGTGGAATTTTATATCGGTGTGCCGTGTTATGGACTGGATGATGCCAAAGGCCTAGTGGATCGAATTGAAGAGACTTTGCTTAATAAGACAAAATAAATCTTATAAAGGGTGAGCCCTGATGAACAAAGATAATTATTTGCGCAGCATAGATTACCTGCGTGTTTCCATAACGGATAAATGTAATTTTCGGTGTGTCTATTGCATGCCCGAGGAAGGAATACAGTTGAAGAATCACCATGAAATCTTACGCCTGGAGGAATTTTTGCGGATTATTAAAGTTGCTGCCGGACTAGGAGTAAAGAAAATCCGGCTTACCGGTGGTGAACCCCTGGTAAGAAAAGGTGTGGTGGATTTTATCAGTAAAATCAAGGAAATTCCCGGGATTGAAGATATAGCCCTTACTACTAACGGTGCTCTCCTGGCGGATATGGCAGGAGCCTTAAAAAAAGCGGGTTTAAACAGGATAAATATCAGCTTGGATACTTTGGTGGAAGAAAAATTTACTCAGATTACCCGAGTGGGCAGCCTGGCCACCGTGATGAAAGGTATTGAAAAAGCTTTGGCAGTGGGGTTTGAACCGGTAAAGCTGAATGTGGTAGTCATCGCTGGTTTTAATTTTGATGAAGTATTGAACTTTGTTGCTTTGACCAAAGATAAGCCTCTCCATGTGCGGTTTATTGAATTAATGCCCATTGGAGAGACGGATGAATGGGATAAGAAAAAATATATCTCTGCCGGTGAAATATTAGATATTGTTAAGCAAGAATATCAAGTGGTGAACAGTACCGGCATTAAGGGTGCAGGACCTGCCAAATACATGTCTATCCCTGGTCATTTGGGTAGTATCGGATTTATCACTGCCATGTCTAATCACTTTTGTAATCAATGTAACCGCATGAGGCTTACTTCCGAAGGCAAGCTTAGGCCATGTTTGCATGGCGACCAGGAATTAGACCTAAAGGCACTGCTGCGTAGTAACTGCAGTGACCAGCAGTTAGCAAAGGTTATTGTCAAGGCGATTAAGGAAAAACCGTTACAACATAGACTGAAGGAGAAAGAACTCTCCCCCCGGGAAAAAATGATGTTTCAAATAGGAGGATAATAATATGAGCTCGTTGACTCATTTTGATGAAACCGGTCGAGCCAGAATGGTAAATGTGGGAGGCAAACATGATACCCAACGGGTAGCTGTTGCTGAAGGGGAAATTCTGATGAAGCCAGAGACTATCCAGCTAATTAAAAGTGGGGAGATTGCCAAAGGTGACGTGCTGGCAGTAGCCCAAGTAGCAGGAATCATGGCAGCCAAAGAGACAAACCGGCTAATCCCCATGTGTCATCCACTGCTGCTGGAGGGAGTAAAAATGTCTTTTGAGATTGAAGAAGTAAACAATAGGGTTATTGCTAGAGCTGAAATCAGTTTGACAGGAAAAACAGGAGTGGAGATGGAGGCTATGACCGGTGTCTCTATAGCTTTGCTAACTATTTATGATATGTGCAAGGCTGTTGACAAGGAAATGACAATTACCGGCATTAAGCTGACTAAAAAAACCGGTGGCAAAAGTGGAACTTTCATCAGAGGGGGAGATAAATAAAAATGGGTAAAATTGTTGCTGTTTGCACCAGTGAAAAGAAGGGTATGCGGAAAAAGAATATTGAAGAAGGAATGTTAATTGAAGACTTTGGTTTAGAGGGAGACGCCCACGGTGGGCCTTGGCACCGTCAGGTAAGCCTATTGGCTTTGGAGAGCATCAAAAAAATGCAGCAACTGGGATTAGATGTGAATCCAGGGGACTTTGCCGAAAATATCACCACCGAAGGTATTGATCTCCTTGACTTTCCTTTGGGTACCAAGCTCAAAATTGGTGGAGCCCTAGGGGAAGTTACTCAAATTGGCAAAGAATGTCACACCAGATGTGCTATCTATTATCAAGCTGGAGACTGTGTCATGCCAAAGGAAGGCATTTTTATCAAGGTGCTTATGGGTGGCCCGGTGGCAGTGGGGGACCCAGTAGAATTGATTAAAGAATAATTTATCAAGGTGACTCACTATGGATATGATTGAGGCTTTTACATCTTTTAAAAGCTTAATATTAAACATGACACTGGTGGTTACCCTTAGTTACCTGCTGGAAGTATTAGAAATGCAAAGTCACGGACTAACCAATAAAGAAATAGCAGCAAAGCTTACAATTTCTGAAAATACTGTTAGAAATCATATACGCAATATTTTTGACAAGCTGCATCTGGAAAACAGGGTACAAGCAGCTGCACACGCCCTGCAACAGGGGATTGGCAAGTCAAAGCAATAGACAAAAGCACGGGAAACCGCGCTTTTTTTTAATATGCTAAGAAATCATGAACTATTTGGCAGGAAAACAATGGGTTGGGTCGAATAATTTATCATAACAAATAACTACTCTAAAATAAAACCTGGTAGGTGTAGTCATTGCATCAGGATTTAATAACAAAGAATACCATAAAAAATAGGGTTAAATTGAGAAAGCAAAAAAAGAAACGGGCTTTCTTGCTGGTGATTGCTGTAATAATTCTTGTATTTGTTAGCCACTCTTTCATTAACCATACTAAGAGCTGGATTGGAGAGCGACTGGTAAAGCTAGCAGAATTAGGGGAAAAGGAGCTAATTACAACAGTTTCTTTAACAGGGTATATTTTGAAGGATGAATCCCTCTTATTTGCCCCAATTGCCGGACAGCTGGAAATTATTGCTCTAGAGGGAGAACGAATTGGTGTAGGGGGAACAGTAGCAAAAATAACGGGAGGATATGATTCTAAGTTCGAAAACAAGTCCATGCAGGAAATCTTATCCCCGGCTGCAGGAATAATATCATATGAAATAGATGGTTTGGAAAGTATTTTAGATATCAATAGCTATCATGAACTGGAATTGATTAAGATGCCTGAGCCTATAAGGCTGCAGAATATGCTTATTCACCGGGTTGAAAAGGGACAACCTGTGGGCAAGATAATTAACAACTTAAAGCCCATAGGAATTTTAGTTTCTTTAGAATCCAAGGAAGAACAAGAACAGGTTCAACTGGCATTACAACAAAATAGCCAGGTTTTATTCAAGCTGGGGGATGGCAGCTTGGAGCATGTTCCTGCTCGGCTTTTAAGAGCAAACTTGGGGGAGAACCAGGGGATGATGATCTTTGAGACCAATGTATTTTACCAAGAATTATATCAGCTCAGAAAAATTAACCTGGAACTGGTTCTTGAGCATTACCGGGGACTGGTAGTGAGTGAGCAAGCCCTGGTATATGAACAGGATAAGCCGGGCTTAATAACAGTAGATAGAAACAATACTTATTTATGGCAGCCGGTAGATATTACTGGACAGATAGGTAGTGAGCTGGTTATTACCGGCTTAAGAAAAGGAACTAATTATATAAAAAATCCCAGGTAAGAACAGTAGTCAGTAGTCAGCAGTCTATAGTAAGGAGCTAGGAACCAGGATGAGGGAACGGTTTATCGTCTTCAATTATTCTGAATTCTGAATTCTGACTCCTGAATTCTGAATACCTGAATAGTAACGGAGGTTAAACATGGCATTAATAAAGGAAAACTTAGTTAGAATTAGGGAAAAGGTGTTTGAGACATGTATGAAAACAGGTCGCAATCCTGAGGAAGTTAAGTTGGTTGCGGTAACCAAAACTCTGCCGCCGGAAGTTATTGAGGAGGCCCATAATTATGGTATTGATATTGTAGGTGAGAATAAAGTCCAGGAAATGGTTGATAAATTAGAATACTTAAAGAATTTGTCTTTAGAATGGCATTTTATTGGACATTTACAAACCAATAAGGTAAAATATCTTGTTGATAGAGTAGAATTGATTCATTCAGTAGACCGGTTAAAGCTGGCAAAAGAAATAAACCAGGAATGGGCAAAGAAAGATAAACAAATTAATGTCTTAATTCAGGCAAATATTTCAGGAGAAGCATCTAAATTTGGCATAAATGAAGAAGAAACCATGAGTCTGGTAAAGGATATTTCTGGATTGTGCAATATCAATATTACTGGTTTAATGACAATGGCCCCCTATACTGAAACACCAGAGGAAGTAAGACATGTTTTTTCCGGTTTAAGGTTGCTTGCTGAAAGAATTAGGCAGGAAAATATTCCTGGAGTAAAGATGCAGGAACTTTCAATGGGTATGACTAACGACTATGAAGTTGCTGTTGAAGAAGGAGCAACTTTAATACGTATTGGTAGTGGAATTTTTGGTGAGCGCCATTATAGATAGTGGGGGATGAATGATGTCAAAAAAAAACAAACTCATTGACAAGGTGTTGTATGCCTTTGGCTTTGAAACTCAAGAGGAAGAACTGCTTGAAGATTTTTCAGAAGAAACAGAGGAGAAGAAGAAGGCTAATGTGGTGGGACTGCCCGCGGCCGGACAACTGAAGGTATTGGTGATTGAGCCAAGTGGATTTGAAGAGGCTTCTAAGGCTGCGGATCATCTAAAAGGAAGAAAACAGGTAGTAACTAATTTGGAACACATTGATAGGGAAACGGCCCAAAGAATAGTTGACTTTTTGAGTGGGGTTACTTATGCTTTAAATGGAAGTATGCAAAAAGTAGGAAATAATATTTTTCTCTTTACACCCAGCAATGTAATTATTGCAAGTGAATTAAAAACTGCTACCGGCAAGGCAGCAAATATTAAATGGGATAAATGGGATAAAAATGGCAAGGGGGACTAACATGACCACTAGACAGCAAAAGGTGGGATTCATTGGTGCAGGTATAATGGCGGAAGTAATTATCAAAGGAATATTACAAAAAGAAGTATTTAATCCTGCTCAGATATGGATCCATGATATAGATATAGATAGAACAAGGAAATTACAGCAGGAGCTATTGGTAAACATTACAGCGGATAATAATATATTAGTTGAAACAGTTGATTTGGTTGTAGTGTCTGTAAAACCCCAGGCTGCTGAACAGGTCCTGTGCCACATAAATCCCACATTATGGGAAGGTAAACTTTTAGCGTCCATAGCTGCCGGTATTAATACCACTAATTTAGCGTCCTGGACCAGTCAAAAAATACCAATTGCCCGGATAATGCCCAATACCCCCTGTATGGTAGGGGCGGGAATGAGCGCAATTTGTTTTAATGAAAAAGCTACAGAAGAGGAGAAACAAATTATAACAGAGATTTTTGCTTCTGTGGGAGAAGTATGTACTCTACATGAAAGCCTGATGAATGCTGCTACAGGAGTGAGTGGCAGCGGACCCGCTTATGTGTATCTAATTATTGAGGCCCTGAGTGATGGGGGAGTAAAAGCAGGTTTGCCCCGACCAGTGAGTTTACAGTTGGCTGTTCAGACACTGTTAGGAGCAGCTACTATGGTAAAAACCACAGGCAAGCATCCCGGGGAGCTCAAAGACATGGTAACCTCCCCCGGAGGCACAACTATTGAAGCATTGGCCAGTTTAGAGCGGGATGGAGTTAGAGCTGCTTTAATTAAAGCTGTAGAAATAGCAACAAAAAAAGCAGAGTTTTTGGGTAGGAATTAGTAAATAACGGAGGGATGTTAAATGAGTATACAAATATTGCAAATTATAAGAGCAGCCTTTGAAGTAATGACCTGGTTAATTATTGGAAGGGTATTATTGTCTTGGTTTAAACATAATCCCCATAACCCGCTAATTAAGTTTGTCTATGAGATAACTGAGCCGATACTGGCCCCTTTTAGAAGGATAATCCCTATGGTGGGAGCAATAGACTTTTCTCCTATTGTGGCTATTATCGCTTTACGGCTTCTGGAAACCCTAATTCTTGGCATATTGATTAAGCTTTAGGTGATTTAAGGTGTCGGAACGGGAAAAACTGGTTAATCACATTCCCCCAGGTGAATACCGGGAGGTAGTTCAAGCCGTTATTGATAAGGCTTTAAGGGTCAGTCAAACTCAACAACCTGCTTGGACTTATTTTTATGAATTGGGTGTTATCAGGTTAGCAGTGCCAATTATCTCTCAAGTACCCAATATTCGCGTGGAGATAAGTGGAGGACAGGAAAAAGCCGAGAGGGCAAGACTGGCGATACTACCGGATTGGTTAAAAAATAAGGAGTTTGATCAGCGAATAAGTTATCTTAAGATTGAACCGGGTAAGCAAATGAAAGTATTGACTCATCGGGACTACTTGGGAGCCTTACTTGGATTGGGTATAAAGCGGGAAAAGATTGGGGATTTAATTATTACACCAAATTGCTGTCAGGTGATCATGGATGCTGACTTAGCTCAATATGTCAAACTTAATTTGGCTAAAGTTGGGAATAATCAAGTTACCGTGAGTGAGATTGATAAGCCGGGATTAGACATTCCATCAGAAAGCATAGCTGAAGTAATTACTTCAGTTGCATCCCTCAGATTAGACGCAGTCCTAGCTGCAGGGTTCAACTTTTCCAGGGAGAAAGCGGCTCAATATATCAAAGGGGAGAAAGTTAAGCTAAACTGGTTGTCTGTTATCGGTGTAGCAAAACAAGTCAAAGAAGGCGATCTGATTTCTTGTCGGGGTATTGGCCGCATTAAAATAGCCCAAGTATTGGGAGAAACAAAAAAAGGTCGGCAAAAAGTAATATTTCATAAGTTTTCCTAACTTGGAAAAAGGAATGGCCTCTCCCATTGTCGAATTATGATTGGAAGATAATAGGGAGGTGATAAATGGTGGTATTGACGCCGTTGGAAATTTATAATAAGAATTTCAGTAAAAGCTTTAGGGGCTATCGAGAAGATGAAGTGGATAGCTTTATTGACAAGGTGCTAGCTGATTATGAGAAATTATTTAAGGAGAATTTAGATTTGAAGGAGACTTTGGCTAATCATCATGCCAAGCTGGAGCAATACCGGAAAATTGAGGAGACTCTCCATAATAGTATTATTATTGCACAGCAAACAGCAGAACAAGTTCAAAAGAACGCTGAAGAAAGGGCAGCCTTGTTAAATAAGCAGGCAGAGCAGCGAGCCAGGGAAATAATTATTGAAGCGCAAGACCAGATAAAAGAGACAATGCGGGAGAATGAGGACCTAAAGCAAAGGACACTTCATTTTAAGATAAAACTAAAATCTTTTCTTCAGGCTCAGTTGGATGTATTGATTCAGGATATTGGCAATAACCAAGTGGAAGAAGAAAAGTAAATTATATTCTAACACTCTATTTGACAAAACGTTTTTTTGGCTATAATATATATTAAAAAGAATACAAACTATTGGAAATGCTATGAACAGGATAGTAGCTATAACGTAACTAACCAGCGAGTTGGGAAATGGTGGGAGCCCAGCAGTTTGTTAAGGTGAAAATCACCTGGGAGCTGTTTAGCTGAAGGATGTCCTAGTAGGCTGCGCCGGTTCACAACCGTTATTAAGTGATTAAAGAGAAGCTAAGCTTTAGTAGGGTGGTACCGCGGGAAACCTCTCGTCCCTTTCAGGATGAGAGGTTTTTTAATTTTTGATGATGCTTTTTTAATTTTATGGAGGTGAAATAAATGGAGTACAATAAAACACTTAATTTACCCCAAACTGATTTTCCCATGCGGGGTAATTTGCCGGAAAAAGAGCCAAAGATTTTGGCTAAATGGGAAGAAGAAGATATATATGGTATGGTTAAGGAAAGCAATCAGGGTAAACCCAAGTACGTATTGCACGATGGCCCGCCTTATGCTAATGGGGATATCCACTTAGGGCATACGTTAAACAAGGTGCTTAAAGATTTAATTACTCGTTATCGTTCCATGAATGGCTATGATGCACCCTATGTTCCCGGATGGGATACCCATGGACTGCCCATTGAGCAGCAGGCAATTAAAAGTTTAGGCTTGAACCGACATCAAGTAAGTATAGTTGATTTTAGGCGCCAATGCCGTGACTATGCTTTAAAGTATGTAGCTATCCAAAAAGAGCAATTTAAGAGACTAGGTATTAGAGGTGATTGGGAAAATCCCTATCTTACCCTGGCTCCAGAATTTGAAGCTGTTCAGGTTAAGGTTTTCGGAGAAATGGCTAAAAAGGGATTTATCTATAAAGGTCTTAAACCCGTTTATTGGTGCACTGACTGCGAAACGGCTCTAGCTGAGGCGGAAGTAGAGTATGATAATAAAAGGTCTGCTTCTATCTATGTGAAATTTGCGGTAACAGATGGAAAAGGATTGCTGGAAAATGACAATACTTTTATAGTAATTTGGACCACTACCCCTTGGACGCTGCCAGCTAATGCAGCTATCTCTCTTCACCCAGATTTAAGATATGTCCTGATTAATACCGGTGGTGAAAAATTATTGATGGCTGAGGAACTTTATCAAAATGTCATGAAAGCGGCCGGTATTACTGATTATCAAGTACTTAAAACCTTTGCGGGAAAAGAGCTGGAGGGGATACTCTGCATTAACCCATTATTTGCCAGGGATTCAGTGGTAATTCTAGGGGAACACGTGACTACGGCGCAAGGCACCGGTTGTGTGCATACAGCCCCAGGCCACGGGCAGGAGGACTTTGAAGTGGGTAAGAAATACAATCTGCCGATTATTTCTCCTCTTGATGACCAGGGTAGGTTTACCAAAGAAGGCAGGCAGTTTGCAGGTCTTACCTATGAAGAGGCTAATAAGGCTATTTCTAAGGAGCTAGCTGATAAGGGAATGCTCTTAAACTTGAGCTTTATCCAGCATCAGTTTCCCCATTGTTGGCGTTGCCAAGATCCCATTATTTTCAGGGCTACAGAGCAGTGGTTTGCATCTATTGATGGTTTTAGAGATGTTGCGCTAACAGCAATTGACCAAGTACGGTGGATTCCAGGGTGGGGCCGAGATCGTATATACAATATGGTGGCGGAACGGGGCGATTGGTGTATTTCAAGGCAGCGAACCTGGGGAGTGCCAATTCCAATTTTCTACTGCGGCGAATGTAAAGAGACCATCATTAATGATGATACCATTGAGCATGTGGCCGGTCTATTCAAGGAATTTGGCTCAGAAGTATGGTTTGCCAAGGAGGCAAACGACCTGGTACCTTCAGGGATGACTTGCGGGCAATGTGGACATACAGAATTTAAGAAGGAAACAGATATCATGGATGTGTGGTTTGATTCAGGTTCAAGTCATGCAGCAGTTCTGGAGACTCACCCCGATTTGGCTTGGCCGGCAGATTTGTATCTAGAGGGGACTGATCAGCACCGAGGTTGGTTTAACTCATCCCTGTCAACTGCTGTGGCCACCAGGGGTAAGGCTCCCTATAAGGCAGTGCTAACCCATGGCTTCTTGGTTGACGAGAAGGGTAGAAAGATGTCTAAATCCCTTGGTAATGGAATAGACCCACTGGAAGTAATTGATAAGCTGGGGGCAGATATCTTAAGACTTTGGGTTGCCTCAGTTGACTACAAGGTAGATGTAGCCCTTTCCCAGAGGATATTGCAGCAAATTACCGAATCTTACAGAAAAATCAGAAATACCTGCCGCTTTTTGCTAGGCAACCTATATGACTATGACCATGAACTGCACCGGGTCAATTACCAAGATTTGTCCAGCCTGGATAAGTGGGCTCTGATGCGTCTGCATAAATTAATTGACAAGGTTACCAAAGCATACGATAACTATGAATTTCACACAGTCTACCATGCCATTCATAACTTTTGTGTGATAGATATCAGTGCCTTTTATTTAGATGTGGTTAAAGATCGATTATATACCTATCCAGCGAGCAGCCAAGCCAGGAGAAGTGCCCAAACAGTCATTTATGAAACATTAACAGGGTTGATTCAGATGCTGGCACCGGTACTTGCATTTACCGCTGAAGAGGTGTGGAGTTACCTTCCTCAGAAAGATAAAGCAGCCAGTGTCCAATTGGCAGGATGGCCTAAGGTAACCAAGGAATACTTGGATCAGGAGTTGGAAGCCAGTTGGGGCAAGATTATCCAAATTCGAGATGAAGTGGCTAAAGTATTAGAAAATGCTAGGAAAGAAAAGGTTATCGGACACTCCCTTGATGCTCAGGTTGACCTGTACTTAGAACCGGGTCTATATCAATTTATCATAAACTTCCCGGAAAAGCTGGATACCATCTTTATTGTTTCCGAGGTTCAGTTTATAGAAGGTTTAACTGCGGCTCCTCCTGAATCTTTTGAAACAGCAGAAGTATCGGGCTTAAAAATAAATGTGAGCAAAGCTCCAGGTGTAAAATGTGAGCGTTGCTGGAAATATTCCGAAACAGTTGGTGGCAGTGAAGAACACCCAGCCATCTGCAGGGTCTGTGAAGGTAATCTGGCATAGTAATAGGAACAAAAAAATTATTCAGAGGTGCTATGAGATGGGAGAAACTAAAATTGTTGTAACTGTATTAGGTTATGACAGAGTCGGAATCATTGCCGGTGTAACAAATATCCTGGCCCAGGCCAATGCTAATATTCTGGATATTAGCCAGACTACTATGCAAGAGCTATTTACTATGATTATGGTGGTAGACATTAGCAAGTGCAATATTGATTTCGCCCGGCTAAAAGAAAGGTTAGAGCAGGCAGGGGAAAAGCTGGGGGTAAAAATTACAGCCCAGAATGAAGAAGTATTTAAGTTTATGCATCGAATCTAGGGAGGACTTAATTATGCCGGTTTATTCAGTAAGCAGCCAAGAAATATTGGAAACAATCCACATGGTTGAAATGGAAAGCCTTGATATCAGAACTATTACCATGGGGATTAGCTTGAGGGATTGTTGTCATTCTGATGCTAAAAAAGCACAACGAAAAATTTATGATAAAATTACCAGGCTAGCAGAAAATTTGGTTAAAGTGGGAGAAAATATAGCCAAGGAATATGGTATTCCTATTGTCAATAAGAGGATTTCCGTAACCCCCATAGCCTTGGTTGCCGAAGCCAGTGAAGCTGAAGATTACGTTGGCTTTGCCAAAGTTCTTGATCAGGCAGCCAAAGAGGTGGGAGTAAATTTTCTAGGAGGTTTCTCCGCCCTGGTGCATAAAGGGTTTACCAAGGGAGACTTAAAACTGCTGGAATCAATCCCCCAGGCTCTAGCGGAAACAGAACGGGTATGTGCATCTGTTAATGTGGCTACCACTAAGGCAGGAATTAACATGGATGCGGTTTATAAGATGGGTCAGATTATTGTCAAGACGGCTGAATTAACTAAAAATAAGGACGGCCTAGGCTGTGCCAAGTTGGTGGTCTTCTGTAATGTTCCTGAAGACAATCCATTTATGGCAGGAGCCTTCCATGGAATAGGTGAACCGGAAAGCGTAATCAACGTAGGGGTTAGTGGCCCAGGAGTGGTGCTTCATGCAATAAAAAATCATCCGGAAATAGATTTTGGTGAACTGGCAACTATTATTAAAAAAACCGCCTTTAAAATAACCCGGATGGGTGAACTGGTGGGAAGGGAAGCATCCAGGAGACTAAACGTGCCTTTTGGCATTATTGATTTATCCCTGGCGCCAACTCCAGCAGTGGGTGACAGTGTGGCTGAAATACTTCAGGCAATGGGGTTGGAGCGGGTGGGAACCCATGGCACAACAGCTGCTTTAGCCATGTTAAACGATGCTGTCAAAAAAGGCGGCGTGATGGCTTCTTCCCATGTTGGAGGTTTAAGTGGGGCATTTATACCGGTCAGTGAAGACGCAGGTATGATCGAGGCCGTTGAGGTTGGGGCATTGTCAATAGACAAATTGGAGGCTATGACCTGTGTCTGCTCAGTTGGGCTGGACATGATTGCTGTGCCTGGAGATACTTCTGCAGAAACCATTGCTGCTATTATTGCCGATGAAGCGGCCATTGGAATGATTAACAGAAAAACTACTGCGGTACGGATTATTCCTGTACCGGGTAAGGGCGTGGGTGAAATGGTTGAGTTTGGTGGTCTGCTGGGCAGGGCACCGATTATGCCGGTCAATAAATTTAGTTCTAGTGCATTTGTCAAGAGGGGTGGGCGAATTCCTGCACCTTTACAGGCCTTTAACAATTAATTCACGATATAAAGGAGTCAGGAGTCAGGAGTCAGGAGTCAGAATAAGAAAATCAGCGAAAAAGTCTGAAATCTAATTAAAAAGCAGGCAGCGACTTTTATTAAGTAACTGCCTGCTTTTCTTGTGTAAGAGGTGCTGGAGTTATAATGAGGAAGTATGTGCTTGCTCTAAAGTTACGATAAAATTTTCATATTTTTCTTGAGTTTCAAGTCCTAGCTCAATATTAACCCGGTTAAAAGCCTGCTTTAGCTCTTCCACTTGGTTGGGGTTTAACTGTCGGTCAATCCAGGGATAAAGAAGCTCATCTTCTTTTTTAATATGCTCAGTCAGTAATTCCCGGTAACCCAGCAAGTTATTGCAAATCACTTCGGTATTTTCATCTTCCACTGCTTCTAATACAGCTTTAACGTGATTTCTGCCCCTAGTATGCTCTTCGTACATTACCTGGATTATTTCTTGAGTTTCATCAACATATTTAAACAAAATGTCCTCTTCCTTAGCATGATGGTAGCGATCTGCATAGGACCGGATAAAGTCCACGCTGTCAAGTACTACCTGTCGATCAAATCCAGTTGTATTCATTTTGTCAACCAGCCAGGGAATTAACGCCAGTAAACGCTTGATTAACTTATGCTCATCCACCAGTTCTTGAACAGGTTCGGAATAGGTAATAGCTGCAATATTCAGGTCAGTCCCGTTGCCTGTAATTGCCGGATTTTCTAATTGTCTTTCCGGATAAATTGCTTTTTCAATTCGGTACATTAACTCAGTTTCTTGTGCTGGCTGCAAGTAATGAATTTCTACAACCTGTTTTAATAAGCAAGTTCCCACTGCACAGGTGACACAGCCAACCATAAAATCCTCTAATATTTTGCCAACTTCAGGAAACTCTGCTATTACATCTTTAATGCCCATGTTCAAATATTTTTCCATTCTAATCACTCCCTCAGTTTTCTTTTTCTGACTGAAATTATCCCAAAAAATATTTACGCAGAATGATTTCACTATTCTTAACTCTATTATAATAAAAAAGAAATAGGGAAAAAATGTAGTATCTCACAACTTAAGAAGTATTAAATCACTTTTATTAAGATAGAATGTAATAACGGCAATTTGGGAAAGATTAAAATATTAAGTAGGGAGGCTTACATAAGTGGATTCAAACGAGGTGAAGGATAAGTTAGTTGCCAAAATAGAGGAACTTTCAGTTAACATTGAAAAAATGAAACTGGCTGAGTACGTAGACTTATTACAAAATCCTAAAAAGCTGTTATATATAAACTTTTTAGCTGGAGTGGCCAGAGGAGTTGGGTTGGCGGTGGGCTTTACCTTGCTAGGAGCTATCGTCCTGTATATTTTGCAACGGCTGGTATTGTTAAACCTGCCCTTAATCAGTGACTTCATTGCGGACATAATTTGGATGGTTCAAAATCAAATGAACCAAGGGCGGGGGGGGCTATAGCCTAATTCATTAAACCTGCCCTTACTCACAACAATGTAAGAGTAGCGAGTGGAATTACATTAAAAACTGGGAGTGTGAATTGCAGCAATGGATAAAAATAAGTTAAAACAATTAAAGCAGATGCTGCTGTCAGAGCGAGATGAAATGATGGAAGAAATTAAACATATGAGTACTAATCAATTAGATGGTTCTATGAGTGAAGTTACTGGGGAGCTTTCAGCCTATGATAACCATCCAGCGGATCTAGGCTCGGAAATGTTTGAACGGAGCAAGGATATGGCTTTGAGGGAAGGCATGAAACACCAACTTCATCATATTGAGGATGCTTTACAGCACATGGATAATGGCACTTATGGCAGCTGTGATGATTGTGGCAAACAAATAGATATCGACAGGCTGGAAGCCATGCCATCCACCACTCTATGTAAAGATTGCAAGGCTAAGACAGAAGCCACTGTAGACCCATACCCAAGACCAATTGAAGAAGATGTGGTGGCACCTCCCTTCGGTGGATTGATTGAGCACGATTCACCTAAAGGTTTACATCAGGGAGATGATTATATCATGTTTGACGGAGAAGATGCTTGGCAAGAGGTTGCCCGTTATGGTACGTCAGAAACTCCCCAAGACTTACCAAATATGAAAGATTACCAGCAAATGACTGCAGATGCTGACGAAGACAGGGGGAAAGTGGAAGACGTGGATGGTATACCTTACTTTAGGGGAGCGGATGGCATGTTTTATGAAGATATCTATGGCAAGGATGATGAAAGTGCTCCGATGGAGGTAATTATCGGCGATGAGAATTGGGATATGATTAGAAGAATAGACGAAAAGCAAAATCCTAAGCCAAAATCTTGAAAGTTCATCTCGATTATGGTAAAATTTAAAAATCTAAGTAACATAGGGAGATGATGATGGTGCGATTTTGGCTAGTGGCAGGGGCAGTGTTATTATTTGACAGGATGACCAAATACTTGGTGTTGTTATATATGACCACCGGACAATCTATCCCGGTGATAGAAAATATTTTTCATTTGACCTTCGTTAAAAATCCTGGAGCAGCCTTTGGCCTTTTTGCCTACCGCACCATGTTTTTTATTTTGGTGACAACTGTGGTGGCAGCTGTTATTGTTTACTTTCAACATACCCTGCCACCGGGAAAAAAATTGCTCCGGACAGGGCTAGGATTACAGTTGGGTGGTGCTCTCGGTAATTTGACCGACAGGATTCAGGGAGGATATGTAATTGATTTTTTTGATTTTCGGTTTTGGCCTGTATTTAATATAGCAGATATGGCTATAGTCGGTGGAGTAGCAATTCTGGCCTATGAGATTTTACGGGATGATGGGAAACAAGAATGTAAGGAAGAGGAACGAGTTGAAAATGGTTATAACAAAGGATAATAAAGAGTGTTGCCAACAGATAGAACTTACTGCAATAGTTTCAGGGGAGAGAATTGACTTATATATCAGCAATAATTCTGAGCTAAACCGCTCAAGGGTGCAAAAGCTCATTAAAGAAGGGCTGGTGTTAGTTAATGATGCTCCAGTAAAAGCAAATTACAAGATGAAAGCTGGAGATATGATAAAAATTCAGATTCCTCCGGCAGAAGAGTTGACTGTTGAACCGGAAAAAATAAAGCTGGATATCGTTTATGAAGACGATGATTTAATTGTCATAAATAAGCAAAAGGGGCTGGTAGTCCATCCAGCAGCAGGGAATTATTCAGGAACATTGGTTAATGCACTATTGGAGCACTGTGGTGACAGCCTGTCGGGAATAAATGGGGTTATCCGTCCGGGGATCGTTCATCGCTTGGATAAAGACACTTCCGGAGTGCTGGTGGTGGCCAAGAATGATCTAGCCCACTTAAGCTTAGCGGAGCAAATTAAGAATAAAACTGTTGCCAGAGAATACCTAGCTCTGATACATGGAGTAATTAGTGAGCCAAGGGGATTAATTGATGCTCCCATCGGACGGCATACTGTACACCGGAAAAGGATGACGGTTACTGAGAAGGGCAGGCCTGCAGTTACCCACTATCAGGTGCTGGAGAGGTTTGAGCAATATACCTTTATTAAGGCTATTTTAGAAACAGGTCGAACCCACCAGATTAGAGTTCATCTTTCTTATATTGGACATGGGGTGGTGGGTGATCCGATTTATGGTCCAAGAAAAATTCACTTTAATCTTTCCGGGCAATTACTGCATGCTTGTAAATTAGGATTTATCCATCCTAGAAACAAAATATATCAGGAGTTTAGCAGTTCATTACCGGATTATTTTGAGCAGATACTGGCTCAGTTGCGGGGTAATGAAATTTAATTAGTATAGTTGGCTTATTTAACAAACTTTTCATGGTATAAAAATTTGTTATTTCACCAAAGATAAAGTCAAAATATAATTGACAAGATGAAAGCAATAAGTTAAACTGAAAAAAATCAAATAATTTCCTTTAAGATAGTCCCGTGAGGCTAGGAAGGAAATATTGCTGACAGGATGTTACTATGCCTGCTTACTCACGGTAAGCAGGCATTTTTTTAAATAAAAATTTATACCGGAGGTGACCTTCAATGTATGTGGAAAAAGCCTTGATTATGGATGAGGAAAAAATGAGGAGAGCTTTAACTAGAATTGCTCATGAAATTATTGAGAAAAATAAGGGCACTGATAATCTGGCACTTGTAGGAATACGCCGCCGGGGTGTGCCCCTGGCCCAACGATTAAAGGACAAGATTAAAGAAATAGAAGGCACCGAAGTTCTACTGGGAATGCTTGACATCACCTTATATAGAGATGACTTAACCACTTTAGCTCATCAGCCTATTCTGCATAAAACTGAGGTATCTTTCCCCGTTGAAGGGAAAATAGTAGTGTTGGTGGACGATGTGCTATATACCGGCAGGACTGTCCGGGCTGCTTTAGACGCATTAATTGACCTAGGCAGGCCCCAAGTAATCCAGCTGGCAGTACTGGTTGACCGAGGACACCGGGAGCTGCCCATTCGGGCTGATTTTATTGGCAAAAATTTGCCTACTTCCAAAAGAGAACTTGTTTCAGTATTCTTGACAGAAGTAGACGATGAAGATAAGGTTATTATCCTGGAAAAAAATGAATAACCACCCTTTTAACTGGTCCAGAGAGGCTGGAAAGGGTTGACTGCCCGGTAATTTGCGTTTATGCCTGGGGTCTATCCACTTCCTGTCTTTATTGGACGGGAATTTTTTTATGAGAGGAGTTATAAGAACATGGCCCTAATGAGCAAGGATTTGTTGGGAATTAAGCAGTTAACTAAAGAAGAAATTGAGTTAATTCTGCATTCTGCTAAAACAATGCGGGAAATAGTGGACAGGCCTGTAAAAAAACTGCCAACCCTAAGGGGCAGGGCGATGATTAATTTGTTTTACGAAGCCAGTACTCGTACCCGTACTTCCTTTGAACTGGCAGGAAAGTATCTAGGAGCTGATACAGTCAATATTGCTACTTCCAGCAGCAGTGTAGTCAAAGGAGAGACTTTGCTTGACACTGGGAAAACCCTGGAAGCCATGGGGGTAAATACAATTGTCATTCGCCATCCCCTGGCGGGAGCACCTCATCTGCTGGCTAAGAATTTATCCGTATCAATTATCAACGCCGGTGACGGCACCCACGAGCACCCTACTCAGGCCTTGCTGGACATGTTTACCATGGTGGAAAAAAAAGGTCCTTTAGACAAGCTAACGGTGGCTATTGTAGGGGATATACTCCACAGTCGAGTAGCTCGTTCCAATATCTGGGGCTTAACTAAAATGGGAGCTGAGGTGCGTCTAGCTGGCCCACCCACCCTGTTACCGAAAACTCCTTTTGAGCAAATGGGGGTGAGTTGTTTCTACCGGGCAGAAGAAGCTATTGAAGGGGCGGATGTGGTAATGGTATTGCGGCTGCAGCGGGAACGCCAGGAAAAAGGCTTGCTGCCTAGCTTAAGAGAGTATGCCAAGTACTATTGCGTGGATGAAGCCAGGATTAAGCTTGCGAAACCAGATGCACTGGTGATGCACCCTGGACCCATGAATAGAGGTGTGGAGATTTCTTCTCAGCTAGCTGACGGTGTGCAGTCAGTGATTGATGAACAGGTTACTAATGGAGTAGCGGTGCGAATGGCTCTGTTATATCTCTTATCGGGAGGTGAGCAAAAAGATGAAACTGCTCATTAAAAATGGAATTGTCATTGATGGGAGTGGCCGGCCCGGATACCATAGCGACATTTATCTGGCAGACGGGGTGGTAAAGCAAATTGAAACGGACATCAGTCTTGATAGCCTGGAGAAAAGGGAACAAGTCAGGGCAATAGATGCTGAGGGCAAGCTGGTTGTGCCAGGATTAATAGATATACACGTCCACTTAAGGGAACCGGGACAAGAGGCAAAGGAAACAATCAATACCGGAACTAGGGCTGCTGCCAGGGGAGGCTTTACCGCTGTAGCTTGTATGCCTAACACTGAGCCAGCCATTGATACCAGGGCAACAGTGGAGCTGGTTAGGGCCATTGCCAGTAGGGAAGGTGTAACCAGGGTTTATCCAGTGGGTGCAATTACTAAAGGCAGGCAGGGGCAGGAGCTGTGCGAATTCGGTGACCTGAGGGAAGGTGGAGCAGTAGCTCTGTCCGATGATGGCAGCGGAATCATGAAGAGCGATGTAATGCGCCGGGCCCTGGAGTATAGTAAAACCTTTGATCTGCCTATTATCTGCCATTGTGAAGACAAGGATTTAGCAGGAAACGGGGTTATGCATGAAGGCTACTGGTCCATCGTTATGGGGCTGCCCGGGATTCCTGCACTAGCAGAAGAATTAATGGTAGCCCGGGATATTGAACTGGCCATGCTGACGAAAGCTAGAATCCACCTGGCCCATATCAGCACCAGAGGCTCAGTGGAATTGATTAGGCAAGCCAAGGCAAAGGGTGTTAGGGTCACAGCAGAGGTAGCGCCTCATCACCTGGTATTAACTGACGAAGCTGTCAAAGAGTATGATACCAATACTAAAGTCAACCCGCCTTTAAGATGTGAGGAGGATATAAAAGCTTTAATTCAGGGCTTGCAGGATGGCACCATTGACTTAATTGCCACCGACCATGCTCCCCATACCCATGAGGAAAAAAATCAGGAGTACCAGTACGCTCCCTTCGGCTTGGTAGGGCTGGAAACAGCTTTAGGGTTAGCAATAACTGTCCTGGTGGAGCCAGGATATCTTACCTGGGAGCAACTGGTGGAGAAGATGTCTACTAACCCGGCCAAGGCTTTGGGTGTAGTGGGAGGAATAATTGCTGTCAACCAGCCGGCAGACATTACTATCATTGATCCTAAGAACAGCTGGACAGTGGATAAACATGACTTTGCCTCTCTAGGAAAAAATACGCCATTTCACGGATGGCAGCTTGTTGGTAAAGCCCAGGCAACAATTGTGGCGGGAAAGCTTGTCATGGAGCAGGGTAATATCTTGGCATAAAAAGAATTTAGCAAGTGAGGTGGCTTAAATGGAAAAATATCAGAAGGGTTATTTAATGCTAGAGGATGGAACCGTTTTTACAGGGCAAATTTTTGGGAATGGAGAATCAGTTTGTGGTGAGGTGATTTTTACCACTAGCATGACCGGCTATCAGGAGATAATGACCGACCCTTCTTTTTGTGGGCAGATTGTCACTTTTACTTACCCGCTGATAGGCAACTACGGCATTAACCGGGATGACTTTGAAGCAATTAACCCTAGCTTGGCGGGAATAATAGTAAGTGAATTATGTGAAGAACCCAGTAATTGGCGGAGCAAGGTTACCCTGACCCAGTACCTAAAGTATAATAACTTAACGGGCATTAAGGGAATAGACACCAGAATGCTTACCAAAATCCTCCGGGAAAAGGGCACCATGGGGGGGATGATTGTTAGCAGTGAACAAGAACTGGAGGAGCTGCAAGCTAATCCATCCAAACTGCAGTTTACCATGACTACCCAGGTTGCCCAGGTAACAACAGCTAAGCCTTACTTTATCCCTGGTGGCAAGGAAACAATTGTGGTAATAGATTGTGGGGCCAAGAGAAATATTATGGAATCCTTGGTAAGGCTGGGGTATTCGGTCTTAGTAGTTCCGGCATTTACCCGGTGGCAAGAGATCTTAGCTCATGAACCGGCAGGAGTGCTGGTATCCAATGGACCAGGCAATCCTCAGAATGTCATGCAAGTGGCAGAGACAATTAACAACATACTGGGAAAAGTACCCTTAATGGGAGTTTGCCTTGGGCACCAGCTCTTGGGGCTGGCTCTGGGCATGGAAACTTATAAACTGCCTTTTGGTCATCGAGGGGCTAATCACCCCGTCAAAGACCTAATGTCAGGAAAGGTAATGATTACTTCCCAAAATCACGGCTATGTCTTAGAACAAAAAACCCTGCCGCGTCAAGTGGAGATTACCCATAAAAGCTTAAATGACAACACTATTGAAGGAATTAGGCATAAAAACCTACCTGCCTTTTCAGTGCAATTTCATCCGGAAGCTGCTCCCGGGCCAGATGATGCAGCATACCTTTATGAGCAGTTTGACCAATTGATTGTGCAATTCGATGCTGGCAGAAAAGGAGGGGTCTAGTATGCCTAAAACTAACGACCTAAAGAAAGTGCTGGTAATAGGCTCAGGACCAATCATCATTGGCCAAGCGGCGGAATTTGACTATGCCGGTACCCAGGCTTGTACTACTTTAAAGGAGGAAGGAATTGAAGTAGTATTGGTGAATTCAAATCCTGCTACTATTATGACTGACCTGGAGATGGCAGAAAAAATATACTTGGAACCCCTCACTGTTGATTTTTTAGTCAAGGTGTTGGAGCAGGAGCGACCAGACGGCTTACTCCCAACCCTAGGCGGTCAAGTGGGCTTAAACCTGGCCATGAAACTAGCTGAAGGAGGCCATCTGGACAGGCTTAATGTGAGACTCATGGGGACACCTCTAACAGCAATTAAAAAAGCAGAGGACCGGGAATTATTTAAGAAAACAATGGAGGAAATCGGGGAGCCTATCCCTGAAAGTATTATTGTCTCAACGGTGGAGCATGCGGTAGCCTTTGCTGAGAAGATAGGCTATCCGGTTATTGTCCGGCCTGCCTATACCTTAGGGGGAACAGGCGGTGGCGTTGCCACTAATAAAGAGGAATTAACTAAATTTGCTAAATCAGGAATTAGAGCATCCTTGATTGAACAGATTTTGGTGGAGCGTTCTGTAGCCGGCTGGAAGGAAATAGAGTATGAAGTGCTGCGAGACAGCAATAACACCTGCATTACTGTCTGCAGTATGGAAAATATTGACCCAGTGGGAGTTCATACGGGAGACAGTATCGTGGTGGCACCTGTCCAAACCCTGGTTGACCGGGAGCACCAGATGCTCCGCAGTGCATCCTTGAGGATTATTAAAGCACTGGGGATAGAGGGGGGCTGCAATGTGCAGTATGCCCTAGACCCAGATAGTTTTACCTATTATGTAATTGAAGTAAATCCACGGGTGAGCCGTTCCAGTGCCCTGGCCTCCAAGGCCACCGGCTATCCAATTGCCAAAGTGGCGGCGAAAATCGCCCTGGACTATCACCTGGACGAAATTAAAAATGAAGTTACGGGTAAAACATTTGCCTGTTTTGAGCCAAGCTTGGATTATGTTGTTATAAAAATGCCTCGGTTTCCCTTTGATAAATTTAACCTGGCTGACAGAAAACTGGGCACCCAGATGAAGGCCACCGGAGAAGTGATGGCCATAGGCCGCAATTTTGAAGAAGGACTGCTGAAGGCGGTTCGCTCCCTGGAACTGGGGTTGATAGGATTGAACTGGCAGGAGGAAGCCCTCAGCCGGGAAGAACTGCTGGATAAATTAAGAGAGGCTGCAGATAACCGGCTCTTGGTGATTGCCCAATGTCTAAGGCAGGGAGTTAGTGCCGAAGAGATTTTTCAAAATAGCAAAGTTGACCGGTTTTTTATTAGCAAGATAGAGAGAATAGTGTCCATGGAAGAATTACTTAAATCTAAGCCATTAGATCAGGAGCTGCTTGCTAATGCCAAGAAAATTGGTTTTTCCGATGAGTTAATTGCTGTCATTACCCGTCGAGAGGAATGGGAAATTTTCACTTTAAGAGAGCAGTTGGGAATTGAACCCGTATACAAAATGGTAGATACCTGTGCTGCCGAGTTCAGTGCAGCCACTCCATACTATTATTCAACATACGAACAGGAAAACGAGGTTGTAGGAAAAGTGAAGGAAAGTGTGCTTGTACTTGGCTCCGGTCCCATCAGGATTGGCCAAGGAATCGAGTTCGATTACTGTTCAGTGCACTCGGTCTGGGCCTTGAAGGAAAAAGGATATGAGGCAGCAATCATCAACAACAATCCGGAAACGGTAAGTACTGACTTCAACGTATCTGACCGGTTGTACTTTGAGCCCCTAACCACAGAAGATGTGTTAGAGGTTATTAAGAAAGAACAACCCATGGGTGTGATTGCTCAATTTGGTGGTCAGACAGCCATCAACCTGGCAGAACCCTTGGCTAGAAGAGGAATTAAAGTCCTGGGTACTTCTGTTGAGGCTATGGATATGGCTGAAAATAGGGATAAATTTGAACAACTGCTGGAAAGCTTAAACATACCAAGGCCCATGGGCAAAACTACTTTCTCAGTGACAGGAGCCTTGGCAGCTGGACATGAAATAGGCTATCCGGTTTTGGTGCGTCCTTCCTATGTACTGGGAGGCAGGGCCATGGAGATAGTCTATTCTGATGAGGAATTAACCAACTATATGACCCAGGCGGTCAAGGTTTCTCCCCAGCATCCGGTGTTGATAGATAAGTACCTAATGGGCATGGAGCTAGAGATAGACGGGGTATGTGATGGGCAAGAGGTGCTAATTCCTGGAATTATGGAGCACGTGGAGAGAGCCGGTGTCCACTCGGGTGACAGCATGGCTATCTATCCCGCCCCAAGCGTTACTGAAGATATTAAAAAGCAAGTGGTGGAATACACGGAAAAACTTGGTCTTGCTCTGGGGATTAAAGGTATTTTTAATATTCAATATGTGGTTAATAACGGTAAGGTATACGTCTTAGAGGTAAATCCTAGATCTTCAAGAACAGTACCTCATATTAGCAAGGTCACCGGAATCCCCATGATTAATTTGGCCACCAGGGTGATTTTAGGGGAGAGCCTGGCGGACCTTGGGTACAAAGGAGGATTGGCTCCTGAGCCAGACTTCTACTCAGTCAAAGCACCCGTGTTCTCCTTTGCCAAGCTGAACCAAGTTGATACCAACTTAGGTCCGGAAATGAAGTCTACTGGAGAGGTGCTGGGAGTTGATCAGAACCTGACAATTGCCCTTTACAAGAGCTTGGTAGCTGCCGGGTTAACCATCAATAACCAGGGAGGCATTTTAGTTACCGTAGCTGACAAAGATAAAGAGGAAGCACTAGAGATTGTAACCGGATTTTCCAGGCTGGGAATGAAGGTCTATGCAACCAGTGGGACGGCGGCTTTTCTTGAAAAGCATGGGTTGGTGGTGGAAGTAGTGAAAAAGATTAGAGAGGGAGCACCTAATTTGGTGGATATCATCAAGGAAGAAAAGGTTGACTTAGTGCTGAATACTTTAACAAAGGGAAAAGAGCCCACTAGGGATGGTTTCATGATTAGAAGGGCGGCGGTGGAAAACGGGATACCCTGCCTGACTTCCCTGGATACGGCCAATGCCCTGTTAAAGGCTGTTACCCTGGTAGCCAGCGGGGAAAAAATAAATGTTAAAGCATTAGGAGATTATTTAAACTAGGGGGTAACACAATGTGGCATCACTCTCAAGGAATAATAAGTGATAATAATGAATTTATGCCCGGACATTTCAGACTAAGCTGCCGAGTTCCCGAGGTAGCCCGGCTGGCTAAGCCTGGCCAGTTCGTTCACGTGCAGGTAAGCCGGGAAACAGATCCCTTGTTGAGGCGTCCCATCAGCATTTTTCATGCTGATGAATCCATAGGGGAGATTACCCTAGTTTATCGGGTGGTGGGCAGAGGAACTGCCCTACTATCCCGCTTACAGCCTGGGCAGCAGCTAGACCTGTTGGGACCCTTGGGTAACGGCTTTCAATTGCCTCAGGCGGACAGAGCATCTGTACTGGTCATTGGTGGGGGAATTGGGTTAGCCCCCCTTCAGTACTTGCTCCGGCAGTTAATTAGCTTAGGTCACCAGGTAACCTTTCTTGCTGGATTAAGGGATAAAGAGCAGGTGCCTTTGCTGACCAACTTTCCCCAAAGTGGAGCTGAGACTGTTATTACCACAGATGACGGAAGTTATGGGGAAAAAGGCCTGGTCACCGGCGTTAGTGAGGGACTATTAAGTAATGGTCGGTATGCCATGATATATGCCTGTGGGCCGGAGGGAATGCTGGCAGGGGTAGCTCGGCAAGCAGCACAATACAGTATTCCTTGTCAGGTATCCCTTGAGCGCACCATTGCCTGCGGTGTAGGAGCCTGTCTTGGTTGTACCTGCGAAACTATGCAGGAAGGTAGTCTGACCTACAGCCATGTGTGCAAGGACGGCCCCGTTTTCTGGGGCAAGGAGGTGCTCTTCCATGGTTAAAATGAAGGTAAATTTAGGCGGAATCGAAATGAAAAACCCGGTCACCACAGCTTCCGGCACCTTTGGCTTTGGCAGGGAATATCACCACCTGGTACCGGTATACCAACTTGGGGCAGTTACGGTTAAAGGGTTGACGTTGGAGCCCAGGCTTGGTAATAGAGGTGTGCGCCTATGGGAAACTTCCAGTGGCGTCTTAAATTGCATCGGGTTACAAAATCCAGGGGTGGATTACTTTATTGCTCATATTTTGCCCTGGCTCCGGGAACAGGGTGCCCAGGTTATTGCCAACATCTCCGGCAATACTATTGAAGAATACCAGCGAATGGCCCAAAAATTTACAGGTCTGGCAGGTATTGGTGGTTTGGAGGTTAATGTTTCCTGTCCCAATGTAAAAGCAGGGGGAATGGCTTTTGGCACTGACCCGGAGCAAACCCACCGAGTAATTGTGGCTGTTGCAGGAAATACTGATTTGCCGGTGTTAGCTAAGCTTTCACCTAATGTGACAGACATAGTAGCCATAGCCAAAGCTGCTGAAGCAGGTGGTGCCCACGGCCTGGCTATGATTAATACCTTGTTGGGGATGGCCATTGATATCAATAAACAACAGCCAATTCTAGGAAATGTGATGGGTGGATTATCCGGGCCGGCTGTAAAGCCGGTAGCATTGAGGGCAGTCTGGCAGGTCGCTCAACAGACTGAATTACCTATCTTAGGTATGGGTGGTATCACTACCTGGGAAGATGGGGTGGAGTTTCTCCTGGCGGGAGCAACGGCCATTGCAGTGGGAACAGGCAACTTTGTCAATCCCCGGGCTACCCTGGAGATAATCGCCGGTATCGAGAAATACTGTATAGAACGGGGGATACAGGATGTAAATGAATTACGAGGCTTGGCCTGGAAAAAGAAAGGAGAATAAAATGAATCTTGCTGAACGGTTAATTGTAGCCCTGGATGTTTCCACTGCCCAGGAGGCATTGGGGATAGTAGACAGCCTAGGGGATGTGGCATCTTATTACAAAGTGGGGATGCAGCTCTATAACAGTGAAGGTCCGGAAATGGTAAAACAACTTACCGGTAGAGGAAAACAGGTTTTTGTAGATTTGAAATTTCATGATATTCCCAATACTGCTGCTCAGGCGGGGGGAGTTTTGACCAGACTGGGAGTGACCATGTTTAACCTCCATGTAGCTGGAGGAAGGGTAATGATGAAAGAAACCCTGGCTAAGGCAGAAGAAGAGGCGGCAAAAATGGGAATTGTCCGACCGAAAATAATTGGGGTAACCATTTTAACCAGCATGAACCAGCAGCAATTTGCAGAAGATTTGGGATACCAGATGCCGGTTAAAGATAAAGTGCGGGAGTGGAGCTTAATGGCTCAAGAGGTGGGACTTGACGGTGTAGTAGCTTCTGCAGCAGAATTGCCCTTAATTAGAGAATACTGTGGCAATGAATTCTTGGTGGTTACCCCCGGTATTAGGCCGTCCTGGTCGGTGACTAATGATCAGCAGCGAATAGTCACACCCAGGGATGCAATTAAAATGGGTGCCAGCCACATCGTAGTAGGAAGGCCTATCTATGGCAATGACAATCCCAGAGCAGCAGCTTTGAAAATATTGGCGGAAATGGAGGAAGGGTTATCATGTTAAGTCAGGAAAGAATCATGGAGATATTTAAGGAATCAGGGGCATTGCTGGAGGGACACTTTTTACTTACCTCTGGCAAGCACAGTGCTCAGTACATACAGTGTGCTCAGGTGCTGAAATATCCAAGCTATACAGAAGAACTGGCTGCTGATTTGGCAGGCAGGTTTAAAGGCCAAGTGGATATGGTAATTGGTCCGGCCATGGGTGGGATAATAGTAGCCTATGAAATGGGCAGGGCTCTGGGAGTACCGGCCCTGTTCACTGAGCGCCAGCAAGGAGAAATGACTTTACGCCGTAGTTTTGAAATTGTTCCTGGCCAAAAGGTACTGGTGGTGGAGGATGTAATTACTACCGGCGGCTCAGTACAGGAAGTGATAGATCTAGTAAGGCAGGCAGGTGGAGAAATTGCAGGAGTAGCTGTACTGGTTGACCGCAGTGGCGGGCGGGTGGACTTTGGCGTACCATTAGAGGCATTATTAAAGCTGGATATAACCACCTATGAGCCTGATAATTGTCTCCTATGCCAGCGAGGCACCAGTCCGGTAAAGCCCGGCAGCAGGAATTAGCTGCAGAATTTCATTGGTGGTAACAATGATAATCGACTTGAGTTGTTGTTAAATAGGGTGTGGAAAATCAATTTAGAGGAAATTGCTTAGGGCTGAGAAAAATATTACCCTGTTCATCTAAACTTGCTAAAAATACTTCGTCAAAGTTATTGTAGCCCTGCTGCTTAATTTGCTCCAGCAGCCAATCCTCTGAAACCTTTGCTTTGGCCAGGTTCTGCCTGGAAACATGTCCATCGGTAATTAAGGAGATGGGCAGGCCTTTCGATAGCACAGTTATATTTAACTCTTGCTTTAAGACAGGCTGTTTTTCCGGCTTTAGAATAACACTAAGCTTACCTGATGTCTCCAATATTGCATATTCCACATCAGCGATATTGGAGACGTCTTTTTGTCTAAGCTGGCTTAACAGGTCGTTAACGTTAAATCGCAGTTTTCGCATCTCATCCTGTAAAATCATCCCCTTTTCTATGACTACACTGGGGGTACCGTTAATAAAAGCTCGCATCTTTTCACTTTTTAGACTGACCTTTGCCAAAATCATCTCAGCCATAACAAGGATTACTATTGGAAAAATCCCCAAATAAAGTGGTATTTCAGTCTTTTCCATGGGGATGGCTGCTAATTCAGCAATCATAATTGCTACCACCAGGTCAAAAGCGGAAAGCTGGCCTACCTCCCGTTTTCCCATCAATCTGATTAATACCAGGACAGTGGTGTATAGAATAATAGTTCTGTAAAATACTTCTACCAAAATTTTCACTCCCCTTATAAAAATGCAGGAAATACATATTATGTGTCGAAATCTAAATTATAGTAGTATTAAACGTATTGCGGGGTGATTTTTTTGCAAAGTAATCATCATCGGTTGTGCCAGGGATGCATTTATGATGCCAAGACTCTTTGTCTTTCAAAAACAAAAAAGAAAAATATAAGATACCAGAAACAAATTGAAGGAAATGACATTATTTTCCGGATGACTTGTTGTGATGAACGAAAAACAGTACAAGCTGGTACAAGTTAAGCCTTGGTCAAATTTAGATTAAGGTTATTTCTTTTTATTCTTTCTGCTCGCCAGGCTGCATATGTTTTTTATAGAGGTGAGCAAGGTTGCGATTAAAAATCTTAGTTATTTTCCCCTTTTTGTTTGCTTTTATTATGGTGATATTGGTGTTTTTGGCTATGGGAATATCATCCTGGTTAACTATAATGGGCAGGTGGTTATGAAGGTGACCAAGAGATTTATTACTATTGTTATTGATTCACTTAACCCCACAGCTTTTATCAACTGCTTGCACCAAAATAAAATACCCGCCATAAAATTTCTGGTTGACAACGGCAGGATGACCTTGGAATGCGTATCGGCTTTTCCCACCATGACTCCGGTAGCTGCTGCTTCAATTGCCACCGGCGTATTGCCAGACAGGCATGGATTGCCTGGGTTTATCTGGTATAACCATAACCAGGGGCGAAAAATAAATTACGGGGCTACTGTGCAAGCAGTGGTAGAATTGGGAGTTTATCGGGTTATCCAAGACTTCCTCTTTGATCTTAATAAAATCCATCTTGAACCCACCCTGCCCACCATTTTTGAAACACTGGAACACCAGGGTATTAGTACCGGATCCATTAACTTTTTCTGTTTCAGGGGCTTAACGGAACACCGGGTAAAGGTGCCATTGTCTATGCAGTTAACCTCCGGCTTTAGGCTTAAAGGCAGTGTAGTTGGTCCAAGCCAGCTTATTTTAGGGAAGTTAGTCAATAAAAATATTTCCCCACTTAATTTGTTAAAATGGGAAAATAAATTTGGCTTTAACGATGATTTTACCTTTCGGGCTGCCTGGGAGATGCTTAAAGGCAAACGGGCTCCACGTTTTTTAATGGTTTACTTTCCTGATAATGACAGCTATTCACATCGTTATGGGCCATTGAATACTGAAACCAGTATTATCAAAGTAGACAGGTATATCGGAGAGCTGCTCAGCATTTATGGCAGTTGGAATAAAGCTATCCGGGAGAACGTTTTTTTGATATTAGGTGATCATTCCCAGAGCAGTGTTAATACTGGAGGATTAGCCTTGATAAATTTAGAGATATTGCTGGGAGAGCTGAAAGAGGAGATAGTTATCTGCCCCAATGAGCGGATGGCCTATCTGCACAGCTCATCAGGAGAGATTAGGGGCAAAGAGCTGGCGGATTTACTTGCTAGAGACAGTAGGATTGGGATTATTGCCTGGCGAGAGGGAAGTGAAGTTAGTGTATTGGTCGGTGGCGGTGATGGTAAACTTGTATTTTCCCCTGGAACCAAGGTAGCAGATAATTTGGGGTCATGCTGGGATTACCGGGGTGATTTGGGAATCATTGGCGGCAGGATTGAAATAATAGAAAAATCAACTAAGATAATCTTTGGAGATTATCCTGCTGCTTTTATCAGGCTAGCCAGTGCGTTAAACTCCCTGCCGGAAAACACAGTGGCGGTGTCTGCTAGGCCAGGACATGAGTTTTTTTGCAAAGATGCACCCGTCCATGTTGGCGGGGGCAGCCACGGGTCCTTACATCAAAATGACAGTCTGGTGCCCCTGGTGATTTCCGGTTCAGACTTATGGCCTGCTGTGCCAACTATTTTCAGCTTAAAAGAGCTATGGTGCCGCCATTTCGGCCTTATTCCTCCAACCCAAGGGAATTGAGCCAAGGGTCATTTGCCCGGGTATAAATTGTCTTTTCGTTGGTATAGATGACCATTCCCGGTTTAGCTCCTCCGGGCTTTTTTACATATTTTATCAGAGTATAGTCCACCGGCACCTGATTAGAGTGCCGGCTTTTACTGAAGTGAGCTGCCAGCAGTGCTCCTTGGTAGATGGTATTTTCAGGCACAGTTTGGCCCCCGGTCTTTATCAGTACATGGGCTCCTGGGATTTTTTTGGCATGAAGCCAGATATCCTGCTCATTACTTTGCTTTAAAGTCAACCAGTCGTTTTGACGGTTGTTTTTACCCACCAGAATAGTAATACCATCTGCAGAAATAAACTCCAAGGGAGCCGGTCTGACAGCAGCCGGTTTCTTTTTTTCTTCCTTGCGGGGCTGGGGAAGATAACTGCCTTGGATTAACTCCTGTTTCAATTCCTCTAGTTCTGTTAGGTCACTGGCTTGGCTGACAGCAATCAGCACTGACTCCAGATAAGTGACCTCCTCTTGGCCCTGAATAAGTTGCCTAGTAAGAAATTCTATGGCAGTTTTACTTTTAGTGTAGCGTTTGAAATACTTTTGGGCTAATTCTGCCGGAGAAAGGGACGGATCAAGGGTAATGGTGACAGTGGACATGTTCGGGGTATAGTAATTAGTTACAGTTACTGTTTCCTGCCCAGGTTTTATTTGATATAGGTTAGCCAATAGGAGTTGACCTTTTATTTTGTCCTCCTCATTGCTCTTAGCAGCTGACAGTTCACGTTGCTGCACTGTCAGTTTTGCCTGCAGCTTGTCAATTTCTGAACTTACCTTCTGGGACAAGTTATCCCTTGCCTGGTTAAACCGAGTTGATTCTTCTTTCGCCCGAAAAAACTGGTCTGCAGTTTCGTTTACACCCACTGCATCTTGGATGCTTACTTCATTCAAATGGGTTAATCTGATACAAGAAAAAGCTACCGAGTCTTTTTTTCTGTAGGCCAGACTGGGAGAAAAAGAGCTGGTTATTAGCACGTCAGCTAATTTTTTCAATGACTGGAAAATAAGCTGAATCTCCCGCTGACCACAAAATTCAGCAGTAATGGATGTGTCTAAGTTGCACCGGTAAACCAACTCATTGGCTAATAAGGGGCTGATTCCCTGGAAATTGCTTATTAACAGCTTAGTTAGGCTAGCCTGTTCTCCTCCGGTCATGATGATGTCAGTGACCTGTTCTTCAGTGACATTTATTAACTCAAGTTTGTCCTGAGCTGGAGGAGCCACATAAGGGCGGCCAGGCAGAATTTCCCGGTAGCGACTGAGGTGGTGGCCAATTCTTTTGGCTGCATCAAGAATTTCCCTGCTTTCGTTTACTAAGATTAAGTTGCTGTGCTTACCCATAATCTCGCAGATTAGGCTTTTTTCCTCCGGGTCTCCTAATTCGTTGATACAACTAAATTTTATCTCCAGGATGCGTTCCAGGCCAGGTTGGTTAATGGAGACAATTTTTCCTCTGGATAAGTGTTTTCTTAACACCATGCAAAAGAGGGGCGGATGATTGGGATTATCCTTCTTTTCAGTAGTGATATGAATACGGCTAAATACAGGATGGGCGGAAATTAACAATTGGCGATTAGTACCCTGATGCCGGACACTTAAGATAATCGTGGTGGCATCAGGCTGGTGAATCTTATCCACTTTCCCTCCCAGGATATTGGTTTGCAGTTCATGACTTATTCCTGCTAAAAACACACCATCAAAAGCCATTGTTTTCACCCTTCCTCCATTTGAATACCTTAAAAGTATAACATAAAAGGATATTAGAACAAAACTATTTCATGCCATTCGGCCAATAAGGAAATGCTTTTGTTCTTTCACGCTTTTTAGGTAATGCTTTTTACTCTCTCTTTGTTATTATTTCCCCCTCCGCTGAATATGTATAAAAACAAGCATAACAAGCATAACAAGCATTGGAGGGAGTATGGAATGGTGGATAATTGGTTTCAGATGGAGTTAAAGGAGGTAGCGGCCAGACTTGGTGCTGATTGGGAAAAGGGATTGTCTGACAAGGAGGCTCAGCACAGATTAAAGCAATACGGTCACAACCGACTGCGGGAGAAAAAGAAAATATCAGCGTTACAAATGTTTTTAGCCCAGTTCAAAGATTTTATGGTGATGGTGCTTATCGGTGCAACTCTAGTCTCCGGTTTATTAGGGGAATATGCTGATGCAATCACTATTTTAGCTATCATCATTATTAATGCTGTTTTAGGCTTTATCCAGGAAAGAAGAGCGGAAAAATCCATGGAAGCCTTAAAAAAATTAACTGCCCCCGAAGCCACAGTTATCAGAGAAAGTGAGCAGGTTACTATTTCAGCTGGGGAACTGGTTCCTGGGGATATAGTCTTATTGGAGACCGGTGATAGAATTCCCGCAGACATTCGATTGGTGAGCTCTATTAATATGGAGGTGGATGAATCTTTGCTGACGGGAGAATCAGTACCGGTAAAGAAAAGAATAGAAATCCCCCAGGGAGAAAAAGTTGGCATTGGTGACCAAAAAAATATGGCTTTCTCCGGTACCATTATCACTAGAGGGCGGGGCAAAGGGGTAGTCATTGCCACCGGGATGAAAACTGAAATGGGGCAAATTGCCGGATTGATGCAGGAAGTGGTAGAGGAAGATACCCCTTTGCAAAAGCGCTTGGCTCAGTTAGGCAAGTGGCTGGTGGCCCTATGCCTGATTATTAGTGCCATTGTGGTAGGCTTGGGAATTTATCAGGGCAAGGATTTGTTCCAGATGTTTCTGGCAGGAGTAAGCCTAGCGGTGGCTGCCATTCCTGAGGGATTACCGGCAGTAGTAACCATTGCCTTAGCTGTGGGAGTGCAGAGGATGATTCGGCGCAATGCCATCATCCGTAAGCTGCCGGCAGTGGAAACCCTAGGATGTGCTACTGTGATATGCTCTGATAAAACCGGTACCCTTACTCAGAATGAAATGACAGTAAGGCAGGTTTGGGTAAATAATCAGATTCTGGAGATATCAGGACAGGGCTATGACCCCAAGGGAGAATTTTTTGATAGTGAAGCAGGATCAATAGTTAAGGAAGGTCTGGAGTTGGATAAAGCCCTGACTATCAGTGCACTATGCAATAATTCCACCCTGCGCAAGAGCAAAACTGTCATCGGAGGTCTATTCCGTCGGAGTAAAAGTGACCGGGATTGGAACATTGTGGGCGACCCTACTGAAGGAGCACTGCTGGCGCTAGGGGCTAAAGGGGGAGTGTGGCGGGAGCAGTTGGAAAAAAGTTTTTACCGGGTGGAAGAGTTTCCCTTTGACTCTGACCGGAAAAGAATGACGGTGGTTTACCGGGATGAAAATGGGGCCAAGGAAGCACTGGTAAAAGGAGCCCCGGATGTAATGTTGGCCCTTTGTGATAAAATTTTACTTAACGGTCAAATCAGACCCCTAACTAACCACTTAAAGGATTTAATCAGAAAACAAAACAGCCAAATGGCCAATCAAGCCTTAAGAGTGCTGGCTATGGCCTACCGCACCTTGAGTCCGGGAGCAATTTTGGAACCGGATAATGTGGAGAAGGAGTTAATATTTGTTGCCTTAGCCGGAATGATTGATCCTCCTAGACTACAAGCTAAAAAGGCGATTCAAGTGTGTGAAAAAGCAGGCATTAAGACAGTGATGATTACCGGGGATCACCACCTGACAGCCATGGCAGTAGCCCGGGAATTGGGAATGGTAGGCCAAAACACCAGAGTTGTCACCGGAACAGAAATGGAGGCAATGCCTGACAAGGAATTTGAGGATATAGTTGATGATGTGGCAGTTTATGCCCGGGTATCCCCCAAGCATAAACTGCGGATTGTAAGAGCGTTGAAGGGGCAAGGGCATGTTGTTGCCATGACGGGAGATGGAGTAAATGATGCTCCGGCGGTGAAAGAAGCGGATATCGGTATTTCCATGGGCAAAACAGGGACCGATGTTACTAAAGAAGCATCAGCCATGGTCTTAAGTGATGACGACTTTGCCACCATCGTGGCGGCGGTTGAGGAGGGTCGGGGCATCTACGACAATATCAGAAAATTTATTCGGTATCTCCTGTCCTGTAATGTGGGGGAGGTACTGGTAATGTTCCTGGCAGCATTGGGTGGCTTACCCTTGCCATTACTGCCTATTCAAATTCTCTGGGTTAATTTGGTCACCGATGGTTTGCCTGCCATGGCCCTGGGAGTAGATAACAAAGATCCCGATGTCATGTCCCGGAAACCCAGAAGCCCAAAAGAAAGCGTATTTAGCCAGGGCCTGGGAACTAAGATTATGTTGAGGGGGATTCAGATTGCCGTTGGCACCCTGGTGGTATTTGTACTGGGCCTGGTGATTAGCGGCAATGATCTGGCTCTGGCCAGAACCATGGCATTTACTACCCTGGTGTTTTCCCAGCTCTTCCATGTTTTTGAGTGTAAGTCGGAGCGGCACACAGTATTTCAAGTGGGCATATTCTCCAATATGTATCTGGTGGGGGCGGTGCTGGTGTCCACTACCATGCAGCTTACCGTAATTTACTTGCCCTTCTTCCAGACAGTATTTAAGACGGTTCCCCTGACCGGGCTGGAGTGGTCTATCATCCTGCTGGTAGCCGGTGGCAAGCTAATGTTTACAGCATTAATGTACTTTATCTTCCGGCCCATTGCCAGGAGATTGGCCTTTCTAAAAGTTTAATAATTTTAATGAAATGGGAAATGAAAGAGTCTAAATTAATTTTAGGCTCTTTTGCATTATACGAAATTGAGATCTGCGTGGAAATTTGTTGCAATTTTATGGATTTTTTTAAATATATGTAGGTAAATGGAAATAAATATAGAATATACAAAGAAACCATAATCAAACATTAATAATGCTATCACATACAGTTGATTTTCCCGACATACGTCGCAAATCACGCCAATTCAAAGGTGTTCCCGAACTTCGTAAAAGTGCGGGGATATATAAGTTAGTCGAAATCGGAATTATCGTGGCATTCTTTAAAGCAAGATATCGAGAAACTGATGCACTGTACTAAATCCTGACTTTCCAAAGAAACCCGGGGAAGTTAATACAATAAAAATTAGATATGGCGGAGAAACAGGTTTAATAGTAGAGGCTGAACTTACCACTGAAATTGAGAAAAGTAGTGGAAATGCTTATGTTATTACACTAACTAAGAAGTGGAAAGCTAAAATCGCTGGAAAACAACCTATTATTAGTTATTGGAAATACAAGGTTGACCCTGATAATATTACTTTATTGGAAAGTGAAGATAATAATGCTACGATTTCCATTATCAAGTAGCATAGTGCGTAAACGAAAAGTTACTGAACATTTTCTATAAGAAGTGCAGTAGCAAATTATTTAGTATTATCATAAAGTGAGAATTAATAAGGACGGTTTCCGACATCGACTAACAAATTAGAGATTTATGATGTTTCGGTGACAAAAAAGAACTCCACAGTATCAAAAAGTGTGGAGCATTAATAAAACCATCATAAGTACAATAAAGTTAAAACATCATGAATCTTGTGTTGTACTGAACCGTCTGCCACAGAAGACTATCTATGGGAAAATTAATTCATCCAGGCCTATAGCGGCCCAGGTAATTAAGCACAGCTTTAGCTGACTTAAAAGGTTTTTTACAGTAGACAACCCACTTAACATGGTGAAATCTATCGAAAAAGTTTAAAAAAGTTAGATCACAGTTATATCTAGAAGCATCACCAAAAAACTTAATTTTACCACGTCTCCAGGCTCTTTTTAGATAATCAAGAAACTTGCCCCGGAACACCTTCAACCATGGTTAAATCCTATCCAGAGGGCTTTGGACAGAAGCCAGGTGATTGGTAGAAAGATGAAGGTAAATGCAAGTCGTTTTTATTAATACCGGCCTTTTCCTTAGCAGTTTTAAAAACTTGCTGGACATTTCTAGCAGAAAGAGGCTGACCAGGAATCAATCCCGGGAACAGGGACTCATTAGGCCGATAAGCTTTCCAGTAATCCCTTAATACCCTAAGATGCATTGTTCCTATTGCCATTTGTTTGGTATCTAAATGGAACACCAAGATTTAATGGCTATGCGCTAATTTTGCTTTTATTCCATTTTTGTGCAGCAATTGCAATGAAGAAAGGAAAAATCGGATTAGCTTGGGTACTATTAATGCCAGTGATAACAATGTGATCCCGCTAGGGGCGTTTGAACGTTAGACGTCATTCCGGAGGTGGAAAGATGAATGTTTTAATTTTTGGTGGAACAGGTTTTATCGGAAGAAATCTGACAGGAGAATTACTTGCAAATGGATACCAAGTATTTGTTGTTACGAGGAATTCTCAAAAAACTGTATACGACTTAGGAAACAAGTTACAGTTAATAGAATGGGACAATATTTCTCCTCTATCTTCGGTTTATGGGTTACAGCAAATTGACGCAGTAATTAATTTATCTGGTGAGTCAATCGGTAAATGTAGATGGACCAATTTAATTAAGGAGGAGATTTTAGCTAGTAGAGTTAGAACTACTAATGCGATTGTAACAGCGATAAATGATGGTTTTATTAAGCCAAAGATATTCATTAATGCTTCAGCAGTTGGATATTATGGACTATGTAAGGATGATGAAATAACCGAGGCTGATGAAGTGGGACAAGATTTTCTAGCTCAAGTTTGCCTAGATTGGGAAAATGAGGCAAATAAGGTTCAAAATAATTTAACCAGAGTGGTGACTATTCGAATTGGAGTAGTTTTAGGAAAAGAAGGCGCACTAACTAAAATGGCAATGCCATTTAAATTTTATTTAGGAGGTCCAATCGGCACGGGAAATCAATGGCTCTCCTGGATACACATTAAAGATTTGGCTAGTATGATTAGGTTCATAATCGAACATAAGGAGATAGTTGGTGCTATAAATGCTGTTGCTCCAGAGCCAGTAAGAAATAAAGAGTTTTGCAAGGTACTAGGTAAAGTTCTGAATAAACCATCATGGTTGCCAGTTCCTGAGTTCTTGTTGAAAATAGCATTAGGTCAGATGGCAGAAATGTTATTGCATGGACAGCGAGTTGCTCCAAAGAAAATTGTTAGCAGTGGTTTTGAATTTAGTTTTCCGAAATTAAAAGCTGCTATAGAGGATGCTCTGGGGAACCGGAACAACGTCTAACAAATTAGAGATTTATGATGTTTCGGTGACAAAAAAATACTCCACAAATTCTAAAAGTGTGGAGTATTAATAAAACCACCATAAGAACCAAAAAAGTTAAAACATCATGAATCTTATGTTGTACTGAATCGGCTGCCAGCTCTATGGTGACTCTGAAACGTGGCATTGTAGCATGGCTTATTAGCATAGAAAAAGAGGTGAAAGACATGAATAGCATGAGTTTATATGGGCGTGCCCTTTTTGATTATTATAATGGAGATTTTGCTAATAAGTTATATATGTGTAGAGATGATGGATTTCAACCGAGGCGATGTCCGCATTAGGCCGCCTCATCTTTTGGCGGATTAAATAATGAGAGAGGATTCAAAAGGAGGAGTATTTGTGCCTAAAAAATCTTTTAACGAGAAACTTAATAATTCAGGAGATTTGCCGAAGATTGAATTCATGGGGTTTGAAAATAAGATGGCAAAGCGTTTTGGTTATGGCAGCCGGAATTTTTATTAACATTGCTGCAAATGCGTCACAAGAACGTGAGGATTTGGGGAGCAAAGATATAACAACTTACTGGCGTACTATAAAAAAGTGTGGCGAGTTAAATGAAAAGTATCCAGGAGGGATAGAGCAACAAAGAATGTTATTGGAGATGGAAGGGCATGAAGTAATAACAAAAGGTAAGCGCTACTTTGTGAAAGATTATCAAAATGAAGTATATCAATTGAAATAATATTTTATCCAGTGGTAATTGCCAAATTCAAATTTATAACGGTGAGGACAAAGGGATTCATGCTTATGAGGATCGCATTGGTGAACTTGATTCTAAGAGTCAAGATATTATTAAGCAAATTATGAATGAAGATCATGAACATTTAAAATACTTTAAAGAGAGAATGGAAAGGGTAAAGAAGGAGTTAAAAAATAGATTACTGCAGTAAATTTCCAATAATTTTAACTGAAAACTGCAGGAGATAGACAAAATTTGGTGAATATATAGGCGGGCGTAACATAATTGAGCTGAAATGAGGGATAACTATACTAAAAGTTTCTGAGTAGAACGGGGGAAATTTATGGTAAAGAGCATGACCGGATTTGGCAATAGTGAACTAGTCGGCGCAGGCTGGAATATCCGAGCAGAGGTAAAGGCGGTCAATCACCGCTACGGGGAAATAATTGTTAGGCTGCCCAGGCAATTTAACTCAGTGGAGGAGGCTGTCCGGGCAGAAGTGCAAAAAAAGGTCACCAGGGGACGGGTGGAAGTATTTTTGAATTTCGAGGAAACGGGAGAAAAAAAGAGCATTGTAAAGCTTGACAAAGATTTAGCTATAGCATATCATAAAACTCTAAAAGATTTGGCCAGTTATTTAGGGGAGGAGCATCAGGTAAGTGCTTTCCAATTGGCTCAACTGCCAGAGGTACTGACAGTTGAAGAGAAGGATTTGGACTTAGAGGCTATCAAGGAAATTACTGTTCAGGTGGTTAATGGTGCTTTGAATAAACTTACCCAAATGAGAATAGATGAGGGGCAGGAACTGGCCCGGGATCTATCTGCTCGACTATTAATCCTAAAGGAATTAGCGGGGAAAATTGTGGACAGAGCACCATTAGTTGTTAAGGAATACCAACAAAAAATTACTGAGCGGATTCAAGAGCTGCTACAGCATATTCCTATTGATGAAAACAGATTGGCTATGGAAATTGCCATTTTTGCCGACAAATCGAGCATTGATGAAGAATTGGTCAGACTTGACAGTCACTGTCAGCAATTTGCTAAAGCCTTGTCCTCCAAGGAAGCAGTGGGGCGGAAACTAGACTTTTTAGTTCAGGAGATGAACCGAGAGGTGAACACCATTGGCTCCAAAGCTAATGATATAACTATCTCCCATTTGGTGGTGGAGGCCAAGAGTGAGCTGGAGAAAATAAGGGAGCAGGTTCAAAATATGGAGTAGGAGGAAAATTTAAGTGGTTAAATTAATTAATATTGGATTTGGTAACATTGTTTCTGCCAACCGGATAGTTTCTATTGTCAGCCCTGAATCTGCACCGATTAAAAGGCTGATTCAGGAAGCCAGGGACAGAGGAATGCTGATTGACGCCACCTATGGACGACGTACCAGAGCGGTTATTATCACCGATAGTGACCATGTGGTACTTTCTGCGGTTCAACCTGAAACAGTGGCTAATCGATTGACCGGTAAAGATAGTAGCCAGGATGAGGATGAGGAATAAGGAGGAATAGTAAATGAAACAACCTTCATTAGATAAACTGCTGAGAGTTGTAGACAGTAAGTATACATTGGTGGTAGCTGTTGCCAAGAGAGCTAGACTATTAAATAATGGCGAAATATCAAGCGTGCAGGGAGATTTTATTAAACCCGTTACCATAGCTATGCACGAACTGGCTGAAAATAAAATAATATGCAGACGGTTAAAGAAAATAGATGGAAAGCAATAGGTATCGAGGTAAAACAATTGTCGTTGGTTTAACTGGGGGAATTGCTTGCTACAAGGCGGTGGAATTAGTAAGTTTCTTGAGGCAAAGAGGAGCGGAAGTACAGGTTATCATGACTAAAGCTGCCTGCAAATTTGTTACGCCATTGACCCTTCAAACTGTATCTAATAACCAGGTAGCAGTGGAGATGTTTGAACCGGTATTAGAGTGGAATGTGAAGCATGTATCCTTTGCAGAAAGAGCTAATATTATGGTAATTGTTCCAGCCACTGCCAATTTTATTGGCAAGATTGCCGGTGGGATAGCAGATGACTTGCTCACCACTACCATAATGGCCACAAAAGCGCCGATATTATTTGCTCCGGCGATGAATGTAAACATGTATTCAAACCCTATTGTGCAAGAAAATATAAATCGTTTACGAAAATTGTCATATTATTTTATTGAGCCCGAAGAAGGCTTTTTGGCTTGTGGGGTCTCAGGAAAGGGAAGATTGGCTCCTATTTCAACCATCATTGAGGCGATGGATCGGTTATTATTCACTACCCACAAAAGATTAGCTGGGATAAAAGTACTGGTTACTGCCGGTGGCACCCAGGAACCTATTGATCCTGTACGTTATATCTCTAACCGGAGCTCGGGCAAAATGGGTTACGCTGTTTGTGAAGCTTTGGCGGATGAAGGGGCAGAGGTGGTGCTGATAACAGGACCTACCAAATTAGCTGTTCCTAAAGGAACTAAAGTAACTAATGTGCTTACTGCTGAGGAAATGTTTGATGCATGTTTAAAGGAATTCCCCACGGTACAGGCAGTAATAAAGGCAGCGGCTGTAGCTGATTACCGACCAATAACAGTAGCCTCTCAAAAAATAAAAAAATCTGATGAAAATCTAATAATTGAGCTAGAAAAAAATCCAGATATTTTACGAGAATTGGGTAAACTAAAAAAGGAACAAATCATTATTGGTTTTGCTGCTGAGACTGAAGAACTGCTCAAGCATGCCCAGGAAAAACTCCAGGCAAAAAATTTAGACATGATTGTGGCCAATGATGTATCTCTGCCAAACAGTGGATTTAATGCTGACTGCAATCAGGTTGTTTTTCTACAGGCAAATGGAGATACGGAACAATTGCCTCTTCTTAATAAGAAGGAAGTTGCCAGGAGAATTGCTGAAAAACTGATAAAACTACTGCACAAGGAGTGAACCAAATGTCTCGCAGACTTTTTACTTCCGAGTCGGTAACAGAAGGCCATCCAGATAAAATTGCCGACCAAATATCCGACAGTATTCTAGATGCTATTTTGGCTAGAGACAGGGAAGCTCGGGTTGCCTGTGAAACCTTGGTAACCACCGGTCTAGTACTGGTTGCCGGGGAAATTACTACAAATTGCTACGTAGATATACCTAAGGTTGTCAGAGAAACCATCAGGGATATTGGTTATACCAGGGCTAAGTTTGGCTTTGACAGTGATACCTGTGCGATAATCACTAGTATTGACGAACAGTCACCGGATATTGCCTTGGGAGTTGACCAAGCCTTAGAAGCAAAAATGGGTGACCTGGCGGAAGAAGATATTGCAGCCATTGGTGCCGGTGACCAAGGTATTATGTTTGGCTTTGCCTCTAAAGAAACAGAGGAGTTAATGCCCCTTCCCATTTCCTTAGCCCATGCTTTAACAAGGAGACTAAGTCAAGTGCGAAAAGAAAGGATATTGCCCTACTTGCGTCCCGATGGAAAGTCTCAGGTAACAGTAGAATATGATGGAAATACTCCAAAACGGATTGATACTGTGGTTATCTCCACCCAGCACCGGCCGGATATTCCTCGAGAAACCTTAACACAGGATATTATTGCTTTGGTTATCAAGGATGTTTTACCTGAAAACCTGCTTGATAATAATACCCGATATCTGATAAACCCTACCGGTAGATTTGTAGTGGGTGGCCCCCAGGGAGATGCTGGGTTAACTGGGAGAAAGATAATAGTTGACACTTATGGCGGGATGGCTCGCCATGGTGGTGGTGCTTTTTCCGGCAAGGACCCAACTAAGGTGGACCGAAGTGGAACTTATGCAGCTAGGTATGTTGCTAAGAATATTGTAGCAGCAGGACTAGCTGATCGTTGTGAAATTCAGCTTGCCTATGCTATCGGAGTAAGTAAACCTGTATCTGTTTTGGTGGATACCTTTGGGACCAATAAAATTCATGAGGAAAAGATAAGCCAGTTGGTAGTTGAAAATTTTGACCTCCGCCCGGCAGCAATTATCAGAGATTTAGATTTAAGACAGCCTATCTATCGTCAAATAGCAGCCTATGGCCATTTTGGCAGGCCTGATTTAGATTTGCCATGGGAACGCACTGACAAGGTAGATGCCTTGCGAAGGGATGCTGGATTATAAAAACAGCATAGTAACTAGTTAACATGTTCAGTTTGCCACGAAGTTAGAGAAAGAATAATAACAAAGGAGCCAGAAAATTTTTTCTGGCTCCTTAATTTTATCACATTTTTCTGATATAATAATTTGACGGTAAAATATCCCTGGGAGGTATTCTTTTGGCGTTTGCTGAGGTAATCGTTGACATAAACCACCACCAAGTAGATAAAGTATTTGATTATCTTATTCCAGCTCCATTGGCAAGCCAAATAGCTGTTGGCAAGCGAGTTTTAGTGCCTTTTAATAACCGGGAAATCACCGGATTTGTAATGGGTTTAAAAGAAGAGTCTAGTGTCATGGGTGTCAAACCCATTTGCCGGGTTTTGGATCATGATTCTGTTATTAATGCTGATTTAGTGGAACTGGCAAAGTGGATTGCCAATCGATATTTTTGCCAACAAGTGCAAGTATTGAAGAGCCTGTTACCGGAGAAGATTAAAAGCTTCAAGACTAATGAAACAAATTACTACTCTCTATCAGGTAGTCAAGAAGAACTAAGAGAAACTTTTGAAAAAGCCAAGGTAAGGGCACCGGTACAGTTTGCAGTTTTGGAATATTTAGCTAAACAAAGGGAACAACCGGTGGAGCATAGCCAGCTAAAGGCTGAACTGGGTCAAGTTAACATAGCATTAAAAGCATTAATTGATAAAGGGCTGGTAAAGTCTCAGCAGGGGATTGCCAACTTGGACCCTTTTCAAAATAGAGAATTTGTAAGAACTTTTAACTTAATACCTAATGAAGAACAGGCCAGGGCCATTAAAGATATTTCCGGTGCCATTCAAAGCAATGAATACTCATCTTGGCTATTATACGGGATAACCGGCAGTGGAAAAACTGAAGTATATTTACAAGCAATTGCCCAGGCTTTACAACTAAAAAAGGATTCTATTGTGCTGGTGCCGGAGATATCCCTTACCCCCCAGACTGTGGGTAGATTCAAAGAGCGCTTCGGCAACCTGGTGGCAGTTTTCCACAGTAAGCTGACAGCTGGTGAGAGATTAGATCAATGGTGGAAAATTAAAACAGGACAAGTAAAAATTGTGGTGGGTGCCAGGTCGGCAATTTTTGCCCCTTTTAGTAATTTAGGGCTAATTATTATTGATGAAGAACATGAAACTAGCTATAAACAGGAAGAAACCCCCAGATATCATACCAAGGAAGTTGCCATGCGCAGAGGACAGCTCACCAATAGTGTTCTCGTACTGGGAAGTGCCACGCCATCCCTGGAAAGTTTTTATGAAGCAGAGAATCAGCAGCACCAACTGCTGTCTTTAACTTACCGGCCAAAGGGCAACAAACTGCCTGAGATGGAAATTGTAGACTTGCGGGAGGAATTACGACGGGGAAACAGAAGTATATTTAGTAAGGTTTTACATGTGGGCATTTTGGATAGAATAGCAAACAGAGAACAAATTATACTATTTCTTAACAGAAGGGGCTACAGTACTTTTGTTAATTGCAGGGAATGTGGCTATGTAGCCGGATGTTCCAATTGTGCAGTAAGTCTCACCTTACATAGTGTGGGAAATGTATTAAAATGTCACTATTGCGACTACATCCGGGAGATTCCCCCAAAATGCCCTGGATGTGGCAGCGATCACATTCGTCACTTTGGTATCGGAACTCAAAAAGTAGAGGAAGAGGTAAAAAGGACTTTTCCCCAGGTTAGAGTATTAAGGATGGATGTTGATACAACGGGAAAAAAAGGTAGTCATGAGAAAATTTTGGATTTATTCCAGCAGGGAAGGGCAGATGTCTTAATCGGTACGCAAATGATTGCCAAGGGCCTTGATTTTCCAAAAGTTTCTCTTGTGGGCATTATGGCGGCTGACTTAAGTCTAAATCTACCTGATTTTAGGGCTTGTGAACGCACCTTTCAGTTGGCTGCTCAGGTTGCCGGGCGGGCTGGCAGGGATGATATTCCAGGAAAGGTTATTATTCAGACCTATGCTCCGGAAAACTATGCTATCAAATGCGCCCAGGAGCATAATTATTACAAGTTTTATCAGTTGGAGTTGGAGCAGAGGAGAAAACTGGGATATCCACCTTTTTCTAGGCTGGTGCGGATTATAGCTGTCGGCAGTAAAAGTGAGTTGCTTGAACTGCATTTGGTGCAATTGAGTAAAAAAATTAGAGACTTTATCGCAACAAACAACTTGCCCGTCATTCAAATGATAGGTCCTTTGCCAGCACCCATTAGTAAGCTCAGAAACCAGTACAGATGGCACATCTTGCTTAAAGGAGTTCCCGAAGAGTTGTTTCCATATCTTAAGAAAATTACTGACTTTTATTATACCCAGCAGGAAAAAATTAAAATCATTGTAGATGTTGATCCGCTGCAGGTAATGTAAGGAGGACTTATAGTATGGCTATTTATGAAATAGTTACTGCCCAAGAACCGGTTTTAAGAGAAAAAGCTAAAGAAGTACCAAAAATTACTGCTAATGTGATTAAATTACTTGAAAACATGGCAGATACAATGTATCATGCAGAAGGAGTCGGTTTGGCTGCTCCCCAGATTGGCATATCCAAGAGGGTAATAGTGGTTGATGTTGGGGAAGGATTAATTGAAATAATTAATCCTGAGATTCAGATTACTGAAGGGGAGCAAACCGAAGTTGAAGGCTGCTTAAGCATTCCTGGTGTTCAAGGGGAAGTGACCAGATCGGCAAAAGTAGTTGTTTCTGGTTTAAACAGAGAAGGGGAAAAAGTAATAATTGAAGGAATTGACCTGTTAGCCAGGGCATTACTCCATGAGATTGATCACTTAAACGGAGTTTTATTTACTGATCGAGTTGAGAGAAACAAAGGAAAGGGTACACCAGGATGCGAATAGTATTTATGGGAACACCTGATTTTGCCAAGTCGTCCCTGGCAGCATTGTTAGAAAAAAAAGCACAGGTTGTGGGTGTGTATACTCAGCCTGACAGGCCCAGGGGGAGAGGTAAGAAAGTTTCCTATTCTCCTGTGAAAGAATTGGCTCTGGAGCATCGGATACCTGTTTTTCAACCCCCTACCTTGAAAAATGACTTGGTTTACGCCCAATTACTTGAACTTGATCCTGACATAATAGTGGTGGTGGCCTATGGGCAAATTTTGCCTGTGCGGATATTAAACGTACCTTCACTAGGGTGTGTTAATGTGCACGCTTCTCTGTTGTCTAAGTACCGAGGTGCTGCCCCTATTCACTGGGCCATCATTAACGGAGAAACTGTAACTGGAATAACTACCATGTTCATGACAGAACAGTTAGATGCTGGAGATATGATTTTGCAAAAGCAATTAACTATTGGCCCTGGAATGACAGTAGGAGAAGTTCATGACAGGTTGGCTATCCTGGGCGGGGAACTGCTGGTGGCGACATTAACCCTGATAAAACATGGAAATTGCCCCCGCATTCCCCAAAATGATCAGGAGGCAACCTACGCCCCCATGCTCCATGATTTTCACGAGGTTATCACCTGGGATGCTAATGCTCAAGCCATTGTCAACAAAATTAGGGGAATGAATCCCTGGCCAGGGGCCTATACCATGAAAAATGGGGAAAGATTAAAGATTTATGGGGCTCATGTAATTACGGATTTTTCAGGACGGGGTACCCCCGGACAGGTACTGGCCATTGACCTTGATGGCTTTGTTGTTCAAACTGGGGAAGGTATTTTGAAAGTGACCCATGTTCAGCCGGCAGGAAAAAAACAAATGGCGGCAACTGAATTTTTAAAGGGCTACCAACTGGGAATAGGGGAAACATTAGGGACTGGACAGTAGGAGTGAACTATGAATATTAAGAAGAGAATATTTATTGGCTTAATTGGAGTAACTTTAGTGATTTGCCTGTTGTTAATGACTATCGTTTGGATGTTGATTTCTAATAAAGCAAATATGTTGCAAAATATTTTGTTAATTAGTTTTGGGACAGTTAGCTTAATGTTTATCACAATTGTTGGCTTGGGACTGACTGCTTTGGTTTGGTCAATTTGGATTGCCAAGCCCATCCCTTCCTTGCAAAGATTTATTCAGGTAACCACTGATTGGTTATTTCCCTTTGCTTTAAAGATAGGAAAAATTTTGGGAATTGAACAGGATGTGATTAAAAGCTCCTTTATAGAGGTTAATAACCAGCTGGTTCAGGCTAAAATGATGACAATCCCTCCTGAACGACTGCTGATTTTAGCGCCCCATTGCCTCCAACAAAGCAATTGTCTCCATAAAATAACTGTGGATGTTAACAACTGTCAACGATGCGGCAACTGCTGTGTTGATGGACTAATGGATATAGCAGGACGGTACGGGGTAAATCTGGTGGTAGCAACAGGGGGCACTTTGGCCAGGAAGTTTATTGTGGAGTTAAGGCCTCGGGCAATTATTGCCATTGCCTGCGAAAGAGACTTGACAACTGGTATTCAGGATACAGGTTCGCTGCCCGTATTAGGGGTGTTAAATATTAGGCCTGAGGGCCCTTGCTGGAACACCTTGGTTAGTTTGGAAAAAGTTGAATACGCAGTAGGTTTAATGGTTCATAAGCAGCCTCGATTAACAAAAAGTGGATAAAAGTCAATCATTATATTTTTCATAAATTATTTATAAAAGGAGGAAACTAATAATGACTTGGATATTATTAATTATCGCTATTATTCTCCCCCTGGTGGCGCAGTTTAAAGTAAAAAATACTTTTAACAAATACCTGAAGGTAGCTGCTGGCAAAGGATTGACGGGAGCAGACGTAGCCCGGCAAATACTTCGCAACGAGGGTTTATATGATGTAAGTGTGGAAATGGCTCAGGGATACTTGAGTGATCACTATGATCCTAGACACAGGGCAGTGCGGCTTTCTCCAGAGGTTTTTCAAGGACGCTCCCTAGCGGCCTTAGGGGTGGCAGCTCATGAGGTGGGGCATGCCATTCAGCACGCAGACAGCTATGGGCCGCTGGAAATCAGGTCCACGCTGGCTCCTGTAGCCAGCTTTAGTTCTATGGCAGCTTTTCCCTTGATTTTGGCGGGAATGTTCCTGAGTCAAATGGGACTTGGAGTATTATTTACAGTAGGTATATATTTATTTACCGCTGTAGTATTTTTCCAGCTAGTAACCCTGCCAGTAGAATTTAATGCTTCCAGCAGAGCCATTGCAGCATTAGAAGGTGGTGGATTTCTGACTTCCGGAGAAGTGGGGCCGACCAAAAAGGTACTAAGTGCGGCAGCCTTTACTTATGTAGCAGCAGCTATTGTAGGTATTTTAGAGCTGGTAAGATTAATCTTGATTTCCCGCTTAATGGGAGGAGATGACTAGGATTGAAGACTGGTACTGCCAGGGATGCCAGGGAACTTAGCATATTGATTTTGATAGAAATAATAACTAAAGAGGGATTTGCCAACCTGGTAATTGACTCTTTTTTAACTGAAAGCAAACTTAATAAGGTGGAGCGTTCCTTTGTCACCCAATTGGTATATGGAGTGATGCGCCATTATAATACTTTGGAGTGGATTTTGGCCCATTTCATAAGAGAAAAAATCAGTAAGCTGAAGCCTGTGATGAGAATAATTTTGTTAACAGGAATCTACCAGATTGTTTACCTAACAAAAATTCCTGACAGTGCCGCCTGTAATGAAGCTGCCAACCTGGCCCGAAAATACGGGCATCAGGGAGTGGTAGCATTCGTTAATGGCGTCTTGCGGAATGTGGCCCGGCAAAAAGACAATCTGCCTTATCCCGATGCGGAAGAACGGCCGGAAGACCATATTGCAATTAAATATTCTCATCCTGAATGGCTGGTGGCTCGGTGGCTGGATCGCTACGGATTTGCAGAGACGGTGAAATTATGCCGGAAAAATAACGAGCCAGCTAAAATTTGGCTTAGGTGTAATACTCTGAAAATGACGGCAGCAGATTTGGAGCAGAAGTTGGCAGACGAAGGCATTACAACTAGCCGCAGTAAATATGCACCGGAAGGGGTTGGCATCCAGGGTTTTGATACTATTTCCAAGTTGCCGGGATATGAGGAGGGCTTATTCCAAGTCCAAGATGAGTCATCTATGGTGGTAGGCCATGTGGTTAAGCCTAGCCCGGGAGCAAAAGTAATCGATGCCTGCAGTGGCCCCGGGGGTAAAACCACTCATCTGGCTCAACTGATGAGTAATGAAGGAATAATAAAAGCTTTCGATATTTATGAGCATAAGTTAAAGTTAATAACAGATAATTACACCCGGTTAGGTGTAACAATAGTGGAAACCCAATTGGGTGATGCCACACTGTTGTATAAGAATCTAACTGATTGGGCCGATTATCTCCTGGTGGATGCACCCTGTAGCGGCACAGGTGTGCTAGGACGGCGGGCTGACTCTCGCTGGCGCAAGTCACCTGAACAGTTAACAGAGTTAGCTGAGCTTCAGGCAAGTATTCTAACTGCTGCCAGTAGATGTGTAAAGCCTGGCGGGATTTTGGTCTATAGCACCTGCAGCATGGAGCCGGAAGAGAATCAACAAGTTATAGAAGGATTTTTGGCGAAAAACTGTAACTTTATTCCACAAAACCTAGTGCCATTACTACCCTTTGAGGTTGACGTCGAAGATCAGGACAACGCAACTAAAGGTTATTTTCAGTTTTTACCCCAACGGCATGGAACCGATGGTTTTTTTGTGGCTAGAATGAAAAGAATTTAAGTTCTTTAAGTTAAGATATATATGGAGAAATAGGAACAGACATTTTGTCTGTTTTTTTTTAAAAAAAAGGAAAATATCAATACTTAGAGAATAAGAAGGAGTAGACTTTCCAGTGGAAAAACTAAAAAGCATTTGTGACTTTAATCCGGAACAGTTTCAAGCAGAGTTGAGGGAAAATAATATTCCTGGTTTTAGGACCGGGCAAATTTTTTGCTGGGTTTTTGACAAAGGAATTAACGATTTTGAATTAATGACTAATTTATCAAAGGAATTGCGGAATAAATTACAATCTTTTTTTAAAATCAGTCCTTTAGAAATAAAGGTCAAAGAAGTTTCAAAAATTGACGGAACAACAAAGGTTTTGTATCAGTTGGAAGACGGTGAAACTGTTGAGTCGGTGATGATGATTCACGGCTCTATGATAAATCCGGAGAGAATTACCGTATGTGTGTCTACCCAAGTGGGTTGCACCATGGGGTGTTCATTTTGTGCAACGGGTCTGGGAGGATTTAAAAGGAATCTGACTAAGGGCGAAATAATTGGTCAGGTATTAGGATTTCAACAACTGGTAAAGGCCAGCAATCAAGATTTGAGAGTAAGCAATGTGGTTTATATGGGGATGGGGGAACCGCTGCTAAATTATGACAATCTGATGGCGTCGGTTAAAATGTTGAATCATGAGGATGTGTTCAATATTTCGTACCGGAGAATATCCATATCCACTTGTGGCTTGGTGCCACGGATTAAAAAATTAGCCCAGGAAAAGTTGCCGCTGGTGCTTGCTATTTCCCTGCACGGCGCAACTGACCAAGTTAGAAATCAGATTATGCCGGTTAATCAGCAGTATCCCCTGGCAGAATTGATTGAGGTCTGCAAATATTATGTAAAAGCCACAGGGAGAAAGATTACTTTTGAATACATTATGCTGGATGGGCTTAATGATTCCGTCGACGATGCTGCAAAGCTGGCCGGACTGATAAAGGGTATTCCTGCCAATGTTAACTTGATTCCATATAATCGTGTAAGTGAATCAGGTCACCGACGGAGCAATAAAAAAAATGTAAAATTATTTGCAACCAGGTTGGCAAAACTAGGGATAGAGGCAGTAGTTCGGGAAGAAAAAGGCGGGGATATTTCAGCGGCTTGTGGCCAATTGCGGCAGGCCAGGCAGGAGAACAGGGGTGAATTATGATTGGTTTTGGATTAACGGATAAAGGTCTTGTCCGAAAGTCTAATGAGGATAGCTATTTATGTTGTCTTCGTCGCCAGCTTTTTGTTGTAGCAGACGGGATGGGAGGGCACGCAGCTGGAGAGGTTGCCAGTAAACTGGCTATTCAGACTATCAATACAAGGCTAAACCAAAAAAACAACTCTGATATCAGTAGTGACCTTTATCAGGCTGCATTAGAGGCCAATACAAAAGTTTACGAATTTTCTCAAGAAAAGTCAGAATATACTGGAATGGGTACTACTCTTACTGCTATGGCTATTGAAAATGGCAGGGCATATATTGCCCATGTGGGTGACAGTAGGGCATATCTAATCCGAAAAGGGGAAATAAACCTATTGACTAAGGATCATTCCCTGGTATCAGAGTTAGTCAGGTGTGGCCAAATATCCACTGAAGATGCGGAAAGTCATCCCCAAAAGCATATGCTGACCAGGGCATTAGGAACAGGCCCCATAGTACAGGTGGATTTTTTGGAATGTGAAGTAGATGATGATGACTATTTAGTCTTATGTACCGATGGATTAACTAACTTAGTATCAGAACAATTAATTAAAGATGCAATAATTAATAATGATATTAAAACCGGAACGGTTAAATTGATAAATTTAGCTTTAGAGCTAGGCGGGCATGATAATATTACTGTAATTATTGTAAGGATATAATTTGGTTGCTTGGCAAGGGGTGAGAAGGTTGAAATTGATTGGAAAAAGAATGGGCAATAGATATGAAGTACTGGAACGGTTAGGCGGGGGAGGTATGGCCTTAGTATATAAAGCTAAGGATAACCTGCTAAACCGAATTGTTACTATTAAGGTATTGAGGGATGAGTATGCCGATGATGAAGAGTTTGTTCGCAGATTTAGGCAAGAAGCCCAGGCGGTAGCTAGCTTGTCCCATCCTAATATTGTCAATATTCATGATGTAGGCTACTGTGAAGGAAGCCATTATTTGGTGATGGAGTATGTGGAAGGTCAGAATTTAAAAGAAATAATTAAGCTAAAGGCACCATTTTCCATTGAAGAAGCAATAGAAATAACTAAGCAAATTTGTGATGGATTGGAGCACGCCCATGATAATAAAATTATTCACCGGGATATTAAGCCCCATAATATATTAATTACCAAAGGAGGCAAGGTTAAAGTAGCTGATTTTGGGTTGGCTAGGGCTGTAACTACGGCTACGGTGACTCATACCAAAACTGTATTGGGCTCAGTTCATTACTTTTCCCCTGAGCAGGCAAAGGGGGAGATAACTGATGAAAAGTCGGATATATATTCTTTGGGAGTTGTTTTATATGAAATGTTAACAGGACAAGTCCCCTTCGGTGGAGGAGAAAGTCCCATTTCAGTAGCTTTAAAGCATATAAAGAGTGAACCCGAATCCTTACGCAAATTGAATCCCGTCGTTCCCCTGGGTCTTGAAGCAGTAGTCAAAAGGGCCATGGCTAAGGATGCTAACCGAAGGTATGAGAATATAAGTCAAATGAAACAAGATTTAATTTTATCATTAACCAGACGTTATTTCCACGACAATGATTCAGTTGGCCAAATGGATTTGGAAAAAACAAAAGAAATGGAACCTGTAACAATGAGTGAAACAAAGGGTGAACAGGGAAGGAAAAAAAACAACAAAAAAGTAAGGCCAATTGCTGCCATTATCGGTGCTGTAATGTTAATCAGCTTGGTTATTCTCGGCTTATCAGTCTTTAGAAGCCTTTGGTTTCTTGAAGAAGTAGAGGTACCTGATGTGGAGGGAATGGCACAATTTGAAGCCTATCAGAAGTTAAGAGAATTTGGATTGGAGATGGAGATAGGTCGGCGTTGGCATGATCCCCAGGTCCCAAAGGACAGGATAATCTCCCAAAGTCCACGAGCAGGTACAATCGTGAAACAAAAGCGTAGTATTGTAGTAGATGTAAGCGAGGGACCAGAATTAAAAACAGTTCCTGATGTGCAGGGCCATGCCAGATTAGAAGCAGAAATTGCCTTGCAGAATGAAGGTTTTAACCCTCAAGTGGAGCTTGAATTCAGTAATCTTATTCCCCAGGGTCAGGTAATTAGGCAGTTGCCCAGGGGAAATGCAGAGGAGCCGAGGGGCAGCACTATCTTATTAACTGTCAGCCGGGGTGCTGAGCCCCGCTATATCAAGATGCCTAATTTAGTGGGGCAAACCTTGGAAGATGCCAGGGATATTTTATTGGAAAATTGGCTGGAGCTGGGATTTGTCACATATGAAATAAGCCGTGAATTTTTTGAAGGCATTGTGATTAGGCAGGATGCAGATCCCCAATCTGACATTCTTCAGGGGGAACCTGTTAATTTGGTAATCAGCTCAGGACCTGGACCTGCGGCTAGGACAGCAAAAATTGATAAAATCTCTATACCTATGGATAAAGTCGAAGCGGTTGTAAGGATTATAGTTAAGGATGCCAAAGGTGAGCGGGTGGCTTATGAAGCAGTTCACCGGGGAGGCGAGCAATTAGAGCGAAGAGTTGAATTTTACGGGTCTGGTAGTATTCAGGTCTATGTGGACGGTCAAATAGTAAAAGATTGGCAATACCCGTAGGAGGAATTTATGGTAGAAGGAATTTTAGTAAAGGGCTACGGTGGTTTCTATTATGTGAATATAGATGGAATAGAAGTAGAATGTTCCTTGAGGGGAAAATTTAGGCGCAAAAATCAAAATTTTCTTCCTGGGGATACTGTGTCCGTTAGCTTGCAGGGTGATGACAGAGGAGTTATTGAGGATGTAGCTCCCAGAAAAAATGCCTTGGTTAGGCCGCCTATTGCTAATGTGGATCAAGTGGTGATTGTCATGGCGTTAAAAGAGCCTGAGCCCCAGTTGTCTTTACTGGATAGACTATTGGTGTTGGCTGAGTCCATGGACTTAGAGGCGGTTATCTGCTTTAATAAAGAAGATAAAATAGTGCAAGAACCTGAGATAATAGCAATTTATGAAAAAATTGGCTACCCTGTCGTACTAACCAGTGTTATAACCATGCATAATATAGATGCACTCACTAACCGGCTTCAGGGTAAAATTTCTGTTTTTGCAGGATTATCGGGAGTAGGTAAATCCAGCTTGTTAAATGCCATCGAGCCTAATCTATCGCTGAAGGTAGGACAAGTGAGCGAAAAAGCAAAACGAGGTAAACATACCACCAGGTACGTTGAACTGATTTCCTTACCTGAGGGAGGGATGGTGGCAGATACCCCTGGATTTAGCAATTTGTCCTTAGGAGACATCCCTTCTCGGTACTTGCCCTTTTGTTTTCCTGAAATAGAAAAAATACAGTCCGGCTGCCGCTTTAGCCAATGCATGCATCATAAAGAACCGGATTGTATGGTAAAAAAAGCAGTGGAACAAGGGGAAATAGCCTCAAGTAGATATGACAATTACTTGATCTTTTTAGAGGAATTAATTGGACAAGAGAGGAGATACTAGCATGGTGAAAATTGCTCCGTCAATACTGTCGGCAGACTTTAGTATGCTGGGCAGCCAGGTAGAGTTGATAGAACAGGCGGGGGCTGACTACCTGCATATAGATGTAATGGATGGTCATTTTGTGCCTAACATTAGTTTCGGACCGTTGGTGGTGAAGGCCTTGCGGCCAAAGTCCAAATTGGTCTTTGATGTACACTTAATGATTGAAAACCCAGATAATTATGTAGAAGAGTTCGTAAGTGCTGGAGCGGACATTATTACTGTTAGCACCGAGGCATGTGTTCATTTACATCGTACTATCCAGTTGATTAAAAGCTATGGTATTAAAGTAGGGGTGGCTGTAAATCCAGCCACGCCACTGGAGCTGATTAAATATGTACTGACTGAAGTTGATTTGGTGTTAATCATGACTGTCAATCCTGGTTTTGGCGGCCAAAAGTTCATTTCAACTGTATTGCCGAAAATAAAGGAATTAAAAAATATAGTGTCACAACAAGGGCTAAATCTGGAAATTGAAGTAGATGGGGGAGTAAACCAACAAAATGCACTTTTAATAGTGGAGCATGGGGCTGATGTTTTGGTAGCGGGATCAACTGTTTTTGGTGCCCCAAACATCCCTAAAGCTTTGGCTGACCTCAAAAATACCCTGGCAAGATGAGGAGTGGTGAGTGGAAAATGAATGGTAACACTGGAATAATTTACGACGATGATTATTTACTTCATGATACCAAAGCCCATCCCGAGGGTAAAGAAAGATTGGTAGTAATGAAAGAAAAACTTCAGCAATTGGGCTTATGGCAAAAAGCCCAAATAATTTCTCCAAGCCTAGCTATGGAGGAAGTGGTGTTAGCTGTTCACCCTAAAGATTATTTAATGCAATTAAAGGAAATCAGCTTATCCGGTGGTGGCCGATTAGACCCGGACACAGTTGTATCATCCCGGTCCTACGAAGTAGCCCTATTGGCAGCTGGAGGGACAATCAAGGCTGTGGATCAAGTGGTAAATGGCATTATCTCCAACTGTTTTGTAATGGCTAGGCCCCCTGGGCACCATGCAGAAGCAGAGAGAGGAATGGGCTTTTGCTTATTAAATAATGTGGCTATTGGGGCTAAATATGCTCAACAGCAATTAGGTCTTAAAAGAATACTAATAGTTGACTGGGACGCCCACCATGGAAATGGTACGGAAAAAATATTTTACAATGACCCCAGTGTATTATACTTTTCTACCCACCAAAGCCCTTTGTACCCTGGAACGGGGTTTGTTAAGAGTTCAGGTGAGGGGGAGGGTGTTGGTTATAATGTGAATGTACCTGTTCCTAGGGGGACAGGAGATCAGGCCATGTATTATATTTTTACCAAGCTGCTGGTGCCAATAATTGAACAGTATCAACCCGAGCTTATTATTATCTCCGCGGGGTTTGACGGGTACTACCAGGATCAACTAGCGGGTCTTGAACTAACCTGCAATGGATTCAAGCAAATGACTGACCTATTGCTGCAGGCAAGTGAGAAGGTTTGTCAAGGACGGATTGTGGCCTGCCTTGAGGGGGGCTATAGCTTGCCGGATGTGGGTAAACCAGTAGCTGCCATGCTGGCTGCCTTAATGAAAAAAGAATTGCCCGATGATTTTTATGCCCGGGATTTAATTAAAAATAACTTCCTGCCTGGGCAGCGGGTGCAGATAGACGGAGCAATAGAGTGGCAGCGGAATTTTTGGAATTTATAAATTGTGGTGGGACATGTTGAAAAAGTAGATTATTAGTGTTATAATAATAAATAAAAAAGTTGTCCTCGGGGTTAGGTGTAATTCCTTACCGGCGGTGAAAGTCCGTGAGCCTTAACAAGGCTGATCTGGTGAAATTCCAGAACCGACAGTATAGTCTGGATGGGAGAGGAAGATGGTTATAATGGCTTTTTGTAGTGTTTATTTTTGTAACCCCAAAGATGAGGATATCTTTGGGGTTTTCTGTTTTCAAAATAAGTTGGGTGGAGTGTAGGATGATTAAAGTTGAGCTAATGAAGAGAGCTTTTTATCTAGCTAAGCAGGGACTAGGCTATACTAGCCCTAATCCTATGGTTGGGGCGGTAATTACAGACGGGGCAGGCAATATTGCCGGGGAAGGCTATCACAGGAAGGCTGGAACTCCCCATGCTGAAGTTCATGCTATCAATGCTGCAGGAGATCGAGCCAGAGGAGGGATTCTTTACGTAAACCTTGAGCCTTGCTCTCATTATGGCAGGACACCTCCTTGCACGAAAGCAATTATTGAGGCGGGAATTAAAACTGTAGTGATAAGCATGGTTGACCCTAATCCCTTGGTTGCCGGAAGGGGAGTAAACCAACTGCAAAATCAGGGAATTAATGTAATTACTGGGGTCTTAGAAAAAGAAGCCAGGGAACTTAACAAAGCCTTTATCAAGTATATAACCATCAAAAGGCCTTACGTCACGTTAAAGGTGGCAATGACTCTAGATGGTAAAATTGCTACAGTGTTCGGGGATTCAAAATGGATTACGGGAGAACTGTCCCGGGAACTGGTTCACCAGCTTCGCCACCAGGTAGACGCTATTATGGTGGGTATTAATACTGTTTTGGTGGACAATCCAAGGCTGACTACAAGGGTTAAAGAAGGGCAGGGTAAGGACCCAATTCGAGTGGTAATAGACAGTAAATTGCGCCTTCCTCTGGATTGCCATTTAGTTACCCAGGAATCAATGGCTAAGACAATTGTTTTCACAGGTTCCAATAGGGATAGTTTCAAGATGAAAGAGTTAGTACATAGGGGGGTTATTGTAATAGAGACCCCTGAATGTATTAATGGAATTGATTTAGGCTGGGTAATGGATTGGCTGGGAAAACGGGAGATCTCTCATGTTTTGCTTGAAGGTGGCAGCCAGATAAATTTTTCTGCTTTGAAAGCAGACTTGGTGGATGAATTTTGGTGGTTTATTGCTCCGAAGCTAATAGGAGGAAAAACAGCTCCTACTCCCATTGGTGGAGCAGGGGTAGAATTAATGGCAAACGCCTATGAAATGGATCAGTTTCTTTTCGAAAGAATTGGCCAAGATATTCTCATAAAAGGATATCCTAAGAAGGGAGGAGAGTCATGTTCACCGGATTAGTTGAGGAATTGGGAGAAATGATTAAAATTCAACACGGAATTAATTCAGCTAAGCTAACTGTTAAGGCAAGGAAAGTTCTGGAGCAGGTTAAACTTGGGGATAGCATTGCTGTTAATGGAGTTTGTCTAACTGTGGTATGGTTTAGCCCTAGTCAGTTTGCAGCAGAAGTAATGGACGAGACCCTGGGGAAAACTAATCTTGGCAACTTAGTCACTGGAGATAAGGTTAATTTGGAAAGAGCACTGAGTTTAGGAGATCGACTTGGTGGACACATGGTTAGCGGGCATATTGACGGTGTAGGGAAAATTGTTGGATTAAAGAAAGTAGATATAGCAAATGTAATAACTATTGAAGCGCCTCAGGAAGTAACAGATTATATTATTTCTAAAGGATCTGTGGCCATAGATGGCATCAGTTTAACGGTAGTAGATTGCCAAAATGAAATTTTTACCGTGTCTATCATACCCCACACAGCTGAAATGACCACATTAGGGTATAAAAAGAACGGTGACAAGGTTAATCTTGAAGCTGATATGATTGGCAAATACGTAGCTAAATTTTTAGAAAGGAAAGCTGCAGGAAACAGCAAAAGGAAGGAGAGTAAGATAGATGTGAATTTCTTGGCTGAAAACGGATTTCTGTAACAAGAAACAAGAAGGCAGAAACCGGAAGCACGAAATAAGAGATTTTTCCTGTATCTGGTTTCCGGCATCTTGTTTCTTGAACCGGGGCATTCTGAATTCGGACTACTGAATTCTGACTACCTGAAAACTAGACAAAAAAAGGAGGTCATAATGGTGGAATATAAATTTAATTCCATTGAAGAAGCGTTAGCGGATATTGAAGCAGGGAAAATGATCATTGTAGTGGATGATGAAGACAGAGAAAACGAAGGTGACCTGGTGATGGCAGCAGAAAAGGTTACTCAAGAGGCAATTAACTTTATGGCAACACACGGTCGTGGGTTAATCTGTATGCCCGTCACCGGAGACAGATTGGACGAACTGGATCTTAAACCTATGGTACACAATAATACGGACAATCACCAAACTGCATTTACTGTATCAGTGGATGCGGTGGAAACCACTACCGGCATCTCTGCCCATGAGCGGGCGCTGACTATAAAAAGGATTCTAGACCCTAACGCTAAGCCTGATGATTTACGTCGACCTGGTCATATTTTTCCTCTTCGGGCAAAGGAAGGCGGGGTACTGCGGAGAGCAGGCCATACTGAAGCAGCTGTTGACCTGGCTGTATTGGCAGGTCTTCACCCATCGGGAGTTATCTGCGAAATAATGGATGATACGGGGGAAATGGCTAGAATACCTCAATTAATTCCCTTTGCTGAAAAGTATGGTTTGAAGATTATTACCATAGCTGCCCTAATCGAATACCGCCGGCACAGGGAAAAACTGATTCAAAAAGTGGAAACTGTTAATATGCCTTCAAGATATGGTGATTTTCAGATGGTGGCCTACGAAAGTCTGCTGGACGGCCAGTGCCATCTAGCTCTGGTTTACGGTGATGTAAATACAGAAGAGCCGGTACTAGTAAGGGTACACTCAGAATGTCTTACGGGGGATGCCTTTGGATCATTAAGGTGTGACTGTGGTGTTCAGTTAGGAAATGCTATGAAGGCAATTGTTGATGATGGACGAGGGGTAGTGCTATACATGCGCCAGGAAGGCCGTGGTATTGGTTTGGTTAATAAAATTAAGGCTTATAAATTGCAGGACGAAGGAAAAGATACGGTGGAAGCTAACGAAGCTCTGGGGTTTTCTGCAGACCTACGAGATTATGGGGTAGGTGCCCAAATCCTAGCTGATCTGGGGCTGAAAAAAATAAAGCTGTTAACTAATAACCCTAGAAAAATAGCAGGTTTAGAAGGATATGGCCTGGATGTGACAGAGCGAGTGGCCATAGAAATAGCTCCCGTTGATACAAATAGGTGTTACTTATCAACAAAGAAAAGCAAGCTTGGTCATTACCTGTCAACATAGTAAATACAAAAATGAGGAGGAAAGAATAATGGCGGTGAAGTATTATGAAGGAAATTTACTGGCAGAAGGATATAAATTCGGAATTGTAGTTGGCAGATTTAATGAATTTATTACTTCTAAATTATTGTCAGGAGCTATAGATGCCTTGGAAAGACATGGGGCGGTAAAAGAAAACATTGAAGTGGCCTGGGTGCCTGGGGCGTTTGAACTCCCGCTAGTTTCCAAGAAAATGACGGAAAAAGGTTATGACGCAATAATATGCCTAGGAACAGTAATTAGGGGGGCTACCCCTCACTTTGAGTATGTCAGCAGCGAGGTAGCAAAAGGAATTGCCCAGGTTGGGCTGCAATCAGGCATTCCAACGGTATTTGGAGTAATTACTGCTGATACTATTGAGCAGGCTATTGAAAGGGCAGGTACTAAAGCAGGCAATAAAGGTTGGGATGCAGCAGTGACTGCCATTGAAATGGCCAACTTGTTGAAAGACATGAAATAAAAAATACCTAAAAAAGAAAATTCTTTTTCAATGAAAAGCGACCTGGCGGGTCGCTTTTTTAATGTGTATAAAAAACAGACATTTTTATCATAACTAGACAGGGATTATAATATAATTACAGAATATTAAAATTACAGATTTTTCTAGTGAAAGGAGAAAGCTTTGCCGTGAATACCACCCCGAAATCAGAACGACCCCATATTACTTTTTTTGGCAGGCGGAACAGTGGTAAATCAAGCTTGTTAAATGCCGTTACCGGACAAAAAATTGCTACTGTTTCTGAACAGGCGGGAACAACAACCGATCCTGTCTTTAAAATGATGGAGCTTCATCCTATTGGCCCGGTAGCTTTTGTTGATACGGCTGGTATGGATGATAGTGGAGCCTTGGGAGTATTGAGGGTGGAAAAAACTAGGGAGGTTATGGGAAAAACAGACCTGGCTGTGCTGGTGATTGATGGTGAGGTGGGCTTTGGTCTCTGGGAAGCAGAAATAAAAGAGCAGCTTGATGCTCTGGCAATCAAGGTAGTCACGGTGATTAACAAAAATGATTTGGCACTAAATTTTCCAGAGAGTGACTTGAGACAGTTTAAAAATGATTATAATATTCCGGAGGTCCTGGAAGTATCGGCTGTTACAGGTGTAGGAATCGAGGAACTCAAAATTAAGATCGCCATGGTTTTGCAGGATGCAAAGGCGGAAAATTGGCTGATAAAAGATTTATTACAGCGGGGAGATCAAGTGGTGCTGGTGGTGCCCATAGATGTTGCCGCTCCGAAAGGAAGGCTGATTTTACCCCAGGTCCAGGTATTGAGGGAGGTGCTGGATGCCGGGGCGGTGGGGGTTGTCTGTCAGGATGGACAGCTAAAAGTCACTCTTGATAATATAAAAAAGCAGCCCCAATTAGTTGTTACCGACTCCCAGGTTTTTCACGAAGTAGCCACAATTCTTGCGCCCCAAGTTTCTTTGACCTCCTTTTCAATCCTGATGGCGCGCTATAAAGGGGAGTTAACTGACTTTATCGCCGGTGCGCAAGCTGTTGAACAACTAAAACCAGGAGATAAGGTGTTAATTGCGGAAGCTTGCACCCACCAGAAGCAGCATCAGGATATTGGTACTGTGAAGATTCCCGGGCTATTGCAGCAAAGAATTGGAGGGAAGCTTGATTTAAGATGGGTTTCTGGAGGAGATTTCCCCGGGGATTTAACTGAATATGATTTAATTATCCATTGTGGTGGATGTATGCTTACCCGGAGAGATGTGTTAAGCCGTTTAGAGCAAGCTCGGTCAGCCGGTATTTCGGTGATTAATTACGGTATCCTCCTGGCGCAGCTAAATGGGATTCTTGAGCGAGCTATTGCTCCTTTGCAAGGGAGGTATTAAGTTTGAAACTGACTGATGGTGAAATATTGGTCTATCTACGCAGTAATGATCAAGCAGAAGTGCAAGGATTATTTAGTCGGGCTGATCAACTGAGGCATAAACAGATGGGGAAAATTGTTTATTTGCGTGGAATAATCGAATTTTCTAATTATTGCCGGAAAAACTGCTCCTACTGTGGATTGAGGAGAGGAAATAAGAAATTAAAACGTTACCGGATGACCGGTGAGGAAATTTTGGCTGCAGCTCTTCAAGCCCGGCAGTTGGGATATCAAACAGTGGTGCTGCAATCAGGAGAAGATCCAGATTATAGTGGGAAAATGGTGGCCGGATTAATCAGAGAGATTGTGCGTACCGGCTTAACGGTTACTTTATCCCTGGGAGAAAGATCAAAAGAGGACTACGCTCTTTGGCGGGAGGCAGGGGCCAAGCGATACTTGCTGAGGCATGAAACGGCCAATCCTACTCTTTATCAAAGGCTTCATCCTGACGCAGATTATTGCCGGCGGTTGGCATGCTTAAGCTGGTTAAAGGAGCTTGGCTACCAGGTGGGGGCAGGCTCCATGGTTGGTTTGCCCGGGCAGCAGCTGGAGGATTTGCTGGCTGACCTGAGATTATTGGAGCAGTTTGATGTGGAAATGGCCGGCATTGGGCCGTTTATCCCTCATCCTGATACACCTTTAGCAGGAGAGATCGGTGGCACCCTGGTGGATACCTTGAAAATGGTTGCTTTGACCAGGCTGGTTATGCCAGGCATAAATATTCCTGCCACCACCGCCCTAGGGTCTTTGCATCAACGGGGACGGGAGATGGGGTTGGAGTGTGGGGCCAACGTGATTATGCCTAACGCAACTCCCGCCCAGCACCGGCTTTTGTACCAGCTTTATCCGGATAAAATATGCCTGGATGAGAGTCCGGACATATGTCGTCATTGCATAGAGCAGAAGATTATAGACTTAAATCGAGAAACCGACTTGGTTTCAGATAGTTCCAGGAAGATTAGGATTCGAGGTGAACTTATTAAATGATTGATATTAAATTGTTTGCGGAATTGCTGGCAAAGGCGCGAAATTTAGAAGGATTGCAGTCCGAGGAAGCTGCCTATTTATTAGATGTACAGGATCCCTTGCTCCAAGAGGAAATTTTCCTGGCAGCCAAGGAAGTGAAGGAGAAAGTATATGGCTCGCGGATAGTATTTTTTGCCCCTTTGTATTTAACTAATGAATGCGATAATGACTGCCTTTACTGTGGTTTTCGCCGGGATAATAAACTGCTGGAGCGCAAGACACTATCCATTGATGAGGTGAAAATGGAGGTGCGGCTCCTTGTTGCAGAAGGGCATAAGAGAATCTTGCTGGTTGCCGGGGAGGACTTTGGGGCTTACCCGATAACCAGCCTGGTGGAAACAATAGAAATTATTTACCAAACAAGTGATATTCGCCGGATAAATGTTAACATAGCTCCTATGACCGTAGATAAGTATAAGCTGCTAAAAGGTGCAGGAATAGGAACATACCAGCTTTTTCAAGAAACTTATCACGGGAAAACCTATGCCAAGATGCACCCAACAGGGCCGAAGAAGGATTTTGACTGGCGCTATACTGCTATAGATCGGGCAATGGAGGCTGGGATTGATGATGTTGGGATTGGAGTGTTATTTGGTCTGTTCGACCCAAGGTTTGAAGTGCAGGCCTTAATCCGGCATTGCCGGGATTTGGAGGAAAGGTGGGGAGTAGGCCCCCATACTATTTCGGTACCCAGGTTGAAAAGAGCTCAGGGAATGAAGCTGGAGTCAATTCCACATCCCATTGATGATCAATTGTTTAAAGTTATCGTTGCTGTGTTGCGCCTGGCCGTGCCCTATACGGGGATTATTTTATCTACCCGGGAAGGGGCTGAATTGAGGGATGAATTGCTTCATTTAGGAGTCTCCCAGTTAAGTGCCGGCTCTCATCCTGGGCCTGGTGGTTATCATGACCGGCAAAATGCTGGGCAGTTTTCCATCGGTGATGAGCGGACTTTGGCTGAAATGGTGCATTCGGTAGTCGGGGCAGGATACCTGCCCAGCTTTTGTACTGCTTGTTACCGGAAATCTAGGATTGGCAAGAGTTTTATGGATTTAGCCAAGACTGGAGTCATCGGGGGCAAGTGTTTGCCAAACGCCTTAATCACCTTTAATGAATATTTACATGATTATGCTGTTGCCGGCTTGCGAGAAAAGGGTAAAGAATTAATTGAACAGGAGATGGGTAAGATGCTTCCCGGTGATGAAGCGATAGTAAGAAATACGCTTGAGGAATTAGAGAAAGGTAAAAGGGATTTTCCAGTTTAGGGGGGAGTTTGCATTGAGTGGTGAGAAACTAACTGATGTAGCTGTGGTCAACACAATTGAAAATAAATGTAAGGCATGTTATTCCTGTGTTCGGAACTGTCCGGTGAAAGCAATCAAGGTTGAAGTTGGGCAGACCAGGGTTGTGCGTGACCGCTGTATTAGCTGTGGAGATTGTGTGAAAGTATGTTCGCAAAATGCTAAAGAAATTTTTAGCTTTATCCCTGAAGTAATAGAAATATTAGGGAGCGAAAAGGGGGTAGCTCTGCTGGCTCCGTCTTTTCCGGCTTCCTGCTATCCTATTCCACCGGAAGTATTTATTCAACAGCTGTATCGGTTAGGGTTTAATAAAATCATTGAGCTTACAGCAGGAATAGAGTTAACGGTACCGGTATATCGGGAGTTTGTGAAAACCGGTCCGGAAACAGTCATCAGCACCTACTGTCCGGCAATCGTGGAATTAATAGAAAGATATTTTCCCCGCTTAATTCCCAACCTTGCCCCGGTGGACTCGGCCATGATGGCCATAGGGAAGCATGTCAAAAAAATGAATAACAAAAGCAAAACAGTTTTCATTGGTCCTTGTATTGCCAAGAAGGAAGAGGTGCGCTCCAGGGGGGGAGGGATAATAGATGCGGTGATCACCTTTAAGGAGCTAAAGGAATTACTGAATAGTGAGGGTTTAATAGTCAATGAACATCAGGTAAGTTTGGACACTCCGGTAAAAAGCTTACCATCCATTTTTCCCCTTAGTGGCGGCCTGGCCAGGAACCTTGATCCTGAGGGAGAACTGTACCACCCGGAAGAGGTAGTAATTGTAGATGGGAAAAATGAGGTCATGGAGTTTTTGGAAAGCCTGGTGAAAGGCAAGATTTCCCCTAAATTTGTTGATATATTATTTTGTAAAGGCTGTGTTGACGGACCGGAAATAGACAGCAGCCTGGATATGTTTAGCAGAAAATATACCATATATCATTATGCCAGGAGTAAAAAACCTGAGAAAATTTCCGGGGTAGGACTAGATTTGGGCCGGGAGTTTACCGATAGGTACAAGCCACTGCGGGAGCCTACCCAGCAAGAAATTCAGGCAATTTTAAAATATACTTATAAAACCAAACGGGAAGATGAGCTGAACTGTGGAGCCTGTGGTTACAACTCCTGCCGGGAAAAAGCAGTAGCGGTTTACCAGGGTTTGGCTGAGATAGATATGTGTTTGCCCTATTTGCTGGAAAACTCTCGGGGGGAGTTGGAGTATTACAAAACTAGAATGAGGAAAGGCAAGACTACCGGCAAAGGGATAGACAGCATCATTAGCAAAGCTCAGAATGTAGAAGAATTAAAAGAATTAGCCGGTAAAGCCGCTCAAAATGACGCAACCATTTTGATTCAGGGAGAAAGTGGTGTTGGGAAAGAAGTGTTTGCCCAAGCGATTCACCATTCCAGTGCTAGGAAGAGTGGGCCCTTTGTGGGCATAAACTGTGCTGCCTTACCTGAGTTATTGCTTGAGTCTGAATTATTTGGCTATGAAGAAGGCGCTTTTACCGGAGCGAGAAAGGGCGGAAAACTAGGTAGATTTGAATTGGCCAGAGGCGGAACCATTCTTTTGGATGAGGTAGGAGATTTGCCCTTAAGCATGCAGGTAAAACTGTTGCGGGTGCTCCAGGAGAAAAAGTATGAGAGAGTAGGTGGCACTAAAAGTATTGACTTAAATGCCAGGATAATTGCAGCTTCGAATATGGATCTAAAAATTTTAGTGCGGGAAGGGAAATTTAGAGTAGACCTTTACTACCGGGTAAATGTAATTACCTTAACTCTTCCGCCTTTGCGGGAAAGAAAAGAAGATATCCCGTTGTTAGTTGGTTATTTTCTGCAAAAAATAGCGGAACAAAAAAAGGCTCCTCCTAAAATCGTCTCTGATAAGGTATTAGATTTATTTAGTAAATATGATTGGCCGGGGAATGTCCGTGAATTGGAAAACGTGGTGGAGAGAGCTGTTTTTATCTCCGACGGAAATGTCATTCATGTTGAACATTTGCCTCCTATTATTAAATCATTGACCTATGAATTTACACAAAAAATTATCCCCATTAAAGATGCGGTACGGGAGCTGGAAAAAGAATTAATTGCAGAAGCTTTGAAGATAACTAATAATAATAGAGTTAGTGCTGCCAATCTGCTAGGGTTGCCCAGAGCAACTCTTTATATAAAATTAAAAGAATATGGTTTGGCTTGAATAATAATAGCATGTAAAAGATACAAATAGTTTTTTGATTATAATCTAGACAGTGTACAAAAATTAGACAAAAAGGAGATGTCTTGTTCTGCAAGGCGTCTCCTTTTTGTCTGTCTAGATATTAGACAAAACATTAGGAAAATAGGCCAAATATACTATGGCATAAATTTTGCTATATAACTTAATTATATGAATTTTATAAAAATTATAAAAATTTGCAAAATTATTTGAATTTTATACACAATTCAAGGGGGTGTTTTTAGTAAAATCACAGCGCACAGATGAGTTAAGAATGGGGAGGGGAGATTTTTTTCGTTGGAGCTTAAAGATGTTGAAAGAAAAATCTATTGATGCTGTTCAGAAATCTGTTGGTGAAGCAAAATTATTTATCGGCATAACAGAAGAAGAGGACACAAGATGGTCTAAAGTTGCCTTGCTTGAACAGCTGTCGGACAGACCCAAGTTAATGTTTTTTCAAGGACAGCCTTATTACCTTGGTTTAGTGGAAGGGGAGGTGAATGCTTTTAAAGCGACCTGTCCTCAGGACAATAACATCCTGAGATGGCAGGAAAATTCAGCTTGGTTTGGATGCATGGCATGCACCAACAAGTATAGCAGGAAGGGCGAGGTACTGGAATCAACCGGCCTGTCAAAAATGCTTGGCTTTAAGACTAAAGAAGTAGAAGGGGTAATTTTCGTAAGTTTTAACCGGTAGTAAATTAAATGGAGGTGGAGGGTACATTGGAACTGGATAATATATTAACAAGAAGAGGGATTAATAGAAGAGATTTTATGAAGCTGTTGACGGCAACAGCAGTGGCACTGGGTTTACCCTTGTCTGTTGTTCCGAAAATGGCGGAGGCGGTAGAAAGTGGAGTGAAAAAACCCCCGGTTATTTGGCTGAAAGGGCAAATTTGCACCGGTTGCACCACTTCTTCAATATCGTCTTTAGACCCGGGGCCGGCGGAAATTGTGCTGGATATGCTCTCCTTCAGGTATAATCCAACAATTATGGCTGCATCAGGATATCATGCTATCCAGGCTTTTGATGATACGGTAAAAGCAGGAGGTTATCTCTTAGTGGTGGAGGGCTCGATCCCTACCGCTGACGACCGATTTGTTATGTCAGGGGGTAAACCAATAAGAGATAAGCTTATGCAGGCTGCAGCTAATGCAGTAGCAGTAGTACCAGTAGGCGCCTGTGCTACCTATGGCGGCATCCCGTCAGCAGGGCCTACCGGTGCAGTTGGGGTGGACGTGCTGGTCAAGGATAAGCCGGTGATAAACCTGCCTGGTTGCCCAGTTAACCCCAGATGGCTCTATGGTACAGTGATGCATTATTTATTGTTCCAGGAAATCCCTGAGCTTGACGCTTATAAGCGGCCCAAGGTATTCTATGGTAATTTGCTCCATGACAACTGCCCACGGCGGGGCCGCTTCGAGCGGGGAGAATTTTTGACCGATTGGAACAGTGATGAGCAAAAGGACTGGTGCTTGCTGCTTAAGGGCTGCAAAGGGCCAAAAACGTATACCGATTGTGCCCAAGGGCTGTGGAATGACGGGGTTAATTTTTGTATCAATGCCGGTTCCCCTTGTTCCGGCTGTACTCAGCCTGAATTCTATGCTGCTGGATTCGGAGATGCCAGGGTTGGTTTTTCCCCACTTTATGAAAAACAAAATTCATTTGCCTTACCGGGAATAGGTGGTATTGATGCGGAAAAGGTTGGCAAGGTGATGGCAGGGGTTACCGCAGCGGGCATTGGACTGCACCTAACAGCCAATGTTATCATCGGTAAAAAGAATGTGAACGGGGAGGAAGGTAAATAATGGCCCAAAGGGTAGTGATAGATCCGGTAACCAGAATTGAAGGCCACCTTAAAGTTGAAGTTGTAGTGGAAGATGGCGTAGTAACTAATGCCTGGGTTGTGGGTACTGCTGCCAGGGGTTTTGAGATTCTGCTGAAAGGGAAAGACCCCCGGGATGCAACTTATGTCACAGAAAGAATATGTGGGGTTTGCGCCGGTTCTCATGGTTGGAACTCCTCTATTGCTGTGGAAAATGCTCAGGGTGCTCAATTGCCTGAAGCAGGCAGGGTGTTGAGAAACTTAATGATTGGAGCAATGTGGCTGCATGATCACCCGCTGCATTTTTACCATTTATCGGCGTTAGATTATCTTGACGTAATGGCAGTTGCTGAATATACGGGCAATGACCCCAAATTACTGGCAGTAAAAGACAAAATTGTGGGCTTGGTCAAGCAAGGGGATACTGCACCCTTAACACCTAGGTACGAGCCTGATGAATTTTGTGTTAACGATCCTGAAGTTGTGATAACGGCAGTGGCTCATTACCTGCAAGCCCTGGAAATGCAGGCCAAAGCCAGAAAAATGTCGGCTATTTTTGCCGGAAAGCAGCCCCACCAATCTAGTATCGTGGCCGGTGGCGTAACTATGAAACCAAATGCTGAGCAAATTCTAAGATTTAAGTCAATGCTTCAGGAACAGATTAAATTCATGAAGGATGTGTATGTGCCTGATGTTATTGCCTTCGGCACCGGTCCCTTGCTTCCTTTGGCTCAAGCTGGGGTAGGCGGGGGAGAAGGAAATTTTCTTTCTTATGGAGGATTTCCGCTGAAAGACGGTAAATATCTTTATCAGCCCGGTGTAATTTTTGACGGGAATCTTGCTAATGTACAGAAACTGGACCAAAGCAAAATAATTGAGGATGTCAAATATTCCTGGCTGCAAGATGAGCAATCCAGACATCCGGCGGATATGGATACGGTTTTCAATCTGAACAAGAAGGATGCCTATAGCTTCTTGAAGGCTCCTCGATACCAGGGCAGGGGAATGGAAGTAGGGCCGCTGGCCAGGATGCTGGTACAACAGCCGCAGGGTTTTATGGACATAGTGACAAAATATGACATTAAAATCGGCGCTGTAGCCCGTCACGCAGCTAGAGCATATGAAACATTAATGCTTTGTGACGCCATGGAAGAATGGGTTGATGAGCTGATCCCACTGCTGGCTGGTAAAAATGTCCGGATCCATGATACTGAGCACTGGTCCCCGCCTAAGGCCGGGAAGGGTCAAGGATTACTAGATGCACCCAGGGGTGCTTTGGGGCATTGGATTGAAATTCAAGATGCTAAAATAAAGAATTACCAAATGGTTGTGCCTACCACCTGGAATTTTTCCCCTAGAGATGAGGGTGGAAAAGTCGGACCGCTGGAAGCAGCCCTATTAGGAGTTCCTGTGCCTGATCTGGAAAATCCCATTAATATTGTGCGGGTGGTTCGCTCTTATGACCCTTGCCTATCCTGTGCTGTACACTTAATTGAACCGGACAGCAATAAAATTATGGAATATAAGATTTGCTAAGGGGGTGTGCCGGAATGAATGATTACGGAAAGCGTTATTTGCCTCAACGGATTGCCCACCTGGTCAATCTAATGGCCATGGTCCTGCTGATAGTAAGTGGATTCTATATTTATCGTCCATTTGCTGAAAGCATCATGGGTACTATGCGGTACATACATTATGTGGCCGGGTTTATCCTGGCGTTAAATGTGGTGTGGCGTGTTTATTATTCGTTTTTGGGCAAGCATAAAGATTATTTTGAATTTAAACCTGAACTGGGAAAAATATTGCCTGTGGTCAAGTACTATCTTTTTATGGAAAAAAAGGTAGCTATTAAAGGCAAATATAATCCGCTGCAAAAGCTAGCCTATCTCACCATACCTTTTTTAATCATTTACCAAGGCATCACCGGGCTTGCCCTGGCATACCCGGATGGAGCATTAGCAGGATTTATCTTTGCTACCGGTGGACTAGCAAATGTGCGGGCCCTGCATTATTTAGGAACCTGGATATTTATCAGTATTGCCCTACTCCATGTGTATGCCATGCTGTTTGAAGCCCCGCAACAGTTTTGGGCCATGTTTTTCGGCAAAGAAATAGATAATCAACCCACATCTACTAACCAGGTAGGAATAAATGTCCGGCCAAAATAATTATCTAGAACAGCAAGTCCTTGTTCTTGGAGTAGGAAACATCCTGCTCCAAGACGAGGGATTCGGGGTGCATGTTGTTAAAGAGATGGCGTTAGGAAATTGGCCGAAGCAGGTGGAGTTTATCGATGGAGGAACCGCGGGCATGGAAATGATTTATCTCTTTGAAGGGGTTTCGCGGTTAATCATCATTGACAGTCTTGATGCCAACACAGAACCGGGGAGTATTTTTAAGTTTAAACCTGGCGATATTGCCAACTTGCCCAGGGGGATAGGAGCTTCCTTTCATGATGTGGGTTTGTTGGAGGTGCTTCATGTGGCCAGGACGTTGGATTGTTTACCGGAGACTGTGATCTTTGGGATTCAGCCAAAAACTGTTGACTGGGGCATGGAGTTGACCCCGGAGTTAAGTAAGATAAAAGCAAAAGTAATAGAACTGGTGGCGCAAGAGATAGTAAGCAATGGCGGTGAAACTAGTGCATGAGATGTCTTTAATGGAAGGGGTAGCCAAAGTAGTGCAAGAAAAAGCCAGGGAAAATAACATAAATAGTATTTCCAAAGTAAAATTAGTGGTGGGAAAGCTTACAAATGCTTTGCCTGAAGCACTACAGCTGGCATTTTTCGCCTTTAAGGAAACAGAAACAATATACAATCCCCACGCTGTGCTGGAAATAGAAGAAAGGATGACGGTGGGCAAGTGCGGTAATTGCCGGCAGGAGTTTGAGATAACGGAGGGAGACGGCTTTTCCTGTTCAGGATGTAGCAGTCTGAACATAACCATTCTTTCCGGACGGGAATTATATGTAGAATACTTTGAGGGAGAGTGAGGTCATGCAGTATCAGGTTGATACCCCAATTCTTAACCATAATCAACTCCAGGCCCAGCAAAACAAGGATTTATTGAAACAAAAAAAGGTATTCATGATAAATATTATGTCTGCTCCTGGAGCGGGAAAAACTACTTTGTTGGAAAAGTCCATTGATTTGCTCAAAAACAATTTAAAACTAGCAGTCATTGAAGGTGATCTGGCAACTGCCCTGGATGCTGAAAGAATAGCAAAAAAGGGTGTGCCGGTGATTCAGATAAATACAAATGGTGGCTGTCATTTAGATGCACGGATGATTGGAGAAAAATTAGAGCTGTTTGACCTAGATGACTTAGATCTGGTGATAGTGGAAAACGTGGGCAATTTAGTTTGTCCTGCTGAATTTGATCTGGGAGAAGATTTGAGGATAGTTGTTTTATCTACAGCAGAGGGTAATGATAAGGTTACAAAATACCCGGTAATTTTTCGTCAATCCCACGTCTTGCTGGTTAATAAAATCGATTTAATCCCTTTCACGGACTTTACCTTAGAGAGATTATATCAGGATTCCCAGTTGGTAAATAAGGATTTATTGGTAATGGAGGCTTCTGCCAGGACAGGGCAAGGCATTAAGGAATGGTGCGAATGGTTAGAAAAAGCATCCAGATCAAAGGAATAGTACAAGGAGTGGGTTTTCGGCCTTTTATTTATAAAAAAGCCCTAGGTTATTCCCTGAAAGGAAGGGTGATGAATTCCAGCAGCGGAGTGTTAATTGATGTGGAGGGACCTGCCGACCAATTGGAAAGCTTCATGAATGAAATAACCAGCAATCCTCCCCCATTGGCCCGGATAACCCAGGTAGTGGTGGAAGATAAAATAGCGATGGGATTTGAAAAATTTGAAATTATCATCAGTCAAGTAGAAGGAAGAAGAGAGGCCTTAGTTCCTCCCGATGTGGCCCTATGTGAAGATTGCAAAGGGGATATCTTTGATTCCCAAAGCAGGTATTACTTATATCCATTCACTAATTGCACCAATTGTGGTCCGCGGTTTACCATTGTCAAGGACATACCCTATGACCGGAGCCAAACCACCATGAAGGAGTTTCTGATGTGTTCCCAGTGCCGGAAGGAATATGAAGACCCACTAGATCGGCGTTTTCATGCTCAACCGGTGGCCTGTCCCAAATGTGGTCCCCGGGTGAAACTGGTAAATAGCCTAGGGGAAGAAGTGGAACCGGAAGGGAATGTTTTTGCAGCCTTCAGAAAGCTGATAAAAGAAGGCAATATTATTGCCTTGAAAGGTCTGGGGGGATTTCATCTGGCCTGCAATGGAGTGGATTACCAGGCGATTAAAAAGCTGCGAGACCGCAAGAAAAGGCCTGCCAAACCATTTGCGGTGATGGTCAGAGATGTTCAGGCAGTAAAAAAAATTTGCCGTCTCAATGAACATGAGGAGCAGACTTTAACAGGACCGATTGCGCCAATAGTAATTTTAGAAAAAACTGGGAATATGCCGGAGAACCTGGCACCAGGTATGACCACCTTAGGGGTAATGGTACCCTATACACCTTTGCACTTTCTTCTGTTTGATGATCACATAGAATTATTAGTTATGACTAGCGGAAATATCAGCAACTTGCCCCTGGTTAAGGATAATGAAGAGGCCTTCAGGGATTTACAAAAGGCAGCAGATTATTTCCTGATCCATGATAGAGATATCTTCAGTCGTTGTGACGATTCCCTGGTCAGGGTTATTGACGGGGAAATAAATTACTGGCGTCGCTCAAGGGGAGCGGTACCCCATGCCGTCGAAGTACCTGCTCAGGTTACCGGCAAAAGTGCAGCTGTTCTGGGCAGCGGCTCTGAGATGAAAAATACTTTTTGTCTATTAAAAGGCAACTTAGCGTATCTAAGTCAGCATATTGGTGAACTGGATTGCCTGGAGGGAATAGAAAATTATCGAGAAAGTTTGAAAAACTTTGCTGACCTGATTGACGTTAAGCCCTCTCTCCTGGGCTTTGACTACCATCCTGACTATCATATCACCAGCTTGGCCCAGGAGCTGCCACCGGCGGTAAAAATCCCGGTTCAACATCATCACGCCCATATGGCTGCCTGTATGGCAGAACATAAACTGGATGAAGATGTGATAGGAGTAATTCTAGACGGGACGGGTTATGGGTTGGATGGAAAACTGTGGGGATTTGAATTTATAAGCGGAAACTATACAGAATTCTTAAGACAAGGGCATCTGCAATATGTACCATTGCCGGGTGGAGAACGGGCGATAAAAAACCCTTGGCTGACGGCAACGGCTTATTTAGCAAGTTATGTCTCAGACGGGTTGGAATTTGCGAACAAAATTTTTCCCGGCAGGGGCACAGAAATTAATCTGGTTGACAAACTAATCAAACAAGGGTTAAATAGTCCCCTTAGTTCAGGATGTGGTAGGCTCTTTGACGCAGTTTCTGCTCTCCTTGGGGTTTGTGAGGTCAATACCTATGAAGGCCAAGCAGCCATTGAATTGGGAGAACTGGTAGTGCCTGGAATAACAGAATTTTATCCTTTTGAGATAGAATCCTTTAGTTCCGACGACGAAGAAAGAGGTTTTCTGCTGCTGCCGGCATTGATGCTAGACCAGGTAATCAAAGACATAACCAAGGGCGATGAGCAACGGGAGATAGCTACCAAGTTTCATAATACAGTGGCCCAGATGGTTTTAAAAGGGGTGCTGGCAGCAGCTAATAAAACATGCTTAACAAAAGTAGTGTTAAGCGGAGGAACCTGGCAGAATTTATATCTGCTCCAGGATACAACCAGAATTTTAAAGGAAAATGGTTTTCAAGTGTTTTCTCACCGGTTAGTCCCTGGGAATGATGGAGGACTGGCTTTGGGACAGGCGATGATAGCTTATAGGAGGTGGATAAAAGATGTGTCTGGCAGTTCCTTCTAAAGTAATAGAGTTAAAAGGTGAGTATGCTGCTGAAATTGAATACCTGGGCAACAGGAGAGATGTAAGTATCACTTTAGTTCCCGATGTAAAGCAGGGAGATTGGGTTTTGGTGCATGCCGGCTTTGCCCTGGAAATAATTGATGAACAGTATGCAGCAGAATCGCTAAAATTGTGGAGGGAGATGAATGATGAATTGGCAATTACTTAAAAGCTTTCGTAACCCTCAGATAGTTAAGGAATTATCAGTTATTCTGGACAATAGGATAGCATTAGTTACGGGAAAATTAGGCCGACCACCTGTTCTGATGGAGGTGTGTGGGACTCATACCATGGCTTTTTCTAAAACGGGTATCAGAAGTATTGTCAGAGACAAAATTGTTTTAAAAAGTGGTCCAGGATGTCCTGTCTGTGTTACAGCTCAAACTGATATTGATATGATGATTGAACTAGCCAAGTGTCCGGGAGTGATTCTAACCACATTTGGAGATATGATGCGGGTTCCTGGTTCTTACTCCAACCTGCTGGAGGAGAGGGCTAAAGGAGCAGATGTGAGGGTTGTCTACTCACCTTTAGATGCCTTGAAAATTGCCAGAGAATTCCCGAATCATGAAGTAGTTTTTTTAGGGATAGGATTTGAAACTACAGTTCCCATCATAGCCATGAGTATCAAGGAAGCTGTTAAGCAAAGCTTAAAGAATTTTTCTCTTTTTTCTGTGCATAAAGCGGCTGCCCCGGTGATAAGTGTATTAATAAAAGATCAGACTCTAAATATTGACGGATTTATATTACCAGGCCATGTTAGTGTGGTTATCGGTGAAAGCGGGTTTAGCTTTATGGCGGAAGAGACAGATATTCCTGCTGTCATAGCTGGCTTTGACCCGGTAGATTTACTACAAGGGTTGATAATGATTATAGAAATGATAGTAGAAGAAAAAAAGGGAGTAGGCAATCAATATACCCGGCTCGTTAAACCTGAGGGTAACCAAGTAGCCCAGCAAGCCATTAGAAATTATTTTACAGAAGTCACTGCTGAATGGCGAGGGATAGGCTCTATTCCTGGGAGTGGACTGGTGCTAAAAGAAGAGTATGCAGGACTTGATGCTTGCAGAAAGTTTTCTGTTCAAGCCCCGCCGGCTAGAAAAGTAAAGGGATGCCTGTGTGGGGAGATAATTAAGGGTAAGGCTACACCTTTTCAATGCAGTCTGTTTGACAAGGCATGCAGCCCTGTAACTCCTGTAGGGCCTTGTATGGTGTCGGTGGAAGGCACCTGTTCTGCCTATTACAATTACGATCGAGGGGGTAACTGGTAAATGACTGAAAGAATATTGCTGGCTCACGGTGATGGTGGTGTATTATCCCACCAGTTAATTACAGGAGTGTTTCATAAATATCTGGGCAATAATCAATTGAACCAGTTAAATGATGCAGCTATAGTTAAATCTGAACATGGTTCTCTGGCTATTACCACCGATTCCTTTGTAGTTAAACCTGTCTTCTTCCCAGGCGGAAATATCGGTAAGCTGGCCGTAGTCGGTACTGTCAATGATTTGGCTGTGGTAGGGGCTGTGCCAAAATATCTTACAGCAGGCTTTATCATTGAAGAGGGCATGCTGATTAGCCAGTTGGAAGAGATAGTTAAAACCATGGCAGCAACAGCTCATGAAGCCGGAGTACAGGTGATTGCAGGGGATACTAAGGTGGTAGAGCGGGGGAGCGCTGATTTAGTCTATATTAACACTACCGGAATAGGATTTGTTCCTGAAGGGAGAAACCTGGCATATAGTCGAATTGAAGCAGGGAATGTGATTATTATTAACGGCAGTATTGGTGACCATGGCTTGACTATTATGTCTCAGCGGGCAGGGTTAGAGTTTATTACCTCCCTTAAGAGTGACTGTGCCCCGTTAAACATGCAAATAGAAGTATTGCTGCAGGAATTTGGTGATGATATTAAGTTTATGCGCGACCCTACTAGAGGGGGTGTGGCCACCACCATCAAGGAAATAGCTACTGCCTCGGGCTATGACATGTTGCTAGCTGAAGATAATCTACCTATTAACGAGGTAGTGGCAGGAATGGCTGATATGTTGGGACTAGATCCATTATACTTAGCAAACGAAGGAAAATTTTTGATGATTGCCAATAAAATTGCTGCCAAAAAAATAGTGGAGAAGATAAATAAATTTCCTGGGTGCAGCAAAGCAGCAATAATAGGGGACGTAAAAACAGGTAAGGGGAATGTATTCCTAAAAACTGCCTTTGGGGGCACAAAAATATTAGATCTGTTGGTAGGAGAGCCTTTACCTAGAATTTGCTAGCCGACATATTAAAGCAGTTTCCATTTTTCAAGGAAACTGCTTTAATTTTTTAAAAGTATTTTTTTCCACTAAAATATTAGGCAGGTTTTCCGGATTATTTTGTCGAAAAAAGTAGGAGAAAATTGAGAGAGGGGATAAAATGAGAGAGGGGACAAAATGCAATTAGCTACGAAGAATGACCTAAGTGGATTAACTCTGGTATTAGCGATACTGTTTATGATCACTTTGTTTGCTCCACTGCCCTATTATTTGCTGGCAGAGCAGTCAAGGGTTGTGATAAATGAAGAGACGGGGTTAGATGGAAAATTTGTTGGAAATGTACCAGAAAACCAGGAACAAGAGGGTTATCTTGAAGAGCAGGTTGCCGGTGGTGATAACCCTGATGCTAATTGGCCAGGGGACGGGGAAGTAGAAGATCAACCGGAAATTGGGGAGGTTGCTCTTAATTTTCTATATCCTGACGCTGTCAGGGGGATTTATGTTACCGGCAATACGGTGGGGGTGGCCCGGTTCAATCGGCTGTTGGAGTTAGTCAATAGTACTGATTTAAACTCTATGGTGATTGACATTAAAGAAGACTTGGGTTATGTTACATATCGGCTAAAAGATACAGCCTTTGATGATATAAGCAAGAACTACATCAAAGATCCCCACACTATGATGGAGACGCTGGCTGAAAACAATATTTATCCTATTGCAAGAATTGTGGTCTTTAAGGATACAGTATTGGCCAATAAAAAACCTGAATACTCCTTCCTCTCCAATGGTGCTGTCTGGAAAAACAACCGTAATGAGGCATTTGTCAGTCCGTTTTTGCCCGAGGTATGGGAATATAATGTGGCGATAGCCAAGAAGGCTGCTGAATTGGGTTTTCCAGAAGTCCAGTTTGACTATGTGAGATTTCCCGAGGGCTTTGAAAAACGGGATAGATCATTATCCTATAGCATGGGCAATTATTCCGAGGAAAAATTGACGGAGCGTATTTTGAGGGAGTGGGAAGCACAACCCGTTGAAACTAGACCACTGGAGCCTCCTGCTTATAGCATGGGGCTAGCCAGGGTGATGGCTGTAACAGACTTTGTTGCATTCGCCAAAAAAGAATTAGAGCCTTATGGCGTACTAGTATCGGTAGATATCTTTGGCTATTCTGCCACAATACCTGCGGCAACTGGGATAGGACAAAACTTCCTAGAAATTAGCAAACATGTGGATGTTATTTCATCCATGATTTACCCAAGTCACTGGGGTCTAGGATACTTTGGCATAGCTAAGCCTGACACTGAACCTTACCGAGTTATCCAGGAATATATGAAGGCTGAGAATGAACTACTGGGCCAACTGGAAAATCCTCCTGTTTCTAGGCCATGGATTCAAGATTTTACTGCATCTTGGCTAGGAGCTGGCAACTTTATTAAGTACGGAAAAGCAGAGGTAGATGCTCAGATTAGAGCTTTACATGAAGCAGGAATTAAGGAGTACCTTATTTGGAATGCTAGTAACAGCTATACACCAAATATTAACCATAAACCTTAAAGATAACCAAAGCCGTTATTAGTTACGGCTTTTTGTCTATACGAGAGGAGGTATTATATGGCAGGTTTACTGACTAAGATGATAGCTGCCGAAAAGAAAATTAAGGCTGCGTGTATTGATGGTACAGCAATTGTGGATGAAGCAGCTAGGCGGCACATGTTGTCCCCGATTGCAACAGCAGCTTTGGGGCGCACAATGATGGGTGCACTTTTGTTAGCCGCAAATTTTAAAAAAAAGGAACATAATCTTACCATTAGGGTACTGGGAGATGGCCCATTAGGGGGAATAATAGTCACAGCCAATGGGAATTTTCAAGTAAGAGGTTATGTGCAGGAGCCTGGATTAGAATTGCCCATTACGGAAGTAGGGAAACTTGATGTAGGTAGAGCTGTAGGGAAAAGCGGATATTTGCATGTGACTAAAGATTTGCAGTTGAAAGCACCATATACAGGGACTTGCAAATTGGTATCAGGTGAAATTGCTGAGGACTTTGTCAACTACCTTTATTTCTCGGAGCAAACTCCAGCTGCTGTTGCATTGGGTGTGCTTGTAAATCCCGATGGTTCAGTTTTAAAAGCAGGCGGGTACCTAGTACAACTCTTACCTGACGCAGAGGAAGATTTGGTAAAGAAGCTGGAGGGAAATATAGCTGAAACACTACCTGTTTCTACCTTGATGCAGCAGGGTATTTCTGTCGATGTAATCTTAGCAGAACATATTCTTAAGGGTTTTAATCCGGTAAAATTAATAGGACAAGAAACCGAATTTTTCTGCCAATGCAGTAAGGAAAAGCTTGAGAAAACTCTAATAAGCTTAGGGGAAAAAGAATTAAGTGAAATAATAAGTGAACAGGGATGTGCAGAGATAACCTGTCACTTTTGCAACCAAAAACAGCTTTTTTCAAGGGAAGAACTGCACAGTTTATTAGCTGAGGCAAAAAGCTAAAAATAGTAAAAAGCGATCTCGCATTTTTAACACGAAATCGCTTTTCTATATTATTTAAGATTAAACAGCCCGCACAACTTTATCGGAGCGCAAGCATCTGGTGCAGACTTTGATTTTTTTAGGCGAACCGTCTACGATGGCTTTAACTTTTTGTAAGTTAGGAGACCATGTTCGCTTCGTTCTAATATGGGAATGACTCAGTTGTATTCCTACAGTAACACCTTTTCCACAAATTTCGCATTTTCGGGCCATTTTTTCCACCTCCTATGTCCAAACGGCAAAAACTCTTTTTCTATTTTAACAAAAAATCAAAGAGGATGCAAGCAATTATTTGATTAAGAGGAAAATATAAATTATATAAGCAGAAAATATAAATTATATAAAGAAGAAATTGGGAAAAACAAATTACTTAAAGAAAAAATGGGAAAAATAATTAATGCTAAGAAAGAGAAAATCTATTGGATGTAATAATAAAGGAAGGAATATATAAATCTTTTGTCGAAAACTTTTATTAAACACTTCCGTCTAGAGGAGGGAACAAAAATGACTAATGAAATAAAAAATGAACTAGGTAAGATTACCATATCCCACGATGTTATCGGAACAATAGCAGGCTATGCAGCTATTCAATGCTATGGACTGGTGGGAATGGCGAGGAAAAAGTTAAGTGATGGAGTAGCGGAGCTATTAAAGAAGGAAGCTCTGCAAAAAGGAGTAATAGTAAGAGTTGAGGGAGAGCAGATTGTTATTGATTTATTTATCGTTGTTGGTTACGGTACAAAAATTTCAACAGTGGCCAGTAATGTTATGGAACAAGTGAAATACTCAGTTGAGTCCTTAACCGGGATAAAAGTTGCGGCTGTGAACGTGGTTATTCAAGGGGTAAGGGTTACTGAATAAGGAGGAAGAGAGGGTTGAAAGTCACTTCATTAAATGGCAAACTTTTTAAAGAATTTATTTCCGGCGGATTTGAAAACTTAAAGGTTAACAAAGATAAGGTAAATGCGCTAAATGTTTTTCCTGTTCCCGATGGGGATACAGGCACTAATATGTTATTGACTGTTCAGTCAGCTGTTAAGGAAACTGAACAGGTTTCAGAAGTTACGTTGGCCAAGATTTGTACAGCAGTGTCGAAGGGTTCTTTTATGGGGGCTAGAGGTAATTCTGGAGTTATTTTATCTCAGATTTTCAGGGGTATTGCCCATGAATTAGGCCAGCATGAGGATGCCAACCCAATTCAAGTTGCTCAGGCGCTTCAAACAGGAGTGGAAACAGCATACAAAGCGGTAATGAAGCCGGTGGAGGGCACAATTCTAACCGTTGTTAAGGAATGTGCCAGGGAAGCTCTAATAAAAGCAAAGTCTACTGATGATGTGGCTGAAATTTTAGAGGCTGCTCTAGCTGCGGGAGAGAGGGCCTTGGCCTTTACTCCGGAGCAATTGCCGGTATTAAAGCAGGCGGGTGTTGTTGATGCAGGGGGTAAAGGTCTCTTGGTAATCCTGGAAGGTGGTATTAAAGCACTTAGGGGAAACTATGAGTTTATCGCCGAAGAGATGGGTGATGACTTTATTGCCGAGGAGCCGGAGATTAAGCTTGAGGATATTACTTTTCTATATTGTACTGAATTATTAATCTCGGGAGAAAGTATTCCTGCAGAACAAATTCAAAAAGAGTTAGATGAATTAGGAGACAGTCTTTTGGTTGTAGGAACCAGCGAAATGGTGAAAATACATATACATACCAACAAACCTGGTATAGTTTTGGACAAATCTTCGTCCTATGGTGAATTGCACGATATCAATATAAACAATATGATGGACCAACACCTTCATCAACAGACTGCTATAAGGTCCAAACACAATAGCCAACTAATTGCTACGAAACAGACTGGAGTTGTGGCTATTGCCAATGGACCAGGTATTATTGAGATGCTGCAAAGCATGGGTGTTGATCAGGTTGTTACTTGTGGTCAAACAATGAATCCCAGTACTGAGGATATATTGGCTGCCATAGAACTAGTGCCTGCTCGGAAAGTTATTATTTTACCTAATAATAAAAATATATTTTTAGCTGCCAATCAGGCAAAAGAACTCTGTGAGATAAAGGAAATTGAGATAGTTCCAACGAAGAATTTTCCCCAGGCTTTGGTTGCCATGCTGGTTTATGATGATGAAATGGAACTAGACTTACTGGCAAAAGAAATGACTGAAAGAATCGGTACAGTTAAAGCAGGTGAAGTAACCTATGCCATAAGAGACTCTCAGTTTAATGGTCTGGAAATTAAAGAAGGGGAAATAATTGGGTTATTAAATGACGAGATTTGCTGTGGGGATAAAAGTGTTGATGAAGTGGTTAAAAAATTGCTCGAAAAAATGGTTGATGGTGAAAGTGAATTAGTTACTCTTTTTTATGGAAAAAATGTAGAAGAAGAACAGGCTAATAATTTAATGGCTGAGCTGAAAAAAAACTATCCCAATCAAGAGTTTGAGACATATAAAGGTGGACAGCAGTTATACTTTTATATAATCGCAGTTGAGTAAATTAAACATTTTATAGATAAACAAAGAGCTGAATGTAAAAGCTCTTTGTTTTATTTTATTGCCCTTTGATTTGCAATTATGGTGTTACTTTACTGGTATTTTTATTTTTTGTAAGTAGCAAAATAAGAAAAAGGAGGTGGCAAAAGTGGCTGGGAAAAAAAATAAAGAGTTCCAAATGACTCCTCAGTTATGTTTAGAGTCACTTTATTTGAAACTGGAAAAGTCACTCTAAATGAGACTGACAGGGTAACTATCCTAAATTATGAATAAAGTCTGTCAGTCCGTCGG
>Ga0208490_100056_pt1 | contig 97917 bp, 101 predicted proteins | sample SubbioAug_CSWold_FD_184818 | JGI IMG/M metagenome (GOLD analysis project Ga0208490, IMG submission 184818) | Serpentinite rock and fluid subsurface biosphere microbial communities from McLaughlin Reserve, California, USA - CR11Aug_CSWold (SPAdes) | ecosystem: Environmental > Terrestrial > Deep...
AGAGCACCTCCACTACCGCTCGGTCGACGTGTCGAGCATCAAAGAGCTCGTGCGCCGGTGGTTTCCGCGCGTGTACTTCAACGCCCCGCCCAAGAACGGCGGACACCGAGCGCTCGCCGACATTCTCGAGTCGATCCGCGAGCTCGCCTACTACCGTCGCGCCGCGTTCGTGCCCGAACCGGGGCCGACGACCGAAGCCCTGCAGACAGTGTCCGGCGAGGTCGTCGATGCGTGGTCCGGCCACCTACCGGTGGTGCGCGGCGGGCACTAGCCTGTACTACCATTGACCGGTCGCACTCGTGCGACGCACGGTGGGTATAGCTCAGTCGGTAGAGCGCCTGGTTGTGGTCCAGGAGGTCGCGGGTTCAAGCCCCGTTACTCACCCCACCCCGTCGGGCTCCGCAGCAATGCGGGGCCCGACGTCGTTTCCGGCCACACCCACTCAGGTCAGGCCATGGTCATGCGAGACAATGGGGCGATGACCGCCGCCCCGCTCCCCGCTCTCGACGACCAGGTCGTGGTGACGCCCCAGCACGCGGCCGAGGTGCCCTGGCGCACCGTCGTGTGGAATGACCCCGTCAACCTGATGAGCTATGTCTCGTGGGTGTTCCGCCGTCACTTCGGACTGGACGAGGCCACCGCCGAGCAGCGCATGCTGCAGGTGCACAACGACGGCCGCGCGATTCTCGCGGAGGGCAACCGCGAGCAAATGGAACGCCACGTGGAGGCGATGCACGAGTACGGCCTGTGGGCGAGCGTCGAGCGGGTCGAACGGTGAGGGGCTTCCAGCCGCACGACGGCGGCTACCAGGCAGTGCTCGAACCGTACGAGGCGAAGATCCTGATCTCGCTCGGCGAGCAATTGCAGCAGCTGCTCGCCGACGGTCTCGGCGGCAATCCCGCTGCCGACGAGGCCCTGCACCGGGTTATTCCGAACGCCTACCGCGACGACGAGGAGGCCGCCCGCGAGTGGCGCGAGCTCAGCCGGCGGGGCCTCATCGAGCGCAAGAGCGCGTTCGCGGCGACGATGACGACCGGACTGCGCGCCATCGCGGACGGGGACGGCCCCGCTCCTCTGTCGGTCACCGAGGGCGAGGCAATCGACTGGATGCGTACCATCGGCGACCTGCGCCTGATCCTCGCCGATCGTCTCGGGATTCTCGTCGACGGCGACGAGGGAGCGGACGACCCGCCCGAGGCGGGCGACCTGTACCGGTGGCTGGCGTGGATTCAAGACGACCTCGTGAGGGCGCTCGATGGCGGACGGTAGCGAGCACGAGCATCCCGAACCGCTGTCGCTGACAGAGGCCGAGTTCGAACAGCTGGTGGTCGACGAGTTGGATGCCCTGCCCGACGACATGGTCGACGGGCTCGACAACGTGATCTTCGTGACCGAGGCGCGGCCGGAGGACGGCTCGCTCGACCTGCTCGGGCTGTACGAGGGCGTGGCGCTGACCGACCGGGGCCAGTACGGCTTTGGCGAGCTGCCCGACCGGATCATCCTGTACCGTGAGCCGCTCATCGCCCACGCCGGCGGCGACCTCGACGAGTTGCGCGAGCAGATTCACGTGACGCTTGTGCACGAGATCGCTCATTTTTATGGAATCGATGACGAAGAACTGCATCGACTGGGGTGGGGCTGAATTAGCCTTGCGGTATGGGGGCAGGTAGGCGCGTCGGACGGGTGATCAGCGGACTCCTGGCGTTTGCCGTCGCGGCGGGCGCGGTGTACGCCGCCGGAGCGATGCTGAGCCCCATTCCTCCCCTTGAGGTCGCCGAGCGCTCCATCGAGACGGGCGGCGAGGCGGGAGCAGCGCTCGAACTGCCGGCCGTCGGCGCCTCCGCCGTCGTGTTGCCTACGGGCGAGCCGATCACGGCCGGCGACGAGGGCCCGCGACCCATCGCGGGAACCGCGCGGCTGATCCTCGCCCACGTCGTCCTCGACCGCGAGCCGCTCGAGGTCGGACGCACGGGTGAGGCGCTCATCATCACCGCCGACCACGTGTCCCGCACGCGGGAGTTGGCCTCGGCCGGAATCCGCACCGTGCCGGTTTTCGTCGGAGAGCCGTGGACTCGGCGCGATCTGCTCGTCGCCACCCTGCTCGGTTCCGGCAACAACCTCGCCGAGTTTCTCGCAATCGACGTGTTCGGCGACCTCGGCGCCTACCAGTCGGCGGCCCGCGCGTGGCTAGACGCGAACGGCCTCACCGACACGCAGGTCGCCGACGTGTCGGGCATCAATCCGGGAACGACGGCGTCGGCCGCTGACCTCGCCCTGCTCGCCCAGCTCACCGCGCAGCAGCCGGTCATGGCCGACATCTACGCGCTTCGGCCCTCCACCGTGTCGACCGGCGCGAGCTTCAGCGACAACACCCGGTTCCTTCCCGAGATCGGCGCGAACGGCTACGTCAACACGTACACCGACGAGGCCGGCGTCTGTATCTTGACCTCGGTGCAGGTGGCGGGCACGACCGTCACGATCGCCCTGTACGGGCAACCCAGCTACCCGGCCGCGGAGGAGGCGCTGCGCGCTGTCGTCGCCGCTCTCGAAGAGAACCTGCGCACGACCACGATCGTGTCGCCGGGCGACACGGTGGCCGAGTACGTGTCGGACTGGGGCCAGACCGCCCGCATCGTCGCCACCGACACCGTCGAGACGACGTCGCTCAGCGCGGGCGAGGTCGACGTGAGCTTCGAGATCGACGAGCGCACAACCGTCCTGCGCGGCACCACCGTCGGTCGCATGACGGTGACGACGGGCGACGGCCGCTCGGTCGTGATCCTCGAGTCGGCCGAGACGATCACGGAGCCCGGAATCGGGTGGCGCTTCGCCGACCCGTTCACCGTCATCGACCGCTGGAACCGCTGATCGTTTCCCCCGCAAGCTCGCGCGGTCGGTGCAGCCGCGCGTGCCACTCTTCCTGACGCGCCCACCGCTCCCACTGGGCGGCGAATAGGTCGCCGTCTCGGTCGATCGCGCGGCGGCGGCGCTCGGCGTCGCCGAGCTCCACCCAGATCGCGCGGGCGGCGAGCCGACGCGCCTCGGGGCCGATCGCCCCGCATCCTTCGATGACGAGCGGACGGTCGCCGTCGATGTCGCCCCAGTCGGCCGGGGATGCCCGTGCCCAGTCCCAGCGCCGGTATCGCGCGGGCGCACCCACCGCGAATGGACGGAGCACGTGCACGAGCACGTGCTGTTCGGCCGCCTCCAGGCCGTCCCAGCCGGGGTAGACGTCGTCGAGGCTGAGGAGGGTTGCGCCCTCGCGCGCGGCGAGCGCGCGCGCGATCGTCGTCTTGCCCGCGCCCGAGCGACCGTCGATCAGGATGATCGGGGGTGCGACGCTAGCCAAACTCGCGCCCTGTGAGGATGCTGTTCCACTGCCCCGTCGCGACGGCCGCCACGGTCGCGATCACCGCGACGGCGACGGCGACGGCAAGGGCAAGACTGTCGATGCCACGCCAGGGTGACGGCCGAGTCCACGTGCGGGCGACGGGGGCGCCGAAGCCGCGCGCCTCCATCGCGACGGCGAGGGCAGCACCGCGTCGGATCGCGAGGACGAGCAGCGCCAGCACGAGGCCGGGAAGTCGGCGGATACGGCCCCGGTCGCCGAGCCCGCGGGCGCGGCGGGCCCGTTCGAGCATCCGCATGTCGCTGCCGAGGAGCCCGAGCATGCGCAGCGCCGCGACGGCACCGAGCACGAAGCGGGCGGGCAGGCGCAGCGTTTGCGCGAGCGCGTCGCCGAAGCGGGTCACGTCGACGCGCGCGAACAGCGCAACAGCGGGGATGCCGATGGCGAGCACGCGCAGGACGGTCGCGATCGCCAGTTCGATCGACCCGTCGCTGATGCGCACGAAGAGGAATTCGGCGTAGATCTGGCCGCTCGTTTGCCCGTACAGGAGGATCGTGAGGCCCGATAGCGGCGCGGCGATCCACACCGGCGCGGTGCGGCGAACGAGTGTGCGCGCGTCGACCCCGAGCAGCGGAAGCAGCAGGAGCTGCAGCGTGAGCGCGACGGCGGCCGAGACGATGTCGATCGTCGCGACGAGGATCAGCGCGGGGAACAGGCCGGCGGCGAGCGCGGCGACCGGGTTGAGGCGCTCGAGCAACGGCGGCCTGCTCGCGGGCCCGGCTGACGTCTCGCCCGCCGCGACCGCCTCGCCAGCCGCGTCGGGAGTGGGCCTCGGCGGTCGGGCCGGCAGACGCAGTTCGCGCGCGCCGAGAGCGGCGATCAGCTCGCGGTCGTGCGTGGCCATGATGACGGCCCCGCCGCGATCGCGGTGTTCGGCGATCAGCGCGGCCAGTTCGGCCCAGGTGCGGCGGTCCTGGCCGAAGGTCGGCTCGTCGAGGATCAACACGGGCGGCCCCGCCGCGATGGCGGTCGCGACCGACAGGCGGCGCTTTTCTCCCCCGCTCAGTCGGTACGGGCTCGTTCCTCCGCGGCGCGCGAGCCCGAGACGGTCGAGCAATGCGGCGGGCACTTCGCCAGCACCGAGGGCGAGCTCGTCACGCACGGTGGCGGCGACGAACTGGTGCTCGGGGTTCTGGAACACCACGCCGACGAGCCGCGACAGCTCGACCGAGCTGACCGTCGCAGGGTCGACGCCGTCGGCGGTCGTGACGGTGCCCGCGGCCCTCGGCAACAGCCCCGCGAGCGCCAGGGCGAGAGTCGATTTGCCTGCGCCGTTCGGGCCGGTGAGAGCGATCACGTCGCCCGCGCGCACGGTCAGGTCGATGTTCTCGACGACGGGCTTGGCTCCGGCGGGACCGGCAGCGAGCCCGGTCGCCTTCAGGAGAACGGCGCGCTCTCGCGCGGCCGCCGTGACGGCGGCAGGCGGATGCACGGGCGGGCGACCAGGAACCCAGACGCCCCGCTCGGCGAGCGCCGCCCCCTCACGCTCGAGAACCGACGCGGGGTCACCGTCGGCGATCACCCGCCCCCGGTCTAGCACGATGACGCGGTCGATGTGGGGAAGCCACACGTCGACACGGTGTTCGATGACGACGAGGGTGAGCCCTCGACGCTCGACGGCGGCGATGACGGCGTCGACGATCTCGCCGACGCCTGAGGGGTCGAGTTGCGCGGTGGGTTCGTCGAGCAGCAACGCCCCGGGCTCGAGCGCGAGCACGCCGGCGAGGGCGAGGCGCTGCTGCTGCCCGCCCGACAATTCGGGTGTGCGCCGGTCGGCGGCGATGTCGAGTCCCACCCGGTCGAGAGCACCGTCGAGCCGCCTTGCGATCTCCGCGACCGGTACTCCCAGGTTCTCCGGGCCGAACGCGAGGTCGTCGCCGGCGCGTTCGAGAACGATGCCCGCTTCGGGGTCTTGCAGAAGCAGACCGACCCGGCCGCGGGCATCTGCCGGGTCGCGGCCGTCGACTGTGATGGTTCCAGTGCGGTCGCCGTCGTCGTCGCCGCCGAGCACTCCGGCGAAGGCCTGCAGCAGGGTGGATTTGCCGCTGCCGGAGGCACCGAGCACCAGCACGCGCTCGCCGGCCTCGATCGCAAGATCGACGTCGGCGAGCACCGGGGCCTTGCGGCCGCGCGGACGCCAGCCGAAGCCGTGCGCCGCGAGGCGAGCAGCCCGCGGGTGTGTGGTGGTGCCGGCGCCCGCCGGCAGGGCGGAGGTCACCGGGCGGCGGCGTGCTCGCCGTCGACGGCCGAGGCGCCCGGCGACGAATCGTCACCCTCGTCCTCGTCGTCGTCGCCGCGCTCGCGACCCGCGGCGAAGCGATCAAGCGCGCCGGTTCGCGCGAGCGCGCGCATCGCCAACCACGACAACAGGCCGGCGATGATGGCGCCGGAGGCGATGCCCGAGATGGCGTAGACGGTGGCGAACAGCGCGCCGGCTCCGGCGTACCAGAGCACGAGGTCGAGGATGACCATGCCGACGCCAGCGCCCGCGCCGGCGAGCATGGCGGCGACAACACCCCACGCCTTGTACAGCAAGAGCGCGAAGACGATCTCGGCGCCGAGGCCCTGCACGAGCCCGGACAGCAGCGTCAGCGGGCCCCACTCGTTTCCGAACAGTGCCGACACGGTTGCGGCGACCATCTCGCCGTAGATCGCGGCGCCAGGCTTGCGCACAATGAGGGCGGTCAGAACACCGCCGATCAGCCAGACGCCGTGAACGCTGCCCTGCACGCCCGGAAGCAGAGCGCCGAGCGCGCTGCCGATCGGGTTGTAGGTGAGGTTCCACGCGAAGAAGACGAGGCCGACGGCGACGCCGACGACGCTCGCAACGACGATGTCGACGACGCGCCAGCGCAGGCGTGCACCCCCGCGCGCGGTCGACTTCGGGGTGGGGGTTGCTGTCATGATTCGTGCCTTTCGATGTGGGTGCGCGCCGGTGAGGCGCACCGTTCTTTCGCAACGGCACGGGTGCGAGATGTCCTCCCTGCGCCGGCATTACCCGGATCAGGTTCGACGGTCGAAGCCCTGTGGCTTCCTCTCAGCCCGGCGATCGGGCTCCCGTGTACGTCGATCAGTGTACGCCCGGTGGCTCGAAGGCGGCATCCCGCCCTCAGTAGACTCCGGGCATGGCACCACTGTTGGGCGAGAGCGACGAGCTGGAAACCCTCGTGCGGCGGGTGCTCGACGACGCTGCCGACGAGACGGAGGGCCGCCATCGCGTCAGCCTGCTGATCTCGGCGGCGCAGGCGATGACGCAAGATCTGGACCTGTCGATCGCCCTGCAGCGCATCGTGGAGGCCGCCCGTCAGCTGGTGCGCGCCCGCTACGGCGCCCTCGGCGTCATCGCACCGGACGGCAGCCTCGAGCGGTTTGTGCATGCCGGGTTCGACGACGACACCGTCGCCCGCCTCGGCCCCCCGCCGACCGGTCGCGGGATTCTCGGCGCGGTCATCGCCGACGACGCCACCATTCGCCTGCCACGACTGTCGGACGATCCACGGTCTGTCGGGTTTCCCGCGCACCACCCGCCGATGAACTCGTTTCTCGGGGTTCCGATTCACGTTGACGGCGCCGCCTTCGGAAATCTCTATCTCACCGAGCGCGACTCCGGGCCCTTCGATGACCTGGATGCGAGCGTGATCGCGAGCCTCGCGGCGATGGCCGGCACAGCAATCGCGAACTCGCGCCTGTATGCCCGTTCGGAACGTTCACGGGTCTGGCTCGAGGCGGCGGAGGATGTGTCGCGCCGGCTTCTCGCCGGAGAGCTCTCGCCCGATGATGGGACTGCCATCGTCGTCGCCGCGCAGACCCTCACGGGCCTACCCACCGGGGTTATCGCGGTTGACGACGACGGTCGCCTCGTCGTCGACCCTCACACGGATGCTCGGCGTGACGGCCGCGTCATCGCTGACGACGACGCCATGCTCACCCGTTTCGTCGAGTCGGTGACGATCGCGCGTGAGCTCGCTCGGGCACGCGTCGACGAGCAGCGCATCGCCCTGTCGGACGAACGCGACCGGATCGCGCGCGACCTGCACGACCACGTCATCCAGAGTCTGTTTGCGGTGGGGTTGAGCCTGCAAAGCGTCGTGAGTGACCCCACGACTCCGACGGGTGCGCGCATCGCCCACCAGGTCGACGCGATCGACTCCACCATCCGGCAGATTCGCCAGGCTATCTACCGCCTGTCGGCGCCGCCGTCAGCCGCCGCATACAGTCTGCGGGCCCGCATCAACACCCTGGTGCGGGAGACGCTCGAGGGCGAAGACCTCGACTCGGGGCTCGAGTTCCAGGGCCCGGTTGACACGCTGGTCGACTCTGAGCTCGGCGATGACCTCGTTGCCGTCGTGAGGGAGGCGCTCTCGAACGCCGTGCGGCACGCGCAGGCGACGCGTGTGGATGTCGCGGTGGCGGTGCGCGGAGCCGAGGTGAGCATCCGTGTGGTTGATGACGGTCAGGGACTGGGCGATTCGACGCGACGGTCAGGGCTCGAGAATCTGCGCGCCCGTGCCGTGGAACGCGGCGGCACGTGTGAGGTCGGTGCCTCATCGGGCGGCGGCACCGAACTTCTCTGGCGCGTACCCTGGGGGGCATCATGACCGACACCGTGCGCGTCTTCCTGCTCGACGACCATGAGATCGTGCGCCGCGGGCTTGCCGACCTGCTCGACGCGGAGGACGGTATGGAGGTGGTGGGCGAAGCGGACCAGGTGGCCGGAACCGCGGAGGCGATCATCGCGGCCGACGCCACCGTCGCCGTCTTGGACGGGCGTCTGCCCGACGGCAGCGGAATCGACGTCTGCCGCGACGTGAAGTCGGCACGGCCCGACATCGGCTGCCTGATCTTGACCTCCTATGACGACGACGAGGCCGTCTTCGCCGCGGTGCTGGCCGGCGCGAACGGCTACCTGTTGAAGGAGGTGCGCGCGACGCGGCTCGTCGAGGTGATCCGGCAGGTCAATGCGGGGGCGTCGCTGCTCGACCCCGCCGTCGTCGCTCGCGTTACCGCGAAGATGCGCGCGGCCGCCAGCGAAACGACACCGCTCGATGGCTTGACCCGACGCGAGACCGAGATCCTCGCGCTGATCGCCGAAGGGCTGTCGAACCGCGAAATAGGGCTGCGCCTGTACCTGGCCGAAAAGACGGTTAAGAATTACGTGAGTGGCATCCTCGCGAAGCTGGGCATGCAGCGCCGCACACAGGCCGCCGTCCTTGCCGCGGAGTGGCTGCCCAAGCGCTCCGACGCGGCTCGCTAGCGCCCGCAAGCCCGCGCGGCCTACGGCAGCGACACGACGGATGCCGCGCGCGAGATTCTGAGGACGCGCCCAGGGCCCCTCGCTAGCGTCTCCGGTTCTTCTGCGCCCGCCCCCGCGGGTGCTCGATCACGGAGGACACCATGTACGCAACGACGGAAAACGCCAGCCCCGACACCCTCGTCTCGCTCGCGACCGCCGAGCCCGAGCTCGCCGTGAGCATTCTCGTGCCGATGGCAACGACGGGAAAGGAGACGGCCGCGAACAGCACCGTGCTGAAGAACGCACTGCGGGACGCTGGCGAGAAGCTTGCCGACGCCGGTGTCTCCGACAGCGACCAGGCCGCCCTCCTCTCCCCCGCCACCGAGTTGCTCGACGATCACGAGTTCTGGCAGAACCAGGGCGCCAGCCTCGGCATCTATCTCACCGCCGGTCACGAGCCACGCCTGGTGCGCTTTGGAGTGTCGGTCGACCCGCAGGTGAGTGTCGGCCGACGCTTCCGCATCGCGCCGGTTCTCGGTCTGCTCGATGCCGACGACGCGTTCCTCGTCGCCACTGCCACGCACGACGGCGCTCAGCTCTTCACGGCGACGCGCGCGGGCCTCGGCGATGCGCTCGCGGTCGGGCTGCCGTCGAGCGCCGGCAACGAGGGGGTGGAGAACGACTACGAGAACCCCGTGCAGGCGAGCCCGCCGCTTCGCCCGAACACCGGCCACGCCTCGATCAGCAACGCACAGGTGTACGGCGACGCTCCCCCCGAGTGGCGCGAGACGCGTCAGCACGACCACGCGCAGGCTGTCGTGCAGGCGCTGACCGCGGCGACGAGCGACCGCCACGAGCGCATCGTGCTCGTGGCGGGAGCGGAGGTGATCGGACTGCTAAGGCCGAGCGGCCTCTTCGCCGCCGATGTCGACCACAACCCCGAATCGCTGACGCCTGAGGATCTCCACGCGCACGCACTCAAAGCCATCGAATCCGAATTGGATGCGCACCGCGCCGACGCCCTCAGCACCGTCGTCGCGGCGCTCGGTCGCGCCGACGGGTCGGCCACGAGCGACGCCGCCGAACTGCTGACCGCGGCCCTCGAGGGGCGTCTTGGCACGCTCATCGTGTCGGCGAGCGCCGCCGCGAGCCACGACGGCGACCTCGACGAGGTGGTCAGTGCCGCGCTGGGCACGGCCGCGCGCATCGTCGTGGCGGAGGACGACGCGGCACCGGCACCGCTCAGCGGCCTCCTGCGCTACTAGTCGGGTGCGGGGCGCTCGCCGTCAGCGACGCGAGCCGGGAGGTTGCGGGCGGCGAGCATCCCACTCGCCCTGCCCCCAGCGAAGCCCCTTCGCGACCGGATAGACGGCGAGAAAGACCCACGCGGGGGCGCGCAGTCGACGGTTGCGCACCCCGTGGTGGGTATACGTGCGGTCGAAGCGACCCACGTACGAGTAGTAGTCGCGCGGGCTGTCATCGATCCGCCGGGCCGACATGCCCGTGACCATCGTCGGGATGTACCGCGCGGTGAGCCCCGCGTCGTACAGGTGAACCGAGATGTCGATGTCTTCGTGGAACAGGTCGTCTTCGTCGCGGCACACCTCGCCGCGGATCGCCTGCCACGCGCTCGCCCGCAGGGCCATGTTGCTGCCAAACACGAAGTGATACTCGCGGGCCAAGCGCAGGATCGCGCGCCGGAGGGTGTCGTCGGCCTTCAGGCCGAAGCGACGCAAGGGCATGTCGTAGTAGAGCACCGGTCCCGTGGCGGCCGCCACCTCGGGGTCGGCGAACGCCTTCTGCACCTCTTCGACCCAGTTGGGCTCGAGCACGCTGTCGGCGTCGATGCGGCCGAGCACGTCGCCGGTGGCCGCATCGAGGCCGGCATTTCGGGTGGGCACAATCCCCTGCTCGTCGAACTGCGGAAGGTAGATGAGGGGCGCGTCGGGGTGGGAGGCCTGCAGTTCGGCGACGATCGCGGCCGTGCGGTCGGTCGACCGGTTGTCGACGACGATGATCTCGTGGGCCGGCACGGTCTGGGCGAGCGCCGCGAGCACGCAGGGCTCGATCGTCGATTCCTCGTTGTACGCGGGGATGACGATCGAGACGGTGAGCGGCGTCGTCACGCCGCCGCCTGCGCGACGGGGGCGGCAAGGAGCGCGACCGTCACGGAGCCGCCCTTCGTGGCCTGCTCGCCCACCTGGCGGAAGCCGAGCCGCGCATGGAACGCCAGCGACCCGGGATTCGGCGGATCGAGGTTCACTTCGCAGGTCACTTCGGAGAACCCGCGGGTGCGGGCCTCGTCGAAGACCGCGGCGTACAGCACCTGCCCGAGCCCTGCGCCGCGCTCACTCTCGGCGATGACGATGCGGTCGACATACAGACTCGCAACGCCGCGCCCCTCGAAGAAGCGGTAGTTCTCGCTGTCGTACGCGGCACCGGGCGCGAGCGCCAGCACGAAGCCGGCGAGTCGCCCATCGCGCTCAAGTCCGAGCGGCAGAGCGGCGAGGGTGATGAGCCGCGCCAGTTCCGCGGCTGCCGTGATCGGCACGGCAGGGCTCGCCGCGTCATTGAGCGGTGTGAGCTCGTCCGCGTCAGCGGCGGTGAGACGGCGAAGCGTGGGCGTAGGCGATGTCATGCATCTGATTCTGCCTTCCGCGCCTTCCAAGCGACGAGTCCGGCGGTCGCCGTCAGGATGCCGAGCGCACTCACCGCGACCCAAAAGGGCGGACCCAGGTCGAGACCGAACGCTCCGATGGCGACCCACGCGACGACGCCAGGAATCATGCCGATTGCGCTTCCCAGGATGTAGTCGCGCCGCCGCAACCCGGTGAGTCCGGATGCATAATTCACCGCCATGAACGGAATGACCGGAACCATGCGCACACCAAGCACCGCGACGAGCCCACGATCGGACAGCAGTCTATCGACCTTGTCAACGCGCTGACCGGTGAACTTCTCGACGGCGCCGCGGCCGAGCGCTTTGCCAAGGAAGAACGAGCCGGTGGCGCTCAGCAAGGCACCCAGCAAGACAACGGGTAGTGCCGTCCAGAAGCCAAACACTGCCCCGGCGGCGATCGATATGACGGACTTCGGCGCTGGCGTCATCGTGATAGCCCCATAGAGCAGGGCGAACACGGCGAGACTCCACCAGCCCAGCTCGTCGGCGGCGGTTTGGACCTGCTCCACTGAGGGCAGATCGACGAGCAATCCGGTGGCGACAGCGATCGCGACGATCGCCACGAAGACCACAAGCTTCGCCACGACGCGACGCGACACCGTTCTCGCGTGGTCGTCCTCTAGCGCGGTCGGTTTCGCTGTCGGCGGCTGTCATGGCCGGCTCAGTCTACGGATCGACGCAGACCCTTCCCGCTTCGTCACAGAGTCGGATCAGCGGGGATGTTCGCTCGCAGCCACCAGACGGGGTCGACGTGGCCACCGCCGACAGTGAGCTCAAAGTGGAGGTGCGTTGCGGTCGTCGTACCGCTGTTGCCGACCTGACCGATCGTCTGACCGACCTCAACAAGCTGCCCGGGAACAACGGGCGCAGAGCCCGGAATCAGGTGCGCGTACAGCGAGTTCACCCGCTGCCCGTTGATGGTGTGCTCGATAGCCACGTAGGTGCCCCAGCCGCCGTTACTACTAACCGCGGTGACGACGCCGTCGGCGATTGCGACGGCTGGTGCCCCGTACCCCGGGAAGAGATCCACGCCCAGGTGGTAGGTCGAGCATCCGGCACAGACGTTGCCGCGATAGCCGAAGCCGTTGCCGATGGGACTTCCTTCGGCAACCGGCCACTGGATGGGTGAGCGCCACGTGATCTCGACGCTGTCGCGCTCGGCGGCGAGCATCGCGGTGGATGCGGCGATCGCGGTGACCGGGACCTCGTACGTTTGCGGCGCCGGCGCGGGCGCCTCCGCTGCCTCGATTTCCACCGCGACCTCGGCAGCCTCGGCGGTCATGGGGTGACCCGCCCAGAAGCTGGCGGCGAGCAGGGAGGCGAGCAACGCGGTGGCGGGCTTGCGCGAGAAGTGCGCGCGCGGCGACGCACCAGGGCGGGGTTGGAGCATAGGAGAAATGAGCTTTCCGGTGAGCGGCGCGGCGCGCCTCGAACACGGCTGATCGCGTCGTCGCGAGAAGGTCACCGCACTCACTACGCGAGGCGGGAAACGAGGTCATGGCGCTCGCTGATGAGGGTCATCTGGGCACTCGCTCGCGTCGGCGACGGAGCCGACGAAGCCCCAGTGTAGCAAACAGACGCGGAAAGGTTACAAATAGGTAACGAACGCTACGCGATGGTGGTGCCGAATGCGAGCCCCAGCAGGTACGTGGCGGCCGCCGCGCCGTAGCCGATCGCAAGCTGTCGGAGCGCGCGCTTGACGGGCGACGCTCCCGACAGCACGCCCACGATCGCGCCGGTGATGACGAGAGCGATGCCCACCAGTGCGGCCGCCCAGAGCACGGCCGTGAGCCCGGTGAGCCCGATCGCGTAGGGCACGACGGGGATCGCGGCACCCGAGGCGAAGAACGCGAAACTCGAGAACGCGGCACGCCAGGCGGAGCCCACCTCTTCGTGCTCATCGATCGCGGGCGCGTGGGCACGCGACGCCTCCTCGGGGCGGTCGCTGGCGAGCACCGAGCGGGCGCGCTCGTCCGCCTCCCGAGCATCCAGGCCCCGGGCTCGGTAGACGAGGGCGAGCTCGTTCGCGTCGAGGTCGAGCGCGGGCAACGCGCCGTGCGAGTCGGGGTCGGGGGTCGACGCCTCGAGCAGTTCGCGCTGCGAGCGCACCGACACGTACTCGCCCGCCGCCATCGACAGGGCGCCGGCGAGCAGACCGGCCAGCCCCGTGAACAAGACGACGGCGGGTGCCACGCCGGTCGCCCCGATGCCGAGCACCAGCGCCAGATTCGAGACGAGGCCGTCGTTGGCGCCGAACACGGCGGCGCGGAATGTGCCCGCCAGCCGGTTGCGCCCCCGCGCGGCGAGCCCGCGCACCACCTCGGCGTGCACGCGCTCGTCCGCCGCCATCGCGTCGGTGGCGTGCGCGTCGGCTTCGTAGGGCGACCGGCCTTCCGCCCGCTGGGCGAGCGCGAGGAAGAAGATCGACCCGAATCGGCGGGCGAAAAAACCGAGGATGCGCGTGCGCAGCGAGACAGCCGGCACCGTCTTCGCATGGTCGCCCAGCAGCTCGACCCAGTGCTGCTCGTGGCGGCGTTCGGCGTCGGCGAGCGCGAGCAGAATCTCACGCTCCTCGCCGGTGCGACGCTCGGCCAGGTCGCGGTAGACGGCCGCTTCGGCGCGCTCGTCGGCGAGGTACCGCCGCCAGCGACGCAGCTGGGCGCGCGTCGGGGTGAGCTCCACCGCGTTCGTCATGGGGTCATCCTGGCAAAACGCGCGCGTGCGCGCGGTTCGGCGATCCGAAAACGACGCGGTTCCCGGCTCCGGCGCCTACCAGCCCCAGGTGCCGGGGGCTCCCTTGAACGGGCCGACGACGCGGGGGGTGATCCACCCGCCGTAGAAGTCGCCCTCCTGCGCCGTGACCACGTCGCCGTCGAGCGTGCAGCGGTCCATCCGACCGGGGTAGATCGCAACGTGGTCGACGAGCTGCTCAAACCCGGGGCCGGGGGTAGTCCCACACCGACTCTTGGCCGGGCCCTGGCGTGTCGGGGGTTTGCCTACGCATCAAAACCCGAAGTCCCCGAAGCCGCCGAAGTCGCCGCCCGCGTCCCCGGACGCGTCGAACGCTCCGCCATCGCTCGCCACGTCGCCCCCGGCATCAATCGGCGGCAGGAAGGCCGACACCAGCGCCGAGCCGACGACGTAGCCGGCGACGGTTCCGAGCAGGGATGCGCCGAGCACCTGCCCGAAAACGGGCGCCTGCATCGTGCGTTCCATCGAGCCCGGCTCGCGCATTTCGGCGCGCGTCGCCGCACGCGCGAGCGTGTCGGGGGTGTCGTCCGCCGGCTGCTCGCTTTCGGGGGCGTCCTTGCGCAACTCGTCCAGTAGCAGGGCGCGCTGTTCGGGCGCCAGGCGCTCGAACGCCTCGCGGTGCACCCGCTCGATCGCCTCCGGTGGGGCCGTCTGCAGCAGGTAGCGGTAGCGCTCTACCGCGCGCGCATCGTCACTGCGGGGCGGCGCCGGATGCGGTCCGCCCTCGTCACGGGATGCGCCGAACAATCGGTCGAAGAAACTCACGTCGTGCCTCCGCGTCGGCTGGGGTCAGCCACACGGTACGCAGGAAGTCCTGCGATGCGCTGAGGAAACGATGAGCGACACCCTGGGTAACAACTGGGTCACAGTCGAAGAGGTGTGGGTGCTGTGCACTAGTCTCAGGAGAAGAAAGTTGATGCGCCTCGTGAGTTCAGGGCGTCTTGCAGTACGCAGGTCGTTGCACTCCCCTATGGATTCCGGTTCACGAGTTGGTTCGACTGGTGGTTTCGACAGTCGAAACTCCGTGAAACAAGAAGGAAAGGGAGTTAGTCATGACGACTGGCACCGTTAAGTGGTTCAACGCCGAAAAGGGTTTCGGCTTCATCACCCCCGATGACGGAAGCGCCGACGTGTTCGCGCACTTCTCGGCCATCCAGTCGAGCGGCTACCGCTCGCTCGACGAAAACCAGAAGGTCGAATTCGACGTCGCGCAGGGCCCGAAGGGTCTGCAGGCCGAGAACATTCGCCCGCTGTAAGCAGCACCATCCGCTCGCACCAGAGCAACCCTGACGCGTGAGCCCTCACGGGCGAGCGCCGACAGAAAACCGCCCGTCGACGATGCCGGGCGGTTTTCGCCGTTAAGGGGCATCAGGCCTCCGTGACGAAGTCGATGAGTTCCTCGACGGGGCCGAGCAGCGCGGGCTCGAGATCGTGGAAGCTGCGCACGCGCGAGAGGATGCGCTGCCACGCGTGGGCAATGTCGGCCTGGTCGTCGTGGGGCATGCCGAGCGCGGCGAGCACCCCCCTCTTCCATTCGAGGTGTCGCGGAACCTCCGGCCACCGCTCGATGCCGAGGCGGGCAGGCTTCACGGCCTGCCAGATGTCCACGAAGGGGTGGCCGACGATGTGCACGCTGCCCCGGGGAACGGTCCGCAGTGCAGCCGACGCGATGCGCGCCTCCTTCGAGCCTTCGACGAGGTGATCGACGAGCACGCCCACCCGACGCCCCGGCGTTGGGGCGAAGATCGCGAGGCGGTCGGCAAGGTGATCCACACCCTCCAGGTACTCAACAACGACGCCCTCGACCCGCAGGTCGTGGCCCCACACCTTCTCGACGAGTTCGGCGTCGTGACGACCTTCGACCCACAGGCGACTCGCCCGGGCCGTGCGCGCGCGCTGGTCGGCGACGTGGAACGACCCGCTGAGCGAGCGCGCGCGGCCCGCGGGCGCGGCGACCGTCGGCTCGATGAGGGTCGCGGGTGCACCGTCGACCAGGAAGCCCGGCCCGAGCGGAAATGCCCGGATTCGACCCAGCCGGTCCTCCAGGTGCACGTTGCCAACCTCGACGCCGACAACCGCGCCCACGAAGCCCGAGTCGGGCAGCTCGACGACGAGTCCGGGGTCAGCGGGCACCCGAGTGATGGGCACTCGGCCCGCCGACCGCCAATTGCCCGCCAACACGTCGTCTCCGTAGCGATCCACGCCGAGACGCTACGCGAGGCCTGAGCGCTAGGGTTGCCGCACACGCCGAGCCTCGCGAGCGAAGGAGCCCCATGCGTCTCACCGCCGATCTGTTCCGCTGGGGTCTCAGCGTGCTGCTGATGGTGCCGTTTCTGGCGATTGGCGGATGGGCTCTCGGCCTTCCCGCCCTGCTGTGGGCGGCACTCATCGCGGTCTTTCTGGGCGGTGCGGTGAATGTCGCCGCCGTGGTGCGGGGAATCCGTCGGGTGAGCGACGGCCGCGCCGTCGATGACATTCTGCGCTCGGTCGACGGGCAGGCCAACGCGCCGGCGGAGCCGCTGGACGTGCGTCAACGCCTGATCTTTCCGGACGAACCCGACGCGCTCGACGCCGACCCCGATGATCGGCGACTCGCGCGCCGCACCGCAGCCCTCGGGTCGGCACTCGGACTCGTGGCACTGGGCGTCGCGGGTGCGCTCATCGCCGCGGTCGCGATCCCCCGCGCACTCGCTGGCGACGGGCTCACCCTCACGCAGACATACGGCGTGTGGGGCGGGGGCAGCGTGCTGTTTGCGGTGGGCCTCGGCATCTGGAGCATCGCCGTTCTCGTCGTGGCGGCGGCGCTGTGGCTGAGCGGTCGGGCCGACGGCCCCGTCGCACGGCGCCTCGCCTCCCCACGGCGCATCGTGGCGCTCGCGGCGGTGGCGGGCGCGGCGCTCGTTGTCGGGTGGTTCGCCCCGGCGGCCGCACCCGGCCTCGCTGGCGCGCTCGGCCCCGGGGTGGCGCTGGGCGACGCCGACGCCTGGCGCTCGGGATTCGGGCTGCTCGGTGTCGGGCTGTGCCTCGCGGCGATCGTGCTGACGGTGCCGCGCTGGAAGCGGCGGGTGCGCCGCTAAAGACTTGACGCGCATCCGGTTATCTGGTTAGTTAGTCATGTAACTAACCGCATAACCGAACGGAGGCGTGCATGGATGATGGGCGACCGATCTTCCTGCAGCTCGCCGAGCGCATCGAAGACGGCATCATCGACGGCACCTACCCCGACGAGGGGCAACTGCCGTCGATCAACGACTTCGCGGCGTTTCACCGCATCAACCCCGCGACGGCGCTGAAGGGCATTCAGCGGCTCGTCGACGCCGGCGTCGTGTACAAGCGACGCGGCGTCGGCATGTTCGTCAGCGCGGGAGCGCGCGAGCGCCTGCTCGCCGCGCGGCGCGACCGCTTCGCCGTGACGCACATTTCTCCCCTGCTCACCGAAGCCCGCACGCTCGGGCTGACGACGGCAGAACTCATCGACCTGATCAGAAAGGACACCCCCTCATGACGCTCACCGTCGAGGCACACGGCCTCACGAAGCGCTACGGAGCATTGCGCGCCGTAGGCGACGTCAGCTTCGCCATCCCCGGCGGCAGCATCGTCGGCCTGCTCGGCCGCAACGGCGCTGGAAAGACCACGCTCATGCAACTCATCACCGGCCAAGAGCTCGCGACGACGGGCGAGGTGCGGGTGCTCGGCGAGAACCCCGTCGAAAACCCGCGTGTCATGAGCACGCTGTGCTTCGTGAAGGAGGCGCAGAAGTACCCCGAAGACTTCCGCGTGCGGCACGTCATGTCGGTCGCGCCGCGGTTCTTCCCGAACTGGGACGCCGAGTACGCCGAGCGACTGATCGACGAATTTCGGCTCACCCGCAAGCAGCGCATCAAGAAGCTCTCACGCGGTCAGCTGTCGAGCGTGGGCATCATCGTCGGCCTCGCCTCGCGGGCACCGGTGACCATCTTCGACGAGCCGTACCTCGGGCTCGACGCGATCGCCCGGCAGAACTTCTACGACCACCTGCTCGCCGACTACAGCGACAACCCGCGCACGATCATCCTGTCGACGCACCTGATCGACGAGGTCGCGAACCTGCTGGAACACGCGATCGTGATCGACGACGGACGCATCGTGCTCGACGCACCGGTCGATGAGCTGCGCGCGAGCGCGGTGACGGTCAGCGGCCCGGCGAGCGCGGTCGACACCCTCCTCACCTGGCGCGAGGTGATGCACCACCAGACGCTCGGCGGGCTCGCCACCGCAACGGTCGCCGCCCTGTCGGAGGCCGAGCGTGCATCCGCCGCGGGCGAGGGCCTCGAGGTCGGCCCGGTGTCGCTGCAGCAACTGATCATTCGCCGCTCCGGCGGCTGGACCACCGCGAACGTCGTCGCGTGGCCGCTCGGCGTGCTCGCGTTCATCCTACTCCTGAACATCGGCATTGGCATCGTCATCGAGCAAGCCACGCAGAGCGCCGCCGACTCCGGCGGCGAGGCCGATGTCACGATCACGGTCAGCGGCGGGGTGGCGTTCGTCTACATCTACATGCTCGTCATCGCCGTGCAGTCGGTAAACATGTCCTTCTCGATCGCGCTGGGCTGGGGCGCGACCCGCCGCGACTTCGCGCTCGGCACGCTCGCGTTTTTCGGGATCATGTCGCTCAGTTACGGGTTGCTCATCGCCGCCATGGCCGTCGTAGAACGCGTGACAGGCGGCTGGGGGCGCAGATTGCAGTTCTTCGGCGACGCGGGAGTGCTCGGCACGGCGCTGTGGAGTCTCGTGATCACGGCGCTAGCGACACTCACGCTGTACCTCGTGCTGCGGTGGGCAACGCCCCGCGACTGAGCGGCTCAGGGCACCGTCACTCGCGGTGGTCGGCGAGCGTGATCATGCCGACCACCGCGAGTTCGCGCATGCGCGGCAGAACCTCGGCGGCCAGAGCTCCGGCGTCGACATCGAGCAGGTCAGCAACCGCGGCGACGATGACGCCCATGGGCAGTTCGCCGTCGCAGGCACCCACCACGGCACCGAGGCCTGTGTCCAGGTCGACCACGCGACCGAGCCCCGTGCCCTGCACAAGGCGCATGACGGTCGGATGCTCGGCCCCCGGCCAGAAGTGGCGCTCTTCCGTGACGTCCGGGGCGACGGTCGCGTGCATCCGAGCGAATGCGACATCGTCGAGCGCAGCGATCTGATCGTGCGCCGCGAAGCCGGCAGCGATGGCATCGCCGAGTCCGGAGGTGCCGGACGGTGCCGCCGTCGCGACCCGCTCGAATCGACGCAGCCTCGGTGCCGAGGTGTTGGCTGGGCGGCGCAACGTCAGGTATCCGAAGCCGACGTGGGTCACGCCCCGGGCGGCGAAGTCGTCGAGCCACGCCTCGGCGAGCGCCTCGAAGGTCTCGCTCGCGGTGCGCACTCCCCCATCGCGCAGCCACGTCTCTGCGTACTCGGCCGCGTCTTGCCTATCGCGTTCGATTACCCAGGCGTCGAGGCCCGCCGCCTCAACCCAGGCACGCACGCGGTCGAGCCCGTCGGTGCCGGCGCGGTACTCCCAGTTGCCGAGAAGGTGGGCGGTTCCGCTCGGCTCGAGGTGGTCGGGCAGCGCGCGAACGAGCTCCTCGACGATGCCGTCGCCCACGCGACCGCCGTCGCGATACTCCAGCACGTCGACGCCGCGCTCCCGCGGGGTGATGACGAAGGGCGGGTTCGAGACGATCCGGTCGAATCGTTCGCCTGCCACGGGGGTGAGCATGTCACCGTGCCGCAACTCGACGTTGTCAACGCCGCTGAGTTCCAGGGTCAGCGCGGCCAGGCGCAGAGCCCGGTCGCTGAGGTCGGTCGCGATGACGCTCGCGGCGCTGCGGCGTGCGTGAAGGGCCTGCACGCCGCTGCCGGTGCCGAGGTCGAGTACGCGCCGGGCGGGTGAGGTGGGCACGAGACCCGCGAGGGTCAGCGACGCACCACCGACGCCGAGCACATGATCGGCGCTGAGCGGCCCGCGGCGCACCATCTCGCCGTGATCCGACACGACCCACCAGTTGACGACGCCGGTGGTGTCGACGGCCGAGTACGGTCGCACCTCGACGAGCGCGCGGCCGTCCGGGCCGAGCAGTCCGCGAGCGCGCAGCCCTGCGGCACCGGTGCGCGCCAGGGCACGGTCGATCGGAGCGTCATCCAGCGCCTCCCCGAGGAGGAACAGTCGCGCCAGCACGGCGGCGGGATGCTCGTGGCCGGCAAGCGCGCGCCGCGCCGGCACCGGATTGTCGCGCGCGAGCGCCGCGTCCGCGACGGGACCCCACAGACCCTGCAGGCGGTCGACCGTGAAGTCGGCGTCGAGGAGGTCGGCCCGGAGCTCGGAGGTGTGCACCGAGCAAGTCAAACGCATGCGGACCGTTTCGAGAATTCTGGGTATTCCGGGAATAGGCCGGGAGCTTGAGGCGCTATCGTTCCGTGTGCTTCATGCGTACGCATATAAATGCGCGTCGCCAGAGCCCGCTTCACACCGTGACCACCTGACGAAGGAGACTCCGCATGACCATCACCGCCGACATGATCCCCGGGTACCGCACCGGCACGTGGAAGGTTGACCACGCCCACGCCGAGATCGGCTTCTCGGTTCGCCACCTCGCCATCAGCAAGGTGCGCGGAAAGTTTGAACGCTTCGACGCCACCGTGATCGCCGCCGAGAACCCCGCCGAGTCGAGTGCCCACGTCACGATCGACGTGACGAGCATCAACACCGGCAACGAGACGCGCGACGCCCACCTGCGCACGAACGACTTCTTCTCGGCCAGCGAGTACCCGACGATCGAGTTCCGCTCGACCGGCGTACGCCAGGAGGGCGGCGAGGTGCTGCTCGACGGCGAGCTCACCCTGAAGGGTGTCACCAAGCCGATCACCCTGCGTGGCGAATTTGGCGGCATCGCGACCGACCCGACCGGTGCCGTCAAGGCGGCCGCCAGCGGAACGACCGTGATCAACCGCACCGACTTCGGCGTGACCTGGAACGCCCCGCTCGAGACCGGCGGCATGCTGCTCGGCGAGGACGTCACCCTCATCATCGAAGCCCAGTTCGAGCTGCAGCAGGACGCGGCGTAGCGACCTGCGCCGCCCACGCGGCGAACACAGGGGGTGGTGGCCGGCTGGCCGCCACCCCCTTTCGTGCGCCGGTAGCGATCGTCGCATCCAGCGGCGCGCATCCTCTCGGAACACTCACGTAGCCTGGAGGCGATGCGCCCCCTCACCGAAGACCAGATTCGCGCGAGCTTCGTCAATGCCCCCGCGGCCGAGCTTCAGCGCATGGAGATTCCTGGCCTGCACGAGACAGTCTGGGAGGAGCGCGAATTTCTCGGCTGGCGCGACCCGCAGGGCTCGCTGCGCGGCTACCTCGTGACCTGGGTCGACGACGAGCCGGTGGGGGTCATGGTGCGGGCCGCCTCCGGCGGTCTGCGACCCGGCATTGGCGCGATGTGTTCGCTCTGCCACACCCCGCAGCCCGCGACGCAGGTGCTGATGTTCAGCGCGGCTCGCGGTGGCGCGGCCGGCCGCGACGGCAACTCGATCGGCACCTACATCTGCGCCGATCTCGCGTGCCCCATCATGATTCGCATCTTCCCCGGGCAGAGCGAGATGCTGCTGCGGCGCGACGAGTTGGTTGCGCGGCGCAGTGCGGGACTCAGCGAACGGGTGCGCGCCTTCACCGCACGCATTCTGGAGACCGCAGAACGCTAGTCGCGGCGCCCGAGGATCGTGATCGGGATCATGAGCGAGAACGTCACCGCGAGGATCCCTGCGAAGAAGAGAAACGGGGCGTACACCTCCGGCACCTCGAACGAGTACGCGAACATCGGGAACGAGGCGAGGAACAACGCGATGGCGGCGATGGCGGGCAGGATCTTCATGGTGCCCCCCATTCTGCCAGGTTCTCGCTGGGAACGGGGCACACTGGAGGGCATGACCGTACTCTCGCGCATTCGCACCGCCGGCTGGGGTGCGCTCGTCGCCGTGATCGAGGATGCTCGGGTCGACTTTACGACCACAGACGCGGGCATCGTGGTCACCCCGGAGGGCGCCGCCGCCGACGCGGGGCTCGTGTTCTACCCGGGGGCACGCGTCGACCCCTACGCGTACGTGCCGATCATGGCCGAGGTCGCCGCCGACGGCGGGATCGACGGCCTCTTCCTGCTCGGCAGCTACTGCGCGAACGACCTGAGCGCAGCACCCCTCACGGCGGTGAGCGTGGAGGGCGCGAACGACGGGCTGAGCACGCCCGCGCAGATCGATGCGGCCACCGAACTGTTGCCGGCGTCGGTGACGCGGGTGAGCATCCCGGGGGCGAACCACGCGAGCTTCGGCGACTACGGCGCACAGAGCGGCGATGGGCCGCTCGAGGTCGACCGGGCCGAGGTGCGCGCGGCGGTCGCCGAGGCCGCACTGCTGCTGCCGTAGGCGCGCGAGAATCCCAGCACGCACCGAGCGCCACGGCCTACAATCGGCGTCGCAGGGCGAGAGGCAAAGGCGGTGACAGCATGAGCATGGAGCACCCTTCGGTCAACGCGCCGACGTGGTCGTTCTGGCGCTTGTTCAGCATGCTCAGCCTCGTTGGTTCGGCCGGCTGGACGCTGAGCCGCCCGCTCGTCATCGCCGACAATCCCGAGCAGATGCGCGAGCTGTACCTGATCATCGCCTCGACGGTCGGCGGCGGCGCGATCGTCGTCGTCGGCGCGCTGCTCGCCGGCGGCGTGCGCATGGGTATTGCGGAGGCGAGCCGGCTGGCGGCCGCGCCGTCGGCGATTCGCGCCGCCACCGCATCCTTCACCCCGACGCGCATCGGGATGCGCGCACTGGCGCTGCGCTACAACCTGCGGCCGCAGCGCGTGTTCTTCCTCTCGTGGGCGCTCGTCGAGGTCGACGAGTCGGGTGTGAGCATCCGGCGCGCGAACGAGGAGGCCGACGTCGTGCTGCACATCCCCGCCTCCCGCATCACGAACGTGCGTTTGGGCGCCATGACCGACAGCCTCATTCGCGTTCCGACGCTGAACGTCGAGGTGGGCCCGTCTGACGAGTCGGCGGTCGTGCCCATCGCGCTGCTCGCCGGGCCGACGAAGGCGCTGCCGCTGATCGAGCGCGAGCTCTTCGTCGCCGAAGCGCGGCGCCTGCTCGGGCTCGGGGTTGCCCCGTAGTCGACGAAACCGCCTCGTCTTCCCCCCTTTCGCGTCGCAAACACCGAAAGACCCTGGCCGAACTCAGGCGCACCCGCCACACTGGGGACTCGACCGAGGAGGGGGGCCGCGTGCTAACGACGCGTGTGGGCGAAGTGGTGCGGTGGGACAACGACCGCGGCTTCGGCTTCATCGCGCCCGACGACGGCGGCTCCAATGTCTTCGTCCACGTCTCCGACCTCGCGCCCGGCTCGCCGCGGCCGCACGTCGGCGACCGCGTCGACTACGCGCTCGAACGCGACGATCGCGGCCGGATGCACGCGGCGCGGGTCGCCGTGCACGGCGCGGTCGACGAGAGGGTCGCGCCCGTTCGGCGCCGCCCGCAACGCTGGAGCGTCATCGAGATGCTGGCGGTGCTGGGTTTTGCCGTCATGCTCGCGACCGGGGTGCTGCTGTACGACATGAGCATCGCCATTCCGCTCGTCGTCGGCCTCGTCTCGCTGGTCACCGCCTTCGCCTACGCCGACGACAAGCGGCGCGCCGAGGAGGGCCGCTGGCGCACCTCCGAAAGCTCGCTGCTGTTGCTCTGCCTGCTCGGCGGCTGGCCCGGCGCGATCGCCGCCATGCGGTGGTACCGGCACAAGACGACGAAGGCGAGTTTCGTCGGCGCCTTCTGGGTGACCGTGTTCGTCACCCTCATCGCCTTCACCCTCATCGCCTTCCCCGCCGCGCGCGAGGCGGTCATCACCTCGCTCGAGCTGATGTCGGGCGGGGCTTAGCGCCCACCCCCGAGGCCGCGCGAACGCTGCTCGATGCCCAGCTCGCCGTACGGGTAGTCGGGCGCGTGCACGGCGCTTACTGTGTCGAGCCGCGCGCGCTGATCGGCGCTCAGGGTGACGGATGCCGCCGCCATGTTGGCCTCCAGCTGTCCAACCGTGCGGGCGCCGAGAATCACCGAGGTGACGGTGGGCCGGTCGACGAGCCACGCGAGCGCCACCTGCGCGGGGCTCGCGTCGACCTCGGCGGCGACGGCGGTGAGCGCGTCGAGCACGGCCCACGTGCGGTCGCTGCCCGCCTTCCGGTCGTAGGCCTCCATGCCGCGGTCGGGGTTCTCGCCGAGTCGGGTCGCACCGCTCGGGCGCGCGTCTTTCGTGTACTTGCCGGTCAGCCAGCCGCCGGCGAGCGGGCCCCACGGCAGCAGCCCCACGTCGTAGCGCTCTGCCGCTGGCACGACCTCGAACTCGAGCTCGCGGGCCAGCAGGTTGTACTGCGGCTGCAGGGTCACCGGCTGCGGAACACCCATCGCGCGGGCGGTGTGGACGATCTCGGCGAGCTGCCACCCCGTGAGGTTCGACCAGCCGTAGTACGCGATGTCGCCGGCCCGAATCGCGTCGTCGGCAAAGCGTAGCGTCTCCTCCACGGGCGTCAGCGGGTCCCACGCGTGGAACTGGTAGAGGTCAACGTGGTCGACGCCGAGGCGCTCGAGCGACGCGGCGAGGGCGCGGCGCAGGTGCCGGCGGCTCAGGCCGACGTCGTTGGGGCCCTGTCCCATGGGGAAGCGGCCTTTCGTGGCCACGATCATCCGATCGGCCGCGTCGGGGTTGGCGGCCAGCCACCGCCCGACGATGCGCTCGCTCTCCCCGGCCGAATACACGTCGGCTGTGTCGATGAGGGTGCCACCCGCCGCGGCGTAGGCGTCGAGAATCGCGTGGCTCGTCGCCTCGTCGCTCTCGGCCCCGAAGGTCATGGTTCCGAGGGCGAGGTCGCTGACGGCGGTGCCGCTGTGTCCGAGAAGTCGTTGGCGCATACCTCGACCCTAACGACGGATGCACCGGGTTAGGCTGACAGGCTGGCGCGACCGCGTCACGCACCACGTGTTGTCTGGGGTCACCATCAGCGAGTCGAATCCGCCCACCGGACCCATCGAGGAGGTGCGCCCGTCGGCCGCGTTGCCGGCGCGCGGCGGGGCGCGGGGGCACCTCGTCGACCTACGACCGCTGACCGAGAGCCCTGCATTCGCGCGGATGTGGATCGGCGGCTCGATCACGGGCATCGGCAGCCAGATGACGATCGTCGCCGTCGGCCTCGACATCTACGCCCGCACCCAGTCGACCTTCGCGGTGTCGCTCGTCGCCGCCTTCGCGCTCGGCCCCATGATCCTGTTCGGCCTGTACGGCGGGGTGCTCGCCGACAGCTTCGACCGCCGGAAGGTGGCCCTGCTCTCGGCGACGGTCGCCTGGGCGACCACCGCGGGCCTCGCCGCGTTCTCATGGTCGGGCGAGGACCCCACCTGGCCGCTGTACCTGCTGATCACCGTCAACACGGTCGCCTCCACGATGGTCGGCGTCGCCCGTCAGGCGATGGTGCCGCGGCTCATTCGTCGCGAACTGCTGCCTGCCGCGGGAGCCCTCGGCGGCATCAGCGGCGGCCTGATGCTCACGGTCGGCCCGGCGCTCGCGGGGGGTGCTCATCGCCACCGTCGGCTTCGCCTGGACCTACACGTTCGACGTCGTGCTGTTCGTCGCCGCCTTCTACGGACTCTGGACATTGCCGTCGCTGCGCCCCGAGGGCACCCCCGGCAGACCCGGGATGCGCGCCGTCGTCGACGGGGCGCGCTTCTTGAAGCGGGCCCCGAACATCCGCGCCTCCTTCCTGCTCGACATCTTCGCGATGACGTTCGGCAACCCCCGGGTGCTGTTTCCCGCGATCGGCGCGGTGCTGATCGGCGGTGGCGCCATCACGGTCGGCATCTTGACCTCGGCCGTCGCGGTCGGAACGCTCGTGCTCGGCATCTTCTCGGGGAGGCTCGGCGCCGTGCGCCGCCAGGGCCTCGCCGTAGGCATCGGCGTCGGGGTCTACGGCGCGACGATCCTGCTGCTCGGGGTCGTGCTGCTGCTCGCCGCGCTCAGCCCCGTGGCGGTCAGCGAGAGTCTCGACGACGTGAACTGGGTCGCGCTGGTTGCCGCGTGCATCCTGTTGGCGGCGTCCGGTGCGGCCGACTCGGTCAGCATGATCTACCGCAACACGATGCTGCAGGCGAGCGTTCCCGACCAGATGCGGGGGCGCCTGCAGGGTCTCTTCACCGTCGTCGTCACCGGCGGGCCGCGCGTCGGCGACCTGTACGTCGGCGTGCTCAGTGTGACCGCGCTGCTGTGGTTCCCTCCGCTGCTCGGCGGGGTCGTCATCATGGTGGCCGCGGCGGTCATTCTGCGGGTGCAGCGCACCCTCCGCGCGTACGACGCGCTCGACCCGCAGCCGTAGCCCCTGGGCGCGGCCTGAACGCGTGCCGGGCGCGGCGTGGAAGGATGTCTCCCGCCCCGACCGCCGATCAGCAGGGAGCACCATGGCTGAGACACCCGAGAGTCGCGTCGCCGTCTACATCGACTTCGACAACATCGTCATCTCGCGATACGACCAGGTGCACGGCCGCGGCGCCTGGCGCAAAGACAACGTCTACCGGCTCGGCCCGGGCCTCGAGGGCGCCGACGCCGAGCTGAAAAAGAAGATCGAGGCGGCGACCGTCGACATCGGCGCGATCATCGACTATGCGACGAGCTTCGGCACGACGGTGCTCAGCCGGGCCTACGCCGACTGGTCGATCGGGGTGAACGCCAGCTACCAGGGTCAGCTCATGGAACGCGCCGTCGACCTCACGCAGCTGTTTCCCGCGACGAAGCAGATGAAAAACGGCGCCGACATCCGGCTCGCCGTCGACGTGGTCGAAGACCTCTTCCGGCTCCCCGACGTGACCCACGTCGTCATCGCGGCCGGCGACAGCGACTACATCGCGCTCGCGCAGCGCGCGAAGCGGCTGGGACGCTACGTGGTGGGTGTGGGGGTTGCGGGCGGCACGAGCAAGTCGCTGGCCGCCGCGTGCGACGAATTCGCCGACTACGACGCGATGCCGGGCGTGCGGCCGGCCGCGCGCGCCGCCGTCGCCGAACCCGACGAGGCTCCCGCGCGCTCGCGGCGCGCCTCACGCGGCGCCGACGAGACCGCGCCGACCAAGAAGACGGATGCCCGTGACGGCTCCGCGGGCAAGGCGGAGACCGCGACGGGCAAGAAGGCCTCCAGCCAGTTACTGGTCCGTGCACTCGAACTCATGCACGAGCGCGACGACGAAGACTGGCTGCACACCTCCGAGCTGAAGCGCCAGATGGTGCGCCTCGACCCGGCCTTCAATGAGAAGGCCATCGGGTACTCGACGTTCGGCGACTTCCTCGCCTCGCGCGCGAACATCGCCGAGCTTGACGACTCGAACGCCCAACTACACAAGGTGCGCCTGCGGCGCGGGGAGGACCGCTGACCATGTTCCGACGCCGACCACCACTGCCGCCCGTCGAGCCGGGTCGTTCCAGCCTGACCGCCATGTGGACCGACCGCCTCGGCGTGCTCGGCATCCGCAGCCTGCAGATTCTGCTCGTGCTCACCCTCTCGACGGTCACCGTCTGGGCACTGCTGCAGGTCAGCATCGCCGTCATCCCCCTGTTGCTCGCGCTGATCATCGCCGCCGCCTTCAACCCCCTGATGCGGTGGATGCGCGACAGGGGCGTTCCCGACATGGCCGCCGCGTGGATCGCCCTGCTCGGGGCACTCGCCGTGCTCGGCGGCATCATCTGGGCGATCGTCATCGCCGTGCGCAACCAGTGGGAGGACCTGGTCTCGCAGGCAGCGGAAGGGTTCAGCGAGCTGCTCGAGCTGCTTCAGGGCCTTCCCTTCGCGGACGAGTTCGTCGGCGACTTCGACCTCGACGAGGCGCTCGATCAGATCGTCAACTTTGTGACGAGCGCCCAGTTCGGCTCGGGCGCGCTGGCGGGTGCGACCGCTGTCGGCCAGCTCTTCGCGGGCCTCGCCCTGTTCATCGTCATCCTCTTCTTCTTCTTGAAAGACGGGCCGAGAATCTGGGCGTTCTTCCTCAAGCCCTTCGAGGGTGAGCGCTTCCGCCGCGGCGAGCGTGTCGGCGCGGTGTCGGTCGCGACGCTCGGCGGCTATATCCGCGGCACGTCGATCGTCGCGCTCGCCGATGCGGTCGGCATCGGCCTGGGTCTCTGGATTCTCGGGGTGCCGCTCGCGCTACCGCTGGCCATGATCGTGTTCGTGACCGCGTTCATCCCGATCGTGGGTGCGACGCTCGCCGGCACGCTCGCAGCCCTCGTCGCACTCGTGACGAACGACCTGGTCACGGCGCTGATTGTCGTCGGCATCGTCGTGTTGGTGAACCAGCTCGAGAGCAACTTCCTGCAGCCGATCGTGATGGCGCAGACGCTCAAGCTGCACCCGCTCGTGATTTTGCTCGCCCTCTCGGTCGGCACCATCACGGGCGGCATCGTCGGCGCAATCCTGTCGGTGCCGATCGCGGCGACCGCGTGGGCGATCGTCAAGGTGTGGGATCGACGTGACCCTGCGCTCGAACACGAGGGCAGGCCACGAGTTCCTGCGCCGTAGCACCTCGTCGGGGCGGGAGTCAGTCGCTCGGCGGGTAGTGCTCGGCGAGTTCAGCGATGACCTCGTCGGTCGAGCGCACGGTCGCGAACTCGCCGTGCAGGCTCGCGGCCGCGGCCCGCGCGACCTCCGCCGCCGGAATGACGGTTCCGTCGGGCAGCTGCCGGTCGTGGCAGTGGGTCGCGTCGAGCACGAAGTCGACCGCGTAGCCGAGGTTCGCGGCCATACGGGCGGTCGTCGAGCAGCAGTGGTCGGTCGTGATGCCGCAGATCGTCACAGCGCTCACCCCCTCCGCCTGCAGCCAGTCGTGCAAGTTCGGGCTGCCGTAGAAGGCCGAGTTGACGGTCTTCGTGACGAGCAGGTCGTGCGGGCCGTCGACACCGTCGTGGAACGCGTTGCCGGGCGTGCCGGGCGCGAGCGGCGAGCCGTCAACGACAGAGTCGTGGCGCACGAGCACGACGAGCAGCCCGGCGTCACGCCATGCCTCCAGCAGTCGGGCGATGTTGCGCTCGGCGACCGGGTTGTCGCGCGGCCCCCAGCTCGGGTCGAGGAAGCCGCGCTGTGGGTCGACGACGACGAGGGCTCTGTCGTTCGGGTCCGTGTCGGGGTGAGGTGCGATCGTCACAAGCGCAGAGTAGCCGCGGCCGCCCAGAAACGGCGAAGCGGTCCGCCTCGAACCCGAATCGAGGCGGACCGCCTGCGGCGCGGTGTGTCAGCAGCGCGCCGGGGAAGCGTGGGAACCCTAGCGGTTCGCACCACGCTCGCTTGCGCCGCCCCTGTGCTGGGGCAGCTCTGGCTTGCCCGGGGCCTTCGGCAGTTCGACGGCCGGGGCGTCGCCCACGATCTCGTCGTCACCGGTTTCCGGCGTCGGGGCCGGCAGCACGTCGGAGCCGCCAGGGCGCTCGGCGCGCTTCTGCTCGCCCAGCTTGCGGGCCTGCTCCGAGACGCGCTCGCCGAACTCTTCGCCGATCTTCTCCGGGTCCTGAGCGTTCTCGCTCACCCACTTCCCGAACTCGTTGCCCGCGCCGGGAATCGGAGCGTCATCCGTGACGGGCTCCTCGTCGCCGACGAGATCGTTCGTGACGGGCTCCTCGTCGCCGATGAGGTCGTCCTCGACGAACTCATCATCGGTGAGCACCACGGTGACGGCGGAGTCGAACGCGGTCTGCACCGGCCCCGGCAGCACACCCGTCGCGCCGGCCGTGGCGACACCCGTCGCGCCGAGCGCCAGAACTCCCGTGCCGGCGGCGACCTTGGCGGCCACGCTGAAACCTGAGATCCATTCGAACATTCGTTTTCCCCCATGAGGATGACCGGCAACCGCCTCGTCGGCGAGTGCCCTGTCGTGCGACTTCGCCGAGGCATTGGCCGCGGCTGCAGAGACGTCGGCGCTCCCCGGCACCGACACGAGAGCGGCGAGGGCGTCGGAGGGACGCGGCACCGTCTCGTAAGCGGCAGCCCGAAACTCGACGAGAGCGTCGGTCAGCGCGCCCAGCTCGGGGCGGCCCTCAGGGGTCGACCCGGCCAGCAGCTGCTCGGCCTCGTGATTGCGGACGCGTTCGCTCATCTCACTCACCGCTATCGTTCGACCCCCTCCGAGGGTTACGGGTTCGGGGAACTTTTTTCTGCAGGTTCGCGATAGCTCGGTGTTGCAAGGCTTTCACGGCCCCCGGACGTTTGCCGAGCACCGTCGCGGTCTGCTCGATCGAGAGGTCGGCGACGACCCGCAGCACCATGACGTCGCGCTGCGCGTCGGGCAGCTCGTCGAGCAGCCGAAGCGCCGCGCTATCGCCGAGCGAGCGCTCCGCGAGCGCCTCGGCGCTCGGCTCGCGGCGCGGGTCATCCTCGGGGGTCCACTCGTCGTGCTCGCCCCGGCGCGAGCGCTGACGCAGCTCATCAACGAGGCGGCGGTAGGCGATCGAGAAAACGAACGATCGAAACGCAACGGTGTCGCCCGAAAACTGCGGGATGCGTTCGAACACGGCCAGGAACACTTCGCTTGTCAGGTCGTCAGGTTCGCGCGCCCCTCGAGCCGTCAGGAAGGCGGCGACGGCGGGGGCGTATTCGACCCACAGCTGCGTGAACGCCCACCCCTCGCCAGAGCGCGCAGCGTCGAGCACGTCGTCGAAGGCGGTCTCCCCCGTCGCTTCCGCAGCTGGCATGCAGAAACTGTAGAGGGTGCCGAACCCCTCGAGTGACCGTGGCTATTCGTCGTCGGCGTCGTCTGCCGTGCCCCCGTCGGGATGCACGAGGGCACCCGGCCAGGGCAGAATCGCAAGTAGCAGAGCCAGCGCGGGGGCGAGAACCGCCCACGCGGCGAGGTCGTGCGAGGCAACGCCGGGCGGCGGCATCAGCTGGGTGGCGGAGAGGGCTCCGACGGCACCGCCCACCGTAACGGCGATCATGCCGGTCTGCGGCTTGAGGTCTTCGGTGCGCGAGACGATGCCGCCAACGACCGCGCCGACGAGGGTGATCGGCAGCAGCCACGCGGTGCCCGCGACGAGTCGAGTGATGGCCTCCGAGACGTCGGACATGCCGAGATACCCCGGCGAAAAGATGAGGCCGGGCGTCAGGCGCACCACCGCGACGGCCGCAGCGAGCGCGAAGGCGAGCACGGTCGCGCCGAGAAGGTACAGGACCGCCGCGGGAACGGTGGAGAGCCGTCGGGAAGCGGGACGTGCATCCACGCTTGTCGAGATTTCTTCCACGGCCACGACGCGAGACTAACCCAGACAGACCCGTTCGTCACGAACTTTCTGGGCTGGGCGTGGGAACGACGTGAGCGAGCCCTTGGAGGGCGTGACGAGCATCCTGTCGCCTGCCTAGCGTGGATTCATCTCACCGAAGGAGGAGACTCATGACGTACGACCTGACCGGTAAGAAAGTGGCCTTTCTGCTGACTGATGGATACGAGGACAGCGAGCTCACCGAGCCCTGGAAGGCGGTTACCGAGGCGGGCGCCAGCGCCCTGCTCGTGTCGCCAAAGCCGACGGACGTGACGGGCAAGAAGGGGCACACCCAGGCGGTGGATGCGGTGGTCACCTCGGTAGACGCGGAGCACTACGATGCGCTCGTGTTGCCCGGCGGCGTCGTGAACGCCGACCATCTGCGCATGGACGAGGCGGCCGTGAAGTTCACCAAGGACTTTTTCGAGCAGGGCAAGCCGGTGTCGGTGATCTGCCACGGAGCGTGGATCCTGATCGAGGCCGACGTGGTGCGCGGCCGCGAGATCACCAGCTACCCGTCGCTCAAGACCGACCTCATCAACGCCGGCGCCGAATGGGTCGACGAGGAGGTCGTGGTCGACCAGGGCCTGACCTCGAGCCGCACGCCGAAGGACCTGCCCGCCTTCTGCGCGAAGACGGTCGAGGAGATCTACGAGGGCGAGCACGCGGGGCAGACCGCGTAGCGTTCGCGCCTGTCGCTGCTTGATGCTGCGGGCCGCATCCTTACGGGGTGCGGCCCGCTTCCGTGTCCTTTGCGGTCGTGTCGAGAACGGTCGCCGTGAACGCGCGGCGAGGGGACGCGAAGCCCGCAAACCAGGGCGCGACCGCACCGGCGGCCAGCGCCGGCCCGGCAATCAGGGGTACGGCGAGGACGAGTGGATCGGTCAAACCCTGGACGATGTCTCCGCCGGTGAAACTCGCCAGGCCGATGAACGTCACGGTTGTGACCACCACGGCGATGACCGCGAAGCGCACCCAGGCGCGCCGGGTGTGCCCTGACACGATGTGGCCGACGATTGCCGCGATGCCGACCGGCACGATCGCCAAGGCGAGGATCATCGGGGTGGCCCACAGGGCAGCTGCGGCGCCCTCACCCCAGTCGCCAAAGAGGACACCGGCGGCGGCAAGTGACACGACCCAGGCGGCGGCGAGCGACACGAGAATGAACCACAGGGTGCCACCCGCGGCGGGCGACTCCCTGTCGGAGCTCACCGCGGCAGTAGGAGTGCTCACGGGCCTACTCTAGGCCTGCTTAGGCGATGAAGTCTCTATTTTTTGATTCCGGAGTCGGTCGACACGGGTGGACGCGAAACCGTACCGCCACGGAGCGAGCGCGCCACCTGCGAGCGCGAGCGCGATCAGGACGATGATCGCCACGAACCCTGCGATACCGGCGGGTGGCCATCTCAGCTCCACCAGCACAGGAACAGCGACGAGGGACACGGACAGCGTGAGTCCACCGACGATGATGAGGGCTCGCACACGTGTGGTCGATGCTCGTCGGGAGAGCTGGGCTAACGCAACCGCAGTCAGGGTGGCGAGGGCGCTCACGAGCAGCGTGGCGGCCGCCGCGATCGCAACCAGCCAACCGATGGCGATCACGCCATCGGGATCGATCGGAGTCACGACGGTCGCGACATACACCGCGAAGACCGCGCCGACCACCATCGCCGAAGCGATCGACACCACCGTGTACCCCTGCCACGTCGCGCGCCGAGGACCTTCGGTCGCCGCGCCCGGCGGCACCGAGGCGCGGACATTGCGAACCGAATCGACGCGGCGGGAGGCGAAGCCCCCGAACCACGGTGACGTCGCCACGACCCCCAGGGCGAACCCGACGACGATGTCGAACACCATGAACGGAACAGCGGGGCCAAGGTTTCCCGCGTGGGCCGACAACAAGAGCTTCATGCCCACCGAGGCCACCATGAACGCTAGCGCCACGGCGAGCGCTCGGAAGACTAGGCCGGCCCGACGTCGGCTGAAGACTGAGCCGACGGCGACCGCTGCCAGCACCGGGAGGGCGACCATGAAGAGCGTCTGGATCGCCAGAGTCAGGAGACCCACCATAACGAGGAACAGGCTCATCCCCACTTCCGGCACTGGGCCACTCCCCTCAAGCGAGAGAAGGATGGCCGCGACGGCTCGCTCCGCGACAACGACGCCCAGTATCGCGAACACGGCGAACCATGCCTGGCTTCGCGCCATCGAGGGTGGCCGCCCGTTGTCTCGCGGAGAATCCGTCACGGAATCAGCCTATCCGGATGAGTCGATCACTCCTCGAGAACATTCCCGCCTCGACACCGTGGGATGCGCATCCTGGGCAGCGCGCAGAGCGGTCACCGATCGCACGTTCACTGCGGCGCCCACTCGGCCTCCGACCACAGGATGCGCCGCAGGAGGGGCCGCTCGATCGTGCTCCACAGCGTGGAGACGACCAGGTAAATGGCGGCACCGAGCGGCACCACGAGGGCGGGCACGATGGCGACGAAGGGCAGCACGCCGAGCGCACGCGTGACTCCCGCGGGCATGTCGGCTGCGGGCAGCCCCCGCTGCAGCCGAGTCATGGTTTGGCGCTGCACCCAGCCGGCGATGCTCAGCGACACGACGACTCCGGCGGCCAGCAGCAAGGCTGCCCCGGACCCCGTCAGGGCGGCGGCGCCGAGCGGCTCGGCGAACGACACCCCGGCGAGGGTGTACCGCACGAGCGGGTTCGGCTCGCCGTCGAGGGTCGCGGCGATCAGGGCGAGGTAGAGCACCGAGACGATGGGCGCCTGGGCGAGCATCGACCCCATTCCGGCGAGCGGCGACACGCCAGCGTCGCGGTAGAGCTGCATGGTGCGCTTCTGTAGCTCTTCGGGCCGCTTCTTCCAGCGCGCGCGAAGGGCGGCGAGCTGTGGGGCGAGTCGGCGCCTGGCTCCCTCCGCTCGCGTCATGCGCACGTCGAGCGGGATGAGTGCGGCTCGCACGACGAGGGTGATGGCGGCGATGACGAGCGGGGCGGAGGCGCCGCCGAGAGCGGGGTCGAGCATCCCGATGAGGGTGTCAATGCCGCGGGCGGCGGCGGTGATGAGCGGGCCGACAAGAAAATAGCTGGAGGGGTCCATGAGCTGTCCGTTCGCGTGAGGGGTCGGTGGCGGCGTCTGGCCACCGGATGCGCGAACGACGACACAGCCCCTGCGGGGCGAGCGGGCGCGGCAGGTCAGGCGGCCGGGATGGCGACGCCCGGCGCGCGCGACAGCGGCCGACCGGCGGTCAGCGGATGCGCGGGCTCGGCCTGGTGAGACAGCGACTCACGGTGGGCGCGCGATCGCGCCCCGACGGCGAGTTCAGCGTGCGGAATCGCGGTGACGGCCCCGCGGCTGGCGACCACGGCGGCGGCAATCACGAGAAGGCTTGCCGCAACGCTGGCGGCCGCTGCAAGCGGTGCCGCCTCCCCCACTGCCGTCGATATGGCAAGAGCGAGAGTGACCCCGAGGGCGCCGAACGACGCCCACAGGGTGCGCGTCAACGACTCGGCCATGAGGTCATCGTACGCCGGAGTTCTCGGACGCCGCCGGGTCGATTGGCCTCGCCTTGGATCAACGCGTGGGCCGCGACTCCCCCGACGCTCCGCGCCGCAGACGTCGTGGAATACGAGCCGGACAGTGCCGCGACGCGCGGCACGGCCCAACTACCGGACGGTGGGAAAGAGCACTCCGGCGGCGATGAGGCTGTTGATCACGCCGCTGGCGATCGTGCGTGCGACCGCCTGCGCGGCGGCGCCCGCGCCCCAGTCGCCCTGCAGGTGCGCTTCGGCGGCCGCGATGGTGTCAGAACGCCACGGGATGTCGGGATCGAGCTGCGGCATCATTCCGCTTCCGAACACGAGTCCGCAGAGGGCGGCAAGGCGCGGTTCGGCCGCCCCGCCGCTCACCAGCGCGTTGCGCACCGCCTCGAGGAGCTCGGACCGGCGTCCGGTGTCGCCCTCGGAAATCTCGGTGCTGGAGAAGACGCCGAGCGTCTTGCCCTTGCGTTCGATCAGGTCTCCGCGGTCAACGAGGCGCCGAATCGTCTCTTCGCGCAATTCGGGGCCGATCGCCGCGATGATTGCTTGGGCTGTGCGGGGCTTGCGCTCGATGTACTGCCAACCGGGGCGTGTGAGCGGGTCACCCGGCTCGGCGTCGGCCACCACGCGGATGACCGTTCCGGCTGGTTTCGCTTCCGTGGTTTCGACCTGGCCCGCGAGGGCGAGGTCAGACAAGACCGCTCCGCCGAGGGCGTAGGGCAGGGTGTTCTCGCCGGCGAACGTGCCGGTGCTCGGCTGGAAGAGCAGCAGCAAGAGGTCTTCGGCGAGGGTTGGCGGGTAGGTCGTGGTGTCGCAGTTTTCGCGAGGCTGGTTTCTGTTCTGCTCGGTCACGATGGTCTCCTTCTGCCTGACAGCAATGGCTGTCAGACCAGGAAAGACCGTGTGGTCACCACAGGATCAAGTGCCGGCCGCGGAACCGATGGGTCACTCTGAGATGAGCCGATGAGACAGCGCCTTGACCTGCCTCACGCTCTCGCTGCCATAGCGTTCGAGGGGCTCGTGACCGTGCCAGTTCATGGGGGACAGTTCAATCTGGATATGTGTTTACTCCGCTGCGATCATGCGACCGAGAAGCGCGATGCTTTCTTCTGCATTCAGACGGACAGCAGCACCCAACGCGGACTCTGAGGAAAGCAGAGCGTCACGTACCTGCTCGTACATGAGGTTGCGGAATGCCCAGTAGTCCTTTCCGGAGGATGGCTCATCGGAATCGTGTGCGGCAGCGGCAGCGGCGTCGACAACGACAGTGACAACGCCGTCGACAGCGGCGTCGACAGCTGCATGAACAACAGCGTCATTAGCTGCGTCGAAGGCGGCGACATTAGCGGCGTTGACGGCGCAATCGACAGCGGCATCGACGACAGCATCGATGGTGGCCAGGTCATGGAGATCACCAACAAGAGCGGCTACGTCAGGCGCTGGAGCAGTGCCGGTGAGGCGACGCTTCCGGATCTCCTCTCTGAAGTGAGCCTCGAGGTTGGCGAAAGCCGCCTCGCGGACATTCGAACGGATTTCGCGCACCCTGAGTGCTTCACCCTCAGCCGCACTAGCCGTGTTCTTGTCCTTGACCAGCGCCAAGGCCTCCAGTCGCTCAGCCAACGCCGTGTGGTTTGCGGCGCGAAGCAGGCGTGGTGTCGCCGTGCGCACCACCCAGTCGGTTGCGATGTAACCGCGCACTTCGTCTAGACCGTCGTCTGCGGTGCCCGGCATGTGCACGATGAAGGGTTTCAGTTTCTGACGGTCTTCGTTTCCCAGGCAATCGTTGAGCTTGCGCCCGTACGACCCAAGCACAGGACTGACGCACTGTGGATGATCTGAATGCGCTTCGCCAGCCACGTACGCCACGGCCTCCAGCAAGCACAGTCCCTCCGACGGGTTGTCGTGGGTGCCGATTCCTAGATTGATGTCTTCGACCTCAATGGCCCTCATGAGTGTTCTCTTCCCGTTGTCGATAGGTCATCAGCGCGGGAGTGTGATGTCGCCAGCACGGTAGTTGCACAGACCCGCAGTTAGTGGAGAACAACTTCCCGCGGCAGCGACCGCTTTCCGGTGTCGATGTCGCTGGAACCTGCGGCGGTCACCCTGAATGTGGTGCGAGTCACCCTGCCGGAAGCGCCGCGGCCTCCGACCCAGACGCTGAAAGGCCAGCACGAACAACGGCGATCTCAGAAAGAACGTGGTCGAACGACTCACCGGTGGCTGCCGCAACAAAGGTCACGAACCGTTCGCACTCGTCCGCGAAATCCGCAAGGAAACGCTCACGCGGCACCGTTGCACGCTCACCAAGGAATGTGAACCGCACCAAGTCAGTGCCCTTCACCTGCTGGAGCGAAAACTCGTCTGGATAACCGGCAAGCGAGCCAACCTGATCGCCGTCTCGAACGAAATCTGCGACGGCTTGCAGCAGCATCCCCCACGTCTGAACGGGAGGGTCCAGAAGGCCGCCGCCGAAGAATCGCTTTCCGCCGACCCAGAAGTACACCCACCCGTCGATGCACAAAGAGTCGTACGGTCGCTTCCCGCGCTGCAGCCGCTGACGAGCCAAATCCGGATGCGTTTCAACACACGCTCCGTACCGATCCGGATCTTCATCCACGTCCGAAGTGATCATCGGCTCCCGCAACGGGAAGAAGGTCTCGAAATAGTTCTGCGCCCACACCATCCGGTCACTCGCCACATTTACCATTTGGCCCTCCCTACGCCTTCGGATAGAACTGCGTCACCCTGCCGTTGTTGACCGCGATCCGATACAGAATCCCATCGATCCTGACGTCCCATGATCCGAAGCCTGTCCCGACCTGCTGTAGGCGGGTCGTCGATAGCCGCAGGGCACTGTGCACCAAGGAGCGGATGTCGGCGATGCTCGCGTTGCGAGCAAAGAAGGACTGCGGAGTCGCAGAACCTGAAGGAAGCGAGCCGTTCCAGTAGCTCGGGTGATGGCGGACAAGGATATGGGTCATTCGTTCCTTGTCCAGCGTGAAGATTCGGTTTCCCGATTGGAAGCGCAATGTTTGGAACGACTTCAGCGCATTAGTCACCACATGCGGGGCGGCAACCCGCAGTGTCATCGCTTGCGCGGCCTGCTGTGCGGCCGCCCGCGTCGCTGCCGACCGAACGACGTGAACGGTGACAAGCTTCGCGCCGATCTTCACCGCCACCGGAACCAAGAACAGCGGGTCTGCGATGACCGGGTACGACACTCCCTCGGCCCGATGGAGAACATGCTGCACAAGCCCGTCGCCGACGACGTCGAAATAGGTCTCAACGGGGTTGCCCTCAGCGTCAACCGCCCACGGGGGCGCAAAGATTCCTTCGATATCGCCCTCGGCGTTGAGCAGCTCGACGCTACCGTCCTCCATGAGCGACAGGGTGAACCCTTGTGGCACGTCAACCGGATAGGAGAAGGTCTCCTCCGCCTCCGCACCGTACAGAGTCTTGATTGCCTGCACACCGGAATCCAAGACAGGTTCTCCGGACAGGTCGGGAACGCTGATGTCAACCATCAACGAGGCAGCGTCATCCACATACACGATCGAATCCCCCACGCTCTCAACCGACGCGTCTGAACCCACCGGCAGACTCATGGCGAGCAGATCGCTTCCGTCCTGCTCGATCACGACCGGTTCGTCGATCTCCCCGGGTAATTCGACCATCGCGTACCCCACCTCGAGCGGCGAGCTTTCCTGATGTGGATGGTGAAGCGGACCCGCGGCACCAACGGCGACAGTTCCCGCAATTGCCGCAGCAACGAGTTTCATCCTGTGCATCCTCTCTGATGCTTACGTAGTGGGGCATTGAGGGGACATGAACCGCTCCGCTGCTTCACCTGACCGACCCGAGTGTCAGGCATATGTTGACCATACAGACCTGTCTTGTGACTTGCAATACACGCATGCCAAAGCATCAGTCAGTTGATGAAGAGATGATGTCTCGAAAATTAGGGGCGAGCATCCGCGAGGTCGAGGTGGATGCGTACGCTGTCGCCGGGTGCGATCCCTTCGGCGTCGCGCACCGCCTTCTTGATGGGCAGCACGAAGCATCCGCGGGTGGTGTCGGGGAAGACGCTCGTCGCCCATGCGCTGCCGCCGACGCGCACGGTGACGCGCACGCTGCCGAAGCCGGGCGTGAGCCCGTGGGTGCGCGCGTCGATCTCGTCACTGATCGGCTCGGGCACGCTGACGAAGAACCAGGATGCGCGGGCGGGCCACTCCCAGAGCTCGGCGTCGAAGACGTAGGCGGCGGGCATGGGTTCAGTGTGGCGGAGAGGGGTGACGTGTCACCCCCGAACTGGCCACAGAACGAGGGTTCCCTTCTTGCGCCCCGCCTGGTCTGATGGAGAAGAACTCAGATCGGGGGCGTCGTGAGCGAAGCGGGACGATCGGCGGGCGTTGAGGCGCGCCGCCTGGTCGCCCTCGCTGACGAGCACCAGCGGCTCGCCGAGATCGCCCGCAACGAGGCCGAACGATGGATGATCGCCCACCGCACCGAACGCCAGGTCGCCGGCAGTCTCGCCCCGCTCACCGCCCAGGGCTACACCTTCTTGCATGACCGCGGCTGGCCGGGCGCCCGCCGCGGCAGCCGCGCGCAGATCGACCACGTGCTGGTCGGCCCGGGCGGCGTCTTCGTCGTCGACACGAAGGCGTGGCGCGAGGTGACGGTGGCGGCCGGGCGCATCTTCCGCGGCCAGGCCGACGTCACCGACGAGCTCGCCGGACTCGCCGACGTCGGCTACAGCACCGAGGCGGTGCTCGCCGACGTGGGGCTCGCCCCCGGCGAAGTGCACGTGCTCATCGTGCTCGCGGGTTCGGCGATGCCGCCCACTCCGCTCGAGGGTCTCGGCGGCCTGATGGTCGTCGGCGAGCGTGCCGCCGCGAAGCACATCGCCGGCTTCGGTCGCCGCCTCACCGACCGCGCGCAGAACGCGGTGCTGGCACGCGTGCTCGACCATTTTCCGCTGGTGGGCGACGCGCCGTCGGAGCTGGATGCGAGCATCCCGGAACCGGTTGCTAGCGAGACCGAGCCGCTGCTCACGCTCGACGAGATCGCCGACACGTTTCTGGCCGGGATGCTCGCCGCCCCCATCGAGGAGTGGATGGCGTTTCTGCACCCCGACCAGGCGAAGCTGGTGCGGCGCAGCTTTTCGGGCCCGTCGCGCGTGCGCGGGCCTGCCGGTTGTGGCAAGACGGTCGTTGGGCTGCACCGCGCTGCGTACTTGGCGCGCGCATCCACGGGCCGCGTGATCGTGACGACGTACGTGCGCACCCTGCCTGACGTGCTGGCGACGCTGATGACGCGGCTCGCGCCCGAGGTGGCCGACCGGGTCGAGTTCACCGGAGTGCACCAGTTCGCCTTGCGCGTGCTGCGCGAGCGCGGGCAGCGCGTCACGGTGAAACTGCCCGAGGCGAATCAGGCGTTCAACCGCGCGTGGAACCAGGTCGGTATGCGCGGCCCGCTCGGCGCCCTCGACCGCAACGCGAAGTACTGGCAGGACGAGCTGCTGCACGTCATCAAGGGCCGCGGGCTCACGACCTTCGAGCAGTACGCCGACCTGGCCCGCGCCGGGCGTCGGCGGAGGTTGACGGTCGACCAGCGCCGCGAGGTGTGGCGGCTGTACGCGCAGTACCAGCAGAACCTGCGCGAGGCGGGGGTCATGGACTTCGAGGACGTGATTCTGCGCGCCGAGGCGTCGCTGCGCGAGCGCCCGCTGGAGGGGGTCAGCGCGGTCGTGATCGACGAGGCGCAGGATCTGTCGTGCGCGATGATCCGCATGCTGCACGCCCTCGTCGGCGACCGCCCCGACGGCCTCACCCTCATCGGCGACGGCCAGCAGACCATCTACCCGGGCGGCTACACGCTTGCTGAGGCGGGCTTCTCGGTCGCCGGCCGCGGAGTCGTGCTGTCGACCAACTACCGCAACACCCGCGAGATCGCCGAGTTCGCCTTGCAGATTGTTGAGGGCGACGAGTTCATCGACATCGAGGGCGGCGCGGGGCGCGGGGATGCTGCGGTCGCGATCCCGCGGACGGGCCCGGTTCCCGAGGTGCACCAGTTCGCGACGGTGCGCGAGCACGATGCGGCAGTTGTGGCGCACATTCGCTCGCTCGTCGCGTCGGGAGTCGACCCGGGTGACGTGGGCGTGCTTGCGCAGACGAATCGCGACGTCGCGGCGATGGATGCTGCGCTGCGTTCCGCAGGAATCGAGACCGTGCTGCTCACCGACTACCGCGGCGAGGTGTCGGGGCGCGTGAAGGTCGGCACGATCAAACGAGCGAAGGGGCTCGAGTTCAAGCAGGTGGTGCTGGCGCGGGTGCCGGGGCGGTTGCTGGGCCGGTCCGGTGCCTTTGGTGAGTTCGAGGATGGGGCGCGCGAGCGGTTCGAAATCGAACGGCGGGAGTTGTACGTGGGGATGACACGGGCTCGGGATGGGTTGTGGGTTGGTTCATGTCAGTCGAGTCGAGGCCGAAACACGGAGAGCGCTTGAACGCTGTAGCGCGACCAATTGCTTTAGATCGAGAGGACGTTCTTGATGTTTGCAGTGAGTGACTTGCATGACGCTTTTCCTGACCATATCGTGCACCAACCAGAACTCGGGTCTGGTGGATACAAGAGCGCCTACCTGGCAACCCGGAACGGTCAAGACGTTGTCTTGAAGATCACCCGCAACGAAGTACCGCGCGCCTGGGACCGAGCGGACGGAGTTGGGGCGGAAGGACGTGTCGCGCAGGAACTGAGAATTCTGGCCGACGTCGAATCACCTCGTGTGGTCAGCATCATCGACGGCCCACACATGGTAAAGATCGACGGCCGCCCGCATCTCTATTACGAGGAGACGTACCTTCCGGGCGGAACATTGGCCGATGCGGTGCGCACCGGGCCAATCAGTCGCGAGGGTGTCATCGCCATTGGCCTCGACGTCCTCGACGGGATCACAGCGTTGTGGGACCAGCTGAAGGTCGTCCACCGCGACATCAAACCGAGCAACATCGGCTTCGACCACGATGGCCGAGCAGTGCTGTTCGACCTGGGTACCGCCTACGATCCGGAAGTTACGGATCAAACGGACACTGGTGACATTGCGCCGAAGACTTCAATGTACGCCGCACCGGAACAATTTCAACCGCGAGAAGGTGTGCAGCCTGATTTTCGGACAGACTTCTTCGCATTGGGAATATCACTGCTTGAGAGCCGGTTGGGCCGGCATCCTTTTGTGACCGCAAGCACCACAATGAATGCGTATTTTGCAGCCGTCCAGGCGGTGCGACTAAGCGACCTTGTTTCGATGGGCGTGGAGGACTCGCTCGCGCGGGCCCTACTGCGTTGTGTCCAATTCAACGTTTCGAGGAGACACAAGACTATCGAGTCGTTGCGCGTAGATTTGGAGAACGCCTCATGACCATGCACCTTCAATATGGGTACGGACCCGGCGAACGGGTGAAGTCAATGGCCAGTCATCCTGTGATTGGACGGGCAATTCTCAGTCCGACAGATCAAGGCCCTGACAAAATGCACGAAGCTGCGACCGAATTACGGGATTTGGGTCTAGAGGCTATGCTCGATCCGCAGTCCTATATATATGGACCAAATATCGGGGCGGTAGCAAGAAAACATGAAGAAAATGGTCTTGTCTTCCCGGAAATGAGCTGGTCCCAGCGACCCACTATTACAACAGAAATGATCGAAAAGGTCGGACGAATCAATGACATCGTGGGGACAATCGTTCGGATTGCCCCGTCACCAATGCTTTCGTCATTTGCCGACGTTTGGACGCCACTATCGATTCAGTTGGCGAGAGCAGCTTCCGATGCCTGGGGCCCGGATCTAACCTTGGCGACCATAGCAGTCGAGGAGACGGCATTTTCTGACCGTCACCGCGTTGACGCCTGGCTAGACGCAGCAACGACACTTGAAGTTCGAGGATTTTACTTGCTCGTTCAACGCTCGAATACTTCATACCCCCCAGCCCCGTGGGCAGCCGAAACACTCGCCAATCTAATGTCGGCAATTCATGTTTTATCGGAACTCAACGACTATGAAGTTCACTGGGGATACTCGGATCTTGAGGGTCTGCTGGGTCTCGCGGCAGGCGCCACGGCCATTGCAACAGGGTGGTCACACACGCTCCGCCAGTTCTCGACTGCGAAATGGATACCCCGAACCGGGGGACGTCAACCGGCGATGCGGTATCCCATGAGATCCATTCTTTCGGTGCCGCTCGTAACGGAAGCCGAAGCTCTGCTCAGGACCTCAATGCGCACGGAGCTATTCGACACGGACGAGGTGGCAGTCAGGATGGCGGAGGGTTTTGATGGCGTCGATCTCCTAGAATATCATTTGAGATACATGAACTGGCTTGCAGATATGGTCGCTGAACTCCACGGATCTTCGAGGGAGACAGCATTGAATTCACTGACTCAGATGATTGATACTGCACTTGGCTTGATCTCAGCCACGGAAGTTTCGCAGAGAGTGGCCCTCCCGCCCTCGTATAGGGGAAGACTACAGAATCAACGAACCGCGATCGATATCTTTCGCGATCGCGAAGGAATATAAACTCGATCCGCCTCGAGCTCCCTTTGCAGGAGTTCAAGGAGCCATAGCCGCGATGCGATGGACACGGGTCTTTGTTTTGATTCCGCAGTCCACGACCAGCTTTCCTGATTCGGCTGGATTAACCCGATGCCGTACGAGTCAAGAAGCGGCATAGTGATCATTTTCGCGGGCGATTGGGGCGCCAGGACTGCTGCTCTATCGAAAAGCGCCCTGAACCGAGCTACTTGCCTCACCGCCCGAGGAATTTCCCTTATTTTTGCTTCGATGCCAACAGAATAGGAAATCACTCTTGCAGCTTTGGGGACAACCCGCGACGTCCAGCCAGATTCTTCCAGTGTTGCGCGTAGACGCCGCTCGTAAGGCTTTGACACCCCCGTTTGCCCGACGGGGACAGTTGGATCCAGAACTCGGGCAGCCGCGTAGCTCGGTAGCCTCAGGCGCTTGCGGCCAAATGCCTCCAGCGCTGACGGTGAGCACGACAGCGCAATGAGGTCAGGCCTCCCCATCGACACGTCCACTTCCTGCAAAACAAATAATCGTCGACCTGCACCTGGAGTGATGACCCTGTGCATGTGAGGCAAGAAGCTCTGGATGAACTCCAGTTCCTGCACGGGTACGCCTACGACACGGGCCATGGTTTAAGTACCAGCACCTAAAGAAAAAACTTCGTCACACTAACCCTGTGCCCGCTCCAACACCAGCTCGCGCACCCGGGCCGCGTCCGCTTTGCCGCCCATCGCCTTCATGACCGCGCCGATGATCGCGCCGGCGGCCTGCACCTTGCCGTCGCGGATCTTCTCCAGAACGTCCGGCTGGGAGGCGAGCGCAGCATCCACCGCCGCGATCAGCGCACCGTCGTCGGAGACGACGGCGAGACCACGAGCATCCACGACCTCCTGCGGCGTTCCCTCCCCCGCGATGACGCCCTCAACGACCTGACGGGCCAGGCGGTCGGTCAGCGTGCCCGACTCGACCAGCTCGACGATCGCCGCGACATCGGCCGGTGAGATCAGCGACGCCGGCTCGGCGTCCTGCGTGTTCGCGATGCGGGCGATCTCGCCCGTCCACCACTTGCGGGCCTGCTGCGGGGCGGCGCCCGCCGCAACCGTCTCGTCGACCTCGACCAAGAGCCCCGAGTTCACCACGTCGCGGAACTCGAGGTCGGTGAATCCCCACTCCTGCTTCAGGCGGCGACGGCGCGCGGCCGGAGCCTCCGGCAAGGATGCGCGCAGCTGCTCGATCAGCGCCTCGTCGGGCGTCACCGGCAGCAGGTCGGGCTCGGGGAAGTAGCGGTAGTCGTCGGCGTCGCTCTTCACCCGGCCGGGCGAGGTGGTGCCCGTGTCTTCGTGCCAGTGGCGGGTCTCCTGCTGGATCGTGCCGCCCTTCGCCAAGATCGCCGCCTGGCGCTGAATCTCGTAGCGAACCGCGCGCTCGACGCTGCGGAACGAGTTGACGTTCTTCGTCTCGGTGCGGGTGCCCAACTCCTTCTGGCCGCGCGGGCGCAGCGACACGTTCGCGTCGCAGCGCAGGTTGCCGCGCTCCATGCGGGCCTCCGAGATGCCGAGCGCGCGCACGATGTCGCGGATCGTCGAGACGTACGCCTTCGCGAGCTCGGGCGCGCGGTGCTCGGCCCCGTAGATCGGCTTCGTCACGATCTCCACCAGCGGCACACCGGCGCGGTTGTAGTCGACGAGGCTGAACTCGGCGCCCTGGATGCGGCCCGTCGACCCGCCCACGTGCGTCAGCTTGCCGGCGTCCTCCTCCATGTGGGCGCGCTCGATGGGAACCTGCCAGAGTTCGCCGTCCTCGAGTTCGACCTCGAGCATCCCCTCGAAGGCGATCGGCTCGTCGTACTGGCTGATCTGGTAGTTCTTCGCAAGGTCGGGGTAGAAGTAGTTTTTGCGCGCGAAGCGGCTCGACGGGGCGATCTGACAGCCGAGCGCGAGGCCCAGCGAAATGGAGAACTCCACGGCCTTCTCGTTGACGACGGGCAGGCTGCCGGGAAGGCCGAGGCAGACCGGGGTGATCGCCGTGTTCGGCTCGGTGATGTGGTTGCCGCTGAACGCCGGATTCGGGGCGTCGGAGAACATCTTCGTCTTCGTGCTGAGCTCGACGTGCACCTCGAAGCCGAGCACCGGCTCGAACAGTTCGAGGGCCTTGTCGAAGTCCATGAGTTCAGCGCGCGCCATACCGACAATCCTACGGGCGCGGGGAGGGGGCGGGATGCTCGCGGTTCGGTTCGCTACGCCGGAGCCGGTTCGCGGTGGGTGCGATTTGCGCGGACGATGGCGACGGCGTCGACTGCTCCGTGCATCCCGATGAGAAGGAGCGCCGCGATCGGCGGCCAGCCGAGCGACGCGATCAGGAACGCGCCGCCGATGATCGTGATGTGCAGCACGATGATGCGCGGGTAGGCGCTCATAATCAGCGCGCTGCCGCGCTTCGGGCCGAGCGGGCCGAACGCCGCCATCGCCAGCTGGATCAGTCCGCCGACCGCGAAGACGAGGAAGACGCCGAGCCAGTCGATGGTGGCGAGCGAGAGGGCGTCGGGGCCGGGGTCGGTGATCGTGCGCAGCATGCGGATCACCATCGCGACGCCCAGCGCCACGTTCTCGAGCCAGTACAAGATGATGACCTCGCGCCAATCCCAGCCGAAGAAGAGCACGCCGGCGATGGGGAGCAGCGTGTAGATCGCGATCGTGAGGATGCGCGGGGCCAGGCGGGTGGGGCCGGGGTGCGATTCGGGGGTGGGTGCGGTGAGAGCGGGGGTGGCGGCGGGTGCGGGGGTCGCTGGTGCGCTGTGGTGGGGCGCGTTGCCTGCTGGGACAGGGTCGCCGCGGCCGGTCGCGTTGGGCTCGTTCTCGCTCTCACTCTCGCTCATCGGTGTGATTCTGACACGGCACCTCTCCTCCACAATCGCGCCGCGAAAAACCTTTCCACGAGGTTGCCTCGCACTCTGTACATACGTTCGACTGCTTGAGACAATGGAGCATGTCCAATTCGAACGCATTACTCACCTCGACGCTCGTCGCGTCGCTGGTGGAAACGGAGCAGCCGTTCGCCGCTCCGGCGGTCGATGGGCTCAGCGACAACGAGCTGATCTCCCTGCAACGCGTGCTCGCCGAGGTGCGCCGGCGGGCTGACGCGGCTGCAGCGTCGGTCGCTGCCGCGGTCGCCTACCGCTCGCGGCACGAACTCGGGCACGACGGGCTCGCCCAGCGGCTCGGGGCTCGCACCCCGCAGAAGCTCGTGCAGACCCTGACCGGCGGCAGCGCGCGTGACGCCGCCGCGCTCGTGCGGGTCGGGTCGCTGCTCGACGCGCAGGCTGAAGCTCAGTCGCGGGTCGCTGACGAAGCGGCGGGCGTTGCTCCGGCCGAGTCTCGACAGCCGCGCCGCCCGTGGCTCGACTGCGTGACCGACGCCGTCTCCCGGGCGCAGCTGACGATCGAGCAGGCATCGGCGATCCAGGTCGGGCTCGGCGAGCCCGATGCCGGGGCGTGTACGCACCCCGAGCACGAAAGCGCGACCGCGGCACCCCTCAGCGAGGCTGGTGCTGCGATTGCGGACGGTCAGTCACGCGACGCCGCCGAGCCTGCTGGCAGCGACGCGATATCCCCGCGTCCGACACATGTGTGCACCGTGGTGACCGCTACGCAGTTGGCTGAGGCCGCCCGGGCGCTCGTCGCGTGCGCTCCCGCCGTGACGGTCGAGCAGCTCGCCGCCCGCGCCCGCGAAGCCCGCGCCGTGCTCGACGCCGACGCCGACGTCGAACGCGCCGCCGAAGCCGAGCAGGCCCGCCGCGACCGCCGCTACCTCTACCTGACCCAGCAACCCGACGGCATGACGCGACTGTCCGGGCTGCTCGACCCCGAATCCGCCGCGCTGGTGCGCTCCGCGATTGACGGGGCCACCTCACCCCGCCGCGGAGGACCGCGCTTTGTGAGCGAATCCGAGATCGAACGCGCCGAACGCATCATCAACGACACCCGCACGACCGAGCAGATCGCCGTTGATGCGCTCGTCGAACTCGTTCGCATCGGCGGGCACGTCGCCCCCACCGAACTCATCGGCGTCGCCCCGCCCGCCGTGCAGGTGATCGTCGCCGAACGCGACCTGCGCGCCCGAGCCGGCCTCGCCCGCGTCGAAGGCCAGAGCGAGCCCGTCAGCGTCGCCACCGCCGAACGGCACCGCTGCGCCGCCGGAACCCTCGCCGTCGTCGTCGACGACGCCGGAGACGTGCTCAACCTCGGCCGCGAAACCCGCCTCTACACGCGCCGCCAGCGCCTCGCGCTCGCCGCCCGCGACGGAGGGTGCCGGTTCCCCGGCTGCGAGCGACCGCCCTCCTGGACGGAAGCCCACCACATCACCGAATGGATACACGGGGGCAGAACCGACGTCGCCAATGGAATCCTTCTCTGCCGACACCACCACATGCTGCTGCACAACAACGGTTGGCAGATCGAGCGCCACCTCACCGCCGGATTCGCCTTCCGGCCACCACCCGGCGTCGACCCGAGCCGAAGCCCGATACCCGCGCCCACCAAGAGCAGGGTGCTCCCCCGCGCGATCCGAGTGAGAGAACGCCGCAGTGGCAGTGAGCCAGGCCCAATGGGAGCCGGGCCGAATGCGAGACGAAGGACGCCGAGCGACTAACCGAGCTGCGGGGCCTTCGCCCAGAGCGGGCCGCCCCAGTCCGACTCCAGCAGCTGCTCGACCGCCGCGCCCACCTGGTACAGCCGCGCGTCGTGCCGCGCCGGAGCCATGATCTGCAGCCCCGTCGGCAGCCCATCCTCCGGCGCGAGCCCCATCGGCAGGCTCATACCCGGCACGCCCGCCAGGTTCGCCGGAATCGTCGTCACGTCGTTCAAGTACATTGCCAGCGGGTCATCCAGCTTCTCGCCGAACCGGAACGCCGTCGTCGGCGCCGCCGGCGACACGAGCACGTCCGCCTGAGCGAAGCACGCGTCGAAGTCGCGCTGAATCAGCGTGCGCACCTTCTGCGCACTGCCGTAGTAGGCGTCGTAGTAGCCCGCCGACAGCGCGTACGTGCCGAGGATAATGCGGCGCTTCACCTCCGGGCCAAAGCCCGCCTCGCGGGTCGCGGCCATGACGTCCTCGACGGTTCCGCCGGGAACGTCCACGCGCATCCCGAAGCGCACCGAGTCGAACTTCGCCAGGTTGCTCGACGCCTCCGCCGGCAAAATCAGGTAGTACGCGGCGATCGCGTACTGAAAGTGCGGGGCGCTGACCTCGACGATCTCCGCCCCCGCCGCCGACAGCTTCTCGAGCGTCTCGTGGAAGCGCTGGCGCACTCCCGGCTGGAAACCCTCGCCGTCCAGGTCGGTGACGACACCCACCCGCAGGCCCGACAACACGTCGCCGGTGAGCCCCTCGCGGGCGGCGGCGGTCATCGACGGCCAGGCATCCGGGATGCTCGTCGCATCGCGCGGATCGTGCCCGCCGATCGCGTCGTGCAAGAGCGCCGCGTCGAGCACCGTGCGCGACACCGGACCCACCTGGTCGAGCGAGCTCGCCAACGCGATCGCGCCGTACCGGCTCACCCCGCCGTAGGTGGGCTTCACGCCGACCGTGCCCGTGACGGCGCCCGGCTGGCGGATCGAGCCGCCCGTGTCGGAGCCGAGCGCGAACGGCGCCTCAAACGCGGCGACCGCGGCCGCCGAGCCACCGCCCGAACCGCCCGGGATGCGTGACAAATCCCACGGGTTTTTGGTCGGCCCGTACGCGGAGAACTCGGTGGAGGAGCCCATCGCGAACTCGTCCATGTTGGTCTTGCCGAGCGGCACCATGCGGGCGGCGCGAAGGCGCGCGACAACGGTCGCATCGTACGGCGGCACCCAGCCCTCGAGGATCTTCGACCCGGACGTCGACGGCATGTCGAGCGTGCACAGCACGTCCTTGATCGCCACCGGAACGCCGGCCAACTCGGGCAGCGCGTCGCCCGCGGCGCGGTCGGCGTCGACCTGCGCGGCCACCTCGAGGGCCTGGTCGCTCACATGCAGGAACGCGTGCACGTCACCGTCGACGGCCGCGATGCGGTCGAGGTGCGCCTGGGTGACCTCGACGGCGCTGACCTCGCCCGCCGAAAGACGGTGCGCCAGGTCGGCGGCGGTCGCGTGAATCAGTTCGGTGCTCACTGCTCCTCCCCCAGGATCGCGGTGACGCGGAAGCGGGTGCCGTCGCTGTCGGGGGCGCCGGCGAGCGCCTCGGCGGTCGTGAGGGGCGTGCCGGGCTCGTCGGCGCGCATCCCGCCCGTCAGCGGAATCGGGTGGCTGGTCGCCGGAATGTCATCGCCCGCGACCTGCTGCACGGTCGCGACGGCGTCGACGATCGCTCCCAGTTCGGTCGTCAGTGACGCGATCTCGTCCTCGGTGAGGGCGATGCGCGCGAGCGACGCGAGGTGGCGCACGCTCTCGGGCGTGATTTCAGACATGCACGACTCCAGCCGTTGGCGGTCGATCGAGGGGATGCCCGCGAGCGGCGGGCCGACCCGACCATCCTACTGAGGGCGCGCGGGGGGAACGGGCGCGCGGGGGGAACGGGCGCGCGGGCGGGCCTCCCCCAACGTTTCGGTGTCGGCGCGCGTCTGAAGGGGTAGAAGCGCACCAGATCGTGTGCTCCCGCCGAAAGGAACGGCCATGACTTTCCGAACTCGCACCTCCGCCATCGCCCGGCTCGGCCTCGCCGCCACCGCCGGCGTACTCGCGATGGGGCTCGCCGGTTGCGCGGCCAGCGCATCCGCTGACAGCTCCGCCCCCGATGGCACCTGGATGCTCGTGAGCGCCAGCGACGCGAACGGTCCCCTGCCCGTCGACGCTGGCCCCGTCACCCTCGTCATCGATGACGGAGGGATCGGGGGCGAAGTGTGCAACGCCTACGGCGGGAACATCGCCGGCACGGTCGGTCGGACCTCGGCCGGCGAGATCACGATCAGTGAGGTGTTCAGCACCTACATGTGGTGTGAGCCGGAGGAGTTGATGGACCTCGAAATGCGTTACCTCGGCGCCCTCACGTCGGCGACGAAGGCGCAGCTCATCGAGGGTGCCCTCGTGCTCGCCGGCGACGACGTGCGGCTGCGCTTCGAACGCGGGTGAGGGGCAGCAGCGCGGCGGTGCCGTGGAGACGCGGCGACGGCGGCGCGAAGGCGCGGCGGCGGCGCGGCGGTTTGGCTCAGCAGCGCAGAGCGACCGCGGCGAGGGGCGCTGTAGTGCGGGCGGCGTGAGTCCTCGACGCTCTACGCCGGGCGGCACTCGCTTTCGCCCGTGATCGTCATCGCCGTCTCACTCACCCGGAACAGCAGCAGCTCCCCGGCCGGCGTCTCGGCGCGCACCTCGACGACGTCGCCGATCTCGGAGACGGTCGTGCGCATCCCGGAGTCGGTGAAGTGGCGTTGCATGCGGCCGGCGGCCTCCTCGATGCCGTCGCCCGGCGCCGGACCGGTGCGCAGCGCCGGGATGCGCGCGCCCGTCACCCACAGCGGGATTGTGCACTCGCGCGGGCTCGGGTCGTCCTTCACCTGCCAGCGGCCGCCGGCGGCATCCTGTGCCGCGTCGACGAGCGCGATGAAGCGGTCGCGGGCCTGCTGGTCGGTGACGTCCGTGCTGGGCACCAGCGCGCATCCGCTCAGAAGGAGGGCCGCCGCCACGAGAGACGCGACCGTGCGGGGCAACGCGCGTGCGGGGGGCATGGGACTCCATTGGTGACCGGTCGAAGCACGGTAGCACCGGGGCGCGGCCGGCGGGCAGAGTGCTGACAGGTCAGTACGTGAGCGCGTAGTCGAGCGTGCGCAGGGCGTCGGTGCTCGTGCCGTCGGTGACGAGCTCGCCGCGGTCGATGGCGATGAGGGCGAGGTTGCGCATCGACTCGGTTCCGGGGCTGAAGTAGGAGTTGTGGCCGGTCGAGCCTTCGAGCACGCGGTTGGTGATGACGTCGATGCCGCCGGCGACGTTCATGGCGCGGGCGCCGAAGTCGGACGAGCCCGGGTCGAGGCCGAAGAACGACGAGTTCGGGATCGGATCCCACGCTGCCTCGCCGACGAAGACATCGCCGCGCACGTTCAGGGTGGCGACGCTCGCGCCGGGGGCGCCCGGCGAGCCGATCATCGCGAGGGCGTCGACGGTTGCGGAGGTTTCGGTGAGAGCGAGCATCGCGGCCGTCGACCCGTACGAGTGGGCGAGCAGCGACAGGTAGGGCGCGTTGTCGCCGCGGAGGGTCTGCAGGCCGAGCACGGCGGAGGCGATCGCATCGCGGCCCTCGTAGGCGAGGTCGAGGCTTCCGACGTTCAGCAGGTGCGGGGTCTGGTAGCCGATCCAGGCGACGGTGGCGACGGTGGGGGTGGACGCGTCGGTGCCGGTCGCGTCGTCAGTGCCGGTCGGGACGGGGGCGCCGGTTGTGACCGCCGGCGCGCGGGTCGCGCTGTCGAGCAGCGTCAGCCACGTGACCTGCTCGTCGTGCAGGCGGGCCGCGGTGTCGACCCACTCCACCATGCTCTGCTGAACGCTGATGAACATGCCCGGCACGATGTAGCTGACGTAGTCAGCGGTGGCGAGGTCACCGACGACGATCGCCGCCTTGCCCTGACCTTCGACGTCGAGGCTGATGAGCTGGCGCGGAGGGTTCGCGGTGGCGGGGCCGAGCGCGTCGAGCACCGAGTAGAGCATCTGCAGTTGCTCGCGCTGCTGCAGCCGCTCGGAGGCTCCAAGGCTCATCGGGTCGGCGAGTTCGAGGGCGTTCACGACCGAGCGCAGGTGCGACCGGTTCGCCATGTCGCGCATGACATACGGCACGCCGTCGAGGTTGCCGACGAGGCGCGGGGCGGCGCTCACGAGGCTGAGCTGCGTCGCGGCGTCGAGGTTCGACCACCAGCGGTCGACCTGGCGTGGGGCCGGCGGCCGAGCGAGGGTGCGCTCGACCAGCTGCGGGTTGGCGGCCAGAACCCGGGCGGTCTCGGCGGCGGGGAGGGCGCCGAGACCGCGGAGAAGTTGGGTTCCGCGGGTGGAGGTGAGACGAGTGAGGTCGGGGATCGCCGCGACGGCCGGCGTGGCGGAGGAGGCGGCGGGGCCGGCGGACGAGGATGCGGGGGCAGATGCCGGCGCGGACGCGTGGGTGGTGGCCGCCTCGGGCAGCGATGCGAGGGGGCCGAGGGCGTGGGGGGCGGCGGCCTGAACGATGCTTGCCGACAGCTCAGGGCGGGGGTGTTCGAGCGCGGTTGAGGGCCCCGCCGCCGCCATTACGGTCAACGAGGCGATGATTGCCGCTGCGGCATCGACCACCACGCGAGATTCCCCTCAACCGCCGAATGATCGGGCTACCCCTGCATGGGTCACACGGCGTTCCCTCAGAGTAAGCGAATTACCCCACTTATGGGGGATTTTTTTCGAGAAGCTCCCGGGCTTCACGCAACGGTTACACGGAGGAAACCGAAAATCGGGGTGATGCAGGTGTGACGGGAGGGGTCACTGTGGTTGGTCGCCGCCTGTGGACCGTGGGGCTAGAGGGGCCAAAGTGGCGCTTGCGAGGCGGTTGGAGGGGGCGGCAGTGGCGGATGTGACGCCGCTGGGGGTCCGATGGGTGTCGACATGGGGAGGGAAGACGCCCACTGTGCCGGTCACGGGACGCTGTAGTGATGTGGCGCACGTGAGGAACCTGTTCGCGGTCTCGGGGCTGTCACGGTGACGCAGCCATCCGCTGCCGGTCGCGTCGCTACTCCGTGCCTGCGGATACCTCCCCCAGCGCGTCGGGGCCCTCGCTGACGAGCACCGCGAACTGCGCCGCGTCGATGATGCGCACGCCCAGCTGCTCGGCCTTCGCGAGCTTCGAGCCGGCTCCCGGCCCCGCCGCGACGAAGTCGGTCTTCTTGCTCACGCTCGAGGCGGCCTTGCCGCCGGCGGCGATGATCGCCTCCTGCGCCTCCTCGCGGGTGAAGCCTTCCAGCGTCCCGGTCGCGACGACCGTCAGCCCCTCGAGGACTCCCCCGCGCGTGGCCGCTCCCGGCCCCGGGTGGCCCGGCGTCGCCCACTGCACGCCGGCCGCCGCCCAGCGTTCGACGATCTCGACGTGCCAGTCGACCGCGAACCAGTCGATGAGCGCCTCGGCGATGATCGGCCCGACCCCGTCGACGGCGGCGAGCTCCTCGGCCGAGGCGGCTCGGATCGCGTCGAGCGACCCGAAGTGGTCGGCGAGGGCGCGCGCCGCGACCGGGCCGACGTGCCTGATTGACAGCGACACGAGCATCCGCCAGAGGGGTTTCGTCTTCGCCTTCTCGAGTTCGTCGATGAGCTGCAGCGCGACCGCGCTCGGCTGCTCACCGGTGAGCCCGTCGCGCTTCTCGGCCGCGGTCGGGTTGCGGCGGAAGGGACTGCGCCGTTTCGCCTCTCCGTCGTCGTCGACTTTCGGCAGGCCCGTCTCGGCGTCGGTGACGATGACCTCGATCGGCAGCAGGTCGTCGATGGTCAGGTCGAACAGCGGCGCCTCGGTGACGAGCGGCGGCGTCTCGGGCACGACCGGCTGGGTGAGGGCGGCCGCGCCGATCTCGCCGAGGCCTTCGATGTCGAGAGCGCCCCGGCTGCCGATGTGTTCGACGCGCCCGCGCACCTGGGCGGGGCAGCTGCGCGCGTTCGGGCAGCGCAGGTCGACGTCACCCTCTTTCGCGGGGCGCAGTTCGGTGCCGCACTCGGGGCAGGTGGTCGGCATGACGAACTCGCGCTCGCTGCCGTCGCGCAGCTCGACGACGGGACCGAGCACCTCGGGGATCACGTCGCCGGCCTTCCGCAGCACCACCGTGTCGCCGATGAGCACGCCCTTGGCGCGCACCACGTCTTGGTTGTGCAGGGTCGCCTGACGCACGGTCGACCCGGCGACGCGCACCGGCTGCATGACGGCGAACGGGGTGGCGCGACCCGTACGGCCGACGCTGACGACGATGTCGAGCAGAGTCGTGTTCACCTGCTCGGGCGGGTACTTGTAGGCGATCGCCCAGCGCGGGGCGCGGCTGGTCGCGCCGAGCTCGCCGTGCAGGGCCAGCTCGTCGACCTTGACGACGACGCCGTCGATCTCATGCTCGACCGAGTGCCGGTGTTCGCCGTAGTGGGCAACGTACTCGAGCACCCCCTCAACGCCGTCGACGACGCGAACGTTGTCGCTCGTCGGCAGCCCCCACTCGCGTAGCAGCGTGTACACCTCGCTTTGGGCGGCGACCGGCGGGGTGGGCCAGGCGCCGATGCCGTGCACGAGCATGCGCAGGCGCGAGAGCCGGTCGTCCATGCGCTCGAGCTGGGCCGCATTCTTGCCTTCGGCCTTCTGCCGCAGCGAGCCGCTCGCCGCGTTGCGCGGGTTCGCGAACTCGCGCTCGCCGGCCTCGCGCTGGCGCTCGTTCAGCTCGTCGAAGGCCCTCTTCGGCAGGTAGACCTCGCCCCGCACTTCGACGAGCGCGGGCGGGTCGTCGGTCGTGAGGCGCTGCGGGATGCCCGCAATACGCACCGCATTCTCGGTCACGTCTTCGCCGACCACGCCGTCACCGCGGGTCGCGGCGCTGACGAGGCGCCCATTCTCGTAGCGCAGGTTGAGGGCGAGCCCGTCGATCTTCAGTTCGCACAGCCACGCCACGGTGCGGCCCGCGTCGCGCTCGACCTTCGCCGCCCACGCGGCCAACTCGTCGTCGGTGAAGGCGTTGTCGAGGCTGAGCATGCGCTCGGCGTGCTCGACCGGCGCGAACAGGGTGGTTTCGGCGCGGCCGCCGACGGTCTGGGTGGGGCTGTCGTGGCTCTGCAGTTCGGGGTGCGCGTGCTCGAGCGCTTCGAGCCGCGCGATCATGCCGTCATACGTCGCGTCGTCTTCGATGACCTGGTCGCGCTGGTAGTACGCCTCGCGCAACTCGAGGATGCGCTCCGTCAGCGCGGTCGCCTCGGCGCGCGCGGCGTCGAGGTCGTCGGGGACGGGGTCGGTCGGCGAGCGGAAGACGTTCTCGGCGGTCACGCCGAAAGTGTAGGGGCGAGGCCCGACGCGCAGCCGGGAGGCGTGCAGGTGACGCTCAGGCGCGCGGATTCCGCCCCGGCAGAGTCAGGGCCGAGCGCTGGGTCGTCCGGGCCCACGGCGGGGCGTGCGAGGGGGTCTCTAGGCCGGCACCGGCACGGCGCTCACCGTGCGGTCGATCGTGCACTGGCCGAGCACCCGCGTGCCGACGTAGACGACCGCGGTCTGGCCGGGCGCGACGCCCATGAGCGGCTCGTCGACGCGCACCACGAGCTCGAGCGCGCCGGCGTTGCCTGCGTTGCCTGCGTCGTCGCCCTCACTAGCGTCGCCGCGCGCGGCACCGTCGCCGCGATCGCCGCTCGTCGCGCTCACGACCTGCGCGACCGCCGGCACCGGGTCGGCGTGCGCGCGCACCTGCACCTCGCAGGCGAACTCGGAGACGCGACCGCGAGCATCCCCCGCGGCGATGCCGCTCGCGACCGGGTCGAGCCCCGCCCACGTGAAGCGGGCCCCGGCGAGCTCGCGAACCGCGAGCGCCTCCTTCGGGCCGACGACGACCGTGTTCTCTTTCGGGCGCACCTCGAGCACGAAGCGCGGACGCCCGTCGGGCGCGGGCCGGCCGAGGTTCAGGCCGCGGCGCTGGCCGACCGTGAAGCTGGTCGCGCCGTCGTGCTCGCCGACGGTCGCACCCTCGCGGTCGACGATGAGCCCCTGGCGGGGCGGGATGCGCTCCCCCAGCCACGCGCGCGTGTCGCCGTCCGGGATGAAGCAGATGTCGTGGCTGTCGGGCTTCTGCGCGACCGACAGCCCGCGGGCGGCGGCCTCGGCGCGCACCTCCGCCTTCGACGGGGTCGTTCCGAGCGGGAACATCGCGTGCGCGAGCTGCTCGCTCGTGAGCACGCCCAGCACGTACGACTGGTCTTTCGCCTCGTCGCCCGCGCGGTGCAACTCGCGGTTGCCATGCTCGTCGGTGACGATGTGCGCGTAGTGGCCGGTCACGACGGCGTCAAAGCCGAGCGCGAGCGCCTTCTCGAGCACGGCGGCGAACTTGATGCGCTCGTTGCAGCGCATGCACGGGTTGGGGGTGCGGCCAGCCGCGTACTCGTCGATGAAGTCGTTCACGACGTCGTCGGCGAAGCGCTCCGAGAAGTCCCACACGTAGAACGGGATGCCGAGCTTCTCGGCCGCACGCCGCGCATCCAGCGAGTCTTCGATCGTGCAGCAGCCGCGGCTGCCGGTGCGCAGGGTGCCCGGCATGCGGCTGAGCGCCAGGTGCACGCCGACGACCTCGTGGCCCGCGTCGACGGCGCGCGCGGCGGCCACCGCGGAATCGACCCCGCCACTCATCGCCGCCAGAACACGCATACCTACAAGGGTACGCGGGGCCCGCAAATCGGCAGGGGGATGCGCGGCGCGACTACCCGGGAAACCGCGCGGCCTCGCGGTGCTGGCGCGGCGTCATCCGGGCTGCCGCCCCGGGTGGCGCGGCGTCGTCCGGGCTACCGCCCCAGCCGCGGCGTGCGGGCCGCGAGCCCCGCCGCGAGCGCCCGCTCGACGGCCGACGGCAAGGCGGCAAGCAGCCCGTCGATGTCGGCGGCCGTCGTGTCGGGGCCGAGGGTGATGCGCAGAGCGCCGCGCGCATCCGATTCGGAGACGCCCATCGCCAGCAGCACGTGCGACGGTTCGGGCACCCCCGCCTGGCAGGCCGACCCGGTCGAGACGGCGAAGCCCGCCTGGTCGAGCAGGAACAGCAGCGAGTCGCCCTCGGCGCCGGGCACGCGCAGGTGCACGGTCCCGGGCAGCGCGTCGCCCGTCGCCCCGTCGGCGAGCGCCCCCGACAGCACCGCCTGCGGCACCGATTCACGGATGCCCGCGGCCAGCCGATCACGCAGCGCACGCTTGTGGGCGGCGCGGCTCTCGAGGGCCGCGTGCGCGTGCTCGGCGGCGACGGCGAAGGCGACGGCCCCCGCGGCGTCCATCGTGCCGGCGCGTCCGCGTTGCTGGCCGCCACCGTGCAGCAGCGGTTCGACGTCGACGCCGCGCCGGATCACGATCGCGCCCACCCCGACGGGCCCGCCGATCTTGTGCGCCGAGATCGACACGGCACTCACACCGGCCGGCAGCGGCGCGAGCGGCAGCTGCCCGTAGGCGGCGATCGCGTCGACGTGCAGCGGCACCCCGTGGGCAGCGGCGAGCGCCGCGGCCTCGGCGACCGGCTGGAGGGTGCCGACCTCGTTGTTAGCGGCGAGCATGGTGAGGAGCGCGACGGCGTCGCCGTGCGTGGCGAGGGCGTCCTCGAGGGCGTCGACGCGCATCCGGCCGGCGGGGTCGACGGGGACAATGACGGCGCGAGCGCCCGCGTTCGCGACCAGCCAGTCGACCGCGTCGAGGGTCGCGTGGTGTTCGGCGGCGGTGAGCAGGATCACCGGCCGGGCGGCATCGCGCTGGCGCCGCCAGTAGAGGCCCTTGACGCCCGTGTTGACCGCTTCCGTTCCGCCGCCGGTGAGGGTGAGTTCGACCGCGTCGACGCCGAGGGTCGCGGCGATGCGCGCGCGGGCGTCGTCGAGCACGGCGCGGGCGGCCTGCCCCGCCGAGTGGATCGACGACGGGTTGCCGACCACCGCGAGCGCGTCGGCGTAGGCCGCGCGCACCTCGGGCGGCATGGGAGAGGTGGCGGCATGGTCGAGATAGACGGTCACGCGGGCCTCCTCTCGGTGGGGCGAATCGTGCGGAGTGCACGCAGTGTGCTGGCGGTGTGCGAATCGTGATGCGGGGTGGTCAGGAGCGCGGGGTCGCACCGCTTAGCCTAGGCACATGACGGCCCGTGACTCCCTGCGCGCGCTCGGGGTGACGCACACCGACGCGGGCGGCGAATTGCGCGTCTGGAGCGCCTCGGCCTCGCGCGTGGAGCTCTGCGTGCTCGACGCCGACGATCCGACGTGGATCGTCGAACGCGTGCCGATGCATCGCGGCTCCGGCAAGGTGTGGCACGCCGAGCATCCGCGCCTCACCCCAGGCACTCGGTACTCGGTGCGCGCGCACGGACACGACGGCCGGCGCCACCGCTTCGACCCCGACCGTCACCTCATCGACCCCTACGCCAAGGGCCTCGTGCGCACCACCGACGGCGAGTGGCGCGCCTACGTGCAGGACACGCACTTCGACTGGGGCGGGGTGGGAAAGCCCCGCACGCCGCTCGACCGCACGGTCATCTACGAGGCCCACGTGAAGGGCCTCACGGCGATGAACCTCGAGCTGCCACCAGAGCTGCGCGGCACCTATGCGGGGCTCGCCCACCCGGCGACGATCGCCTACCTGCACGACCTCGGCGTGACGGCCGTCGAGCTGCTGCCCATTCACCAGTCGGTGAGCGAGCAACGCCTCATCGCGCAGGGACTCACCAACTACTGGGGCTACAACACCCTGAACTTCTTCACCCCGCACGCTGCCTATGCGACGGCCGCCGCGCAGACGGGCGGGCCCGGCGCGATCCTGCGCGAGGTGAAGGGCATGGTGAAGCTGCTGCACGAGGCCGGTATCGAGGTGATCCTCGACGTCGTCTACAACCACACCGCGGAAGAGGGCGTCGACGGCCCCACGACCAGCCTGCGCGGCCTCGACGACCAGCACTACTACCGACAGGATGCGCACGGTCGCTACATCGACGTCACCGGCTGCGGCAACACGGTCGACTTCTCACTGCCCGCCGCGCAACGCCTCGTACTCGACTCCCTCCGCTACTGGGCCGAGGAGGTGCAGATCGACGGCTTCCGCTTCGACCTGATGGCGACGCTGGGGCGCGACAAGCGCGCAGAATTCGACCCCGAGCATCCCTTGCTGCGGGCGATCCTCGACGACCCGGCGCTCGCCGACACGAAGATGATCGCCGAACCGTGGGATGTCGGGATGGGCGGCTGGCAGGTCGGCAACTTCCCGCACGGCTACAGCGAGTGGAACGACGGTTTCCGTGACCGTGCCCGCGCCTTCTGGCTGACCGATGTGCGCGACGCGCGCGCCCACGGCTCGGCCCCGCACGGCATCGGCCCGCTCGCCCGCCGCATCACCGGAAGCGCCCACGTGTTCGCCGCTGAACGCGGGCCGCTCGCGAGCGTCAACTTCGTGACCGCCCACGATGGCTTCACCCTCGCCGACCTCACGAGCTACGACGAGAAGCACAACCTCGGCAACGGCGAAGACAACCGCGACGGCACCGACAACAACCGCTCGTATAACCACGGGCTCGAGGGGCCGACCGCCGAGGCGCAGATCCTCCGCGACCGGCGACGGGCCATGCGCAACCTGATGGGAACCCTGCTGCTCAGTGCGGGCATCCCGATGATCACCGCCGGGGATGAACGCGGCCGCACCCAGCGCGGCAACAACAACGCCTACTGCCACGACAGCGAGCTGACCTGGGTCGACTGGGACACCGCCGGCTGGCAGGAAGACCTCTACCGGGTGACGCGGAAGCTCATTCAGCTGCGGCGTGAGAACCCGGCGCTGCGCCCCTCGCGCTATGGCCGCTTTGGCGAGACGGTGCCGAGCGCCACGCAGATGGACTGGTACAACAAGACCGGCGAGTCGATGACGATGGACGACTGGGACTCGCCCTCCGAGCGCACCCTGCAGTACCTCGCCGCCTCGACGCCCGAACACGAAGCGTTCAACCGCATCCTCTTGATCGTGCACGGGCTCGAGCAGCCCGTCACCGTCACGCTGCCGACGCATGCCGGGGTCGACGGCTACACGCTCGTCTGGGACTCGGCGCACGACGACATCACCGGCATCGAGCGGCACCACGTTCCCGGCGAGCGGCTCGAGGTCGGCCCCACGTCGATGCTGCTGTTCGTCGCGCACGGCGAGCAGGTCGTCGCGGAGGAGGCCGGCGCGGCTGATGACCCGGCCGAGACGAGCGAGCCGGGCGAGCTGGCCGCCCCCGAGAGCGATGGCTAAGGGCGCCTCGCCGGCACCGGGCACCCCCGCGACGGTCGCGCTCACGGCCGCCGGCATCGCGTTCACCGCCCGGCAGTACACGCACGATCCGGCGACGACGAACTTCGGGCTCGAGGCGGCCGACGCGCTCGGCGTCGAGCCCGAGCGGGTGTTCAAGACCCTGCTCGCCGACGTCGACGGCCAACTCGTCGTCGGCATCGTGCCGGTATCGACGACGCTCGACCTGAAGGCTCTCGCGCGCGCCGTCGGCGGCAAGAGGGCGGCGATGGCGGAGCCCCAACTCGCCGAACGCCGGACGGGGTACGTCGTCGGCGGCATCTCCCCCATCGGCCAGAAAACCGCGCACCCGACGGTGGTCGACGAGAGCGCGCTGCTCTTCGACACGGTGCTCGTCTCGGGCGGTCGCCGCGGGCTCGACCTCGAGCTCGCGCCCGCCGACCTCATCGCGGTGACGAGCGCGACGGTCGCCGACATCGCCCGCTAAGGCTTACGGCGCGAGCGGGGTCGAGGCACGTGCCCATCCAATCGAGTCGAACCGCACCCACCGCTCGGGTTCGTCCACGACCTCAACCGCGTCCGTGAGCCACCACGTCTCGTCCGGGTTCCACCCGGCGATAACGCTCGCGGCATGACCCGTGAGTGAGCCACTGAGCTCGACATCGATGGCCACACCGGCACACCGGAGGTAACCCTCGATGCTCAGATGCACGCCGTCGGCCTCATGGGCGATCGCCGCCCAATCAGGAATAACCCACCGTTCGTCGCGGCCCGTGGTCTGAAACCAGTCGTGTCGCTTCTCGCCACTGACGTCGAGGGGGTAGGCCTGACACAGCGCGGACCAATCATCGGGGGTTCGCAATTCGAGTACCCGAAGTCCCTGCGGCACTCGAACCGGGCGCACTTCGGCTGCGCTCCACCCGAAACGATCTTCAACGAACTCCAGCGCGGCGGGCCGGCCGTCAACGAGGCATCCTGTCGACCGCAACAGACTGTGCGGAGGAGTCGACCACCATGCGCCGGAAAAGGGCGCCGCGGGGTCGGCGGGTCGCTCGCGACGCGCCCGCAGATCGTTGTCAATCGTGCTGGTGCGCCACGCAGCCAGTTTTTCGGCAGAACGGCGGTCGTCAGCGGCAGCAACCCGAGGCCCAAGGGGCTCAGCCTCCCAGCGCACCGATAGCTGGGTTGTCGAGGAGACCGGAGCTGACCAATCAACCGTGTGAGGGCTACGTGCGACATGAGCGGCGAAACGCTCGAGCGCCGCAACGACGCTCGGGGCGGCGGCGACGTGGTCGTCGCCATCCCGGTCCTGCCAGTAGCGGGCCGCGTCAACGGAAGCGCGAAGCGCGGACCGCAGCTCTCCCGCGGACGGGGGAACAGCATCCCGAATCGCGTCGATCGCAGCCGCGACCTGATCGGGGCCCGTCGTTGACGACCGCAGCCGTTCAGCTCCTGGGCCGAACGCCGTGACGGAGTGACCGCGGTCACGCCCCTGCACATGGGCAGCGTGAAAAAGCACCTCTCGTAGTCGTTGGTATGCCGGCCCCGCTTCTCCGCGCGCGGCCAGCCACTCGAGCACGAGCCGTCGACCCCGCGGCCCCTCAAGCAACGTGCGAGCGGACAGGGTCATGCCGCGAGACTAGCGCTGACCGATGCTCACTACCAGAAAGGCCTCATGGCCACGAGCGCTCCGGGTGGTGCGCTCGCGCCATGTTCCCGCTCTCACGGTTCCCGAAACGTCAGTAGTGGGGCACTCCGAGGGAGAAGAGCCCCACTACTGACGTTTCACAAGCATTCGTGCGCGTCACCGATGTGCGCACCGCAGGCCGTCAGGGATTGTCGTTCGTGAGTCCTAGTGCGCGACCGCGACGAGGCCCGTCTCGGCCGGGTTCGCGAGCAGGGCGTGGCGCGGGGTGACCCGCACGTTGTAGCCCCACGAGCCCGAGCGCTCGAGCGGCACGGTGCCGACGAACGTCGCCGGCTGGCCGAGCTCGTTCGAGTCGAGCACCAGTTCACGGCGGTGCGTCTCGGCGAGGTCGTCACCAGAGCCAGCCCGGCCGAACACGACCTCGACGAGCACCTCGCTCGGGTCGAGCTCGGCGAGCTGCACGTGCGCCCGCACCTTCAGCTCGTCGCCCACCTGGGGGCTCTGTACCCCGCCCGACTCGACGTGCGTGACGGCGACGTGACCCCACTGCTGAGCAGCCCGCACCTTGAACGCCGCGAGCTCGCGGGCCGGCTGCAGGCCGTGCGCCGTGATCGTGCGGCGGCTGTGTGCGGCGGGCACGTAGAGGCGCTCGACGTACTCGCGCACCATGCGGTCGGCCGACAGTTCGGGGCTGAGGGTCGACAGCGTGTGACGGATCGACTGTAGCCAGCGACGCGGCAGGCCGTCGGCGTCGCGCTCGTAGAAGCGCGGCGCGATCTGGTGCTCGACGAGGTCGTACATCGAGTGGGCTTCGAGCGCGTCGCGCTCGGCGCCGTCGCCGGCGGCGTCGGCCGACGGGATCGCCCAGCCGTTCTCGCCGTCGTAGTACTCGTTCCACCAGCCATCGAGGATCGACAGGTTGAGCGAACCGTTCAGCGCGGCCTTCATGCCGGAGGTGCCGCAGGCCTCGAGCGGGCGCAGCGGGTTGTTCAGCCAGATGTCGGTGCCCGGGTAGAGCAGGCGCGCCATCGCGATGTCGTAGTTCGGGAGGAAGACGATGCGCTCACGCACGTCGGGGTGCTGCGCGAACTGCACGAGGCGCTGAATGAGGGCCTTCCCCGCGTCGTCGGCGGGGTGCGACTTGCCGGCGATCACGAGCTGCACGGGGCGCTCGGGGTCGGTGAGCAGAGCGCGCAGGCGGTCCTCGTCGTGCAGCATCAACGTCAGGCGCTTGTAGGTCGGCACGCGGCGGGCGAAGCCGATCGTCAGCACGTCAGGGTCGAGGATGCGGTGCATCCACGCCGGGGCGACTACGCCCGGGTTCTCTTCTTCGAACGCGGCGACGACGCGCGTGCGGGCGTCCTCGACGAGCTGTTCGCGCATCCGCCGACGAACCGCCCACAGGTCGGCGTCGCTGACGGCGTCGGAGGCCCAGTCGGCCGCCGCCGTGTCGTACGTGCCGAGCTTCTCTTTCGCGAGCGTCATCATCATCGGGTCGGTCCAGGTCGGTGCGTGAACACCGTTGGTGACCGAGGTGATGGGAACATCGTCCTGGTCGAAGTCGGGCCAGAGCTGGCCGAACATGCCGCGCGAGACGTCGCCGTGAAGCTGCGAGACACCATTGGCGCGCTGCGCGAGACGCAGGCCCATGACCGCCATGTTGAACACGCCGCTGTTGCCGCCCTCGTAGTCTTCGGCACCGAGCGCGAGCACGTCGTGCACGTCGACACCGGGCAGCAGGTTGGTCGAGAAGTAGCGCTCGATCATGCCGATGTCGAAGCGGTCGATGCCGGCAGGCACGGGGGTGTGGGTCGTGAACAGGGTGCCGGCGCGCACCACCTGCAGCGCCTCGGCGAACGTGAGGCCCTCGGCGATGAGGTCGCTGATGCGTTCGAGGCCGAGGAACCCGGCGTGGCCCTCGTTGGTGTGGAACACCTCGGGGGCCTCGGTACCCGACAGCTCGATGTAGCGCGCGATAGCGCGCACGCCGCCGATGCCGAGCAGCAGCTCTTGCAAGAGACGGTGCTCGCCGCCGCCGCCGTACAGGCGGTCGGTGACGCCGCGCAGCTCGTCGTCGTTGTCGGGAATGTCGGTGTCGAGCAGCAGCAGTTCGACGCGGCCGACCTGCATCTTCCAGACGCGGGCGTGCATGGCCCGACCCTCGGGGAGGGCCAGGGTAATGCGCACCGCGGTTCCGTCGTGCTCCTTCAGCATCTGCATGGGCAGACCGTCGGGGTCGAGCACGGGGTAGCTCTCTTTCTGCCACCCGTCGCGGTCGATCGCCTGCCGGAAGTAGCCAGCGCGGTAGAACAGGCCAACGCCGATGAGCGGCACCCCGAGGTCGCTAGCGCTCTTCAGGTGGTCGCCGGCGAGGATTCCGAGGCCGCCGGAGTACTGGGGGATCGCACTGGCGATGCCGAACTCGGGCGAGAAGTAGGCGATGCGCGCGGGCGCGTCGGAAAGCGACTGGTACCAGCGAGGCTCGCGCAGATACGCTTGGAGATCGTCGCGCAGGCGCTCAGCCTCGGCGATGAAGGCGCCGTCGTGGGCAAGCGCGTCAAGGCGCGAGGGTTCGACGGCGCCGAGCACCGCGACGGGGTCGTGGTCGAGCTCGTGCCACAGCGTCGGGTCGATCGACTCGAACAGGCGCCTCGTCGGCTCATGCCACGACCAGCGCAGGTTCGCGGCGAGCTCGCCGACGGCGGCAAGCTCGGCGGGCAGGACAGTGCGGACGGTAAAGCGGCGGATCGCCTTCACGCGGTAACTCCTCGGCCGGGGCGGATGGGACGTCGTGGGCCCATCGGTCAAGCCTAAGTGAGCGGCGGCCGTTTCGGGAACCGGTTCCATATTTGCGGGAGGCGGGACGCGCATCCACCGTCAGTCCCGCCGAAAAGCGCCGTTAACGCCGAACAGGACCGGCCTCGCGTTGGGGGGATGCGAGTCACGGTCCTGGTTCACGCGAGCGCTCGGGTCGCCGCGTGATGTTCGGGGAACAGGTCGGATTCGGGTATTCCGCCTGTTCGATTTCCGAACACCACGGTACTCCGAACGGGCGCGTGCGGAAGGAGAGTGACGCATATTCGCGTACCCCGGCCGGGGTACATTTTGTCCGCCCTTGTGCGGACACCCGAACGGGGGCCACCGACTCACCCCTCCCCCGCCACACGCGAGAGGGGTACGGTCGATGGGTGGCGACCACCAACACGACATTCAGCGGCCGCATTGGCCGAGTGCCCATCCGACACCTGAGCCCGCAGCAGCCCGAACACCGCTGGCCGGCGAAAGCCTTCGTCGGCGAGGTCGTGCCGTTCGCGGCGACCGTGTTCCGTGAGGGACACGACATTCTCGGTGCCGATCTGCTGCTGAGACGCCCCGATGGATCCGTCACCGAGCACCCGCTGCACACGGGCGCCCCGGGAACCGACCGCTGGGAGACCGACGCGCTCGTCGACGTCGAAGGCGACTGGTCGTGGCAGATTCGCGGCTACACCGACGACTGGGCAACGTGGTTGCACGCCGCAACCGTGAAGATCGAAGCGGGCGTCGACAGCGAGGTCATGCTCATGGCCGGGATCGAGTTGCTCACCCGTGCGGCAAAGCTCGCCTCCGGCACTCCGGCCCAGCGCGTGCTCACGAACGCCCGCACCGCCATGAAGAAGACGACGAAGACCCCCGCCGAGCGGCTCGCCGTCGCCCGCGACCCCCGCGTCGTGTCGGCGGTTGCCGCCAACCGCCTGATGAGCCTCGAGACGCTGTCCGAGTCGATCCCGTTGCGGGTTGAGCGCACCCGGGCCGGCGTCGGCGCCTGGTACGAATTCTTCCCACGCAGCGAAGGCGCGAGGCGAAAGAAGGACGGGACCTGGGTGTCTGGCACCTTCCGCACCGCGCAGAAGCGCCTCCCCGCCGTCGCCCAGATGGGGTTCGAGGTGCTGTACCTGCCGCCGATCCACCCGATCGGCACGGTCAACCGGAAGGGCCCAAACAACACGCTGACGCCGGGCCCGGGCGACCCGGGCAGCCCCTGGGCGATCGGCTCGGCCGACGGCGGCCACGACGCGATCCACCCCGACCTCGGCACCGTGGCCGACTTCCGGGCGTTCGTGAAGGCCGTGCACAAGAACGGGCTCGAGCTGGCGCTCGACCTTGCCCTGCAGTGCGCGCCCGACCACCCGTGGGTCACCGAGCATCCCGAGTGGTTCACGACGCTGCCCGACGGGTCGATCGCCTACGCCGAGAACCCGCCGAAGAAGTACCAAGACATCTACCCGCTGAACTTCGACAACGACCCCGAGGGTCTGAGCCGCGAGATCCTGCGCATCGTCACCTACTGGATCGAGCTCGGCGTGCGCATCTTCCGGGTCGACAACCCGCACACCAAACCCTTGAGCTTCTGGGAGTGGCTGCTCGCCGAGGTGCGCCGCGACTACCCCGACGTGGTGTTCCTCGCCGAGGCGTTCACCCGCCCTGCGATGATGCAGTCGCTCGCCGCGGTCGGCTTCCACCAGTCGTACACCTACTTCACCTGGCGCAACACGAAGCAGGAGCTCGAGGACTACCTCACCGAGGTGTCGCAGGTCACGAGCACGCACTTCCGGCCGAACTTCTTCGTCAACACGCCCGACATCCTGACCGAGTACCTGCAGTTCGGGGGGGTTCCGGCGTACAAGATTCGCGCGGCGCTCGCGGCGACAGCGAGCCCGACATGGGGCGTGTACGCCGGCTATGAGCTGATCGAAAACGTCGCGCGGCCGGGCAGCGAAGAGAACATCGACAACGAGAAGTACGAGTACAAGAACCGCGACTGGGCGGCCGCCGAGGCCGAGGGCAGGTCGATCGCGCCGTTCATTACCCAGTTGAACGCGATCCGGGCGGCGCACCCGGCGCTTCGTCAGTTGCGCAACCTCCGCACCCACTGGAGCGACGACGAGGCGATCCTCGTCTACTCGAAGACGATGGATGCGCGTTTCACCGGCACCGGACGTCCCGACGGTCTCATCATCGTCGCGAACGTCGACCCGCACTCGGTGCGTGAGACGACGGTGCACCTCGACCTCACGGTGCTCGGGCTCGAGCCCGGAGGCCGCTTCGACGTCACCGACCTGATCACGCAGGAGCGGTACTCGTGGGGTGCCGACAACTACGTGCGGCTTGACGCGTTCCAGAACCCCGTGCACATCCTCCGCATCGACTACCCGAAGGGCGTCTGATGGCTACGAAGAAGCCGGCACCGCGCATCCCGACCCTGCACCCCGACCACCGGAGGGCGCTCGTTGAGGCGCGGCACCCGCAACCGCATGACGCGCTCGGGCAGCACGCCGTCGACGGCGGCTGGCTCGTGCGCGTGCTGCGGCCGCTGGCGGCGAGCGTCACGATCGAGCGCGCCGACGGAACACGGCACGCTCTCGAGCACGACGCCGACGGCCTCTGGCACGGCCTCCTTCCCGGCGGGCCGACCGACGGCCAGGCCTACACAGTGCACACCACCTACGACGGCGGGCCCGATTGGCACGCCGACGACCCGTATCGCTTCGTGCCGAGCGTCGGGGAGGTCGACCTGTACCTCTGGGCAGAGGGCCGCCACGAGCAGCTGTGGCAGGTGCTCGGCGCGCACAAGAAGACCCACGAGGGCGTCGAGGGCACCGGGTTCAGCGTCTGGGCCCCGCACGCGCAGGCAGCGCGTGTCGTCGGCGACTTCAACGACTGGAACGGCGCACTGCACGCCATGCGCCGTCTCGACGACAACGGGGTGTGGGAGCTGTTCGTGCCGGGCCTCGGGGCCGGCTCGACCTACAAGTTCGAACTGCTGACCCCGTCGGGCGAGTGGGTGAAGCGCGCCGACCCGATGGCCCGCTACACCGAGGTGCCGCCCGCCACCGCGTCGGTCGTCGGCGACAGCACCTACAGCTGGAACGACGGCGACTGGATGGCGGCCCGCGCCGCTCGCGACCCGCACAACGGCCCCATGAGCGTGTACGAGCTACACCTCGGCTCGTGGAAGCCGGGGCTCGGGTACCGCGACATCGCCGACCCGCTGATCGAATACCTGGAACACACGGGATTCACGCACGTCGAGTTCCTGCCGCTCGCCGAGCACCCGTACGGCCCGAGCTGGGGCTACCAGGTGACCGGCTACTTCGCCCCCACCTCGCGCTTCGGTCACCCCGACGACCTGCGGTACCTCATCGACCGGCTGCACCAGGCCGGCATCGGCGTGATCATGGACTGGGTGCCCGCCCACTTCCCGAAAGACGAGTGGGCACTCGGGCGATTCGACGGCGTCGCGCTGTACGAGCATCCCGACCCGCGACGCGGCGAGCACCCCGACTGGGGCACCTACATTTTCGACTTCGGCCGCAGCCAGGTGCGCAACTTCCTCGTCGCGAACGCGCTGTACTGGCTCGAAGAGTTCCACATCGACGGCCTGCGCGTCGACGCCGTGGCGAGCATGCTGTACCTCGACTACTCGCGCGCGGAGGGTCAGTGGCTGCCGAACCAACACGGTGGGCGCGAGAACCTCGAGGCGATCGCGTTCCTCCAGGAGGCGACCGCGACGGCCTACAAGCGCCAGCCCGGCATCATCATGATCGCCGAAGAGTCGACCTCGTACCCCGGCGTGAGCCGCCCCACCGATGCGGGCGGTCTCGGCTTCGGTATGAAGTGGAACATGGGCTGGATGCACGACACCCTGTCGTACTTCCAGCGCAACCCCATGTGGCGCTCGCACCACCACGGCGAGATCACCTTCAGCTTCTTGTACGCGTTCAGCGAGAACTTCATGCTGCCGATCAGCCATGACGAGGTCGTGCACGGCAAGGGCTCCCTGCTGCACAAGATGCCCGGCGACCAGTGGCAGAAGCTCGCCAACGTGCGCGCGTATCTGTCGTTCATGTGGGCGCACCCCGGCAAGCAGCTGCTGTTCATGGGTCAAGAGTTCGGCCAGCCGAGCGAGTGGAGCGAAGAGCGCGGCCTCGACTGGTGGATCCTCGACCAGCCCGTGCATCAGGGGCTCCTGAGCCTCGTGCGGCAGCTGAACCGGGTCTACCGCGACTCGCCGTCGCTCTGGCAGCGCGACAATACGCCAGACGGCTTCGAGTGGCTGGAGGGCGGCGACGCGGGCAACAACGTGATTGCGTTCCTGCGCCGCGGTGATGGCGACGAGCCGCCGACGGTGTGCGCGTTCAACTTCAGCGGCAACCCGGTCGGCCCGTACCGACTGCCGCTCCCCCACGCCGGTCGCTGGCGCGAGGTCGTCAACACCGACGCGACCGACTACGGCGGTTCGGGAGTCGGCAACCTCGGCTCTGTCGAGGGAGACGAGACCCCGTGGGGCGGCCACCCCGCCTCGGTCGAGCTGACGCTTCCCCCGCTCGCGGGGCTCTGGCTACAGCCCGAGGGCTAGTAGAGCAGGTTGGTGAGCTGACGCCGCGCGGTGACGACGCGCGGATCGTCGGCGCCGACCAGCTGGAAGTAGTCGAGCATGCGCGTGCGCACAGCCGCCTTGCCGTCAGCGTCGAGCCGGGGAAACACGGTGAGCAGACGCGCGAACGCATCCTCCACGTGACCGCCACTGACATCGAGGTCGGCGATCGCCAACTGCGCGTCCGCGCTGTCGGGATGCTCGGCAGCGGCACTGCGGATCGTCGCCGCGTCCGCGCCCTCCAGCCGCTTCAACAGCGACACCTGCGCAAGCCCGGCGACGGCGTCGTCATCGCGGGGATTCTGGGCGATCGCCGTCTCGAACGCGGTGATCGCCGCATCCAGGTCGCCGCGCGAGACGGCGTCGTAGGCCTCCTGGTGGAGCGGCGGCAGAGGCTGCTCCACGGGCTCTGCGTCGGCGCCCTCGGCGCCAGGCTCCGTTGCCCCGCCGATGGTGCCGGTCACGCCATTCTGAGCGGCCAACTCGAGCACCTGCTCGAACACTCCGCGCACCTCGTCCTCGGCGGCCATGCCCACGAACAGGGGCACGGGGCGTCCGCCGATGAGAGCCACCACCGCCGGCACCTGGGTGATCTGGAACGCCTGGGCGACCTGCGGCGAGCGGTTGCCGTCGACGGTGATCAGCGCGAGGCGGCCGCCATAGCTCTCGACAATGGCCGGGAGGAAGGGCTCGATGCCGCCGCCGTAGAACTCGACGATGACCGGCACGGTCCGCGACAGCTCGACGGCGTGGCCGAAGCTCTGGTCGTCGGCCTCCGACACGATGGGGGCCGAGACGGCCGGCGCGGCCGCACCCTCGCCTCCGGGTGCCGAGCCCGGGGCTCCCGGACCGGCGGGGCTCCCCGGCGACGCACCGCTGGGTGCGGGTGCGGCGGGTCGGGCTGCAGGCGGCTGCTGCGCCTGTCGCACGAGCGACGACAGGTCAACGGCGCCGCGCAGGCTGGCCGGGTTCAACGACGCGTCGGTCACGATACCTCCGAAGCTGAGATGAGTCCCTGGGTGTAGCCGAGCAAGAGAACGGGGGCGTCGCTGCCGAGCGGCGGCACGTAGAACAGCAGTTGCACGCCGTAGCGGGCGACGATGCCGTTCGTGCTTTGCTCGACGCCCGACAGCGCCTGGACGGCACCGCTGGCGTTGACGGCAGCACCGTCCTGAATCGGGGTGACCGTCTCGGTTTCGATGATGTAGGCGGTGACGAGTCCGCCGGTGTCATTCGTGGCGAGCACGATCGTCTCGCCCTCCCCGACCGCGTTCGAGAACGCGATCTCTGCCGTCTCGGGCAACGACTCAGCCCGCTCGGCCTTCGCCGCCGCGCCGATCTGCTCGATCAGTACGTCACTGTCGAGGTCGAACAGTGCGGCACCCTCTGCCTCGGTGCCCTCGAGCAGCAACTCGGCGTAGGCCGGCGCGATGTCCTGCGGCACCACCGACATCAGCGAAGTGTCGGCCGGCAGTCGTGCCGTACCAATGCTCGCGGGGGGGCTGTCGGGGAACGGGTTCGCCGGCACGACGGTCACCGCGTAGTGCACCTTGTACTGGCTGCGCGGGTCTTCCTGAATGAGCACCATGGCGAGCGGCGGCAGCGTCTCGTCCTCGGCGTCCTCCACTACGGCAAACACCGTGCGCGGCCAGATGTCGGTCTGCTGCGGCAGGGCGACACGCACGTTGCCGACCGGGATCGCGGGAAGAGCGCCCAACTCAGAGTCCTGCGAGCGAATGGCGTAGCTCGCCTGACGCAGCTCCAACGCCGGGCCCGCCATGCGCGTCGCGGCGAGGTCAGCGTCGAGGTCTTCGTCCGCCTGCGCGATCCGGTCGCCGATGCGAGCGACGATCCGCTCCAGCTGGCGCTCGTTGACGGCGATCGGTGGGGTCACCAGCTCGTCGCCCGGTTCGCTGGCCGACGGACTGGGGCTCGGCCCGAACGTCATGACACCGTCGGCCGTGCAGGCACCGAGCGTCAGGGCCGTGCCGAGAGCGAGAGCCGGAATGACCATGCCCCGGCCGATCGCGCGACGACCCTTGGGGCGCGCGATCGCGGCCCGCGGGCGGGTGGGGCGATAACGCGAGGGGCGAGGCGCCTTCGGCATGCGGGGCGTCTTGCGGCGCGGCCCGCGCTGGCGGCGCCAGTGGAACAGCCCCCACAAGAGGGCGATGAAGCCGAGCACCATAAAGGCGATGCCGGCAAGGATCAGCCAGCCCGAGTACGGCGTCGACGAGTCGAGCGGCCAGGTCACCGTGTAGCCCTGCGGGGCCGGCAGCGTGCCGTCAGACACGACGAGCAGCGACACGTCGGCCGGTACGTTCAGCGTGAGACCCAGGTCACCCTCGCCCTCGAACTCGCCGAACCAGAGGTCGCTCCCCAGCGGGGACGGCACCTGCGATTCGGTGCCGCGCACCGCCTGCGCCACGAGCTCGCCCGTCTCGGTGTCCAGCGTGATCAGCGTGTACGGGGCCTCCCCCACCCAGCCGATCACGTCAACCGTGCGGCCGTACGTTACGGCCACAGCGTCGGTTTGCGTCACCACGTCGGCGGCGTCACCCTCGGCAGCACCGCCCTCCGTCGCCTCGCCCTCGGTGGCCTCGCCGTCGGTGGCGTCGCCGTCCGTCGGGTCCGCGGGAGCAGCATCCGTTTCGGGCGCCTCGACACCGCCGGCGATTGTGATCGTCTGGCTGCCCTCGTAGGCGTTCAAGGCCGCACCGTCGATCACGGTGATCGGCGCCGTCGACGACAGCTGCAACTCGGAGGTCACCGCGTCGGGTGGGGCCAAAACGGTGCGCTGAGCGAGACCGAGGCCGCCGCTCGCGAGAGCGACGACAAACAGCACGATGGCGACAAGAAATCGCACGGGCTTCTCCTTTCCGGCCGACCCGGCGCGCAGAGTACTGCGCAGCCCGAGGCCGTGAACACTGCGGCGGGACCGCGAAAACGTGGGGTACCGGCGGTGCGCGTCATCGGGCGGTCGCCCCGATGGTCGGGGCTGGCCAGCAGAACAAAGACATCCCAGAATAGCGGATGCGCGCACCGGCGTCCCTGACCGGCCCCCCAGCCGCGCATCCCCGTACGTTCTCGAACCGCCCTCGACCCGTGCGGCGGCGCACGGATCGTTACACTCGGAGGGTTGAGCCGCCGACCCCGGGAGACGACCACACGTGGCAGCGAATGATGCGACCTTCGGCACCGAGATGCGCGGGTATAAGCGCGAGGAGGTCGACCGCGCCCTGCAAGAGCTGCGTCGCGAACTCATTCAGTCGAATACCGAGCGCGCCGAGTCGGCGAAAGAGCTGAAGCGCCTGCAGGCGGTCATTGAAGACCTGCAGGAGGAGCTCGACGAGGTGGGTCGACCCACGTACGCAGGTCTCGGCTCCAAGCTCGAGCAGACCCTTCGAGTCGCCGAAGAGCAGTCGACCCGGCTCATCAGTCAGGCCGACATCGACGCCGATCGCGTTCGAAACGAGGCCCGCGCCGAGGCCGAGAAGCTGCAGCAGGAGACCGCGGCGCGAGTCGAGAAGCTGGTCAATGACGCCACCCGTCGCGCCCACGAGGCGATCGACGCGGCGACCCGCGACGCGCAGGCCACCCGAGATCAGGCCGAGTCGGATGCCGCGGCCCTGCGGGCGGAGGCCGAGCGCGAGGCCGCAGCGATTCGCGGCGCCGTCGCCACGGAGGCAGCCGAGACGCGCACCACCGCGAAGCGCGAAGCCGCGGCCCTTCGCGCAGAAGCGGAACGCGAGATCGCCGAGCTTCGGGTCGTCGCCGACCGCGACGCCGCTGAGGCCCGCGAGGCCGCCGCGGCGCTCGCCCGCGATACCGAGCGGCTGCGCGCCGAGTTCGAGAGCGAGTCGACCGCGCAGCGTGAGCAGCTCGACGCCGACCTCGCCGCGAAGCGCGCGGAATACGAGTCCGAAGTTGTGGGCGAGCGGGAACGCGTACTCGCCGAGCTCGATGAGCGGCGCACGGCGTGGGAGGCCGAGGAGCAGCGCCGCCGCGCCGCCGTCGACGCACTCGAGACACGCTCCCGCGCCGCCCTCGACACCGAATTGACGGATGCACGCGCCCGGCTCGAGCAGGAACTGGCCGCCGCCCGCGCCGACCTCGCCCAGGAGTCTGAGCGCACTCGCGCCGAACTCGCCACGGAAGTCTCGACGACGCGCGCCGACCTCGACCGCCAGGTGACGGAGACGCGAGCCGACCTAGAACGCGAGCAGAGCGAGGCTCGCGCGAACCTCGAGCGCGAACTGGCCGAGGCACGCAGTGCCCTGGCCGCCGAACTCGCGGAGGCGCGCGCCGGGCTCGACCGCGAAGCCGCCGACGCCCGCGCCGCGCTGGAGCAGGAACTCGCCCGCGCCCGCGCCGATCTCGAGCAAGAGCTCACCCGCGCACGAACCGAACTCGACCAGGAGCTGGCCGCCGCCCGCGCCGACGCGGTACGCGAATTCGCCGAAAGCCGCGCCACCGTCGATCGTGAGAACAGCGAGCGGCGTACCGCGCTCGAGCAGGACATCGCCGCCGCTCGCGCCGACCTTGAACGCGACGTTACTGCCGCCCGCGCCGACCTCGAACGAGAACTCTCGAGCGCCCGCGCCGAGCTCGACCGCGAGGTCAGCGAGCGCAGGGCCGACACCGATCGATACGTCACTGCGACGCGCGCGCAGGTGGACGCCGACATTGAGGCCGCCCGTGCGCGGCTCGCTGACGAGCAGACCACGGGCCGCGAAGCACTCGACCGCGAACTGTCGGCGGCCCGGCTCGACGCCGAGCGCGAACTCGAGGCCGAGCGCGCGAGTCGCCTGCACGAGCTCGAGACCGAGCGCATCAGCCTCACCGACCAGCTGGCGAAGCTGCGGGCGCAACTCACGCACGAGGCGGAAGAACAGTCGGCACGGCTGGCGCGCGAGGCCGAGCAGGCCCGCGTTGACCTCGACGTGGAGCTCTCGGCGCGCCGAGACGACGCCGAGAAGGAATACCTGTCGCGCCAGCAGGAGGCCGTGGCGCAGACGAAGAAATACCTCGACGAGGCCACATCCGAACTCACGGCAGCCCAGGCCCGCGCCGCCGACGCGCGCCGGGTTGCGGCCGAGCTCGACGCTACTGCCTCGCGCGACGCCGACGAACGCCGCGCGGCCGCCGATGCCACCGCCCGGGAGGTGCTCGAGAATGCCGAGCGCCGCGCCGCGGCGATGATCGCCGACGCCGAGAAGCGCACGGCCGAGCTCGTCGCCGACGCCGAGGAGCGCCTCGCCCGGATCCGCGTCGAGCGTGACGCCGTGGCTGGCTACTTTGAGGGCATGCGCGGAGTACTGTCGCACGCAGAGAAGCTCGCCGGGTCCGACTGAGTCACCCGGCGCCCGACGAGAGAGTGCGAGGTAGCCGGTGAAGATACAGAGCGCTTTTCGCGTCGGCCTACTGGGCGGGCTCGGAGTGCTGGTCGCACTGGTCATCGGTGGTGCGTTCGTCTCGCTCGCGACGATCATCACCTACATCGGCGCAGCGATCTTCCTCGCGCTCGGGCTCGACCCGCTCATCACGTGGCTCGAGAAGCGGGGCTGGCCCCGGTGGTCGGCGATCATCACGGTGCTCACCGGCGTCGTCGCCCTCTTCACGGGACTCGTGTTTGCGCTCGTGCCCGTCATCGTCGAGCAAACCGATCGCCTCATCACGCAGATCACGCGGTACCTGCAATCGATCGAGAGTCTCGACGAGTTCTTCGACAACGCGCAGAGCTTCATCCCGGTCGAGATCCTGAACGTTAGGCAATCAGCCGAATCAGCGCTCGCCTTCCTCAGCGATCCGGCGAACGTCGCCGAAATCGGCGGCGGAGTGCTGTCCGTGGGAATAGGGATCGCCGCGGGCCTCTTCGGCGGGCTGATCATCCTGATCTTGACGCTGTTCTTCGCCTCATCCTTGAACTCGATCAAGGCGGCGCTCTATCGACTGGTGCCCGCCTCGAAGCGCGAGGGGTTCATCCGCATCGCCGAGCAGGTGTCGATGGCTGTCGGCCGGTACGTGGTCGGCCAGGTGACGTTGGCGCTCGGCAACGGCGTCCTGAGTTTCGCGTTCTTGAGCATCATCGGCGCGCAGTATCCGGCGTTGTTCGCGTTCGTCGCGTTCCTGTTCTCGCTGGTGCCGCTCGTCGGTACGATCACGGGCTCCACGATCATCGTGCTCACGCAGTGGCTCGTGAACCCCGAGTCGATCTCGACGGTGATCGTCGCCGCGATCTACTACCTGATCTACATGCAGGTCGAGGCATACCTCTTGGCGCCCAACATCATGCGCCGCGCCGTGCGGGTTCCCGGGGTCGTCGTCGTCATCGCGGCACTGTCGGGAGGCACGCTGCTCGGCGTTCTCGGAGCCCTCATCGCGATTCCGGTCGCCGCGTCCGTGCTGATCATCATCGAGCAGGTGATCGTTCCTCGCCAGGAGGCGGCGTAGCTGCCCTTCGTCGCGCCACCGTCGGCGCCCCGATGGGCTACGCGGGCCAGTGGGTGGGCAACGGCAGCACGGCGGGGTTCAGCCGCGCCACGATCTCGCTCAGCACGCGGTACGTCTGGTTCTCGCCGACCCAGAGGTGCTTGCCGCCCTCGACCGCGACGAAGTCGAGCTCCGGCACGGACGAGAAGCGCTCACGCGCCTCCGCGGGGCGCAGGTAGTCATCGAGTTCGGGAATCACAGCAACGAGGCGCTTCCCGCTACCTGCCCAGGCGGCGACCTCGTCCTCGCTCGTACGGTGCAGCGGCGGAGAGAGCAGGATCGCGCCCACAACGTCGTGGGCGAGACCGTGCTTGAGGGCGACCTCGGTACCGAACGACCAGCCCAGCAGCCACGGATTCGGCAGCGACCGCGCGGCGGCGAACGCGACGGCGGCCGCGAGGTCGTGCCGCTCGAGGTCGCCGTGGCCGAATTCGCCGTCGGACGTGCCGCGGGGCGACGTCACGCCGCGGAAGTTGAATCGCAGCACCGCGAGGTCGGCGAGGGCAGGAAGGCGCGCAGCGGCCTTGCGGATGATGTGCGAGTCCATGAACCCGCCCGCGGTGGGAAGCGGATGCAGGCACACGAGCGTCGCGACCGGGTCGCCGTGTTCGGGCAGGCTCAGTTCGCCGACCAGCGTCAGCCCGTCGGCCGTCGTCAGCTCGATGTTCTCGCGGCGGGCGGGCAGCAGGGTGCTGCCGCGGATCTCGTCACCCTCGGTCGTCGCCTGGTCGTTGTGCATGGGGCCTTTCACGGTTCGATGCGCCAACAGCGCGTGTGCCAGTGCCGACGCTCGGACAGCGCCGCGTCGTCGCCGAGGAAGTGGTCGGTGCGCCAGACCACGACGTGGGCGACGCCCGAGGCGATCGTGCCGCCGCAACCGGGGCAGGTGTAGACCTTCTCGGCCGATGCGGCACCCGAGGGCTGCACCATCCAGGTGCCCGAACGCTTCTGCTCGGTGCGCTTCATGCCCGCGGTGATACGCGCGAGATCTAGCGGCTCGGGGTCCGTCTGTGCCCCGCGCCGCCGCCGTGACCGGTTACTGCGCGGCACGGCGGTGGCCTAGTACCAACCGACCTGCTGGCTGTGGGCCCAGGCGCCACAGGGGCTGCCGTAGCGACCCTGGATGTAGTTCAGGCCCCACGTGATCTGGGTGGCCGGGTTCGTCTGCCAGTCGGCGCCGGCCGTCGCCATCTTGTTGCCGGGCAGCGACTGCGGGATTCCGTAGGCGCCCGAGTACGGGTTCATGGCGTAGACGTTCCAGCCAGACTCTTTGTTCCACAGCGCCACGAGGCAGTCGAACTCACCGCCACCCCAACCACGCGCGGCAACCATGTCGGCCGCGATGGCCTGAGCGGTGCCGGGGTCGGGCGTGCCAGCCGGCGGAGCGAAGCCGCTCGCAGCGGCGGGGGCGGGTGCCGGTTCGGGTTCGGGTTCGGGCTCGATGATCTCGTACGACGCCGTCTCAACGCCGTGCTCAACGTCGCCCTCGACCGCGAACTGCTGCACGGGAGCGCGCTCAGCCGGGGCGGAGGTTTCGACGTCGGCCGCAGCACCGGAAGTGGGGTCGATCACCGACACCATGACGAACGAGAGCGTCGCGAGGAATGAGAAAACCGGGAGGGTCCAGGTGCGGCGCACATGGCGTTCCGGGGTCGGAACCCGCACCACGACGTCAGCGCGCGGGGTACGGCGAATACCGCTCGAACCCGCCCAGGAGGACGCGGACGAGCGCGTCTCTGTCGCTGAATGTCTACCCACGAGAGCAAGAGTCTAGCCCACGAGTGCCGATCTGGCAGGGTCGGGGTCAGCGCACGGCGAGCATGACACGAATAACGGTGTCGAGCAGGAGGTCGACCTGACGCTCGTCGTAGCCGCCAAACCGCGGGCGGAAGGCGATCGTGCGCACCGTGTGTACCGGCACCGATTCGCCTCGCTGAAAGTACCCTGACAGTCGATCGCAGAGCGCGTCGACATCACTCGGACGGTATCCCCGCGTAAGCGGGCCCACCCGACGGAAGCGCTGCCCCTCCGGCCGGGCAAGCCGGTCGACGATCTCCTGGGCGGCCGCACGTACCTCCGCGTAGTAGGCAGCCTCGCCCTGCGCGGCGATGGCCCGCTCGCGCTCACGCGCGGCGAAGGCCTCCTCGAGCCGCTCAAGAGCCTGGTCGACCCGCGTCGCCGCGTACCCGCCGCGTCGCACGACTCGGAATGCCGCCCCGCGAATCGCGTCGCTCGACAGCGAGGTGTTGGCCGGGTCGGCGTACGCGGCTCGGGCCTCGGCGAGGAACGCGTCCACGTGCTCAGCGTCGTACGCGGGCTCGCCGCGACGCGCGAGCGGAAATGTGGTCGTCACGTTCTCATTCTGCCGCGCGCGCCGGCGGGGCCCCACCGCGTCGCTCACGAGCCACCGAAGGCGAGGAACACGAGGTACGCGGCGATGGTCGACGGCAGGATCGAATCGAGGCGATCAAGGAAGCCGCCGTGCCCGGGAAGCCAGGTCGAGATGTCCTTGATGCCGAGGTCGCGCTTCAACAGCGACTCCGTCAGGTCGCCGACCGTCGCGGTGACGATCATCGCGCCGGCGAGGATCAGCCCGACCCACCACGCTTCGCCCAGCATGAAGATCGCGAGCAGCACCCCAGCCAGCAGAGCGACCGCGACGGCGCCGGCGAACCCCTCCCAGGTCTTCTTGGGGCTGATTTTGGGGGCCATGGGCGTCTTGCCGAACGACAGCCCGCTCACATACGCCCCGATATCGATGCAGATCACGATGATCAGGTAGGCGAGGGTCCACCACTCGCCGCCCTCGGCCGCGGTCATGACCACGGCGAAGCCTCCGAGCAGGGCCACGTAGGCGAGCACGAAGATGCCGGCAGCGAGATCGGTCGACAGCGACACCGCCGGGTCGTTCCGCAGCGACGGGCGCAGCTGCTCGACGAGGCGCCACACCGTGACGAGCGCCGCCCCCGCGAGGAACGCCCACCAGAGTCCCGCTGCGCCGAAGTAATACGCGGGTGCGATGACGCCCACCGACGCGATGACGACAGGGATGCGCGGCACATCACGGCCCGCGAAGCGCAGGGCGCTGGCGAGCTCGTACGAGGTGAAGACGACGAGCGCCGCGCCGAACAGCATGAACAGCTCAGTGACGAAGATCAGACTGAACAGCAGGGCGAAGCCGAGCACCAAGCCGAAGAAGAGGGCTTTGGGGAGGTTGCGTCCGACGCGCTTCTCGATGCGTGCATCCATTTCGCGGGCGCGCGCCTCGATGTCGTGGATGCGCTCCTCGACCTCGTGAATGCGACCCTCGACTTCGCCGCGGGCCGTGCGCGCCTTACGCCGGATGCGATCCGTCGCCGTCGACGCCTCGTCGTTTCTGCCGTCGGCCATCAGACCTCGAGCAGCTCGGCTTCCTTCTTCTTCAGCGCCTCGTCGGCCGCCTCGACGTGCTTCTTGGTGATCGCCTCAAGCTCTTTCTCGGCGCGCGCGACCTCGTCGTCGCCGACCTCGCTCTTCAGCGCGTCGAGGTCGTCCTTCGCCTTGCGGCGGATGTTGCGGATCGCGACCTTGCAGTCCTCGGCCTTGCCCTTGACGATCTTCACATACTCCTTGCGCCGGTCTTCCGTGAGCTCCGGCATTGTCACGCGGATGATCTCGCCATCGTTGTTCGGGTTCGCGCCCAGGTTCGGGAAGTTGACGATCGCCTTCTCGATCTCTTTCAGGGCGCTCTTGTCGTACGGCGTGATGATGAGCACACGCGCCTCGGGGTTCTGCAGACTCGCGAGCTGCGCGAGCGGCGTCGGCGTGCCGTAGTACTCGACGAGGATCTTCTGGAACAGCTGCGGGTTCGCGCGGCCCGTGCGGACGGTTGCGAAGTCCTCCTTCGCCACGTCAACGGCCTTGGTCATCTTCTCGGCGGCTTCCGCCAGTACATCCGCGATCACGCGCACCACTCCTCGGTTCAGGTCGGCATCGAGTCTAGTGGGCGGCGCCCGTCAGACAGCGAGGAGCGCGACGCCGGCCAGCACGACCACCGCGCCCGCGAGCCGCCTCGCCGGATGCGGCTCGCGAAACAGCAGCCAACCGGCGAGCGCGATGAGCACGACGCTGAGCTCGCGGGCGGGGGCCACCACCGAGACGGGCGCGAAGCCGTAGGCGGTGAGGATCGCCAGGTACGACGCGGTCGACAGCACGCCGACGGCGACCGCGACCGGGAGGTGGCGTCGCGCCTCCTCCCGCAGGATGCGCGGGGCAGGTCTTCCGCGCAGCGCCAACCCCGCGAGCATGACCGTCTGCAGGGCGAGGCTCGCCCAGAAGTGGCCGAGGGGGGTACGGCCCGCGCCGGTCACGGCGGCGGCGTCCCAGAGCGTGTAGCCCGCGATGGAGACCCCGACGGCCGATCCGTAGATGACCCCACGGCGCAGCCGAGCAGCGGCGTCGTGGGCTGCTGCTACTGCGCCAACCCGCTCGGTGGAGCCACCGGCACCCTGCGCACCCGCGCGCGAGCGGGTACACGACGCCGACGTCGGCGACGCGATATCCGCGCTGCAGAAGCAGCATGTACGCCGTATGAAACGCGGCGCTCACGAGAGCCCACCCGAGCCAGGATGCGCGCGGCTCCGTCGCGATCAGCAGCGGTATCGCGAACGGCGCGGCGAGCACCGTCGCCGATCCGGCGACGAGCGCGAAAAACACGGGCCCGGATGCGCCCTGGCTCTTCACGAGGACGTTCCACGCCGCGTGCGCGACCGCCGCGAACAGAATGAGCAGCACCGCGGTCACGGGCGGCGGGCTCTAGCGCGTGACGCGGGTGCCGAGGGCCTCGCCGCAGATCGCCTTCGCGATGTTGCCGCCGGGTTCCATGCCGAAGACGACCATGGGCATCCCGTTGTCCATGCAGAGGCTGAACGCGGTCGAGTCGACGACCTTGAGACCGTTCACGAGCGCGTCCTGGTACGTGATCTCGTCGAGCTTGTGAGCGTCGGGGTTCGTACGCGGGTCATCGCTGTAGACGCCGTCGACGCCGTTCTTCGCCACGAGAACCTCGTCGGCCTTGATCTCGAGCGCGCGCTGCGCGGCGACCGTGTCGGTCGAGAAGTAGGGAAGGCCGGCACCGGCGCCGAACACGACGACGCGCCCCTTCTCGAGGTGGCGCACGGCGCGCAGCGGGATGTACGGCTCGGCGACCTGGGTCATCTGAATCGCCGACTGCACGCGAACGTCGGCGCCCGCCTGCTCGAGGAAGTCTTGCAGTGCGAGGGCGTTCATGACGGTGCCGAGCATCCCCATGTAGTCGGCGCGACCGCGCTCCATGCCGCGCTGGCTGAGCTCCGCACCGCGGAAGAAGTTGCCGCCACCGACGACAATCGCCACCTCGACGCCGCTCGCCGCGGCCTCGGCGATCTCGCGGGCGATTCCGCTCACGATGTCGGGGTTGACACCGAGCGCTCCCCCTCCAAACGCTTCACCAGAGAGCTTCAACAGGACGCGGCGGCGGGATGCGGACACAGGGCTCCTTGAGGGATGTCGCGGTGGTCGTTCGGATCAGGCTAGCGGTCTGCTCGGCGCAGAAAGAAGGGGCCCGATCCGCAACGAGTTGCGGACCGGACCCCGAAGCGGCACAGCTTAGGCGCCGACCTTGAAGCGGGCGAAGCCGGTCACGGTGAGACCGGCGTCCTTCAGCACCTGCGACACCGAGAGCTTGTTGTCGCGGGCGTAGTCCTGCTCGAGCAGGGCCACCTGCTTGAAGAAGGCGCCGACGCGACCCTCGACGATCTTCGGCAGGGCGGCCTCGGGCTTGCCCTCGTTGCGCGAGATCTCTTCGACGATGCGGCGCTCGTTGTCGACCGTCTCGGCCGGCACGTCGTCGCGGCTCAGGTACTGCGGGTCGGCGAACGAGATGTGCTGCGCGATGCTGCGCGCGGTCTCGGCGTCGTCACCGGTGTAGGCCACGACCACACCGACCTGCGGGGGCAGGTCCTTGTTGGTGCGGTGCAGGTACACGGCGAAGTTGTCGCCCGTGAGGCGAGCGACGCGACGCAGCTCCATCTTCTCGCCGATGATCGCGGCTTCGCCGTCGATCAGTTCGGCGACGGTGCCGCCCTCAGCGGGGGCGGCGAGGCCCTCCTCGGCGGTCGAGGCGCCCGCGGCGGCAACCGCGGCGAGGACCTTGTCACCGAGCGCGACGAACTTGTCGCCCTTGGCGACGAAGTCGGTCTCGCAGGCGAGCTCGATCATGGTGACAGCGCCGTCGCCCTCGTGGGCGGCGATGAGGCCCTCGCTCGTCGAGCGGTCGGCGCGCTTGGCGTTGCCCTTCGCGCCCTTCAGACGGAGGATCTCGGTCGCCTTGGCGATGTCGCCGTCGGCCTCCACGAGAGCGTTCTTCGTGTCGACCATGCCGGTCCCGAGCTGTTCGCGCAGGGCCTTGATGTCGGCCAGGCTCACGTTAGCCATGGAATGTGTCTCCTAAAGGGGTCGGTCGTTACTCGGACTCGGGCGCCGCGTCCGAAGCGTCAGCCTCGGTCTTCTTTGAGGCAGCCTTCTTCGCGGGGGCCTTCTTCGCCGGAGCCTTCTTGGCGGGCTTCTCGGCGGGGGCCTCCTCAGCAGCAGGGGCTTCCTCCGCGGCGGGGGCCTCCTCAGCGGGTGCCTCCTCGGCGGCGGGCTTCTCGACCGCGGCGGCCTCGTCAGCCTGGCCGGCCTCGAGCAGCTCGCGCTCCCACTCGGCCATCGGCTCGACAGCCGACACGTTGCCCTCGGCCTCGGGCGCCTGGTGGCGCTGGATGAGGCCCTCGGCGGCGGCGTCAGCGATGATGCGCGTCAGCAGCGCGACCGAGCGGATCGCGTCGTCGTTACCCGGGATCGGGTAGGCGAGTTCGTCGGGGTCGGCGTTCGTGTCGAGGATGCCGATCACGGGGATGCCGAGCTTCTTGGCCTCGTCAACGGCGAGGTGCTCGCGCTTGGGGTCGACAACCCAGATGGCGCTCGGGGTCTTGGTGAGGTTGCGGATACCGCCGAGCGACTTGTGCAGCTTGTCGAGCTCGCGCTTCTTGATCAAGAGCTCCTTCTTGGTGAAGCCCTTGGTCGTGTCGTCGAAGTCGATCTCTTCCAGCTCCTTCATGCGCTGCAGGCGCTTGGAGACGGTCTGGAAGTTGGTGAGGAGGCCGCCCAGCCAGCGCTGGTTGACGTAGGGCTGGCCGACGCGGGTCGCCTGCTCGGCGATCGACTCCTGCGCCTGCTTCTTGGTGCCGACGAAGAGGATCGTGCCGCCGTGGGCGACGGTCTGCTTGGCGAAGTCGTAGGCCTTGTCGATGTAGGCGAGCGACTGCTGCAGGTCGATGATGTGGATGCCCGAGCGCTCGGTCAGGATGAAGCGCTTGACTTTCGGGTTCCAGCGGCGGGTCTGGTGCCCGAAGTGCACGCCGCTGTCGAGCAGCTGGCGAATGGTGACGACGGCCATGGCCGTACTCCTTCTGTGTTCTCAGTTGTCGCCCCGAGCCGGTCGGCCGGGGCCCTGGTGCCCGGGCGCTGTCCCCACCCGCACGGTTGTTGCCCGGTTTCCCGGGCGGTGCAGGACTGATGGGGATGTGCGCCGCATTCGGACACGCGAAGTCAGCCGCCGAGGCGACTGCTGGTCATACTCTAGCACCGCGGAACCTCCCTCCCCCACGAGATGCTGGGTGGTGACGTTGTCCCCGACCCTCGCCGTGAGCATCCCTCCGGGTGCCCTCCCCAGGCAGTGTGGGGGCCGTGCGCCGCCGTCCTTTCTCGCCCATGTCGGTCGCGATCCTGCTCGCGATCGCGTTCGGGATGCTCGCGGCGCCGACGAGCGCCGCTCCCGTCATCGACGGCGGTGTCTCCCGCGCGCATCCCGACTGGGCGTGGCCCGTCGACGGCGTGCGCACCGTCGTGCGGCCGTTCGCAGCGCCACCGAGCCCGTACGCGGCGGGGCACCGCGGGGTTGACCTCGCGGCTCCGGGCGCGGGCGCGGTCGTGCGGGCGGCGACCCACGGGGTCGTGCACTTCGCGGGCACCGTGGTCGATCGGCCGGTGGTGACGGTGCGCAGCGGACACCTGCTCGTCACGGTCGAACCGGTGGAGCCGAGCGTCGAGGCGGGCGACTGGGTACGCGCCGGCGACGCGATCGGCCTGCTGCAGGGTGGGCACTGCGCGGCGACGCCGTGTGTGCACCTCGGCGTGCGCGTCGACGGTGAGTACGTGTCTCCCCTGCTGTACCTCGGCGGCCTACGGCGAGCCGTCCTCCTTCCGCTCAGCGCGCACGGCGAGTAGCCGCGCGAGGCGGCGCGAGGGGCGGCGCGGCGGGCAACTATGCGCGCGGGTGGGCGGTGCGGTAGGCGGCGGCGAGCCGTTCGGCGCTCACGTGCGTGTAGATCTGCGTGGTGCCGAGGCTCGCGTGCCCGAGCAGTTCTTGCACGGCGCGAAGGTCGGCCCCGCCGTCGAGAAGGTGGGTCGCGGCCGAGTGTCGGAACGCGTGCGGGCCGGCGGGCCCCGAACCGGGAAGGTCGGCGAGGAGGCGGGCGACGAGCGTGTAGACCGCCCGCGTCGACAGGCGTTTGCCGCGCGCGCCCAGAAAAAGCGCCGCCTCTGCCTGCCCGTCCGACGGCGCGCCCGACGCGAGCGCGGGGCGCCCGCGGTCGAGGTAGGCGGCCAGCGCGCGCGAGGCGGGGAGGCCGTACGGCACCACGCGTTCCTTCGCACCCTTGCCGAGCACCCGCAGTGTGCGCCGCCCGTCGTCGATCGAGTCGAGGTCGAGCCCCACGAGCTCGCTCACGCGCAGCGCGCTCGCGTAGAGCACCTCGACGACGGCGAGATCGCGCAGGGCGTTCGGGTCATCCGTGGCGGCACGGTCGGCGAGACCGGCGAGCAGCTCGTCGACCTGCGTGCGCGTGAGCACCCGCGGTAGGGACCGGTCGGGACGGGGTGCCCGCAGCCGCACGCCCGCGTCGGCGGCCGCGCGCCCCGTGCGGGCGAGCCAGGCGGTGAAGCCTCGCACGGTCGACGTGCGTCTGGCCAGCGTCGCCGTCGCGAGTCCCGCATCCCGCTGATGCCACGCCCACTCGCGCAACAGTTCAAGGTCGAGAAGCGCCGGGTCTGCCTCGGCTCCCGACTCCTCGACGAATTCGGCGAGGGTGCGCAGGTCTGCTGCGTACGCCCGCAGGGTGTGCGGCGAGGCTCCGCGTTCGAGCGCGACCGCGCGGAGGTAGGCGTCGATCGCCTCGCTCAGCTCAGTCGTGGCCGCGTGCACCCCTTCAGGATGCGCGCTCGCCGCCGCCGTCGCCGTCCGGCGCGCCCGCGCCCACCAGCTCCGGTTCGGCGTCGCCACCGTCTGCGGGGTTCACCACGGTCGACATCTGCTGCGCGGTCAGGCCGCGGGCCTCCGCATCCGCGATCGTCACGCGGGGCTTCCGCGGCCAGAAGAACCGGTCGCCCGCGATGAATGCGAAGGCCGGCACGATGACGGTGCGCACGAGCAGCGTGTCGATGAGCACGCCGATGCAGACGATGATGCCGATCTGCGTGAGCGTGATGAGCGGCAGCACTCCGAGCACCGCGAACACGGCGGCGAGCAGGATGCCCGCACTCGTGATGACGGCGCCGGTCGCGGCGAGCGCACGGATCATGCCCTCCTTGATGCCGAGCCGCTCGGCCTCCTCCTGCGCCCGGGTCACGAGGAAGATCGAGTAATCGATGCCGAGCGCGACGAGGAACAGGAAGCTGAACAGCAGCACCGTCGTGTCGATGGCGGGGAAGCCGAAGACGGTCTGGAAGAGGATCCACCCGATGCCGACGGCGGAGAAGTAGCTCGCGACGACGGCTCCGAGGAGCAGCAGCGGGGCGAGCAGGGCGCGCAGCAGGATCACGAGCACGATGAAGACCAGCACGAGGATGAGCGGGATCACGATCGCCTGGTCACGCTCTTGGGCGTAAGCAGCATCGAGCGCCTGGGCATCGATGCCGCCGACGAGCGCTTGGCCGGTACCGACGTCGTCGAGGGAGGCGCGCATCCGTTCAATGGTGTCGAAGGCGGCAGCACTCTCAGGGTCGGCATCGATCGTGACGTCGAGCTGGGTCCACTCGTCGGTCGACTCGCCCACCTCGCCCGCGTCGACACCGTCGAGCGCAAGCAAAGCGGCGAGGGTCTCCTCGGCCTCATCGCTCGGCACGATCACCGCGGCCGGCGAGGACGAACCGGCTGAGAACGCATCGGCGAGCACCTCCTGGCCGACGACGGCTTCCGGCTTCTCAATGAAGCGCTCGTTCTGTGAGAGGCCGACGTTCGCGCCCACGAGACCCGCGGCAAAGCCGGCGAGGGCGAGGAAGCCCACGGTGGCAACGATGACGGGGCGACGGCTGACCCGGCGGCCGAGGCGCCCCCAGGGGCTCGTCGCGACGAAGCAGGAGGGTGGCGAGCGCGAGCGCGACGGTGCCACCGGAGGCGAGGATGGCGGGCGCCGTACCCCGCACCGCGCGGCGCATAGCCTCGCGGCGGTCCTCGAACAGCCGCAGTTCATCCCGGTAGCGCGCGATCAACAGCAGCGCGTAGTTCGTCGCCGCGCCGAAGACCAGCACCGACAGGATGCCGGTGACGCTCGCGTCGAGTTCAACGCCGACGGCGCCAGCCACCAGGCGTGCGATCGTGCCCGCAACCTGGTCGCCGAGCCCGACGACGGCGAGCGGGACAAGCCACAGCCAGGGGCTGCGGTACGTGAGGATCAACAGCACGGCGACGACGAGTACGGTCGTGCCGAGCAGGGTGACGTTGGCACCCTCGAAGACAGCGGCGAGGTCGACCTCAAAGCCCTCCGCGCCCGTGAGGTAGACGGTGGCGCCGGCGAGGTCGGCGGACGCCGCCGCGCGCAACTCATCCGCGCGCTCGGCACGCTCGCTCACGCTCGTGATCGGGTCGAGCGGCACGACGACGAAGGCGACGGTCGCGTCGTCGCTGACGATCGGCGGGGGCAGGAACTCGACGTCGGCGATCTGCGCCAGCTCGGCGGAGTTGTCGCCAAGAGTGGCGAGCTGCTCGTCGGTGAGGGTGCCGGTCTCGGCGGCGACGACGAGGATCGCGCTTGTTCCGTCCGCGGAGGGGAACTGCTCTTGCAGCTGTTGCACCTGCACCGACTCGGCACTGTCGGGCAAGCCGACGGGCGGCGCGGCGTCGTTTTCTTCCTGCCCTGACAGCGCGATCAGCGCGCCGGCTCCGAGAACGGTGGCGAGCAGAACGAGCCACGAGGTGGCCTTCGAGGTGATGAGGCGGAGGTAGGCGGACACGCGCGGCCTTCCGCGGGCAAGAACGACGGATCGGGTTTAGTTCGATGATCGAACTACTAGATGTTCGAAAACATAGCGCGTAGACTCGAGCGCGTGCAAACGCATTCACCGGATGCTCAGGGTCGCGAATTAGGACGACCCCCTGCGCGCCCGGCGACGCAGTCGCTGCGCGACCTGCTTGACGTCTCCGACGACTTCGCCGCTGCCCTTGCCCACCGGCTGGAGGTCAATCTGACCGATCTCGACGCCATGCAGCACCTGATCATGGCGGGGCCGTTATCGCCGAGCGCGCTTGCGAAGCGGGTCGGGCTGTCGACAGCCGCGATGACAACGGCCATCGATCGCCTCGAAGCGGTCGGTCACGTACGCCGAAGGGCGAACCCGGACGATCGGCGCAGCGTCCTCGTCGAGGCGCGCCCCGAGTCCCGCCAGAGGGCGATGGGGTTGCTCATGCCGATGATCGGCGCGGTCGACGCGGTGCTCGACGACTTCGACGAGCACGACCAGCGGGTGATTACGCGGTATCTCTCTCGCGTCGTCGAGACGTACCGCGGCCACAGTGCTCGTCTCGGCGCCCCTCACGCGCCGGAAGCTGCGGGCCGCTAAGCGTTACACGTCGCTCGCGGCGGCCTCATTCATGTTGAGGTGCGAGCTCTTGCTCGACAGCTGCTCGAGTCGCTGCTCGGGGGTCATGCCCTCGATCATCGGGCGGAAGGTCGAGGCGAACCCGGTGACCTCGGGGCCGGGGATGACGGGAATGGTGGACGAGACGACCGCGTGCTCGTACACGGAGATCACGTCGAACGACTGCGCGCCGTCGACGCCTGAGAGTAGGCGATCGCGGTCGGCGCCGAGATCGAGGGTGTAGCAGGTAGCGGAGGCTACGTGCACCGGGATGCCCGCGAAGGTGCCGTGGGTCGAGTAGTGCAGGTGGCCGCCGAGGATCGCGCGCACGTCGCTGCCGGCGAGGACGGCGGCGAGCGCCGGCTGGTCGTGCAGCTCGAGCACCGACATCACTTCGAGCGGCGTGGGCACGGGCGGGTGGTGGACGGCGAGGATGCTGCCGAGCGGCGCCGGTGTCGCGAGTTCTGCGCGCAGCCACTCAAGCTGGCTCAGTTCGAGCTCGCCGTGGTGGTAGCCGGGAACGGTCGTGTCGAGCGAGATGACCCGCAGGCCACCGAGGTCGTACACGCGGTCTTGGGGGGCGTCGCTCGGATCGAGGTCGAACAGTAACGAGGAGTAGTGGCCGCGGTCGTCGTGGTTTCCCATGACCCAGATGAGTTCGGCGCCCAGGCGCTCGACGACGGGCTCGACGGCTGCCCGCAGTCGCCGGTACCCGTCGGCCTCGCCGAGGTCGGTGAGGTCGCCGGTGAAGACGAACGCGTCGGGCGCGATTGCGCTGCATTCGATGCGCTCGAGCGCGGTCTGCAGCCGCTGCTCGACCGGCACCTTGCCGTAGAGCTCGCGACCCTCCCCGAGCAGGTGGGTGTCGGAGAGGTGGATGATCGTGCGCATCGGGGGCGGGTACTGGCCGAGCTGGGTCATGCGCGCATGCTACCCCCCTTGGGTGACGGCGTTTCAGGCTTGTGCCCCTGCTGTTTCGGCGATGGTCGTCGCCAGTGACCGCTCTCGCTTTCGATGGCACGGTCGTCGAACTGCAGGAGCCCGAGTGCGGCCTGCACGTCGGCGACGGCGAGCCCGGAAGCACGCGCCAACTCGTCGACGCTCTGCCAACGGCGCGGTCGCAGCGCGTCGGCGACCCGGGTTGCCGACGACCCGCCGCCGCGCTCGTGGCGTCGGCGGGCCGCTTCCTCCCGTGCCGCACCGTGAGTGCCCGCTCCCCCGATGCCGACCGCGTCGAACCTCAGGCGTGCATCGTCGGTACGCTGGTCGAGGCCGCCGAACGCCAGCTCGATGATGTCGCCGATGGACGTGATGCACTGCGCCGCGGCCTCGCGCAGCAAGCGGTGACATCCCGCGCTTGCGGCCGAGGTGATCGGGCCCGGCACGACGCCGAGGGGAATGCCGGCGGTCGCCGCATGATGCGCGGTGTTCAACGCGCCCGAGCGGTGCCCTGCCTCGACGACCACGACCGCTTCGCTCAGCGCAGCGATTAAGCGGTTGCGCTGCAGGAATCGCCAGCGGGTCGGTGGGGTACCCGCCGGCGTCTCGCTGACAACGGCGCCACGCTCGATGATGCGCCGAAGAAGCGCGTCGTGCCCGCTGGGGTAGAGTCGGTCGGCCCCGCCGGCGAGCACGGCGATGGTGTCTCCCTGCGCGGCGAGGGCCGCGCGGTGGGCCGCCCCGTCGATGCCGTAGGCGCCACCCGAGACCACGACGATGTCGCGGGAGCAGAGCCCCGCCGCAAGCTCCATGGCGACGTGCTCGCCGTAGCCGGTCGCGGCACGGGCGCCGACGAGGGCCACGCCGGGCGCGCGCAGCAATGCAGCGTTACCGCGCACCCACAGCAGGTGGGGGCGGTGGGGGCCGAGGACGGCGAGGTCGTCGGGCCAGGCGTCGTCGTCGGGAGCGAGCATCCGGGCGTCGACGCGTCCGGCGATGTCCAGCGCGCGCACGACGTCGTCGGCGCGCAGCCGGGGCGTCCAGCGGCGCAGGGCCGTCGCGGCGGCTTCGGCACTCAACTCGCCGCGGGACAGCCGCATGAGCACGCCGGGGTCGGCACCATCAACGAGCGCGCGGGCGGACGCCGCGAGCCCTGCACCGTCGGCGAGCGCCCCGACGGCCGCGTCACCGGGCTCGGCGACGACGTGCCAGAGGGCGCGGGCGATCAGGTCGTCGCGCTCCTCGGCGCTGCCGACGGCGCGGCCGACACCCTCGAGCAGTGCGTCGAGTTGGGCATCGGGGATGCGCCACGCTCCCCCACTCACGCGGGCACCCCCTTGCGCAAGAACAGGGCCCGGCCGACGTGCTCGAGGCCGGGCGAGGGTGCCCCGTCGAGGTCGGCAACGCTCCAGGCGAGGCGCAGCACGCGGTCGTAGCCGCGCATGGTTAGTGCCCCGCGCTCGAGCGCGCGGTCGAGCGGGGCCCGCGCGCTGGACGGCAGCCGCCACTCGCGCGAGCGCAGAACCGGACCGGGCACCCGGCTGTTGAGGTCGACGCCGAGGGACGCCCAGCGCGCGGCCGCGGCGGCGCGCGCCGAGCGAACGAGCTGGCGCGCCGCGGCCGTTGTGAGCCCGTCACGGTCAGGGGCCGTGAGGTGGGCGGCCGCGACACGGCGCACGGCGAATTGCACGTCGATGCGGTCGAGCAGCGGCCCCGAGAGGCGCCCGAGGTAGCGGCGGCGCATGATCGGGGTGCAGGTGCACTCGTCGTCGACCGTGCTCGCGTTGCCGCAGGGGCAGGGGTTGGCGGCCAACAGCAGCTGACACTGGGCGGGAAAGCGTGCGACGGAGCGGGCGCGGTGAATCGTGATCCACCCGGTTTCGAGAGGCTGCCGCAGCGCGTCGAGCACGCTTGCCGAGAACTCGGGTGCCTCGTCGAGAAAGAGCACGCCGTGCGCGGCCCGCGAGATGGCGCCCGGCCGCACGATGCCGCTGCCTCCGCCGACGAGCGACGCCATCGTCGCGCTGTGGTGCGGGGCCTGGAAGGGCGGACGCACGATGAGCGTCGACACCGGCTCGCCGCAGAGCGAGCGCACCGACGACACCTCGATGGCCGCCTCCGTGTCGAGGTCTGGCAGGATCGCCGGAAGGCGGGTGGCGAGCATCGTCTTGCCTGCGCCGGGCGGGCCATGCATGAGCACGTGGTGACCGCCGGCGGCGGCCGTGACGAGGGCCTGCACGGCGTCGGGGTGACCCACCACGTCTGACAGCTCGGCCTCGACCTCGACGGCGGTCTCGGCCGACGGTCGGTGCACGGCATCGCACGGCACGTCGTCGAGCTCGGCCCCGTGGTGAATGAGCACGGCCCGCAGCGAGGGCAGCGCCACCACATCGACGCCGGGCACGAGCGACGCCTCGTCGGCGTTGCCACTCGGCACGATGACGCGTCGCGCCCCTGAGCGCTGGGCGGCCAACACCGCGGGCAACACACCGTGCACGGGCCGCAACCGGCCGTCGAGGCCGAGTTCACCGATGTGCACCGTTTCGGCGATCGCGTGGGCCGGCACCGTGCCGCCGCTCGCGAGTGCGGCGACCGCGATGCCCAGGTCGAAGCCCGAGCCATGCTTCGGAACGGCCGCGGGCGACAAGTTGACGGTGACGCGGCGGTTCGGCAGCTCGACACCCGAGTTCAGGGCTGCCGAGCGCACCCGGTCTTTCGCCTCGCCCAGGGCGGCGTCCGGCAGCCCGATGATGGCGAAGGCGGGCAGGCCCGGGGACAGGTCGGCTTCGATCTGCACCAGCGCTCCGTCGACGCCGTTGAGCGCGACGGCGTGCGTGCTGACGACCGGCATCAGGCCACCTGCTCGACGTGTTCGACGAGCGTCTGGCCGCGCGCGGTGACGACCGCGATCGCATCCAGCCGGATCGCATGAACCGGTCCGTTCTCGGCGCACCAGGCCGCGGCGAGCCGTCGCAGGCGGGCGAGCTTGTGGGCGGTGATCGACTCCAACGGATGCCCGTAGCCCGTTCCGCTGCGCGTCTTCACCTCGACGAACACGACGGTGCGGTCGCGTTCGGCGACGATGTCGAGCTCGCCGGCGCGACAGCGCCAGTTGCGCTCGATGATGCGGTAGCCGGCGGCCTCGAGGTGGTCGGCGGCGATCTGTTCGCCGGTGCGACCGACGATGTCTTTGCGTGCCATGCGCGTAAGGATGGCCGCGCGCACGGCGCGAGGTCAGCGGCGGCGTCGCATCCGAGGCTCGGCGGCCACGATGCCAGCCTGGGGAGGAGCGATCGCGCTACTCGTCGAGCGCGAGTTCCTTCGGCAGCTTCAGGTCTTTCTTGCCGAGCTCTTCGACGTTCACGTCTTTGAAGGTCAAGACTTTGACGCTCTTGACGAAGCGGTCGGAGCGGTACACGTCCCAGACCCACACGTCGGTGAGCGTCAGCTCGAAGTAAAAGTCGCCGGCAACCTCGCGCACCACCTGTTCGACCTCGTTCGCGAGGTAGAAGCGCCGCTCGGTCTCAACCACGTATTGGAACTGCGACGCCACGTCGCGGTACTCGCGGTAGAGGGCCAGCTCGACCTCGCGGTCGTAGTCCTCGAATTCCTCGTCGTCCATTGCGGTCAGTCTAGACCTCCGCGACGGACGCGCCACGCGCATCCCCCGTGCCGGCCGGTGCGCGAAGCCAGCTGTGCCGGTGCCGCGGCGACGGGCCGTGTTCGGCGATCGCCGCGAGGTGCGCGGCCGAGCCATAGCCCTTGTTGCCGTCCCAGCCGTAGACCGGGTGACGGGCGTGATCGGCGCGCATGAGCGCATCCCGATGCTCTTTGGCGATGACGGACGCGGCCGCGACCGACGCGCAGTCGCGGTCGGCTTTCGCCCGCGTACGGATGCTCGGCGGGCTCATCAGCGCAGGGCTCAGCCAGTCGTGCACCCCGTCGACGAGCACCTGGGCTGCGGCCACGTCGACGCCGACGGCGTGCAGGGCGATCAGCGCGCGTCGCCCGGCGAGGCCGAGCGCGCCGATGATTCCCACCTCGTCGACCTCGGCCGGTTCGGCCTCGCCGACCATGATCGCGAGCGCCCAGTCGTGCGCGAGCGGCACGAGGCTCGCGCGCTTCGACGGCGACAGCAGCTTCGAATCCCGCAGGCCTGCGGGATTCTCGCCGCACGTCGGCAGGATCGCGCACGCTCCGACCGCGACAACCCCCGCGAGCGCCCCGCGGCCGACCTCGTCGATTCCGATGACGACGGGGGCGCCGGAGGCGAACAGGCCCCGCTCGACCTCAAGGGTGGCGTCGGTGGGCACGGTGTTACTCGGCGGGCTCGACGCCGTCGAAGGTGAGGGGGTAGTTGTCGAGCCAGATCCAGCGGTCGAGCGGCCAGCTGATGACGATGGCACGGCCGACGACGTCGTCGAGCGGCACGAAGCCCTCGGCATCACCGGTGCGGTTGTAGCGCGAGTCGCTCGACTCGTAGCGGTTGTCGCCCATCACCCAGAGCGCACCATCGGGAACTGTGACCTGGAAGTCGACGCCGCTGACGTCGGAGGCGCCCGCGGGGGTGCGCACGTATGGCTCGTTGATCGGCACCCCGTTGATGAGCAGTTGACCCAGGTCGTTGCAGCAGACCACGCGGTCGCCGCCCACGCCGATGACGCGCTTCACGAGGTGCTCTTCGCTGTCGCTGGCTCTCAGGCCGACGAGCGAGAGCAGCCAGTCGCCGGCCGCTTCGATCGGCGTGCGCGGCTGCGGCGGGGTGCCTTGCAGCCACGAACCGGGATCGCGGAAGACAACGACGTCGCCGCGGTTCACCGGGACGAGCTCGGGCACGAGCTGGTTGACGATGACGCGGTCGTCGATCTCGAGGGTCGGCTGCATCGACGCGGACGGGATGAAGAACGAGCGGATCAGGAACGTCTTGATGAGGAACGAAATGATCAGCGCCGCGGCGATGATGATGACGACGTCGCGCAGGAAGCCGGCTACCTGGCGACCGGCGCTCGGGGCGCTGTCCTCCGTCGGTGTCGCGCTCGGGTCGGCGGCTGCGGCCGATGCGGGCGGCGCGGTCTCGTCGGTCATGTCTCCCCTGGGTTAGTGCCGCATCAGTCTACGGGCCGAGGGGAGGCGGAAAGACGCCGACGGCCCCCGCCGAGAAAAACTCGTGGGGGCCGTCGGGACGTGTAGGTGAGCGCGCGGCTCAGCTTTCGCGCTTCTCCTTGATCTTGGCCTTCTTGCCACGGAGGCCACGCAGGTAGTAGAGCTTCGCGCGACGCACGTCACCGCGGGTGACGACCTCGATGTGGTCGATGACGGGCGAGTGCACAGGGAACGTGCGCTCGACGCCGACCTGGAAGCTCACCTTGCGAACGGTGAAGGTCTCGCGGATGCCCTCGTTTGAGCGGCCGATGACGACACCCTGGAACACCTGGATACGCGAGCGGCTGCCCTCGACGATGTTCACGTGCACCTTGACGGTGTCGCCGGGGCGGAAGTCGGGGATGTCGCTACGCAACGAAGCCGCGTCGACGTGGTCGAGGATGTGCATGATGATTCGCTCTCTGCGCCGCCACAGGTCGGACGCGGGTTTACGGGATTCGTCGGGGTGTGCCTGGTCCGAAAGATGCTGGTCCCCCCATGGCAGGACTCAGCCGGAGCACAAAGGGAAATGATGCCATACTGAGCCGATTCCAGCCAAACGGCGAGCATCCCCTGCCAGACTGTTCGCGCATCCGTTTCAGCTTTTCCAAGCCTCCGGGGGGAGGGACCACGCGTGGCCCACGACACTCTTGACACTCCCGCGCTCGCGACCGATCGGGTCGTGATGCGCACCGAGCCCGTGCAGCAGCGCTCCGCCGAACGCATCGAATTGCTGCTCGACGCCGCCGCCCAGCTCATCGATGAGGGCGGCATCGACGGCGTCACCACGAGCGCGGTCGCGAAGCGCTCCGGCTCGTCGGTGGGGGTCGTCTACCGCTACTTCCCCAACATTCAGTCTCTGCTGCGCGCACTCGCCGTGCGCAACATGGAGCGCTACCTCGAGCGGGTATGGCACGGCGTCGAAAACTCCGGCCCCGAGCCGTGGTCGTCGTTCGACTCGACCCTCAACGCCTTCGTCGACATGACGCGCCACGAGCCGGGTTTTCGCGCTCTGCGCTTCGGCGACGTGATCGACCAGCGCTTCATGAACCCCGAACTCAGCAACAACCAGATTCTCGCGCGCAAGTTCGCCGATCAGGTCGGCGAGACGTACAACTTCGCACCGGATGCGACACTCGTCTTTCACCTGGAGGTCGCGGTCGAAATCGCTTCGGGCCTGCTCGCGCGCGCCTTCCAGCTCGACCCGCAGGGCGACGAGGCGTTCATCGAGGCCACCCGACAGCTGTGCGGTGACTACCTGCGCACGAACATCCCGTTGACGGTCGCCCCGTGATCGAACTGCGCACCCCCGACGAGATCGAGCAGATGCGGCCCGCCGGGCGCTTCGTGGCGAGCGTCATCGAGGCCACGTCACGCGCCGCCGACGTCGGCGTCAACCTACTGGATCTCGATGCGCTGGCGCACGAGATGATTCGCGCCGAAGGCGCTGAGAGCTGCTACATCGACTATCACCCGTCGTTCGGCGGATCGCCGTTCGGCAAGGTCATCTGCACCTCGGTGAATGACGCCGCGCTGCACGGACTGCCCCACGACTACGTGCTGCGCGACGGCGACCTGCTGTCGCTCGACTTCGCCGCGGCGGTCGACGGCTGGGTGTGCGACTCGGCCATCAGCGTGATCGTCGGCGAGCCGCGCGAGGGCGATCAGGAACTCATCGACACCGTGGAGCGCGCGCTGGCGGCCGGCATCGAGCAGGCAAGACACGGGCGTCGCATGGGCGACATCTCGGGCGCCATCGGCGACGTGGCGTACGAGGCCGGGTACCCGGTGAACCTCGACTTTGGCGGGCACGGCGTGGGCCGCACGATGCACGGTGAGCCGCACGTGCCGAACGACGGCCGTCGCGGCCGGGGGCTGAAGCTCAAGCAGGGTCTCGTGATCGCGATCGAGCCGTGGTTTATTCCCGACACCGACGAGATCTACACCGACGACGATGGCTGGACCCTGCGTAGCCGCACCGGCACGCGCGCCGCGCACGCCGAGCACACCGTCGCGATCACCGCCGACGGCCCCATCGTGCTTACGGCGCGGGACTGACGCCCGATTCGACGACCGGGGCGTACGCGCCGCGCCGCATCTGCAGCGTGGTGCGCGCCATGGTGACGCACGCGGTGACAGCGGCCGCGATCAGCAGCGGCCACAGCAGGAACCCGCCGATGAGCGCGGCCGGGTCGAGCGACGTCAGCACGGTCACGACGACGAGGAGCGCCTGAACGCCGAGCAGAATCTTCTCGCCGCTTGTGAGCACCGGCGGGCGCCGCGCCATCACGATGAGGTGGTTGATGCCGAGCGAGACGGCAAGGCCGGGCAACACGAAGGAGCCGGTGACGACCGCTTGCACCGACGGCAGGAAGGCGTAGGCGCCGAGTGCTTGCACGACCCAGGCCGCAACGCCGGCGACCGCGGCCAGGATGGCGAGCAGCGGCTGCGCCCACAGCCACATACGCTCGCCGCTGGTCACTGCTCACCCAGCAGGTCGGGGCGGATGCGCGCAGTGCGATCGAGCTGCTGCTCACGCCTCCAGGCGGCGATCGCCGCGTGGTTGCCGCTCAACAGTATCGGCGGAACCTCGTGACCGCGCCAGCTGGCGGGCTTCGTGTAGCTCGGGTACTCGAGCAGGCCGTCTTCGTGACTCTCTTCGTCAAGGCTCTGCGGGTTACCGACGACGCCGGGGACCAGGCGACCGACGGCTTCGATCATCGCCATCGCTGCCACCTCCCCGCCGTTCAGCACGTAGTCGCCGAGGCTGAGCTCGCGCACCTCGATGCGCTCAGAGTAGTGGTCGATGACCCGCTGGTCGATGCCCTCGTAGCGGCCGCAGGCGAAGACGAGGTGGGGCTTGCCCGCGAGCTCGCGGGCGGCCAACTGGGTGAAGCGGTGACCGGCGGGGCTCGGAACGATCAGCGTCGTCTGGTCGGTGATGAGTGCATCCAGGGCCTCGCCCCACGGCTCGGGGCGCATGACCATGCCGGCGCCGCCGCCGTACGGTGTGTCGTCGACGGTGCGGTGCCTGTCGTGGGTGTGGGCGCGCAGGTCGTGCACCCCGATCTCGATGACGCCGGCGGCGCGCGCCTTGCCGAGCAGCGACACGTCGAGCACGCCGAAGAAATCGGGGAAGATCGTGACGACGTCGACCCGCACGGCTACTGCTCGCTGGGTGGGGTTGTCGGTGTGTGTGCGGCGGTGTCGCCCGCCCCGCCAGGCGCGGGCCCGTCGAGGTCGTCGAACAGCCCGTCGGGCGGTGTCACGACGAGGGTTCCGGCCTCGATGTCGACGCTCGGCACGATCGCCGAGACGAACGGCACGAGGACATCGCGCTCAGCCGTACGCACGACGAGCAGGTCTTGCGCGGGGAAGTGCTCGACGCGAATGACCTCGCCGACGTCGTCGCCATCACGCAGCACGCGCAGGCCGACGAGCTGGAAGTCGTACCAGGCGTCGTCTTCGGGCTGCTCGTCGGTCGGCTGCTCGATCCAGAGGATGGCCTTGGCGAGCGACTCGGCGGCCGTGCGGTCAGCAACCCCCTCGAAGAAACCGACAGGCTGGCCGTTGTACCAGCGCAGCTCGGTGAGCGTCAGGTTCTTCCCGTGCCAGGGCGACGTGGTCGGAACCTGCAGAGAGAAGCTTGCCCCGGGCGTGAAACGCCGCTCGGGGTCATCGGTGAACAGCTCGAGCTTGAGGGCGCCCTTCAGCCCGTGGGCCTTCGTGAGTCGCCCGACCCGAAGCCTCGTTGCGGGCGAGCCGGGTGGGTCAGCTTTGGCTGGGCCCACGATCACGCGTCGGTGTCGACAACGTCGACGCGAACGCGGCGACCATCGGCGAGCGACGAGATGACCTGGCGCAGGGCCTTGGCGGTGCGGCCGCCGCGGCCGATGACGCGGCCGAGGTCCTCGGGG
>Ga0208490_100057_pt1 | contig 97888 bp, 88 predicted proteins | sample SubbioAug_CSWold_FD_184818 | JGI IMG/M metagenome (GOLD analysis project Ga0208490, IMG submission 184818) | Serpentinite rock and fluid subsurface biosphere microbial communities from McLaughlin Reserve, California, USA - CR11Aug_CSWold (SPAdes) | ecosystem: Environmental > Terrestrial > Deep...
GCGTTGCACCCCTCTCCGAAACTGGCAGCGGTGGCGTTGCACCCCTCTCCGAAACTGGCAGCGGTGGCGTTGCACCCGACGAGCACCCGCTGGTCGCCGCCCGGCTGCTGGTCGCCGACGACCTCTGCCTCCTGCTCCCGGACGGCCCCCGTTGGCTGCTGGCGGCGGGGTGCGTGTGCTTCCCGTCCTACTGGCGGCCGCGCGACAAGGTCGGTCGACCGCTCGCCGCCGTGCACGATCCCGTGCCCGGCTACCCGGGGCCGCTGGCCGAGCGGGTCGACTCGTTCCTCGGGCGGCTGGCGCCCGGGCGAGGCGTGTGGCGGCGCAACTGGCTGATCCACGACGTCCCCGACCTCCACCTGCCCGGCCCCCATGCAACGGAACCGCTGCCAGCTTCGAGGAGCGGTGCAACGGAACCGCTGCCAGCTTCGAGGAGCGGTGCAACGGAGGCGCTGCCAGTTCGGGGGAGCGGGCGGTGGCTGCGCAGCGAGCGCCAGGCGCTGGTGCGGCTGGTGGACCACGACGCCGTCGTGTTCAGCATCCGCACCCAGCAGGTGCCGCTCGGGGTGCTGGGGGAGCGGCCGGACGTCGCCCGGGCGCTTGCCGAAGCCCTGCGGGGCTGGAGCCCGGAGCTGCGGGCCTACAAGGGCGGGGCGGTCGACGACGCCGTCCTGCGCTGGCTCGACGCGCAGAGCTGAGCGTCGCTGTCGAGGTGTGTGTCACGGGGTGACGAGGATCTTGCAATGCTCCTCGGGGTCGCTGAGGTCGGCGAACGCCTGCGGCACCCCGTCGAGGCCGACCGTGCCGGTGACCATCGGCGCGACGTCGATCTCGCCCTCGGCGATCGAGCGCAGGCTCTGCGCGAACTCCATGGGGTCGTAGCCGAGGCAGAACTGGATGTTCAGCTCCTTGGAGATCCCGAAGAACGGGTTGATCGTGTCGTGCTCCATGCACACGCCGACCACGACCACGCGCGACTGCGCGGGTGCGGCTCGCAGGACGTCGTCGAGGATGCCGGGCACCCCGATCGCCTCGAACACCACGGGCGGGAGGCCGCTGCCCGAGCGCGACCACGCCGCCCACCCGGTCTCCTCGCGCGGGTCGACCACGACCTGGGCCCCCATCTGCTCGGCGATGCGCCGGCGGGCGGGGGAGAGGTCGGCGGCGACGATCGGCGACGCGCCCCGCACCACGAGGGCCGCGATGACGGCGAGGCCGACCGGCCCGCAGCCGAGCACGATGGCGCCCTGGCCGGCCTCGAGCTGGCCCTTGTTGACGGCGTGGAGGCCGACGGCCATCGGCTCGGTGAGCGCCGCGTGCTCGGCGGACAGGCCGTTGGGGACCTCGAGCAGCATCGGCGCCGACAGGAGCATGCGCTCGGCGTACCCGCCCTTCACCGAGTTGCTGTAGACGATCGGGTGGATGCCGTCGAGGCCCATCAGCACGGGGATCGACGTGACGAGCGATCCGACCGGAGCGGACGGCTCGGTGTCGGGGCCCACGTCGAGCACCCGCGCCGCGAACTCGTGGCCCATGAACACGTCGCGCTCCAGGTCGATCTGCATGCCACCCCCGCCGAGGTCGGGCATCCCCTCCATCCTCTCGGTGAGGGCGAGCATGTCGGCGCCGTGGGTGGCGAAGTGGAGGTCGGAGCCGCAGATGCCACAGGCCTCGACCTGGACCAGCACCTGGCCGAAGCCGGGCGTGGGCTCCTCGACGTCGTCGCGGACGAGGATGCGCCCCTGGTTGAGGACGGCAGCCCGCACTACGCCTTCCCCCCGTCGCCCTGCGTCTCCTCGACGTGGGACTGGATGGCGTTCAGGATCGCCTGCCCGGCGCGTCCGAACAGCTCGTTGCGCTTCCCGGTCGCCCACTCGTGCGACGCCCGCGGCGCGTGGAGCTGGCCCTGGAAGTGGGGGATCACCCGCTCGGCGAAGAGGCGGTACGACTCGATGGTGCGCTCGGGCCGGGCCCAGTCGTGTCCGAGCATCAGGAACGTGCCGAACCCGCCGGACTGCTCGAGGAGGCCCTCGATGTACCCGATGGCGTCGTCGGGCGTGCCGATGACGACGTTGCCCTTGCCGCCCTCGACGTAGGCCTCGACGAACTCGCGCTCGGAGGTCGCGCCCTCGGTGACGCTGTTGGCGAGGGGGACGAAGCCGGCGCCGCCACCGAAGTAGTTGGCGAAGTCCCGGAGCCCGTACGTGCAGTCGTCGATGGCCTGGTCCCGGGTCTCGGCCACGTGGACGGTGCCGAGGACCCGCCAGGTGCTGCGGTCGGGCTCCTTGTGACCGGCCTTGGCCGCCTGGTCCTCGACCACGCCCCAGGCCTGGCCGATGGCGGCGAACCCCTCGGCCACCGACATCGACAGCGAGAGGAGGCCGACGTCGTGGGCGCCCGCCAGCCGGGGCCCCGACGGCGAGACCATGGCGGCGACCGCGACCTCCAGGTGCGGGTGGGTGTAGGGGCGGTACTGGAGGCGGGCGTCGCGGAGCGTGAACCAGTCGGTCTCGCGATTCACGGGCTCGTCGGTGCGCAGCAGGGCGAGGATCGCCTCGAGCGACTCCTCCATCATCCGGCGCTGGTCCACCGGGTCGATGCCCATCATGTAGGCGTCGGTGGGCAGCGCGCCGGGCCCGGTGCCGAACACGACCCGGCCCCGGGTGAGGTGGTCGAGCAGGACCATGCGGTCGGCGACCATGAGCGGGTGGTGGTACGGCAGTGACACCACACCGGTACCGAGCGTGATGCGCTGCGTGCGCTGTGCCGCTGCGGCGATGAACACCTCCGGGGAGGGGATGAGCTCGTAGCCGCCGGAGTGGTGCTCGCCGAACCAGACCTCGTCGTAGCCGAAGCGGTCGAGGGCCTCGGCCCGCAGCAGGTCGTACTCGAGGGCGAGGGTCGGGCTCTGGCCCGGTGGGTGGAAGGGGGCGAAGAAGGCGCCGAAGCGCAGGGGGCGGTCGGGCGATGTCACGAGGTGGTCCCTTCACGCAGCTGGTCGAGGAACCCGAGCAGGGCTGCGTTCACCTGCTCGGGTGCTTCCTGTTGGACCCAGTGGCCGACCCCGTCGATGAGCATCGAGCCTCGGTGGTCGCTGAGCCAGGCCTCCTGGCCCTCGGGCGAGGTCATCCGGAGCACGGGGTCGACAGCGCCGCCGATGAAGAACGACGGCGCGTCGACCCGGGCGCCGTCGAGCTGCGGGGTGAGCTCCCAGTTCCGGTCGAGGTTGCGGTACCAGTTGATGCCACCGGTGAAGCCGGTGCGGGCGAACACCTCGACGTAGTGGTCGAGCTCGGGCTGGGTCAGCCAGGCGGGCAGGCCGTCCGGTTCGGGGAGGCGGTCGACGAAGCCCCTCCCGTCGAGCGCACCGGCCGCCGAGGCCTGCTCGGGTGTGAGGTCGGCCGGGTCGGCCAGGCCGGCGAGCATCCGGCGCATGGTGCGGGCCGGGTCGGACCCGAGCTCGGCGTCGGCGACCCCGGGCTCCTGGAAGTACAGGATGTAGAAGAACCGGTCCTGGAAGATCACCCGGAAGATCTCGACGGGCGGCGCCGGCGCGCGGGGCACGAACGGCACGCTCATCCCGCACACGCCGGAGACCCGCTCCGGGTGGAGCAGCGCCAGCTGCCACGCGACGAGGGAGCCCCAGTCGTGGCCGACGAAGACCGCCTGCTCCTCGCCGAGCAGGTCGAGCAGGCCGACCAGATCGCCCGTGAGGTGGAAGATGTCGTAGTCCTCGACGGCCTCGGGCCGGTCGGTGCCGCCGTAGCCCCGCTGGTCGGGCGCCACCACCCGGTACCCGGCCTCGGCGAGGGCCGGGAGCTGGTGCCGCCACGACCACGCCAGCTCGGGGAACCCGTGGCACAGCACGACCAGCGGTCCCTCGTCGCCGGCCTCGAGGAGGTGCATGCGGATCGGGCGGCCCTCGAGCGAGGGGACCTCGACCGTGCGTTCCCGCACGCCGGGGGGCAGCGGTGCGCTCACGAGGCGGCTCCGGTGGTGCGGTGGGGGCGCAGGGGCACGTCGTCCTCCGGGGTGGTGGCGAGGGCGGCCAGCAGCTCGGCGCGGCTCGGGCCCTCGACGGGTGGCAGGGGGTGGGCGTCGGGATCGGCCATCACCTCGGCCATCCGGGCCATGAGCTCGGCGTCGCCCATCAGCTCGACGGGGGTGGCCAGCAGGTTCCAGAAGCGGGACATGCCGCGACCGATGACCGGATCACTCTGGGCGGCGGCGAGCACGGCGCCCATGGCCTTGCCGGCACCGCCCCCGTCGCCGCCGAGGCCGAACCCGGCGGGGTCGGCGCCCATGCGGTCCATCTGGACCGAGACGTCGAACCAGGGCTCGACCTCCCGGCCGCTCGCGATCTCGTAGGCGACGGCGCGAGCGGCGGGATCGTCGGGGTGGGCAGCCGCGGCGTCGACGAGACGGATCGCCTGGACGGCGGCCAGCGAGCAGCCTCGCCCGTAGAGCGGGTTGGTCGTGGTGTGGGAGTCGCCGACGGCGTGGAAGCCGAGCACCCGGGGCGCCCCGGCGTCGTCGAGGAACCGGCGGATGCGGTTCAGGAGCCCGGTCATCGGCCGGACGCCGCCGATCGGCTCGAGGTGGTGGCGTCCGACGAAGCGGTCGGGTCCGGGTAGCAGGCGGCAGGCGTGCTCGAAGCGGTCGTCGTCGGACAGGGCGGCACGCAGCTCGGCGTCCTCGGTGCGCACCGCGAGGGTCACGGAGAGCGTGTCGCCGTCGCCGGGCACGGCCAGGTACTTGACGAAGCCGAGGTCGCCGCCGAGCTTGGGGTCGAGCTCGAAGTCGCCGCCGTCGACGAAGCGGTACCAGCGGGACAGGTACATGAGGCCGCTCTCGTGGACGGTCTCGTCGACGTCGACGCCGAGGTCGGCCAGCCAGCGGGGGACCGGGCCACGGCGGCCGGTCGCCGCGACGACCACGTCGGCGGGGTGCTCCTCGCCATCCTCGTCACGCACGCCCGTGACGACGGCGGGCCGGTCCGGTCCGGCCGGTCGGCCCAGGAGCGACGCCACGCCGATGCCGGTGCGGACGGTGACCCCGGGCTCGGCGACCACGGCCTCCCGCAGCACCCACTCGAGCGTCGTGCGCCGGACGACGAGCACGCGGAGGTCCTCGTCGCCGGGGCGGGGGTCGCCCAACGAGGCCGTGGTGGGGAGCGTCGTGCACCCAGCGCCGAGCAGCGCGTCCAGCACGTCGGGGAAGCGCTCGCGGAGCTCGACGACCAACCGGGCCAGGAACCCGTGGGTCTGGTGCACCTGGGGCGCACCCCGCCGCTCGGCGCCGAAGGCCGCCTCGGCATCACCGACGACGGGGAGGGGGTCGCGCTCGAGCACCGTCACCGGGTGTCCGGCCCGGGCGAAGCCCAGGGCGCTCACCAGTCCGCCGATGCCGGCGCCGACGACGATGACGTGATCAGGACCCATCTGCTCCCCCGAGGCATTGAGTGGCAACGCACGTTTCCACGAACCTACGAGTCGGCGCGAAGCGCCGTCAACCGGACCGCACCCCTTCGGAACTGGCAGCGGCTCCGTTGCAGCGGTCCGGGGAACTGGCAGCGGCTCCGTTGCAGCGGTCCGGGAAACTGGCAGCGGCTCCGTTGCAGCGATTCGGAAAACTGGCAGCGGCTCCGTTGCAGCGGTTCGGGAAACTGGCAGCGGCTCCGTTGCAGCGCCGCCTCCCACGCTTCAGCGGAGCAGGTCGAGGACTTCGTCCACCCGGTGGACCACGGCGAACCCGTCGCGCTCGGTGAGCCATGCCCGGTTCCGGCGGTGGAGGTCGTTCCCCTCGTCGTACCGGTTGAGGAAGGTGACCACCGGTTGTGGGGCGAGCGCATCGTGCGCGCCCCGGACGGCGTCGATGGTTCCGAGGCCGGCGTCGGCGACGAGCAGCACCAGGTCGACGCCGAGCGCTCGCACGAGGTCGCGGCTGTCGCCGTCCTCCGCCAGCGGGGATCGCACCCCGCCGACGGTCTCCACCAACCCGACGTCGCAGCCCGCCGGCCAGGTGATGGACCGGACGACCTCGGCGAGCGTCGGGCAGCGGCGGCCGAGCACGTCGGCAGCCATCGGTGGCGCCATGGGGGTGGGGTACCACCCGTCCGGCGGGCACACGTCGTGGTGATCCTCGGCGGTGGCGCCGGCGAGCACCTCGGCGTCTGTGCGCCCCGCCTCAGCCCGATCGAAGGACTGCAACGGCTTCCGAGCGGCCACCGACAGCCCACCCGACCGGAGGGCGGCCGCGACCCGGGCCCCAACCCAGGTCTTGCCGACCTCGGTGGCCGTTCCGCACACGCCGACGAGATGGCGGGGCCGGGTCATGTCGCCTCCGGTGCAACGGTGCTGCTGCCAGTTCCGGGGGTGGGTGCAACGGTGCCGCTGCCAGTTTCCCGGACCGGTGCAACGGTGCTGCTGCCAGTTTCCCGAACCGCTGCAACGGAGCCGCTGCCAGTTCCAGGGGCGCTGCTGGCTCCGAAGGGGGCGAGGGCGGCGAGGAGCGCGTCGACATGGGCGTCGGTGTGGGCGGGCGACAGCGCGATGCGCAGGCGCGACGTGCCCGGCGCCACGGTGGGCGGGCGGATGGCCGGCACCAGCAGACCCTGTTCGAGCAGGGCCGCGGACGCATCGAGTGCGGCGCGCTCCTCGCCGAGGACCAGCGGGACGATCGGTGAGGGATGGTCCGGGCGGACGCGGTCGACGAGCTGGCGAAGGCGGGACCGTCGCGCCTCGCCCTCCGCGCTGCACACGATGCCGACGGCGGCCAGCGCCGCTGCCGAGTCCGCCGGCGACAGCCCGGTGGTGAAGATAAACGGCCGAGCCCGGTTGACCACGAGGTCGACGGCGTCACGGCTGGCGGCGATCGCGCCCCCCAGCGACCCCAGCGCCTTCGACAGCGTGAGCACGCGGACCATCGACAGGCCGGGCACCTCGGGCACCTCGGGCCCGAGCACGACGTGCGCCTCGTCGAGGACGAGCAGTGCCCCGCGGCGCGCGCACACCTCGGCCAGCGCGGCGACCGGGGCCTCGTCACCGTCCATGGAGAAGACGGAATCGGTGACGACGAGCGCCCGGTCGACGTGACGGGCGGCGAGCAGGTGGTCGACGTGGTCCGGGTCGGCGTGGCGGGCGATCGCCACCGGGGAGCGGGCGAGGCGGCAGCCGTCGATGATCGATGCATGGTTGAGCTCGTCGCTCACCACCAGGCAGTCGGGTCCGCCGAAGGTCGTCAGGACGGCGAGGTTGGCCGCGTACCCCGATGGGAGCACGACCGCCGACTCGGTGCCCTTCCACGACGCCAGCGCCGCCTCCAGGTCGTCGTGGACGGGCCGGGTGCCGACCACGAGCCGGCTCGCCGTGGCCCCCGTGCCCCAGCGGTCGAGGGCGTCGTGCGCGGCCCGGACCACGGCTGGGTGGGTCGACAGGCCGAGGTAGTCGTTGCCGGCGAAGGACACCACCGGTCGGCCGTGCAGCGTCCCGATCGGACCAGAGGCGTCGAAGGATCGGGTCGTGCGCCAGCGGTCGGCGCCGCGCACCTCGTCGAGCTGCGCACGCATCCAGGCCGGACCGGTCACGGGATCTTGGTGGCCTCGACCACCGCCCGCATCGCTGCGGTGATCGCTCGGACGTCGCCGGCGGAGCTCACGAAGGGGGGCATGGTGTAGAGCAGCCGGCCGAAGGGGCGGAGCCAGACGCCGTGGTCGAGCAGCACCTGCTGCGACGCAGCCATGTCGACCGGCTCGTCGAGCTCGACGACGCCGATCGCGCCGAGCACGCGCACGTCGCCGACCCCGGGCACGCCGGCGAGCGGCGCCAGGCCGACACGCAGCTCGGCCTCGATCCCGGCCACCTCGGCGCGCCAGTCGCGCGACAGCAGCAGTCGGATCGAGGCGAGCGACACGGCGGCGGCGAGCGGGTTCGCCATGAACGTCGGCCCGTGCATGAGGGCACCCGACTCAGCGGCGCTGACCCCGGCGGCGACCTCGGGCGTGCACAGCACGGCCGCCATGGTGAGGTACCCGCCGGTGAGCGCCTTGCCGAGGCACATGATGTCGGGGGCGATGCCGGCGTGGTCGCAGCCGAACAGCTCGCCGCTGCGCCCGAAGCCGGTGGCGATCTCGTCGGCGATGAGCAGCACGTCGTGCTCGTCGCAGAGGCGGCGGACGGCGGCGAGGTAGCCCGGTGAGTAGAAGCGCATCCCGCCGGCGCCCTGGACGATCGGCTCCAGGATCACGGCGGCGATCTCGTGGTGGTGGCACCGCAGCAGCTCCGCCAGCTCGCCGATGTGGGAGTCGTCGAAGGCCTCCCCGAAGGTGGGCGTCGGCACCGGCGCGAACAGCTGCTCGGGCAGCATCCCGGCGAACATCGAGTGCATCCCGTTCACCGGGTCGCACACCGACATGCAGCCCAGCGTGTCCCCGTGGTACCCCCCGCGGACCGTGAGCAGCCGGGTCCGCTCCGGTCGTCCCGTGCCCCGGGCGTGCTGGATCGCCATCTTGATCGCGACCTCGACGGAGACCGAGCCGGAGTCGGCGAGGAACACGTGCTCGAGGCCCGCGGGCGCGATGTCGACGAGCTGCTCGGCCAGCTCCACCGCGGGTGCGTGGGTGATGCCGCCGAACATGACGTGGGCGGTCGCGTCGAGCTGGTCGCGGATCGCCTGGTCGAGGACGGGGTGGCGGTAGCCGTGGATGGCTGCCCACCACGACGACATGCCGTCCACCACCTCCCGCCCGTCGGCGAGCGCGAGCCGCGTGCCCTCGGCAGCGACGACCGGCACCGGCGGGAGCGACGCGGGCATGGGTGCATAGGGGTGCCACACGCGCGACCGGTCTCGCTCGACCAGCGACAGCGGCGCTCCGGCGCCGGTGTGGGGGGACACGCCTGTCGAAGGTACTGGCGCCGGCCTCGATCCGCCGAAGCGGCTGCCAGTTCCACAGGCGGGGGCGACGGATGGGCTGCCCGGTCTCGGGTGCAGGGATCAGGGGCGGGGGCCCACGTAGGCGGCGCGGGTGCGGAACCGCAGGCTGTGCTCGTACTCCTCGATGGCGTGGGCGAGCCAGCCGACGGTGCGCGCGGTGGCGAAGACCAGCTGGCTGGCGCCGTCGACGAAGTCGTACGCCTCCGCCATCGCGGCGATGGCCAGGTCGATGTTCGGGAAGGGGAGGCCGCGACCCGCGACGACGTCGAGCACCTCGTGGACGGCGGGCGGCGTGTCGCCGAGGGCCTCCAAGCGGTCGAGCACGAGGGCGCACCGGGGATCGTGGTCCTCGTAGACGCGGTGCCCGAACCCGGGGATGCGCTGCCCGGCGGACAGGCGCTGGCCCACCGCCTCGGCGGCGCCGTCGCGCGCGGCATCGCGGAGCAACCGCCGGGCGTCCTCGCCCGCACCGCCGTGGAGCGGGCCACCGAGCGCGGCGAGGCCGGCCTGCACGACCAGGTACGGGTCGGCCCACGCCGACGCCGCCACCCGGACGGCGAGCGTGGATGCCGCCATCTCGTGGTCGGCGAGGAGCACCAGGGCGGCGTCGAGGACGGCGGTGCGGCGGGCACTGGGTGGCGCGGCGGTGAGGCGGTGCCAGAGCCGCTCGGCGACGGGGGCGTCGAGCGCCGGCGCCGTTCCGAGCACCGGGAGCGAGTCGACCAGTGCGGCCAGCAGCGAGCGCCCGGTGGCCTGCACGGCGGAGGGTCGGCGGTCGCCGCGAAGCGGGTCGCGGGAGCGCAGGCGGGGGAGCGCGGCGCGCCAGCGGTCGACCGGGTCGAGGTCGCCGTCGACGGCTGCCGTGTCGGCGAGGCCCTCGGGGGCGACGAACGGGGTGGGATCCCGCTGCCCGGTCCACAGCCATGCCGCGACCTCCTCGAAGGACGCCTCCTCGACGGCGTCGGCGACATCCCACCCCCGGTAGGCGAGTCGACCGGCCGGCTCGAGCAGCGTGAGCTCCGTCTCGATGACCACCTCCAACCCGCCGGCGCGGCCGCCCCGGCGGCTGCGCGCGGCGTGGCGCTCGACATCGGTGCGGAGGAACCGGCTGCGCCGCTGGCCCGGCACCCGCTCGCTGCGGATCAGGCCGCGGCTGACGTAGGCGTACAGGGTCTCCTGCTTCACCCCGAGGCGGCGGGCGGCCTCCTCGCTGGTGAGCCACGTCGGTCCGGTCACGGCCTGATCGTAGACCTGGACTGAGCATTGATGCGATCAATGTTGATCATGCGAGCCGCTGGCGGCACGATACGGCCATGACCGCCGCCACGCACCCACAGGACGCACCACCTGGCTTGAAGGGCCTCGTCGTCGCCGAGACCCACCTCGGCGACGTCCGTGGCGACGAGGGCTTCTACCACTACCGCCAATACGCGGCGCCGGACCTCGCCCGACACCGGACCCTCGAGGACGTGTGGCACCTGCTGCTCGACGGTCACCTCCCGGAGGAGCCCCGTCGGCGGGACTTCGCCGAGCAGCTGGCGCCCTTCCGCCCCCTGTCGCCGACAGTCCTGCGGGCCCTGCCGCGGATCGCTCGGGACAGCGACTCGGTGGCCTCGGCCCTCCGCACCGGCCTGTCCCACCACGCCGCCACCCTCGGGCTCGCACCCCTCCTCGACGTGAACGCCGACCAGCGCCGGCACCAGACCCTCGCGTTGAGCGCCCCCGTCCCGGCGCTGATCGCCGCCATCCACCGCCTCCGCAACGGGCTCGATCCGGTGCCGGCGCGCACCGACCTTCCGCTGTCGAGCGACTACCTGCGCATGCTCTCCGGCGCCGAGCCCGACCCCGCGCACGCCCGGGCCATCGAGCAGTACCTCATCCTCGGCCTGGACCACGGTTTCAACGCGTCGACCTTCACGGCCCGGGTGATCACCTCCACGGGCTCGGATCTCGGGTCGGTGCTGGTGGGCGCCCTGGGCGCCCTGCTCGGGCCGCTCCACGGCGGCGCGCCCAGCCGGTCGCTCGACGCCCTCGACGCGATCGGAACGGCGGACCGGGCACACGACTGGGTCCGCGCGATGGTGGCGCGCGGGGGCCGGGTCATGGGCTTCGGCCACGCCGTGTACCGCACTCGCCGAGCTGAAGCCCGGACGCGGCCTGCGGGCGAACGTCGAGTGGTACGCGGCCGTGGTGATGGCGATCTGCGGGCTGGACCGATCCCTCTTCACCCCGACCTTCGCCGCGAGCCGGGTGATCGGCTGGTGCGCCCACGCCCTCGAGCAGGCCGCCGACGGGCGGCTCATCCGGCCCAGCAGCCGCTACGTCGGCCCGCCGGCGCCGGAGCCGGTCCCCAGCGCCACCTGACGCGTGCGGGGGTGACGCGGCGTCCGTGGCACCGGACGGACGAGCGGCCACGATGGGGGGATGACCGGGCTCCAGGGACGACGGATCCTCATCACCGGTGCCACCTCCGGCATCGGCCGGGCCACCGCCGAGGCGGTGGTCGCCGCCGGCGGTCGGGTGGCCCTGCTCGCCCGCTCCGAGGGCGACGTGCACGCTCTGGCTGCCGAGCTGGGAGAGGCGGCGGTGGCCGCATTCGCCGACGTCACCGATGCCGACGCCGTCGCCCGTGCGGTGGGCTGGGCGGCCGAAGGGCTCGGGGGGCTGGACGGCGTGGTGTGCTCGGCGGGGGCGGTTCGCCCCGGCGGGATCCTGCAGACCACCCCGGACGACTGGCGGGCCACCTTCGAGGTGAACGTGCTCGGAGTCCTCCACGTCGTGGGCGCCGCGCTGCCCCACCTGCGGCAGGCTGAGCTGGCCGACGTCGTCAACATCTCGTCGATGTCCGGGCGACGCCGGGCGTCCGTGGCGATGGGGATCTACAGCGCCTCGAAGTTCGCCGTGCACGTCCTGTCGGACAGCCTCCGGGAGGAGCTGGCGCCCGAGGGCGTGCGGGTCACGATCGTCTCACCGGGGTACGTGCGCACCCCGATCTTCGACGGGGTCGCCGACGAGGACTTGCGGGCCGAGTACCAGCGCCGGCTCTCCACCGTGGGGCTGGACCCCGGAGCGGTCGCCGCCCAGGTCGTCCACGCGCTGTCGCAGCCGGCCGGGGTCGATCTGCTCGAGGTCGCGGTGCTGTCGACCCGTCAGTGATCGTGCAACGGAGCCGCTGCCAGTTTCGGAGGGTGTGCAACGGAGCCGCTGCCAGTTTCGGGTGGGCGTGCAACGGAGCCGCTGCCAGTTTCGGGTGGGCGTGCAACGGAGCCGCTGCCAGTTTCGGAGGGCGTGCAACGGAGCCGCTGCCAGTTTCGGAGGCGCTCGTCAGCCCGGGGCGTGGCCCTGGTGGTCGTCGGACGCCCGGCGCTCGGCCTCGTCCTTGGTGATCCCGCCCTCGGCGTTGGCCTCGTCCTCGTCGAAGTAGGCGGGGACATCGTCCTCGTCGATGATGTCGAAGCCCGGGTTGTCGGCGGCGCGCGTGCGCACCTCGTCCACGCGGTCCTGGATGTCGTCCAGTCGGTCGTCGGTCTCGTTGGCCATGGGGGCTCCCTTCCCCGGGGCCCACCCGCCGATGCCCGCTACCGGGCGGCGTCGAGAGCGGCGTTGAACGTCGGGCTCGGCCGCATGACCTCGTCGATGCGCGACCGGTCGGCGAAGTAGTAGCCGCCCAGGTCGACCGGCTGGCCCTGCACGGCGTTCAGCTCGTCGACGATGGTGCGCTCCTGGTCGGCCAGCTGCTGGGCCAGCGGCGCGAACCGCTCGGCCAGCTCGGGGTCGGCCGTCTGCTCGGCGAGCGCCTGGGCCCAGTAGAGCGCCAGGTAGAAGTGGCTGCCCCGGTTGTCGAGCTCGCCGGCCTTGCGCGACGGCGAGCGGCCGTTCTGCAGGAGCGCGCCGGTGGCGGCGTCGAGGGTGGCGGCCAGCACCTTGGCCCGGGGGATGTCGAAGCGGTCGGCGAGGTGCTCGAACGACACCGCCAGGGCCAGGAACTCCCCGAGCGAGTCCCAGCGCAGGTGGTTCTCCTTGACCAGCTGCTGCACGTGCTTCGGGGCCGACCCGCCGGCGCCGGTCTCGAAGAGGCCGCCGCCGTTCATCAGCGGGACGATCGAGAGCATCTTGGCGCTGGTGCCGAGCTCGAGGATGGGGAACAGGTCGGTGAGGTAGTCGCGCAGCACGTTGCCCGTGACCGAGATGGTGTCCTCGCCGCGACGGATCCGCTCGAGGGAGTACCGCATGGCCTCGGCCGGCGCCATGATCTCGATGGTGAGCCCGCCGAGGTCCTGGCCCTCCAGCTCGCGGTGGACCTTGTGGATGAGCTGCTCGTCGTGGGCGCGGGTGCGGTCGAGCCAGAACACGGCCGGGGAGCCGGTCGCCCGCGCCTGGGTGACCGCGAGCTTCACCCAGTCGCGGATCGGCGCGTCCTTGACCGTGGCCATCCGCCAGATGTCGCCGCGCTCCACCCGGTGCTCCATGAGCTGCGTGCCGTCCTGGTCGACCACGCGGACGAGGCCGTCGGCGGGGACCTCGAAGGTCTTGTCGTGGCTGCCGTACTCCTCGGCCTTCTGGGCCATGAGGCCGACGTTGGGGACGGTGCCCATCGTGCGGGGGTCGAAGGCGCCGTGCACCTTGCAGTCCTCGACGATGGCGTCGTAGATGCCGGCGTAGGACGAGTCGGGGATGGTCGCCTTGGTGTCCTGCAGCTCGCCGGCGGGGTTCCACATCTTCCCGGAGTCCCGGATCATCGGGGGCATCGAGGCATCGATGATGACGTCGGAGGGCACGTGCAGGTTCGTGATGCCGCGGTCGGAGTCGACCATGGCGATGGCCGGGCCGGCTTCCATCGCCGCCGCGATGTCGGCCTCGACGGTTGCCCTGGTGTCCGGGTCGAGCGACCGGACCGCGGCGAGCACGTCGCCCAGGCCGTCGCGGGGGTTGGCGCCGGCGGCCCGCAGGGCCTCGCCGTGGCGCTCGAACACGTCGGCGAAGAACACCTCGACGGCGTGCCCGAAGATGATCGGATCGGAGACCTTCATCATCGTGGCCTTGAGGTGGAGCGAGAACAGCACGTCCTTCGCCTCGGCGTCGGCGATCTGCTCGGCCAGGAAGGAGCGGAGCGCGGCGACGCTCATGAACGTGGCGTCGACCACCTCGCCGGCCAGCACCGCCACGTCGTCCTTCAGGACGGTCTCGGTGCCGTCGTCGGCGACGTGCACGATGCGCAGCGAGCCGTCGCGGTCGACGGTCACCGACTGCTCGTTGCTGCGGAAGTCGCCCGAACCCATGGTGGCGACGTGGCTCTTCGAGTCGGCCGACCACTCGCCCATGCGGTGCGGGTTCTTGCGGGCGAACTCCTTCACCGCCTTGGGGGCCCGGCGGTCGGAGTTCCCCTCGCGCAGGACCGGGTTGACGGCGCTGCCCTTCACCGCGTCGTAGCGGTCGCGCACGGAGCGCTCGTCATCGGTCTGCGGGTCCTCCGGGTAGTCGGGCAGGGCATAGCCCTTGTCCTGGAGCTCCTTGATGGCCGCCTTCATCTGCGGGATCGACGCCGAGATGTTGGGCAGCTTGATGATGTTGGCCTGCGGGGTCCTGGCCAGGGCACCGAGCTCGGCCAGCGCATCGGGGACCCGCTGGGCGTCGGTGAGGGCGTCGGGGAACGCGGCGAGGATCCGCCCGGCGAGGGAGATGTCGCGCGTCTCCACCTCGACGCCGGCGGCACCCGCGAAGGTCTCGATGACGGGCAGGAGCGAGTGCGTGGCCAGCGCCGGCGCCTCGTCCGTGTACGTGTAGATGATCTTCGGGGTCGCGTCGCTCATCGGGCGGGAGGCTATCGACCCGCCTCGGCCCCGATGCCACCGCACCCGGCGGCCGAGATGGCAGTGTCGGGGGCCCGTGAGGCGCAGCGAGGACCAGCCGCACGACCGGATCGTGCTGGACGACGGCACCTGGGTCGACGTCGGAGCCGACGGCCGCTGGCGGCCGTCGCCAGGGGAGCGCGCCCGCGCCGCGGTGATCCTGGGCCTCGCCATCACCGCCCTGGTCCTCGTCGCCCTGGTGGCGTCGGTGGAGGGGGAGGACCACGACGACGACGTCGCGTCGGCCGCCTCCAGCACCACGACCACCGAACCCCGGGACGCGACGACGACCGAGGCGGCGCCGGACCCGGCCTCGATCGACGGCGAGGCACCCTCGGCCCAGTGCGTGGCCGACGACCGCGACGCCCAGCCGCTGCGCGAGCGGCGCCAGTCGGTCGTGCTCGTGCTCAACGCCTCCTCGCGCACGGGGCACGCGGCCACGATCAGCGGTCGCCTCGAGGAGGCCGGCTACGCCGTCACGGTCCCCGGCAACGCCGGCCGGCGCGAGGTGACCTCGGTCGCCTACCTGGCCGGGTACTGCGCCGAGGCCGAGCGCGTCGTCGAGGACCTCGGGCTCGCCGGCGCCACCGTCGAGCCGGTGCCGCCCGAGCTCCTCGCCGAGGTGGGCCGGGCGCGCATCGTGGTGAGCCTCGGCGCTGATTCGCTGTAGGCATGCCCGGCAGCGGTGGCCGGCCCACCATCCCGCACGTCCCCGCGCTCGACGGCCTCCGGGGGGTCGCCGTCGCCGGCGTGCTCCTGTTCCACGCCGGTCACCTCCCCGGCGGCTTCCTCGGCGTCGACCTGTTCTTCACCCTCTCGGGCTTCCTCATCACGTCGCTGCTGCTCGTCGAGCGGGAGGCCACCGGCCGGGTCGACCTGCGCCGGTTCTGGGCCCGCCGCCTGCGCCGCCTCCTCCCGGCGCTGCTGTTGGTCGTCGTGGTGGCGGCCGCCCTGGCGCCCGTGGTGCTGCGCGACGGCTCGCTCGGCGCGTTCCGCACGCAGGCGCTCGCCACCCTCGGCTACGTCGCCAACTGGGCCGAGGTGGCCCGGGCGCGTGACTACTGGGCGCTGTTCGACGAGCCGCTGCCCCTCGATCACGCCTGGAGCCTGGCCATCGAGGAGCAGTTCTACGTGGTGTGGCCGCTGGTCGTGCTCCTCGCCGCCCGCGTCGCCACGCCCCGCCGGGCCGTGCGGGCGGTGGCGGTGGCCGGCATCGCCGCATCGCTGGGCGCGGCGTGGTGGGTGCTCCGCGACGGTGGCGGCATCACCCGCACCTACTACGGCACGGACACGCGGGTGGCCTCGATCCTCGTCGGGGCCGCCCTCGCCACCTGGACCACCGGACGGGTGCGAGGTCCCGGCCGGGCCGAGCGCTGGGCCTCGGCGGCCGGGACGCTCGCGCTGGCCGCAGTGGTCGCCAGCTGGGCGGTCGTCGACGGCGGCGAGCGGTGGTTGTACGGCTGGGGCCTGTCCGCCCACGCCGCGCTGACGGCAGCCGTCGTCGCCGCTGCCGCCGGGCCGGCCGCCGGGCTCCTCGGCCGTGCGCTGAGCCGTCCGCTCGTCGTGCGGACCGGGGTGCTCAGCTACGGGCTCTACCTGTGGCACTGGCCGCTGTACCTGCTGCTGGACGCCGAGCGGACCGGGCTCGACGGCTGGTCGCTGACGGCCCTTCGGCTGGGGGCGTCCTACGCGGTCGCAGAGCTGTCGCACCGGCTGGTCGAGGCCCCGATCCGCTCCGAGCGGGTCCGGCTGCCCCGACCGGCGGCGTCGACGCTCGGCGCGATGGCGGTCTCGGCGGTCGTGGTCGTCGCCGTGGCCTGGCCGCGTGGTCCGGATGCGCTGCCGCCACTGCCTTCGACCTCGACCTCGACCTCGGCGCCGCGGGCGACCGTGCCGGGGGATCCGCCGACGACCGCGCCACCGGCGATCGAGACGGTCAGCGTCCTCGGGGACTCCCAGGCGCTGACGCTCGCGGAGAACGCCCCGGACGAGCTCGGCATCGACATCCACAACGCCGCCAACCTCGGGTGCGGGCTGTCGTCGCGCTACATCGTGCTCGAGGGCGAGCGGGTGCACCGGGGCCGGTGCGACCCGATCCTCGCCCAGGCCTTCGAGGAGATCGCTGCCGTGCGGCCCGACGTCGTGGTGGTCCTGTCCGGTGTGTGGGAGGCGTCGGACCACCTCGTCGACGGCGAGGACGTGGTGTTCGGCGATCCGCGGTGGAGCGTGCTGCTGCGCGACGACATCCGGCCCGCCCTCGTCGAGCTGTCGGCCCGCAACCGCGTCGCCGTGCTGACCACGCCGTGCCTCGCCGCGGGCGGCCAGCGCGACGACTACGTCGTCCGCGACCTCGACGCCCGGATCGCCGCCTACAACGACGTGCTGCGCGTCCTGGCCGGCGAGCTGGGGCTGCAGGTGGTCGAGCTCGCCGAGCTGCTGTGCCCCGACGGCGAGGTCGTGACCGAGCTCGACGGGTTCACGGTCCGCGACGACGGGGTGCACTACGACGTCGTGGGTGCCCGCATCATCTGGCCGTGGCTCCTCGAGGAGCTGCGCCGGCGCTGAGCCGTGCCGGGCGGATCAGTTCGCCAGCGCCTCTCGCAGGTCGGCCAGGAGGTCGTCGACCGACTCGATGCCCACCGACAGGCGGACGAGGTCGTCGGGGACGGCGCTGGCCGTCCCGGCCACCGACACGTGGGTCATGCGGGCCGGGTGCTCGATGAGGCTCTCGACCGCACCCAGCGACTCCGCCAGGGTGAACAACCGGGTGCGTTCGCACATCGCGACGGCGGCGTCGGCCCCGCCGGCGAGACGCAGGCTCACCATGCCGCCGAAGCCCCGCATCTGGCGGGCGGCGACCTCGTGGCCGGGGTGGGACGCGAGCCCCGGCCACAGCACCTCCCGCACGGCCGGATGGCCGTCGAGGTCCTCGGCGACCGCCGCGGCGTTCTCGCCGTGGCGCTCCATCCGCAGGTGCAGGGTCCGGCAACCCCGATGGACCAGGTAGCAGTCGAAGGGGCCCGGCACGGCACCCGCGGCGTTCTGCAGGAACCCGATGCGCTCGGCGAGGTCGGGGTCGTCGGTGGCGACGAACCCGCCCACCACGTCGCTGTGCCCGCCCAGGTACTTGGTGGTCGAGTGGACGACGACGTGGGCACCGAGGGCGAGGGGCTGCTGCAGCGCCGGGGTGGCGAAGGTGTTGTCGACGACGACGAGCGCGCCCCGCTCACGGGCGATGGTGGCGACGGCCTCGACGTCGACGATCCGCAGCCACGGGTTGGTCGGGGTCTCGATCCACACCATGCGCGTGTCCTCGGGCCAGTCGTCGCGGACGGCGTCGGTGTCGCTGAGGCGGGACGTGCGCAGGTGCAGCCCCGCCGGCGCGTGGACCTGCGCGGCGAGGCGGTGGGTGCCGCCGTACGCGTCGTCGGACAGCAGCAGTCCGTCGCCGGGCCCGAGCAGGCGGAGCAGCGCGTCCTCGGCGGCGAGTCCGGAGGCGAACGCGTACCCGTGCGCGGCACCTTCGAGCGCGGCGATGTGGCGCTCCAGTGCGGCGCGGGTGGGGTTGCCCGATCGCGAGTACTCGTAGCCCCGGTCGCGCCCGACGCCGTCCTGGGCGAAGGTCGAGGCCAGCGAGATGGGCGGCACCACCGCACCCGTGCGCGGGTCGGGCTCGCCGGCGCCGTGCACGCAGCGGGTCGAGAAGTCGCTCACCGGTCGTCCCCGTCGGTCAGCGCCTTGAGGACATCGGCGCGGCTCACCACCGCCACCGGGTGGCCGGCGTCGAGCACGAGGGCCGCCGGCGCGGTCTCGAGGGTGCGCACGGCGATGTCGATGGGCTCACCGAGCCCGACGGTGGGCAGGGGCGGGCCGACCACGTCCTGCACCGGGCGGTCGAGGACGCCGGGGTCGGCCATCACCTCCTCGAGCAGGCCCACCTCGGTGACGGCGCCCACCACCTCGCCCAGCACCACGGGCGGCTCCGCCTTGACCACCGGCAGCTGGCTCACGCCGAACTCGCGCATGATGCCGATGGCCGTGCGCACCGTCTCCTCGGGGTGCGTGTGCACGAGCAGCGGCAGGTCCGGGTCGCGGCCGGCCAGCAGCGACTCGATGCGAGGGCCTGAGGAGCGGAGGAAGCCGTGGTCGGCCATCCACCGGTCGTCGTACAGCTTGGACAGGTAGCCGCGGCCGGAGTCGGGGATGTGCACCACGACGACGGCGTCCTGGGGCAGGTCGGCGGCGATCCGCAGGGCGGCGGCCACCGCGGTGCCGCCGGAGCCGCCGATGAGGATCCCCTCCTGGCGGGTGACGCGCCGGGCGGTGGCGAAGGACTCGGCGTCGCTGATCGGGACGATCTCGTCGGGGATGGAGGGGTCGTAGGTGGACGGCCAGAAGTCCTCGCCGATGCCCTCCACCAGGTAGGGCCGCCCCGTGCCACCCGAGTACACCGAGCCCTCCGGGTCGGCGCCGACCACCTGGATGCCGGGGTCCTGCTCCTTCAGGTACCGGCCGATGCCGGTGATCGTGCCGCCGGTGCCCACGCCGCAGACGAAGTGGGTGATGCGACCGGCGGTCTGTCGCCAGATCTCGGGCCCGGTGGTGTCGTACTGGGCCTGGGGGTTGTTCGGGTTGTGGTACTGGTCCGGCTTCCAGGCGCCGGGCCGCTCGCGGGCCAGCCGGTCGGACACCGAGTAGTAGGAGTCCGGGTGGTCGGGGGCCACGCTCGTGGGGCAGACCACGACCTCGGCGCCGTAGGCACGGAGCTGGGCGATCTTGTCCGGCGCCACCTTGTCCGGGCACACGAACACGCAGTGGTAGCCGCGGCGGGCGGCGACGATCGCCAGGCCCACGCCGGTGTTGCCGCTGGTCGGCTCCACGATGGTGCCGCCCGGACGCAGCAGGCCCTCCCGCTCGGCGGCGTCGACCATCGCCAGCGCGGGCCGGTCCTTGCTGGAGGAGCCGGGGTTGAACTGCTCGAGCTTGGCGAGCAGGTGGCAGTCGAGGTCCCGGCCGGTGCGGTCGAGGCGCACCATCGGCGTGTCGCCGATCAGGTCGAGGAGGTCGCCGGCCACGTCCATGTCGCCGTGCGGGTCGTGCAGCCAGCGGCGGGGCACCGACTCCGGGAGGGCGGGGGCGTCGTCGGTGTGGAGCACGGTGGGCAGTCCGTGGTCGTGGAGCGCCACCGCCAGCCCCGCGGCCGGATCGCCCTCGCCGACGACGAGGACCCGGCGCGGGAGGTGGGTGCGCAGGTCGGCCACCAGCGCCTCGATCGGCTCGTCGGGCTGGTGGCGGACGACCCGGCGGACCCGCACCGCCAGCCGCGACGGCACCTCGACGTCCCCCACGGCCACGAGCTGGTCCACGGGACCAGTGTGCCGGCTGCTACGACGCGCGCGCCGGGGCGCCGACCCGCCGGCGCACCTCGTCGGCACCGAGCACGGCGCAGATCTGGTCGAGGCTGGGGCTCTGCCCCGACCCGGTGAGGGTCACGCGCACGATGTTGGAGGCCTCGCGCATCGTGCCGTGGAAGGCGCTCGGGTCGGCCTTGTGCGCCTTGCGGTCCAGCGCGAAGCCGTGCCGCTCGGCGAGGACCCGCACCTGGTCGAACCACGCCGGCGACGTCGTGTCCGGGTCGTAGCCGGCCACGAAGTCGGCGGCGAAGGCCGACACCACCTCGGGGGGCACGCCGAGGAACCGCTCGTCGGCCGGGTCGTCCACCAGCGAGAACAGCTCGGGGAAGAAGAACCCGTAGCGCTCCCGGAACGCCGACCAGCGCACGATGTCCTTGCGGATCCGGTCGGTGCCCACCCGGTCGACGTCGATCATGGCGAGCACGTCGTCGCCGTGCGCCCGCAGCAGCGAGGCGAGGCCCGGGTCGTGCTCGTCGGCCCACCCGAGCAGGTGCTCGCGGATCTCGGTGGCGGGCAGCGTGGCGACGAAGTCGGCGGAGATGTCGTCGAGCTTCGGGATGTCGACCAGCGGCCCGGCGGCGCCGAACTCCTCGAGGCGCAGCGGCTCGGCGGCGGCCTCGTCGAAGGGCAGGTCGGCGAGGCGGGAGTTCGCCAGGCCGCGCAGGTAGTGCCGCACCGCGCCCACCGGGTACCCCTCGGCCATCCAGTAGTCGACCGAGGCCTCGGGGTCCTTGCGCTTCGAGAGCTTGCGCCGGGTCGATCCCTCGCTCTTCATCAGCGGCGCCACGTGGGCGTAGCGGACCCGCTCGAAGCCCAGCGCGTCGAACAGCTGGAGGTGCAGGGGGACCGACGGGATCCACTCGTCGCCGCGGAGCACGAGCGTGACCCGCATGAGGTGGTCGTCGACCACGTGGGCCAGGTGGTAGGTCGGCAGCGGCAACGGCTCGTCGGAGCTCTTGAGCAGCACGGCGTCGTTGCGGTTGTCGTCGGCCTCGATGCGCCCCCGGATCTCGTCGTCGAACGCGACGCGGCCGGGGTGGTCGGGCGCCCGGAACCGCATCACGAAGGGCGCTCCGGCGTCGAGCGCAGCCGCGACCCGGTCGGCATCGGCGTCGCGCCACACCGCCCACTCGCCCCAGTAGCCGAGGTCGACCTTCGCCGCCTGCTGCTCCTCGGTGATGCGGGCCAGCTCCTCCCTGGTGGCGAAGCACGGGTAGGCGAGGCCCCGCTCGGCGAGCGTCCGGACGTGGCTGCGGTAGATCTCGGCGCGCTCCGACTGGCGGTACGGCCCCCAGGGGGCATCGGCCGGCTCGGTGGGCCCGATCCCGAAGTGGGCGAAGGCGCGGGCGAAGTGCTCGTCGCTCTCGACCACCGCGCGGTGCTGGTCGGTGTCCTCGATGCGCACGAAGAAGCTGCCTCCGGACCGGACGGCCAGCTCCTTGGCCACCATGGCCGTGTACACGCCACCGATGTGCACGAAGCCGGTGGGGCTCGGGGCGAAGCGGGTGACCTCGGCTCCCTCGGGGAGCTCCCGGGCAGGGAAGGTGTCCTCCCAGTGCTCGACCGGCGTGGTCCCGGGCAGCAGGCGGTCGAGGAGCTCGGGGGGAAGCATGGGAGGGGAAGGCTAGGTGCCAGCATTGGAGGGTGACCGAGTCCCCCCACGACGACGCCTCCGCCGATGCGGCCCGGTCGAGCGACTTCATCCGGGAGAGGATCGAGGCCGACCTCGCGGCCGGTCGCTTCGACCGGGTGCAGACCCGCTTCCCGCCGGAGCCCAACGGCTACCTCCACATCGGCCACGCCAAGTCGATCTGCCTGAACTTCTCGTTGGCCGAGGAGCACGGCGGCCCGTGCTTCCTGCGCTTCGACGACACGAACCCGGTCGCCGAGGACCCCGAGTACGTCGACGCCATCATCGACGACATCCGCTGGCTCGGCTTCGAGCCCACCGAGGTCGTGCACGCCAGCGACTACTTCGACCAGCTCTACGACTGGGCGGAGGAGCTGGTGCGCAAGGGGTTCGCGTACGTCGACGACCAGGACGCGGAGACGATCTCGGCGCAGCGCGGCCGCTTCGGTGAGCCGGGCGTCGAGAGCCCCTTCCGCGACCGCACGCCGGAGGAGAACCTGGGACTGCTCCGCCAGATGCGCGACGGCGCCTTCGCCGACGGCGAGAAGGTGCTCCGGGCGAAGATCGACATGGCGCACCCGGTGATGACGATGCGGGACCCGGTCCTGTACCGGATCCGCCGGCTGCCCCACCACCGCACCGAGGACCGGTGGGTCATCTACCCGACCTACGACTGGGCGCACGGGCAGTCCGACGCGATCGAGGGCGTCACGCACTCGCTGTGCACGCTCGAGTTCGCCGATCACCGCCCCCTGTACGACTGGTGCCTCGAGCACCTCGACCTCCCGCACGAGAAGCCGGAGCAGACCGAGTTCGCCCGCCTCGGCCTCACTCACACGGTGATGTCGAAGCGCCTGCTGCGTCGGCTGGTCGACGACGGCCTGGTCGACGGCTGGGACGACCCGCGGATGCCCACCCTGCGTGGCATGCGCACGCGGGGCTACCCGGCGGAGGCGATCCGGGCCTTCGTCGACGAGATCGGCGTGGCCCGGACGAACTCGACGGTCGAGATCGAGCTGCTCGAGTCCCACGTGCGCCGCCACCACAACGCACGCGCCCTGCGCCGCATGGGCGTGCTGCGCCCCCTCCGCCTCGTCATCTCCAACTGGCCCGACGGCGAGGTCGACATGGTCGAGCTGGTCAACAACCCGGAGGACGACGCGGCCGGCACCCGGCTCGCGCCCTTCGCCGGCGTGCTCTACATCGAGCGCGAGGACTTCGAGCTGGACCCCCCGCCGAAGTACTTCCGGCTGAGCCCGGGTCGGGAGGTCCGCCTCCGCGGCGGCTACTTCGTCACGGCCACCGACGCCGTCCTCGACGACGACGGGGAGGTCCTCGAGGTCCGCTGCACCTACGACCCCGCGACCCGCGGCGGGCAGGCCCCCGACGGCCGGAAGGTGAAGTCCACCATCCACTGGGTGTCGGCCGAGCACGCCCTCGAGGCCACCGTGCACCTGTACGAGCGGCTGTTCACCGAGCCGCACCCCGGCGCCGAGGGCCGCGACCCGATGGACGTGCTGCACCCGGCGTCGCGTGAGACGGTGCGGGCGATGGTGGAGCCGGCGCTGGCCGAGGCCGCGCCGGGCGAGGTCGTGCAGCTGGAGCGGCTGGGCTACTTCGCCGTCGACTCGGACGAGCCGATGGTCCTGCACCGCACGGTGGGCCTGCGCGACGAGTGGGCGAACATCCAGAAGCGCTCGTCGAAGTAGCGCTTGCTGGCGACGGGTCTGATCCCCGTCTGTGCTCCGACCTCTGGAAACTGGCAGCGGCTGCGTTGCAACGCGCTGGCGGGCGTCGCAACGCCTCCGCTGCCAGTTTCAGTGAGGGGGGGGTGCGCTTCTCGAGGAGGGTCCGCTGGGCGCTCGCTACCGGTGCTCGTCGAGGGGCTCGACCACAGGCGGCGCCCCGGGATCGGGGCCCTCCGTGCGCGTCCGCTTGAGCTCCCAGAACCCGGGCACGCTGATCATCGTCGCCAGCGAGTCCCAGAGGTCGAGGGAGGCCTGCGTGTCGGGGACGCGCGTGATGACCGGACCGAAGTAGCCGGCCTGGTTCCCGTCGCGGTCGGCCATGGCGATGATCGGCGTGCCGACGTCGTCGCCGCACAGGGTGAGGCCGACGTCCATCCGGGTGCGGATCTCCGCGTCCCAGCGCTCGTCGTCGAAGGCGCCGGCATGCGACCGGTCGAGCCCGACCGCGGCGAGCGCGTCGGCCGGGTCGAAGCCGCGATCGTCCTCGTGGTGGATGCGACGACCGCACTCCATGTAGAGCGACTGCACGGCAGGTGCGGTCTCCCCGTGCGCGGCGCGCACCGACTCGAGGACGCGAAGGAGCCCGTGGCTGAAGGCGTACCGGTCGCGACGCTCGCCCGGCTCCGGGTCGTTCTTGAACAGCAGGCTGATCGGCTGCCAGGTGACCCGGAGGTCACGGTGCGGGCGCACCTCGTCGACGACCCAACGGGCCGTCACCCAGCACCACGGTCATATCGGGTCGATCCAGAAGGCGACGTCCACGGATCGCAGTGTGGCGGGAGCGGCTCCGGATGCCACCGCGGCCGCGGTGCAGGCGCTCCGTTATGGTCGCTCGCCATGCGACGCCTCCCCGCTCGGCCCGTGCTGGCCACCCTCGTGCTCGGCGCCCTCGCCGTGGCCGCGTGCGGCGGAGATGACGACGGTGCTGCCAACGAGTACAGCGAGGCCATGGCGGCGTCGATGGCGGAGGAGGACCTCCCCTTCGACCAGCAGCAGATCGACTGCCTCTCCGTGGAGTTCGTCGACGCCATCGGCGGACCCGAGCGGCTGGAGGAGGCGGGGATCGAGCCCGACGACCTCTCCGGCGAGCAGGGGCTGGCCGAGCTCGGCCTCGACCTCGGCGAGGAGGAGGCGCAGGGCCTCGCCGCCTCGTTCTCGAGCTGCGACGTGTCGCTGGTGGAGCTCGTGCTCGACGAGGCCGGCGACCAGGTGCCCGAGGGCGTGCGCGACTGCGTCGAGCAGAACCTCGACGAGGACGCGCTCGCCGAGTTCTTCGCCATCGTCCTCGTGGACGAGAGCCAGAGCGAGGAGCCGCCGCCGGCGCTCCTCGAACCGATCGCGGCCTGCTTCTAGGCCACCGACACAGGAGGAGCACGACCGTGGGGGGACTGCCGGAGCAGGGGCGAGCCGTCGACGACGTGATCGCCGACCTCGAGGCGAAGCGCGACGACGACGTCCGCTGGCGCGACGGGCGGACGTTCGGGCTCGTGTTCGACGGCGGGCCGGGCGTGCACGAGGTCGCCGAGCGGGCCGCGATGCTCTACCTCCACGAGAACGCCCTCAACACCATGGCGTTCCCGTCCCTCGGCCGCATCCAGTCGGAGGTCGTCGGCTGGACCGCCGAGATGCTGCACGGCCCGGAGACCGCGGCGGGCTTCCTCACCAGCGGCGGCACCGAGTCGATCCTGTGCGCCGTCAAGGCCGCCCGCGAGCGGGGCAAGGCCGAACGGGGCATCACCGAGCCCGAGATGGTGGTCCCCGAGAGCGCCCACGCCGCCTTCCACAAGGCGGCCCACCTGTTCGGCATCACCCTGCACAAGACCCCCGTGCGCGACGACTGGACGGCCGACGTCGACGCCATGGCGGAGCTCGTGGGCGACCGCACCGTGCTGGTCGTGGGGTCCGCGCCGCAGTACCCCCAGGGCGTGGTCGACCCCATCCCGGAGATCGCCGCGCTGGCCGGCACGGTGGGCGCCAGCTGCCACGTCGACGCGTGCATGGGCGGCTTCGTCCTGCCCTTCGTCGAGCGGCTCGGACGCCCGGTGCCGCCTTGGGACTTCCGGGTCGACGGGGTCACGACGATCTCGGCCGACATCCACAAGCTCGGCTACGCACCCAAGGGCGTGTCGGTGATCCTGCACCGCACGAAGCAGCTCCGGGCGTACCAGACGTTCGTGTTCGACGACTGGCTCGGCGGCTTCTACGCATCGCCGAACCTGCAGGGCACCCGCTCGGGTCTGCCGATGGCGGCGGCGTGGGCGGTCATGCAGCACCTGGGCGTCGCGGGCTACGTCGAGCTGGTGCGCACCACGCTCGAGAACGCCGACCGCATGCGTGCGGGCATCCGGGGGATCCCGGGGCTCACGGTGCTCGGCGACCCGACGTACCACCTGCTGGCGATGGCCGCCGATCCGACCGATGCCGATCCGCTCGACGTGTTCGCGATCGGCGACGCCCTCGCGAGGCGAGGCTGGTTCCACGACCGGCAGGGGCCCCCCGACTCGCTGCACTCCACCGTGTCGAACACCAACGCCGGCGTCATCGACGACTACCTCGCGGCCCTGCGGGAGTCGGTCGACGAGGTCAGGGGTACGAGCGCCGACGACCGGTCGACGGGCTACGCCACCCTCGAGTAGCGGCCGGGTTCAGCTGCTGATGTCGTCAGGCGGAAGGTCGCCGGCGGCGGCGAGGCGGGGCCGGATGAGGTGCTTCCACGCCAGCAGGGCGATGATCGCCCCGAGCACGAGGATGACGACCGCCTGGAGCAGGCCGACCACGTCGCCGACCTCCTCCCACCGCTCACCGAGGATGGCGCCGGCGGTGATGAGGGCGGTGTTCCACATGGCGCTGCCGATCGCCGTCAGGACGCTGAACCGCACGATCTCCATCCGGCGGAACCCGGCGGGGATCGACACGACCGAGCGGATGAGGGGCACGCACCGCCCGATGAGCACGGCGGCGTTGGCCCGGCGGTCGAACCAGGCCTCGGAGCGGTCGAGGTGGTGCTCGCGCACGCCGAACCAGCGGCCCCAGCGCACGATGAACGCCCGCAGGCGCTCGGGCCCGATGGCGGCGGAGACGCCGTAGAGGATCCAGGCACCCACCAGCGACCCGATGGTCGCGGCCACGATCATGCCGAGGAGGTTGGCGTCGCCGCGGCCGGCCACGAACCCGGCGAGCGGGAGCACCGCCTCCGACGGGATGGGTGGGAAGACGTTCTCGAGGGCGATGAGGAACGCGACGCCGCCGTAGCCGAGGGCATCGACCACGTCGGTCACCCAGGTGGTGATGTCGTCGAGCACCCGCCGAGCGTAGGGGGACCGGTTGCCGGCCCCGCGAACCGCCGGCGCTCCCCGCGCCGACGACCTTGGCCACGACCGTTTCCAGCAGGCAGGATCGGCCCGTGACGCAGCCCCGCTACGACATCGCCGATCCGCTGTTCTGGCGGCGGCCGCTGCAGGAGCGCATGGACGACTTCGCCGCCATGCGGGCGCAGGGGCCGTTCTGGGACTCCGAGATCCCCGACACGCTCGGGCTGCTCGACGGGCCCGTGCCGTTCCACGCCGTCCTCACCTTCGACGAGGTGGTGGAGATCAGCCGGAAGCCCAGGCAGTTCTGCTCCGGGCGCGGCGCCGTCGCCATCCCCGACATGCCCACCGAGGCCATGGAGTTCTTCGGGTCGTTCATCAACATGGACGATCCCCGCCACGCCCGCCAGCGGGGCATCGTCTCCCGGGCGTTCACCCCCCGGCGCCTCGAGTCGGTGCTCGAGTCCGTGGAGCACATCTGCACCGAGGTGATCGACGGCTTCTGCGAGCGGGGCGAGGTCGACCTCGTCGAGGCGATGTCCGCCCCGTTCCCGCTGCTCGTGATCTGCGACATGATGGGCATCCCCCGATCCGAGTTCAAGACGGTGTTCGACGCCACGAACGTCATCCTCGGCGGCGGCGATCCCGAGTTCGTCGGGGACGACCTCCTGTCCGCGCTGTTCACCGCCGGCTCCACCCTGGTCGGCCTGCTGAACGAGGTCGCCGACGACCGGCGCAAGCACCCGAGGGACGACCTCACGACGGCCCTCATCACGGCCGACGTGGGCGAGGACGTGATGACTCCGGAGGAGCTGGGCCCGTTCTTCATCCTCCTCGCCGTCGCCGGCAACGACACGACCCGCACGGCCATCAGCTACGCCATGCAGTTCCTCGCCGAGAACCCCGACCAGCGTCGCATCTGGCAGGACGACCTCGACGGCGTCACGCCCACCGCGGTGGAGGAGATCGTCCGCTATGCCTCCCCGGTCGTGTTCATGCGCCGCACGGCCACCGAGCCGGTCACGATCGGCGGGCGCGACTTCGACGAGGGGGAGCGCTTCGTCATGTTCTACGGCGCCGCCAACCGCGACCCGTCGAAGTTCGACGACCCCGAGCGCCTCGACGTGCGCCGCCAGCCCAACGACCACGTGGGCTTCGGCGGTCCCGGCCCGCACTTCTGCCTCGGCGCCCACCTGGCCCGTCGCGAGCTCGCCGTCGCCTGGCGCCAGCTGCTCACCCGGCTGCCCGACATCGAGGCCGCCGGCCCGCCCGAGCACCTCGAGGCCGCCGGCGTGCCGCTGGTGGGCGGCATCAAGCGCTACCCGGTCCGCTTCACCCCGACCGCTCCGGTCGGGCGCTGATCTACGATCCGCGCATCCCGATGACAGGAGCCCCGTGACGACCACGACCCAGATCCCGATCGTCGAGTACCTCGAGCTGGGCGACGACCCCCACCTCGTGGCCAACGAGTGCACGTCCTGCGGGGCGCGCTACTTCGACCGGCGCAACGCCTGCGCCTCGTGCTTCGGCACCGGGTTCCGCAAGGCCGACGTGCCCACCGAGGGCACCCTGCGCTCGTTCACCATCGTCACCTTCGCTTCGCCCGGCGTGCCCGTGCCCTTCGTGGCCGGCGTGGTCGACGCCGGCGGCACGAGCGTGCGCACCAACATCATCAACGTCGAGCCCGACGACCAGCACGTCGAGCTCGGCATGAAGGTCCGCCTGGCGACGTACTCGCTGGGCACCGACGACGACGGCGTCGAAGCCATCGGCTTCGGCTACGAACCCGCGGACGCCTGAGGAGGCCCCATGAGCTCTGACGACATCTACATCCTCGGGATCACCATGACGAAGTTCGGGAAGCACCCGGACAAGGACGTGGTCGACCTCGGTGCCGAGGCCGCCATGGCCGCCCTCGCCGACGCCGGCGTGACCATGGGCGACATGGGGATCCTCGCCTACGGGAACCTGGTCGGGCAGTCCTTCGGCCAGATGCTGCAGAAGCAGATCGGCCAGACCGGCATCCCGGTGTTCAACGTGCAGAACGCGTGCGCCACCGGCGCCACCGCCCTGCGCACGGCGATCATGGCCATCAAGGCCGGCGAGTGCGACATGGGCCTCGCCGTGGGCGTCGAGAAGCTGGCCGGTGCCGGCCTCCTCGGTGCCGGCGGCGGCGGGCCGAAGAAGGAGGGCCACCACTGGGAGCCCTCCGGCCGCTTCGGTGCCGTCACCGGCGTCGACGGCCGCATCGGCACCGCCAACATGCCGGGCACGTTCGCCCAGGTCGGCATGGAGTACCTGCACGAGAACAGCTACGGCGGGGAGCCCTTCGAGCTGTTCGCCAAGATCAGCGTGAAGAACCACAAGCACTCCACGCTGAACCCGCTGGCCGCGTACACCAAGGAGATGACGCTCGAGCAGGTGATGGGCGACGTGATGATCGCCTACCCGAACACCCGCCCGATGTGCTCGGCCAACTGCGACGGCGCCGCCGCCGCCGTCGTCGTGTCCGGCGCCAAGCTGAAGACGCTGTCCAAGGAGCAGCAGCGCCGGGCCGTGAAGGTGTCCGCCTCCGTGCTGACGTCCGATCCGTGGCAGGAGGCCTGCCAGGTGCTGCCCGATGTGAACACGCTGACCCGTGCCGCAGCGAAGCAGGCCTACGAGCAGGCCGGCGTCGGTCCTGAGGACCTCGACCTGGTCGAGCTCCACGACTGCTTCGCCACCGCCGAGCTGGTGCACTACGACAACCTGATGCTGTGCGAGCCGGGCGGCGCTGTCGACTTCTTCGAGTCCGGGGCCACCTGGCGCGACGGGTCGACGCCGGTGAACGTCTCCGGCGGCCTGCAATCGAAGGGGCACCCCATCTCGGCCACGGGGATCGCCAACATCTGGGAGATCTGCCACCACCTCCGGGGCGAGGCGGGCGACCGCCAGCTCGAAGGGGCCAAGGTCGGTCTCGCCCACGTCATCGGCCTCGGGTCGGCGTGCGGCGTGCACATCCTGGAGAGGTCGGCCGCCTGAGCGGCCGGTGACCGGCGGAGGGGCCCCTCCCGTGCCGCCGGGCGACCTGGTCCACGGCTTCGACGCCGACCACGGCGACCTGCCCGCCGAGGAGCTCGAGCGGCTCCTCGGCGGGAAGGGCGCCGCCCTCGCCGCGCTCACCCGGCTGGGGCTGCCGGTGCCCCCCGGCTTCACCCTCACGACGACGGCCTTCCACCACCACGTTCGGCACGGCTGGACCGGGGAGCTCGAGGATGCGCTCGCACACGGTCTCGCCGGTCTGGAGCGCGTCACCGGGCGGCGGTTGGGCGATCCTGCCGCGCCCCTGCTCGTGAGCGTCCGCTCCGGTGCGGCCCGGTCGATGCCCGGGATGCTCGACAGCATCCTCGACGTCGGCACGACCCCGGCTGTCATCGAGGCGCTGGCCGCGGGCACCGGCGATCGCCGGTTCGCCGACGACACCTGGGACCGGGCCCGGCGCGGGTGGGCAGCGGTGGTCGGCGGCGACCTCCCCGACGACCCCTTCGAGCAGCTGTCCCGTGCCGTCCGGGCCGTGTTCGCCTCCTGGGACGGCGAGCGCGTCCGCCGCTTCCGGGCCGTGGAGGGCATCGAGGAGGACCTGGGGACCGCCGTGTCCGTGCAGGCGATGGTGTTCGGGAACCGGTCCGGGCGCTCCGGCACCGGGGTCGCCTTCACCCGTGACCCCTCCACGGGTGAGCCGGGCCTCATGGGCGACTTCCTGAGGGAGGCCCAGGGCGACGACGTCGTCGCCGGGGCGACCGCCACCGAGCACCTCGACGAGCTGCGGGCGCGGTGGCCGGATGTGTGGGCGGAGCTGGTGCACATCGCCGACCGGCTCGAGCACCACTTCGTGGACATGGTCGACATCGAGCTCACCGTCGAGGACGGGCGGCTGTGGCTGCTGCAGGCCCGTCGAGCCCGGCGCAGCCGGCAGGCCGAGGTCCGTGTGGCGGTGGACCTCGCGGACGATCCGTCGTTCCCGCTCGACCGGGCCGGCGCGGTCGCCCGTTGCCGCCATCTCCTCGAGCTCCTCCAGGAGGAGGTCGTACCGGCGGTGCCGGCGCCCCGGGAGGCGGTGATCGTGCGCGGGCTCGCGGCGTCGCCCGGACGGGCGGTCGGCGTGCTGTGCGTGGACCCCGAGCGCGTCGCCGCGCTGGAGGCCGATGGCGTCGACGTCGTCCTCGCCCGCCCCGAGACCTCTCCGGCCGACGTGCCCGCCATCGCCTCGGCGCGCGGGCTGGTCACCGCCCTCGGCGGGTTGGTCAGCCACGCCGCCGTCGTGGCTCGCAGCTGGGGCCTGCCCGCGGTGGTGGGCGCGACCGACCTGCGCATCGGGGCCGACGGCGTCCACGGACCCGGCGGACGGGTGGCGGCGGGGGAGGTGGTCACCGTCGACGGAGACCGGGGCGAGCTGCTGCGGGGCGCCCACCCGGGGGCGACCGCCACCCCGCCGGAGCTGGCGACGCTCCGGCGCTGGGCTGCCGAGCTGGCGGGTGCGCGAGCATGGCGGTGATGGAGTCCACCCGGGTCGACCGCTGGCTGTGGGCGGTGCGCGTCTACAAGACCCGCTCCGACGCCACCCGGGCCTGCACCGGCGGCCACGTGGAGGTCGGCGGACGCACGGTGAAGCCGGCCCACCAGGTGCGCGTCGGCGACCGGGTGCACGCCCGGGTCGGTGACCGCGAGCGCATCCTCGAGGTCGAGCAGATCATCGACAAGCGGGTGGGGGCGGCGATCGCCGCCGACTGCTTCGCCGACCACAGCCCGCCGCCGCCGGAGCGGCCCCTGCAGGCGCTCTTCGGCGTGCGCGAGCGCGGGGCCGGACGCCCGACCAAGCGCGAGCGCCGCCAGATCGAACGGGAGCTCGGCCGCAGGCGTTGAAGGCGGCGGCACCCGCCTAGGGTGGCGCCATGTCCGCGTTCCACGAGCTCTCGATGCGCTCGATCACGGGCGAGCAGGTCGACTTCTCCACCTTCCAGGACAAGGTCTGCCTCGTCGTCAACGTCGCCAGTGAGTGAGGGCTGACGCCCCAGTACGCAGGTCTGCGTGCGCTCCAGGAGGACTTCGAGGACCAGGGCTTCACCGTCCTCGGCTTCCCGTGCAACCAGTTCGGCAAGCAGGAGCCGGGCACCGACGAGGAGATCCTCGAGTTCGCCCGCTCCCGCTACGACGTCAACTTCCCGATGTTCTCCAAGATCGAGGTGAACGGGGAGGGCGCGTGCGAGCTGTACCGGCTCCTCAAGCAGGAGCAGCCCGGTGAGGGCGACAGCAGCGACATCACATGGAACTTCGAGAAGTTCCTCGTCGGCCGCGACGGAACGGTCCTGCGGCGCTTCCCGCCGATGACCACGCCCGACGAGATCCGCGAGGTCCTCCCCGAGCACCTGTGAGCTTCGGATGGCGGTGACCGCGTGACGCCCGGGGTATGCTGGCCAGCGAGTCGGTCGTCCACCGCTTCGGTGCACGGCTCGGACCGGTCGAACGCCACGGCCGGGACCGGTCGCTGATCCACGCGACGCCTCGGGCCCCATGTGGGCCGCTGGCAGCTGCAGCGGGGAGGCGGCATGGGTGCACACCCGTGATCGCCCGCATCGCGGAACGGAGAGCACGATCACCAGCACCACCCTGTCGCCGGAGGCGCCGCCCGCGGTCCTGCCGCGGGACTTCGAGGACATCGTCCAGGCCCATCTCGACGGGCGCGACACGGACCTCGACCGGGCCACGCTCGAGCGCTTCCGCGACGACTGGGTGCGGGTGCTGTACCGGCTCCTCGACCGGGCCGACCGCGTCATCGAGGAGACCCGCCGCAGCGTGCGCGGGCCGGAGCGCACGTCGATCATCGACGACTTCGACCGCGAGGCGTACCGCATCGACGAGGTGCTCACCGAGCTGCTGGGCCCGCCCTCGGAGGAGGAGCTGGAGCCCGACGGCTCCCGCCGGCCGCGGGGCCGTGCGCCCCAGGCGCCGCCGCCGGTCGAGCCCGGCACCACGGAGCTCCAGCTGAGCTGGGAGCCCGGTTCCATCATCGCCTGGGCGGCGGGGCACAACGCCCCGGCCGACTCGGCGTCCGCGGTCCGGGCCCGCCTCGCCGCGCTCGGCGGTGGGTCCGTCCCCTGGGAGGAGCACCGGCCGCTGAAGCTCCCCGACGGCTCCCGGGCCGACAGCGTCCGGGCGCCGCTCGGCGCCGCCCTCGGCTGGCTGGTCTCCATGCGACGCGTCCCGGAGGACGCGGCGGTGGGGACCTCCGTGCCCTGGCTCGGCTCGGTGGCGACGATGGCCGTGCGCCTCGCCGCGCAGGGCCGGATGGTCCCTCGGCTGCGCAAGATCCGCCGGCGCGACGACACGGGCGGGAAGGACCTGTCGACCTTCGAGGTCGAGTGGGAGCCGGTGCTCATCGATCCCGACGCCATCACCGAGCTGGCCACCGCCCGGCCCCTCGCCGCCGCAGCCTCCGGCAACCGCCAGGACGGGCGGGCCTTCACCCAGTCGGTGCTCGGCGACCTGCTCGGCACCATCTGCGAGATGGCCGCCGAGCGCTTCGAGGTGCCGGCGCCGCCGCCGCAGCCCCGCTCGCGCACCGACGTGGCCGAGACCGTGCTCGCCCGCCTCGACGGCAAGCCCTTCGACGCCCCGACCCGCGTCGGCGCCGAGCTCGTCCGCCGGCTCGACCAGTGGGCCTCCCCGGTCACCGGCACCGCCAAGCTCGCCCTCACCATCCGCCTCGACCCGCCCGACCAGGGCGGTGCCTGGCACTGCGCCGTGCTGGCGCCGGGCCTCGGCGGCAAGCTCGAGCCGGTGGAGGTGGCGATGGTCCAGGCCTCGAACACCAAGTCGCGCGAGATGAAGGCGCAGCTCGCCCGCGTCGAGCGGCTGTTCCCCGAGCTGAGCCGCCCGGGCGGGCGTCGCCGCGGGGAGGTGATCCTCTCCCAGGAGGAGGCCTTCCAGCTGATGTCGCGCACGGGCGAGGTCCTGCGGGCCGCCGGCTTCGACGTCCAGGTGCCGGTCCTGTCGCGCAAGAAGCCCGCCCCGGGCCTGCGCCTCACCGCCGACGACGCCCAGGAGTCCGTCGTCGGGGCCCGGCAGCTCGCCAACGTGCGCTGGTCGGTGGTCTTCGACGGCGTCGAGCTGAGTGCCGAGGACATCCGGGCCCTCGCCACCCAGGCCCGCCCGCTGGTGAAGTCCGGCGAGCAGTGGGTGGAGCTCGACAAGGCCGACCTGCGCGAGGCCGCCGCCGCCCTCGCCGAGCGGGCCGACAAGACGCGCCTCACCGGTGCCGACATGCTCCGCCAGGCCCTCGGGCTCGAGGGCTCCCCGCTGGCGGGCGGCATCCAGATCACCGGCGCCGGGTGGGCTGCCGACCTGCTGCGCAGCGCGTCGCAGGTGTCGGAGGCACAGGTCTCGACCACCCCGGAGGGCTTCGACGGCGAGCTCCGGCACTACCAGGCCGAGGCCGTCGCCTGGCTCCGGTTCCTCGACGAGGCGGGCCTCGGCGGCTGCCTCGCCCTCGACATGGGGCTCGGCAAGACCCCGACCATGCTCGCCCACGTGGCTGCCACCGCCGGGCACGGTCCCACCCTCGTGGTGGCTCCTCCCGCCGTGGTCGGCAACTGGGCCCACGAGGCCCGCCGGTTCACCAAGCGCCTCCGCGTCGTGGTGCACCACGGCCCGAACCGCACCAGCGAGCGGGGCATCGCCAAGATGGTCGGCGGCGCCGATCTGGTCATCACGACCTATGGCACGGCCATCCGCGACATCGACGCCCTCGAGAAGGTCGAGTGGGGCAAGGTCGTGCTCGACGAGGCGCAGGCCATCAAGAACCCGACCTCGGAGACCGCCCAGCAGCTGCGCCGCTTCGACGCCCGCAGCCGGGTCGCGCTCACCGGCACGCCCATCGAGAACGGCCTCGGCGACCTCTGGGCGATCATCGACTGGTGCAACCCGGGCCTGGTCGGCGGGCGGGCGCAGTTCATCTCCCAGCTGTCCCCGAGCGGCACGGGCAAGGACGGCGCCGAGAGCGCCCTCAAGGCGCTCAACGGCATCCTCGTGTTCCGCCGCACCAAGGCCGAGCCGGCGATCGCCGAGGAGCTCCCCGACCGCATCGACGAGCTCGACCACTGCGCGATGACCAAGGAGCAGATTGGGCTGTACCAGGCGGTCCTCGACCGGCTGGTCATCGAGACGAGCGACGAGGACTCGACCCGGAAGAAGGGCGCGGTGCTGGCCGCCATCACCGCGCTCAAGCAGATCTGCAACCACCCCGAGGCCTACCGGGCCTCGGGCGTGCCGCTGGACGGGCGCTCCGGGAAGCTGACCCGCCTGAACGAGATCGTCGAGTCGGTGTTCGAAGCGGGCGAGCGGGTGCTGATCTTCACCCACTTCGCCAGCTGGGGCGAGAAGCTCGCGACCTACCTGAGCGCCCGCCACGGCATGCCCATCGCCTGCTACCACGGCGGCCTCGGCCGCGGCGCCCGCGACGAGCTGGTCCGCAAGTTCCAGTCCGAGACCGGTCCGGGCGCCATGGTGCTGTCGCTCAAGGCCGGCGGCACCGGGCTGAACCTCACCGCCGCCAACCACGTCGTGCTGTACGACCGCTGGTGGAACCCGGCGGTGGAGGACCAGGCCCGCGACCGCGTCTGGCGCATCGGTCAGAAGAGCACGGTCATCGCCCACCGCCTGGTGTGCCCGGGCACGGTCGACGAACGGGTCGAGGAGGTCGTGGCCGGCAAGCGGCGCATCGCCGACCTGGTCCTGCCGAAGTCCTCGAGCATCGGCGACCTCGACGCCCAGCAGCTGCAGGCCGCGCTCGGCATCGACCCCGACCTGCTGCTCACCGACGACGACGAGGGAGAGGCCGCGGCATGAGCCCCGACGCAGCCAGCAACGGGTCCGGGGCAAACGGCGACGGCCGCAAGCGCCGCAACCGCAAGCGCCGCAACCGCTCGACCGCCCGGGTCAGCCTCGAGTTCTGGGGCGACCCCGCCGCGCTCCCCGAGCCACGCGACGACATCCGCATCACCACCGATCCCTCGGCGGTCGCCCGCTCGCTCGGTCGGCCACCCCTGCCGGGCCAGGAGCAGGCCGCCGAGGCGTACTTCACGGCCGTCTACGGCCGGGCCGTCGGCCTCGCCAGCGCCCTCGCCGCCGCCGGCGAGCTGATCGAGCCCGAAGAGCTGCTGGAAGGCTGATGCCCGAGGCGGCCGAGGTCGCCGTCGCCGCGACCCAGCTCCACGACGTCGCGGCCGGACGGCTGCTGGTGGCCGTCCCCGTGACGCACGAGCGTTCGGTGCGCCACACCGACCCGGTCGCCGTGGCCGGGCTGGCCGGGAGGGTCGTGACCGGCGTCCGGTCGCACGGGAAGTGGACCGTCGTCGCCCTCGACGGCACCGACGTCGCCCTCGGCATCCACCTGCGCATGAGCGGCCAGCTCCTCGTGGCCGAGCTGGGCACGCCCCACCCCGACCGCCACGTCCACGCCACGCTCCACCTCGCCCCACGAATTTCGTTTCTCCGTGACACCCCCTGCCCCTCAGGGACGAAATTCGCCGGTGGGGTCGCCGCAGATCCGATCGAGGTGTGGTTCCGGGACCCGCGGACCTTCGGCGAGCTGCGGGCGCTGCCGGGAGGCCGGCCACCGGGCGCCGACGACCTGTTCGACCCCGCCGTGACGGGGGAGCGGCTGCACGCGCTCGCGTCCCGCCGGCGGGCGGCGGTGAAGCCCGTCCTCCTCGACCAGCAGCGGGTGGTGGCGGGCATCGGGTCGTACCTGGCCGACGAGGCGCTGCACCGCGCCGGCATCTCGCCCGTGGCGCCGGCGGGCGAGCTCGCCTCGTCGGCGTGGACGAGGATCCTCGAGGCGGCCCGGACCATCGCGGTCGAATCGCGGGCGGCCGGCGGTGTGACCCTCGCGGACGAGGGCTGGGTCGACCTGTGGGGCCGCCCGGGCCGGTACGCCGCGCAGCTCCGGGTGCACTCCCGGCCGAGGTGCATCACGTGCGGCACCGAGACCCGCGCGGCGGTCGTCGGTGGGCGCCGCGCCCGCTGGTGTCCGAGCTGCCAGCCCGCCCGCCGCCGGCGCTGAGCCAGGCATCGTTCTTGTCAGCGTTTCGGGGCTCCAGAGCCCCGAAACGCTGACAAGAACGGTCAGTCGGCGGCGAGGCGGTCGAGGTCGACGACCCGGCCGCGGTCGATGCTGATCCAGTCGCGGGCCTCGAGGTAGGGCCGGAAGGTCCGGGCGATGAAGCGCCCGTCGACCTCGGTCTTCGGGCGCTGCAGCTCGTAGAGGTGCGGGAACTCGAGCCAGGCGATCACCGCGTCCCAGAGGCGCAGGACGGCGTCGCCCTCGGTGGGCGGGTCGATCACCACGGGGCCGAAGAGGCACTGGCCGTCGGGGAAGAACAGGGTGGGGACGCCGTAGCCGCCGGCGGCGACCACCCGGTCGTGCTCGGCCTTCACCTCGTCGTGCGTGGTGGGGTCGGCGATCGCGTCGTCGACCACGGCCGGGTCGAGGCCGAGCTCCTCGAGCAGGTGGCGGGCGACGCCGGGTTCGTGGGGCTTGTGGCCCTCCTCGTGCAGCGCCCGGCCCGCCCGCTCGTACCACCGGTCGAGGTCGTCCATCGACGAGCGGCGCAGGAGCGCGCCGATGCGCATCATCGACCAGCCGTACGACCACTCGCGCTCCCAGGGGTGCTTCTTGCCCTCCCGGCGGTTGATCTCCTCGAGCGAGAAGAAGCGCCACGTGATCTCGAGTCCGGTCCGGTCGCGAACCGCTCGGATCCACTTCGAGGTCTGGTACGCGAACGGGCACATGAGGTCGAAGTGGAAGTCGACCTGCGCGGGACGCTCGGGGACGGCCATCGGTCGAGGGTAGGCACTACCGTGCTCGGTGTGGAGCGCAGGCGCGCCTCGCCCGAGCAGCGGTTGCAGCGCATCGCCGCGGCCCAGGCCGTGCTCGCCGAGACCAGCCGGCAGCTCGGACCGGCCGTCGACCTCGACACCACGGTGAAGGCCGTGCTGCAGGCGATGCGAGCGCTCGTCCCCTTCCGGGGCGGCAGCATCTGCCTCGTCGAGCACGACGGCATCCGTGTGGCGGCGTCCGATCCCCCGGTCTCCAGCGAGGTGCAGGCGCTGCGCCTGCCGATCGGATCCGGCCTCGTGGGGCGTGTCGTCGCCGGCGGGATCACCATCTCGAGCCCCGACCTGGACGCCGACGACCGCGTCGACCCGGAGGTCCGCCGCCTCGGGTCGAACGCCGGCATGGTCAGCTACCTCGCCGTGCCGCTCGTGTGCCTCGGTCGGACGATCGGCGCCCTGCAGGTCGACAGCGAGGAGCGGGACGCGTTCGACGAGGTCGACGTCGTGCTGCTCGAAGGCTTGGCCGCGCAGGCGGCGAGCGCCATCGAGAGCGCCCGCTTCATCGCCGAGATGGTGCGCCTCGACGACCTCAAGCACCAGTTCATCAACCTGGTGAGCCACGAGCTGCGCACGCCGCTGACCATCGCCGCCGGGATGCTGCACGTGTACCGCCTGCAGCGGGAGCCCCCGTCGGCCCCCGAGCTGGACGACCTCCTCGACCGCAGCGAGTCCGCCATGCACCGCCTCGGCCGGCTCATCGAGGAGCTGATCCTGATGAGCCAGCTGGCCGCGGGCGTCGTGGTCGCCTCCCGCGATCCCGTCTCGGCCCGCTCCCTGCTCACGGAGGTGGCCGAGGCGGCGTCGGATCCCGCCCGTGTCCGGATGGAGGCCGACGAGGACCTCGTGTGGCGCACCGACCGGGAGCTGCTCGGACATGCCGTCGGCGCGCTGGTCGACAACGCCCTCACGTATGCCGGCGACGCCGAGGTCGTCGCCCGGGAGGGCGGCCTCGAGGTCCGTGATCGCGGTCCGGGCCTCCCCGACGACGTGCTCGCGCGGACGGGCAGTGCCTTCGAGCGCTCGGTCCGCAACGACACCACGGTCGCCGGCCTGGGCCTGGGGCTGTCACTGGTGCAGGCGCTGGTGGCCGAGCTGGGCGGCGACGTCGACATCGACACCTCGCCGGAAGGCACCACGGTCAGCGTGCGCCTCCCGACCTGATCAGGGCTGCTGCAGCGCCTCGATGGCCTCGGCCTGGGCCAGCGCGCGGCGGGCCTGGTCGACGTGGAGGTTCTCGATCATGCGACCGTTGACCGTCACCACGCCGCGACCCTCGCGCTCGGCCTCCTCGAAGGCGGCGATGATCTCCTGCGCCGAGGCGACCTCGTCGGCGGAGGGGGCGAACACCTCGTTGCACGGCTCGAGCTGGCTCGGGTGGATGAGGGTCTTGCCGTCGAAGCCCATCTCCTTGCCCTGCCGGCACTCGGCGAGGAACCCGTCCGCGTCGGTGAGGTCGTTGTAGACGCCGTCGAGGATGACCTTGCCGGCGGCCCTCGCCGCGAGCAGGCACAGGCCGAGCCCGGTGAGCAGCGGCTGGCGGCCCGGCACGTGCTGGGCGTGCAGCTCCTTGGCGAGGTCGTTGGTGCCCATGACCAGCACGGTGAGGCGCTCGGAGCAGCCGGCGATCTCCTCGGCGTGCAGCATGGCGATCGGCGTCTCGACCATGGCCCAGATCTTCGTGCGGTCGGGGGCGCCGCCGGCCTCGAGGGCGGACTCGATGGACCGCACGTCGGCGACGCGGTTGATCTTGGGGATCACGATGGCGTCGGGGCCGGCTGCAGCGATCGCGGCGACGTCGTCGGCGTGCCACTGGGTGTCGAGACCGTTGGCGCGGATGGCGATCTCGCGCGTGCCGTACTCGCCGGAGGCGGCGGCGGCGCAGACCCGCTCGCGGGCCTCGGCCTTGGCGTCAGGAGCGACGGCGTCCTCGAGGTCGAGGATCAGCGCGTCGGCGGCCAGGCCCTTGGCCTTCTCGAGGGCCCGCTCGTTGGCGCCCGACATGTAGAGGACGGAGCGGCGGGGCCGCAGGGACGGATCGGTCACAGCCCGTACGCCTCCGCCAGCTCGGAGTCGCGCTCGGCGAGCTGCGTGGCCAGGTCGAGGACGACGAGGCACTGCTTCACCGAGGCGTCGTCCTCCATCTTCCCGTCGAGCATGACGGCACCGGTGCCGTCGCCCATCGCCTCCACGACCCGCTTGGCGTGCTCCACGTCCTCGACCGGTGGCGAGAACACCCGCTTGGCGATCTCGATCTGCACCGGGTGCAGCGACCACGCGCCCACACAACCGAGCAGGTAGGCGTTGCGGAACTGGTCCTCGCAGCCGACGGTGTCCCGGATGTCGCCGAAGGGGCCGTAGTAGGCGAAGATGCCGTTGGCGGCGCAGGCGTCGACCATGCGGGCGACGGTGTAGTGCCACAGGTCCTGCTGGTAGGTCTGGCGACCGGCCTCCAGGTCGTCGCCGGTGGGGTCGGTGCGCACCAGGTAGCCGGGGTGACCGCCCCCGACCCGGGTGGTCTTCATGCGACGGTTGGCTGCCAGGTCGGCCGGTCCGAGCGAGAGGCCCTGCATGCGGGGTGATGCGGCGCAGATCTCCTCGACGTTCACGACCCCGCGGGCGGTCTCGAGGATGGCGTGCAGCAGGATCGGGCGGTCGAGCCCGGCCCTGGCCTCGAGCTGGGCGAGCAGGCGGTCGACGTAGTGGATGTCCTCGGCGCCCTCGACCTTGGGGACCATGATCACGTCGAGGCGGTCGCCGATGGCGGGGACGACCTCGAGCATGTCGTCGAGGAACCACGGCGAGTCCAGGCTGTTGACCCGCGTCCAGAACTGGGTGCCGCCGAAGTCGACCGTCCGGCCCACCTCGATCAGCCCGGCCCGGGCGGCCTCCTTGTCGGAGGCGGGGATCGCATCCTCGAGGTTGCCGAGGACGACGTCGCAGGTCGGGACGATGTCGGGGAGCTTCGATCGCAGCTTCTCGTTCTGCGGCGGGAAGAAGTGGATGTTCCTCGACGGCCGGAACGGGATCTCTCGCAGGGGTGTCGGTGCACCGATGGCGAGCGGTGCGAAGAAGTCCTTGGCGCTGCGCATCGGCGGGAACCGTACCCTCGCCCCCCGAGGCGCCCGCAAAGCCCCTCTCTAGACGGGGGAGAGCAGCCGGTGCAGGATCCGCTGGAGGTAGGCGACGGCCTCGTCGTGGGCGAGCCCGCAGCGGTGGCGGAGGTGGTCGAGGGCGTCGAACTGGGTGAGCACGTCGAGCGTCCGCTCGGTGTCGGTGCACTCCGGCTCGTCCAGCGCCCGCAGCTCGGGGGCGAACATCGCTTGGGTCTGGTCGGCCAGCCACTGCTGGGTGGCCAGCAGATCGCGCTGGACGTCGGGGTCGTTGGCGGCCCGCACCCGGGAGGCCCGGTAGATCGTGCGCGCCGCGTCGAACAGCCGGACGCGGCACTCGGCGAAGCGCTGCACCCGCTCGGCGAGGGGACCCTCCCCGAGGCGGTCGATCTCGAACAGCGGGCGGGTGCGCTGGAAGTGCTGTTCGATGGCGGCGGTCACCAGCTCGTCGAGGTCCTCGAAGTAGCGGTACACCGACCGCAGCGAGACCCCGGAGCGCTCGGCGACCTCATGGACGCCCGGGTCGAGGTTGCCCTCGGCGAACAGCTCGAGCACGGCGTCCAGCACGGCCATGCGGTTGCGGTCCCGGCGCGCCGTCCGCCCGTCCACGGGGCGTGCGGTGTCGGTGGTTCGGTCCATGTCCTCGCCTTGTCCCAATCGCTCGGACCCGCCTGCCGGCATCCCTATCCCGCTGACGAGGACGTCAGTCACCGCCTCGTCGACGGCGACGCTGGCCCGCTCCCAGCTCCGGAGTGTCCGGGCGCACCAGCACGTTGGCGAGGTGGAGGTCGCCGTGCATGAGCCCGGGCTGCCAGGCGCCCGGGCGGTGCTCGTCGAGCCACGCGCCGACCCGGTTCGACGTCGGGGATCGGCGGGTGGGCAGGCGCAGCGGTCACGGGACCACTGTGTACCTTCCCGGGATGACGATGATCCGGGGAACGGTCGCCGACGGCTTCGAGCCGGTCCGGGCGGCCTTCGAGGCCAACTTCCAGCACCACGGCGAGCTCGGTGCCGGCGTGGCGGTCTACGTCGACGGCGAGCTGGTGGTCGACCTCGTGGGCGGCCTCGCCAACGCCGAGGAGGGCACGCCCTATGCCCACGACACGCTCCAGCTGGTGTTCTCCACCACCAAGGGCGCGGCAGCGATGTGCGCCCACCTGCTCGCCCAGCGTGGCGAGCTGGACCTGGAGGCGCCGGTCACGGACGTGTGGCCCGAGTACGGCGCCGCCGGGAAGGACGCCACCACCGTCGCCATGCTCCTCGACCACCAGGCCGGGGTGCCCGTGGTCGACGACCCGCCCACCCTGGAGGAGGTCCTGCGCGTCGAGCCCATCGTCGAGGCCCTCGCCGCCCAGGCGCCGCTGTGGGAGCCCGGATCGGGGCACGGCTACCACGCGCTGACGTACGGCTGGCTGGTCGGCGAGGTCGTGCGCCGGGTGGACGGCCGCAGCCTGGGCCGGTTCTTCGCCGAGGAGATCGCCGAGCCCCTGGGCATCGACTTCTGGATCGGGCTGCCCGACGAGGAGCAGCAGCGGGTGGCCCCGCTCGTGGCCACCCGGCCCAGCGCCGCCGACTTCGACCCGCTGTCGCTCGATCCGGAGGTCCTGCCGCTCCTGCAGGACATGGCCGCCGCCTTCCTCGACCCACGCAGCACCACGAACCGGGCACTCATGCTCGACGGGCGGTTCCTGCTGGGAGCGGGGCAGATGGCCTGGAACCGGCCCGACGTGCGGGCCTCGGAGATCCCGGCCGCCAACGGGGTCACCACCGCCCGCTCGCTGGCGAAGCTCTACGCCGCCTGCATCGGCGAGGTCGACGGCGTGCGGCTCCTCGACGAGGGCACCCTGGCGACCGCCACCACCGAGCGCAGCAGCGGCCCCGACCGCGTGCTGATCGTGCCGACCCGCTTCGGCCTCGGCTTCATGCTGCCGTCCACGTTCTCGCCGCTGATGGGCGGGCGCAGCTTCGGTCACCCGGGGGCGGGCGGCTCCCTGGGCTTCGGCGACCCGGAGCACGGCGTGGGCTTCGGCTACGTGATGACCAAGATGAGCGCCGGCCTCTCCAACGATCCACGGACGCGGGGGCTCATCGACGCCCTGCGCCGCTGCCTCTGACCCGGCGGTTCTCGCCGGCGCCGGCGGTGGGCATGGCCACCAGGCCATGTCCGAGGAGACCCAGTCCGACCGCGACGCCCTCGCCGGCCCGGCCCCCGCCGGATCCCTCGGCGTCCTCGAGGTCGTGCGAGCGGTGGGCACGCCCTGGTGGGCGGTCCGCGTCACGATCGCCCACGCCGACGGGCCGGTCTCGGGCTGGACGCCCCAGCTCTTCGACACGCCCGAGGAGGCGACGACCTGGATCGCCTCCCGATCGGCTGGCCAGCTCCGGCCGGCCGTGCGCACCTGCACCGACGGCGGTTCCTCGTACGCCGCCGTGGTCGACCGCGCCGGCCGGGCGCTCCTCCTGAGCGCGCCCGTCGCCCGCCGCAAGGCCGCCGGCATCGCCGCCCTCCTCGCCGCCGAGCTGCGCGCCCGCGACTGACCGGCGTCAGGCGTTCGCCGCGGCGACGGCGTCGCGCACGGCCTGGGCGACCTCGGTGGCCGACGCGCCCGGGCCGAGGATGGCGGCGACCCCGGCGTCGCGCAGCGGTTGCACGTCGTCGTCGGGGATGATGCCGCCGACGATCACGGGGATGTCGAGGTCGGCGTCGCGCAGCGCCTCGACCATCTTCGGCGCCAGGGTCATGTGGCTGGCGTTGTGGAGGGACAGGCCCACGGCGTCGGCGTCCTCCTGGATGGCGGCGGCGACGACCATGTCGGTGGTCTGGCGCAGGCCGAGGTAGATGACCTCGATGCCGGCGTCGCGCAGCATGCGGGTGACGACGCGCAGGCCGCGGTCGTGCCCGTCGAGGCCGAGCTTGGCGAGGACGATGCGGATCCGGGGGTCGGCCATCAGATGATCGGCGCCTCGGTGTAGCGGCCGAACTCGGCGGCCAGCGCCTCGACGACCTCCTCGAGGGTGGCGTAGGCCCGGACGGCGTCGATGAACGCCGGCACCAGGTTCGTGGCCGGGTCGGCCGCATCGGCCCGGACCCGCTCGAGCGTGGCCCGCACGGCCTCGTCGTCGCGGGCCTGCTTCACCGCGGCGAGCCGCTTGCGCTGCAGCTCCTCGACGCCCGGGTCGATGCGCAGGAGGTTCTGCTCGGACTCCTCGTTGCCGTCGGTGAAGGCGTTGACGCCGACGATGATGCGCTGGCCGGCGTTGACCTCGCGCTCGAAGCGGTAGGACGCCTCGGCGATCTCGCTCACGAAGTAGCCGTTCTCGATGCCGGCGTAGACGCCCTCGAGGATCGAGCCCTCGCCGAGCTCGTCGAGGTGGGCGAAGACCTCCTCGGCTGCTCGTTCCATCTCGTCGGTCATCCACTCGACGTACGGGGCGCCGCCCAGCGGGTCGGCCACGTTGGCCACCCCGGTCTCGTGGGCCACGATCTGCTGCGTGCGCAGGGCGATGCGGGCGGCCTGCTCGGTGGGCAGGGCGAGGGCCTCGTCGTAGGAGTCGGTGTGCAGCGACTGGGTGCCGCCGAGCGCGGCCGACAGGGCCTGGATGGCGACCCGGGCGATGTTGTTGCGGGGCTGCTGGGCGGTGAGCGACACGCCGGCGGTCTGGGTGTGGAACCGCAGGGTGAGGCTCTTGGGGTCCTGGGCCCCGTAGCGCTCCTTCATCCAGCGGGCCCAGATGCGGCGGGCGGCGCGGAACTTGCCGATCTCCTCGAAGAAGTCGGAGTGGGCGTTGAAGAAGAACGACAGCCGGGGGGCGAACGCGTCGACGTCGAGACCGGACGCGACCGCGGCTTCGACGTAGGCGAAGCCGTTGGCGAGGGTGAACGCCAGCTCCTGCGCAGCCGTCGAGCCCGCCTCGCGGATGTGGTAGCCAGACACCGAGACCGGGTGCCAGCGGGGCATCTCCGCCGCCGTGAACCGCATCAGGTCGGTGATGAGCCGCACCGACGGACGGGGCGGGAAGATGTACTCCTTCTGCGCCTGGTACTCCTTCAGCACGTCGTTCTGGATCGTGCCGGAGAGCCCCGACCGGGCCACGCCGCCCTTCTCGGCGACGGCGATGTACATGGCCATCACGATCGGCGCCGGCCCGTTGATGGTCATCGACGTCGACACCGACGACAGGTCGATGTCGGCGAAGAGGTCCTCCATGTCGGCGAGGGTGTCGACCGCCACCCCCGCCCGGCCGACCTCGCCCAGCGACCACTCGCTGTCGGAGTCGCGGCCCATCAGCGTGGGCATGTCGAAGGCGGTGGACAGCCCGGTGCCGCCGTTGCGCAGCAGCTCCTTGAAGCGGGCGTTGGTGTCCTCGGCGGTGCCGAACCCGGCGAACATCCGCATCGTCCACAGCCGCGACCGGTACATCGACGCGTGGATGCCCCGGGTGTACGGGTACTGCCCCGGGTACGGGGCCCCGCCGTAGACGGGCTCGACGGGCACCCCGGACATCGTCGTGAACGGCACGTCCCGCAGCGGGGCGCGCTCGTAGGCCTCCTGCCACGCCGCCCGGTCGGCGTCGGGGTGGTGCTCGTCGGGTGCGTTCGTCGGTTCGGTCACTGCTGGCCCCCGTTCGGCATCGAGTGGGGCCAGCCTAGCGCGATCCTTGGACGTCCAACGATCGCGGTAGCGTGCAGGTGTGGCGTCGGACATCGACTTGGTGCAGGAGGCCAGCCGGAACTGGGATGCCGTCGGGTGGCCGGCGGTCCCGGCCATGGCCGCGGCGACCTCCATCACCCGGGCGCACCAGATCCTGCTCCGCCGCATCGACGCAGCGCTGGCTCCGTTCGGGTTGACCTTCTCCCGCTTCGAGGCCCTCGCCCTGCTGTCGTTCACCCGGGCCGGCGAGCTGCCCCTGGGCAAGGTCGGCCAGCGGCTGCAGGTGCACCCCGCCAGCGTCACCAACACCATCGACCGCCTCGAGCGGGACGGAATGGTGGTGCGGCGGCCCGATCCCGCCGACGGGCGCCGGACTCTCGCGGCGATCACGGACGAGGGGCGCCGGGTCGCGGCCGCCGCCGCCCAGGCCCTCGGCGCCGTGGAGTTCGGTGTCGGGGGAGCCGACGTGGACCCCGAGGCGATCACCCGCGCCCTGGCGCCGCTGCGCCGGGCGGCCGGGGACTTCTGACCGGCCTGCCGTTCCCCTCGCGGCCCTCGCCACCGCCACCCGCCTGCCGGATGGGCGGGCATGTGAAGCCGTTCTCGAATTTGTGACGGAACGGTGACGGACTAGTGTTGCGAACTCGTGACGGAAGGAAACCCATCCGCCATCGACGAGCGCACGTTCCAGCGCCGGCGCCTCGGCGTCCTGGCCGCCGTGCTGCTGGTCGTGCTCGGCGTCGCCTCGCTGGTCGACCGACCCGGTGCCGACGCCGGCGCCACCGAGGTCGCGACCACCGCCGTCGATCCCGGATCCCAACGGATCCGCATCGCCGGCGTCGGCAGCCCCACCGCCGTGCGCGAGCTGCTCTCGGAGACCACCACGACGCTGGTGGCGGCGACCGGCGCCAGCACCGCCACGACGGCGCCGCCCACGACGACGGCGACCGAGGCGCCCACGACCACCGAGGCTCCGGACGAGCCGGCGTCGACCGTGGCGGCCCGCCCCGACGACGCCGCCGAGGAGGCCCACGCCCCCCACCGCACGACCACGACCTCGGCGCCGTCCACCACGGCGCCACCGCGCCCGTCGTCGCCGCCGGCCACGACCGCCACGACGGCGCCGGCCCGCCCCGCCACGACCACCACGACCGCCCCGCCGGCGCCCTCGAGCACGTCGTCGGGCGAGCAGGGCTACGCCTACGACGACCCCCGCAGCACCCAGGTCTGGTACGACCTCGCCCGCTGCGAGTCGGGCGGCAACTGGTCGATCGACACCGGCAACGGCTACTACGGCGGGCTCCAGTTCTCCCTCGCCACGTGGGAGTCGGTGGGCGGCACCGGGTACCCGCACGAGCATCCGGCGGCGACCCAGATCGACCTGGGGCGCCGGCTCCAGGCCCGGCAGGGCTGGGGCGCGTGGCCGCACTGCTCCGAGAAGCTCGGCCTGCGCTGATCGTGGCCCGCTGACATCCGCGATCCTCCCCGAGCACCGATCGGGCGCCGGGTACGATCCGCCCGTGGACGAGCTGGGCGGCGGTCAGCGCGATCCGGACTCGACCGATGAGGGCGGCCGCCGGGCCCACACCGTCATCTTCGCGGTGGTGCTGCTGGTGCTCGTCCTCGGCACCGTCGCCGGCACCGTCCTCGCACGCGACCGGGCGCTGCGCACGGTCGACGACCGCGCCTCGCGGACCGCCGAGGCGGTCGCGGCCGTGCTGGAGGTCGACCTCCGGCTGATCACGGCGCGCATCGGCGGCGCAGGCGCCATCGTCGACGCCGACGGCGAGCTCCAGCTCGACGTGTTCGACGCCTTCGCCCGCGACACGGTCGGCACCGAGCGGCCCGGCCCGCTGGTACTGCTCGAGGTCGTCACCCGCTCGGAGCGTGCCGCCTTCGAGGCCCGGGTCGGGTCACCGATCCTCGTGCTCGACGAGGACGGTCCGCGGCCCGCCCCGCCCGGCGACGTCCACTACCCGGTGGTCGCCGTGGCCGGCGCCGAGCCCGGTCCGTCGATCCTCGGCGTCGACTTCGGCGCCGATCCGGTGCGTCGAGACGCCATCGAGCGGGCCGCGGCGACGGGGGAGCCGGCGGTGAGCGGACCGCTCCTCCTCACCAGCACCGGCACGCCGGGTGTCGCCACCGTGCGCACGGTCGCCGGCCCGGACGGCACGGTGCACGGGTTCCTGACCACGGCCCTGCCGGCGGTGACGCTCGAGGAGCTCGTCGAGCGCAGCGTCAGCGCCGGCACGGACGTGGCCCTCCTCGACGGTGAGGAGGTGCTGGTCGGCGGCCGCGTCGACGACCTGGACGAACGCCACGTCGCACGCGTCGCGGTGGCGGGGCGCGACTGGCGGGTGGCCGTGCTGCCGGCCGCCGGCGCCGACTTCACCGTCATGTGGCTCGTCGTGGCAGCCGGCCTGGTGGCCACCACCACCACGGCGACCTTGCTGGTCCTCACCGAGCGCCACCATCGGCGCCTCGCCCGCACCAACCGGCTCCTCGCCCGCAACGAGGTCCGGACCCGGGCGGCGCAGGGCGTCGCCGGTCGCCTGGCGCGGGCCCTCACCGGGACCGAGGTCGCCTCCGCCGTGGTCGACCACCTCCCCGCCGCGGTGGGCGCCCGCTCGGCGGTGGTGGCGATCATGGAGCGCGGCGGCCGCCTCGAGCTGCTGCAACCCGGCTCCGGGCCCCACCTGCTGCCCCCGCCCGAGGTCGGCTCGGTCGTCGAGACCGTGCTGTCGACCCGCGAGCCCGCCTGGCTCGAGTCGCCGCTCGGGTGGCGCCGAGACGAGGTCGCCGCCGTGCTCGCCGCCGAGGCCAGCTCCCTCGCCGTGCTGCCGCTGCTCACCGAGGACGTCGTCGGGGTGCTCGCCGTCGGGTACCCCCACTTCCACATCTTCGGTGAGGACGAGCAGGCCCTGCTCCAGACCGTGGCCGTCCTCGCCGGCCAGGCGCTGTCGCGCGGCCGCCGCTACGACGCTGAGCACCAGGCGGCCGTGGCGTTCCAGCGGGCGGCGCTGCCCGACGCCCTGCCGCACGTCCCCGGCCTGACGATCGCCGCCCGGTACCGGCCCGCCGTGCACGGCGCCACCGTCGGCGGCGACTGGTACGACGCCCTGCCGCTGAGCGACGGCCGGGTGCTGCTCGTCGTGGGTGACGTCGTCGGCCACGGCACGACGGCGGCGGCGGCGATGGGGCGGCTGCGCACCGCCTTCCAGACGATCGTCCCCTACAGCGCCGACCCGGGCGCCATGCTCGAGGGGATCAGCCAGCAGATCGACTCCATCCCGGACGCGTTCTGCACCACGGTGGTCTCGGCGGCGATCGATCCGCGCCGCGGCACCATGACGTGGTCGCGCGCCGGGCACCCGCCGCCGCTCCTCGTCAGCCCGGGGCGGGGCCACGTCCTGCTCGACGCGCCGTGCCTGCCGCCGCTCGGCGTGTCGCCCGACCAGCCGGCGTCGGTGCACCGGCACCCGCTGGTCGCCGGCGACGTGCTCGTCCTCTACACCGACGGGGTGGTCGAGCGCCGGGACGAGTCGCTCGACCAGGGCTTCCGGCGGCTCGGCGTGGTGGCCGAGCAGCTCGCCGACCTCGAGGTGGACGAGCTGGTCGACGCGCTCGTCGAGGCGATGGTGCCCGAGGACGAGCAGACCGACGACCTGGCCGTCCTGGTGGTGCGGGTGGAGAGCGTCGGCTCAGCGGCCGGCTGAGGCCCGCAGCTGCAGCAGGGCCAGCTGGTAGGTGGCGAGGGCCATGAGGAGCACGCCGTTCGGGATGTGCCAGGCGGCGGCCTCCAGCTCCGCACGACCGACGTAGCCGAGGCCGACCTGGGCGAAGGTGAGCCCGCCGAGCAGGGCGGCCACGGTCAGCTCGTCGTTCGGCGCCCGCCGGACGATGGCCAGGGCGAGGTTGGCGACGACGAGGACGAACAGGCCGTTGCCGATCCAGCCGTGGACCTCGATGTCCCAGGGCCCGTAGACCGCCCGGCCGGCGCTCACTCCCTGCAGGAGCACCAGGGCGGCGATGACGGTGGCCAGGGCGCGCTGGCCGCGGCGCAGCGACGCAGAGGTGGTGGGGGAGTGCACGCCGCCAGCCTGGCAGCCGGTTCCCGTCAGTCGCGAGCCACGAGCAGCGGGGCCAACGCCGCCTCGACGCGCTCGGTCACCTCGTCCACCGGGCCGGTCCCGTCGACGCGCACGAGGATCCCCCGGTCCTCGTAGAACTCGATCAGCGGCTCGGTGCTCGCCTCGTACACGGCGAGGCGGTGGCGGATGACCTCCTCGGTGTCGTCGCTGCGCCCCTGCTCCTGCCCTCGCTGCGCGAGCCGGTGCACGAGCTCCTCCTCGGGGACCTCGAGCACGATGACGGCGTGGAAGGTGCGGTCGACGGAGCGGGCCCAGTCGTAGGCAGCCCGGGCCTGGGCGAGCGTGCGGGGGAAGCCGTCGAGCAGGAAGTCGCTCATCGGCTCGCCGTCGCCGATGCCGCCGATGCGCTGCAGGACCATCTCGATGACCAGGTCGTCGGGCACGAGGCGACCGGCGTCCATGTGGGACCGGGCGGCCTGGCCGAGCTCGGTGCCCCGGGCGACGTGCTCGCGCAGCAGGTCGCCGGTGGCGAGGTGCGGGACGCCGTGGCGCTGTGCCAGCAGCTCGCCCTGGGTGCCCTTCCCGGCGCCCGGTGGGGCCAGGAGCAGCGCTCGGAACACCGATCCCTCCCTCGTGCTCGTCGGTCGGTCCGGCGACCGTAGCGCACCCCGCCACGGGCTCCTGGCGGTGGCAGGATGCGGGCCATGACCACCGGCAGCACCGGCTCCGAGACGGCCACCTCCACCATCGACCGGCGCCTCGGTGCCCGGGGGGTGTGGTGGCCGACCGAGGTGATGCCGGCGCCGGAGGCCGTCGAGTTCGCCGCCTGGCTCGAGTCGCTCGGCTACGGCGCGCTGTGGATCCCCGAGACGCTCGGGCGCGACCCCTTCGCCCACGCCGCCCACCTGCTCGGCGGCACGACCGAGCTGGTGGTCGCGACCGGCATCGCCAACATCTTCAACCGGCACCCCCACGCGATGCGCCAGGCCCAGATGACCCTGGCCGAGCAGTCGGGCGGGCGGTTCCTGCTCGGGGCCGGCGTCTCCCACGCCCCGATCGTCGCCGGCGTGCGCAAGCTCGACTACTCCAAGCCGCTGACCTCGATGCGCGAGCACCTGCAGGCGATGTCGGAGGCGATGTACCTGGCCCCGCCACCACCGGAGCCCCCGAAGACCGTCATCGCCGCCCTCGGGCCCAAGATGCTGGAGCTGGCCGCCGAGGCGGCCGACGGCGCCCACCCGTACTGGACCACGCCGGAGCACACGGCGCAGGCGAAGGCGGTCCTCGGTCCGGACAAGCTGCTGTGCGTCGAGCAGAAGGTGGTCCTCGCCACCGACGCCGCCGAGGCCCGGGCCACCGCCCGCCAGGCGCTCGGCGTCTACATCGGCCTGCCGAACTACTTCAAGAACTGGCTCCGGCTGGGCTTCGACGAGTCCGACCTGGCCGACGGCGGCTCCGACCGCCTCGTCGACGCCCTCGTGCCCTGGGGCACCCTCGACCAGGTCGAGGCCCGCCTCCGCGAGCACGTCGACGCCGGCGCCACCCACCTGTGCCTGCAGCCGCTCAAGCCGGGGGGCCGCATGGGCGAGCCCGACCGGGAGGCGCTGGACGCCCTCGCACCGGCGCGCTGATGGGCACGATCCTCTTCGTGGACGCCGGCCTGGCCGCCGGCTGGCGGCGCGCCGTGCCCGACCTCGACCAGCTCGACGAGGTGGTGGACGTGGCCCGGGAGCTCGTCGACGACACCGTGGTGCTCGCCGACGCCTCGCTCAAGTGGTCGCTGCCCGAGTCCCAGCAGGAGCGCTTCGAGGAGTACCGGGCGACGGCGGCCGTGCTGTGCGCCCCCGGCGGCACCACGGGAGGACACCACGCGTTCCTGGCCACCGCGGCCCGGGCGGCGGCCGAGACGGGCAAGGACGTGTGGGTCCTGTCCGCGCTCGACCTCGGGAAGGGTCCGTGGCGCACGGCGCTGCTGCGCCGGCCCGACGGCGAGTGGACCGTCGAGCTCTCGTGACGCACTGGTGGGCCGCGGGTTGCGAGGCCCGCCGGGCAACTCGATGAACCGGAGGTCGCTCGGCGACCGACGGTTCACCCGTTCTTGGGGAGGTCCTTGAACGCGAGGACCTTGTCCTGGTTCGGCTCCTTGGGGAGGCCGAGGACCCGCTCGCCGATGATGTTCTTCTGGATCTGGTCGGTGCCGCCGTAGATGGCGGGACCGGGCGAGAACAGCGCCGCCTCGGTGAGCATCGGCAGGAACGGGTTGCCGGTGGCCTCGGCGACCTGCTTCGACGACGCGTGGTCGTAGCCGTGCAGCGTGGCGGCCGGGCCGAGGATGCGCATCCCGGTGTCGCGGTTCACCCGCAGGATCTCCGACATCGACAGCTTCATGATGTTCGGCAGGCCGGGGATGTCCTTCCTGGCCGCCCGCGCCGCCTTCGCCCGCAGGTTGTTCATCCGGGCCAGCTCGTGCAGCGTGTGCAGGCGCATGAGGTCCTGGCGGATCGTGCGGTCCTGGATCTTGCCCGTCGCCTTCGCCAGCTCGATGATGCCCTTGGCGCCGCCCCGGGCGGCGGCGACACCGCCGCCGGTGGCCCGGCGGGGGTCGGGCTCGCGCACGAAGTCGCCGACCCGCTTGCCGAGGTCGCCGGCGACGGTGCCGGGCGTGGCGAGGGAGGCGGCGGCCGAGCCGCCGCCGGCGCCGAGGCCGGAGCGCTCGTGCATCAGCGTGGTGTTGGCGACCCGCCAGCCGTTGTTGAGGCCACCGATGACCCACGAGTCGGGGCAGCGCACGTCGGTCATGAAGACCTCGTTGAACAGCGCCCGGCCGGTCATCTCCTTGAGCGGCCGCACGTCCATGCCGTCCTGGTGCATGTCGATGGCGAAGTAGGTGATGCCGGCGTGCTTGGGCTGGTCGGGGTCGGTGCGGGCGATGAGCATGCCCATGTCGGCGACGTGGCCGCCGGAGGTCCACACCTTCTGGCCGTTGACGATCCACTCGTCGCCGTCCTTGACCGCCCGGGCCTGCAGGCCGGCCAGGTCGGAGCCGGCGCCCGGCTCGGAGAACAGCTGGCACCACGCCCTCTGCCCCGTGATGATGTCCTTCACCAGGGTGCGCTTCTGCTCGTCGGTGCCGTGGTCGATGATCGTCGGCCCGGCGAGGAGCAGGCCGAGGCCCCCGGGGGCGGGGAGGGCGCCGAACTCGCTGATGCGGTTCTGCACGGCCACCGACTCGTGGCGGTTCAGGTCCTTGCCGTACCACTCCTCGGGCCACATCGGGGCGCCCCAGCCGGAGAGCCCGAGGCGCTCCCACCACTCGGCGACGGTGATCTCCGGGTCCCAGTTCTCCTCGAGCCACTCGTCGAGCTCGGCGATGATCTCGGATTCGGAGCGGTCGGCGGTGCGGGGCGCGGTGTCCGTCATGACCCCATCTGAGTACGCACTTGACCCACCGGTCAAGCCGCGGGGATGGCGGGCGGGCGGCCCTGCCGCAGGCACCATGGGTGCGTGTCGACCCGCATCGTGACCTGGAACCTGCAGGGCCGCGAGCGACCCGACCTTGACGAGGTCGCGGACGTCCTCGCCGGGTGGCAGCCCGACGTCGTCGCCCTCCAGGAGGTGCAGCGGGGGCAGGCCCGAGCGCTCGCCCGGCGCCTCGGGTGGGAGGTGGCGTGGCGGTTCAAGCACTGGCCGGTCGTCGTCCCGCCCGAAGGGCTGGCCCTCCTCTCGCCCACGCCCCTCGGCGAGGTGCGACGCGCGCACCTCGCCGCCAGGTGGCAGCCCTGGTCGTGGCGGCGCCGCATCGCGGTGGCGGCCACCGTCGACGGCCCCGACGGGCCCGTGGTGCTGGTGAACACCCACCTCGGCGCCGGGGTCGGCGACGACGAGCGCGTGCGCCAGGCCCGGCGCACCATCGACCTCCTGGATGGGCGTCCCGGGTGCGTCGTGGGTGACCTGAACACGGCTCCCGGCTCGCCGGTGCTGGGGTGCTACGCGGATGCCGGCCTGCGCGACGGCTGGGACGAGGCCCGCCCGGGCGAGGCGTGCCCGACGAACTGGCGACCCGGCCCTCGCGACGTGCCGCCGACGCAGCGCCTGGACTACGTGCTGGTCGCGGACGGCCTGGCGGTGGGGCGGGCCGAGGTGCCCGGCGCCGGCGATCCCGGCTTCGCGCGGTTCGGCGCCCTCTCCGACCACCTCCCGCTCCTCGTCGAGCTCGCCCCTCGTTCTCGTCGCCAGATCGGGGCCTGAGGGCCCCGATCTGGCGACGAGAACGCTTCGGGGGTCTACGAGACCGCGCCGGCGGTGCCCTCGGATTGGGGGGTGTCGAGGTGCTGGAGCAGCTCGGCCTCCCGCTCCGAGGCGTTCGGTCCGAAGGCGATCACGATCGAGCCCTTCGACCCGCACTCGCGGCAGGTCAGGGCGAGGATCGCCGACATCTCGTCGGGTTCGGACGCCCCCTCGAGACGCCGGAACACGTCGACCTCGAGCGCCGCGGGCCCCACGCAGTGGTCGCACGTGCGGCAGCACACGGCCGGCCCCTCGCGGAGCACGAAGTCGCCGTCGTAGCCCTGCCGGCGCAGCTCCTCCAGCTCGGCGGTGACGGTGGTGTTGTCGGACGGCGCGCCGGGGACGGGCTCCATGTCGGGCTCCTGATCAGCAGGCATGCCCGTGCCCTACCCAGCGCGGCGCCCTCGCACCACCCGGCCTGGCCGGGCGCCGGTCGGTTCGCCGTCGGCGAAGGTCACCTCGCCGGACTGCAGCGTCCACCGGTAGCCGTCGACGGCCTGCACGAGGCGGCGGCCGCCCGCCGGCAGGTCGAAGACCATGTGGGGGACGTGGAGGTGCAGGCCGTCGAGGTCGATGACGTTCACGTCGGCCCGCCGGCCGGGCTCGAGGACGCCCCGGTCGCCGAGCCCGTACACGTCGGCCGTGGCCTTGGTCTGCTTGTGCACGACGAGCTCGAGCGGGAGCCGCTCGCCCCGCGTGCGGTCACGGGCCCAGTGGGTGAGCAGGTAGGTGGGGAACGACGCGTCGCAGATCAGGCCGCAGTGGGCGCCCCCGTCCGACAGCCCGACGACGGACGCCGGGTGCTCGATCATCGTGCGGATGGCCCCGTGGTCCTTGTCGACGTAGGAGCCGAGCGGTGCGAAGAGGAACGCTGCGCCGTCCTGCTCCAGCAGCCAGTCGAGGACCACCTCCTCCTCGCGGCGCCCCTCCCGGCCGGCGACGGCGGCGACGGAGTCGTCCGGTGCGGGTTCGTAGTCGCAGTCGGCACCGAGCCGGAAGATCTCCGACCAGTTGGTGACCAGGCGCAGGGCGATGGGGTTGCGGGTGCGGGGCTCGTCGGCGAGCAGGCGGGCCCGCACGTCGGGATCGCGCAGCGCGGCGACCCGCTCGGCCAGGGGCCGCTCGGCGAGCCCGCGGTAGGTGGGGTGGAGGATGAAGGGGTGCAGCGAGCTCTGCAGCCCGAAGAGCATCCCGGTGGGCCGGGCGGGGACCTGGGGGATGACGGTCCGGCCCTCCGCCCGCATCGCCCAGGCGGCGTCGAGGGCGTCCTCGAACTGGCGGGGCGCCCGCGGCGACTGGGCGAGGCTGTAGGTGACGGTCATGCCCGGCAGGTCGGCGATCTCGCGCACCCACGCCTGCTCCTCGGGGACGTGGGTGATCCCGTCGGAGATGATCTGGAACACCGCCGGTCCGCCGCGGGCCAGGCCGTGGGCCACGGCGAGCAGCTCGTCGGGCAGGGCGGTGGTGCCCGGGATGAGGCCGTGCCTGGAGGTGTGCAGGATCGTGCGGCTGGTGGAGAAGCCCAGGGCGCCGTCGCGCACGGCCTGCTCGGCGAGGGCGGACAGCTGCCGGAGCTGGTCGGCATCGAGGTCGTCGTCGTGGGCGGCGCGACCCGAGACGTAGGCCCGGAGGGCGGCGTGGGGCAGCTGGGCGCCGACGTCGACGGTGCGGGGCATGGCCTCGAGGGCGTCGAGGTACTCGCCGAAGGACTCCCACTGCCAGTCGATCCCCTCGTGCAGGGCGGTGCCGGGGATGTCCTCGACGGCCTCCATCAGCTCGATGAGGAAGTCGCGCTCGTCGGGCCGGGCGGGGGCGAAGCCGACGCCGCAGTTCCCCATGACCACCGTGGTGGCGCCGTGCCAGGACGACGGCGCCATCTCCGGGTCCCAGGTGACCTGGCCGTCGTAGTGGGTGTGGATGTCGACCCAGCCGGGGGCGACGAGGCAGCCGTCGGCGTCGAGCTCCTGGCGACCGGTGCCGACGTCGCCCTCTCCGGCGCGCACCACCTCGCTGATGCGGCCGCCGTCCACGGCGAGGTCGCCGTGGACGCGGTCGGCCCCGGTGCCGTCGACGATCAGGCCGTTGCGGATGACGAGGTCGTGCATGGTCCCCCCTGCGAGCGTGCGTGCCGCCAGATGGTCCCACATGGCAACGGGCGTTGCCACCCATTGGCCAGCGGGTGGGGTGGGCGATCTGCGAGCCTCAGGCGGTGGCGCAGGAGCTGGATGCCGGTCATGTCGGGATCATCGGGGTCGGGCACGTGGGGATGGCGTCGGCGGCGGCGCTGTTCCACGCGTCCCTCGTGTCGAGGCTGACGCTCGTCGACCTCGACGGCCGCCGGGCCGAGGGCGAGGCCATGGACCTGATGCACGGCCAGGCGCTGGTCGGGGCGTGCGACGTGCGGGCCGGATCGATGGCCGAGCTGGCCGGCGCCGCGGTGGTCGTCATGTGCGCGGGCGTGTCGCAGTTGCCGGGCGAGAGCCGCATCGACCTGCTCGGTCGCAACGTCGACGTGTTCCGCTCGGTCGCCGGCGACCTCGATCGCCACGCGCCCGACGCCGTCGTGCTCATCGCCACGAACCCCGTCGACGTCATGGCACGGATGTTCGCCGAGCTGTCGGGCCGGCCGGCGTCGAAGGTGATCGGCACCGGGACGACGCTGGACTCGGCGCGGCTGCGCGCCCTGCTCGGTCGCCGCTACCGGGTCGATCCGCAGTCGGTGCACGGCTACGTGCTGGGCGAGCACGGCGACACCGAGATGGTGCCGTGGAGCCTCGTGTCCATCGGCGGCACCGCCATCCGCGGTCGCACCGTGCTCGGTGTGGCGTGGGACGAGGCGGCGATGCTCGAGGTGGCCGAGCAGGTGCGGACCGCCGCCTACGAGATCATCGCCCGCAAGGGGTGGACCAACTGGGCGATCGGCTCGGTGATCCGCGAGCTGGTGGACGCCGTCCTGCGGGACGAGCGCACGATCGCCCCCGTGTCGGTGCCCCTCACGGGCGAGTACGGCCTCGAGGGGCCGTGGCTGAGCCTGCCCGCCCGCATCGGCCGCCACGGCGTGGACGTCGTCATCGCCCCGCCGCTGGAGCCGGACGAGCAGGCGGCGTTCGAGCGGTCGGCCAGCGCGCTCGACGAGGTCCACCGGGCCCTCGACCGCTGACCGCCAGCGTTCGCTGCACCGGATCGGACCAGATCTGGTCGATCCAGGGGTACCGAACGGTCAGTAGTGGTACGGGAAGCCGGCCCAGTCGGGGTCGCGCTTCTCGAGGAAGCTGTCGCGGCCCTCCTGGGCCTCGTCGGTGCCGTAGATGAGGCGCGTGGCCTCGCCGGCGAACACCTGCTGGCCGATGAGGCCGTCGTCGATGAGGTTCATGCCGAACTTGAACATGCGGCTGGCGGTGGGGGACTTGCCGCAGATCGTGCGGGCCCACTCCAGCGCGACCCGCTCCAGGTCGGCGTGGTCGACCACCCGGTTGACCATGCCCATGCGGTGGGCGTCGTCGGCGGTGTGCTCCTCGGCGAGGAAGAAGATCTCCCGGGCGAACTTCTGGCCCACCTGACGGGCGAGGTACGCCGATCCGAAGCCCCCGTCGACCGATGCCACGTCGAGGTCGGTCTGCTTGAACCGGGCGTGCTCCCGTGAGGCGAGGGTGAGGTCGCACACGACGTGCAGCGAGTGCCCGCCGCCGGCCGCCCAGCCGGGCACGACGGCGATCACGGCCTTGGGCATGAAGCGGATGAGGCGCTGCACCTCGAGGATGTGCAGGCGTCCCGCCCGGGCGGGGTCGATGCCGCCGGCGTCGTCGGACTCGGAGTACCTGTAGCCGTCCCGGCCGCGTATGCGCTGGTCGCCGCCGGAGCAGAACGCCCAGCCGCCGTCCCTCGGGGAGGGTCCGTTGCCGGTGAGCAGCACGCAGCCGACGTCGGGGCGCTGGCGGGCGTGGTCGAGCACCCGGTACAGCTCGTCGACGGTGTGCGGGCGGAAGGCGTTGCGCACCTCGGGGCGATCGAAGGCGATGCGCACGGCGCCGACGTCGACCGCGCGGTGGTACGTGATGTCGGTGAGGTCGAACCCCTCGACCGGCTCCCAGGCGGAGGGGTCGAACAGCTCGGAGACGCGGTCGGTCATCGGCTGGCGTGCGGGGCGGCGTCGGCGGGCTTGGTGGCCTGCACGATGGCGTCGGTGACGGCGTCGGGAGCCTCGAACATCAGCATGTGGCCCATCCCGGGCAGGACCTCGATGCGGGCGCCGGGGATCAGGTCGGCGATGGCCTCGTTTCCGGCGGGGGGCATGAGGCCGAGCGGATCGCCGTCGCAGTGGTCGGGGTTGCTGTCCCAGCGGGCCACGCGAGCGTCGAGCGAGCGCTTCGTGACCAGGACGCCCCCGGCGGCACCGGCGGCGGCGGGCAGGGCGGCGGAGCGGCGCATCGGGCAAGTGTGGCCACGCCGGCGCCGTCCGCGCCACCGCTGCGGTCCGGGGCTACGGTCGCCCGGATGGTCGTGCGCGACGACGTCCCGGCGACGCTGGACTTCGAGTGCCCCCGGTGCAGGCGCGCCGTGACGGCAGCGTTCTACGGGCCGTGCGAGGCGTGCCTCGGGGAGCTGCGGGTGCGGTACCAGGCCGAGCGCAGCGAGGTCGCCGTCGCCGAGTACGAGCCCAAGATGAACGTGACCCCGAACGCCGTCGCGCTCAAGGACGACTGATGTGGAACGGCCCGTCAAGGGTGTAGTTCACGGTGTCCTCGTTGGCTAGCCGATCAACGCCCCGGGTGAGCCGAAGCGGGCGAGCACCTCGTCGGCCCCCGGCTGCACCAGGTCGAGCACCGCCATGCCGCTGCTGGTGCGGCGGTTCGACGTGGGCAGCGACATCGGCTCCAGTGCCATGCCCCGCATGCGCAGCGCCAGCTCCACGGCGTCGAGGTAGCCCATGCGGTCGTCGATGCGCATGCCGTCGGCCATGGAGCCGGCCGTGCTCGCCAGGCGGAACGGGTTCCGCTCGCTGCTCATCTCCGAGACGACGGCCGACAGGAACTGCTGCTGGCGGACGGTGCGGCCGATGTCGCCGGTGGGCTCGGTGACCTGCCGGCCGTCGATCCACTCGGTGTAGTAGCGGGAGCGGACGTACGCGAGGGCCTGGGTGCCGTCGAGCACCTGGGGTCCGGCCTCGGGCACGTTCAGCCCGGACATCTGGTCGGACGCCGGATGGGGGAAGTCGATGGTGATGCCGCCGAGGGCGTCGACGAGGTCGCGGAAGGCGACGAAGTCGATCTCCAGGTAGTGGTGGATCGGCAGCCGCAGCTGGTCGCGCAGGGTGGCGATGAGCCGCCGGGGCCCGCCGTTGAACGCCGTGTTGATGCGGCTGACCTGGCCCGTCTCCGAGATCGTGACCAGGAGGTCCCGAGGGACCGAGAGCATCCGCGAGCCCTCGGGATCGACCCGCAGCACCATGATCGTGTCCGAGCGCTCGGGTTCGCCACCCTCGGCGCCGGGGCCGAGGATCGCCGAGGCATTCGGATCGTCGGGGGAGATGCCGCTGCGGGTGTCGGAACCGACGATGAGGTAGTTCGTGCCGTCGGCGGTGGCGAGCACGTCGGCGAGCTCGACCCGCTCGATCGAGCGGAACTGCTGGTACCCGTACAGCAGCCCCCCGGCCACGAGGAGGGCGAGCACGACGACGATGCCCAGGACGGCGCGCCCCAGGGTGCGGCGCGACGGCGGCCACCGGCGGCCGGCGGCGACAGGGGTGCTCGTCCCCTTCGCCGAGGCGTCGCCGGCCGGTGGGGGCATCGGGCCAGCGGCCTTCGGCGGCGCCCCCGGCGCCGGGACGACCACGCGGCGGGCCGGCGCGGCCGGTTCGACGGCGATGGCGTCGGCGGGCGCCTGCGGCCGAGCGTCGGTGGGCGGGCCCGGGACCGGTCCCGGGAGGACGACCTCGGGGCGCCGGCGGGGCGGCGGTGCGGCCTGCTCGCCGGGCGCCGGCGCCGGGATCACGACGCGGCGGGCGCCGCCGGCTCGGGCGCCGGGCGGGCTCGCCGCCCGCTCGGCGGCGAAGCGGCGACGCCCGGGATCCCAGTCCAGGGGAGCGTCCGCCAGGTCGGGGACCCGGTCGAGGCCGTCGCGGCGACCCGGATCCTGGTGGCCGTCGTTCACCTGGAGATTCTCGCACCCCCGGTGCCCGGGAGACGTGACACGGAGCGTGGCCTGGTGCATACTATGCGTGTGGGGTGGACCACGCAGCGAGGCGGCAGGCGATGACGTTCGGTCACCGGCTCCTCCAGGCGCGCGAGCGCCGCCTCGCCCGCAGCCTCGGCTTCGAGGCGGCGCTCGGGCTGCTGGACGAGCCGCCGCCCACCCGGGCCGCGCCGCCCGGGCTGGTGCTCGCCTGCCCCCGGTGCGGGGGCAGCACCTGCCTGGAGGCACTCGACCTGCGGACCGGCCGCGGTCGGGTCCGCTGCCAGGGCTGCGACCACGCCTGGTCGGTCGTCTACGAGACCTGAAGCCCGAGCAGCGCAGCGAGCTCGGCGTCGACCCGGCGCACGGCGTCGCCGCCCATGGGCGGCACGACCTCGTCGAGCGCCGGGACCCGGCGGTCGGGCACCGGGACGACGTCCATGGCCTCCACCACGTGCGGCGTGAGGAACCGGCTGCGCTGGCCGGTGGAGTGGGCGTCGTCGGCGCGACCCCGGTGGTGGTGGAAGCGCAGGGGCACGTGCACGTGCAGCTCGTCGCGGGCCCGGGTGACGGCGACGTAGAGCAGCCGGCGCTCCTCCTCGAGCTGCTCCGGGTCGCCCGTGGCCAGGTCGGACGGCAGGTTGCCGTCAGCGGCGTGGATGAGGTGCACGATGTCCCACTCGCCGCCCTTGGCCGAGTGGATGGTGGACAAGGTGAGGACATCGTCGTCGAGGTGGGGCGGACCGGCGAGGTCGCCGGTGGAGGCCGGCGGGTCGAGCGTGAGCTCGGTGAGGAAGGTCTCGAGGTCGGGGGTGCCGGTCGCCAGCTCCGCCAGGCGGGCCAGGTCGGCCCGGCGGGCGGCGCCGTCGCCGAAGCGGTCGAGGTGCGGGTCGAGCCAGGCACGGCAGGCGTCGATGCGCTCGACGGTCGCCACGTCGCCGTCCGCCGCGGTGGCGACGGCGGCGGCGAGGCTCGCGACGTCGTCGGCGGCCCGGGCCGGGACCACGCCCGACGCCACGACCTGCGCCAGCGACCCGTCGGCCGCGTCGAGGGCGGTCACGACCCGCCGGGCGATCCCGGGGCCGACGCCGTCGATGCGCTGCAGGACCCGGAACCAGGCGAGGTCGTCACGGGGGTTGACCGCCACCCGGCACAGGGCGAGCAGGTCCTTCACGTGGGCCGCCTCGAGGAACTTGAGGCCGCCGTACTTCACGAACGGGATGCGCCGCACGGTGAGCTCGACCTCGAGGAGGTCGGCGTGGTGGCCGGTTCGGAACAGCACGGCCTGCCGGCGCAACGGGACGCCCCGCTCCACGGACTCGAGGAGGCGCTCGCACACGGCCCGGGCCTCGGCGTGCTCGTCGCCGGCGTCGAGCAGGCACGGACGGGGGCCGCCGGCGCGCACCGCGATGAGGTCCTTCTCGTGGCGCTCTGCCGCCGCGGCCCATATCCGGTTGGCGACGTGGACGATCTCCGGCGTCGAGCGGTGGCTGCGGGTCAACGTGACGACCTCGGCGCCGAAGCGGGCGGGGAAGTCGAGGATGTTGCGCACCGTCCCGCCCCGGAAGCCGTAGATGGCCTGCGCGTCGTCGCCCACCGCGGTGACGGTGGCGCCGGCGTCGGCGAGGGCGGCCAGCACGTCGGCCTGGAGGGCGTTGGTGTCCTGGTACTCGTCGACCAGCACGTGGTCGAAGCGGCCGGCGACGAGCGGTCCGGCCTCGGGGTGCCGCACCAGGGCCCGCCACAGGGCGAGCAGGTCGTCGTAGTCGACCAGGTGCCGTTCGCGCTTGCGGTCGATGTAGGCGCGGTAGGTGGCGCGCAGCTCGTCGAGCTGGTCGGCGCACCACGGGTGGTGCTGGCGGACCACGACGTCGAGGGGCTGGCGGGTGTTGACCACCCGGCTGAGCGCCGAGGCCAGCACCTCCTTGCGGGCCCGCCGGCGGGTCGGCGCCGCTTCCGCTGACAGCTCGTCCCGCACGAGGGCGAGCAGGTCGGCCTGGTCGGGGCCGTCGAGGAGGGTGAAGTCGGGCTCGACGCCGACGGCGCGCCCGTAGCGGCGCAGGAGGCGGTTGGCCACGGCGTGGAACGTGCCGCCCCAGGCGCCGCGCATCCGGGCGTGGCCGGCCCACACCTCGGCCCGCGCGAGCAGCTCGGAGGCCGCCCGGCGGCTGAACGTCAGCAGCAGGATGCGCTCGGGCGGCACCCCGGCCGCCACCAGGTGGGCGAGGCGGGCCGACAGCGTGGTGGTCTTGCCCGTGCCGGCGCCGGCCACGATCAGCAGGTGGCCGCGGTCGTGGACGACGGCGGCACGTTGCTCGTCGGTCAGGTCGGGGAGGTGCACATCTGGGTCGAACATCCGTTCAGATCGTACTGAACAGACGTTCGTCCGTCTCGCACGCTCCTCGGACCAACCCGCGCCCGGTGCCGATGGAGGGGCCGTGCACCGTCCGGATTATGGTGTCGTCGCCGTCGTAGCGGGGCTGGAACCGCGGCGGTCACGGGTGCCCGTGTGGACAGGTCCGCGGACCTCCGACGCAGAGGATCGAAACGAGCCGTCATGACCGCCTCGACACTGATTGCCCTACTCCTCGGGCTCGCCTGCCTGGTCGGAGGCGCGGAGCTGCTCGTCCGAGGGGCGGCCTCGGTCGCCACCCGCTTCGGGATCCCGCCGGTGATCATCGGGCTCACCGTCGTCGCGTTCGGGACCAGCGCCCCCGAGCTCGCGGTCAGCGTCAGCGCAGGCCTCAGCGGTGAGGGGGAGGTGGCGTTCGGCAACGTCGCCGGCTCCAACATCGTCAACATCCTCCTGATCCTCGGTGGGTCCGCGGTGATCGGCACCCTCGCCGTGTCGCAGCGGATCATCCGGCTCGACATCCCGCTGCTCATCGGTGTCTCCCTCGTGGCCCTGGTGCTGTCGCTCGACAACGAGATCGGCCGGTTCGACGGCGCCATCTTGTTCCTCGGGATCGTCGCCTACACGTGGTGGCTGATCCGAGCGGCACGGAACGAGCGCGCCGACGTCCTCGAGGAGTACGAGGAGGCGGTCGACAGCCTCGAGGTGGAGGTGATCGACAAGCCGCTGGCCGCTCAGGTGGCGTTCGTCGTCGCCGGGCTCGGCGTGCTGATCGTCGGCTCCCAGCTCCTGGTCGGCTCGGCCACCGACATCGCCGAGGACCTCGGGGTGAGCGACCTGGTGATCGGATTGACCGTGGTCGCGGTGGGCACGTCGCTGCCGGAGCTGGCCACGTCCTTCCTCGCCTCCCTCCGGGGCCAGCGCGACATCGCCGTGGGGAACGTGGTGGGATCGAACCTGTTCAACCTGATGTGCGTGCTCGGGCTCACCGGCGTCGTGTCGCCCGACCCGATCCCGGTGGCGGATGCCTCGTTGCGCGTGGACTACCCCGTCATGCTCGGCGCGTCCCTCGTGCTGTTGCCGATCATCTGGAAGGGGTTCGAGATCCGACGGGCGGAGGGTCTGGTCCTGATGGCCTTCTACGGCCTGTACGTCAGCTACCTCGTCCTGGACGCCGGCGGCAGCGGGACCGCGAACTCCGTCCGCCTCGTGGCCCTCGTCCTGACGCCGCTCGTGTTCGCCGGGTTCACCGCAGCGGCGCTGCGCGCTCGACGCCAGGCGCAGGACGCCCCTGCGCCGGACCGGGAGCTGCGGAAGCGGTAGCGGAGGTCGGGTCCTCGACGACTGCCGAGCGCCTGCTACGCGTCGGTCGCGGGCTCCAGATCGAGCGACGCCGAGTTCATGCAGTACCGCAGGCCGGTGGGCTGGGGGCCGTCGGGGAAGACGTGGCCGAGGTGGGCGCCGCAGCGGCCGCACACGGCCTCGGTGCGGACCATGCCGTGGCTGCGGTCCTCCTTCTCGACGACGCGGTCGTCGTCGATGGGCTTCCAGAACGACGGCCAGCCCGACCCGCTCTCGTACTTCGTGTCCGAGACGAACAGGTCGAGGCCGCACACGACGCAGCGGTAGGTGCCCGGGCGCTTCTCGTCGTTGTAGATGCCGGTGAAGGCCCGCTCGGTGGCGGCCTGCTGGGTGATCTCGTACTGCTCCGGCGTGAGGCGCTGGCGCAGCTCCTCGTCGGTGGGGGGCGTCCAGTCGGCGGTGGGATCGCTCATGGCGCCCAGTGTGCCGCGGGTGAGCGCCGCCGCCGCTCCGGCCCCCGCCGTGACCCGGTCCGGGAGCGTTCGGCGGGGTCGACGGCGCCGCCGCCCCCGGGGTGGGGGCGGCGGCGCCGGTCGGGCCTTCTGCGCTGATCAGACGAAGGCGCTGGCGAACACCAGGGACACGATGGTCATGACCTTGATGAGGATGTTCATGGCCGGGCCCGAGGTGTCCTTGAACGGGTCACCCACCGTGTCGCCGACGACGGCGGCCTTGTGCGGGTCGGAGCCCTTGCCGCCATGCGCGCCGGCCTCGATGTACTTCTTGGCGTTGTCCCAGGCGCCGCCGGCGTTGGCCATGAAGATGGCGAGGCAGAAGCCGGTGACGAGGGCGCCGGCGAGGAAGCCGCCGAGGGTGTCGACATCGATGAACCCGAGCACCAGCGGCACGACCACGGCGAGGGCGCCCGGGATGATCATCTCCCGCAGCGAGGCCTTGGTGGAGATGGCGACGCAGGTGGCCGAGTCGGGCTTCACGCCCGGCTTGCCCTCGCGCAGGCCCGGGATCTCACGGAACTGCCGGCGCACCTCCTCGATCATCGACTGGGCGGCCCGGCCGACGGCGTCGATGGTCAGGGCGGCGAACAGGAACGGGAGCATGGCACCGAGGAACAGGCCGATGAACACGTCGACCTCGCCCACGTTCAGGCTGAGCTGGAACGTTGGGTCCTCCTGGGCGAGCGCGTACTCGAAGCTCTTGAACAGGGCCAGGGCGGTGAGGGCAGCGGAGCCGACGGCGAAGCCCTTGGCGATGGCCGCGGTGGTGTTGCCGAGGCTGTCGAGGGCGTCGGTGACCTTGCGGACCGACGGGTCGAGCTCGGCCATCTCGGCGATGCCGCCGGCGTTGTCGGCGATCGGACCGTACGCGTCGACGGACACGACCACGCCGGTGGTGGCGAGCATGCCGATGGCGGCCACGGCGATGCCGTAGATGCCGCCGAAGTCCTCGGCGGCGTCCGGGAAGGTCTGCACGCCGCCGTAGTAGGCGATGCCGACGCCGATGACCACGAGGATCACCGAGGCGGCGACCGACACCATGCCGGCGGAGATGCCGCCGAGCACCGTGGTGGCCGGGCCGGTCTCGGCCTGGTTCGCGATCTTCTTGACCGGGCCGTACTCGTCGGAGGTCCAGATCTCGGCCGTCTTGCCGATGCCCCAGCCCACGAGCAGGCCACCGATCACCGACAGGGGCAGGCCCCACCAGTGCTCCCAGTCGTCGCCGCCGAACATCAGGACGCCGAGGACGATGATGCCCACGACGGTGATGCCCATGGCGACGTTGGTGCCGCGGTGCAGTGCCTTGGAGAGGGCGTGGACCTCGGCCGAGTCTCCGGACTTCACGAAGAAGGAGCCGAGGATCGAGGCGACCATGCCGATGGCGGCGATGGCGAAGGGGAAGACGAGCAGCTCGACGGCGCCGTCGAGGTCGGAGTTCTCGGCGGTGATGCCGAGGGCGAAGGCCACCAGTGAGATGGGGGCGATGATCGAGCCGGCGTAGGACTCGAACAGGTCGGCGCCCATGCCGGCGACGTCGCCGACGTTGTCGCCGACGTTGTCGGCGATGGTGGCCGGGTTGCGGGGATCGTCCTCGGGGATGCCGGCCTCGACCTTGCCGACCAGGTCGGCGCCCACGTCGGCGGCCTTGGTGTAGATGCCGCCGCCCACGCGGGAGAACAGGGCGATGGTGGAGGCGCCGAGGCCGAACGCGGTGACGATCTCGAAGGCCTCGTCGACCTCGAGCAGCATCACGAACACGATGTAGACGAGGGCGAGGCCGGCGAGGGCCAGGCCGGCCACGGAGAAGCCCATGACGGCGCCGCCGCGGAAGGCGAGCGGCAGGGCCTTGGCCGGACCGGACCGCGCGGCCTCGGTGGTGCGGGCGTTGGCCATGGTGGCCACGGTCATGCCCACGTAGCCGGCGCTGCCCGACAGCAGGGCGCCGAAGAGGTAGGTCACTGCGCCGAGCGGCACCACGAAGATGGCGATGAGCACCGCCATGACGGCCGAGAAGGCCGCCACGTAGGTGTACTCCTGGCGGAGGAACGCCTTGGCGCCGTCCTGGATGGCGACCATGATCTCCACCATCCGGTCGTTGCCGGGGCTCTCCTTCCTGACCTGGCGGAAGTAGAAGAACGCCAGTGCGAGCGCGGCCAGCGCGCTCAGCAGGGCGAGGTAGGTGATGGCTTCCACTGAGGGTGTCTCCTGTCGTGGGTGTTCGGGGTCGGGATCTCGGTGATCGGTGGGCTCAGGTGCTGCGCTGCACGAACACCTGGTTGGCGACGGTGGCGCCGAGCGTGCGGGTGGCCTCGCCTTCGGGGCCGTAGACGACCAGCACCAGCGGACCGTCGAAGGGGTGCTTCTCCTTGATCTGCACCCGCCCGCCGGGGCGAAGACCGAGCTGATCGAGGAACGACACCACCTCGGGGTCGGTCGACCCGGGGACGGCCACGATGGCGACGTCGCCGGGCTCCAGGTCGTAGAGCGGGGGGAGCGGCGGCAGCTCGGCCACCTCGGGCGCCGGGATCGGGAACCCGTGGGGGCACGTCTCGGGCCGGTCGAGGGCGACGAAGAGCCGGTCCTCCACCTCCTGGGGCAGCTCGTGCTCGAAGCTGGCCGCCAGGCGGTCGGCCTCGTTCCATGCGTAGCCGAGCATGTCGGCGAGGAAGCGCTCGACGATGCGGTGGCGGCGGATGGTGCCCACGGCGACCAGGCTGCCCGCCTCGGTGAGGGCGACGCCCTTGTACGGGGTGTGGTGGACGAGCGCCCGGTCGGCCAGCCGCTTCACCGACGTGGTGATGGTGGACGGCGACAGGCCGAGCCGCTCGGCGATGTCACCGGTGTGCGCCTCGGGCTGCCCGGCGCCGTCGGAGAGCCGGTAGATCGCCTTGAGGAGCTCGCGCTCCGACTTGGAGAGGTTGTCCATGGGCGCGGCTCGGGCAGGGCAGGCGGGCGGGACGGGGCGGAAACGTAGGTTTCGGCAGCCGAAAACGTCAACTTCGACGGCGGCGGCGGGTCGGCAGGTCGGCGGGGCGCGTGCTGCGTGCGTCGTGGCCGTGCGGCATCATCCCGGGGTGCACGTGATCGTCGTGGGCGCCGGCGAGGTCGGCAGCTACGTGGCCGAGCGGCTCAGCCGCGAGTCCCACGACGTCGTCGTCGTCGACCGCGATCGCGTCGCCCTGCGCGACGTCGAGGACCACCTCGACGTCTTGACCGTGCTCGGCTCGGGCACCAACCCCGAGATCCTGGCCGCGGCCGGGATCGCCCGGGCCGACCTCGTCGTGGCCGTGACCAGCCAGGACGAGGTCAACCTGGTGTGCTGCCTGGTGGCCAAGCAGGCCGGCGTCGCACGATGCGTGTGCCGCCTGGAGGACCCCGACCTGCGCTCGCGCAAGCAGGCGGCGTTGCAGGACGCCATGGGCGTCGACTTGATCATCGACCCCGATCACGAGACGGCCCAGGAGATCCTGGAGCTGCTCGAGCACCCGGGCGCCTCCGAGGTGTCGGCGATGGCCGGCGGCGAGGTGGTGGTGCTCGGCGCCCGGCTGCCCGCCGACGCGCCGGTGGTCGGGCGCTCGCTCGTCGACATCGCCTGCGACCACGAGCCGGAGTGGGAGTTCCTCTTCGGCGTGATCACGCGGCGGGGTGAGACGATCATCCCCCGGGGCGACGTCGTGCTCGAGGCCAACGACCTGGTGCGGGTGCTGTGCAAGCGCAAGGCCCGCCGCGACCTGCTCCGGCTCCTCGGCCTCGCCCGGCGGGCCCCGACGCGGGTCATGCTCCTGGGCGGCGGTCGCACGGCCGAGCTGGTCGCCCTGCCGCTGCGGGCCCGGGGATCCGACGTCGTGATCGTCGAGCGGGTCGAGGAGCGGGCCGACGAGCTGGCCGAGCGCATCGGTGGCGCGCTCGTCCTGAAGGGCGAGATCACCGATGCCGACCTGCTCGAGGAGTCCGACGTCGGGTCCTTCGACGCGGTGATCGCCCTCACCGGCGAGGACGACGCCAACATCCTCGCCTGCCTGTACGCCAAGCTCGAGGGCGCCAAGGAGACGATCGCCGTCGTGCACCGCCTGTCGCTCCTGCCGCTGCTGGCCGAGGCCGGGATCGACGTGGCCCTCTCCCCGCGCACGGCGAGCGCCAACGGCGTGCTGCGCTTCGTCCGCGGCGACGTGTCGGCCGTCGCCACGTTCCTGCAGGGCGAGGTCGAGGTGCTCGAGGTCGAGGTCAAGGAGGGCAGCGCCGCCGACGGCGGGATCATCGCCGAGCTCCGCCTCCCGAAGGACGTCCTGGTCGGCGCCTTCGTGCGTGACGGCAAGGCCCAGATCGCCCGTGGGCGCTCGCAGCTCCGCGACCGCGATCACGTGGTGCTCTTCGCCATGCCGGGCGCGGTCGAGAGCGTGCGCCGCGTGTTCGGCTGAGCCGCCCCGTGCCCCGGTCCCGGACCACCGCGACGATGCTCCACCCGACCGGCCGAGCCGGACCGTGGTGGTACCTGCGCACCGGCGCAGTGGAGTCCGGGATCGGGTTCGTCGTCGGCACCGCCCTGCTCGCCTCCGGGGCGCTGGGGATCGTCAGCACCGCCGTGGCCCTCACCGACGGGCAGCATCGCCTGCGGCTCGCCCTCGTCGCCGTCGCCCTCACGGTCGCCGGACTCGCCGTGGCCCGGATCTGCCGCCCGCCGCTGCGCCTCCGACCGAGCACCGCGTTCAGCGGGGTGCTGGCGGCGTGGCTCACGCTCATCGCCTGCTCGACCGCCACCTACCTGGTGCTCGGCACGTTCGAGCGGCCCGACGACGCCCTCTTCGAGTCGGTCTCCGGGTACACGACCACGGCGGCCACGGTGCTGCTCGACCCGGAGTCCGTCGGTCGGGGCGTGCTGACGTGGCGGGCCGGCACCCAGTGGCTCGGCGGGCTCGCGGGGCTCCTGTTCGTGGTGGCCGTGCTTCCGTCCCTCGGCGTCGGCGGCCTCGACGTGACCACGGTCGGCCCCCGCCACGGCGGCACCTCCCTGCGCGGCCACCGGACCAGCGCCCAGATGCGCCGGCTGGCGACGCTGTACACGACGTTCACGATGGTCGGTGTCGTGCTCTACCTCCTCGCCGGCATGGGGGGCTTCGACTCGTTCACCTACGCCGCCACCACCATCTCCACCGGCGGCTTCGCCAACCACGCCGAGTCGTTCTCCCACTTCGACTCCGCCGCCATCGAGTGGGCGGGCATCGGCGGCATGGTGCTCGGCGGCGCCAACATGGCGCTGCTGTACCGGGCGCTGCGGGGGCGCGAGCTTCGGGCGGTCTGGCGATCGTTCGAGATGCGGTCGTACGCGACCGCAGTGCTGGTGGGCGGAGCCGTGCTCGCGCTGGTCACCGCGCCCGGGGGCGGGCCGACGCTGGAGTCGAGCCGCCAGGCGCTGTTCCACGTGGCGTCGGCGACGTCGACCACCGGCCACTGGGTCGGCGTGGGTTGGGGCACGTGGGACCCGGGGCCCCAGGTGCTGCTGCTCGCCCTCATGGGGGTGGGGGCGATGTCCGGATCGGCCGGCGGGGGGTTCCGCCAGGTCCGCGCCCTCGCCCTCGTGGCCTCCCTGCGTCGCGAGCTCGTTCGCCAGCTCCACCCGCAGGCGGCCGGCCGGGCCCGGGTTGGTCGGCGTCCGGTGGACGACGAGCTGGTGAGCCGCATGGTCGGCTACCAGGCCCAGTACCTGCTCGTCGGCGGGATCGGCGCGGTGGTGGTCGCCGCCCTGGGGACCGACCTGCCCACCGCCGTGTCGGGCGCGATCTCCTCGCTCGCCAACGTGGGACCGGCGCTGGGCGAGCTGGAGCCCGGCGCTGGCGGCGTCCTGCAGCTGCCCCGCCCTGCCCGTGTCGCGCTGCTGCCGCTGATGCTGCTCGGGCGCTTGGAGATCGCGCCCGTGCTGGTGGGCGTCGCGCTCGGGTTCGGGGCCGTGCGCCGTCAGGTGCCGCGGTCGAGGGGGATGTAGGGCACGAGCTGGGTGAGGACGCCCGAGACGTCGAGGTGCTCGGCCCGGTCGAGGGCCTCGAGCGTGCAGAACGCCTCGCAGCTGGCGTCGTGGGCCCGCCACTGGAGGCTGACCACGAACGAGGCCGGCGTCCCGTCGTCGAGGTGGACCACGGCCTCGAAGATCGCCGAGCTGCGGTCGAGGTAGGAGATCTCGCCCAGCTCGTGGGTCGCCTCGACCAGGCGGCGGAACGTCTCGTCCGGTGGGCTGGACAGCACGAGGGTGTCGGCGCCGAGGAACCGCACGTCCGGTGGCGGGCCTGGGGGTGGCGCCCACTCGCGGCGGGTCGCCGCCGGGGCCGGCCCGGTGCGGGTGGGGGCGTGCTCGGTGGCGACCGGCGGCTCGTCGGCCCGTTCGTGGAGACGACCCTCGCGGCGGGCGATCGACAGGGCGCGGTAGGCCGCGTTCAGCTCGACCGTGCGCGTGGTCCCGCCGTGGCCGGCGATGTCGGGGTGGGCGAGGCGGACGCGCTCGCGGTACGCGGCGCGCACCACCGACCAGTCGTCCCGGGCCTCCACGCCGAGGACCCGCCGGGCCTCCGCCAGCTCCAACGTGACCTCAGCCGGCGAGCACGGCGGCCATCGCCCGCTCGTACCAGTGGGGGTCGTCGGCGCCGCACAGCTCCCGAGCCGAGTGCATCGCGAGCTGGGCGACGCCCACGTCGACGGTGGGGATGCCGAGGCGGGCGGCAGTGATCGGGCCGATGGTGGACCCGCAGAGGAGGTCGGTGCGGTTGACGAAGCGCTGGGTGGGGATGCCGGCGTCGTCGCAGGCCTGCAGGAGCACGCCGATCGACTCGGCGTCCGACGCGTAGGACTGGTTGGCGTTCACCTTCACCACGGGTCCCTCGTTCAGGGCCACGTGGTGGTCGGGCTCGTGCCGGTCGGCGTAGTTGGGGTGGGTGGCGTGGGCCATGTCGGCCGAGACGCACAGCGAGCCGGCGAGGGCGGCGTGGAAGCCGTCGCGGTCGCCGCCGGCGGCGAGGGCGATGCGCTCGAGGACCGAGCCGAGGAGGGCGGAGCCGGCGCCCGTGCCGCTCGTCGAGCCCACCTCCTCGTGGTCGTAGAGGCAGACCACGGGGGTCGAGGGCGTGTCGTCGGGGGTGGCGAGCAGGCCGCGCAGGCCGGCGAAGGAGGAGCACAGGTTGTCGAGGCGGGGAGCGCTCACGAACACGCCGCCGACGCCGGTGCGCCGCGAGGGGGTGAGGTCGTGGGTCATCACGTCCCATGCCAGGACGTCGCCGGCCGGGACGTCGAGCTGCTCGCCGAGGAACGCCGTGAACCCGGCCCTGGAGCCGAGCTCGCCGTCGAGGTCCCAGATCGGCGAGAGGTGCTGCTGGGCGTTGAGCTTGAGCCCGTCGGTCATGATCTCGCGGTCGAGGTGGATCGCCAGCTGGGGCACCCGCAGCAGGGGCTCGTCGACCCGCACCAGCTGCACCTGCGGTCCGCCGGGCGTGCGCACCGACACCCGGCCCGACAGGCCGAGGTCGCGGTCGAGCCACGAGTTGAGCAGCACGCCGCCGTACACCTCGACCCCGAGCTGGCGGAACCTCGCGGTCATGGTGTCGGGTCGGGGCTTGATGCGCAGGTTCGGGCTGTCGGTGTGCGCGCCGACCAGCCGGAACGATCGCACGGCACCGGCCGGCTGCCGCCACGCGATGATCGAACCGCCCCTGCGCACGAAGCGCCCGCCGGCCCCCGACGGGAGCGGGGCGTCGAGCGCCACCTCGGTGAAGCCGGCCGCCTCGAGCAGCGCGGCGGCGCTGGCCACGGCGTGGTAGGGCGACGGGGAGCCGTCGATGAACCGGCAGAGGTCGTCGGCCACGGAGCGGTCGGGCAGGGGCGCCATCTCGCGATGCTGGCACGCGCGTCTGGCGGCGCAGCCGCCGGCCTGGCCAGGATGGCCGACCGTGCCGACGACGACCCCCGCGCCCACCACCGTCGTCGTCGTGCACCGGGACCGCCCCCGCCTGCTGGCGGCGTCGCTCGAGGCGTGGGCCGCGCAGACCGTCCCGATCCGGATCCTGCTGGTCGACTCCGGCTCCCGCGAGGCCGATCACGCCGCCGCCCTCGCCCTGCTGCCCGAGGGCTCCGACGTGGTGCGCATGGGCCGCAACGGCGGGTTCGGGCCGTCGGCCAACGCCGGCTGGCGCCGCTTCCTCGCCGACCACGACGGCGAGTGGGTCGGCCTGGCGCCGCACGACGCCCTGCCGGCACCCGACGCCGTCGAGCGGATCCTGGCCGCCGTGGCCGAGCGGCCACGGGCCGGGTTCGCGAGCGGCGACTACGGCGACGGCTGCACGCCGGTCGTCGACCCCTACTTCGGCTCGATCCTCGTCCCGGCCACCGTGGACGAGGGATGGGACCCGTCCGGGTACCCGCACGGCACGCTCCTGTTCGCCCGGCGGAGCGCGCTCGAGGACGTCGGCCTGTTCGACGAGCGCTACTTCGCCTACTGCGAGGAGGCGGACCTCGGCGTGCGGGCGACGGCGGCGGGCTGGGAGCTCGGCCTCGTGCGGGGTGCGATGGTGCGCAACCCGAACATGTCCAACCCCCGCCCGGTCATCGACTACCTGATGGTGCGCAACACGCTCCTGCTCGTGCGCAAGCACTCGGGCCGGTACAAGGCCACGATCCGGTTCCTGATCGCCCTCGCCCAGATCGTCACCGAGCGCGGGCGCAACCCGTACCACCACACCGGCGCGCGCCTGCAGGCGCTGGTCGACTTCCTCCGGGGCCGGTTCGGCGAGCCGCCGGCGCACCTGGTGGGGGAGGGCAAGCACCCCGATGATGAGTGAGTAGGTTCGCCGAGGTGGCGAGGCTGAGCCGGCTGGATCGATCGGTGGCGGGCCGGGTGGCCGTGATCACCGGCGCGGCGAGGGGCATGGGGCGGGCCACCGCCCACCTGTTCGCCGACGAAGGTGCCCGGGTCGCCGTGCTCGACCGGAGCGAGGACGGGGTCGCCGCCGTGGTCCACGAGATCACCGAGGCCGGGGGCACGGTGGCCGGGTGGGCGGTGGACGTCACCGACGGCGACGGCGTGCGGGCCGTCGTCGCCGACGTCGCCGAGCGGCTCGGCCCGCCCGACGTCCTGGTGAACAACGCCGGCATCTCGCTGCCGGCGCCCATCGACGCCCCCGATTTCGACGAGCCGTGGGCGGCCACGCTCGCTGTGAACCTCACCGCCCACACCACCACGATCCGGGCCTGCCTCCCGCACCTGCGCCGCAACGGCGAGGGCCGCATCGTGAACATCGCCTCCACCGAGGGCATCGGCGGCTCGGCGCACCTCAGCCCGTACACGGCGTCGAAGCACGGGGTCATCGGGCTGTCGCGCAGCCTCGCCGTGGAGCTGGCGCCGGCCGGGGTGACGGTCAACGTCGTGTGCCCGGGCGCCATCCACACCGGCATGACCGCCGAGATCCCCGACGAGGCGAAGGAGACCTTCGCCCGCCGGCGGGTGCCGATGCGCCGCTACGGCGACTCCGAGGAGGTCGCCCACGCCACGCTGTCGCTCTGCCTGCCGGCGATGTCGTACTGCACCGGCGCGGTGCTCGTGGTCGACGGCGGGTTCACGACCCGCAACAACTGAGGGCCTGCACGCAGAGCTCAGGGCCGGAGGAGCGCTGCGAGCCAGGCGCGGATGTCCGGGAGCGTGCAGACCAGCAGGCGGGTTCCGTGGTCGACGTGCTCGTTGCCCGGGCACTCGTCGACCACGATCGCGGTGCTGGGTGCGCCGACGTCGTCGAGCGCCGCCAGCAACGCCCCGGACTGGGAGGGGAAGCGGGTGATCGGATCGGCGAGCGAGGCGACGACGGCGGTCGGCGGCACCCCGGGCGAGACCGCCCGCAGGGGGCTCAGCTCCTCGTAGCGGCCGGGCGGCGCCTCCTCGGGCCAGCCTCCAGCGAACGGTGGGAAGCAGTGGGAGATCCCCGACCCGGCCGCCAACCACGCCTCGGGGTCGATGACCCCCGACAGCGACAGGACCCCGGCGACGTCGCGGTGCCGGTAGGCGTGCAGGAGCGCCAGGTGCCCGCCGGAGGAGTCGCCGCCGATGACGATCCGGTCGGGATCCACGTGGGCGTCGGCGCGGACCCGCGCCACGAGGCGGGCGATGTCCTCGGGCTGGGTCTGCCAGCGGCCCTCCCCGTCGTGGTACCGGTAGCTGGCGGCCCACACGACGTAGCCGTCGTCGGCGAGGACCTGGACGGTCTCATCCCAGCGTTCCACCGAGCCGGAGTTCCAGCAGCCCCCGTGCACCAGCACCACGGCCGGGCCTCGCTCGATGTCCGACCGGCGGTGCACCTCGGCGAACTGCTGGCTCTCGGGCCCGTAGGCGACCGACGTGGTCAGCACCACCGCCGGGGCGGGCTCGACGTCGGGCTCCTCCGTCACCGGCTCGGTGGTCGGGGCCGGGGGTCGGGGTGGCACCTCGGGGCGCGCGCCGGGATCGTCGCCGCCGACCATGACCGCAGCGGCCACTGCGAGGGAAGCAACGGTCACCGCGACCAGGAGCGGGAGTCGTGCGGGCACGCCTCCACTCTTGTCGCCTGGGCCCGCGCGGTCCGGTCGGCCGTGTCCGCTACGGGCCGACGGTCAGCAGGAGCCGGTCGAGGACCCGGTCGGGCAGCACGCGGGTGATCACGCCAGCGACCTTCGCCGGTGGACCGACGAGGTAGCGGTGCTTCGGCCGGTCGGCGAGGAGCGCGTGCTCGATGGCCGCCGACGTCTTGTCGGTCGACACGCCCATGCGCTCGCTGGTCTCGATGGCCTTGCGGGCGCCGTCGATCTGCTCGCGGTACTGGGCCGCGGCCTCCGGGCCGAGCCGGGCCTCGAGCTCGTCGGCGTAGACCCGGCTCTTCGCCCACACCGGGGTCTTCACCGGTCCGGGCTCGACGACCGAGACGGCGATGCCCCAGGGCCGCAGCTCGGCGCGCAGCGACTGGGCGATGCCCTCGATGGCGAACTTCGAGCCGCAGTACGGACCCATCAGCGGCGCGCCGATGCGGCCGGACACGGAGCCGACGAAGCAGATGCGCCCCGTGGCCGCCCGCAGCAGCGGCATCGCCGCCTTGGTGACCGCGATCTGGCCGAAGACGTTGATGTCGAACTGCTCGCGCCACTCGTCCATCGGGAGGTGCTCGAGGGGGCCGGCCCGGGCGACGCCGGCGTTGTTCACGAGCCCGTCCAGCCCGGAGTCGCCGACCTCGCCGGCGATGTGCTCGACCGCCGCCGTCACGGACGCCTCGTCGGTGACGTCGCAGATCACCGGCGCCAGTTGCCCGGTGGCCTTGCGCTCGAGGGCCTCGCCGTCCTCGTCGCGGCGCACGCCGGCGAACACCCGGTGCCCGAGCCGGTCGAGGTGGAGCGCGGCGCTCTCGCCGATGCCCGAGGAGCTGCCGGTGACGAAGAAGGAGGCCATGGCCGGCGCAGCGTAGGGCGACCGGGACGGCCACCCACGGGAAGCTGGCAGCGCCTGCGTTGCACGGTGCCTGCCGGCGGGGCGCGCCGGTGCCCCGGCCGGGGTGGTGGCCGGGTCAGCGGTGCGTCTGGTCGGTGGGTCTGGTTGGGGACCCGCCGCGTGTGGCGGCGGGTGGGTCGGCACCGGCCGGCTCGGTGGGTGCGGTGGGTTCGAGGTGGGTGGGTCGGCCGGTCCAGGGGGTGCCGTGGGGGTCGACGGCGACCCAGTGGCCGTCTTCGACGAGGAGCTGCCAGCCGTACTCGTGGATGAGTCGGTGGTGGAAGCGGCACAGCATGGCGCCGTTGTCGCACCGGGTCGGGCCGCCCTGTTCTCGGTGGTGGAGGTGGTGGATCTCACAGAACCGCGGTGGGCGCTGACACGACGGGAACACGCAGCCGCCGTCCCGCGCGGTGATCGCCCGTCGCTGCTTGCGGGACCACTGCTCGGCGGCGTCGTTGGCGTCGAGGACGGTGCCCTTGCCGTCGAAGAGGACGGCGACCATGGAGCTGTCGCACAGGAGCCGTTCGGCCGCTTCCTTGGTGAGGGTCCAGCCGTCGCCGCGCAGGATGAGGTCGTCGAGGTCGGTGATGTCGCGCAGGTTGGCGAGCGTGCGCAGGTCGACGTGGACGTTGACGGTGGCGGCGGAGCGGCCTCGGGTGCGCCGGCGGGCCCGGCGGCGGCGCTGGCATTCCATGCGGCGCAGGCGCCGGCGGATGAGCTCGAGCCGGGCCATCGGGTCGAGCAGATCCATCCCGTCGCTGTCGTCTTGGCCGGCGAGGGCTTCGTCGAGGTCGTCGGTGGGGGAGAACCCGTCGAAGGGCTCCTCGGCTGCTGTCCGTTCCACGTCGTCGTGTGTGCCCCAGCGGGTGTCGTCCGGGTCGAGGCTGTTGCGGCACAGGTCGTCGAGGGCGTCGGCGCGGCGTTCGGCGAGGGTGCGCTGGTGGGGGGCGTGCGTGGGGTCGGGGTCGTCGGTCCACGCGTCGAGGGCGGAGGCGACGTTGAGGAACGCGGAGGGGGAGAGGTCGCCGTGGATCTGGCCTCCGCCGAAGAGCCGCTGGGACAGCACCAGGGAGTGGCGCGGCTCACGCCGCACGGTGCGCTCCTGGTCGACCAGCGACGCCCAGTACCGCAGGGCGGTGGCGAAGTCGTCGTCCGAGCGGGTCTTCGCGTCGAGCGTGAGGAAGCCGGGCAGGGAGTCGGCCAGCCACGGCTCCCGGTCGACGGTGACCACCGCGCCGAGCCGATCCGCTCGCGCCATCGACATCGCGCCGCTGAGCACGGCGTCGCGCAGCGCCGGGTGGCGGTGGCACAGCCCGGCCAGCCGCTCGAGCCGGTGAGCCTCGCCTTCGGAGCAGCGGGTGGAGGCGAGCAGCCACCGCTTGGCCGACGTCGCCCCCGCGGCGAGCCACGCCGAGGTCGGCCACAGCTCGACCACCGCGGCCAGCGCCGAGCGCTGCGCGTCCTCAGCCGCAGCCATCGCTGCCGCCGCCGAATCGAGCCGGTCGCGCGCCGCCGACGCCGCATCGGCGTGGCGGGCGTAGGCGCCGGGACCGGTCATGCACCCATTCTCCTCAGACCCTCTGACAGGAACTCGCGCCCGCGGATCGGATCCCGCCTGCGAGGGTTCCGGGGTGTACGTGCCGACGCACTTCGAGATGGGAGACGAGGAGGTCCGGGCCGTGCTGGGGTCCCGGCTCGCCGGAGACCTCGTCACGTGGTCACCTGACCTCGGCCTGGACGCCACGACCGTGCCGTTCGTGCACGCGCCGGCCGCCGACGGATGGGGATCGCTCCACGGGCACCTGGCCCGGGCCAACTCGCACTGGCGCCGGTCACCCGCCGGGGAGGCGATGGTGATCCTGCGAGGCCCGGATGGCTACGTGTCGCCCAGCTGGTACGCATCCAAGCGCGAGCACGGCCGGGTGGTGCCGACGTGGGACTACGTCGCCGTCCACGTCCACGGCGAGCTCGCCGTCCACGACGACGCCGACTGGGTCCGGTCGGTCGTCGAGCGCTTGACCGAGCTGCACGAGACCCCGCGTGCCGACCCCTGGTCCGTGGACGACGCACCCGCGGACTTCGTCGCCAAGCAGCTCCGGGCGGTCGTCGGGATCGAGCTGCGGATCACGCGCATCGAGGCCAAGGCGAAGCTCAGCCAGAACCGCTCGGCCGACGATGTCCGTGGCGTGGTCGACGGCCTGCGGCGGGACGGCCACGAGGCCCTCTCCGCCGCCGTGGCCCGGGCCGCCGAGCGGGCCTGAGGTCACCCCGGGAACGACGACGGCGCCGGACCCCCAGGCCCGGCGCCGCCGATCGGATCACGAGTGCGGTTCAGACGACCCGCACGTTGTGGGCTTCGTCGCCCTTGCGACCGGGGCCGATCTCGAACTCGACGTTCTGGCCCTCTTCGAGGGTCTTGTATCCCGACCCCTCGATGTTGGAGAAGTGCACGAACACGTCATCCCCGTCGGGGCGGGAGATGAAGCCGTACCCCTTCTCGTTGTTGAAGAACTTGACCGTTCCGGTCGCCATCGCTTGCTCCATTCGTTCGGGGGTCGCGCGCGAACACACCCCCCGTCTCCAATTGATCCGAACAGCCTAGGCCCGTCGGCGGGTCACGGGCGCGCTCCGTCGAACAGGCCGGTGAGGCCGCTCGGGGCGTGCTCGCCGAGGGCCAGCTGCTCGAGCACGCCGATCCCCCGGCGCTCCCCCCAGGCCGCCCGGACGAGCTGCTGCACGTGGATGTGCTGCACGGCGACGGGGTCGAGGTCGGCGAGCACGAGCTCGGTGGTGCCGGTGGCCGCCTCGCCCCGCCAGACACCGTGGCTCCACTCCGGGTGGAAGTACCCGATGCCGAGCATGTGGAACGTGAGGACCGGCTCGAGCTCGATCGTCGAGGGCTCGGCGTCCCAGGGCGTGAACGTGAGGGAGGCGTGCCGGGCCCGGCGGGTGCCGGGCTCCCAGTCGATGTGCCAGTCGACGGCCCGCATCCGCCGGGGCGAGTGGGGGAGTCCGCCCGGGTCGATCGCCGGTGCGCCCTCGGGCAGCAGGGGCACGTCGAGGGCGGTCTCGTGCCAGCGGTCGCCGCGGGCGTCCTCGTTGACGTCGAAGTGGGCGGCGCCGTCGTCGAAGTTGAGCGGCGACCACAGCCAGAAGAACTGGGGGAGCGTCGAGCCGGGAGCGCCTCCCTCCGGTTCGCCCACGCCCCGGATCCCCCACGACCGGTCCCGGGACCCGAGGAACGCCTCGGCGGCGACCTGCACCTCCCGGTCGCCGGTGCGCACCCAGCCCTGCCAGGTGCCGAACTGCGTGAGGCGGGTGTAGTCCATGACCACCCGGGTGCCGCTCATGCGGTGGAAGTGGTCCTCCTCGACGGCCAGCGTGCGGGCGTGCCAGGTCAGGTCACAGCCGATGCCGTGCTCGGCGTCGTCGACCACCACCCGCAGGACGCGCAGCGGCTCGACCACCTCGATGCGGATCGGCCCGCACGACGTGTCGATCGGGTCGAGCGGCGCCCGGCCCGACGCGTGCACGCTGCGCTGCACCCCGCCGTCCACGACGCTGAACGACGCGTCGAGCACCGACCGGTTCGGGTACCGCCCCATGGCGAGGGCGAAGAACAGCGAGCCCTCTCGGTCGTAGCCGTTGAAGAAGTAGCGGTCGTAGTGGTTGCGGTCGCCGCTGGCCGGCTGCTGGACCGGCACGCCCGTCTGGTGGAGCGGGTAGTCGTCGAAGGAGGTGAGCACCGGCCGATACTTGCACCATGGACGACCTGCCCGACCTGCTCACCGGCCTGGCCACCACCCGCGCCATCCGCCGTTACCGCGACGAGCCGATCCCGGAGGAGGACCTGGCCACGATCCTGTGGCACGCCACCCGAGCACCGTCGGGGAGCAACCGCCAGCCGTTCCGGTTCCTCGTCCTGCGCGACGGCCCCGCCGCCACCGAGGCCCGTCGCCTGCTGGGCGAGGGATTCCGCGCGCTGTGGGCGGAGAAGCGGCGGCGCGACGGCTACGACGAGGGCAGCGGCGCCGACCCGGGCTCACCCAAGGCGCGCATGGCCGAGACGATGCAGCGCTTCGTCGACCGCTTCGAGGAGACGCCCGTGGTGGTCCTGGGGTGCCTGCGCCGGCACCGGCCGCCGACCCCGACCGAGGGCGCGTCGATCTACCCGGCCTGCCAGAACCTGTTGCTGGCCGCCCGGGCCCTGGGCTACGGCGGCGTGCTCACGATGTGGCACCAGCACGTGGAGGCCGACCTGCGGGACGTGCTCGGCATCCCCGAGGACGTGGCGATCAGCGCGACCATCGCCCTCGGTCGCCCCGAAGGGTCGCACGGTCCCGTGCGGCGCCGGCCGGTGCAGGAGCTGGTCTACGAGGACCGCTGGGAGGCGCCGGCGCCGTGGGCCACCGATCCGCCCGGCACGCGCTTCACGTCGGCTGGTCCTGGCCGCGCAGGAACTCGAGCGCCGCGTCGATGAACTCGAAGGACTTGGGCGTCTTGGCGTGGTCGGTGCGGGCCAGCTCCACGTAGGTGGCGTCGGGCAGGGCGTCGACCAGCGGGGCCGCCGGCGCCACCATGTCCTGGTCGCCGAGGACGACGAGCACCGGGCAGGTGATCGCGGCGAGCTGCTCGGAGGAGAGCAGGTGCGTGTCGCGGCTCATGCACGCGGCGAGGGCCTCGCGATCGTTGCCCGGCAGCTCGGCGAGGCCGGCGAAGTAGCGCAGCTGCGGGATGCCGCCGTCGTCGCCGGAGCGGATCGCCTCGATCAGCACCGAGCGGTCGGCGGACTGGAACAGGTTGGATCCCACGCCCGCGACCACGAGCGACCGGAACCGGTGCGGTTCCGCCGCGGCCACCCGCAGCAGCGTCTTGGCGCCCATCGAGAAGCCGATGGCGTCGACCGGTCCGTCGGGCAGGACGTCGCGCACGCGCTCGCCGAGGTCGGCGTAGGCGTCGGGGTCGTGGGGCTTGGGCGCCTCGCCGTGGCCCAGCAGGTCGACGCCGATGACCTCGCGGCCCTCGTCGGCCAGCAGGTCGACCCAGCCGTTGTGCACCCACGTCAGCTCGAAGGACGTGCCGAAGCCGTGGACGAGGACGACGGGAGGGGCCATGGCCGCAGAGTCTGGCGCGCCCGCGCGGCTGCCGACGGCTACCGGTAGTCGCTGCGCCGTGACCAGAGGTGGGAGATGGCGACGTCGACCACGAGCAGCGCCACGGCCGTGAGGCCGAGGGGGTGGAGCCGGCCCGTCTGGTTCGGCCAGGGCAGCCCCGGGGGCACGTCGTCGCGGAGCTGCAGCAGGATCACGTAGCCGGCGGCGACGGCGAGGAGGCCGGCGGGGAGGACCGTGAACAGCGGCCGCCACGTCTCGCGCCGGGCGGCGAAGCCGGCGACGATGCCCACGGCGATGCCGATCGGCCACGTCACGGCCAGCGCGGTCGCCACGCCCACGGCCAGGCCGAGGAGCCTGGCGTCGCGCCGGGTGGGGAGCGCGCCCTCCCAGGTCAGCGCCCGCAGGCGGCGGACCGGCTCCTGCAGCGGGATCGGCAGCGGACGCAGCTCGCGGGCGGGGAGCAGGGCCAGCCCGAGGGCGCCGATGACGGCGATGGCGCTGACCAGCAGACCGACCTCGACCCGGTTCTGCGGGGTGAAGCGGAGCGTGGCGTCGACGGTGGTCCCGTCCGGCGTGACGAGGAACCCGTTGGCGTAGCCGTCGACCAGCTGGGTGGGCTCGGCGCCGGCCTGTTCGGACTCGAAGCGCCAGCCCGGGCTCTGGCTCTGGCCGAGCACGAGCCAGAACGGGTTGCCGGGGGTCGCGCCCTCGACCTCGACGCGCACCGTGGCGTCGTCCTGCGACGTGACCCGCACCGAGGGCGCCGCTGGCCCGGCGTCCAGGATCGGGCCGGACGACGTCGCCGCCGCACCACCCGGCCCGGAGCGCCACACGAGCTGGTCGATGTCGATGCCGGTCTCGCGGCCTTCGGCCGTGCGGAAGGTGCGGTCTCCCCCGGGGATCGTGACCGGCCCGTCGCAGGCGGCCAGCTCCAGCTCGGCGCCGGCGAGGGCATCGGACGCCGTGCCGGTGACCCGAACGGGGACGGGGCGGTCGTCGATGCGCAGCAGGTCGTCGCGGCAGCCGGTGTCGAGGGCATCGGCGCCGGCCGGCACCGCGAGACCGCCGAGCCCGACCTCGGCGACGGCCAGCGGGAGCATGACCGGACCCTCGCTGTACCAGTCCATCGTGGTCCGGACATCGACGTCGGTGAACACGACCTCGAAGGTCGTGGCGGTGACCGGTCCGCCGAGGTCGACGGTCGCCGCGGCCCGCCCGTCGCCGGCGGGTCGCCGGTCGAGCGGGCCGGCCGCGACGTCCTGGCCGTCGGCGAGGACGCGCACGGCGGTCGGCACCGAGTGGCGGGGGTCGTCGACCAGCAGCAGCTCGAGGCCGTCGACGGTGGTCGGTCCGGGGGCCTCGATCCGCAGCGCCTGCTCGGGCGGCGGGACGTAGGTGGAGGTCCACGTCGTCGCCGGGTCGCCGTCGAGGACGTTGGAGGCCCGGTGGGCCAGCCCGCCCGGCAGGGTGGTGGTGGCGGTGGCCACCGGGACGCCGTCGCCGGCGCGGCCGAGGAGGGCGTCGAGCACGGGCGAGGGGGCGCGCGCCGAGAGGCGGGCCGTGCCGCCCAGGGCGAAGCGGCGCGTGGTCGGCAGCTCGAGGGCCCGTGCCATGGCGAACTCCTCGTCGGTGCGGGTGACCTCCGTGGGGATCGAGCGCAGCCGGGTCTGCACCAGGGCGAGCGGGTAGGACAGCGTGCGGAACCCGCCGGCGTCGAGGAGGTCGTCGGGCATGCGGATGACCTCGTCGACCCGCAGCCCGGCCACCGACACCTCCGCGAAGCCGACGCTGGTCAGCCCGTCGTAGGCGGGCCGGCGCCCGCCGGTGTCGGCGAGGATCTCGACGCTCAGCTCGCGGAAGGTCCGGCCGCCGACATGGACGACCTGGCCGGGCGCGGTGCGGGACGAGTCGTCGAGCGCGACCCGCAGGGGATCGTCGCCGTCGAAGCGGAGCTCGACCTCGGTGACCCACCGGTTGATGAGGCCGGTCTGGGGCTGGAGCAGCGTGATCTCGTCGGCGGTGACCGGCGCCGGCGCCTCGAGGACGAGCCGGTGGCCGACGGGGTCGTCGAACGCGGCGACGCGCCACGCGGTCGTGGGATCGCCGTCGGCGCCGTTGGCGGGCCGCTCCTCGGGGGTGAAGGTGATCGGGTTGCCGTAGTCGGTCGCCCGCACCGAGACCCCCCGGTGCTCGGCGATCGTGCGGGTTCCCGGCCGCTCGGGGAGGACGGGGAGGCGGTTGTCGGTGCGGTCGTCCTGGAGGATGCCGCCCGCCTCCGACTCGGTGAAGCCCTGGGTGTGGCGGACGGTCGTCCACCGCTCGCCCCGCGCCCGGTTGGTGTCGGTGACGACCAGCGCCCGGTCGTCGCGGAGGTGCGTGCGGGCGAACCCCTGGTCCTCGGTGAGCAGCGCCGAGTAGCGGATGAGCTCGTCGCCGGTGAGCAGGCCGGCCATGGCGGCGTCGACGATCCCGTACCCGTCGCCGCTGAGGAGCACCTGGGCCTCGTCGGCGCGGGTGCGCACGATCGGCACCGGGTCCTCGACGGGGAAGGCGACGACGGCGGGGGAGTCGGGGAGGGCGCCGTCGCGCACGAGGTGCTGCTCGTCGATCATCGGGGCGTCGGGTCCGGCGACGTTGGGCACGTCGTCGCCGAAGGTCGCCGGCTCGCCGAGACCGGGCATCGACGACACGAGGGCGAGCAGCGACCGGGGCCGGGGCGTGTTGTAGCGCTCGTACTGCAGGTCGTTGCGCAGCACGACGTCGCCCACCCCCATCAGCCGGGCGACGGCGGCGAGGCCCTCGCGAGGCATGGTCTGCTCCTGCAGGCGCAGGTCGAGGGCGTTGAGCAGCTGCGCCGACGGTGGCGTGCCGTAGGGAATGAGCTCGCGCGCCACGTAGGGCCGGTCGATCAGACCCGGGGTGATCGGGTCCACCGTGTTGCCCCAGCGGTAGGAGGCGAAGTCGCTGCCCGGGATCTCGAGGACCCGGGTGCCGTCGTCCCGGCTGTCGAGGTGGCGCGCGGCCTCCCGCCAGTAGTCGGGGATCTCCTCGGGCCGCTGGAGGTTCTCGGGCGCCATGTCGCGCATCCACAGCGGGGGCAGGGCCGCGTAGGCGACGACGCACGCGGCGCCGGCCGCGAGCAGCCCGCGCCGGGGCACCTGCTCGGCGAGGGCGGCCACGAGCGCGCCGATGCCGAGCGCGAGCGCGAGGGCGACCAGCGGCACGGCCCGGGGCAGCGAGCGCATGGCGAGGCCGAGGTCGGTGAGGAGGAACGCCTTGATGAGGCCGGAGACCGCCGAGGGGGAGCCCCACGGGTGGGCGCCGACCGCGGCGAGCAGGCCGGTGCCCAGCATCGCGATGAGGAACGTGCGGTGCCGCCAGCGGGTGATGCCGAGGGCGAGCAGGCCGATGATCGGGATCGCGTACGTCAGGCCGAGCAGCCAGAGGTCCTGGGTGTACTGCACGCTCGGCTCGATCCACGGGCCGAGGCGGTCGTCGCCGTAGAAGAACCAGTAGCCGAGCCCGCGCAGCACCTCGTGGGAGGTGGAGGCGTCGGCCACGACCTCCGCCGTCTCGGTGTAGCGCAGCACCTCGATGCCGTCGGTGGCCTGCACCGACAGCCCGCTGATCCACCACAGGTTCACGGCGAGGGTGACGACCCCGATCTTGGCGGCGGTGCTGGCAGCCCGGCTGGTCGTGATGTCGCGGGTGCCGAGGGACGAGTAGACGAGCCACAGCACCGGCGCCAGCCCGACGAGGAGGATGGCGGTGGCATTGACGCTGCCCACCGTCGCCACGACCAGCCCGAACAGGGCGGCGTGGCGCCAGCCCCGGGCGTGCGTCGCCCGCACCGTGAGCCCGATCAGCCAGGGGAGCCCGGCGAAGGGGAGCAGGAGCACCGAGATGCGCGCGGCCAGCGTGAGGACGAAGGGGGTGAGTGCGTACAGGAACGCGGCAGCGGTGGTCGGCGCCGGCCGCCACCGCCACGTGCGACCGAGGTAGAGGACGCCCCCGCCGGCGCCGACCATGATCGTGCCCAGCCACAGGCGCTGGGCCACCCAGTCCGGCACACCGAGCTGCTCGAAGGCCCAGTACCAGGGCCCGGCGGGCCACAGGTACCCGATCTGCTGATGGGGCACGGTGCCCAGGCCCACGTGTGGGTCCCACATCGACACGGCCCGCGACAGCAGCCGCCCGGGGTCGAGGTACAGGTAGGTCTTGGTGTCGGCCAGGACCTGCCCGGGGTCGGTGAGCAGGAGCGGCACGTAGACGAGCGCGGCGAGGACCGCCAGCGGCAGCCACCAATCGCGCCGATGCGAGGTGCTGGGGCGGCTCACGGGCGCCGGCGGGCCGCCTCGTCGGCGAGGACCGCCATGAGCCGCGTCGCCGTGGCCCGCCACGTGAAGCCTGCGGCGTGGTCGGCCGCCGCCCGCGCCATCCGCGCCCGGCCCTCTGCGTCGGCGAGCACCCGGGCGAGCGCGTCGCCCAGGGCGCCGGGGACGTCATCGCCCTGGGCCCGGACCAACAGGCCGGTCACCCCGTCGACGACGGCATCGCGGTGGCCGGCGATGTCGGTGACGACCGCCGGGGTGGCGCAGGCCGCGGCCTCGGTGACCGACATGCCCCAGCCCTCGTGCGACGACGCCGACGACAGCACCCACGCCCGCTGGTACAGCGACACCAGCTCGTCGTCGGAGATCCGCCCCCGCAGGTCGACCCAGCCGTGCCCGTCGACGTCGTCGATCGCCGCCTCCACGGTCAGCCGCTCGTAGCCCTCGCCCACGACCACCAGCCGCAGGTCGGGGACCTGGCGGCGGGCGCCGGCGACGGCGCGCACCAGCTGATCGACGTGCTTGGAGGGGACGAGCCGCCCGACGGCGACGACGAGCGGCGTGGGCGACTCGGCACCGGGGGTGAAGCGGACATCGATGCCCGGGGGCACCACGTCGACCTGGCGGGGCGGCGGGTGGAGCAGCCGGAGCATGTCGTCGCGCGAGGACTCGGACAGCGTGACGATGCGGGTGTTGCGGTACAGCGGCGGGGCGATCCGCCGTTCGAGCAGGTCCCCCATGCGGGCCAGCCGCGGCGGCAGGACCATGTGCCACATCTCGGCGTGGACGTGGTGCAGGAACGTGATGTGGGGGCCGCGCGCCCACAGCGGCGACAGGAACGGCATGCCGTTCCAGATCTCGACCAGCGCGTCGCGCGGCCCGTGGCGACCGGCGAGCTCGGCGGCCACCGAACGGGGGAACACCAGGTAGCGGCCGGCCTTGCGGCGCACCCGGTAGCCGTCGCGGACGATGTCGGGCGGGTGGCCCTGGGCGAACGACGTGCGGCAGGTCACCTCGAGGCCGGCCGCGGCCCACTCGCGGCACACCTCGTGCGCGTGCAGCTCGGACCCGCCCGCCTCGACATCGTCGAGGTCGCGCCAAGCCAGCACGTGGATCCGCCGGATCCCGGCGGCGGCGGCGAGGTCGCCGATCTTGTCGGGACCGTCGACGGGCGCGTCGGTGGGGGTGGGGTGGTCGGGCAACGGGCGGGCTCCACGGGGGGGCGCGGACGGTGTCCGGCGCCAGGGGTCGAGTCACCCTACCGAGCCCCCCGGCGCCGCCTGGTCATCGGCTGGCGGCGGTGCGCGCCCTACGCTGCTGCGCCGTGCCCGAGCCCGCCGATCCTCCCACCGCCCCCACGCTCGCCGAGGTCCGGGCCCGCGTCGCCGGTGTCGAGGGCTGGCTGAGCGACGACCAGATCCAGGCGCTGCACGAGGCGGCTCGGGGGTGCCCGCCCGGAGGGCGGATCGTGGAGATCGGCTCGTTCCGCGGCCGGTCCACCATCGTGCTGGCATCGTCGGCGCCGGCCGACGTGGAGATCGTGGCCATCGATCCGCACGCCGGCAACGACCGGGGCCCGCAGGAGATCGAGGGCTACGCCGCCGAGGCGGAGACCGACCACGCCGTGTTCAACCGCAACCTGGCCGACGCCGGCGTGTCCGACCGCGTGCGCCACGTGCGGGCCTTCTCCGACGACGCGCATGGTGAGGTGGGCGATCCCATCGACGTCCTCTTCATCGACGGCGCCCACCGCTTCGGCCCGGCCCGCGCCGACATCCGCGACTGGGGCCGGCGGGTCGCCCCCGGCGGTCGCATGCTCATCCACGACTCGTTCTCCTCCATCGGGGTGACCCTGGCCATCCTGGCCGAGCTGCTGGCGTCCCCCGAGTGGCGCTACGAGGGCCGGGCGCAGTCGCTCACCGCCTACCGCCGCACCCACCAGTCCCCCGGCGCCCGGGCCATCTCTGCGCTGCGCCAGCTCGCTCAGCTGCCCTGGTTCGCCCGCAACGTCCTGCTCAAGGTGCTGCTGAGGTCGGGTCGCACGCAGTGGGCGAAGCGCCTCGGCCACGACGGCGAGACCTGGCCGTACTGACGTGCGGGCCCTCGTCATCATCCCGACCTACGACGAGGCGGAGAACGTCGCCGACGTGGTGGTGCGGGTCCACGCCGCCGCCCCCGATGCCCACGTGCTGGTGGTCGACGACAACAGCCCCGACGGCACCGGCGACCTCGTCGAAGCGCTCGCTCGCGACGACGACCACCTCCACCTGCTGCGCCGCGCCGGCAAGGCCGGGCTCGGCTCCGCGTACCGCGCCGGGTTCCGGTGGGGGATGGCCGAGGGGTTCGACGTGCTCGTCGAGATGGACGCCGACCTCTCCCACGACCCGGCGGCGCTGCCGTCGCTGCTCGCCCGCGTCGACGACGGCGCCGACCTGGCGATTGGGTCGCGCTACGTGCCCGGCGGGTCGATCCCCGACTGGAGCTGGCACCGCAAGGCGCTGTCGCGCTGGGGGAACCGCTACGCCGGCGCGGTGCTGTCCCTCGACGTCGCCGACTCCACGGCCGGGTACCGGGCCTACCGGGCCTCCGCGCTGGAAGCGATCGACCTCGACTCGGTGCGCGCCGACGGCTACGGCTTCCAGATCGAGATGGCCTACCGGGTGGCGCGCACCGGCGGCCGCATCGACGAGGTGCCCATCGCCTTCACCGACCGGGTGCGGGGCACGTCGAAGATGTCCGGCCGCATCGTGGTCGAGGCCCTGGTGCTCGTCACCTGGTGGGGGGCCCGGCGCGCCGTGGGGCGCTGACCGCCGCCACGTCAGGCGTCGTCGACCGGGTTGGCCTTCCTGGCCACGGGGCGGGCGGCGCCCTCGCGGAGGTCCTGGTACTCGGGGTGGTCGCGCAGGAAGTCGGCCACGTACCAGCACGACGCCTTCACCGACGCCCCGCGATCGCGCAGGTCGTCGAGCGCGGCCCGGACGAGCACCTCGCCGAGGCCGTGGCCGCGGCGGGAGGGGGAGATCTGCGTGGTGTACACGTCGACCAGGTCGAACCCGGGCCGGCCCACCGGGCGGTAGGCCAGCATCCCGACGGCCTCGTCGCCGTCGGCGAGCACGTAGCGGTTGGCGTCGGCGTGGTGGGTGACGTCGAGGGCAGCAGACATGGTCGGCCCCTACCCGCCCGCCGGGGCGGTGATGACCCCGCCGCTGAGGGCGAGCAACCGGGGTCCGAGGAAGCCGGCGGCGAGGTCGAACGCCGGGCCCTCGTCGAGGTGCACGCCGTCGCGGCGGCGCTGCTCGTCGAGGTCGGTCGGCCAGCGGTCGACGTGCGCGCCCACGTCGACGACGTGCACACCCGGCTGGTCCTCGGCCGCCTCCCGGACGAGCTCGTTCAGTCGACGGACGCGTGCGGTGTTGGCGCCCTCGCGGACCGGTCCGGGCAGGGTGAGCCAGAACACGCGGGCGCCGGCGGCGGTGAGGACCTCGTTCACGTCCTCCATCTCGGCCAGCACTCGCCTCCCGATCTCGGGATCGGTGATCTCCCGCCGGCCCTCGACGCCCGGTAGCGACCACGGCAGCGCGTCGAGCGCCCCCGTGCTCACCACGGCGACGTGGGGGCGGTGCTCGGCGGCGAGCTGTGCCCAGCGGTCGCGCCACTCGCACCCCTCGGGGATCGTGAACTCGGTGTCGTCGCTCCAGCGCGAGCCCTCGGTCACGAGCGAGCAGCCGGGGATGGCCGATCCGGGCACCGTCGTGAAGCGGCCCGTCTCCTGGGCCCACCGCACGAGCCCGAGCCCGAGGGTGGCGGCGGTGGAGTCGCCGAACACGGCGAGCCGGGGGGGTTCGGTGGACGGGGGCGGCGGCACCACCGGCGGGGCCGGCTGGTCGGCGAGGGTCGTCGACGTCGTGCTCGTCGACGTGGAGGTCGTCGCGGTCGTGGCGCTGGTCAGCTCGTCCAGGCGGTCGGCGGCGGCCCGCACGTTGGTGGGCGCGGTGGCCGCCGACGTCGCGGCCAGGCCGGCGACGACGAGGAGGCCGGGCAGGACCAGGGCGAGGGCGCCGGCCGTGCGCGGCCGGCGGATCGCGTCTCCGAGGCGGACCGGCTGCTCGAGGAACCGGTAGGAGGCGCTGGCGAGGAGGAACGTCGCGGCCCAGGAGAGCGACAACGTGGCCGCCGAGGGCGCCCGGGGGAAGCGCTGCTCGGCGTACAGGAACAGCGGCCAGTGGTAGACGTAGATCCCGTAGGAACGCCGGCCGATCCACTCGAGGGGCCGCCAGCCGAGCACGGGGGACACGACGCTGTCGCCGCCCGTCACCGCCCAGATCAGCGCCGCCGTGGCGAGGGCGTGCAGCACGATCGGGCCGCGGAAGAGGCCGCCGTCGATGGCGCTCACGGTCGCCCAGCTGGCGAGGATGCTGGCCAGCAGGACGGTGGCCCCCGCACCGCGGACCAGCCGCCCGGGCCGGCGGCGGCTGCCGGCGGTGGCGATGGCCAGGCCGACGCCGATCAGCAGCTCCACGGCCCGCACGTGGGTCCCGTAGTAGAGGGTGTCGACGGCGACGCTCGACGAGGTCGCCGCCCCCAAGCCGGCCAGGGCGACCGTGGCGACGCCCACGGCGACGGCCACGCCCCGGCGGCCGCCGACGGTCCCGGCGGCGAGGAGCATCAGGGGGACGAAGAGGTAGAGCTGCTCCTCGATCGCGAGGCTCCACATGTGCTGCAGGGGGGACGCGGCGTCGAAGAGGTCGAGGTAGGAGTCGCCGGCGAGGAGGAACCACCAGTTGACGACGTAGAGGACGGACCCGGCGACGTCGCCGCCGATGTCGGCGCGCTGGGATGCCGTGCCGGCCGTGACCGTGACGAGCATGGCGAGGGCGATGGCCGCGAACGCGGCCGGGAGCAGGCGGCGGGCCCGGCGGGAGAAGAAGCGGGCGAGGTCGATGGTGCGGTGCTCGTCGAGCTCGATGAGCAGCAGGCGGGCGATCAGGAACCCGGAGAGCGTGAAGAACAACGACACGCCGAGGAAGCCGCCGCTCGCCCAGCGCCAGTCGGAGTGGAACGCGAGGACGCCGAGCACCGCCAGCCCGCGCAGGCCGTCGAGGCCGGGGAGGTGCGGGTGGCGCCGGTGCCGGCGCGGGGCGGGCTCGGCCGGAGCGGTCATGTCGGCGGCGGCGCCGTGGCGCCCGCGAGGCGGTGACGGGCCGTGGAGACGGCGTGCACGACGGCGATCGCGGCGAGCACGCACGCCACCGGCTCGGCGCTCGCCCGGAACCGGGAGGTCCCGTACGTGAGGACCGCCGCCAGCACCACCGTGAGGATCGGCGCGGCGAGCGGGTAGCGGGTGATCCGAGCCCGACCGAGCAGCACGAAGCCGGCGGCGGCGAGGACGGCGACGCCGTACCACGCCCACATCCCGGCGGTGGCCAGCGAGCGGTGGCGGCGCTCCACCGCGACCTCGAGGTCGAGGTGGCCGGCGGGGTCGTACGCCCCGAGCACCCGGCCGGCACGGGCGAGCGCGACCTTCGGGAGGTCGCCCCGGTTGTCGCCGATGTGCTCCAGGGCGAACTCCTGGAGCACCTCGCTGCGCTCGGACTGGTCCATGGCGCCGTAGCCCTCGGTGCTGCCGGCCACGTAGGCCCCGCAGCCGAACTCCCAGTAGCCGAGCGTCGGCCCGTCGTAGACGGCGTCGCAGTTGGTGTACGCCAGGGTGACGCCGAGGTTGGTCGACAGGACGACCGGCTCGTCGAAGCGGGTGAGGTTGTAGCCGACCCACGGGGCGAGGAGGGCGACGCAGGCGGTGCCGGCGACCACGAGCTGACCGGCGCGCTGGCGGCGGTCGAGGACGGAGGGTCCGAGGACGGCGGGCACGGCGACGAGCAGCGACAGCAGGATGAGCTCGGGGCGGGCCAGCGTCGCGAGTCCGATGGACGCCCCCAGGAGGGCGGCGCTCGCCAGCGTACGTCGCCCGAGGTGGTCGTAGGCGGCCAGGAGCACCAGCAGGGTGGTCACCGTCCCGGTCGGCTCCGACAGCAGCACCGAGTCCCAGTTGACGAGGTTCGGGTACAGCGCGACCAGCCCTGCCGCGACCAGGCCGACCGCCGGGCCGGCGACGCGCCGGCCGAGCAGCCCGCTCAGCGCGGTGGCGGCGCCCCCGAGGAGCGTGCTCGCCACCAGGTGGGCCTCGACGCTGTCGAGGCCGACGAACGACCAGGCGGCGAGGTAGAGCACGTACAGCGGCGGGTGGTCGGCGGCCTCGTTGCGCTCGCCCAGCTCGTAGAGGTCGTAGGGGAAGATCATCCCCTCGCCGTCGGCCAGCAGCCGGGCGCTGTGGTGGTAGTAGTACGCGTCGCCGGACACGCCGTCGTCGACGACCCACCCGAGCGCGTACACCAGCCGGATCGCCACGGCGACGGCCACGATCGCCAGCAGCGCCCACCGGAACCATCGGGTCGTCCCGGACCTCCGGCGCGGATCCTCGCCGGCGGCGATCGCCGGTTCGCTCACCACGGCACGTGCTCCGGCTCGGGGACGACCTCTTCCTCGGCCCGCTCGTCGCGGGTGGGGACCTGCTCGCCCGCGTGGCGCCGGCCCCCGACGTGCCGGAACCGCAGCAGCGGGTGCTCGACCCGGTACCAGCTGGCGGCGGCGACGAGGATCGAGACCGGGACCACGATGGGCACGAGCAGCACCGCCGGCGTCGTGCCGATGGGCGCGTCGAGCCACCGGGCGCCGGCGCCGATGACATCGAGGTGCCACACGTAGATGCCGTAGGAGATCACGCCGAGCCAGACCATCGGGGCGGTGCCGAGCACCCGGCCCACGTGGTCGCGGACCGCACCGAGGGCGAGCGGCGCGACCGTGAGCAGGCCGACCACGCCGTAGAGGAGGTGGCGGGTCAGCTCCTGCGCGGCCGTGGTCTCCTCGAGGCCCCGAGGCAGCCCGAGGCGGGTCGACACGGCCCAGAACACCACGGCCGCGCCCAGCCAGCACCAGCGCCCGTGCCGGGCGACGAGGTCCTGCAGGCGGGCGGCCGGGACGTGCCGGTCGGCGCTGACCTCGACGAGCGCGACGCCCATGCCGAGCGCGAACAGGTCGGCGTTGGCCGGCAGCCACGCCCAGGCGATCGGGGCGATGCCGGGTTCGGCGAGCTGCAGCCACGACCGGAAGGCGACGGAGATCGCGTACAGGGCGGCGAGCCCCGCCCACTGCAGGGCGATCCGCCGGCGGTCGGGGAGCCGGCGGCCGAGCCGGCGCAGGGCGAGGGCGTAGAGGGGCAGCGCCAGGTAGAAGGACATCTCGGTGCACAGGCTCCACGCCTGGGTGATGCCGCTCAAGGCGCGGTCGCGGTCGTAGATCTGCAGGAACCCGCCGTAGATCACCAGGTCGGCGAAGGAGCGGATCTTGTCGATGCCGAGCAGGATCGGGATGCCGGCCAGCGCCACCCAGTACGCGGGCACGATGCGCAGGAACCGTCGCCACAGGTAGGCACCGGCCGCCGGCGCCGGCGTGCCGTCGAGGGTGCTGCGCACGAAGGGCCGGTGCAGCAGGTAGCCCGACAGCACGAAGAAGATGGCGACGCCGATGTCCAGGCGGGCGACGTAGGCGCCGAGGTCGGTGGAGAACGTGGTGCCGGTGGCGAAGCCCAGGTGGGTGCCCATCACCGCGAGCGCGGCGACGGCCCGCAGGCCTTCGAGCCGGCGGTTGCGGGGCTCGCGATCGACGCGGCCGGGCGGCCGGACGAGCGCGCCGATCGGTTCGCTCGTTCCACCGGGGGGAACGTCGGGAACGATCGGTTCGTTCGGCCCGGCCCGCCGGCGACGGGTGGCCACGAGGGCGGCGATCCCCATGACGGCGAGGACGACGAGCGCCGGCTCGGCGGCGATGCGGAAGCGCTGGTTGCCGTAGGTGGTGGCGGCGGTGAACGTGGCCATCGCCGGCATGGCCACGAGGAGCGCCCAGGGCCGGCCCCGACGCCGCAGCCACCAGGCCCCACCGGCGGCGAGGGGGACGAGCGCCAGGGTGAACGCCCAGCCGGCGCGCTGCATGCCCGCCCGCCGCCCCTCGGTGGTCTCCCACTCGAGCTGCGTCTCGAGGTCGTAGAGGCCCCAGGCCCGCAGGACCCGGATGGTGGCGACGCCCGGCAGCTGGGCAGGGTGGTCGAGGGCGTGCTCGACCGCGGTCGAGGTCAGGTCGGCGTAGCGCTCGCCCTCGGTGTCGCCGGGCTGGAGGGCGTCGGCGAAGCAGTTGAACGCCCACCAGCCCCGGAAGCCACCGGTGTAGGTGGCCTCGCAGTTCGAACCGGCCAGGACGGTCTGCTGGTTCGCCGACACGAGCACCGGCGCGCCGGTCTCCATCGTGCGCTCGACCGACCACGGCACCACGACGACCAGCAGGCCGAGCACGACCGCGCCCGCGTGGCGCCACGCCCGCCGGCGGTCGATCCGCGCGTCGGCCGCGAGCGCCACGGCCGCGACGATCCCCCCGACGACGACCCCCTCGCCCCGGGTGAGCGCCGCGAGCCCGGCCAGCACGCCGACGCCCGCCCACGGCGCCGCCCGGCCCAGGTCGCGTGCCCGCAGCGTGGCGAGGAGGATGGCGACGACGAGCGGCAGGTACAGCGCCTCGGACATCATCGACGCCCCGAGCTGCACGAGCATCGGGTGGAGCGCGACGAGGGCAGCGGAGGCGAGGCCGGCGACGGGTCCGCCGAGGCGCCGGCCGAGCAGTCCCGTCAGCGGGATGGCCGTGGCCGCCAGCAGCGCGGCCAGCGCCTGGTGGTCGCCGAAGCCGTCGAAGCCGAGCCGGGAGCCGATGGACAGCACGGCCGGGAAGAGCGGCGGGTACTCGGCCGTGGCCACCGATCCGCCCAGCTCCACCCGCTCGACCGGCCGCACGTAGCCCTCGCCCGAGGCCAGGCCGTCGGCGAGGAGGTGGAAGTTGCGGGCGTCGTTGAACGCCAGCCGGGGGACGTCGGCGCCGACGGCGTAGGCCACCCAGCCGGCGGCGCCGGCGACGGTGATGGCGGCGAGCGCGAGCCGGAACCACCGTGGCGACGCGCCGCCGTGGTCGGCGCCCGGGCTCACCGCTCGGTCACTGCCTCTTGGGCAGGATCGGCGCGTCGCGTCCGGTGCCAGCGGCGCCCGCCGCCGCTGCGGTGCTGCCGCCCTCGTCGGTCTCGTGGTACTCGGCTTCGACGTTGACGTCCCAGATGTCGTGGGTCGCGCCGTAGAGGTTCTCGACGGTGAGCATGGCGGTCATCATCGAGTGGTCCTGGTTGTTGTACCGGTGCATGCCGTTGCGCCCCACGGGGTGGACGTTCGCCACGTTGGCCTCGAGCCAGCGGCGCAACACGGCGACGTTGGCCTGGTAGCCCTCGTCGTACACCGGGTACGCCTTGGGCATGCGCACCACGTAGCCGGTCTCGACGTCGCCGGCCTCGATCAGGCCGAGGCGCACGAGCTCCTGGGTGCCGGTCTCGATGAGGTGCTCGTCGGTGGCGGTCCACCACTCGTCGCCCTCGTCGACCGTGTACTCGAGGCCGAGCACGTTGCGGCCGTCCTTCACCAGGTACGGCGACCACGAGCCGAAGTTCTGGATCCGCATCGTCTTGACCTCGGGGTCGTGGATGTAGATCCAGTTGTCGGTCCACGCGACCTTGTCCTCGGGCACCACCAGCGACACGGACAGGAAGTCGCGGAAGTGGAGGTCGTCGGCGGCGCGCAGGACCTCCGCGGGGGGTGGCGGGTCGAGCGACTTCAGCAGCGTCGGGAACGGCATCGAGGAGATGACGTGGTCGGCGTCGTAGGTGGTCTCGGCGCCGGAGCCGTCGACCGCGGTCACCGAGACGGCGCGGCCGTCGCGGTGCTCGACGCGCGTGACCTCGGAGCGGAAGTGGACCTTGGAGCCCTGGCCCTCGACCAGCTCGTGGCAGCGCTCCCACATCATGCCGGGTCCGTACTTCGGGTACTGGAACTCCTCGATCAGGCTGGTGACCTGCTTGGTCTTGTCGCGCCGGGAGAAGCGGCCCCGGATGGGCTCCCAGACCGCGTCCCACAGCGACATGCCCTTGATGCGCTGCGCCCCCCAGTCGGCCGACATCTCCGACGGCGGCACGCCCCAGACCTTGGTGCTGTAGGTCTCGAAGAAGTGCTTGTAGAGGCGCCAGCCGTAGTTGGAGGCGATGTAGCCCTCGAGGGTGGTGAGGTCCTTCGGGGGCCGGATGCGCACCCACAGGAACGACAGGCCGCAGCGGATCGCCTCGATCGGGCCCAGGTTCCTCAAGGCGTTCACGACGTTGATCGGGTAGTCGTAGAACTTGCCCTGGTAGTAGATCCGGCTCGAGCGCGGCCGCTGCATGAAGTCCTCGTCGGGGAGGATCTCGTGCCACAGCGCCTCGACCTCGCGCACCTTGGTGAAGAAGCGGTGGCCGCCGATGTCGAAGCGGTAACCGTCGGCGACGACCGTGCGGCTGATGCCGCCGACGACCTCGTCGGACTCGAGGACGGTGGCCGTGCCGCCCCGCTTGCCGAGCTCGTAGGCGGCGGTGAGGCCGGCCGGACCGGCGCCGATGACGACGATGTCGCCAGGGCCGTCAGCGGGCGCGGGGGTGGAGGGGGAGGGGATGTCGGTCACGGTGGCAGCGGGGCTCTCGGTCGTTTCATCGGCTGGGGGAGCAGCCGCCTAGCGTACGCCGGTGACCGGTCGCGGACGGAACACCACGTCGCCGTCGGGCTCCCCGCTCGCCCGCTCGGAGACCCTCGCCGTGGTCCTCCTCGTGGCCGCAGGCGTGGGGTTCCGGTTCCTCACCCGCTCGCCCCTGTGGCTCGACGAGGCGCTGAGCGTGAACATCGCGTCGCTGCCCCTCGCCGACATCGGCGACGCCCTGCGCCAGGACGGCCACCCACCGCTCTACTACTGGCTGCTCCACCTGTGGATCGACCTCATCGGCACGGGCGACGCCGCCGTCCGGTCCCTGTCGGGCGTGTTCGGGCTGCTGTCGCTGCCCCTCGCCTACGAGGCCGGCCGCCGTCGTGCCGGTCACGCCGCGGGCATGTGCGTGCTGGCGCTGACGGCCATCACGCCGTGGTGCGTGCGCTACGCCACCGAGGCCCGCATGTACTCGCTGGTGCTCACGCTGGTGTTCGCCGGGTGGCTCCTCGCCGACGACCTGCGGCAGCGGCCGTCGCGCTGGCGGTGGCTGGCACTGGCGGTCGTCACCGGCGGGGCGCTGCTCAGCCACTACTGGGCGATCCACCTCGGCATCGCCTCGGTGCTCCTGCTGGCGTGGACCTGGTGGCGGGCCGGCCGGCCGAACGCGCCGATCGGCGCGTTGGGGGAGCAGGGACACACGAACGCGCCGATCGGCGCGTTGGGTCCCGCCGAGGTCCGGCGGGGGGTGCTGCGGGTGGCGACGGCCCTGGCTGCCGGGGCCATGCTCTTCCTGCCGTGGGTGCCGGCGTTCCTCGACCAGGTGGCGAAGACCGGGACGCCGTGGGCCGACGCCGGTCGGCCCACCGCGGCGGCCACCGAGCTGCTCGGCGCCCTCGGCGGCGGGGCCCGCTACGCCGAGGCGGTGCTGTTCGGAATCGGCTTCTACGTCCTGGTCTTCGTCGGCCTGTCGCTCCTGCCCGACGACCGGCGCCGGGCGGTCGTCGACTTCGCCTCGGTGCCCGGCGTGCGCGGCGAGGTCGCGCTGGGACTGCTCACCGCCGCCGTCGGCACCGGCGCCGGGCTGCTCACCCAGGCAGCCTTCCAGGCCCGCTACGCGGCGGCGTTCCTCCCGTTCCTGCTGGTGGCGGCCGGGGTCGGTCTCGCCCGCCTGCCGTCGCCGTGGCCGCGCCGGCTCGCCGCCGGGGCGATGGCGCTGCTGGCCGGCGTCGGACTCGTGGCCAACGTCGTCGACGAGCGCACACAGGGCGAGCAGGTGGCCGACAGCATCGCCGGCGCCGCCGACCCCGACGACCTGGTCGTGATCTGCCCCGACCAGCTCGGGCCGGCGACGTTGCGCTCGTTGCCCGAGACCATCACGGCCGTGGGCCTGCCGGCCTTCGAGCGCCCGGTCCGGATCGACTGGCGGGACTACGAGGCCCGCAACGAGGCCGCCGATCCCGCCGCCGACGTGGCCCGCATCCTCGACGATGCGGGTGAGGGCACGGTGTGGATGGTCCTGCAGGTCGGCTACCGCACCTACGAGGGGTACTGCGAGGGCGTGCTCGGGGGCCTGCAGGCCGAGCGCCCGGCCACCGAGCTGGTCCTCGAGGGCCGGCCCGGCGAGGTGTTCGAGCCGATGTTCCTCTACCGGTTCCTGCCGGCGGCGGGCGGGGGCAGCTAGCCGACGGCTCGCAGGCCGGCGGCGTCGAGGTCGGCGCGGCGGATGAGCAGGACGTCGGCGGTGCGCACGCTCGCGACCCGCTGGGACCAGCAGTCGACGACCTCGCGGCCCTCGCCCAGGTGGAAGAACGTCGTCATCGGACCCTCCTGCTGGTAGGCGTCGGCGCCCGCCACCACCTCCACCGTCCGATCCCGCAGAGTCACCTCGAAGCTGGCCATGGGAGCACCGTACGGAGGGGCCCCTGTGCAGCGATAGGCCCGCAACCTGGGGATCTGCGGTGAATTTCGTTCCTCCGTGACGACTGGTGTCACCCAGAGACGAAATTCGCGATCCGCGGGGG